>Ga0207848_100003_pt1 | contig 717446 bp, 674 predicted proteins | sample TtaePargueraPR_10_FD_187737 | JGI IMG/M metagenome (GOLD analysis project Ga0207848, IMG submission 187737) | Aerobic enrichment media microbial communities from Bioluminiscent Bay, La Parguera, Puerto Rico - Tt and M2 (3) (SPAdes) | ecosystem: Environmental > Aquatic > Marine > Unclassified ... | reverse complement strand
CGGTACGAGCCCTTGGCGAGCTTGTCATGCGAGCGACGCATGCCCTGACGGGACTTGGTCACTTTTTTCTTTGGCACTGCCATGGGTCATCATCCTCTGGCTTGGGTAAACTCAGGCGCGCTTGTTAACGTGCGCGCTCGGGAAAGTCAACGATCAAAGTGCCGGAATTTTCATTTTCCTGCGACCTGTCGGCATTTTTGCCGTTGCCCGGACCGGCATCATGATCAACATGATGGTCGATATGCGGGATCAGGCCGGTATCACGCGGATCGTCAACAATATCTGTTCGCTGGTCGTATACACCAAAGCCTGCCTTCTGGTAAGCCCCCAAAGCAGTTGGATGATCCAGCGAACATGTATTGACTGTTATGCGTTGCGGTTTAAGGCCCCAGGCCGTGTCAATCGCCCAGTTCAGAAGGTATTTGCCATACCCCTTGCCAATGAAATCGGGGATCAGGCCCATATAATGCAGGTCGATCACGCCGTTTTCTTCAAGATCGGTCAGGTCCAGTTCGGCAAAACCGGCCGGGACGCCACCGACATATAATACGTAAACATGGGTTTCGGGCTTGGCGAGGATTTCGGCAAGTTCTTCATCGCCCATCAGGCGGCGCAACCACCACAGCCAGGGTTCGCCGACCGTATTATAAAGGTAGCGATAAAAGGACAGGGTGGGGTTTTCGGCGCGCACGATGGCGACCTTGCCCGGCGGGATGATGGCCGCAGGGCGGTCTGGCGGATCAAGCATTTCAAGGAAAGTGACGACGACTTCCAGCTTGCGCGGATTGGATGCACTCATGACTTCAGCCTTTTTCGCATAACCACAAAATCGTTACCGATTTCAGATGTTTGCGCATTTGTTCGCGGGACGGTTTCGATAATTTCATAACCGAGCTTGCGATAAAAATCACGCACTGCCGGGTCTGTGACGGTGACCTTGTTTACAGCAAGGCCGGTGGCGGCAAGGATATCCTCGGCCAAGGCCAGAAGGCCTGACCCAAGGCCGGTGCCGCGCGCATCGTTGGCCACGGCAAGATAGTGAACCCAGCCACTTTCGCCGTCATGACCGGCCATGACAGTGCCGATGATTGTAGCGTCTTTTGCCGATCGTGCCAAAATCACGCTGCCGCGCCCGGAATTCAGGCATGTGGCGAGATCACGACCGGCATCATGGCCCGGTCCGGTCAGTCCGGATTTCTGCCAAAGGGTGCCGATGGCGGCGATGTCGTGCGCGGTCGGTGATTGCAGTCTTTCAAGAAAAAAGCCCGGTTCTTCCTTTCTGTCACTTTTGCCTACCGCTTTGTTCGTGGCGGCATCGGTTTGGGACAGGGTGAGGGAACCGGGCATTTTCATATCTGTTGATGGTTGGCGTTATGCCGGGCCCTTGTCGACCGGGCTTCCTTCGGTGCTGGCCCATTCGGCCCAGGAACCGTCATAGACCGCGACTTCCTTTTTCCCGGCGATATAGGCACCAAGGGCGAGCACGCAGGCGGTCACGCCCGAGCCGCAGGATGTGACAACCGATTTGTCCAGATTGACACCGGCATCATGGAAAGCGGTGCGAATGGCATCGGCGTCCTTGAAGGTGCCGTCAGCATTCAGGAGCCTGTCAAACGGCAGGTTATAGGAACCCGGCACGTGGCCAGCCTTGCCCCATGGTTCGTCGGCATCACCCGTGAAGCGTTCGGTTGCGCGGGCATCGACCAGCTGTTCGCGTTTGCTTTTGACGTTTGCCAGCACCTGATCATATTCGCGCAAAAGGAAGCTGTTGGCGCGCGCGGTGAAATGGCGTTCGCGCGGCGGGGTTGGTGCATCGGTCACCGGGCGGTTTTCGGCAAGCCATTTCGGCAGGCCGCCATCGAGCACGGCAACGTCATGATGCCCGAAATGGCGCAGCATCCACCATGCCCGGCAGGCGGCAAGGGCCGATCCTGTCTGGCCGTAAACCACGATGCGGACACCATCGCCAAGGCCAAGTTTGCGGACCTTGGCCGAAAACTTGATCGCGTCGGGCATCATGTGGGGAAGCGGTGCGCTGTCATCAGCAGCGATTTCGTCGATATCGAAGAATACCGCGCCCGGAATATGCTGCGCGTTATAAATCTCGCGCGCATTTTTGTTCTGGGCGGGCATGTACCAGCTTGCATCGACGACGCGAACGTCGGGTGCATCAAGGTGATCCGCAAGCCACTGGGTGGAAACCAGTGCGTCGGAAGTTGGGTTGGTCATCAAAGAGACTCCGGTTTGCAATGGTGGGTATTGCGCGATCCGGGGCGTTTCCGCAGATCTGTATCTTCAAACTCAAATGTTTCTTGTTTTAATTTCTATCCGTCCTGAAAGCGCATGGCAATATCCCGACTTGATTTGTGGATATGCCGATTGCGCGTTTCCGGTGGGATCATTCATCAAAGACGATATTGATGCGGCGGTTCTGGCGGCCTTTCTTTTCGATCTTGGCAACCAGAACCCTGCCGATTTCAGCAGTACTTTTGACATGCGTTCCGCCGCAGGGCTGATAATCGATCCCCTCGATCGTGACGGTGCGGATGCTGTTGCCATCCATTGGTGGTTGCACCGACATGGTGCGGACCAGTTCAGGATTGGCTTTAAGCTCGGCGACGCTGATTTCACCGTCATAAACCTCGGCATTGCTTGCGATCAGTTCGTTCAGTCTTGTGGTCAGTTCATCCTTGTCGGGTGCTTCATCAGGCAGGTTGAAATCAAGCCGGGCCTTGTGGGCGGCGATATTGCCGCCGGTGACGTCGCCTTCGACAATTGCACACAGCAAATGCAGGCAGGTGTGAAACCGCATCAGGCGATGGCGGGTTTCCCAATCCAGTTCGGCCGTGATGGTATCGCCGATTGCTGGCAGGTCGTGACCCTCGGCGATGATATGCAGGATTTTGCCGCTGTCGCGGTCCTTGATCGTGGTTGCGACCGGCATTTCACGGCCATCGGCAGTTTTGAAAATCCCGACATCGCCGGTCTGGCCGCCGGCAGTGGCGTAAAACACGGTCTGGTCGAGTTCGACGCCGCGGTCCGAGATCGAGATGACCTTGGCGTCACAGTTCCGGCGATAGGCGTCTTCACGAAATAAAAGGCGGGTCACAGACTCCTCCATACTTGGTGGCGATCAGATCACGTGACCGTCAGTTTGCCGCCTAAATCGGGGCGGCGGCAGATGTGCCTTTGGTGGGGCTGGGCAGCATCGCGGTGGCGGTCCGGTCTGAAATCTTGCAGTGAAATCATGGTGCTGCCGGAAGGCTTGGTTTGTCGAGGGATTTTTGTGAATTCAGATTGTGTATAAATTGATACATATTTTTGGAATTGATGTTGATAATGATACGATATGTATGGTATCCCCTTGGCCCAAATTGGGGGTGAAAGAAACTTGGCTGCTGTTATTCATGTCAAACTGACGGGCGAAGGTGATTTCGGGCCGGTGGATCTCGAATGTGCGATCCCGCCTGCGCGCCTGCCTTTGGTGATGGCGGCCCTGTTTGGTTCTCCGACCGGTTTGCGGGCGGGGGTGGCGCAAGGGGGCGGTGCGGTTGATCATGGGGCAGCTTCTTCGGGGGCTTCGATGTCGCCTGCCATGTCGGCTGCCACGTCCTCTTCCATGTCATCTGCTGTATCATCTCCGTCTGCGCCATCTTCGTCATTCGGGTCTGGTGGCTCTTTGCGGGAAATGCCTGCTGGCGGGCAATTCCCTGTAACGGCGCGGTCGGATCGATCCGGCACGGCTCTTTCGCCGGCCCGGTCGGCTATTGCGGGCGAGGCTGAATCTGGACCGGAAAACGTACCGGGGCAGGTGGCCGGGCAGGCGACAGGGCGCGATTTCGGTGGGGCTGGTCTGGTTGGCGAAGGTACTGCGGATGCGATTGATCCGGCGAATTTCCTGATTGGATATGTCGGCAGTCTGGGCGATCTGATTGCCCGGCTGCAGCCGCGTGGTTTTGCTGAAACGATCCTGATTGCCGCGATCTGGCTGCATTACCGCGACGGGCGCAGCTTTGTGACGCGTGACGATATCCGGCGGCTGTTACGGCGGCAGGAACATCTGCGCATGCCAAAGAATTTCGGCCGTGATTTTCATAGCGCAATCACGCGGGGCTATATCGAACCGGTTGACGGGGACGGGGGATTTGCTGCCACCGGGACCGGATATCAGTGGTTTCGTGATGCTTGTATTATATGATACAGAAAGTCGATAAAGTGGTTGACGTAATGTATTGATAATGTATCATTCTCGACGTGGGACAAGAAAACAGGCGGGGACAAAATGCGGGAATGGGAAGTACGGACAAGCTGCAGGGTCTGGCGTGGGCGATATGTGATCCGTGGGGGCGTTGATCGCATTGCCAGTGATATCGTCACCCTGCAGCAAAGCCGTTTTCCGGGGATTGAAACCGGCAAGGTTTCTCTTCGGGTTGTGACCATGGCGGTGATGGCGGTTCTGGCCGAGGAATGCTGCGAAGACGGCGTGACGGCAGCGGAACTTTCGTTTTTGCTGACCACATGCCTTGGTCGGCCGATTTCGCCGACCCGGATCGAACGCGAAATGGAAACGCTTTCGGGGTTGGTCTGGTCGGGGCCATGGGGTGCGGAAACGCTTTATGTTCTTGAAAAGCGCGGTCTTCGCTTTTTCGAAAGCGCGCGCATGATGGCGATGAACGACACCGACGCCCAAGGCAAGGATTTGACAGAATATTCAGGCGCGGAGGAAGGCGGGGTTTTGCCGAAGATCGATCCGTCGATCACGGCAAGCCCCGCCCCACACGCCCGGTACCGGGTGGTGGGATAATCCCCGACTTTGACCTGCTTTTTCAACACCCGCCTAACGGCTTTGCCCGGGCGGGTGTTTTGCTGTTTGCATGGCTGCATTGCCGCAATAAGAGGCAAAGTGGCTTGACCGGTGGGGCAATGCGCCATATCCAATAGGGCATGGAAAACGCAATTCAACATCACAACGCCTATTATCCGCTGCACATATAGTGCGGCGTGTGTTGATTTGTGCAAATTGAACCGGCCGCCATTGGGCGGCCTTTTGTTTTTCCATAACCGGTCTCCCGGTGTCGGTCATCTGTATCGAAGGACAGACCGAAATGACATTTCTTCCCGACCAACCTGATACGACGCCGCAAAATGCCAGCGACATCAAAAGCAATGCGTTTGCATCGGACGCCATGCAAAGCCTGCATGCGCGCGGCTTCATTCATCAATGTACCGGATTTGACGGGCTTGATGCCTTGCTGGCATCCGGTGCCGTGCCGGTTTACATCGGTTTTGATGCGACGGCAGACAGTCTGCATGTCGGCCATCTTCTGCCGATCATGACGTTGCGCTGGCTGCAGAAACACGGGCACAAGCCGATTGTACTGGTGGGTGGTGGCACAACACGGATCGGAGATCCCAGTTTCCGGTCCGATGCCCGCCCAATTTTGGATGACGAGCAAATTGCTGCCAATATTGCGGGTATTCGCAAGGTGTTTGACCGTTTCCTGACCTTTGGCGAGGGGCCGACCGACGCGGTGCTGGTCAATAATGCCGACTGGCTTGATCAGCTTGGCTATGTCGATCTGCTGCGCGATGTCGGGCGGCATTTTTCGGTCAACAGGATGCTGTCATTCGATTCCGTTCGCACCAGACTGGAACGGCAGGAAAGCCTCAGCTTCCTCGAATTCAATTACATGATCCTGCAGGCGTACGATTTCCTTGAACTGTCGCGACGTTTCGGATGCCGTGCGCAGATGGGCGGTGGTGATCAATGGGCCAATATCCTTGGCGGTGTCGATCTTGTCCGACGCGTTGATGGTGATGAGGTCTTTGGGATGACGGCCCCGCTATTGACGACATCGTCCGGGGTCAAGATGGGTAAAACTGCGGCTGGTGCGGTCTGGCTGAACGAGGATCGTCTGGCACCGTTCGATTACTGGCAGTTCTGGCGCAATTGCGAGGATGGCGACGTTGGTCGTTTTCTGCGGTTGTTTACCGATCTGCCGCTTGCGGATATCGAACAGCTTGAAAACCTGTCAGGTGCGGATATCAACGAGGCCAAGATTGTGCTGGCGGACGAAGCCACGCGACTGGCGCATGGGGAGGTCGCCCTTGATGCTGTAAAGCAAACGGCATCGGGTGTCTTTGCCAGTGCGGGCCATTGTGATGATCTCGACGGATTGCCATCGGTTGATGTCACCGCAGCGGAGATTGCGGATGGTGTCGGCATTCTGGTGCTGCTGGTGCGTGCGGGCTTTGCTGCGTCAAACAGTGCGGCGCGACGGCTGGTTGCCGGTGGCGGGGCACGATTGAATGATCAGCCGATCATTGATCCCGAAATCCTTGTGACGGGTGATGATTTTGGCGAGGCTAGCCTTATCCGCCTTTCATCAGGTCGCAAACGCCATGTCGCCTTGCGACGCATGAAATAGTATCGGGGTATCCCGTTCGTAAACTCCGGAACCCATGCTCCTGTCAATGGCGCATGGGTTCCGTAGTGCTTCGCGTCGCCTGAAATGGTGATACGTGCCTAACGCAATTGCGTCTGCCCGTTGGCATTCGGGCGGACAAAGCGGCTGCAATCAGGGTTGACCTGACAGCATAAGGTACGTAATGATTTAAAGATGGAAAACATTGTTACACATCAGAACGCCTATTTTACGTCGTGCACATAGCGCGGCGCCTGTTGATGTGTTTGTAAATTAAACCAAGACCGGCTGCCCCAGGGCGGCCTTTGTTTTTTCCATAAACCGGTTTGCCCGAGGTGGCCCCACCAACAAGGAAACCGGAAAATGATCCATATCTCCCTTGCTGATCGCATGCCGACACTTGATTTCACGCCCAATGCCCTGAAAGACGGGATCGGGGTGGTGCCGCTTATTTTGATGGCGGGTTTTGCCGATACCATTACGGCGGCGAGCGAGCTGGTCGCAAGTGGTGCTGTCATGATCGAGAACAGACAGATTGTTGATCCCGATCATCATATCCTGAGTTACGCGTTTGATGATGGCGAAGTCTTGCGCCTTACCGTTGGTGGCCAAAGGACGATGCTGATCCGTCGTGCAGCGTGATCGGGGCGGAGTGATCGGCTTGGTGCCCGCCGGTCGCGCGAGCAGGGCTTGGGGGCGAGGGGGCGATGTTGCTGGTGATCTCAGAACAGCGACATTTGCCCGTTCGCGTTCGGGCGGACAAATCCGCTGCAATCAAGGTTGAGCGACCGACCGGTCATGCCGTGTTTTTTGCGTGCGGCATCAAAGCGTCTGGCAATCAGATCGGCAATCGGGCCGGTGCCGCGCATGCGGGTGCCAAATTCGGATTGATAGCGTTCGCCGTCCCGCATCTGGCGGATCAGCGACATGACCTTTGCCTTGCGGTCGGGATAATTGGCTTCGAGCCATTCTTCGAACAGATCGGCGATTTCAAGCGGCAGGCGGACGACGATGTGCGACACGGATGTTGCCCCGGCATCGCGAACCGCCGTGACCAGATTTTCGATTTCCATGTCATTGAGGCCGGGAATGATCGGCGCGCACAGGACCGTGACCGGAATGCCGGCATCGGCAAGTTTGCGAATGGCATCGAGCCGACGGTGCGGGGCGGAGGCACGCGGTTCAAGAAGGTTGGACAATCTGTGATCAAGGCTTGTAACCGATACCGCGACCGACGCACGGTTTTTTGCGGCCATTGGCGCGATCAGGTCGATGTCGCGGGTGACAAGTGCGCCTTTGGTGATGATCGAAAAAGGATGGTGGCAATCGCCAAGCACCTTGATGATGGATCGGGTCAGTTGCTTTTCACGTTCAACCGGCTGATAGGGATCGGTGCTGGTGCCAATGACAATCGGGGCGGGCATATAGCTTTTGACGGCGAGCTGTTTGCGCAATAGCGCCGGGGCGTCGGGCTTCCAGAAAAGCTTCGTTTCAAAATCCAGCCCCGGCGACAGGCCGAGATAGGCGTGGGTTGGTCTGGCAAAGCAATAGATGCAGCCATGTTCACAGCCGCGATAGGGATTGATCGAACGATCAAACGGCACATCCGGGCTTTGATTTTTGGTGATCACGCTGCGCGCGCCATCAATGCCAAGGGTGGTACGGATGCGCGGCGCGTCCTGATCTTCCATCAGGCTGGTCATCCAGCCATCATCGACCGCCTGATGGACATGGCGTTCAAATCGGCCATCAATGTTCGATACCGCCCCGCGGCCTTTTTGTCGGCGCGCGGGCAGCAGATCCGGATCAAAATCCGGATGGCTCCATCCTTCGCCCGGTTGGGCGGTTTCGATGTGATCGGATGTCGGTTCGATGATGTTTCGCATATGTTCAAAATATAGAACAAAATAGGAACATTCAAGCGAAATACGCAGGGCCCAGGTTGCCCGCGCCGATGTCAACGCGGACAGCGGCAGGCCGTTGATTTGACATCATCTGTGCATCAACAGCTTTCCTGATTACGGGCAGGTCGGCGTTGCTGTCGTGAAACTGATGGAGCCGGTGTTTGTCCCGCCACCGACATTGCATGTGCTTACATTGCCGCTGTTCCCGGCGCCGGAGAGATTCGTATTGTTCAGGTTAAAGAAGATCAGGTGGTTGTTTGTCGCCCCGCTGACATTGAGTGTGTTGTTCTCGAAGACGAGGTTGTCTGATCCGATGACTGACAGGGCATAGGCAAAGGTATCGTTACTGGTGGATGTGATCGTATTACCGCGAATGACGGTGTTTTGTGCGTTTCCGATAACCTGTATGCCAAAGGACGTGTTGCCCGTAGCGTTGCTGGTCAATGTGCTATTGATGATTTCGACGTTATTCACGCCGTTGATCCGCACTGCTGCGGTCGCACCCGCGGAGGTGGTTGAGACGGTAACGCCCACAAGGCGGCTGTTGCTGGCCATGTTGAAAATATGGCTTGGACTGCCGAAACCGACCGGAGAGGATCCTTCACCGCTTAGGCTGGCACCCGGTGTGGTAATGGTCACGGTACGACCGGAAGGTGTTGTAACGCTGAGGTCGCCAGCCCCCATGATGGTTTGGCCGTTTTGAACATCAAGGCGGCTGTTCACGTTGGCAAAACTGCCATTCAGGATCACGGTCGAATTGGCACCGGCGGATGAGATGGTCGTCGCAAGGTCGGCACTTGCTGTTGTTGCGCTGCTGACAAGCGTGATGGTGTTGCCGTTGGTCGTGCTTGTTATTTCCTCTGCCGTGGTGAATTGCCCAGCCTGACTGACGATATCAATGTCGCGCATGATCGGATCGGTCATGCGGCGTTCGATAGCGTTCAGGCGCGGTTTGGGATTATCGCCAAAATCCTGAAGCGGGATGCGCAGGCGGAAGCTGGCAAAGCTTTGTGTGCCGCGCGGATCGTCATGCTGGATTTCAGCCCCCAGCGAAAAGCGTGAGCCTTCCCACAGGAACGGTATTTCATCAAAGGTCAGGTCAAGCCGCCCGCGAGGTCCCTGTACTGTGTCCACATCGTCGTCGGTAAAGCGATAGCCGCCTGCGTAAAGGCGCAATTTTTGTGGTGCCGTGGCTTCAAACAATGGTGCGCGCCAGCCGATTTCGGCATCAAACCCGCGAAGGGCGCGTTCTTCGCCCTGACGGTACATGATCGTGCTGCCGGAAAAATCCACCGTACTCAGGTTGTCTTCGATATAGCTTGTCTTGCCGACCGGCATATAGGCATTGGCGCGAAAATCCCAGTCAAGCGAGAGGGCTTCGGCCCCGAAAGTCACCTGATTGAATTTGTTGTCATACGCGCTGTGGCGGCGATCAAAATAACCATAGCCGCCAATATTCCAGCCGCTATCAAGCATCTGGCGAATGCCGACACCGAAATTGCCTTCGTGACTGTTGGCATCATCCATCCGCGCGCGGATATTGGCAAAGGTCAGGGTATCGTCATCCTGCCATAGCGGAATGAACAGATCGGTTTCGCCAAGGTTCCGGTCTGTGCCGGCCTTGCCTTCCAGGTCGATATGCGGCCCCCATTTGTTGCCGCCTTCCGCGTCCTGAGCATGCGCGGGTAGCGCGAAAGCAAAGACGCAGCTACAGACAAATCCAACCGCGTATTTTTTCATTTTTTGTCTTCAATCATTTTGATCTGGCTTCTGCGTGACAGGAAAAATCGCTGGCATATCGCGCATCAGTCAGGCCGGCAGTTAAGCCAGTTCATGAAATGCAAGTCCGAGGATTAGGGGATTTGTGCATGGGTCGCCACAGCAATGGCAGAGATGCGATATTTTCCTGCGCAAATTGGATAACCACTGCGCTTTATGGATAGAAAACAGGGCGAGGCGCGTAAAAGAGGACTATTCAGTCGCGTTTTTCATCGACCTTTTAAATTGCCATTTCAATTGCCATTTCCGGGCCATTTTTAGGTGTTTTTCTGTCGGGTAAGAAAAAGACCAACAGGATAAAGGTGTTAGTGATGCGCGTCATGGTGACTGGCGGGGCGGGATTTATCGGATCAGCCCTGTGTCGTTATCTGGTTCTTGAACGTGGCTGGGAAGTGCTTAACCTTGACAAACTGACCTATGCCAGCGATCTGCGCAGTCTTGATACCATCGATCATCTGCCGAATTATCAATTCATCAAGGCCGACATTGCCGATCCGCTTGCGGTTGCGGCAGCCCTTCATGATTTCGGCCCGGATTCGGTCATGCATCTGGCGGCGGAAAGCCATGTGGACCGGTCGATTGACGGGCCGGGGACGTTTATCAACACCAATGTTGTCGGGACCTATCACTTGCTTGAAGCGGTGGCCGTTTACTGGCGCGGCCTTTCGCCGGATGATCGGGAACGGTTCCGGTTCCATCATATATCCACCGACGAGGTTTACGGATCGCTTGGCCCCGATGATGGGCTGTTTACCGAACAAAGTCCGTATCGGCCCAATTCCCCCTATGCCGCAAGCAAGGCATCATCGGATCATCTGGTGCGGGCGTGGTGCCATACCTATGGCCTGCCGGTGGTGATCAGCAATTGTTCGAACAATTACGGCCCGTTCCAGTTTCCGGAAAAATTCATTCCGCTGATGATCATCAATGCCCTGCGTGGCAGGAAGTTGCCGGTTTATGGCGATGGCCGCAATATCCGCGACTGGCTGCATGTGGATGATCATGCCCGTGCGCTGGCGATGATTGTCGAGCAGGGCCGGGTCGGGGAAACCTATAATGTCGGCGGGCGGAACGAGGCGCGCAATATCGATATGGTGCGCCAGATATTCGATCTGGTATGTGAACTGGCCGAGGATGTGCCGATCACGAAATTTGACGATATTGTTGAATTCGTCACCGACCGTCCGGGGCATGATCATCGTTATGCGATTGATGCGACGAAGATCGAGACCGAGCTTGGCTGGAAGGCGACGCATGATATCGCATCGGGCCTGCGCGAGACGGTGAAATGGTATATCGACAATCGCGACTGGTGGCAGGCGATCCTTGATCATGAATATGATCTGCAACGGTTGGGGCAGGGCTGATTTCGCCCTGCTGGCCGGGATAAGAGGCGATGTATCGGTACAATCGCGCGCTTGCCGGTTTTTACAATCCATCTATAGTTTCGTGGCCACCCCCTTTTAAGGAGCCACCCTGATGGATTGGGCACAGTTTATCAGCTTCACACTTGTCACCGCCCTTCTGGTGATGTCGCCGGGCCCCAATGGCGTTCTGATTGCCAAAACCGTTCCGACATCCGGCCGTGCGGCAGGCTTTGCCAATGTTGCCGGTTTCGTGACCGCCTTTTATCTGCATGGCACATTGTCGATTTTGGGGATCTCGGTGATCCTGGTGCAGTCGGCGCAACTGTTCATGATGGTTAAGATTGCCGGTGCGGCATATCTTTGCTGGGTCGGTTTCAAGGCGCTGCGCGAGGCATGGCGAGGGGTTAAAACCGTTGCAGAAGTCGCGCCGGCCAAACGCCGCAGGACGCTTCTGGTGGCGTACGGCGAAGGGTTCCTGACCAATGCGCTTAATCCCAAGGTATCGATTTTCTACCTTGCGGCATTTCCGCAATTCATTCCGGTAGGCGAAGGGGCCATTACATCGGCCTTCATGCTGGTTTGTGTGCATGCCAGCATCAATATCATCTGGTTTTCGACCATGATCATTCTGTTGTCGCGCCTGACCGGGATGGCACGCAATGGATCGTTCCAGCGCGCGTTAAAGGCCGTGACCGGCAGCGTGTTTATTGCGTTTGGCATCAAGCTTGCGATGTTCCGGCCTTAACGGCGTTTCATGCGCTGAAATCGTGTCGGGTTGCCGTGTCGGGGTGTCTTGCAGGGCAAACCGGCAGGGTCTGCTTGTGTTGACAGTGTAAAACGATCGTTTTACACTTTGCCCATGGATATCAAGACAAACCTTATTGCAACGGCCGAGCGGCTTTTTGATCGTAATGGCTTTAGCGCAACCGGCATGGATCGGCTGACGCAGGAAGCGGGTCTTTCCAGTCGCACACTTTACAAACATGTCGGTAGCAAGACAGCGCTTATGGCGCTGGTGCTTGGCGCGCGCGAAAGGCGTTTCATGGAGCGCCTTGATGTGCAGACCGTTGATGAAATCTTTGACGTGCTGGCGCAGTGGACGCGTGAGGAAGGCGGGCGTGGATGCCTGTTTTTGCGAAGTTACGGTGAAACCGGGGGTGACATCCCGGAAATTGCCAATGTTGTCCTGATCCACAAAGACGCAACCAGAGCCAAAATTGCCGAAATCGTTCAGCGTGATCTGGGGGCCGGGGATCACGGGGAACTGACAGAACAGATTTTGGTTTTGTTTGAAGGGGCCGTGGCCGCCGCAGTTTATCGCGGGATGGATGCCATAAGTGCCGCACGCAAGGCGGCGGCCATTCTTGTTGCACAGGCGCGTTCATGAAGCCCGATTTCAAACCTGCCATCAGCCCGGCGGTTCAGATTGGTCTTGTCGGTTTTGCGCTGATTGCCATTTGTTATGGTTTTGCCCGATTTGCCTTTGGGCTTCTGTTGCCGCAAATCGATGCGGAATTGTCACTTGGCCCGACGGTTTCCGGTGTGATTTCCGGCGGGTCATTTTTGGGCTATTGCCTGTTCATTATTATTTCTGCGATTGCGACCGAACGCCATGGCGCCCGCGTGGTTGCGACGGCAGCGGCATGTGTTGCCGCGGTTGGCATGGCCGGGATTGCCGTTGCGCCGGATGCGGTCTGGCTGGCGGTGGCGGTCATGATTGCCGGGGCCAGCACCGGTCTGGCATCGCCGCCGATGGCCGCGGCTGTTGCGGTGGCAGTGCGACGTGACCGGCAGGATATGACCAATACCGTGATCAATGCCGGGACCAGTGTTGGCGTGATGTTGTCGTGGCCGATTGCGTTGATGATTGGTGGCCAATGGCGGCTTGTCTTTGCCGTTTTTGCCGGTGCGGCCATTATCCTGACGATTGCCCTTATACGGACAATTCCGCGTGGGACAAAGGCCGCGGCCACACAGGCCAAAGGTGGAATGCCGTCCCTGAAAGGGGATGTCGCCAGACTGATTTGCGCGGCCTTTCTGATGGGGGCGGCAAGCACGGCAATCTGGTCATTTGGCGGGCAGCTTGCACGGATGCAGCTTGATCTGGGGGAAAGCGGCAGCGGTGCATTGTGGGTTGCCATCGGGATCGGAGGAATTGCCGGTGCATGGGCAGGGGCATTTGTGGCCCGGTTCGGGATCAACCGGGTGCACTGGGCTTTTCTGGCACTGATGGCGATCGGTATTCTTGCCGCGGGAACAGGCACGTTTATGGCCGTAACGTTCGCAGGCGGGGTTTTGTTTGGCGGGGCCTATGTCACGTTAACGGGGGTGTATCTGGTGTGGGGGGTACGGGCACTTCGGGATCGGCCCGCCACCGGGTTGATGATCGGTTTTTTGACCATTGCCATCGGTCAGACGGCTGGTGCACCGGTTTTCGGGTTCCTGCTGGACCGCATGGGGCCAGATCGTGCCGTGGTTATTTTTGCCTGTCTTGGCCTTCTGGCCGGGACAATGAGAACACGCAAAACACGGGTTGCCGTCGATCCTGAAATCCGGCGGGCAACACCTACCGGCTAGCAGCTATTTCTTGATGACGATCAGGGCCATGATGGCCGCAAACAGGCCAAACAGAATGCCGCCCACAGGTATGCCAGACAGGATGCCGGAAAGAACGGCATCTTCATTGATCAGAGCTTCAAACGCGACCAGCGGCAGGATCAGGGATGCCAGAAACAGAAAGACCGGATTGAACAGTTTGTTTTTCATGGTCTTAACCCCCGATCATCGCAATCAGCAACAGGCCCAGCGCCATGAAGCCGCAAAGGGCGGTCAGAAGCACACCGGTTTTCAGCACGACCGATAAAACCGGTCCTTCCTTGCCCGAAAGCCCGACCGTCGAACAGCCGACCAGGATTTTTGACGGGGCCAGCATGCTGCCAAGTGACGCACCGGTTGCCTGTGCGGCGAGAACAAGGGCGGTTGAAATACCCGAAAGTTCGGCGGTGTGGCGCTGGAACATGCCAAAGACCACGTTGGAATTATTCGTGCTGCCGGTCATGAAGGCCCCCAGGGCGCCGATGGCTGGTGCCACCACCGGATAGGCGATGGCAAAGGAGCCGGAAAACAGCGCAGCACCGCCTTCGGCCAGGGCATAGGTCATGCCCGCATGATCCATGATAATCGCAAGGCCGATGACCGGCACCATGCCGATGCTGGTCGGAAGGCCGCCTTTGACCGTGCGTTGCCAGATGCGTCTGGCGATGCCGTTGTCATAGCGTCCGCGGATTTTGAAAAAGGCAAAGCTGATGGCGGCGGTATACAGCAGCAACGCACCCGGATGGCCGAAAATGGCAATCGGCTTGGCGCTTTCGGCATCGATATTCCAGCCGAGATCGGTTGAAACCGCCGGGAAATCGAAGGTCAGGCGAAGGCCCGAAAGGAAATCCTCGACCGGGGGGATGAAGGTTGCGATACCGACAATCACCATGAAAACGAGGTAAGGGGTCAGTGCCTCGATCAAAGGCATGTGATGATGGTCGTCTTCGGTGGTTTCGGCAACGTCATCGGGATGGGGTTTCCAGAACCGGGTAACGATGATCGAGGTGACAAGCCCGGCAATCCCGGCGGTCAGCCCGCCCAGCGTCCAGACGCCGTAATTCGCCATCAGATATTGAACAACACCCATGACACCTGCAATCAGCAACAGCGGCACGATCCGGCGACGCACGGTGTGAAAACCGCCATCCAGCCACAGAACCGCCGCCCCGCAGGTAAAGCCCGACAGGCCAAGCAGAATGGCGGAATAATGCGTGAGTTCGGTACCGGGAATGCCGGTAACGCCGATCAGGGCCTCGAACGAGGTTGCCATATTGCCAAACAGCACCGACCAGCTATGGCCGATCATCGGGGCGGCAACCGCGATGACGGGCGAGAACCCCATGCCGAGCAAAAGCGGTGCGATGACCGCAATCGGCACACCGAACCCGGCAACGCCCTGCAGGAAGGTGGCAAACACATAACCAAGGATCAGCAATTGCAGCGGGCGGTCGTCGGTTAACTGGCGGATGGCCCGCCCGATGGTTTTGATGGCCCCGGCTTCTTCGGCCGCGAAATAAAGGATCAGGGCGGCCCAGACGATATAAAGGATATAAAGCGCCAGCATCACGCCCTTGGCCTGCGCGATGATCAGCATATCGGTCGGCGCACCAAACGCGATCATGGCGATGGCAACGGTGACGAACCATGCGGCCGCACCGGCGCGTGCCGCGCCCCAGTTTGCCTTGATCATCAGAAACAGAATGGTGGCGATTGGCAGGGCAGCCAGAAGGAAGTCTGTCATGGGGGCGAGCCAAAACCTTTTGGAACAATGTGTTGCGGTTGATTTCCCAACCGGGCCCACATCTTGTCCCAGCGCATCTGCAAGCGCAAGAAAACAGTTGGGGTCAGTGCGGATGCATTTCATATGATGAAATACAAGAACGGGCCCGATCAGGGTGGATCGGGCCCGGTGATTACCTGATGAATTGTTTCAGGCGCAGTTTCATGCGATTTTTTCGGCCTGTTCGGCGTCAAGTTCGTCACGGAGTTCGGCCGCAATCGAAAATGATTTCAGCCGTGCCGCGTGATCAAAGATATTGGCGGTGACCATGATTTCATCGGCCTTGGTCATATAGATGAAATCGCGCAGTTTCTTGCGTGCGGTATCGCGCGAGCCGATTGCGGCACAGCGCATGGCATGATCAACCCCGGCCTTTTCCACCCGGTTCCAGATGTCATCCATCGATTTGACCGGTTTGGGCAATTGGCCCGGCGAGCCGCGCCGTAAATTCAGGAATTGCTGCTGCATGGAGGTGGCAATAAATTCGCCTTCCTTGTCGGTATCGGCGGCAAAGAAGCCCATTGCGGCAATCGCATAGGGTTTATCAAGCTGTTTGCTGGGCTCGAACCGGTGACGATACAGCGACAGCGCATCCATCAGCATATCGGGCGCAAAGTGCGACGCAAAGGCAAAGGGCAGGCCAAGACGTGCCGCCAGGTCAGCCGAAAACAGGCTGCTGCCCAGAAGCCACATCGGGACTTCGGAGCCATAACCCGGGACGGCGCGGATTGGCGGGTTGCCTTCAAGCGGGGCAAGGAATTGCTGAACCTGAAGCACGTCCTGGATAAAGCGTTCCTCGGTCCCGTGCATATCACGACGAAGGGCGGCGGCGGTGCGTTGGTCGGTACCCGGTGCGCGCCCGATACCAAGATCGATACGGCCGGGATACAGTGCATCAAGGGTGCCGAACTGTTCGGCAATCACCAATGGTGCGTGGTTGGGCAGCATCACGCCGCCCGAACCAACCCGGATGGTTTTGGTGCCCGCCGCGACATGGGATATGACGACCGACGTTGCGGCACTGGCGATGCCGGGCATATTGTGATGTTCGGCCAGCCAGTAACGATGAAAGCCGAGCTTTTCGGCATGCTGGGCCAGTTCAAGCGTATTGCGAAGCGCATCGCGCGGATGTTCGCCCTCGTTAACGGGGCAAAGATCAAGAACGGAAAAACGGGGCATAGGCATAATCCCAGTTGGGCGCAGGCCGAAAACGGCGCGCCGGATTTCAGTGTTGGGGTTAATCTAGCCCAAAATCAGGTACTTGCCAGTGCGGGAGTGTTGGTTTTAGGGGCAGGGCCGGAGAAAGGATAGAATATGCTGATCATTTTTGGCGGTTTGCCCGGTGTTGGCAAGACATCCATTGCACGCGCGCTGGCGCAAAAAATCGGTGCGGTGCATCTTCGGATCGACACGATAGAGCAGGCGATCCTTGATGCCGGGGTGCCGCCCGATGATGATATCGGTCCGGTCGGCTATATGGTTGCCAACCGGCAGGCGACCGATAACCTTAAGTTGGGCCTGACGGTGATCGGCGATGCGGTCAATTCGGTTGAAGAAACCCGAAGCGAATGGCGACTGGCAGCAGAGTGCGCCAGTAAACCCTATGTGCAGATTGAACTGATCTGTTCCGATCCGGGGGAGCATCGCCACCGTGTCGAAACCCGGCCCTGCGATATTGAAAACCTGCATCAGCCCGATTGGGACAAGGTCCTTGGCCGCCATTACGAGCCATGGCACGGGGTTGATCTGATTATCGATACGGCAAAGATGACGGTCGATCAGGCTGTTGATGCGATCTGTGAAGTCGTCAATAAAAAAAATAATATTCAATCATTTGTATCGTTTTCCTGATCTTCTGCGCGATGCGCATTCAGCGTGCGGCTGACGAAGTTGCGCAGCACGGTCGAGATATCGTTGCTGCGGTAGGCCAGTGCCAGATGCGCCATCGGGATGTCGCCCGCGACCTTGCGATAGACGACCCCATTGACCTGCAATTGTGCCATGGCGGCGGGGACAAGCGAGAAGCCAAGTTCGGCGGCGACAAAGTTGATCACCGATCCCAATTGCGGTGCGCTTTGCCCCATGACCGGTTCAAACCCGGCGGCACGGCAGGCGGCAACGACGATATCGAAATGGGTTGGTCCGACCTGTCGCGGGGTCAGGATCAGGGCATCATCACGCAGGGTTTCAAGTGCCACCGTTTCATGCCGGGCAGCCGGATGACCCGCCGGAAGGACGATCAGCATCGGTTCGGATTTCAGGCGATGCAGTTTTATGGCATCGCTGTTGGCGGCACCCTGGCGCAGGAAGACGGCATCAAGCTGTTCATCCATCAATGCATGCAAAAGGCGGGCGGAATTGTTTTCTTCCAGCGTCATTTCAACACCGGGATAGGACCGGCGGAAATCACGGAAAACGCGTGGGACGCTGGGGCTAAAGGCGGCGGATGCGGTAAAGCCCACCCGGATCGAGCCGATTTCACCGCGACCGGCGCGCTGTGCGGCGCGAATGGCGCGTTCCGCCAGCTCCGGGAAATGCTGCACGATATCGCGAAAGGCAATTCCGGCCTCGGTCAATTCCGCGCCATGCGGGACGCGGTGAAATAGCTGGGTGCCGATTTCGGTTTCAAGATCGCGGATCTGCTGGCTTAGCGGCGGCTGGCCAATGCCGATGCGGGCTGCGGCACGGGTAAAGTTCCCCTCGCGGGCAACTTCAAGAAAATATCGAATATGGCGCAGTTCCATCCAGTATATCCAAAACATATCGAAAATGACTGTGACATATATTGGACGGATATCGGGAAAGCTGCAATCCTTTCGGTCAGATCAGAATTCTTCAAAACGAGGCCGGAATATGAGTGCCCACCGGGCGAAAAGCCCCGCAGCAGAGCCTGCCAATGATGATATCAAGCCAGCGACCGCCGGGGCCGAGCCGGTTTATACCGAACCGGGATCGCCGGAATTTCGCCGGATCAGTCTGGCGCTGTTTCTGGCGGGGTATGCGACCTTTTCGCTGATTTACTGCGTGCAGCCGCTATTGCCGGAACTGGCGCGTGACTTTGCCGTCAGCCCGGCATCCAGTTCGCTTGCGCTGTCGCTGACGACCGGGTTTCTTGCCTTTGCCATTCTGCTTGCCGGGGCGGTATCCGAGGCGTTCGGGCGCAAGCAATTGATGTTTGCATCAATGTGCGGCGCGTCGCTTTTGAACCTGATTGCGCCGTTGCTTTCCGACTGGCATGCGTTTCTGGTGGTGCGTGCGCTTGAAGGCCTGATTTTGGGCGGGGTTCCCGCGGTTGCGATGGCGTATCTGGCCGAGGAAATGCATCCGCGCGGTCTTGGCACCACGATGGGAATTTACATCAGCGGGACCGCCCTTGGCGGTATGAGCGGGCGCGTGGTGATCGGCATTCTGACCGATATGTTTGGCTGGCATCTCGCGCTTGGTGCGATGGGTGCACTTGGTTTGCTGGCAGCCCTTGGATTTGTCATTCTGTTGCCTGCATCGCGTAATTTCGTGCGCCGCCCCGGCTTTCAATTGTCCTATCATGTCCGGGCGTGGGAAGGGCATCTGCGCCATCCCGGCCTGCCATTCGTGTTCCTGATCGGGGCATTTGCAATGGGCTGTTTTGTGACGGTCTATAATTATGCCGGGTTCCGTTTATCCGCTGCCCCCTATGACCTGAGCCAGGGGCAGATCAGTCTGATCTTTGTGGTTTATCTTTGCGGGATGGTGACGTCTTCCATTGCCGGTGCCATGTCCGACCGGATCGGTCGGGGGCCGGTTTTGCTGGCGGGGATCCTGATTGCAGGTGCTGGGGTTGCCTTGACGATGCTTTCCAGCCTTTGGGGCATGATTGGCGGCATCATGGTCCTGACCAGCGGCTTTTTCGTGGCTCATTCGGTGGCAAGTGGCTGGGTCGGGCGAATGGCGAAACAGTCCAAGGGACATGCGTCGTCGCTTTATCTGCTGGCCTATTATCTGGGGTCTAGCATCATGGGATCGGTTGGCGGCTGGTTCTGGTCGCATGGTGGCTGGGACGCGGTGGCGGCATTTGCCGGGGTACTTCTGATTGGTGCGGCGATTTGCGGGACTTACCTTTGGCAGGCCGCAAGACGGGCTGAGGCCGTTGCCTGACACACAAAAAGAAACCCCCGCCAGAAGGCGGGGGTTATTGTTTGATAGCCGGTAACAGGCGGGCTTAGAGCCAGTCCGGGCTCGGCAAACCTTTTTCCTTGAGGAAGGCCGGGTTCCACAGCTTGCTTTGATAGCGGGTGCCAAGGTCACACAGGATGGTGACGATGGTTTTGCCCGGGCCGAGTTCACGTGCCAGACGTACCGCACCGGCGATGTTGATCCCGGTCGAGCCGCCCATGCACAGCCCTTCCTCCTTGAGCAGGTCAAAGACAATCGGCAGCATTTCATCATCTGAAATCTGGAACGGGTGGTCGATATCAACGCCTTCGAGGTTGGCGGTAATCCGTCCCTGACCGATCCCTTCGGAGATCGAGCTTCCTTCGGATTTCAGTTCGCCAAACTTGTAGTGGCTGTAAAGGGCAGCCCCCATCGGATCGGCAAGACCGATCTGAATGTCCTTGTTGCGATCCTTAAGCGCCATCGACACACCGGCAAGCGTCCCGCCGGTACCGACCGCACAGATAAAGCCATCAATCTTGCCGTCGGTCTGTTCCCAGATTTCGGGGCCGGTGGTATCGATATGGCCCTGACGGTTGGCGACGTTATCGAACTGGTTGGCCCAGATGGCACCGTTCGGTTCGGTCTTTGCCAGTTCTTCGGCCAGACGGCGCGAAACGTGAACATAGTTGTTCTGATCGCGATAGGGGACGGCGGGGACTTCGCGAAGGTCGGCCCCCAGCAAACGCAAAAGGTCTTTCTTTTCCTGGCTTTGCGTTTCGGGAATGACGATCACGGTGCGATAGCCAAGTGCGTTGCCAACAACGGCAAGACCGATGCCGGTATTGCCAGCCGTTCCTTCGACAATCACGCCGCCCGGCTTCAGAAGGCCGCGTTTTTCCGCGTCACGAATGATGGCAAGGGCAGCGCGGTCCTTGACCGATCCGCCCGGATTGGCATATTCCGCCTTGCCCAGAATGGTGCAACCCGTTAGCTCGGAAACCTTTCTGAGTTTCACAAGCGGGGTGCGGCCAATGGCTTCAATGGTGCCATTGCGAATGTCCATGACAGACTCCAAGCGTGGTTAGAATGTGTTTTGTTACCTGTTGATTGGGTCTTTTATACACAAAAGTCAAGATTGATTAAAAATTACCACTAAATTTGTGTGTTAATTAACTGGTATCCGGCAAACAGGTTCACACGCCCGAAACCCCGGCTTCCCTGCGAATACGGTCGCGATTGAGCATCAACCACTGAATGGCAATCGTCGCCGTTGCATTGCAGAGTTGTCCGTCACGCAACATGGCAAAGCATTCCTCGGACGATACCGTATAAACGCGGATGTCTTCGCCTTCTTCTTCCAAGCCGTGCAGGCCGCCCGCTTTGGACGCATCAACCCGGCCATAATACATTGTCACCGTCTCGCTCGAACAGCCGGGGGTGACATAATAGCGTGAAATCAGTTCAAGTTCGCCGATGACCGAACAACCGGATTCTTCCATGGTTTCACGGTGCGCGACATCCTGCATTTCCTCGCCATCCTCGACGATGCCAGCGACAATTTCCGTCAGCCAAAGCGGCATTTCAGGGAAACGCTGATGGACCGAAATGGCACCGGGGCGGAATTGTTCGATCAAAACAACTTCATCGCGTACCGGGTCATAGGGCAGAACCGCGACGGCATGCCCGCGTTCAAGGACTTCGCGCTGCAGAACCGCACTTTGACCACCGTCAAACAACTGATGGCGGAGCTTATAGACATCAAGCTTGAAATGCCCGTCCCAGCCGCGTTTGCGTTCAAGGATTTCAACATCGTTTGCATTCATGTTCGGTCCCTTTTTCCGGGTTGGTCCTGTTTTCAGACAGAATTCGTGATCGGATGATTGATACAGACACTAGGGTCAGGACCTATTAATTTGTTTGCAATGGTCAATCAGATTTGTGCGGATACGCGAAGCAAAAACGCAGGAAGATATTTATCTTTCAAGGTTTTGAGACAAAGTAGCCCGTGCAAATCCGATTGATCCGAAGGACAGGTGTTATATTTGCGAACTCCGGCGTCAAATCCCTTGTCCGGGATGCCGACCCGCACGGCGGGCTTTTCCTTGGATTTCGCAAATATAACACCTGCCATTACAATCAAATTAATAGGTCCTGACCCTAGTGCGCCAGCCGGTATCTGAAAACCGGTTTTCGACGATGTTGTTTTTGTTTGTTAAGGTTGTATTGTTTTTGAGAAAAGATCTTTTAGGTTTAATCCAGATCAAAGATTTTTCTGCGAAAAAGAAGTGTACTTCGCCGGTTCAGTAATCCTTAGTTGGAGGATCTGGTTATGACCGAGAACAAGCAAGCTGTATCCGAAAAATCACCGGAAGCCGAAGGAAAGCCGGAAGTCTGGCATCCCTTTAACAGTCTGCGCCGTCAGGTGGATCAACTGTTTGACGAGTTTTCCCCAGCGGCCTGGCATTTCCCCTTCAGGCTCTCTGCTGCGACACCTGTTGATAAATGGTGGGCTACGGTTAGCCCTGAAACAGCAATGTCTCCGGTGGATATTACCGAAGATGACGCTGCTTACAAATTAAGTATCGAGCTGCCGGGCCTTGAGGAGAAGGACGTTCAGATCAGCGTCTCGAACGGTTATCTCGTCGTAAGTGGCGAGAAAAAGGAAGAGAAGGAAGAAAAGGAAAAAGGACGTTATTTGTCCGAGCGGCGTTATGGCCGTTTCCAGCGTTCCTTTGCCGTTCCTGATCATGTTGATGTCGCCAAGGTAGATGCCGTGATGAAAAACGGCGTGCTTTCGCTGGTTCTTCCGAAAACGGCCGAAAGCAAAAAGGACGAGGTTAAAATTCCCGTCCGAAAAGGATGAGAAGCAATCCCGATTGAGGGATTGTCACCTGTAAATCGTCTGCGGGAACCCGTCCTGTTTCAGGGCGGGTTCTTTCGTTATATCAACCCGGTAAATGCTGACACCAGTTTAATCCCGATTGATCGGGCCTTGTGGACGAAACGGGCGTCTTGTTCTGTTGTTCCCAACGACGGTGTCATGATTATTTTTATATTTCACGCATTCTGTCTGGTTATGGTTCTGGAATTATCATTCTGGAGACAACATATATCCCATGGTTTCACAACAGCTTTGTGAAGAGAGGGAATGAGCGGAAATACGCAATTGGCGAAAGAAATTGTGGCATCGCACGCAGAAGGACCCCTTAATATTGCAATGCAACTATTCGCAAGGGTGAAAGCGACCGTGCCGTATTTTAATTATTGTTAATATAGTATAGCATTTGATCAATTAGCGCGCGGAATAAACGCCACCAAACAGGATAGATGGCGCGTTAGATCGCATTGGCGGGGATGATGGGGCTTTGATGCGATTCGAACCGACAGAAATCGCGCGTCTTTACGGGCGGTCGCGGGTGGGAGTTGTCGTGCACAGGGATTTGACCGCTGTGTATGTCAATGATGCCTACGCGAAAATGCTTGGTCGCAAGGATGTGAAGGATTTCATGTCGGAGCCTGACCTTCGGCAATATATCCCGCCAAGTTTCCATTATGAAGCGGCCAAGCTGGTGGCGGAATTCCAAAAAGCCACCGGGTTCCATGGCTGGAAAAAGGTTTATAACCTTCGTACCGATGGCACGCCGGTCTGGATGGAGATCAGCGACGAAACCGTTGAATGGGCCGATGAAAACGCTGTGCTGACAACAGCGCAGCTGATTGATAACGGTACGACCGCGATGCAGGTCGATCATATGCTGGGCCGGTCCTTTATCGGTGTGATGGTCCATCGCGACATGACAGCGCTTTATGTCAATGATGCCTTTGCGCGCCTGATGGGGGCGGAAAATGCCAGTGCATTCATGGAAAAGCCCAACATATTGCGATTTATTCCCGAAGCGGATCGCGAACGCGCCTTAAAGCATGTTGCCGATATTCTGCATGGCGAACGCGAAGGCGAACGCCATCGTGTGCGTGATGTTCTCGATAACGGCAATATCGTCTGGCGGGATCTGACCGATGAACGCATCCTGTGGCATGATGGTCGCCCGGCTATTTTGACGACCGCACATGATGTGCGCGAAGAAGTCGAAATGAACGAAGCCCTGATGCGCACGAAGGCCGGTCTTGAAGAAGCCGTGACCGAAGTCATCCGCATGGTTCCGTCAGCCGTTGCAATGCTTGATATCCGTCAGAATGTTGTGAATTACAACCGCGAATTTGCCCGTCTGTTCGGTACAGAACAGGGTAACAGCGATGATGCGCCCGTCTTTGATATCACGATCCTGCGCGAGATGTATGATGCCATGATCAAAAGCGGCCACGGGCACGCCAATAACGAAAGTGTCAAAACACCATCCGGTTGCCATGCCGATATCCGCATGAACCTGATGGAAGATGGCGGTGTGATGGTGTCCGCACTGGATATTTCCAGCCATAAACGCAAGGAACAGCATCTTGATGCGCTGGCGTCGACCGATCCGCTGACCGGGGCATTGAACCGGCGCGGATTTGAATCGGCGGTCAGCCGACTGCGCGAAATCCGGCAACTGAAGGGCAAGGTCTGGCAGTTCGGATTGGTGGTTCTGGATGTCGATTATTTCAAATATGTCAATGACACCTATGGGCATTCGGTCGGTGACCGGGTTCTTGAGAAAATCGCAGTAACCCTGCGCCAGGCGCTTCGCGATGATGATCTTGTCGTGCGTCTGGGCGGCGAGGAATTTGCCGTTCTGTTGCCGTCGGCAACAGCAGCAGTGACCAAACGGATCGCCGAACGGCTGGCAACAATGATCCGTGCAATCGAAATACCGGTTGGTAATAGCGGTGATGAGAACGTTACCATCACGGCAAGTTTTGGTGTCACCGTTGGCGGGGAATTGCGCGGCCAGTTTGTCGAGCTGGGGCAGGCGATGCTGACGGCAGACCGGGCGATGTATGCCGCCAAGGAAGCCGGTCGTGACTGTATCAAATTCCTGACCTTTGATGACGATATCGACAGTTGATCCGGAGTGAATTACCGTATCGCTTTGCGTAAAATGGCAGGCGAAAAATGAACATTCGCGATATGCAGGCGATGGATGAAAACGCGGTTGTCGATATCTATGACCGAGCACTGAAATCCGGTCATGCATCCTTTCAGCAACATGGCGGAACATGGGTCGACTGGGACGGCGGGCATTTGACGAAATGCCGCTATGTTGCGCTTGACGATGCCGGGCAGATAACCGGCCGGGCCGGTTTATCCGCCGTTTCGGGGCGGTGTGCCTTTGCCGGTGTTGCCGAGGTATCGGTTTATGTCGATCCGCAATGTCAGGGGCAGGGGATCGGAAGCCGTTTGATGCAGGCATTGATCGAAGGTTCTGAACAAAACGGTTTCTGGTCACTGGAAGCCGGAATATTTCCGGAAAATACCGGAAGTGTTGCTCTGCATCGAAAGCACGGGTTCGACGTTCTGTGCCGCCGCACAGGGTTCGGACGTATGGGATATGGACCGATGCAGGGGCAATGGCGCGATGTGTTGTTGCTGGAACGGCGTAGTAAGAGGATCGGGATCGACTAGTTAGCGCCGCCACCAATCCGGAAGGGAGTTTGCGTAAAATCCCTTAGATGATCTGGAAATTGATCCGCCGATGCGTTAAGCAGCTAGGGCACCCGCGAAATGCCCGTCACATACGCGGCAAATAAACGATACAGGAGAGCGCCACCGTGAATGAAATCAGCAAAATTGCTCCGGTTGCAATCTGGGAGAACTTCCAGAAACTTTGCGACACCCCGCGCCCGTCGACCAAGGAAGAAGCCGTTTTGCAGCTTCTGGAAAAGATGGCCGATGCCAAGGGGTTTGAGCATTTCCGCGACAGCGGCAGCAACCTTGTTATTTCCATTCCGGCGAAACCGGGATTCGAGAATCGCAAGATGGCGATCCTTCAGGCCCATGTCGATATGGTGACGCAGGCCAATAGTGGTTCGACCCACAATTTTGATACCGATCCGATCCGCATGCTGATGAACGGCGAATGGATCACGGCGGATAACACCACCCTTGGTGCTGATAACGGCATCGGTGCGGCGGCGATGATGGGATTCATGACCGAAGAAGGTCTTGAACACGGTCCGCTGGAACTGTTGTTCACGGTTGATGAAGAACGCGGTCTGACCGGTGCGATGAACCTGGAGCCCGGCCGACTTAAGGGCGAAATCCTTCTGAACCTTGATACCGAGGACGAATACGAGCTTTGCGTGGGCTGTGCCGGTGGTGGCGATCTGGTCGCGAGTTTTGCCTATACCCCCGAAGCCGTTGAAAACGGACAGGTTGCACGTGAAATTGCCCTGACCGGTCTTAAGGGCGGGCATTCGGGGATCGATATCATCCTTGGACTTGGGAATGCCAACAAGCTGATGGCGCGCTTCCTGCGCACCGCCATTCGTGATCTTGGTGCGCGGATTGTGACCATCAATGCCGGTACGGCGCGTAACGCGATCCCGCGGGAATCCTTTGCAACGGTCGTTTTGCCGTCTGACAAGGTGTCGGCCTTTGATGGTGCACTGAGCGCCTTTGCAGCCGAGGTCAAAGACGAGATCGGCGTGATCGAGCCGAACTTTGCCATTGCAGCCAAAGATGCCGCATTGCCGGCAAAGGCAATGAGTGCGATGGATTCCAAACGTTTCAATAATGCGGTTGTCGGAGCACCGAACGGTGTACACGCCATGAGCACCAGTGTTGAAGGTGTTGTTGAGACGTCGATCAATCTGGCGATTGTCAAGCTGGCCGATGGCAAGGCGGATGTCACCCTTTCGGCGCGCAGTTCGATCAATTCGGCGCGTGATGCCCTTCGCGAGGTTGCGACATCGGTGTTTGAAAATATCGGCGCCACGGTCAAGTGGGGCGATGCCTATCCAGGTTGGAAGCCGAATGCGGACAGCGAAGTCGTCAATATGATGAAAGCGGTTCATCGCGATATGTTTGGCAAGGATCCTGAAATCCGGGTCATTCATGCCGGTCTGGAATGTGGTGTATTGGGGTCGAAATATCCGCATTGGGATATGGTTTCATTCGGCCCGACCATTAAACGCGCACATAGCCCGGACGAGTGCGTCCATGTGCCAAGTGTCCTGCGTTTCTGGGATTATCTTCTGGCGGCGCTGAAGGCGATTCCGGTCAAAAACTGATCGTTTTAGTCCTCGATATTCTATGAATGCCTGTTGCGACTGATCGTATATGCGGTCAGTCGCAACTGTTTGTGGCACACCATTCATCGCGGGCCTTTGCGCCGCTTCCGGGCACCAGCGCATCCAGATTGACAAAGCCGGTCTCGCCAAGGGCGGTTTCAATCTCGATCCAGAAATCCTCGCTTGGTCCGTCGACATAGACGGTTTCAAAGCGTGCCAGACGCCGCATGACCGGATATTCGACACCGGGGCCTTCACGCATGTTCAGAAGATCACGGTCGATGTAATAAGGGTCGCGTTCCTCGCCGATGATTTGTTCGACTTTGCGCGTCAGTTCACTGGTCTTTTCGGAGACAAGTTTGGGAATGTCGTGACTGACAAAGCCCTGTCCCGGCCCAAACGCCACCAGCAGACAGAAAATGGCAACAAATAGCGGGCTTAAATGCAAAAGGGCATCGAGCATCCCGGCCTGTTTCCATTCGCTGCGTACCCGGCGAAGGGGTTTGCCGTCATCCAGACGCCGCAGATTGGCGCGAATCTGTTCGGCCAGCACCGACCGGTTGGTGCCGATGAAATCATTGGCCTGTAACAGGACAGCACGCGCAAGCGGCTTGTTGCCACTGCGTTCGAACGCGGTGGCCTGCGTGAACAGAAGTTTTGCATTGCCTTCCGGGGGCAGGGTGCCACCCCGCATATTACCAATAATGGCCCGCCATGCCGGGATGAAACTGCGCCAGCCCCAGAAACCCCGCAGCCATGTTTTGAAACTTGCTTTGAGTGCCATGCGCTTTGCCCCCTTCGGGGCAAGGTTGGCGGTGATCTTCTCGATTTTCAGGGAATTCAGAAAACCGCGAACAATGGTGAATTCCACCTGACGGGGTTGGGCTGATACGACTTCGGTGACCGCACAGCGTACAAATCCGGCCTGATCCGGGGTCGTGCGGTTTTTTGCATGGCGTTTGGCTCCCGGATGGATGTTTGATTTGCGCGCCGCGTTGCGTTCCTGCTGCTGGCGATAGGCCTCGTTGGCACGTGCAAACCTGTCTTCTTCGCTTTCGCGGCTGGTTTCGGCCTTGCGACCGGTACCGGCAAAACCCTGTCGGGTGCGTTGCGAACTGGCATTTTTTGCCCCGGCAGCCTGCGGACCATAGGGGCCGTTTTGCTGTTTGCCTGCCGTGTCGCCTGAGCTGTTTTTACCGTTGCGAGGCGCATTTGGGGGAGCCTTGCGTATGCCGATCAGGATTTCATAGGCTTCGGTGATGTCCTTGAATTTTTCTTCGGCATCGATATCTGTATTTCGATCAGGATGAAATTCAAACGCCAGTTTGCGATAGGCAAGCTTGATCTCTTTTGCGCTGGCACCCGGCGCAATTTTAAGCAGGCGGTAATAGATCCCGAGGTGATCCTGGCTCATTCGTGAAAAGGCATCCTGCACATAAATATTGTCCCGAAGCCGGACAGGTAAAACATGTTGAATTTATATTCGTGTCGACGTCGGGATCATATGATTGAAATCTTAACACGTTGTCACTTTTGCGTATTTGCCATATTTTGCAAGAATTGATCCGTCCACCGCGAACCGCTTAGCGAGTATCTGCCTTGAAACTAAAATTCTGGCAACGCAATGCCGACCATGACGGCGATGTCCTTGACCACGGTGGTGGTTACGGTGGTGATATGCCCGAATTTGTGATGCCCGATGGCCACAGGCTTAGCCTTGCGACAAAGCTTCGCGCCCGTTGGCAGGGTTATGACAACCCGGTCGAATATTATCTTTTGCAAAAAGAAATCGATGATTACCGGGCGTGGCTTCACAGAATGCGCCTGTTTCTTGCGAGGCCGGTCGAGCCGGAACTGGGCGAGCTTGACCTTGATGATGAAATTGGTCGCTGGCCGCCAGAACGGGTCAAGCTTTATGCCAAGCTGTTTGATCGCGGGATCATGATCCCCGGTGGCCATGATTATGCACTGGAACTGGCAAAGCCGCTTGCGCTTGACGAAACCATGAGCTGCCTTGAAATCGGTGCGAAGCTTGGCGGGGTGGCGCGGTTGCTTGCCGATAAGCTGGGTGTCTGGGTCACAGCCTACGAACGCGATGGTGAATTGGCGTTGCTGGGCATGGAGCGGTCCGTTCAGGCCGGTGTTCAGAAAAAGGTCCCCGTGCAGGCATTCGACCCGTCCAACCCGGAATTGCGCAAAGCCTATTTTAACGTGGTCTATTCGTTTGGGGACCTGTTCCACATTGAAAACAAGGATGTTTTGTTGGTGTCGCTGGCGGAAACGTTGCGCGATCACGGCCAGATATTGCTGACAGACTATGTTCTGACATCCGAAGGGCACGAAGATGCCATTGCCGAATGGGCAAGGCACGAAGATTTCCGGCCTTATCCATGGACGGCGGATCATTACAAGAATGCGCTGGGCAAGCTGAAATTCGACATTCGCATCGCCAAGGACGAGTCAGATGTCCATGTAAAGCAGATCAAGGCAGCCTGGATGGCGATGCTTGCCGATATCCAGAATAGCGGGTTGGACCCGGATGTTCTGGCATATCTGGTGCCGGAGATGGAAATGTGGATGAATCGCGTAAAAATGCTTGAAAACGGAACGCTGGCATTTTATCGGTTCTACGCAACGATCAGGTGATCGACCGGTTTGATGTCTGCTGTTGGCGACGAATGAATGGACTTTGTCTGGAATTCTGTCGCTGCAACCTGTTTTAGGTGTTGACAGGGGCAGGGTGTACTTCTATTTTCCGGCTTCCTCGAAGGGGCCAAGTTTCTAAGGTTTACTATTATGAAGATCCGGAACTCATTGAAATCCGCGAAGCTGCGGGAAAAAGGCTGCCGTATCGTGCGCCGCCGTGGCCGCGTATACGTGATCAATAAAAAGAACCCGCGTTTCAAGGCGCGCCAGGGTTAATTCCCGGTACCTTGTTCTCACAGGTTTTACAAAACGCCGCATCGGTTCATCCAATGCGGCGTTTTGTGTTTTGTGGTGTGCCGACCGGTTTCCTAATCAATACCGTCAATCGGAATGGTATAGACTGCGGTGGTTTCACTGCGCCCGCGCAGCAGGATTTCATCGGCAAGGCGGGCCTGGGCCGGGTCTGAAAGCTGTTCGAATGTGGTGCTTGCGATCAGGATGCGCGTGCCGAGTTCCTTGTTCTTGGCTTCCAGCCGGGCGGCACTGTTGACCGCATCGCCGTGTACGGTGAATGTCAGGCGGTCCGGCGCCCCGACATTTCCCGCGACCAGCAGGCCGGTATTGATCCCGCAGCGACAGCGCAGTTCTTCGCCGTCAAACAGTTCGTTATGAACCAGCTTTTGCAGGGCGACTGCCGTTCGCACCGCGGCATCGGCGTGATCGGGCACCTCGTCAAAGGCATTGAACACGGCAAGGATGGCATCGCCCTGGAACTGGGTGATGATGCCGCCGTTTTCTTCGATGATCGCGGTGGCCTTCGCGAAATAGGCGTTCAGGATGGTGACGATCCGTTGCGGGGCGATCTTTTCGCTAAGTGTTGTAAAGCCGACCAGATCGACAAACAGGATTGATGCCTCGCACTGGTGTGATTGCACATTGCCGGTGTCATCATCAGACGCCAGCAGTTGTTGGGCAATGGCGACAGGCAGGAATTTGCCAAACAGCCGCCCGATGCGTTCGCGGTCGCGCAGGGTAATCGCCATATTGTTGAAGGATCGCGACGCATCGTTGAATTCGATGATGTGGCTGCCAGGCAGGACCGGCAGATCATCAAGAATGCCGGTTTCAAGTTGCCTTGTGGCGGCCGAAAACCGTTTAAGCGGTCGTGTGAAATAATGCGCGATCAGGATCGCCAGAATGACGGCAAGAACCATGATTACCGTTCCGATCAGTGTCGCCAGTTGCAGGCGGTCCCATTCGCGGGTGAAAACGGCTGGATCAAAATGCATGCCCATCAGGACAGGAAGGCCTGCCGATTCTTCGAATTTTCGGGTGATGATAACGTGATAGCCGTTTTCGGTTTCCAGTGACGATGCCTGTGACCCGTTGGTTCCGCCCGGTGACGGGACATCGTCAAAATCAAATGCCTGCCACTGGCCCATATTTGCAAGAACCGGATCGGCAAGATCATCCACACGGGGCAGGACGCCAAGAACATCATCGGTTCCCGTGGTCTTGGGCGGGTGCAACTGATGCCAGTCCGACAGGGACGGATGGGCAATGACATGGTCGTTGACGATGACAAAGGGGGTGCGTCCGGCCTCGGTCGGGTCGGTTTTCAGGTCATGTGAAAAATCGCCAAGCGAAACAAGCTGCACAAGTGAGCCGACATATAGCCCTTCCTGAAACAGGGGGATCATTTCGCTGATCACGACCTGATTGACCAGACTGTTCCAGCGCGGAAACTGCGTGATGCTTTGACCCGGGCCATAGGCGATCAGGGATCGGGCGATGATGTCTTCCTCGGGGTCGGCCTTGCCGGAAAGAGGTTTGTCCGTCTTCGGATCATAGCCCCGGAAATGGCCATCGGGGGTCAAAAGCCCGATGGCTGTGACGTCACGTTCATTGGTGACAAGGGCGGCCAGGGTATTGTCCCATATGGCAACATTATCCGGTGACAGATCGCCATGCGCCACTTCGCGTGCAACCCATATATTACGGCGTTGCATGCGTTTGATCCGGTCGCGCATGGCGTCTTGCGCGTCTTTCAGATCGGCATGTGTCATCGTAATCCAGAGATTGCGGGTATTGTCATAGGCCGTATCAAGACCAAGATGAAGTGCAAGCCCAACACCCAGTACGCTGGTAATGAAAAACGCACCCAGCAATACACCAAGTATTGAAAAACGCCCCCTGCGTTCAGTCATCACATTCCCCGTATGCCCCCGAAGACCCGGCTTGTGTTGCCGGGTTGTCGGCAAAGCTTACTGATGATTGATCACGATGGAAAGAATATCGCGTGTTTTAGCGACGGCAGGTGTAAAGCTGGGTTTGAGTATGGCGACCACGCAATTGAATTTGACCGGCTTTGACCACCCGTTCCGGATTGGAAAGCAGGTCGCGTGTGCTGTCTGACAGCAGGATGCGGGTGCCCAGTTCCTTGTTTTCACGTTCAAGTCGGGATGCGGTGTTAACGGCATCCCCGTGCACGGTAAAGGACAGGCGGGCACTGGCACCGACATTCCCGGCGATCATGCGCCCGGTATTGACGCCGCAACGGCAATGAATGGAAAGCCCGTCAAACTGGCGGGTTTCAACGGCATGCTGGATGGCAATGGCCGAATCAAGTGCGGCATCGGCATGGTCGTGCAATTCGTCAAAGGCGTTAAACACTGCAAGAATGGCATCGCCCTGGAACTGGGTGATAATCCCGCCATGTTCTTCGATAATGCCGGTCGCGCAGTCGAAATAGGCGTTCAGCATCGAAATGATCTGTTGCGGTTCGAGTTCTTCGCACAGGGTTGTAAAGCTCTCGATATCGACAAAGAGGACCGTTGCCTCGCACTGCTGGGGCGGGAGGACGCCGGAATCGGTTCCCGATGCCAGAAGTTTGCGGGCAATCGATGCCGGCAGGAATTTACCAAACAGGCTGCTGATCCGTTCGCGATCATGCACGGCCTTGATCATGTGATTGAAGGATCGGGCGGCATCATCATATTCGCGAATGCGGCTGCCTTTCAGGTCAGGGAAATCGTGGTTTTCGATGCCGTCTTCCTCAAACGCCCGGGCAGCAGCGGCAAAACGCCGGATCGGTTTGGTAAAGTGACGCGCAATGATTACTGCAACAATGATCGACAGCAGCAGGACCGCACCGCCCATCACCGATGCCAGAACAAGCCGGTTCCATTCGTCATCGAACAGTTCTTCTTCGAAATGCAGGCCAATGATGATCGGAGAGAAAGGGGTATCCATCATCTGTTTCGTGACGATCATTGAATAACGGCCGTCAAGATCAAGGCCGGAAAGACGAAGATTGCTGGTTTCGGGGCGTTGTTTGCTTTCATTGCCGATATCGATGGATTCGGATTTTCCGATATTTGCCAGTACAGGGTCGCCAATATCATTGATCGTCGGCAAGGGGATCGGGCTGCGCGCGATATCAGCACCATTTACGAGTGCCGATGCGGTGCTATCCCCCCATTCGCGAAGGCGAGGGTGGGCCATCACACGGTTTCCGGCAATCAGGACGAAAGGTACGCCCGGCAGGTCTTCGCGCCCGCGGATCAGGCTGTTCGACAGGTTTGAAAGCGACAGATACTGAATGAAAGTGCCAAGATAACGCCCGTCGGCAAACAGGGGAATCCAGTCGGCAATCACCGTCTGTTTGAAGTAGGGATCCCATCGCGGGAAGCTGGTGTGATTGACGGTTGGCCCGCGCAAATGCGCCAGTTCCGAGAAAAGCACGTCATCAACGGGGAGGGTACGGCGGATTTCGCGCATGTCTTCGGGGTCATAACCGATGAACTGGCGATCCCCCGTGATCAGGCCATAGGCCATCACATCCATTTGGGATGCCGAAAGTGCGCGCATCGCATTGTTCCAGCCGTATTGAAAGCTTGGATCAAGGGCGCCACTGGCGACCTGATCGGCGACCCATATGGCCCGTTTGCCCACATTTTCCATCCGTTCATGCATGGTGCGCTGGACCGATGTCAGGTCCAGATCGCTTAGCATGACCCAAAGATTGCGGGTGTTTTGATAGGCCGCACCAAGTCCGACATAAAGGGCAATGCCGACACCAAGAATGCTGGTGACAGAAAACCCGGCAAGCAGAACAGTCAGGACGGAATATCTGCGTTTTTCAGCCAATTTTTTGAAAATTCCCGAACAAAGGTCCCCCAACCCGAAGGCAGTCTATCGTCTATCAAATTTTGTGGAAAGGATGATTGAGCTTGCTGTGCGTTTAATTCCGGGCAGGGCACCGATTTGATCGAGAACGGTATCAAGTTCCTCGGACGTATCGGCAGCTATTTCCGCGATCAGGTCATATTCACCAGAAATCGCAAGGCAGCGAATGCAGTGGGTGATTCTCTGAAGCGCACCAACAACCCCGGCGGATTGTTTCTGTTCGACCTGTATCATGACTTCGGCAAGCAGAAGCGATCTGGCTTCCTCGCCAAGTTGCACGGTGTATCCTGTTATGATTTTTGCCTTTTCAAGGCGCTCGAGGCGTTCCTGAACGGCACTGCGCGACAGATCGACATCGCGGGCGAGCGCCGCAATCGGGGTCCGGGCATTTTGCTGTAACCGGGCGATCAGGCGGCGGTCAATTTCATCAAGGTTACGTTTCATCGGAATTGCCCGTCATTTTAACGGTTAAATCATTGGAAATGACAGTATCGCCGGGTTGTAACCGGCAGTCCAGCGGAAGACCATCAAGACAGCATAACAATAACGTTATCAGGGCCGTAATCAGGCGGGGCAACGCATCACATGCGGTCTCAGACGTCAAAATGGGAGTTTGCTGAAATGAAAAAAGTTCTGATCCTTGGGGCGGGTAAAATCGGTCGCATTGCCGCAGTCATGTTGAATGAAAGTGGCGCTTATGCGGTGACACTGGCGGATTCCAACGGGCATATGCTTGAAATTTGTGCCAAGGATGATGCGGCAACGTTGGTAAAGGTTGATGTCACCGACGAGGCCGCATTGACGGAAGTTGCCAAAGGCCATGATGCCATCCTGTCGACTTGCCCGTTTTACCTTAATGTTGCGATTGCGCGTGTGGCGCGGGCGGTCGGTGCATCCTATTTCGACGTCACCGAGGATGTCGAAACCACCCGTGCGATCCGCGATATTGCCAAGGATGTCGATGGGGCATTCGTGCCGCAATGTGGTCTGGCTCCGGGTTTTATTTCGATTGCAGCCCATGATCTGTTCAAGCGGTTTGACAGCGTTCAGAACCTGCGTCTTCGGGTTGGTGCCCTGCCGCAAAATCCGACCAACCGTTTGAAATATAACCTGACATGGTCGACAGACGGATTGATTAACGAATATCTGAACCCGTGCGAGGCCATCCACAAAGGCAAGCGAATAGAAGTTTTGCCGTTGGAAGGATATGAGCGTTTCACGATTGATGGCACGGAATACGAGGCTTTCAATACCTCGGGCGGGGTAGGTGCGCTTTGTGACATGCTTGAAGGCAAGGTCGAGAACCTTGATTACAAGACGGTGCGTTACCCGGGGCATCAGGAAATCCTGAAAATCCTGATCGAAGACCTTGGGCTTGGCAAACGTCCCGGTCTGATGAAGGAAATCTTTGAAAAGTCACTGCCGATCACAAGCCAGGACGTGATTGTGATCTTTGCCGATGCCATCGGCACCCGCGACGGCGAGCTATGCGAGGAAAACTTCATCCGCAAGGTTCATGGCACGGCCATCGGTGGCAGGAACTGGTCTGCGATCCAGATTACGACATCGGCGGGGCTTTGTGCCGTCATGGATATGGTTCTGACCGGTACGCTTACGGGCAAGGGATATATCCGGCAGGAGCAGGTCGCACTTGATGATTTTCTTGCCAACCGTTTCGGCCGTTACTTCAGCCACGAGGGCTGATTTATAACCCCCGCATCATGCTTTTTGGCATGGTGATGAACTTTGCCACCCGGTCTTGTCAGGCCGGGTGGTTTTTTGTGCGTCCTTGCCATAGTCACGACCCATATTTTGTGGCAAAGACGTGGTTTGTTAACGCTTGGTCACTATGGTGACCGATTAAACAAACTCTCGGGTGGCGATACGATCCTTGTCTGAACTTGGCGAGATGTTCCGGTTTGCAATCGACCTGTTTGAAACGGGTCAACTGGCGGAGGCTGAAAGCGCCTGCCGCAAGATGACGCTTGCCTATCCGCAGGCGGCAGAAGCCATGCATCTGGCCGGTCTGGTTGCCATGAAACAGGGTAATGGTGATATCGCAGCCGAACGTATGGGGCGGGCTGCAATAGCTGACGCCAATAACGCCGAAATCCAGCATGACCATGCGCAGGCCCTGAAAGCTGTCGGCAAGCTGCGCGAGGCCGTCGGTGCCTTCAAGCGCGCGATTCGCCTATGCCCGGATTCCCCGGCACTTTATTGCAATATCGCCAATACCTATCGCCAGCTTGATGAACTTGAACTGGCGCATGAAAACTACATGCTGGCTCTTCGACTGGCACCCGATGTTGCCGAAATTCATGCCAACCTTGGTGCCTGCCAATATGCCATGGGTGATATCGCAGGCGCGGAGGCATCCTGCACAACCGCACTTAAGCTGCGTGACGATATCGTCAATGCGCTGGTTTTGATGGGGCAGATCAGGCTGGATCAGGGACGGACGGTTTCCGCATCCGAGCCGCTTTTGCGTGCCCTTGAACTGCAACCGGGGCATCAGCGTGCCCTGACGGCCTATGGCGATGCGCTTTTCCGACTGGGCCAGTTCGCCGGGGCGCTGCATTGCCTGCGCCAGGTTTTGGCACTTGATCCACAGGATGCGGGGGCGCGGCGGACGCTGGCACTGCTGTATTTGCGGACCGGGCAGGGGACCGAGGCCATTGGCGCGTTGGAAGCACTTTTGCGCGCAAATCCAGAAGACCCCGAACTTCTTTTGATGATGGGCGAGGCATTAAGCCTTGCCGGGCGCCATAGCGAAGCCGTGGAACGGTTCGGTGCCGCGATTGGTGCGGGAGGTGGTGATGATGCCGTCTTCCGGCTGGCTGTCGAGCTGGCAGAAGAAGGCGATGCGGCATCCGCCCAATCGGTTCTGCAAAACGCAATAGATCGCAAGATTGCCATTGGGGACAACACGGCGCTGTTCAGAACAGCCCGCCGGCTGCTTTTCGCCCCGGTTCCTGCCGATCTGGCGGCACAGAATGATGAGGTCGTTCGTGATCTTCTCGACGATACGCTCGATGATGACGATCTCGAACTTGATCTTGGCCAAAGCGACCTGATTGATCCGATCACCCTCACACGGTTCCCGCCGGTATGGCGTGCGGCGCTTCGCCCCGAAGGCGATGCGCAATTGCGCGCGGTTGGTCATTATTGGGAACGGCTGGTTTCTGGTTATGACGTGCCCCATGTCGCGGCGCGGGCCCGACCAAAGGGCGGCAAGGTCCGGCTTGGCGTTGTATCGGCCAATATGCGCGATAACGGTATTGGTCGATGGATTGCGGGGCTGGTCCGTGCGATTGACCGCGACCGGTTTGATATCACGGTGATCCGTCCGCCACTGGGCGAGGATGACATAACCGCCCGCATAGATGCCGAGGCCGATCTGGTGGTGCCATTGCCGCTTGATCCGTTGCATTCGGCCCGGGTGATTGCGGGCCTTGACCTTGACGTCTTGCATTATGTCGATCCGCAGGCCGATGCCTATACCATGTTGCTGGCAAGCTGGCGGCTGGCACCGTTGCAAATTGCCGGTGGTGGAATTGCCGCGACGACGGGGCTTTCAAACATTGATTGCCACCTGATTGCCGAGGATTGGGAAACGGCGGGCGGTGAAACCCGCTTTAGCGAGGAATTGATCCGTCTGCCCGGATTGTTTGTCAATGCAACAAGGCCAGATGAAATTAAGCTGTCGCCGGGTGATCTACAGCGCCGCTGGCGCATTGATCAGGACCGGAATACGTATCTTTGTCCGCAGCCGCTTGATGTTCTGACGGCTGATTTTGATCCGCTGATTGCCGAAATTCTGCGTCTTGATGAAACTGCTGAACTTCTGTTGATCGCACCCGAGCGCGATAGCTGGGACGCGGCATGGGGGCGGCGTTTTGCGGTCAATTATGCCGATGTGGCCGGACGCATGCGGTTTGTTTCTGTTCATAGCCGTGCCGATCTTCATTCCCTGCTTTGTGCGGTGGATGTCGTTCTTGAAAGCCCGGCATGGAACGATGCGATGCTGGCATTTGATTGTCTTGGCCTTGGTGTGCCGCTTGTGACCCTGCCGGGCAAGGGGGCGCGATCGCGGCGCAGCCATACCTGTTATCGCCAGATATCGGTGTTTGATTGTGTTGCCTATCATTCAGCCGACTATGTTGAAACCGCGCTGACGCTGGCGATGGATAAACGACGGCGTTCGGTCGTTTCGCAGGCCATCCGCAACCGCGCCCACGTCCTGTTCGGGCAGCGGTCTTCCTTTGATTCTTACATGAACTTCCTTGAAGATCGCACGGCGTAAGCCGGGTAGCATGCCAGATTGCAAAAATGCAAAAAGCCGGGTAACTCCCGGCTTTGGTGTGTCTTGTGGGTGTTTTGGTCAGCTCAGCGCGTCGATATCGGCTTCTGACAGGGCGGCGGGGACGATGGTCAATGGCAGGCGCAACTGACCGACCACATCCCGATTGGTCAGCGCCGTGATCAGCGGGCCGGGGCCATCGCTGTTGGTGCCGGCTGCCAGAACCAGAATGGAAATCTGTTCTTCTTCGTCCAGAACCTTGAGTAGTTCGTCCTTGAGGCGACCCTCGCGGATGAACAGAAGCGGCATGGAGCCGGTTTGTTCATGCACATAGGCCGCAAGCTCGTTGATACGGTTTTCGGCGTCTTCGCGCGCTTCTTCCTGCATCAGATCGCCAACAGCCATCCAGTGCTGAAATTCGGCTGGCTGGATCACGCTTAGCAATGCGACGCGTCCGCCGGTATGCTGTGCACGGCGGCAGGCATATCGAAGTGCCTTGGTCATTTCGTCACTGTCGTCGACCACAACAAGGAACGTGCGATCCGTGGTGGCAGCGCGCAGTTCTCGGTCGGCATCAAATGAATTCATGTCGTCCTGCCCTGAATGAAAACGGGTTCCGAATGTGTTGCGCCAACTTGCGGGGCGAGGGGCTGTCACACCGGATCAGCAAAGTTTGCCGTAACTTAAGGACCGTTTCCAAGTTATTTTTCAAGCATCCCGGCAAAGAAATTATCTTTACGCAACTGCAAAACATGATGGTGCATGTGCGAAAACATTGCCCGGACAAGGACGCTTCGCAATCGTTCAAGCAACGATTGAAGGTCAGATTACCTTTTGCGGAACATGACGCTTGCTGTCCATCCGGCAGCGACGGCAATGATCACGGCGATGATACCGTAAAGCGCGGAATAGCGATGTGCGAAGTCATAAACTTCGGCGCTGACGCCGGTTTTGGATACGACCAGCGGCGTTGTCTTGACGCTGGCAATGCGACCGTCCCGGATCAGATAGACATTGATGGTGTATGTACCGGTCGGGGTATTGGCCGGAAAATGGATGTCGGTTCGAAACAGCTGATTGGACAGGAAGCTGATTTTTGCCGGTCGCTGGTTGAAAAGGCCCGCTGCACGCATGTTTCGCAACAGGGCATCACGGTAATCGCTGCTGTTGCGATCCTTGTCATCGATTTCGGTCACAAAGCGCTGATGTTCAAGCCCGATACGGTAATCATTGTAAAGCTGTGAATTGGCGATGATTTCCATCGGCCGGTTCGACGCGCTGGCATAATAGGCAGGCACATTGCGGAAAGTGGCACTTTCGCTGTTGACCCAGATGCCGACTTTGCGTTCCTTGCGCCGCACGACCATATCCTGATCGGGGCCCCTGACCGTGACGATCACATCGCCTTCGCTTTGCACCGCGCCAAACAAAAGCACGTCGGTTCCTGTGAAACCGGTAGTAATGGCAACAAGATGATTGGAAAGGTCGACAACTAGCGCATCGGCGCGTGCCCGGTCCTGTCCGGCCACGGCAAGCACCGCCATGGTGGCAAGCAGTGTGCGGATGATCGCGCCTGATTTGTGCATTACAAATTCTCCGGCGCGATGGAATAAAGTTCGGTCGGCGTGATCACGAGATCGAACAGAAGTTTCAGGCAAACCGAAAGAACCAGAAGCCCCAGCATTGCCCGCAAATGTTCCGCCTTAAGACGCGATCCGAATTGTGCCCCGAATTGTGCCCCGATGACGCCGCCGATCAACAGCAGGATGGCAAGGGCAACATCCACGGTTTGCGTCTGAATGGATTGCAGGAAAGTAACGTTGGCGGTCACGAAAATGATCTGGAACAGCGATGTCCCGATAACCACACTGGTCGGCATGCCCAGGATGTAAATCATCGCCGGAACCATCACAAAGCCACCGCCAACGCCCATCAGAGCGGTCAGAAGCCCGACAAAGAAGCCGACAAGAAGCGGCAGCAAGGCGCTGATATAAAGCCCGGAGCGATAAAACCGCATTTTAAGGGGCAGGCCATGGACAAAGCTGTGCTGGTGTTTCTTGGTGCGACGAAATGGCCCACCGCGGCGCCGGGTGCGGAAAATGGCGCGCGATGCCTCGATCAGCATCATGCCGCCGATGATCCCCAAAAAGATCACATAGCAAAGCGAAATGACGAGATCAATTTGTCCGAGGGAACGTAACCATGCGAAAACCCAGACGCCAATTGTGGACCCGGCTATACCACCCGCCAGAAGGACAAGGCCCATTTTCAGGTCGACGTTACCGCGCCGCCAATGTGCAAAAACGCCAGAAACCGAAGATGCAACAATCTGGTTCGCAGCAGTTGCAACCGATACAGCAGGGGGGATACCATAGAAAATCAAAAGCGGCGTGATCAAAAATCCGCCGCCAACCCCGAACAACCCGGACAAAAATCCGACGCCGCCGCCTAGCCCCAGTATCAGAAAAATGTTTACCGACATCTCGGCAATAGGCAAATAGATTTGCATCGCAGGCGGGCATCAGCGTTTGATTGATTCTGAGAAATCAGTCTAACATATTGTGCAAATGCAACAATCGCCAATTCACTGATTGGCCGGGATAATCCGATTTTTTGTAAGGTTTTTCATGTCGCTTACTCCAGAAGATCCCTTTGACCTTGTTCTTGATGCCCGTGGATTGATTTGTCCGATGCCGGTGCTGAAGGCAAAAAAGGCATTGCGCGATGTGCCTGCAGGCGGTGTGCTTAAGGTTTTGGCGACCGATCCGGGGTCGGTCGCAGATATGAAATCCTTTTGCGAAATGACCGGCAACCGCCTGTTGTCATCGACACAGGAAAATGATGTGTTTATCTATCATATCGAGCATCTGGCCGCGAAATAACCAGAACAAGCGCGTCCACCACGTCCGGAAATGAAAGTTGCCGCCATGTCTGCCTCATCCTCGACCCTGCAGTGGGTGCATTGCGCCTTTGACGAGATGACACCGCTTCAGGTCCATGACCTGTTGCGATTGCGGCAACAGATTTTCATCATCGAACAGGAATGCATTTTCCCCGAGATCGACGGGCTCGATCCGCTTTGTCAGCATGTTCTGGGATTGCTGGACGGCAAGGTTGTTGCCGCTGCGCGCATTGTGGCACCGGGTATCGATCCCGATCATTCCGCACAGGGACAGCATCCGGCGATCGGCCGTGTCGTTGCCAGCCCCGATTTGCGTGGCCAGGGTATCGGCCGTAAACTGATGTTGCAGGCCATCGCGTCCTGCCACGATACCTTTGCGGGCAGGGGAATTTTCCTGAATGCCCAGCTTTATCTCAAAAACTTTTACGAGGCGCTGGGCTTCATGCAGTTCGGCGAAGCCTTCTATGAAGATGGTATCGCCCATATTTCAATGCTGCGCTCGCCCGATAGCAGGCAGGATCAGCTGCACTGATCAGCGCAGCCCGACCGTTGCCATGCCGGTAAAGAATTCAAGCTGCCATTTCATGTCTTCTTCGCTCAGCGGATAGTCGTTGCCACGCGGATTAAGCGTCTGCCCGGGCGGGACATGCCCAAGCTTGACCTGAATCTTTACTGCCAGTTCGGCCGGAAGTCCGGCCTTCCATGCCAGCGATACGACACCTTTGGCCGAATGGGTGTTAAGGACTTTGGTTACGGCTTCTGGCGGAATTCCGGCAAGCACGGCCAAGGCGGCACGTGCCAGTTTGACATCATTGGCGGCCAATGCCTTGGCAACTTCCTTGTCGGTGAGTTTGCCTTTGCTATGCAGGGCCAAGGCCTTTTCGTAGGAGGATTCTTCTTCCTCTTCGCCTGCTGCGCGGTCTTTACCGTCTGCCTTGGCGGCGACTTTCTTTTCGGCCTCTTTTTGCTTGGCCTTGCTGGTTTCAACCTTGACTTCGTCGCGTTTGTCAAATTCGCCTGACGAAATGCGGCGATTGACCACTTCACGCACGGCTTCCAGCTGTTCCTTTTTCAGGTCTTTACGACGTTCAAGAACGCTGATGAGGCTTTCGGCCACAAATCGCGCCAGTTTCCCTGCCGCTGTTGGTGGCAGTTTCGGTCGTTCAACCAATGGCTTGTGCCATTCGGGATAATCCGGGGCACGATCAATCAGCTGATCAAGCGTCTCTTCGCGGATTTGCGCCGATTTATTGCCCAAGAGGTGCGAAATCGCGTCCTTATCGCTACTTGCCGCAATCGCATCAGCCAGTTTTTCGCCGACATTGCGTCTGCGCGAAATAAAGCTTAGCGATCCGCGCCCGGTGCTGCCTTCGATGATTTCAAGCAGGTCCGTTTCGGTCAGAACCGGCGAATATTGCAGAACTGGTCCGCACACGACACTTTCCGTATCGCGTGCCAATTGCTGAATGATCGGCTGCGGCGCGTTGGCGATATCCTTGAGCGTTTCGGAAATTACCTGACGGACATGGACGGCCTGATCACGCGCAAGCTTGTCCAGCGCCTCGTAGGTCATGCGGCGCAGCTTGTCCGACTCGTTGGGGGTCAGTCCGGCTGACAGATTGGCAATCTTTTCGGCCAGACTGCCACGAACGCTGTCATCCTTGTCGTCGGTCAGCAGGACGTCGGCTTGTACCGGGGTTGCCTGGTTTGCTGCAATATGACGCCGCACCTGGGAATCCGCATCACTTGCAAGATAGTACAGGATTTCGGGTTTGGTATCGTGACGCTGGGCCAGTACCCCGCGTACATTTGCATCCGGGCTGGCTGCCATATCCTTGGCTTCATCATACGTGATCGGGGTTTCCCGACGTTTGGTGAAGACCCTCTGCAAAAAGCCCTTCATAGGGGTGTCTCCTGGTTTTCTATTTTTGCCGGTTCATCCGATCCGGGAGGGGCGGCAATACCGAAACTGCCTTTGCCGTGTTTTTTCACCTGATACATGGTCTGATCGGCGCGAAGCACAAGTTGTTCAAGCGGTTCTTTGGATGCGGCATCGCGTACCGCAATACCGACCGAAATACCAAGCGGGCGATCTTTGGCACCGGAAAACGACGATAAGGCTGCGCTTTTTTCCAGAAGGATGCGTGCGCGCTTCGCCGCGGTTTCCATATCGGCCCCATCCAGCCAGACGACAAATTCATCGCCGCCAAGACGCGCGACCAAGTCAACCGGGCGGGTGTTGTCCAGAAGAATACGGGTTAGTGCCAGAATGGCCTCGTCGCCGGTCTGATGCCCGTGCACATCGTTGACCAGCTTGAAATTATCCATATCAACATACATCAGTGCCGCAGGCATGTTGTCATGCAGCAGTCGGGCATGGCGACGACCGAGTTCGTCGAAAAAGGCACGCCGGTTCAATAGCCCGGTCAGACCGTCGGTCCGAGACAGGGTGACGATACGGTCATGCTGTGCGGCCTGTTCGATTGCAATACCGATCTGATCGGAAACCTCGGACATGATGGCGCGTTCGCCTTCATTGGGGACAGGGTGATCGGCATTGAAGATAAATATCACTGCACCATTCACCCGCTGATGATAGTGGGTGTGATGAGCAAGAACGCGATAGTTTTCGATTTCTGCTTCGAAAACGTCTTCGTTTTCCTCAAGCTGTTTCAACGCCTGATTGGCAACCGGGTCAATGTCTTCAGGGCCGTGACAGGCGACCATTTCGATCTCATCGGTGCCTTCGTTGCGGCGAAAAATCGCGCATCCCGCACAGGCCAGCGCGCGCGTACTGGCATCGGCCGCCCCTTTCAGGACAAGGGTCGGATCGATTTCATCGCGCATGGTCCGCACGATATAGGTCATCAGCCGGTCACGGTTTCGCGCGGTGGCGACTTCGCTTTCTCGGCGGCGCTGTTCGGTAATGTCATGGGCAAGCCCGCGCGTCCCGGTCCAACGGCCATCACGCGTGTAAACCGGGGTCGAGGAAACGGCCAGACAGGCGGCATTACCATTGGCCCGTTTAAGCCAGATCGGCACATCCCGAACGGCCTTTTGGCTGCGAAATACGATTTCGCTGTCCTGATCAGCGGTATCAAGCAGGAAATCAAGAGGTGACCGTCCTACAAGCTGTTCGGCCTTGTAGCCAAGTGCACCGCGCGGCGAGACGAAAATGAATTTGCCGGTATCGTCGGTTTCCCATGCGAAGGCGGAGGATACTTCGACGATATCGCGGTAACGCTGGCGCGAATCAATCAAGGCCTCGCGCAGGTTACGATCCATACTTACGTCGCGTGGCAGCAGCAGGACACGGTTATCAGCCATTGGCAGGGCCGTCAGTTCAAGCGTTGCCGTACCCTCTTGAACTTCGAAAGTCAGCAATTCTAAAACCCCGCCGGGTGTTGTGATTGCGCGCAAGACCAGTTTGTTGATTTCGGGGAATAGGCCGTCACGAATACCCTCGGCAAAGCTTCGGGCATTTTTGTTAGCAAACAGGGGCGTCCCGTTCTTGTCCATGACCAGAACGGGGGCCTCTGCATCGGCCATGGTTTGTGGATCAAGGATGAAAACCTGTTCGGACGTTACATCGGTATGGTCAGACATTGCCTTCTCAGCATCCTTGTGGTGCCGGTTCATTTTCCGCCTCCGGTTACATTGGCGGTTTGTGTGGTATTTGATGATCCGGTATTCACACTGGCAAGCGTTACAGGCGCGCCAAGATGATATCCTTGACCGTAATCAATGCCCAGATCGCGAACCAGTTCGAAGCTGGTCTGATCATAGATCATTTCTGCAATTGTATGGATGCCAAGGTCCCGGCAAAGCAGGGCCGTGGCCTTAATAAAAGCGCGGCCTTTGGGTTTGGATAGAGCCGTTCGCATGGCACCGCCATCAAATTTGATGATGTCGACGTCAAGCGCGCTCAGATATTCAAAATTAGCGGCACCCGCCCCGAAATCGTCAAGGCAGACAAGGTGACCGCGAGTACGCAGGCGCTGCAGACCATCATTCACATCGCGCAATCCGCGAATGCGTGACGTTTCTGTCACCTCGAACATAATTTTTGCCGGATCGATATCATAGCGATCCAGAATTTGTTCGAGTGCGGGCAGAAAATCCTGCTGTTCAAGCGAGTGGCCGGATAAATTAACCGCAACAGAATGAGTTACGCGTTCAGGTTCAAGCGTGATGTGTTCCAGCACCTTCTGACACATTGCCAGATCGAATTCGGTAATCAAACCGGTGCCTTCGGCAAAATGAATGATCTGATCAACCGCAAGGGCGCTGCCGCCGTGATGGAACCGCGCCAATGCTTCGTAATGGTGCATTTCAAGGCTTTCGAGATGCACGATCGGTTGCAGCGCGACGGCAAAGGATCCGTTCTGCACAATTTCGCGAAACGCCCGAACCGATTTCAGGGTTTCCTGAATAAGATGTGGCAAGCTTGCTGACAGGCGTTCGGCCGATACATCCGAATCACCACGATGCTGCAGACGATTAAGTGCATATGCAACCGCACGCGTCAGATTGGTTTCTCTTTCACCATTTTCTATCGGTTGGCGGACATTCTGTGTGAGGCGGTGAAACCCGCTGGCAAGGTCATAGTCACGGCCAAACAGATCATTGTTGGTGAGTGTCGAAGCGCCCGACGTGCCATAACCGCCCGTGGCAAGTTTCAGATTTTTGAAAGGATCGGGGGCGTTTGCCGCATCGCTGCAATCCGGATCGTCAAGATCGGCGCGTAATGCACTGGCATAGGCGACAATTCGGCGTTCCAGTTCGATCATCGGCTCGTCAACCAGATAACCGCCGTCTGGCTCAAGGTTTTCGTAGCTTCGGCGGTTGCCGATGCCAATCCCGATCAGGCGTGCAAGTTCGTTGGTCGCATCGGTTTCTGCCTGGCTACGAAGGGCGGCGAGGTTTTCAAGAACCACAAGGGCTTCGCTATGGCTTGAGGCCATGCGTGCGGCGGTTTCGGCTTGCTGGTCGTTCTTGCCTGTTTTTGAGCTTACCGCAGACAACGTGTTTTGCAGGATCAGGCGATCAATGCCCGATCGTGCGCGTGGACGTATCGATCGATGGCGGGCCGCAATAAAATAACGACCGATCGGTTCAGAAATCATATAGCCGCTAAGTGACAGGGGAACAGGATTGCCAAGGGCAATTCCATCATCCTCGATCAACTGGAAATCAAGATCGAGTTCTTCAAGCCGTTTGATTCCGGAACTGGCATGAAGATAGGCCCGTAAGAGAGGCCGTTCCGATTTTATGACCAGCTTATCAAGTGCTTCGCCTATCAATCGTTCCGGCAGGCAGCCCAAAAGACTCTCTGTCGCACCGGCTACAAACAGGATGTATCCGTTCTCGTCTACTTCAAGCAGCATGTCCGCCCAGCAGAACGCCATGGCAGCCAGTAGGTCCCTATCGTTTGTCTCTGCTGAATAGCTTATATTGTCCGTCATACGAGAACCATCACAAGCCTAACCCACAAAAGCTTCGGATGAGTTCCGAAGTCGTTTTCCCTGTTCTTCTTAAATAGCGATCTTAAGGGGCAATATGAAGGAAAAGGACTTAATAAACAAAAAAAAGCCGTTGGATACCGGGCATTGTGATTGGGCAGGGCTGGTTTGTATCACATGGCGCAGACAGGAGCCGCATTTCAAACGAAGATACTGACATCGCAGTCACGTTCAGGCGGCGTTGTGGCTGCTTTCGGCATGGGGGCGTTTTGCGTGTTTGTTGGCATACATTGCGTCATCTGCCTGCTGCAAAAGCAGTGTGATATCGCTTTTGCCATTATAGACCGTAAAGCCGAAGCTGGCTCGGATCGGAAGGGCTGTTCCCTTCCAAATCAGCGGGAAGCGCGATGTTGCTTTTTCAAGGTCGCTTATCCGACGTTCTGCGACTTCGGGAATGCTGCCGACGAGCAGGATGGCAAACTCGTCACCGCCAAAGCGGGCGACAAAATCATCCGCGCGTGTATGTGTGCGAAGGTTTTGGCCGAAATGGCGCAAGATGGCATCGCCAGCGGCATGGCCATGGTGATCATTGATCAGTTTGAACCCGTCAAGATCCGCAATAACCAGAATGCCGCTTTCCGAATGACGGGCGGCACGTGCCATGGTTTCACGAACACGGCGAAGGAAGCCGCGGCGATTGTAAAGACCGGTCAGTTCGTCGGTCTCGACCATTTGTTCAAGCTGGCGGATACGGTTCTGCTGCTGATCAAGGCGGTTTTGCATGTCACGTGCAAGATCGACAAGTGTCGCAAACGCATCTGTGCTTTCGGTTTCAACGGTGGCACGGGTATTGACGTCCGTGCGCGGTTGAAATTCTTCAGCCAGTTGTTTCAAAAGTTCCAGATGCGAGTTGTTCATCTTTGATCTTGTTATCAATGACAATGCGAATTGAAACGCGTAAAACGTTTGCAGGATCCTTTTTAAAATCCAGTGCGTTACAACATCCTTAACGAGGGACATAAGGTTTTGTGACGATAAGAAACCGCACGAGCACAGGAGAACCATAATGAAAACCCGAATAGGCGCCGTTTCTGGCAAGTTTGCTGCGATCCTGGCCGCGGGAATGCTGCTGTCGGCATGCTCGGCATTTCAGAAAGAAAATATGACCCTGACCGGGGAAATCACCGATAATGGCCGGGAATGCGTTACATTCCGTGCTGATGACGGAACGCTTTATGCATTGGCAAACAAGGCAACCCGATTCCGTCCCGGTGACAAGGTCCGTGTGACAGGTCATGGCGCATTGATGACCACCTGTACCGAAGCCGAAACACTGATCGTCGACAAGATTGTGTTGTTAGGTGGTGAGTCAAACTAGAGCCAATTACCGACTCTATTGATCCAGCGTTGCAAAGCAATCCGTGCCGTCAGCCAAAAGCTGGCGGCATTTTGTTTCGGCGCTGGTCATATCGGCAAAGCCGCCAAGGCGAAGCCGGTGAAAGATACCCTTGGCGCCCAGATCCGCCGTCGAAAGACTGCGTTGATGGGATTTTGCCAAATCCGGATAGCGAATCATGAAGCTTGCCCAATAGGTCTGTGCGCTGATGGTGTCGTGAAATGCGCCCAGCTGAATCGCAAATGCATTATCCGTTGCGGTCGGAAATGTACTTGAGTCCGTTATTGCCGCAGTCTGGGATGGGCCGCTTTCGGGCATTGTTGCGGGTATCGCTGGCTGGGGCGCATTGGCAGCCGAAACCGTTTTGGCGAATGCCGGTTGCGGGGCTGCAGTTGGCGCAAGACTGGTTTCAGGAGCGCGTTTCACAACGGTTGCCTGTGACGGCGCACGTTTGAAGCCCTGCCTTTCCATTCGATATTGTTCGGCAAGACTTGGCCGTTCGGTATCTTCAAGCAAAACCGGTTCGGTTCGGATCGTGCCGGGTAAAAGGCTGAAGGGCTGATTGATCGGGGAAGGGCTGCTGGCATGAACCGGGATATCAGTCGGGATGGCGTCCAGACCTGATTTGATTTCTTCGGTTGCGGGGGCAGTTCTGTCGCTTACATTGCCGATATACTGCGCACGAACATCGTCCATCGTCATGATCAGAAAAAGACCTGCGGCAATGCACCCTGTTGCTGTGCTGGCCATGTCGAACCAGCAAAGGTTGCGAGCAGGGGGCATTGCCGCTTTCGTCATTTACTGCTCCGTCCATGCCGGAAAAGCATGGCGTTCACGCAGGATGCGATCATTCTGGCGCAGTCGTTCCATTGCCTTGCCATACACACTGTCGGCAGTGTATTGGCCTTCGGGATGGTCGCCGCACGGTTTGCCTGCCAGCAGTTCAATGGCATCGTTAATGTGTTCGACCGTCCAGATATTGAACTTGCCCTGGCGGATTGCCTGAACGACTTCTTCGCGCAGCACGACATTTTCCGCATTGGCCAGCGGGATGATCACCCCCTGATCGCCGGTAAAGCCCTGATCGGCGCAAATACGATAGAACCCTTCGATCTTATGCGAAATACCGCCGACCGGCTGGGCCTGTCCGAACTGGTTCATTGATCCGGTGACACCGATATTCTGGCGCATGGGGATGTTCGAGATTGCCGAGATGATCGCGCACAGCTCTGCCATGGAGGCAGAGTCACCTTCGATGCCGCCATAGTTCTGCTCGAAAGTGACATTGCAGGCAAAGGAGAGCGGGAATTCTTGCGCAAAGCGGGATTTAAGGAACCCTTCGATGGTCATGACCGACTTCTGTTGCAGGGGGCCGGACATGTCGACCATGCGTTCGATGTTCAAAACCCCGAGACTGCCGACATAGGAACGTGCCGAAACACGTGCGGGCAGGCCAAAGGCATGATCGCCATAATCCAGAACGGTCAGGGCGTTGACTTGCCCGACAACCGCACCATAGCTGTCGATCAGGATTTCACGTCGTTGAACCCTTTCATGGGACCGGTCTTCAAGGCGGCTGTTGCGGTGGCGGCGTTCTTCGATGGCGCGCCGGACGTCGGCAGCCCGGATGCTGCTGCGTTTGTCGGTCTTGGCCAATGCACCGGCCTCGATTGCAACATCTTCGACCCGTTCGATCTGGGCTGTCAGCTTGTCACGTTCCCCGGCCCAGCGGGCCGCCTGACCCAGCAATTGACGGATTGCACCGTTATCAAGCGGGATACCGGTACGTGCTAGGGCAGACTCGCGTAGTAACCCGGTATAAATCGAAATATTGCGGCCCGCTGCGGGCATATCGGCGTCGATATCAGCCTTGACCCGGAAATGGTTGCGGAAATCAACATCCAGCGAGAAGAAGGTATAGTAATATTTGGGGGCGCCGACGATCACGACCTTGACGTCAAGCGGGATCGGGCGCGGTTCCGGCGCGCCTGCGGTTGGCGGGCCGGATTTATGGGTTTCCTCGATGCGGATTTCGCCGTCGCGAAGGGCTGCCTTAAGAAACGCCCAGCTGTCTTCATGCTCGACCAGCGATTCCGCGCGTAAAACCAGAACGCCGCCATTGGCGCGATGCAGGGCACCTGGCTTGATCAGGCTGAAATGCGGGTGCATACCACCGGCCACCGGGCGGTACTGGATTTGACCAAACAGGTTATCATAGCTTGGGCTTGGTTCCAGAACGACATCGGGATGTTTATCGCGCGAATGGTCGATCAGAAGATTGACCGCATAACGGTCATCGACGGTTTCGGGCATTTTACCATCTCCGCTGTCGATGGCGGGCTGGTCGCTGGCTTCTTCGAACGCGTCGATATTATCCAGAATGTCTTTTTCAAGTGCCTCGAACCAGGCCTTCATGCCCGGTGATGTGAACTTGTCGCGAATTTTGCGAATACGCGGTTTCAGAACAACTTTGGCTGCCCCGCGGCGAAGCGCATCAAGCGTATCGGCGATCTGTTCTTCAAGATCGCGGGTCGAAAGCAGCGTCTTGCGGGCTTCTTCGGCGACTTCTTCAAATGCGTCTTCGGCTTCGGCGCGGCGCTCCTTGGGGATTTCGTCAAGTGAAACCGGCTCGCCTTCTTCGTTCAGCGCGACGATCATTACGCCTTTTTCGTTTTCCTGAACGTCAAGGCCACGTTCGCGGGCATATTCACGCAGCGCATCAAACTTTTCGCGCAGCTGGGTGCGGGCTTCTTCCGTCTGGGTCTGGGTTTCGGTCAGATGAGCCGGGGCGTTGAAGGCGGATGCAAATGCCTCGCGCAGGTGCGATACCAGCGTTTCCATCGCATCGGCCAGCTTGCGGCCTTCACCGGCGGGAAGGGCATAGGGACGCGGGCGATTGGTACGCGAAAAGTTGTTCAGATATACCCAATCCTGTGGGGCCGGGCGTTCTTCCATCGATTTCTTCAGATAATCGAGCGTTGCGGTCATGCGACCAGCACGATCAAGGCCCAGAACAAAGATGTTAAAGCCCGGTTCGGACATCGAAAGACCGAACTTCAATGCTTCTGCGGCGCGGTAATGTGATGAAAAATCGAAAATTTCAGGTGACTGGTCTTTATGTGGGCTGCGAATCCGGAAATGTGGGAAACCACAATCATCAGCGTCGAGGCGGGAAACTGGCATTTGCTGTCTTTCTGCTGCCCAAAAGGATGTGATCAGACAGGCGCGCCGATCACGAAATCTTATCTTGGAAGCAACGCGATAGGCCGGTCAAGTGCAGCTTGCTGATTTTGCATTTGCAGATGACTGGCAGGGATGGATCATCCTTGGTCGGCCTTGACGTTACGAACAGCTATCCCCATTGATTGAGTAATAAACTCAAAAAAGCTTTGAAGGGGAATCGGGGACGGCATGGGGCATTTGTCTCGCATTCGAAGCGGTACAATCTTTGGCTTGTATCTGCTTGCCTCGATTGGCGGAGGAATTGGCGTTTCCGGTGCGCAGGAAACCGTCATTACCTATCGCCCTCCGCCAGAAGCGGCAGAAAATCATGTTTATCCACAACGACTTCTGGCCGAAGCCCTTAACCGGACAGCGGATCGATACGGCGATGTGCGCATTACGCAGGCCTTTGCCACCGTTTCGCGCGACAGAAGCAAGGTTCTTCTTGAAGAAGGTCGGTATTTGCATGTCATGGCTGAAGTCCCGCGACCGAATTGGGAAACCGATCTGATCCCGATTTACATTCCGCTTCGCAAAGGGCTTCAAGGGTACCGGTTGTTTTTCATAAACCGCGAACTCCAGCCTTTGATGGACAAGGTTGAAACGCTAGACGATCTCAGACGGTTTTCGACCGGATCCGGTGCACAATGGTCGACTACCCTGATCCTTGAAAATGCGGGGTTTGATGTTGTAACCGGGCACGATTACGAAACAATGTTTGATATGTTCAGCTTGCGCCGTTTTCAGACATTCAGTCGGGGCATCAACGAAATATTCTTTGAACTCGACACCATGTCAGACAAATATCCTGACATGTATATCGAAACCGGACTGGCTCTTCATGTACCGTTGCCAGTGTATTTTTTCGTGACACCGACAAAACCGAAGCTGGCCGAACGTATCGAACTTGGCCTGCGCGAAATGATCGCCGATGGCAGTTTCGATAAATTGTTCATGGAATATCACGGCGATCTGATCCGGCGGGCAAATCTTGCAAATCGCAAGATATTCCGTCTCGAAAACCCGAACCTGAGCAACCGGGTCCCGCTTGAAAACCCTGATCTGTGGTATTGATTACCTGATCTGGCCTACATTACGACCGTGTTGCCAAATTCGCTGGTCTGCAGAAGCCGTTCGACAATCTGAACGCCTTCACGTAGCCGTTCGGTCGATTTTTCCGCGCCAAAACAAAGTCGTAGCCCGCGTGGCGGGTGCCCAACGGAAAACTGTTGTGCAGCGGTCAAAAGAACACCGTTGTTGGCCGCATTCATCACCAGTTCGCCTGGATCAATATGATCAGGCAGGCCAAGCCAGATATGATAATTGGTGGGATGGAACCGCACGTCATATCCCTTAAGCGTGCCAAGAATGATCGAGAGACGTCTTGCGGCTTCTTCGCGATGCCAGGCTTCGTATCGTTTAAGACTGCCATCCTCGATCAGCCGTGAAACCAGTTCAAGATTGATGGCCGACACCATCCAGCAGGTGGATCGGATGGCGCTGGCAAGTTTGGCGATCATTTCGCCCGGCGCATGGATATAACCGACCCGAAGGCCGCCACCGATGCTTTTGGATACGCCGTCCAGATAGATGCTGCGTTCAGGCGCAAAGCATGACAGCGGGGGTGGGGCGTCGGGATTGAGGAAATGATAAATTCCGTCTTCAATCAAAAGCAGATCGTATTTGCGCAGCAGTTCGGCGATTTCCATGCGGCGCTTCTGGCTCATGGTGCTGCAAAGCGGATTATGCAGTGTCGGCATCAGATAGATCGCGCGCGGGCTTTGCGTGCGGCACAGATTTTCCAGCGCTTCGGGAATAATGCCTTCTTCGTCCATAGAAACACCGCGCAGGCGGAATTGCAGAAGATTGGCCAGGCTGCGCAGGTTCGGATAGGTCAATTCCTCGCACAGGACCAGATCACCTGGTCGTACGGTTGCCAGCAATGAAACCGTCATGCCGTGTTGAACGCCTGCGGTTGGCAGGACGCGTTCGGGATTGTCATCCAGTCCAAGGGCACCTGCCATCGAAGCGAGAGCACGCCGGTGGCCCGGCATGCCATATTCCGACTTGTAGGTGATCATGTCATTTAACGGCGTGCATTTGGCAACGTCGATCAGGACATTGCGAATATGGTCTTCACGCGGGGGCAGGGGGCAATTCATCCGGAAGTTGACCGGGCCGATATCCTCGGCGTCGTCATTTGCCGTTTCCCGGGTCATCGCGCCGATATTGTTACTGAAATGGCCCGGTGCGGGGACCGTTACCGCCATATCCAGTTCGCTTTGCAATCCGCCCAGCACATATGTGCCGCGCCCGACTTCGCCCGCGACAAGCCCCAGTCTTTCCGCCTCGCGATAGGATCGGGTGATTGTGCCGACGGTGACGCCAAGGTGATAGGCGAGATCGCGATGGGTGGGAAGGCGGTCGCCGGGTTTGAGTGACCCGTCATTAACCGCGCCGCGGATGGCGTGTGCGATCTGCCGATAAACAGGACCGCTGCCGCCTTCAATGTTTGGAAGCCATATTGTCATGGTGACAATGTTTAAATTGACACGGTGACAATGTCAATGACAAAACGAAATCGGTACAATTAATCGACAGGAGGAAGTGATGGTAAATTGTAACGATACAATCCGGTTTTCCGAAATCAATATCAAAGGAAATGCACAGATGAACACCAAAGGCGCCGTCAAGGCGACTACCTGGCGTTCTGCTGTTGCCGGCATCGCTGTCTCCGTGTTGGAACGTGTTCGCGTATGGCAAGAAAGTGCGCGCAATCGCAGAATTTTAGAGCAACTTGACGATCATCTTTTGAAAGATGTCGGAATGACGCGGTCTGATCTGGATCGTGAATTGTCAAGGCCGTTCTGGATAGGGTTCCCCCCGCGCAGCTAGGTGAAGTTGCGCCGAACGGAGGTTCACGCTCCCTCGTGCCTCCGTTCGAGCCTTGTCTGGAATTGTACCAATAATTCACATTCGATTGTACTCATAAACTATCCTAAAGGGTGACAATGTCGTTGTTTACGGTAAACGAACTTCGCGAGGCTGCGGCTTATGTCCATGAATATGTGGCGCCGACGCCGACTATTCGCTGGCCGTTGCTGGATCGGGCGACGGGATTGTCCCTGTATGTGAAGCATGAAAACCATACACGCCTTGGGGCGTTCAAAATTCGCGGCGGGCTGACATTTTGCCGTTATCTGAAAACCTCGCTTGGCGTATCGCGCGGTATCATAAGTGCCACACGCGGCAATCATGGGCAAAGTCTTGCGCATGCGGCCAGTCAGTCGGGTATTTCGGCAACCATTATCGTCCCGCATGGCAATTCGGTTGAAAAGAACGCAGCGATGCGGGCCTGGGGGGCCGAGGTCATCGAGCATGGCGATGACTTTCAGGACGCGGCCGAATATGCCGCCCAACATGCGGTGGCCGAGGATCTGGTCATGGTGCCGCCATTCCACCCGGAACTTGTGCGTGGTGTTGCATCATATGGGCTGGAACTGTTTGACGCGGTCAAAAAGCTTGACCGGATTTATGTGCCGATTGGCATGGGATCAGGGATCTGTTCGTTGATTACGGTGCGCGACGCACTGGGCCTTGATACTGAAATTATCGGTGTTGTCGCGGAGGGTGCAGATGCCGTCCTGCAATCCTTCCGGGCGGGCAAGGTAATTACAACGCCAACGGCGAATACGTTTGCGGATGGTGTTGCCTGTCGCAGTCCTGATCCGGCTGCGTTTGAAATCATCAAAACCGGTGCATCCGATATCGTCGCTGTCGGTGACGATCAAATCCGTGATGCAATGCGCCTTTATTTCAGTTCCTGCCACACCCTTGCCGAAGGGGCCGGTGCAGTGTCGCTTGCGGCAGCCATTGCAGATCGTGAACGCAATATCGGCAAGAAGACGGCTGTCATTCTGAGCGGTGCCAATATTGATCGGGCCGACTATGCCCGCATCCTGAACGGAGATACCCAATGAGCCGCCCCTTAAATCGTGCCGAAAGCAGCCCCACTGCACCAACGGCGCGTCATCTGATGTTTGACGATCTTGAACAGCTTGACCAGATTCTGGCCGCAACCAGCGATATGGCACGCGCGTTTGTTCAGGGTGCCGATGACATGGATGTAACCTGCCGCGACTTTTCTGCCTTTGATCCCTCGCGCCCGATGCCGGGGCAGGGGCGCGGTACGCTTGATGCGTTGCGGGCAGCGAAGGAAGAAATTCTGCCGCTGCTCGCCGCATCAATCGGTCCCCGTTATCTTGGCTTTGTGACCGGTGGAACCACACCCGCCGCCCTTGCCGGTGACTGGCTGACTGCTGCGGTTGACCAGAACGCCACCGGACCGGAAGGCAGTGTTACGGCGGCGGTCGAGGAACAGGTGATCAGTTGGCTGTGCGACTTGGCCGGTTTGCCCAAGGGGCGGTTTGACGGTGTTTTGACCACCGGGGCGACGGTATCCAACCTTTTGGGGCTTGTTGCCGGTCGCCAGTGGTGCGGCCAGCAGATCGGTGTTGATGTTGACGCTGATGGGGCCGGTGTTCTTCCGAGTTTTGAAATCTTTGCGGCGAGCCCGCATGCCAGCATGATCAAGGATTTATCGGTCGCCGGTATCGGTCGTAATAGCTTTACCAAGGTTGCGACCCAACCCGGGACCGAAGAAACCGATATTGCCGATCTTAAGGCGAAGCTTGCGGCAAGTACGGCCAAGGCCAAGATGGTCATTGCATCTGCCGGAACGGTGAACGCTACCGATTTCGACAATCTGGTCGCTATTGCCGATTTATGTGCGGCGTTTGGGGCGTGGCTGCATGTAGATGCGGCGTTTGGAATGTTTGCTGCCCTTGATGATCGTCGTGCCCATTTGCTGGCGGGGCTTGACCGTGCGGATTCCATCACGTCCGACGGTCATAAATGGCTGAATGTTCCCTATGATTGCGGAATTTTCCTGACCCGGCATATCCGTGTACTTGAAACCTGCTGCCGGGCATTTGCGCCTTATCTGCAGACCGAGGCGGTCGGTAATATGTATATCAATCGCGGGGTGGAAAACTCCCGCCGGTTCCGGGCCTTGCCGCTTTGGTTGGCGATGGTGGCCTATGGTCGAGACGGATTTGCCGGCATTGTTCGGGCGAACTGTGATCAGGCTGCTGATCTGGCGCAGTGGGTGCGCGGTCATGAACGGCTTGAATTGCTGAGCGAACCCAAACTCAACGTGACCATGTTTACCGGTCCGGGAAGCGATGATGACAATCGCGCCTTGCTGACGCGAATCAATGCGACCGGCAAACTGTTTATGACGCCAACGATTTATGGTGGCCGGTTCGGGTTCCGTGCTGCGTTCAGCAACTGGCGCATGCAGGATCACGATATGGAGATTGTAAGAAACGCAATTGACAGTGTCCTGTAACAGCGTTGTTTTTCGACATATGTAGAGATCATTCAGGATAGACGACTTATGACCACACTTCCGATTTACCAGATTGACGCGTTCGCAGACCGGATGTTTGCCGGTAATCCGGCGGCGGTGGTGCCGCTCGATAGTTGGCTGTCTGATGCGGTAATGCAGAATATCGCCTTGGAAAACAATCTGTCGGAAACAGCCTTCGTGGTGAAGCTTGATCCGGCAAAGAATGACGGAGCTGATTTTCATATCCGATGGTTCACACCAACGGTCGAAGTGCCGCTTTGCGGGCATGCGACGCTGGCAAGTGCGTTTGTCATTTTCAATATGCTGGGCTTTTGCGGTGATTTGATTCGCCTGCAAAGTGCTAGCGGAATTCTGACTGCGCGCCGTGATGGTGATGCGATTGTGCTTAATTTCCCCAAGCAATCAATTGCTCCTGACGATGTTCCGGTGCACGTCCTTGCCGCCATATCCGACGCAAGGCCGACAGGAACATTCCGGGTTGCCAGCCGGGATACGGATTTTGTCGTGGTCTATGATGATGCATCGGTGGTGCGGAACATGACCCCCGATATGTCAGCATTGGGAAAACTCGCCGAACGCGGTGTGATCGTTACCGCACCGGGCGATCAGCCGGGCATCGATATGGTATCGCGGTATTTCCTGCCCGCCCTTGGCATCGATGAGGACCCGGTCACCGGCTACATGCATTGCGTTGTCTCGCCGTATTGGGCGGAACGCAACGGGAAATCCAATGTTGTCGGCTATCAGGCGTCCAAGCGCGGCGGGATTGTTGATTGTACGATTGATGGTGATCGTGTCCATCTGAAGGGCAATGCGCTTTTGTATCTCAAGGGCGAGATTTATTTGCCTGATTGACGTCGGACAGACTGTCGAAAAGCGATCATTGCAATGGCGGGCAGGGCACAACACTGCCCGCCATTTTTATGGAAAGTCGCTGGTTTTCTATGACCTTACGTGGCTGGCTGATCTACCCACTATCGCGCAGGGCCGCGATCACACGTTTGATTTTTATTGACCTCTTGCAGGGGCTTTCGTCTAAGTAAGGACAAAATACGACTTTCGGGGAATGGACAGACCTTCAAAATTGTCTGCCACAACCCCGTATCAAAGCGCTGTTGCAGGGGAAGATAGATCGTGATCGATAGTGTTGTCGCCAGTTCTGCGACGCCATTACAGATGTGGGTGGTTCTGGCACTGGTCGCCGGATCGCTGGTTCTGTACGGGCTGGAGCGCATATCGCTCGAACTGACCAGCATGGCGCTGATTGCCATATTGCTGTTGTTCTTCAATTTCTTCCCGCTGCCCGATGCCGAGGGCAACAACCTTCTGGATGCTGGCGCGTTGATGTCGGGGTTTGCCAACCCCGCCTTGTTGACCGTGTTATCCTTGCTTGTTGTTGGGCAGGGCATGGTTTTGACCGGTGGGGTCAGCTATATCGCCGGTCTGATTACCGAACATGGTGGCAAGAACGCATCCGTGGCGATTTTTATCGGTCTGTTTGTTGTGATGCTGATGTCGGCATTCCTGAACAACACCCCGGTTGTTGTTATCTTCATACCGATCATTCAGGCACTGGCTGAACGTATCCAGCGTTCACCAAGTGCTTTGATGATTCCGCTTTCTTACGTTGCGATTCTGGGCGGTATGACGACCCTGATCGGGTCTTCGACCAACCTTCTGGTATCAAGCTCCTTGATCGAACTTGGCATGCCTGCGCTTGAATTCTTCGAATTCACCGTGATTGGAAGCGTGCTTGCCCTGTCCGGGTTTATTTACGTCCTGTTTATTGCGCCGCGTCTTTTGCCCGCATTGGCATCAATGCGTAGCAAGCTTGCCAACCCCGACAGCAGCGGAAAACAGTTTATTGCCCAGATTACGGTTGGTCCGGCATCGCAGATGATCGGCAGCCGCCCGGTTGCAGGTTTCTTTAAGAACCTGCCCAACATCACGATCCAGATGATCGTTCGGCGCGAACATGCCGATCTGCCGCCGTTCGAAGAGGACATGGAAATCCAGGCAGGTGACGTTCTTGTCGTTGCCGCTACGCGCAAGGCCCTGACCGAGGCGCTTCAAAAAGACCCGGGGCTTTTGCATGCAGAAGCCGCCGCCGTTCACGAAGGTGGTGAGGAGATTCCCCAAAAGTCGACGCAGCTTCTGGCCGAAGTGATGCTGCCGCCGGGTTCGCGCCTGATCGGGTTCAACCTTGAACAGATCGGTTTCCGATATCAGTACAAGTGCCTTGTTCTTGGTATCCAGCGCCGTTCGCGCATGATCCGCACGCAGATGACCGAAATACGCCTTGAAGCCGGTGACGTTCTTCTGGTGCAGGGGCGGTCCGAGGATGTTGAAGCCCTTCGTACCATTCGCGATGTGGTTTTGCTGGAATGGTCGACGCGCACCTTGCCGCGCCCGTTCCATGCGCGCCGTGCCGCGACCATTTTCCTTGGCGTGATTGCGGTTGCCGCGACCGGCCTTGTGCCGATCATGGTTTCAAGTTTTATCGGTGCGGCACTGATGATCGCATCCGGGGCGCTTAATCTGCGTCAGGCATCGCGTGCAATTGATCGAAAGATCGTGCTGCTGGTGGCGGCTGCTCTTGCTCTTGGCAATGCCTTACAGCTAACCGGCGGGGCCGAATTCGTTGCTGATCAATTGTTGGCGGCAACGCGCGGGGCTCCGGCGCCGATCATCCTGTCATTGTTCTTCCTGATCGTGGCGCTCTTTACCAATGTTCTGTCGAACAATGCCTGTGCTGTTCTGTTCACACCCATCGGCATTGGCATGGCCCAAAACCTTGGGGTGGAGCCGCATATCTTTGCGATTGCGGTGGTGATGGCGGCGAACTGTTCGTTTGCATCACCGGTCGGGTATCAGACCAACCTTCTGGTGATGGGGCCGGGGCACTATCGATTTGTCGACTTCCTGCGCGCCGGGACACCATTGATCATCATCTTGTGGCTGGTGTTCAGTCTGTTTGCCCCGTGGTATTACGACATCCCGTTCTGATCCGGATTTCGGATGAGAAATCGGCTGATCTGTCATGCAAATACGGGCAGTTCTGATGCGCCAAAGGCGTTTGACTTTTGCGCGTGTCGCAATAGGATCGGGCTCCGATTTTGACGAAGAATTATGCGCCTGCATCGTTCGATTATCTCAGGAATATGCTGATGGCCCAGAACGCCAATGTAACTGCCAATTCCACTGATGCCTTTGCCAAACCAAACCAGCGTCCCGAAAGCCCGAATTTTTCGTCGGGCCCATGCAAAAAACGTCCGGGCTGGTCGGCGGATGCACTTGATACCCGTGTTCTTGGCCGGTCGCATCGTTCCAAGTTCGGCAAGGAGCGCATGGAAGAGGTCATTGACCGTTCTCGCGCGATCCTGAACCTGCCTGATGATTATCTGCTTGGCGTTGTTCCTGCATCCGATACCGGTGCGGTGGAAATGGCGATGTGGTCGCTTTTGGGGCCGCGCGGCGTTGATATGCTGGCATGGGAAAGTTTCGGTTCGCTTTGGGTGACCGATGTCCTGAAACAGCTTAACCTGCCAGATGTTCGTGTCATGGAAGCCGATTATGGCAAATTGCCCGATCTTGGCACCGTTGATTTTGACCGGGATGTCGTTTTCACATGGAACGGCACGACTGCAGGTGTCAGGGTGCCCAATGGCGACTGGATCGCATCGGACCGCAAAGGTTTGACAATTTGCGATGCAACCTCGGCGATTTTTGCCATGGAACTGCCATGGGACAAGCTGGATGTTGTCACCTATAGCTGGCAGAAGGTTCTGGGCGGTGAAGGTGGCCATGGAATTATTATCCTGAGCCCGCGTGCGGTTGAGCGCCTTGAAAACCACAATCCGGCTTGGCCAATGCCGAAAATCTTCCGCATGACCAAGGGCGGAAAGCTGATTGAGGGCATTTTCCGCGGGGAAACCATCAATACCCCGTCGATGCTGGTGGTCGAAGATGCCATTGATGCCCTGAAATGGGCCGAAGACATCGGCGGTCTTGAAGGTTTGCTGAAACGCACCCGCCAGAATCGCGCCTATCTTGATGAATGGCTTGCCAAAAGTGACTGGGCGGCTGATTTGTCGGAAAAGCCGGAAACGGCATCCAATACATCGATGTGCATCAAGATTGTTGATCCGTGGGCATTGTCGTTGCCGGCGGAAAAGCAGGCAGCATTGCCAAAACGCATTTCGCAAATCCTTGAAGCCGAAGAAATCGCGATGGATATCAATGGCTATCGTGATGCGCCTCCGGGGCTTCGGATTTGGGGCGGTGCGACTGTGGAACCCAGTGATGTCAAGGCGTTGCTGCCGTGGCTTGACTGGGCCTATGCGACGGTCAAAGCTGAAATTCAGGCTGGCTGAACGGCATTTCGTAAGTATTATTTGCGTCTTCGGGGGTTTTCCCGTTGCCCTGTCCGGCACAAAGCGGTAGTAACCGCTACCGGATATATAGATCAGGCACGACCTGAACCGATTTTGCGCGCCTTGTCCGGAAAGCACACATAATGACCGAACTTGCCAGGAAAGCTCTTTTGCCCGCCGGCCTTCAGGATGTTCTGCCTGGAACCGCCGCACGGGAAGCTGACATCCGCGAAAAGCTGATGAGCAGTTTCGCACATGCGGGCTATGACCGGGTCAAGACGCCGCTGGTCGAATTCGAAGAAAGCCTTCTGGAAGGTGCTGCTCCCGAACTTGCCACCCAAACGTTCCGCCTTATGGATCCGGTGTCGCACCGGATGATGGGGGTTCGTTCCGATATGACCCCGCAGGTCGGCCGCATTGCCGCGACCCGTCTGGGGGATGCGCCGCGTCCGCTGCGTCTTTCCTATTCCGGCGATGTATTGCGCATCAAGGGCACACAGTTGCGTCCTGAACGTCAGTTTGCCCAGGTCGGGGCGGAACTTATTGGCGTGTCCAGTGCGGCAGCGGATACCGAGATTGTGTTGCTGGCGCTTGAGGCGCTGGAGCATGTCGGTCTGCCCGATGTTTCGGTTGATCTGAATTTGCCGACCCTACCGGTACGCCTGTTTGATGCGTTTGGCGTCGCGCCCGATGATCGCGAAACGCTGATCGCGGCCCTTGAACATCGCGATGTTGCTGCGGTCAAAGCGGTTAGTGGCAATGTAACCGATGTGCTTGTTGCCCTGCTTGAGGCGGCCGGTCCGGCGCAGGCGGCTTTGCCGAAGCTTAGAAAGCTTGAATTGCCGCTGGGCGCATCCGAAGAATTGCACCGTTTGATCGAGGTTGCCGAGCGCATTCTGGCATCCGATCTTGATGCAGCCCTGACCATCGATCCGGTTGAAATGGCCGGTTTCCGCTATCAGACCGGTGTCAGCTTTACCCTGTTTGCCAAGCATGTACGCGGTGAGCTGGGGCGCGGTGGCCGTTATCGGGCGGGTGGTTCGGGCGGCGAGGCCGCAACCGGCATGTCGCTTTTCATGGACACGATTTTGCGCGGCCTTGCCGATGTAAAGCCGATTGAACGGGTTTATTTGCCGTTAGGCACGCCGCAGCGCGAAGCGCGCCAATTGCGCAAAGACGGCCATTATACCGTGGCAGCACTTGAAGGTGCGGCCGAAGCCAAAACAGAAGATGCGGCGCGCAAGGAAGCACGTCGCATGGGATGCAGTTTTATTTATCTTGGCGGCCAGATTGTGCCGCTGGGTGTGTAACCCAGAACCATTTCTTATCGCGCAAGGAGTTTTGCGATGACCAATGTTGCCGTGATCGGTTCCCAATGGGGGGACGAGGGGAAAGGCAAGATCGTCGACTGGCTGTCCGAACGGGCAGACGTCGTTGTGCGTTTCCAGGGCGGTCATAACGCCGGTCATACTTTGGTGATCGACGGAACCACCTATAAGCTGAGCCTTCTGCCGTCGGGTATCGTTCGCAAGAACAAGCTGTCGGTGATTGGCAACGGCGTTGTCGTTGATCCGTGGGCACTTCTGACCGAGATCGACCGTCTCAAGGGGCAGGGCGTTGAAATTACGCCGGAAAACCTGCGCGTTGCAGAAAATGCCTGTCTTATTCTGCCGTTGCACGGCAATCTGGACAAGGCACGCGAAGCCGCGGCAACCGGCAACAACAAGATCGGTACCACCGGACGCGGGATCGGCCCGGCATATGAAGACCGCGTTGGTCGCCGTGCGATCCGCGTTGGCGATCTGGCCGATGTCGAACTTCTTGAAGCCAAGGTCGAAAACCTTCTGACCCACCACAATGCGCTTTTGCGCGGTTTGGGCCAGCCGGAAGTTGATGGTGCCGAACTGTTGGCGCAGCTTAAGGAAATCGCACCGAAAATCCTGCCATTCTCGGACACAGTCTGGAAATCGCTTAACCAGTTCAAGGAAGCTGGTCAGCGTATCCTGTTTGAAGGCGCGCAGGGCACGATGCTTGATATCGATCACGGCACGTATCCGTTTGTGACCTCGTCCAACACGGTTTCGGGCCAGGCAGCGGCTGGTTCGGGTATGGGCCCGTCGGGGGTCGGTTATGTTCTGGGGATTACCAAGGCATACACCACACGTGTCGGCGAAGGACCGTTCCCGTCCGAACTGTTTGACGCGGATGGTGAACGTCTTGGTGAACGTGGTCATGAGTTCGGTGTTGTAACCGGGCGTAAACGTCGTTGCGGCTGGTTTGATGCAGCCCTTGTCCGACAGTCGGTTAAGGTTAACGGTATTACCGGTATTGCACTGACCAAGCTTGACGTTCTTGACGGGTTCAAGGAAATCAAGATCTGCACCGGCTATGACATTGATGGCAAAATCTATGACCATCTTCCGGCGAACCAGCGTCTTCAGGCCAAAGCCAAACCGGTTTATGAAACCATTGAAGGCTGGTCGGAAACCACGATGGGTGCGCGTAGCTGGGCCGATCTTCCTGCCGCGGCGATCAAATATGTTCGCCGGATCGAAGAGCTGATCGAGGCACCGGTCGCGTTGCTGTCGACCAGCCCGGAACGTGATGACACCATTCTGGTTCATGACCCGTTCAGCGCGTGATCGCGTGTTTGAATGAAAATGCAAAAGCCACCGGTTCTTCCGGTGGCTTTTTTCGTTTCAGGTGAATGATTTGGCCGATCCGGTCCTTGTGTGCAGCGCGGATAACGGCTTGCTCCGTTTTGTTATCGGCAGTATCGTTTCAGGGGACCAGAGGACACGACAAAACAGCTTTCCAGGTAGGGGCTTTGAATGTGTTTCCTCCAACAAAGAAAAACCGGGGCTCATGGCACAAGAAGCGGAAATGCAGAAACAGGATGTTTCCGACGGCGCTGACGAACAGGATGGCGCAGCGGATAATAAAGATACCATGCCTTCCCCCGCAGGTTTGGGCGGTGAGGACCCAACTGCGTTGGGTAGTGGTGGACGGAGTATCGAAGTTGGTAATTTCCGGGTGTTTTCAGATCTGCGTCTTCCGGAATACGATATGGGAAATTGTAAGGCCTACGCTGCGGATAACCTGAGACGTGAAGAAGGCGGCGCCTTTGCTCTTGTAACTGATCCAACAATACCGACGCGCTACGATCTAATTCGCTTTTTGACCGGTGTCCATGTCGGCGGGCAGATTGATCTTCTTGATCACGAAATTGCACCTTGGCCACTGTTTGACCAAAAAACCATGATGCTTTTCTATGAAAAGCCTGCGGGTGGACGTGTGCTTGTACCGGGTGAAAAACAAAAAAAGATAGATGAGCATGATTTCTCAAAGATTGTAATTGAGCCCCTGATGAATGTGCTACAGGCCGTGGCTGAAAAGGGGCTAACCCACCGTAATATTCGCGCCGACAATCTGTTCTTTGAAGGCCCAATGGCAGAGAAAGTCGTTGTTGGGGATTGTTGCTCTGCTCCCGGAGGGTTTAACCAGCCTTTAGTCTACGAAACCATATCACGTATGACAGCTGATCCAGCTGGACGTGGTTTGGGGTCGGTATTGGATGACTTGTATGCGCTGGGTATGACAATTGCGGCTCTGGGTATTGGGCATACACCGCTAGAAAAGCTGCGCGAGCAGGACATTATTGATGTCAAGCTGTCCAAGGGGTCTTTTCAAGCTATCGTAATGAACGAAAAGTTGCCGCTGGCTTTGATAGAGCCCGTGCGCGGCCTTTTGTGCGATGATCCTGAAGAGCGTTGGGGGTTTGCTGAGCTCCATGCATGGCTTGACGGCAGGCGGGCCAAGCCAGTTCAGTCCAACACCGAACGTCGGGCTGCACGCTCCCAAAATATTTCGGGAAAAGATTATTACACCGCGCGGTCGCTCGCGCAGGGCATTTCAAAAAACTGGGTCAATGCGCTTGCCCCATTGCGAGACGGAACTGTTGAAAATTGGTTGCGGCGCGGGCTATCAGACAACGACAGGGCCAAGCACATGGCCGAAGCGACCCGGCAATTGCAATGGGGCGGGGCAGACAAGAGGGCGGCCGAAGATATTCTGGTCGCCAAATCAATCATTATCCTAGACCCCACTGGAGCCATTCGCTTTAAGGGGTTTTCTGCGATGGTTGACGGGCTGGGCACCATGTTGTCATACGACGTTCAGCATGGGCGTGGGCCTCAACGGTTTGCTGATGTGGTGATGCGGGATATCCCTGCTTTCTGGTTTGGCAGGCAAGTCGGATATAATCCTGAAGTCCAAAAATTACAGCAGGCATATAAGAACCTACGTTATTATGTGCAGCAGCAAAGTGCGGGCTACGGTTACGAACGCTGTCTTTATGCAATGGTCCGTAATCAGCATTGCTTAAGTCCGATGATAGAAAAGAGTTATGTCGTCAATATAGGTCAGCTTTTACCCGCACTTGAAAAAGCTTCGGAATCGTTACCTGATGACGCATGGCCAATTGATCGGCATATCGCAGCTTTTATTGCAACCCGCCTTGATGACGATGTCGAGCCACAACTTTTAGCCCTACAGAATCCGGCCGATGAGGTTGAATACAGCCGTGCAATCATTAGTATGCTGGCCCTTGTTCAATGGCGGCATGGTCCTGATAATCTACAGAATCTGTCGCACTGGGTTGCGCGCTTGATGGAGCCGGCGGTTAAGGTGTTTCACAGCAAAGCGCGTCGCGAACGAGTTGAGCACGAAATTCCGAAACTGGCGAAGCGTGGCAATCTTGTTGAACTATACAATTTGATCAATGATGAGCAAGAGCGCCGAAAAGATCAAACCGAATTCATTTCCGCTGTAGAACAATATTCTGAGTCGGAAAGTGAGGTTTTTGACCTTGAGTCTTCGGGGCCGGCAAGACTTGAGTTAGCAGAAAAAGTTGGACAACAGGCGGCAGCTTTTGCTTCGACGATGATCGCACTGCTAACTGTCTCGGCACTGTTTCTTATGCATATCTGGTAAGGGAGGTCTGGATGGCAAGGAAACCTGCTGGCAGTAAAAAGAAAGGTGCCTTTTCTGGTTTGTCCGTAGTGGCATCAGCGGTGCTTTTGTTTATGGTTGCATTGCCAACGTTTATTACTTTGGCCGTGGGACTTCTGCCCTCGATGATTGCGTTTTTATTTGATCGGAGCCAAGGGCGTACAATGTCACGCTGCATTTTTGGCCTGAATTTCTCAGGAGTTGCGCCTTATATCTTGGAAGTTTGGCAGTACAGTTCACAGAGTGCAAGCGTGGCTACGCAGCATATTTTCCAACCGGTTGCTTTGTCGATCATGTATGGCGCAGCCGGTCTTGGATGGCTTTTGTATCTGGCGATGCCGCCAATCGTTGCCAATGTGCTTAACCTTTCTGCCCAGCGCAGGGTTTCGGAATTGCGCAAAAAACAGCGTGGTTTGATCAAGACCTGGGGCGACAGCCTGATCAAGGAAATCGACCGTTCCGGCAGTTAAACCGAAAGTGGACGAACCAAAGACCACGACCCAAAAAAAGCGGCGGACAATTTGTCCGCCGCAGTCATTGTTGGTTGAAGAGGGTAAGCAAGGCGCTCACATCGGCAAATCGGTGTGGATCGATTTGCGCACTTTTTCAAAGGCGCGTACTTCAATCTGGCGAATGCGTTCGCGCGATATTCCGTATGCGACGCTAAGGTTTTCAAGAGTTACAGGTGAATCGAGCAGGCGACGCTGGGTCAGGATGTCACGTTCACGTGCATTCAGGTGTGACATCGCACTTTTCAGCAGGTTCATCCTTTGAAGGAATTCCTCGCGCTTGCCATACAGGGTTTCCTGATCTTCGTCTTCGCTTTCGATCCAGTCGACCCATTCGCCGTCGCCGTCAATTCGTACCGGCGCATTCAGAGAATGATCCGGTCCGGCGAGGCGGCGGTTCATCATGATCACGTCATCTTCGGAAACGTTCAGCTTTGTCGCGATCAGTTCCACCTGCTCCGGTAGCAGATCACCTTCATCAATTGCCTGCATCTGGCTTTTGAGTTTCCGCAGATTAAAGAAAAGCTTTTTCTGGGCGGCGGTCGTGCCCATTTTCACCAGCGACCAGGAATGCAGGATGTATTCCTGTATTGCGGCGCGGATCCACCACATTGCGTAAGTCGCAAGGCGGAACCCTTTGTCAGGGTCAAATCGCTTGACCGATTGAAGCAGGCCTACATTGCCTTCGGAGATCAATTCGTTTATCGGAAGTCCATAACCGCGATAGCTCATGGCTATCTTGGCAACCAGTCGCAAATGGCTGGTAATCAGCTTTTCTGCGGCAGTTGCATCATCATTGTCACGGTATTCACACGCAAACGTCGTTTCCTGTTCAGGTGTAAGCATGGGGTAACGGCGGATGCGCTGCAAATAGACTGTCAGACCATCTTGGGAGATGATTGGAAGTGCATTTCCCTGTTTCATTGAAGCCTCCCGTTACGCTTCGTATAAGGTGCGGTTTATCCCCTAGCACCTTAGACAGGGTATACGTGGGTATTAGAAGGCGTCAATAGATTTTCGACCAAAAAGGTTAGGTTAAACTATCCCAATGGGTAGGTCTAGGCAGGTGATGAGTTCTTGTAAGTCTTCCGGAAGGGGGGCTTTGGTAAGGACGTAATCGCCTGTTTTTGGGTGCAAAAATCCCAGTGTTCTGGCATGTAGCGCCTGTTTCTCAAAGCTGTTCAGAACCTCGTGCACCCGCGAGTTGAACTTCTGGGTAAGTTTGCTTCTACCATAGACAGGATCACAAATAAGTGAGTGACCGAGATGGGTCATATGGACGCGAATTTGATGTGTTCTACCCGTTGCAAGGCGGCACTCGACGAGTGAAGCCAACGAGTCGTCACGTTTTGCCAAAACTTTGTACCGGGTGAGGGCCGGTTTTCCGCCATTTCGCAGCACCGCCATCTTTTTACGGTTGCGTGGGCTTCTGCCAATATTGCCTTCGATTGTGCCCTCGCTCTGGCGGGGGGCACCCCAGACCACGGCGATATAGGCGCGTTCGATATTTTCCTTGTCCTCGGAAAACAGGGTCGAGAGAGCTCTATGGGTTGCGTCGTTCTTGGCGATCACCATGGCGCCGCTGGTGTCTTTGTCGAGCCGATGTACGATACCCGGGCGCTTTACGCCGCCAATGCCCGAAAGGCTGTCACCGCAATGGGCCAGCAAAGCATTGACTAGTGTACCGCTTTCATTGCCCGCTGCCGGATGGACCACCATCCCGGCTAGTTTGTTGATTACCAGCAGATCGTCGTCCTCATACAGGATATCGAGCGCGATTTTTTCGGCTACGGGATCGGCCGCAACAGCAGGTGGAATTTCGAGCGCAAATTGATCACCGGATTTGACCTTGTACGACATTTTGGCAACCGGATTGCCATTCAGCATCAGATGTCCGTCCTCGATCAGGCTTTTGATGCGTGAACGTGACTGTTCGGGCCATGCGGTTGCCAGAACCTTATCGAGCCTCGCACCTTCATCCGAGGGCAGGGCGATATATTCAAGATGTTCCGCGTTTGGGCCGCTATCCATATTCACATCTGCTGTTGTTCGGGGCCATTTGGGCCGGTGATATCTGTTGCAGGGCGGTTTTAATCGCTTGACGATGAAATGCAATCCCGCTTTGCAAACTTGCAATTGGTGTTTCTTGTCGGTATGGCCTTCAATGTTGTCTTGTTCTGCATGCTGTAATAGCAGCGTGGTGCAAGATCAGGCTGTTGATCAACTTATCAATCGGAAATGTGATGCGCGTTATCAAGATTCTGGTCGCTTTTATGGGGGTGCTGATCGTCGCGGGCGTCGCACTTGTGGTTTATGGGGTATCGCGTCAGGAAGATGGTGGCATTGTAACCGATGACGCAATGCCGTCTGTACCGGTTGCCGGGCAGGTTGACGCATCGTCCGGTCTTGATCCGAAACCGGTTGCGCAATTGGCACCGTTCGGAACAATCAATATCGATCTGGCGCCGGGTGAAACGCTGGTCGATTTTTCCCGTCAGGGAAGCGAGGCAACCGTGCGCCTTGAGGGCCGTCAGGGAAGCCGTCTGGTCGTTGTTTCCTTGCGGGATGGCACGATCCTTGGGCAAATCCTGCTAGTGGAGCCGCAATAGACCGTTTTCTGCAAGGTGTTCGATGACCGGATCCGGGTATGTTGTGACGTTGCTAGAAAGTCTGCGTGACGAGGTTTCGGCCTTGGCAGTCAATGCCTGGCCTGAGGAATGCTGCGGCCTTTTGGTTGCAAACGCAGACGATCCGACCACGATTACCCGATTTGTTGTTTCGAGCAATATTGCCGCCGATCCCCTGAAGACATTTGAAATCGATCCGCAAACCCTGATTGCAACGTATCGTTCGGTTCGTGATCGCGGCGAGGTGATTGCCGGTTGCTATCACTCACACCCTAATGGCGATTGGCAGCCGTCGAAAACAGATCTGTCACGTGCCGAGGAAGCCGGTTTCCTGTGGCTGATCATCGCCACCGATAAAACGGGCCTTGCCGGATACGGGTTATATCGCCGGATGCCTGAACATTCCGGCGATGCAGGCCCGCGCCATTTCATGCGTTGCGAGATTTCCGAAACCTGATCACCGCTTTGCCATCCGTTCGATCAGACCGGTCTGTCTTTCAAGGCATTGCTGCAAGGCAAAGTTTCGTGTGATCGTAAGGCGCGAAAGCTTGCGGATTTCGCGAAGACGTTCAGGGTGTGCCAATGCTTCCGCCATTGTTGCGGCAAGCTGATCCTCGTCCCAAAAACCGCACATCAATCCGTTCTTTCCATGACGAATGATATCCCGGCACGGTCCGGTATCCGATGCGATTACAGGTGTTCCGCATGCCATGGCTTCAAGCACCGACCATGACAAAACAAACGGATATGTCAGATAGACATGGGCCGAACTGATCTGGAACAAGCGGATCAGCTGGTCATGCGGAATTTGCCCAAGAAAGGCAATTCGGGACGGATCCATGCCGGTTTCTGACATCATGGCGTCACGCCATTTCTTTCCGTCACTGCGGGGGGATCCATAACTGATGCCGTCACCACCCGCGACGACAAAAGTAACCTCCGGGTTTTGACGGGACAGTTTTGCCGCAGCACGCATGAACTGCGGGAACCCGCGATAGGGTTCAAGGTCGCGCGCGACATAGGTGATTACCGGATCACCCTGCCGGACAACGCGGCCATCGGGTAGGATCAGTTCTGCTTTGTCATCCGGGCGGCAGCGATGGATATCAATACCATCATGGCAAATCCCGATCTTGTTGTGGAAGCTTTGCGGGAAGGCAGCTTTTTGCCAAGCCGTTGGGCTGATCCCGGCATCAATGGTTTCTAGACTTGAAAGCTGCGCATTGTTGCGCAACCGAAGCTGGGTTCGCTTGGCCAATGTAACCGTTTCGGTCGGATCGAAACCGACATCGCGCCCCTCGGCATGATAGTAATGTTCGCAATAACCGATCAGTGGTGTCCTGCGCAGGACATCCCGTGCAAACATCATGCCGCCCCAGCCAATATGCCCGTAAACAATATCGGGTGGCCCCTCCTGTGCGACGAGTGAATCGAGTGTTGTGGCGGCCTGCATGCCGATTTGATGGTGATATTGGGGGAACGGGGTGGCAGGCGGGGGCGGGGTAGCCCGCTGACGCAGGACACGAATGCCGGGAAGTTGAACGTTCATTGCTTCGCAAAGGAAGGAAACCTGCCATCCGGCATTTGCCAGATGACAGGCCAAGTGAACAAATTGTCCCGGTCCATGGCGGTGGACAAAGACAATTTTCATCGGCGACTGCGAAGCTCCTGTGTCATGACAGCGCTTGTTACCGGCACACCGCCATAGCGGAGGGTCTGTGTCCAGAATTCCTCCAGACGCCGCAATGTGCGAAGTGCTGTTTCCATTTCCTGCTGGTCTTGCAGGTCATTGGTCAGTGCGTTGTGATATTCCTCGTGGAATTCATGGAGGGATTCACACAGTTCATGCCCCTTGCGGGTAAGTTTGATTCTGGCAGACCGTCGGTCACGGGCCATCACATGGCGTTCGACATAGCCCGATTCAGCCAATTGCTTCAGATTATAGGATGCATTCGATCCCATGTAATGGCCGCGATCAAGAAGATCCCGGACCGAAAGTTCATCGTCTCCGATGGTAAACAGCAACGCAACTTGTGCGGGGCTGATGTCATCTTTGCCGAGTCGAATAAGATCTACACGAAGCAGATCAGCAAAACGCCGATAAATACGCTCGACGGTGTTTGCTAGTTCAAGATGAGTGACGGTCATGTTGTTTGATCCGTTATCTGGTCCCAAGCGAGAGTTGATGCCATGGTCTTTCGACCGTGGCAGGCCTTTCGTGTGGGGAAGATAACAGGACGTTGCTCTTGAACGGTTTTTCCGCACGCCCAATTCTTCCCTCAGTTTGCTCGTAATTTCGAAGTAATTTGAAAGTATTTTTATTTTTAAATTACTTCGTCTTCTTCTGTTTTTACATTGTCAGATCATGAACATGAGATCGACATATTTGATTTTATTGTAGATCATCATGACACCGCAACTATGTGATTAGATTGCGGAAAAACTATGACTTTTGGCTGATTGGATGAAAATCAATGCATTTTGGTCGTAAAAACACGCCAAAAACCGCAGAAAGCAAAGCTGTCAGACCATCGCTGGATGCGAAGTCCGTCATCCGCGAGGCAAGATACACTTTTGTTCGTGGCCTTGGATGGGCCGGGGTCCTGAGCGGCTTTATCAATGTTCTGCAACTGACCGTGCCGCTTTTCATGCTTCAGGTGCATGATCGCGTCATCAACAGTCAAAGCACCGATACGCTGAAATTGCTGCTGGCAATTGCGGTCGGCGCTATCATTCTATACGGCATCCTTGATTTCATTCGGGCCCTGATCTTTCAGGAAATGGCCAAATCATTACTGCGTCGCCTGAACTTGCCTGCGATTTCAGCGGCAATGAGCGTCGCGCTTGAAAAAGGGTCGGTACAGGGGACGCAGGTTCTGCGCGACCTGTCCGATCTGCGTAATTTTATCAATGGCAATACCATTGGTGCACCGCTTGAAGCGATCTGGTCGCCCATTTTCCTTGGTGTGATGTTTGCCCTGCATCCGTATTACGGGATTGCCGGCCTTGTGGCGGTGCTGATCCTGATCGGGCTTAGCCTGTTGGGGGATTTGCTGGTGCGCCAGATCACCAAGGAGGGTTCTGACGCCAATCTGCGCAATATCGGCGATATCGGGTCAACCGTATCAAACGCCGAAGCCATTGAGGCGATGGGTATGTTGCCGGCTCTTGCGATGCGTTGGCGTCAATCGCAAATCCATGCCAGCGAGCTGCTTGATATCGGTAATGCCCGTAGCAAGGGGATGTATTCTGTCTCGCGTTCCGCCCGTTTCGGCATGCAGATTTGTGTGTTGGCGATGGGCGCATATCTTGTCATTCAGGGTGAAACAACACCTGGCGCGATGATTGGCGGTACGGTCATTATGGGGCGTCTTCTGTTGCCGTTCGATAATGTCACCCGCGATTGGCGGGCTTGGGTTTCAGCCCTGTCGTCATGGAAACGCATTCGAAATATCCTTGAAGAACGTCAGTCCGAGCGTGAGATCGAACCAACGCCGCGTTCCGAAGGCCCGCTTGTTGTCGATAATCTGGTTTATGCGGTGCCAGGATCGAATGTTCCGGTTTTGCGCGGTGTGAATTTTGACCTTAATCCCGGCGAAATTCTTGGGGTGGTTGGGCCATCCGCAGCGGGTAAGTCAACCCTGTCACGTGTTCTGGTAGGGGCTGCAAAGCCGACGGCAGGCGGTGTGTTCCTTGATGGGCACAGTACCTATCTTTGGGAACGCGGATCGTTTGGCAACATGGTCGGTTATCTTCCTCAATCCGTGTCACTTCTTAACGGAACCATCCGTGAAAACATCGGTCGCATGCGCGAGGCAAATCCGCGCAAGGTGATTGATGCAGCCCGTGCGGCCGGCGTTCATGAAATGATCGGTCGTTTGCCGTTGGGCTATGACACGCCGATCGGGGCCGGGCGGCATACATTGTCCGGCGGGCAGCAGCAGCGCATCGCGCTTGCACGTGCATTATATGGCTGGCCCCGTCTTCTGGTACTGGATGAACCTAATGCCAATCTTGATGCCGAAGGCGAGGCGTCTCTGATCCGGGCGGTGCGTCAGGCTGCGGATGCGGGGGCGATGGTGGTGCTGATCGCGCACCGCCAAAGCATCATGCAATACGCCCACAAGCTGCTTGTCATGCAGGATGGTCGGGTCAAGCAGTTTGGTGAACGCACCGATGTGATCCGTTCGATGACGCAGGATGACAATGACATCAAAAGCTTGCCGTCGATCAAACGCAATCAGCAAAACGGGGGTGCGGCATGAACCGTGTAATCAATGTCGATGATCGTGGCGAGGTCATGATCCCGGAAGATCCGCAACCAGCATGGTATCAGGTGCTTGATGAAGAGAGGACGGCGTCTCGCCAAAGTCTGCGCAAGCCGATCATGGCAGGTATTATTGTGATCGCTGTTGGGTTTGGCGGTTTCTTTTCCTGGGCTTTTACAGCCGAACTTGATAGCGCTGCGGTTGCGTCAGGTTCGGTAATCGTGGATTCCCGCAAAAAGGTCGTGAACCATTTCGAGGGCGGCATTTTGAAAAAGCTGCTGGTTGAGGAAGGGGAACGCGTAAAGCAGGGTCAGGTTTTGATGCTGCTTGACGGGACGCGAAGCGAGTCCGAACTCGGGCAGTTGCGCGGCGAACGATATGGACTTCTTGCAAAACTTGCACGCCTTCGTGCGGAGCAGGAAGGTCGTGGCCAAATCAACTTTCCGCAGCAATTGATGGATGCGAAACAGGAATATGTTGATGACATCTTGCAGGATGAAAAGCGTCTGTTTGGCAAGCGTAACGAGGTTTATGAGGCCAAACGGAATGCTCAGGCCAAACAGATAGAACAGTTTGACGCCGAGGCCCGTGCGCTTGATTCCCAGATCAATGCCCGCACCCGGCAGGAGAAGCTGGTTGCCGAGCAATTGCAAGGCATTCGTCAGTTGGCCGAGAAGGGATTCGCAACGCGTACCCAGTTGGTCGAAATCGAGAATAACTGGTCAGATCTTGTCGGCGATATGGGCGAGTTCAAAGCGCAAAAAGCCGCAGCAGAACAGCAAAAAGCCGAAGCTGAAATCAATCTTGCGTCGATTGAAATGGAATGGCAAAGCGACATAGCAACTGAAATTCAGGAAGCCCAACTGGCATTGAACGATGTCAGCCAGCGTCTTCGTGCCAGCGAGGATGTCCTGAACCGGTTGGAGGTCAAGGCACCGCAGGCCGGTACTGTCGCCAATATTCAGGTCCGCACACCGGGCGGCGTGATCAGCCCGGCAGAGCCGATCATGGATATTATCCCCGAAGACGAGCCGCTTTTGATCGAGGCGATGATCAATCGCCAGGATATTGATTCAGTTCATGTCGGATCAAAGGCCCAGATCAAACTGACGGCATATAGTCAGCGTCGCCTGGCGCCTCTTGATGGCGAGGTTAAATATGTTGCAGCAGACCAGACGGTCGATGAGCAGCGCGATTCTTCCTATTACATCGTTCGGGCCGCAATTGACCCTGGTGCATTGGCAGAACGCGATGACATTGAAATTCGACCGGGTATGCCGGCAGATATTCTGATCCTGAAATCGCCCAGAAAGGCGATTGACTATCTGGTAGATCCGATCACCGAAAGCATGAGCAAAGCGTTCCGCGAGGACTGATTTTCAGAAATGCTGCAGGCGCGAAAGCCGCAGATTGAAACGTCTGCGGCTTTTTCTTTTCAAGTATTGTTCAAAAATAAAACTAAATATAAATCAAATAAAAATTGAATACTTGTGAAATAATTCAGGAATTATAATGTAATTCATGCCTTAATCCATAATATTGACACAATAAAAACACGAGAATATCTTCCTAAGATAAAAGAAAAGAATATAGGGTTGCTGTGTGGCCGATCTCAGGGGGCCTCTAGCGCCTTGAGGGAACGGCCAACCTCTCGTGAGGGGATAACCCCCGCGATGTCAATAATGTTGGGACACGAAGGAGGATTACATGGCAACTCTCGAAGGCGGCGCCTTTGATGATGCGCTTCTAGGGTCTCGTTTCAGCGACGTGATTTTTGGACGTGGCGGTGACGATACAATCTTCGGACAAGGTAATGATGATGTTCTGTTCGGCGAAGAGGGCGATGACGTCCTGTTCGGTGGCGCAGGCAACGACGTTGCCATTGGTGGCGAAGGTAGCGACATCCTGTTCGGTGGATCGGGTAACGATGTACTGATGGGGGATTCCGGCAGCGACCTGATGATGGGTGGCTCCGGTGAAGATGTTCTGTCAGGTGGTGCCGATGACGACACCATGCTTGGCGGTTCGGACAATGATGTCCTCGATGGCGGCGCAGGCGATGATCTCGTGATCGGTGGATCCGGTGATGACATCATGCTTGGCGGCGAAGGCAATGATCAGATGTTGGGCGGTTCTGGTGACGATGTTCTCCAGGGCGGCGCAGGCAATGATCTTATGCTCGGCGGCGCAGGGGACGATGTCCTTGACGGTGGTGCCGGTGACGATCTGATGATCGGTGGCTCGGGTAGCGATACCTTTGTCTTCACCGGTGGCGGCGGTAACGACGTCGTACTCGACTTCACGGTTGGCGAAGACATGCTTTCCATCAGCAACAACATCAACGACACCGGCATCGAAAGTGCCGACGATGTTGCTGCGCGTGCAACGCAGGATGGCGCCAACACTGTTATCGACCTTGGCAATGGGGATTCCATCACCCTCAACAATGTCGATGCAGAAGACGTCCAGGACAATCCGGACAGCTTCTTCAGCGTCCAGTAATCCGAACGATGGCGTCCGCAACTTATGTTGCGGGCGTCACCCTGAACTTCTTGTGAAGTGAAAATCGCCATGCTCGAATTTGCCTCGTCCGAAGCTGTGCGGACGACCGGTGACGCGCCGGAAGTTTGCCTGCTTAACCCGGAAACATTGCTTCTTATATGGGATATGCCGACCCGTTTGTGGGCGGTGCCCAAGCTTGAAACTACCGAAGGCAAAGCAATTTCGCCGCAAGCTACATTGCGTCTGCCTCTTGGTGGCGGCGGAACCCGCCTGCTGCGCGTTATCCGCAGGCCCAAAGATGCACCTGTTTCATTTCTGGCTGAAGCAGGGACCCTTGGCCGCAAAGATGAAATTACAATTGATCCGGATGGTGATTTTGAATTCGCCAGCGCAGGCATGCTGCTGGAAGATGTTACGCCATCAGGGCGATTGTCGCTGATGTCTGCCTTGCTTGGTGCATGGGCCAGCATGTTCCGCACCCGCCGCAGCAAAAGTTACACCATATTCCTCAATAAGCTCGTTTCCGAAATTGTCGATACGCCCCAACGCGCCAAAGCGGTCGCGAAGTTATCCGATCAGCAAATCCTGATCTCGGCCGGGCTGCCGGTGGCATTTGGCGAAATCGAAGCCGTTTACATCGTTTCTTCCTTTGGTTTCCGCCGCCTGGCGCTTCCGCCGCATGAAAGCAGCGAAGGTCCGCAGGGCAAGAAACAGACCTACATGATCGCTGATCGCGACGGCACCGAGAACGGTGCCTATCTCGTCGTGACCGGCGGACGCGCGCTGGCCATTCGCCATCTGGCGGCGACGCCAGTTTTGCCCTCGTTGTCGCGATGGTGGCTGGCGCGCGGCAAATCCGATGCCGATCTGCGCGAATATATCATCGGCGCGATGGCTCGTGGCGACACCAAGGCCCGCAAGGCCGCCCTTGAATTCCAGTTGCGGTGTCCGCTTTCAAGTCAGCGGGTAACCGGTGGCGGCGGATTGCCGAGCGGCGAGGTCGACCTTGCCGTAACCACGGCACGCGGCACCCTGATTGGCGGCTGGTATCGTGATCCGGCTGAAATGATTGCCGGGATCGATATTCTTGACAGCAAGGGAACGGCACATCCATTCGGCGAGGGTTTCTACCGTTATGCCGGTAATGTCATGGATGATGATCGTACCGTTTCGGCAACCGGTTTCGTCGGATTTTATCGCGAAATCCAAAGTCAGGTGCCGATCCTGCAGCCGCGCAGTTTGATGCGGCTGACATCTGGCAGCCGTCATCTGATGGTGCCGACAGCACAGCCGATTGATCCGGCCGAGGCACGGGCCCGCATCCTGCGTGCGGTTCCGCCGCAACATCTGACCGACGAGATTATTGAAAACTGTCTGTCACCGGTCATTGGTGATTTGCAGCAGAAGTTGCTGGCAGCAGCCAAGATTGACAGGACCATCGAGTTCGGAGAGCCGCGCAAGGAGCCGGCGGTTTCTATTGTCGTGCCACTGTATCGGGTCCTGGATTTCCTGCGTGCGCAGGTTGGTGCCTTTGCCTGTGACCCTTGGATTTCGCAATATTGCGACGTGATCTATGTGCTTGATTCCCCGGAACAGGCGGAGGAATGCGAACATCTTCTGCGCGGTTTGCATCTGCTTTACGACATGCCGATGCGTCTGGTGGTTATGAGTCGTAACGGTGGTTATGCGCGTGCCTGCAATTCCGGGGCGGAACATGCCCGTGCGGACCTGATTGCAATGCTCAATTCCGATGTCATTCCCCATCAGATCGGCTGGCTGGAATTGCTGGCATCGAAAATGGGTGGTCCACAGGAAGTCGCTGCCGTGGGGCCGAAGCTTTTGTTTGAAGACGGTTCGTTGCAGCACGCGGGAATGTATTTTGCCAAAAATGAACGCGGGCAGTGGCTTAATCATCATTTCTACAAGGGGCTTCCGGATCAGTTCCCTGATGCCAATATCGAACGTTCCGTTCCGGGAATTACCGGGGCCTGCATGTTGCTGCATCGCAGTGCATTCGATGACGTCGGTGGCTTTACCGAGGATTACGTGATTGGCGATTACGAGGACAGCGATCTGTGCCTCAAGATCCGCAAGGCCGATTTCGACATCAAATATGTCCCCGATGCCAGCCTTTATCATTTCGAGCGCAAGTCGATTTCAACCCACACCGATTACATGCTCGGCGTGGCGACGCAATACAATGCGTGGCTTCATGCCTCGCGTTGGCGCGACATGCTCGAAGATTTTCATGAAAACGATGTTCCGCAGAACCGGCCGCAAAACCGCGTTTCGGATGATGACGACCAGGGAGAAGCGGCATGAGCCAGGTTCTGGCATTTTCCAATCACGATGAACCGGTGCTGGACGCCAAAGGCGAACAGCATCTTGACTGGCTTTGCCAGCAGATCATCGCCAATCGTTTTCTGCCGGTGCCGCCTGAGGAAGCCGTTTTTGTCGGCGATGGCGACTATCGTGCCATCGGTGCCGAATTCCTTGGGCATTTTGTGCGCCGTGCCGGGTTGATGCCCGATCACGATGTGCTTGATATCGGATGCGGCATTGGCCGGATGGCGGTGCCTTTGACCCAGTATCTTGATGCGGACAAGGCGATTTACGAAGGCATTGATCCGGTTGCGAACGGTATCGAGTGGTGCAAACGGACCATCTCGCCGGTTTATTCCAACTTTGGCTTCCAGGTACAGGATGTCAAAAACGCGCTGTACAACCCCGAAGGATCCATCGGCGGGCGTGGCATGCGGTTGCCTTTTCAGGATGGTGCATTCGATTTCACGGCAATGATCTCGGTGGCAACCCACTTGCCGCCCGAAGAAATCGAAACCTATTGCGCCGAGGTGTTTCGCGTGCTGCGCCCGGGCGGGAAGCTGTTTTTAACAGCATTTGTCATCCGTGATCCGGAAGAGCTGTCAAAGCCCGGTTGTGACCCGCGTTTGACCAGTCTGGAAAAACTTGAAAACCAGCCATGCTGGCACCTCAAGGGTGAAAACCCGATGGCGGCTGTGGGGTTTGATGACGGCTTTATTGACGGTGCGATGCGCGCCGCCGGATTTAGCCTGATGACAAAAAGTTTCGGTACCTGGCATGGCGATCAGTCCGACCATTACCAGGACTTCCTGATTGCTGAAAAACCGCGGAGGAACGCATGAACCCCCGTATCATGGTTTTGGCACACAATCATCCCGACCTGCATCCCGGCGGGACCGAGATTTTCGCCCACGATCTTTTCAATGCCTATAAGCGGGCAGGGTGCGAAGCTATTTTCGTCGGTGCGACCAACGATATCCACCGTGAACGCCGTCCGGGAACCAGTTTTCAGGCGATTAATGATGCTGGCGATGAAATGCTGTTCTGGGCCGGGCATTTTGACCGGTTCAACATGTCGCAGACCGATCTTTACGCGGTCGCGCCGAATTTCACGGAGCTTCTGAAAACCTGGGATCCGGATGTGGTGCATATCCATCATCTGGTTCTTTGGGGCATAGAACTGCCGATGCTGATCCGGCGTGTCCTGCCGCATTGCCAGATCGTGATGACGTTGCACGACTATTATCCGATCTGTCCCAATGACGGACTGATGATCCATCGCGGCACGCGGCAGCGTTATCTGGAAGCGGATCGTATCGGCAAACGTTGTGGACTGGATGGCATTGCACCGGATCGTTTTTCGATGCGGTCGGTCAATCTGCGCAATCATCTGCGTGTTGTCGACCGGTTCCTGGCGCCCAGTGCGTTCCTGTGTGACCGTTACATCGATTGGGGTATCAACCCGGAAAAGATCGAGGTCATGCACAATGGCCGTCCGTCGGTTCCTGCTGCGCCGAAACGTGATCTGGGCACGGGTATGCCCAATGTATTCGGTTACTTCGGCAACCTGAACCCCTGGAAAGGTGCGGATGTGCTACTTGAAGCCAGTCAGAAACTGGCCGCCGATGATGTCGATTTCGAACTGCGCGTTCATGGTGCTGCACCGTTTCAGACGGTTGCTTTCAATGAAAAGATCGACGGTCTTTTCGAGGTGGCCGGTTCGAAAATACACCGGATGGGGGCCTATGAACGGGCTGATATTCCGGAACTGATGTCACGGGTCGACTGGGTCGTTGTGCCGTCAATCTGGTGGGAAAATGCCCCGCTGGTCATTCAGGAAGCATTCCAGCATGGCCGTCCCGTCATCACAAGCGGAATCGGTGGCATGGCTGAAATGGTCCGTGACGGGCATGACGGCATTCATGTGCGTGCCGATGATCCGGCCGATTTGGCCCGTGTGATGAACGACTGCGCCACCAATCCGAAACTCTGGAAAAAGCTGTCTGGCCATGTGCGCCCGCCGGCCGCCATCGACGACGTCGCGCAAAAGCACCTCGTGCTGTTCCGCAAGATGATCCGTCCCGATTTCGTCGCGGCCTGACACAGATAAAAGGAGGCATTCATGGCGATTGCCCAGAAAGACCTGACAGAGACGACGTCTGCAAAACCGGTTGCCAATGACGCGGCAAAGGCCGATGCCGAGCAGGCTATCCCGACCATCGAGGGCCGTGTTGACGCAATTGACCGCGAACGTCTGTTTGGCTGGGTGTGGTCCCCGGAACGTCCGGACGCGCGCATTGAGGTTATCGTGCGTCTGAACGGGCATACCCTGCTGCGCGTGAAAGCCGAAAACGAGCGTGTTGACTTGCGCCGCAACGGTATTGGTGATGGTGCCCATGCGTTCGAGGCAGAGCTACCCGAAGCAGCGTTAGCCAGCGTTGAAAATGTTACCGTTTTTGCTATTACACCGGAAACCGGTGATCAGATCGAATTGCGCATTCCGTCGCAAAGCGAACAGCAGGCACAATCAGCGGTTAATGCACCCCTTAGCAAGATTTTGGACCGGCTTGACCGGCTGCTGGCAGCCCAGCACATCTTGCAAAATGGTCAGCGCGAAGCGGCCAAGCGTCTTGTCGATGCATCCAGACGTATGGATGAGCTGGCATCCGCCGATGACGGGATCGAAGCCGGTGTGAAACTGGTTCGTACCGGGCAGGAAGAATTGAACAGCCGTGTCGAGGAACTCGAAGTTTTCCTTGTCCGTTTTGACAAGTCACTTGGCGGCTTCGACGAACGGCTTTCCGCACTTACCGAGCAGCATCGCAACGACCTGAAAACACCGCTTTTGGTTTTGGCCTGCCTGATCGGTGTGACCGTCGGGATTTCCATCGGCGCGATGGTGTGGTGAGGCAGGGCATTATGGCAGTCATCACCCATTCCGTTTCGTCCGAATTTGCTGCACGACGTTATGTGTTGCTGCTGGGTGGTTCCGGTCGTCTTGGCCATGGATGCAAAGCGCATCTGCGCGAACTTGGCATTCCTTTCTGGAGCCCGATACGATCTGAAATCGACATGGGGAACCTGAATGGGATCGCAAAGCTTCTGGCGACGAAACCACCGGTACTGATCGTTAATGCGGCGGCTTTTACCGACGTCGATGCCGCAGAAACCCATCGCAGCGAGGCACGCCTGATCAATGCCGAAGTGCCTTCGACGCTTGCGGAAATTGCAAGTAAACTGGACATTCGCCTGATCCAGATTTCGACCGACTTCGTGTTTTCCGGTCAGGAAGGCCGTGCTTATCACGAAGATGACGAACCCAATCCGATCAATTGGTATGGCGCAACCAAGCGCGCGGGCGAACGTGCTGCTTTGACGGCCGCACCATCGACCATCGTGCTCCGAACGGCTTGGTTGCATGGCAACGGTCGACCAAGTTTTGTTCATGCCTTTGCACGCAAGCTTGCCAATGGGGAACGGGTCAGGGCAATCGCCGACCGGTTCGGATCACCAACATCAGCAGATGCGCTTGCCGGTCAGATAGCCGCGATTTGCAAGGCCGTGCTTGATGGCGACGATGTGCCGGGCGGGATTTATCACGCCGCGGGCAAGGGATCGGCAAGCCCGTTCGAGATTGCGCATGTCATTGCTGGTGAACTTGAAGCCGACGTGAGCCTCATCGCCGCAAGCAGCGCCTCAGAACTGGCCGATATTGCGCCGCGTCCTGTTTACGCGGTTCTTGATTGCCAGAAAATCGAAGAAATCCTGGGTCTGCCTTGCCAGCATTGGCAGGACGGCATTTCCCACACCATTCAACATGCCGGTATTCACGGCAGGAGGGTTGCATGAAGGGCATCATTCTTGCTGGCGGGACCGGTTCGCGCCTGTGGCCGATTACCCATGCAACCAGCAAACAGTTGTTGCCGGTTTGGGATAAGCCGATGGTTTTTTATCCGCTCAGCACCCTTATGCTGGCCGGCATAAGGGACATACTGATCATAACAGCCAAGGGCCAAACCGATGCGTTCGCGGGATTGCTCGGGGATGGTAAACAGTTTGGTATCAATCTGACCTACGCCGAACAGGACGCACCAAACGGTATTGCCGAAGCCCTGTTGATCGGACGAGAATTCCTCAATGGTGAACCCTGTGCGTTGATCCTTGGTGATAATCTGTTCCACGGTGACAGCCTGGGTGAACGACTGCGTGGCGCAGCCAAACGTCACACCGGTGCAACGGTGTTTGTTCATGCCGTTCGTGATCCGGAACGCTATGGCGTGATGGCATTTGATCCGGATGGTCAGCCACTTGATATCATCGAAAAGCCGTCGAACCCGCCATCCAATCTGGCGGTGACGGGGCTTTATTTCTTTGACGCGACTGCGCCTGACCGTGTTGCAGATCTTGTGCCATCCGCACGTGGCGAGCTCGAAATTACCGACCTTAACCGCAGCTATCTCGAAGACCGTGAACTGACCGTTGAAATGCTTGGTCGCGGCTGCGCCTGGCTTGATACGGGGACACCTGCAAGCCTGCTTCAGGCGGCACAGTTCGTTTATTCGGTTGAAGAACGTCAGGGGCTTAAAATCGGAAGCCCGGAAGAAACCGCATGGCGTTTGGGCTGGATTGATCGCGATGCCTTGACGCGCAGTGCCGGTTTCAGTGCTGCAAGCGACTATGGCCGCTATCTCAACGATATGGCCAATAGCCCGGATGTTTCGCCACCATCGTTTGGAATGGTGTTGTCGTCGGATCGGGCCGAGCTGTTTTTCAATTCACAACCACAAGAAATAACAAGGAGGGCAGGGTATGACTGAACCGTCTGGAATGCCGCTGGACGGCAGGACCGTTGTGGCTGCTTTGGTCGATGACGGGCTTGCGCTTATGGCTGGTGTCGGTGCTGCAATGCCGGCGACAATCGATGTATTCCTGAACGGTCAATCCGATGCCAAGGTTCAGGCATCGATCATCAGCTGGCGCCGTGCCGATGGCCCGCCCGAGGCGGCTTATGGTTTTGTCGCACTTCTGCCGATGCAGAATGTCTCGCCGCGCCGCTTGAAAACGGCCCTGTTCAAGGCGCCGGGACAACCCGGAGAGTACCGGATTGAAAGCCGGTCGCAGGGACTTGAATCCATTCTGTCTGCCGTGGCCGAACAATCCGGGGCGGCATTTGCCACCGTGATCGATGGCGTTATTGAAGCCCTTCTGGCGGGCAATCCTAACAAGAAACGTCTGCGTACTGTGGCGGCTCTTGTTCGAATTGCTGCACGCAGTAACGGTTTTATCGAAGTTCTTGGCGGTCTGGAAGAAGGCGATATTTACATACAGGGCTGGTCCAGCAACTTCCCTACCGGGCGTACCCGCGTTATTGCAATCGACGAAGGCCCGGTTCTGGCCGAACTAACGAGTGCCGAGTTCGTGCGTGACGATCTTGGCGAACATGCCACGGGCGTTACAGGGCTTATGGCCGGCGACACCCGAATCAATCCAAACAAGCTGCAACGCGTTTATTTCCGTGGTCGTGATGGCTGGTTTTCGATCGAGGTTTATCAGCAACGCGTATTGGTCGCATTGCCAGACGTACCTGCACATATTCGTTCTGTTCTGGATCGGGTAAAGGCACCCGATAATATTCTTGAACAGATCCGTATGGCAGCCCATCGATTTGACGGACGCGATACTGTTTCTGAACTGGATCGGCCTGTACGTATCGGGATCGACTTTTCGCTGATGATCGAAGGCAGTGGCATTCTGGTTTCCGGCTGGATGCTGGATCCTGACCGCGCGGTTGAAACCGTCATGTTGCGTGTTGGTGGCGAAGCGGTTCGCATTGATGATCGATGGACCCGCCAATCACGTCCTGACGTCACCAATGCCTTTGTCAATGATCCGATGTTCTCGGGGCTTAACCCGGCACGTAACAGCCATGGTTTTCTGGTGTTCTGTCCGCTGGAAGATACCCCGGCATCCGATCAGCCGGTTTATCTGGAACTGGCCATATCTGATGCGTTTCCCGCCTATTGTCCGCTAAATCCGACCCGCGCATCGGCACGACAGGCTTTGTCGCGTGTTTTGCCGTCCCTTGACCCGCGTTCGGTTACTGCTTCAAACAGTATTGAACGCCAGTTTGGCCCGATGTTGCAGAACATGACGGCGCAAAGCCCGTTCGCCATTGATACCCATGATATCGGCAATTTCGATGAAGATGCGCCGGTTACCCTTATAGTTGGTGTTGACGATACGATTAGCGATATCGGTGTGACAATTGCCTTGCTGGGGCTCGATGAAGTCACGCGTCATCTGCCGATTGTGATTGCCGGACCTGCTGAAAGCTTTGATCAGGTCGGAAGCGATATGATGCGACTGGCAGCCTTTTACAAGCTTAATGTCCGCATCGTATTTGCCGAGGGTGTCGAAGATTTCTGCGACGCGCTTGAAGTCGGGGTCGCTTCAACCAATTCCGAGACGATTGCCCTTGTTTCCGCCCATATTCTGCCGCACGACACGGGATGGTTCGAGCCTTTACTTGCGGCTTATCGCAAGCGGGGCAGTAAATGCGTCGTCTGCCCGACGATCCTGTTTGAAGATGATTCTGTCCGTTGGGCAGGTACATGGATCGAAGGCGATGTCGACGGACAGTATCTGTCGGATCGGTATGTCGGCTATCCGCGTGCGGTTCTGTCTGATGCCGAACCGACGGAAGTCAGCGCCGGAACTCCGGAATGCTGCATGATGCCACGCAAGGCTTTTGAAGACATCAATGGCTTTACCCGTGGCTATATAGGTCCGTCGGAGAAGGGGCTCGATCTCGCTCTGAAACTCCGCATGGGCGGAACCGCGTCATGGTGGATTCCTGAAATCGAAGTCCTGGGGAGCGAACAATCGATAACAAGCGCACCCGCCTGGGAGGAACTTTCGCATCGTCTTGACCGCTGGGCGTTTGATCGCCGCTGGTCATTGGTCGTCTCAAATTTGCGGAGCCACAATCATGCCGTCGACTGACCTGCGTGTCCTCATCATTTCGCACGGACATCCCAGCATGTCGCTGGGCGGGGCCGAAGTGGCCTCCTACAACCTGCATAAAGGTTTGAACGAACTGGACGGGGTGGAAAGTTTCTATCTGGCCCGTGTCGGTCATCCGGTGCCACGCCACGGTGCGTCAGCACTGATGAGTTTGCGCCAGAAGGATAATGAAATCCTGTATCACGCTGAAAATTATGATCATTTTCTGCTGTCGAACGGGAATACCGATGAAATAGACCGCGATTTGCTGCGGTTCGTACGTGATTACGAACCCGATGTTGTGCATTTCCATCACTATCTTGGCCTTGGTCTTGAAACGATCTACGCGATCCGCGAAGCCATGCCCGATGCGGCGATCTTCTTTACCTTCCACGAATTCCTGACGATCTGCCACAACCATGGGCAGATGGTCAAAAGTGGTGGCACGAAGCTTTGCAACCGGGCCAGCCCGATTGAATGCAACGGCTGTTTCCAGAATATCTCGCCGGCGTCCTTCCTGCGTCGGGAACGGTTCATCAAGGCGATGCTTAATCTGGCCGACCATTATGTTTCGCCCAGTGATTTTCTCGCCGACCGATTTGTCGACTGGGGGCTGGATCGTGACAAGATGTCGGTGATCGAGAACGGCTTGGACGTGAAGGAAGCGGCAAATACACGCCCGTTATCCAAGGCGCAGCCGCGCCGGTCGCGGTTCGCATTTTTCGGACAACTGACCATGTTCAAGGGGGCGGACATCCTGCTTGATGCGGTGGGTCGCGTACCTGACGACATCTGGGGTGATGATGCTCGTATGATGATCTTTGGTGGTAACCTTGAGCGGCAACCCATTGAATATCAGGAAAAAGTTCACGACCTGATCGAGAAGGCCGGTGAACGTGTCCGGTTCTATGGCGCCTATCAGAACAGCGAAATGCCCAAACTGATGGAGCTTGCCGACTGGACGATCATTCCGTCGATCTGGTGGGAAAATTCCCCGATCGTCATCCAGGAAGCCTTCTTCCACGGGCGGCCGATGATCTGTTCGAATATCGGTGGCATGGCTGAAAAAATCACCGACGGTGTTAATGGTCTGCATTTCCGTGTTGGCAGTGCCGAAGACCTTGCTGACCGTCTTGTCGATGCCCTTACCGACAACAAAATCTGGGATCGGATGCGCGAGGGAATTCCACGCCCGCCGACCTATATCGATTGCGCCGAGCAACATCTCGCGCAGTACCGGGAGGTTCTCGAGACCCGCCCGATGTCTGTGACTCCTGTGTCGCAGCACTCCGTCGCCAGCACGGCATAACGATAATCAGAAGTCACCTAGCCAAGGAGAAACACTATGGCGCGCGTTCTCGTAATGATTCCATCGGGCGAAGTCTACGACCACGACAGCGTCCGTTGGTACAATTATCAGCAGATTCAACGCTATATCGATCACTATCACAATATTGGCGATGCGTTCGTATATGATTCGTCGCTGAAACTGATGAATTTTGAAAAGCTTGGCGTTGTCGAGATTGCCAACCCGGATATGGCCCAGATCGACAAGCTGCGCGAGGAATATGACTATGTCTTCCTGCGCGGGTCGAATTACATTCATTCCGACATGCAATGGCGTGACACGATTGAGGTTCTCAAGCGGCTGCGTCTGCCGGTTCTGGGGTTCGGTCTGGGGGCGCAGGCCCCGGTCAAAGGCAAGATCAATCTGTCCGAACAGACGAAAACCGTTCTGCACATGATGGCAGATTCAACCACGTCTATCGGGGTGCGTGGTGCCTATACCGCGCAGGTTCTGTGGGATATCGGCATTCGCAATGTGCGTATTGTCGGTTGCCCGACTGCTTTCCGTTCGAACAATCCGAATATGCGTATCAAGCTGCCGGAACTCGATACGGTCAAGAATGTCGGTATCACGCTTCGCCGCGAAGTTTCGTCGTCCTATGCACAGAATATCGAACGTTATCTGACCTTCCATCGCGATCTGGTCAAGGACCTCGCACACCGGTTCGATAATGTCACACTGATGGCACAGGGCGAGCCCGAAGAAAAGAAACTGGTCTTTGGCACCGACGAACAGAAAGAACAGGCCATTGCCGAGCTGCGTGGCAATCCGAATGTCGGCAAATGGTACATGGATGACGAGATGGAACGCCTGTATCGCTCCAAGATGTTCTATTCCGACGTGGTTGCTGATTACGAAAACCTTGTACGCCAGAAAGACTGTGTTCTGGGTTATCGCCTGCACGGCAATCTGATGGCGCTGTCGAACGGTGTTCCGTCGATCTATTTCACCTATGACAGCCGCACAGTCGAATTTGCCGAAACCTATCAGATCCCGTCCTATGACGTGTTCTCGAAGAAGGAGTTCGTGCTCGAGGATTACTGGAATCAGGATTTGTTCGACAAATTCAATCGCGCCTGGTTCCAGACCTATCGCGAGATGGCAACGTTCCTGACGGAAAACAATATCGATCACAAGATGGTCGATGTAATGACCCGAGACGCTCAGCCCGAGCGCAAGGTCGCCTGATCAAACCCGGTGCAGTCATCCCACACCGGTATCGGGCGGGATGACTGTGCCACCACAAGCATGTCCGAAAAAGGACAGCGATAACAAGGAGACACGGCAATGACTGTACTTGTAACGGGTGGCGCAGGTTATATCGGTAGCCACGCAGCGCTTGCACTTCTGGATGCCGGGCGAAAGGTCGTCGTCCTCGATAATCTCAGTCAGGGGCATCGCTGGGCTGTTCCGGCCGGGGCTGCCTTTGTCGAAGGTGACTGCGGTGATTATGAACTGGTTCGCAAGCTTGTCGCGGATCACGATGTCACGGCAATCATGCATTTTGCCGGATCGATCATCGTGCCGGAATCGGTGGTTTATCCGCTCGACTATTACTATAACAACACGGTGAATTCCCGTGCTTTGGCACAGGTCGCCGTTGATGCTGGCATCCGGCATTTCATCTTTTCCTCGACTGCGGGTGTTTACGGTGAACCCGCCAAAACCCCAATCCTTGAAGATTTCCCGTCAAAACCGATTTCGCCTTATGGCACGTCGAAAATGATGACGGAAAAGATGCTGGCCGATGCGTCTGTTGCCCATGACATGAACTATGTCGCGTTGCGCTATTTCAATGTTGCCGGTGCCGATCCCAAAGGACGGGCAGGGCAGACATCACGCAAGGCAACCCACCTGATCAAAATCGCCAGCCAGGCGGCAACAGGTGTGCGTTCACATCTGGAAATCTATGGCGAAGATTACGAGACCCCGGATGGCACCTGCATCCGCGATTACATCCATGTTTCAGATCTTGCCAATGCGCATGTGCTTGCATTGGAATATCTGGAAAATGGCGGTGAAAGCGACGTGATGAATTGCGGTTACGGACGCGGTTTCTCGGTCAAGGAAGTAATTTCGGCGGTCAAGGAAGTATCGGGCGTCGATTTCCCGGTCAAACTGGCCGACCGTCGCCCGGGTGATCCGGCTGCCTTGATTGCGGGTGCGGATCGTGTTCGCGAGAAGCTCGGCTGGGAACCGAAACATGATGATCTTGAGATGATTGTGCGTCACGCCCTTGATTGGGAAGAAAGCCTTAAAACCCGTCAGGTGGTTGACGCCGCATAACACCCAAGCGCCAGAAAGGGAGGAAACGTCCATTACGAGCAAGCGGTTCAGAAGGATCGAAAACGGCCCGAACCGCCACAGCAGGAGTACCAGACATGAGCCAGAATATCCCCTCAACTGGCCAGAAACCTCGTATCGGCGTTCTCATGCCGGCAGGCAGAGTTGTCGAGAATGTAGGAGTGGTAACGCATAATTTCGGTTCCCCCGAAAAATCAACGCGGCATTTCAGCAATATCGGTGATTGCTTTGTCTATGATTCGTCCCTGCGAATTCTCGATTATGCTGAACTGCAACCCATTTATGCCCCGGCTAGCGGCGACCTGACACCGGCTCAGGTCGAGAATATCAATCAGCTCGACTACATCTTTTTGCGCGGATCGAACTATATTCATACCAACGGTCAATGGGATCCGATCACACGTGTCCTGGAACAGACCAAGGTTCCGGTTATCGCATTCGGGATCGGTGTGCAGACCCCTGATAATTCGGAAGAATATGTCAATGAATCGACCAAACGCTTTTTGCAGGTCGTTTCGCATCGTTCAACCACTCTTGGCGTGCGCGGCCATCTTTCAAAAAAAGCGTTGAATTCGATCGGGATCAAAAATGTCCGTATTTTTGGATGCCCGACGGCATTTCGACACTGCAAACCGAAACTGACGCTGCCGCGTCTCAAGTCGACCGATATCAAAAAACTTGGCTTTACCCTGCGGCGCAAAACACCCAGATGCGTCATGTTTCAACGATATCTGATTCGGACACTCGCCGAACGATATCAAACCGAACTTCTTTGTGCCGGCGAGCTGGAAGAAAAGGCGATCTTCTATGCGCGCTGCAACCAGATTGCCAATGCGGATGAAGTGATGTCAAAGGCCGTCAATCAGCTCATTACAGAAGGCTGGTTATACGGTGAAACGGATCCGTTATTGCAAATTTATAAATCGTCACTCGCAGTATTCGAGACGGTGGCCGATTTCGAGGAAGCCGAGCGGCATCTTGATGCTGTGACCGGGTTCCGTTTGCACGGCAATCTTCTGGCGCTCGCCAATGAGGTGCCAGCCCTTTACATCACCTATGACACGCGGACCCGTGAGTTTGTCAAAACGCTTGGTATTCCGCATGTCGACGGTCGCTATATCGACAAATTTTCCTTCGAAGAAGCATGGGATCAGGCAGATTTCGGCCATTTCGAGGAAACCTACCAGATGCGGTTTGGCGAACTGAAAGCCTTCCTCGAAGAAAACGGTATGGCACATCGCCTCGGCACTACCCCGACCCCTTACGTGGTTGAGGCGGCGTAACCATGCTGCTCGGGCATGGCCGGTTTCCTAGTTCCGGTCATGCCCGGTTTTCTTTTCATTTTGAACGGCCATGGATGGATAAGTGTTAAACAGATCGCATATCCGCTACGCGACGATCCTGATTGCAACAGTGCTGTCAGGTGGCGGCATCCTTGCATTTTCATCACCGAATTCTGCGGCGCTGGAACTTAAAGTCACCGGGCCGGAAAAGATCATTTTTGATAGCGATGTTGCGGGATGTGATTCGCATCATTTACCCGACGCGCCCGCGCGCGCATTTCGTGATGACAGGGGGCGCATGATCCTGTTTGCGCCAAATTTCCAAAACCGTGCTTTTGTTGGTTATGGCTTTGACAGTCTGAAACCCGATTGTGACAGCCGGTTCATGGCCGCCGGGAAAGCGCAGCCCGATCTTTTGGATGATCGCACCTGGATACATGCAATTTACACCAAAGATGGAAGAAATGTTTACGCACTCGGCAGTGCCAGTTTCATGCCGTATCGTCACGAAATGCCCTGCAAGGGACGGACAAAGCGGATTGATTGTTGGATCAATGGATTGGTGACGCTGAAATCGACCGATGGTGGGAAAACGTTCCATTATCTTGGTCAGCCGCCCCATCATGCACCTTTCCCGCCGCCGGAACCGTATCGGGATGATCGGAAGCGTGCACCAAGCTATGTGACGGTCACCAACATCATCAATTGGCAGAATTATCTGTATGCGATTGTCTGGCGTCGCGAGGAGGAATGGAAAAACTCGCGCAATTGTTTGGTGCGCGCACCTGCCAATGATCCGTCAAGCTGGCAGGTATGGGACGGTAATGACTTTATTGAGGCCGCAAACCTGACCGATCAGGGGTGGCAGGTAAAGCAAACCGATTGCGCGCGCGTCGGCCCCAAGGGAATTACGTCGATCCGCGGGTTTGTAAGGCATGAAGGTACAAATACCTTCATCGCGATCTATCAGCACCGTCAGCGTAACAAGGACGGCACGGATCGGCACGGCATGTTTTATTCGACATCGCTGGATATGAAAAACTGGTCGGAGCCGAAGTTTCTGCTTGATGAGGATCTTGATCCCGATGCCGGGCTTGGGGACCCGTTTTCCGCCTATGCCACCATGATTGACGAAGACAGCCAGGATCGGCTTTTCAGCACTGTCGATGACGAGGCCAGCCTCGTTTTCGTCCGTCTGATCCCAAAGCCCCATAACGGAAAGTGGCGGGTGCCACGGCAATTGGTGCGGTTCCCCGTTTCCATTACGAAGTAAAGGACAAGGCCATGGAATTTGATCGCTTTGATATTGACGGGCCGATGCTGTTTGTACCGAACCGTCATCGTGATCCGCGTGGGACATTTGCCGAGACCTTTCGCGAGGATGAATTTCGTGCGGCAATTGGCGATGTGACATTGGTGCAGGAAAACCAGTCGATCAGCAAACCGATCAACACCATTCGGGGCTTGCATTATCAATCCGAACCGCGCGCGCAAGGGAAACTGGTGCGCGTGACCACCGGGGCGATCATGGATATTGCTGTTGATCTGCGCCCGCATTCACAGACATTCGGTCAGCATATCAAGATCGAGCTGTCCGAAGAAAACTGGTATCAGCTATGGATCCCGCCGGGATTTGCGCATGGTTTTCGCACGATGCGTCCCGATACGACCGTGATTTATAAGGTATCGGATTATTACAGTCCCGAGCATGATCGTGGGATCGCCTGGAATGACCCTGATCTTCACATTGACTGGGAACTGTACGGGCAACAGCCGGTATTATCGGAAAAGGACAAAGATCAACCAGCACTGGTCGAGCTGTTTTCGATAGATGTTGCCCGGGCTGCGGAGGCGCACCGGGCGATGGTGCATGACATAGGGCGTTATCGGGCTTCGACGGGCGACTGATAAAGCGGTGCCTGGGCAATCAGGCTTTCATCCGGAGTTTGCTGAATGGAATTGACATTCTTTTCCAGTGTCCTGCCCAAGGCATGGACCAGAACCATTTCCAGTTTGCCGTCATTGGCCATTTGTAAAAGAATTGCCAGTGATTCCGCGACGGTAAAGGGTTCCTTGTAGGTGCGACGTTCCAGCAGTGCGCCCATAATGTCACAGATAGTCAGAATACGTGTCAGATCGCGAATTTGGTCACCTGCCAGACCGTCAGGATACCCGCTGCCATTCAGAAATTCGTGATGATGCAGGATGGCATCCAGAACATCTTCGGCAATGCCGTCCTGCCGGGCTAGAAATTTATATCCTGCCCCCGGATGGGTGCGGATGACATCAAACTCTTCTGCTGTCAGCTTACCCGGTTTATCAAGGATTGACGCAGGTATATCCACCTTCCCGATATCATGCAGCAGTCCTGCGGTCGTCAGTTTTTCAATATCTGCCTTGCGCATCCCCATATTGGTCGCAAATGCGCAGGCCAATCCGGTTACGATCAGAATGTGCTGAAATGTCGTATGGTGATAGGCCCGTACAGTGGATAGCCATTCATTAACGCCAATATTGCTAATGGTCTTGGCGATTTCTTCGCCGGTTGCCGCAACCTCGCCAAGATCAACCGGTTTGTTGGTGGTAAACCGGGCGAAGGTATTTTCAAGTGTTTTTGCGGCCCCGTTGACGGCCTTGCTGGCTGTCGGGGTGAGCATCCCCGCCGTTTCACGAATGTCTTCGATGATCTTTGCCAGTCCGGCATCGCCTACCGGCCTGTGGATTGTCTTGCGTGCGCCAAGGGTAGTTGCCTGCAATTCTTCCTGTAGGTTGCCTTTTGTAATCGCGAAAATCTGTTTGCACCGGGCAGGGGCAGCCTTGCGGAATGCCGCAAGCTTGGCGATGTTTTCACCGTTGCCAAGGTCGACATCAAGTACGATGGTATCGGCATCCAGCGGAATTTTATCTGCCATCGATGATGTGCGGATGTCGAAGCCAAGCAGGGATGCCGGCATCAAATCAGTGCGATCTCTTTCGCAAACGACATGCAGTATGTTGGGGGTGCCGGTGTTCAATTTGTGGCCATAACAGTGGTTTCCGCCTGATTTTATCTTTGATATTCGTTTGAATATAAGAATTTTATCAAGCAATTATAAGCCACTAATTACAAAATTATGCTGCCAGCGCGGCAATCACCTGTTCCTTGCTTAATATCCCGATTGGTTCCTTTTTGCCATTGATTACCGCCATTGATCCGCCTGTTGCCAGCGCCACAGGCAGAATATCTTCAAGGCGCATATCACCGGTAATCTCGGGCCAGCTTGCATTAACTTCACCGCCATTGACCAACGGTTGCATCAATGTTTTGGCGCGCAGCACACGCGATCTGTTTACATCACGGGTAAAGGCGCGGACATAATCATCAGCGGGACGCATGATGATTTCTTCCGGTCGACCGATCTGGATCAGTTTGCCATCTTTCAGGATCGCAATCCGGTCACCCAGTTTAAGTGCCTCGTCCAGATCATGGGTAATAAACACGATGGTTTTGTGAAGCTCTCCCTGAAGCTTCATCAGTTCATCCTGCATGTCATTGCGGATAAGGGGATCAAGAGCGGAAAATGCCTCGTCCATCAAAAGAACTTCGGGGTCCGTGGTCAGTGCGCGGGCAAGGCCGACGCGCTGCTGCATCCCGCCTGATAACTGATCGGGAAACTTGTCCTCGTATCCGGCCAGACCGACCCGTTCGATCCAGTTGCGTGCCGCATTCTCGCGCGTGTTGCGGTCCACATCCTGAATTTCAAGGCCATAGCCGACATTATCCATCACACTGCGATGTGGCAGAAGGCCAAAGCGTTGAAACACCATACCAAGCCGCTTTCGCCGGAACGCATTCAGCTCATTGATGCTCATGGCAAGGATATCGGTGCCGTCAAAAAGTACTTCGCCGGATGTCGGGTCAATCAGCCGGTTAAGATGGCGGATCAGAGTTGACTTTCCAGACCCCGAAAGTCCCATAACCACAAATGTTTCACCGCGTTCTATAGAAAGAGACACATCATGCAGCCCGACCGTATGGCCGGTTTGGGCAAGTATTTCATCCTTGTCTGCACCGTCTCGTGCAAGCTTTAGCGACTTTTCTGGATCGGGGCCGAAGATTTTGAAAATATTGCGGATTTCGATATAGCTCATGATTTTCCCTCCGCCTTGTGGCTGCGATGTGATCGCTTGCCATAGGCCTGACCGATCCGGTCAAACACAACCGCCAGAAGCACAATCGCGATGCCGGCTTCCATGCCCGCACCGACATCAAGGCGCTGGATGCCCATCAGTACCTGTTCGCCAAGTCCACGCGCGCCGATCATGGATGCAATCACCACCATCGAAATCGCCATCATCGTCGTCTGATTGATCCCGGCCATGATATTGGGCAGCGCAAGGGGAAGCTGTACTTTCCACAGAATTTGCCTGCGATTGGCCCCGAATGACCGGGATGCTTCAAGTACCTCGGGATCAACAAGTCTGATGCCAAGATCGGTTAGTCGAATGACCGGCGGGGCTGCGTAAATCAAGGTGGCAAGGATTGCCGGAACCTTTCCCAGCCCAAACAGCATCAGGGCAGGGATAAGATACACAAAACTCGGCATCGTCTGCATGGTATCAAGGATCGGCAGCATCACAGCGCGTAGGCGGTTTGACATTGCCATGGCAATTCCGACCGGAACACCGATGATAACGGAAAGGGCCGTGGCAACGATCATCAGGGCAAGGGTCTGCATCGCCTTGTCCCAAAGCCCCAGTGACCCGATGGCGACCATCGCAATCGCAAGCCCTGCGGCAATTTTCCAGTTGCGACTGGCATGAAACCCGATCACGGCGATGGCAATCACAACGATCCACCAGGGAGTGCCGCGCAGGATCTGTTCCAGCCAGACCAGTACTGTCAGCAGGCTGTCGGCAAACGCTTCGAACGCGTCGCCATAATTCACCACCAGCCAGTCGACAAAGCGATTGACCCATTTGCCCAAGGGCACATTCAATTGTTCTGGAAACATCGTGCGCGTCCGGCCGGTTGTGTTCAGAAAACCAATGAACGTAGGAGCCTAGCAATATGATCCCGCCAACGCACGATTAAATGCTTGGGTGCCTGACATCTCCTGACAGTTTTGTGTAATGGTACCCAAAAGAAAACACCCCGCACCGAGGGTGCGGGGTATTCCATTCGTCATCGAATGCACATTTCGTGATCTTCGAGACGATCACATCGCAGCTTTGCGTGCTTCTTCAAGCCAACCGTCGAATTTTGCCTGATTTGCCTTGATCCAGGCATCGGCATGACGGTTGATGTCTTCGGCCGACTTTTCACCGTCGCGCATACGAAGGTTCTGGGCCGAGATATCGTTGGCCGACAGTTCCATGATGGCAAACAGCTTCGCCGCGGCCGGGTTTTCTTCGGCCCATGCCTTGTTGGCGATGATCTGCTGGTTGTTCACCTGGAAGCCATAGTTCGAACCGTCCGGAAGGGCGGTGTCGGCATCCTTGTTTTCACCCGGAAGGGATGAGAACGGAACCTGCAGCCAGGTCACGTCCTTGCCTGGGACCAGAACGCCCGAAACCCAATACGGGGTCCAGGTGTAATACAGGATCGGCTCGCCAGCTTTGTAACGGGTAATGGTATCGGCGATGATGGCCGAATAGGAACCCTGATTGTGGGCTACCGTGTCACGCAGGTCATAGGCATCAAGGTGATGTTCGATCACACCTTCACAGCCCCAACCCGGGTTGCAGCCGGCAAGATCGGCTTTGCCGTCACCGTTATTATCGAAAATCTTGGCAATTTCCGGATCGGACAGTTGGCTGATATTGGTGATGTTGTGTTCATCAGCGGTTTTCTTGTCGATCAGGTAACCCTGCAACGCACCCGGTGAATAAACACCTTCGCGATAGATTTTTTCGTCACCGCCGGCTGCCTTGTAGAAATCGGCATGCAGCGGGTTCCAGTGGTCGGCCAAAAAGGTTGCATCGCCATTGCCAATGGCAACGTGACCAGCCGCATATTCGATTTCCTGGATGTCCTTGACGTCGTAGCCAAGTTCTTCAAGTGCCTTCATCACCAGAACGGTCTGGAATGTTTCTTCGGCAATCGAGCTTTTAAGCGGCTGGACTTCAACGCCTTCACCCGGTTTCATATCGTCGGCGAATGCAGCACCGCTGATCAGAAACGAGCTGGTCACCGCAATCGCGGCACCGGTGGAAAGTTTCTTCAGGATCGTCATTAGCTTCTCCTTGTTGGTTGATTGGGGCAGTTTTCTGCCCTTGTTTTCAAACCGGCGTGCCGGCTATTTCTTGCCCATAAAGGAACGGATAAGTGCGGCCGGGCCGCTCTCGTACCAGTGACGGGTGCCCTTGCTGCGGCTATCCTGACCAAGGGCCTGCGTCATGCGGTCCAGCACGATCGCCAGAAGCACGATCCCGACACCGCCAACCGTGGCGAGGCCCATGTCAAGGCGACCAATGCCGCGCAAAACCATCTGGCCAAGGCCACCAACCGCGATCATCGATGCGATCACCACCATCGAAAGGGCCAGCATCAGGGTCTGGTTCACGCCGGCCATGATTGTCGGCATGGCGAGCGGAAGCTGGACACGGAACAGAAGCTGTTTCGGGCTGGCACCAAAGGAACGTGCAGCTTCCACCAGATCGCCGGGCACCTGACGGATACCAAGGATGGTCAGGCGGATCAGAGGCGGCAGGGCAAAGATGATCGTCACGACCACGCCCGGCACATTGCCGATACCAAACAGCATCACGATCGGGACAAGGTAAACGAATGCCGGTGTCGTCTGCATCGCATCAAGGATCGGGCGTGCGGTATTTGATGCCCGCTCGTTGCGGGCAAGCCAGATACCGGTCGGTAGGCCGATCACCACGCAGAACAGAACCGACGTGATCACAAGCGACAGGGTCACCATGGCTTCCGACCATGCGCCGATCAGGCCGACGGCAATCATCGAAATCAGCGTTCCGATGGCAAGGCGACGGCCCGCAACCTGCCACGCAATCAGCGACAGGATGACAATGACGATAATTGCCGGCGTTGCCTGCAAACCGGCCTCGACACCGGACAAAACCGCATCAATCGGCCAGCGGATCGCCTGAAAGACGCTACGGAAATTATCGACAATCCATTCCAATCCCTGATTGACCCAGATATCAAGCGGGATCACCGCGTCCTGAAACGGATGCAGGATGTCGAAATGCTGTTCCGGGGCAGGGGCGGCATTGGAAAGCCAGTCGCCTGCCGTATCAGAGGCACCGCTGCCCCACGGGTTGGAGGCACCACTCTGGGCAGCATCGGCAGCCCCCGATGTGGTTGCGTCTTTTGCTGCGTCTGCAGCGCCGTTATCGGTGGCGGCACCCCATGGATTGCTGTTGTCAGCCATTTGCGCCATCTCCTTCGCGGTCGAGAGTCGCCAAAAGATTGGCCCTGTTGATTACGCCCAGATATTTGCCGTTTTCATTAATGACTGGTACGCCACAAGGTGTATGGGCTACGGTTCCGATCAGATCGGAAAGCTGTGTGTCATGGGCAACAGCGTTGATATCCGGCAGGAACGCTGCGGAAAGTTTGTCAGCACCTGATTTGATTGCCTTGTCGACGCTGTCGACGGAAATAATCCCGTGGAAATCAAGCTTGTCGCCGACAATGTAACCATATTCGCGATCTTCGTTGCGCAGGCGGTTCAGGGCGGTTTTAAGGCCAACGCCTTCGCGTTCGATAACGGTAACCTGCCGTTTGACGACGATATCCTTGGCCGTCAGAATTGTTGATACGTCAACACCGCGGAAGAAGGATTTGACATAGTCATTGGCCGGATTGTTGAGGATTTCCTCTGGCGTTCCGACCTGTACGACAATGCCGCCTTCCATGATTGCGATCCGGTCACCGATGCGCATCGCTTCATCCAGATCGTGCGAGATAAAGATGATGGTGCGCTTGTGTTCGCGTTGCAGGGTCAGAAGCTCGTCCTGCATTTCGGTTCGGATCAGTGGATCAAGGGCGGAAAACGCTTCATCCATCAACATGACGGACGGATCATTGGCAAGGGCGCGGGCAAGGCCAACGCGCTGCTGCATGCCGCCGGAAAGCTCGTCGGGGTATGAATTCGCCTGTGCTTTCAGTCCCACCTGATCAAGCGCGTTCAGGGCGCGCTGATGGCGTTCTTCCTCGGCAACTCCGGCCAGCTCAAGACCAAAGGCCGCGTTGTCGACAACGCTCATATGGGGCATCAGGGCAAAGGACTGGAATACCATGGACATATCCCTGCGGCGCAGTTCACGCAGTTCCTCGTCGCTCATGGCTGCTATATCTGTGCCGTCATAAAGCACCTGGCCAGATGTCGGCTCAATCAGGCGGTTTAACAGTCGAACCAGCGTCGATTTACCGGAGCCCGAAAGCCCCATGACAACAAAAATCTCGCCTTCACGAACGGTGAAGCTAGCGCCACAAACGCCAACGGTTTGTCCGGTTTTGTCAAAAATTTCGGCTTTGTCGATCCCGTCACTGATCATCTGCATGGCTTGATCGGGACGGTCGCCAAAGACTTTATAAAGGTCCTTTACAACGATTTTATCGGTCATTGGCCCTTGTCATTTGTTGTTATCGGACAACAGGCGGCGTGTATCCCGGGTTCCGGAAACCGCGCGATGCCATCCATTGAAAATGTCATGTCGAGACAGGTGTGATCGTTGCGCCGGATCGCGCCTGCTCCCCCAATTTCGTCACATTCTGTAATCTGATAGTTACAGATCAAAACATTTGATGTCAAATTATAATGGCGCTAAGTTGGGCGCATAATATGACAGGGAGGATTGCGCACATGATCTCGGATCAGCAGAGAAGACGCGAGTTTCTTGATGTTTTGGTTGCTCTGCGGCAGATCATTCGTGCAACCGATCTGCACTCAAAACATGTGATGAAGGTTTGTGGTCTTACGGTTCCGCAACTCGTCGTGCTTCTGGCGATCGAGGAACTTGGTGCGGTGACTGTCAAGGAGATCTCCCGTCATGTATCGCTGAGTCAGGCGACCGTAACGACGATCCTGAACCGGCTGGAAGGACGCGGTTTTATCGAGCGTGCCCGAAATGCCGATGATAAACGGGTGGTCAACAGCCGTTTGACTGACAAAGGACTTGCGGTTCTAAGTGATACGCCGCCGCTGATGGATGGTGAATTCATGCAGCGTTATGAAAGACTCGATCAGAACGAACGCAGCCGTATCCTCGCATCACTGCAGCACGTGGCCCGCCTGATGGATACCGAAGAAGTCGACCCCAGACCGCCGACCGGATTGGATCGGTTTTCCGTGAACTAGGTGACAAGACGGCACCCTCGGAACAGGTAGCAAACAGGCAGTAAAAAGGGCAGATCGAAATCTGCCCCGTGATCGATATCTAAAAGATCGCACAGCGATCAGGTATTGCTACCCGTGTTGTTAAAGCGCAGCTTCAACCCGTTCTGCGACTTTCTCCGGCACCCATGCTTTCCACACGCCCGGCTTTTCTTTCAAGAAATAAAGGGCCGCATCTTCGGGTTTTTCACCGTTTTCCTGCATATAGGCCAGCATTTCCGAAACCATGGCGTTGCTGGTTTCATAATGCGTCAGGAATTCGATCAGTTTGGGGGCTGATTTCATGAATTCCGTATTCACCCCGACTGTGACCGTGCTTTCCGGATAGGCTGTGGCCTTTGTCGGATTTTCATCCGTTTTCAGCTTGTCGAAAATTGCCTGGTCATATGCAGGTTCTTCAAGGCGATAGCTGTCATAAAGACCCATGACCCAAGTCGGTCCCCAGTAATAATAAAGTGCCGGTTCACCGCGCTTGTGCGCAGATGCGATTGCTGCGGAAAGTGCGGCACCGGTGCCCGGTCGGAAATTGGTGAAACTGTCATTCAGGCCATAGGCCGCGAGTTTCCCCGAATTGACCTTTTCGCACACCCAGCCTGCCGGGCAGTTATAAAAACGGCCCTTACCCGGTTCTTCGGCATCTTCGAACAGATCGGCATATTTCGGCAGGTCATCGACGGATTTCAGATCCGGTGCCATCGGCTCGATCCCGCGTTCCTTGTCACCTTCGATAACGTAACGCGGCACGAACCAGCCTTCGACGGCGTCATCGAAATTCACACCTATCTGAGTTACATTTCCGGCGGCTTCGGCCTTTTTCCATGCGTCAGCGACGTTGTCACGCCAGATTTCCATGACGACATCGATGTCACCTTTGCCCGCACCGGTCAAAAGCGGAATGACGTCACCGGGCAGGGCGTCGGTTTTACATCCGTAGCCCTTTTCAATGATGAAGCGTGCAACCGCGTTATGGAAAAGCGCGCTGTCATAATTCAGTCCGGCGAACATCACCGGACGGTCGATCTCGCAACTGGCATCCTGTGCCTGTGCGCTTGTGTAGGTAGAGAATGCAAGGCCAGCGGCCATAAGCATTGCGGCTCCGGTAGGCAGGATGTTCATCACTTTTCCCTTTGACTATCTTCTACGGTCCGGAAGCGCATCAAATGCAATGTCCGGCGGTTGAATGCCGCCATGTCACCAGTGGTTGTGTGCTCGATCCCCTGACTGGACTTTGCCCCTGATACAGGTGGGGTGAAGTTTAACCTTGGGGTCAAAGGTGACGCAACCCTGCTTGCCTACATTTGCCGGACTTGTGATGTGCCATAATGATTTGAAGTCTAAACTGCATCTCCTGACAGCCGTGTCAGGAGATGTCAGTGCGGATGTGATTGCGAGGATGAATTTTGCCCGGAAGTTCGTGAAACTTCTGCCAAGCATGTTTATGCTGCGCGAAACGCATTTCTGCCGGGGGCACCATGACACATGACAGTCTGTTTGTTTTTGATATCGAAACCGTTCCCGATATCGATGTCTTGCCGCAACTGACCGGTGAAACCGCACCTGATCCAGTGACTGGGCGCGAAATGCTCGAAAAATATCACCTTGATATCACCGATGGCCGGAACGGCTTCCCGCGCCAGCCGTTTCACAAGGTCGTTGCCATCAGCTTCCTGCGTGCGACGATACAACGCGATGGCAATCTGGAAACCTACGAGATTGAAGAACTGCGTTCCGGTGGCGATCTGACCAGCGAGGAAAAGGATCTCGTAAACGGCTTTTTTGCCTATTGCGGTAAACTTTATCCCAGGTTGGTCAGCTTCAACGGCCGCGGGTTTGATCTGCCGGTTTTGAAATATCGCGCGATGAAGCACGGTGTGTCTGCGCGCTGGCTACATCAGTCGGCCAATAAATGGGAAAATTATACATCGCGTTATGCGCCGAACTGGCATTGTGATCTTGCCGAAGTTCTTTCCGACTATGGGGCATCTGCAAGAACCAAAATGAACGAGGTCTGTGCCGCCCTTGATCTTCCCGGCAAGACCGGCGTTGACGGCAGCAAGGTCTCGGATATGTATGACAATGGCGAAATCGAAGGCATTCGCCGTTATTGCGAAACCGATGTTCTGAACACCTATCTTCTTTATCTGCGCTATGTGCTTCACACCGGTCTAAGCGACCATGACGGCTATAATCATGCTATCAATCTGACCGTTGCATGGCTTGAAGAACGCGCAGGCGATATTCCGGCCTATCAGGAATTCCTCGATGCCTGGAAAGGCGCAAGTAAGGGTTCGTTCAACCTGCTTTAGGTTGCATTTTCCGGATTGCTGCAATCTTTGGGATCAGGTCGATATTTCTATATGTGAAATACATCACATCGCCGGGTTGAATTTGGGTGATCTCTGTTGAAATCGCGGCGCAGGGCGCTTAATTGCATCTTTGCATTTGCAACTGATTTGCAGATGCATGCGGATTTCATGGATTTCAACGGGGAACGTTCACATGGACATCAGAAAGATTATTTGCGGTACGGTGTTGGGAGCCGCCACCGTTGCTGCTACGGCTGCGTCGGCACAGGAAGTTAACGTTTATTCCTTGCGTCAGCCTTTTCTTGTCGAGCCGCTGTTTGAAAGCTTCACCAAGGAAACCGGCGTTAAGGTCAACGTGATCTTCGCCGAAAAAGGTCTTGTTGAACGCATCAAGCAGGAAGGGGTCAATAGCCCGGCCGATCTTCTGATGACGGTCGATATCAGCCGAATTCAGGAAGCCGTTGATGCGGGTGTTACAGAGGCCGTCGACAGTGATGTCCTCGAAACCAACATTCCGGCCCATCTGCGCGATGAAAACGATCAGTGGTTTGCCCTGACCCAGCGTGGTCGTGCGCTTTATGCCTCCAAGGATCGTGTCGCTGAAGGTGAAATCACCACCTACGAAGATCTTGCTGATCCGAAATGGAAGGGGCGCGTTTGCACTCGTCCAGGCTCGCATGACTATAACGTTGCCCTGATTTCCTCGATGATTGCCCATCATGGTGCCGAAGAAGCCAAAACGTGGCTCGAGGGCCTGAAAGCAAACCTTGCACGTAAGCCACAGGGCAATGATCGCGGTCAGGTCAAGGCGATCAAGGAAGGCGAATGCGATGTTGCCATCGCCAATACCTATTACTATGGCAAGATGCTTGATGATCCGGAACAGCGTGCATGGGCTGAATCGGTAAACATCGTTTTCCCGAATCAGGATGGTCGCGGCATGTCGATGAACATTTCCGGCATGACTCTGATCAAGGGTGCACCGAACAAGGAAAACGCTGTCAAGCTGATGGAATTCCTTTCGGGTGACGAAGCGCAGAAAATCTACGCCGAAGTGAACTATGAATATCCGGTCAAACCGGGTGTTGAATGGTCCGACTATGTAAAGTCGTGGGGCACCTTCAAGGCTGACGAACTTCCGCTGGCCGAAATCGCCCGTCTGCGTGCCGATGCGGTTCGCATGGTTGATCAGGTCGGCTACGACGAATAACTGAATTTTCGTTTTTCGAATAATTCCGGAAAGGGGCGGTAACCATTACCGTCCCTTTTTTTGTTGGCTAAACGGGTCCGGCTCCGTGCACAGGCATGAGGCGTACAAGGCGGTTATGTTCTATTCGCTCTTGCAAAAGAGGGTGGCTGCCCTTTAATTTCCCGGACAGCGAGTACAAATCATTCTTACTTGCCTTCACGCTTTGCTACCATTTCAGGAGATTCACGATGACGTCACTGCGCAACAAGGTCTTTGGCATGATGAGCGCGGTGGTCGGATTGACGGCATTTCATGCGAATGCTGCCGAGGAAGTTAATGTCTATTCGCTGCGACAGCCTTTCCTGATCGAACCAATGTTCGAACAATTCACCAAGGAAACCGGCATTCGGGTCAACACACTGTTTTCGCAAAGCGGTCTGGTTGAACGCATCAAGCATGAAGGTCGTAACAGTCCTGCCGATCTTTTGCTTACTGTTGATATTGGTCGTATTCAGGACGCCGTTGATGCCGATATCGCGACACCGCTTCAAAGCGATGTGATTGATGCCAATATCCCCGAACAGTTTCGTGATCAGGATCACCTGTGGGTCGGCCTGACGACCCGTGCACGTGTCCTTTACACGTCGCTTGACCGTGTGAAGCCCGACGCCATTGCGACATACGAAGAACTTGCCGATCCGGAATGGAAGGGGCGCATTTGTGTGCGTTCCGGGATGCATGTCTACAATATTGCACTGGTTGCCTCGATGATTGCCCATCATGGCGAGGAATACACAAAAACCTGGCTTCAGGGCCTGAAGGACAACCTTGCACGCAAACCGCAAGGGGCGGATATCGATCAGATCGAGGCCGTATCCCAAGGCGTTTGCGATCTGGCAATCGGCAATTCCTATTATTACGGCAAGATGCTTGATGATCCAAACAAAGCCGATGCTGCCAAGGATGTCCGGATTGTTTTCCCCAATCAGGGAGACCGCGGCACGCATGTGAATATTTCGGGTGTGGCCCTGATCAAGAATGCGCCGAACAAGGAAAATGCGATCAAGCTGGTCGAATTCCTGTCCGGGGACGAGGCGCAGCACATGTATGCAGACGTGAACTTTGAATATCCGGTCAAGCCGGGGGTGGCTTGGTCGGAAATGGTTCGTTCCTGGGGCACCTTCAAATCCGATACCCTGCCGCTTAACGAAGTTGCCAATAACCGTGGTGCGGCCATTCGTCTGATCGACGAAGTCGGCTTTAACGAATAGGGCGCAACTCGCGTGAACAATTCCTGCCAGACCGAAGACGATCGCGATATCCGGCCTTCTGCCGTAACCGAGACGCTTGATCCGTTGCGCGAACGTTCGCTTGGAACCTCTATGCGCTGGCTGCCGCGCGGCCAATCAGGTCTTTGGCTGGCCGGGGCAGTTATTATCGCACTTCTTGTCGCAACACCGTTGATTGCGGTTGTTTATCTGGCGTTGTTCCCGACGGAAAACATCTGGCCGCATCTGGCATCCACCATGTTGCCGCGATACCTGAAAAATACCGGTATCCTGATGCTGGGTGTTGGTATTGGCGTGACGTTGATCGGTGTTTCGGCGGCATGGGTCGTAACCATGTGTCGCCTGCCGGGCAAACGGTTCTTTGAATGGGCGATGCTGCTTCCGATGGCAGTTCCGGCCTACATTGTTGCCTATGTCTACACCGATCTTCTGGAATATGCCGGTCCGTTGCAGCGTCTTCTACGCGAGATTTTCGGCTGGCAAACCGCGCGTGATTACTGGTTTCCTGATATCCGGACCAAGGGTGGTGCGATACTGGTGCTTAGCCTGACGCTGTATCCCTATGTTTATATGTTGGCCCGGGCTGCCTTTTTGGCACAGTCGGTCTGTGTTCTCGAAGCTGCACGTGTTCTCGGGCGTTCGGCCTGGAACTCGTTCGTAACGGTTGCCTTGCCTTTGGCGCGTCCGGCTATCGTGGTTGGTGTCGTCATTGCGCTGATGGAAACCTTGAATGATTTCGGGACCATCGATTTCTTTGCTGTTCATACCCTGACGGCCGGTATCTTCAATGTCTGGCTCGGTATGGGAAATGCCGGCGGAGCTGCCCAGATCGCGCTGACCATGCTGGCGGTAGTGATTGTCCTGATCGTGGCTGAACGTTATTCGCGCCGTCGCCAGCGTTTCCACGATACGACCAACCGCTTTCAGGAATTACCGGGTTATGAGCTTGGTCCGGTCGCCAAATTTTTTGCGCTGGCTGTCTGCATCCTGCCGATTGTGCTGGGTTTTGTGATCCCATCATTGGTGTTGGTCTATTATTCCGTTGGCTATTTTGATCAAAGTTGGACCGCCGATTTCTTTGAATTTGCTGGCAATAGTTTGTTGGTATCGGGTCTTGCAACCTTTGTTGCGGTTGGTTGTGCTGTGTTCCTTGGCTATGCCTTGCGTCTTTTCCCGCAACCTCTTTTGCGGTTCTGCATTCGCATGGCATCGGTTGGTTATGCCGTGCCCGGGGCGGTTCTGGCGATCGGGGTTCTGATCCCGTTTGCGCGGTTTGATAATACGGTTGATGCCATGATGCGCGAAACGTTTGGCATATCTACCGGCCTGCTTCTAAGCGGGACGGTCTTTGCCATTGTTTTTGCCTATGCTGTGCGTTTTATGGCGGTTTCCTATGGCTCTATTGAGGCTGCACTTGGCAAGGTCCGACCAAGCATGGATGACGCGGCCCGCACATTGGGCGAAAGCCCTTGGGGAACATTGAAGCGCATTCATTTTCCGATGGTGCGCGGCGGGATTCTGGCAGCGGCGGTTCTCGTCTTTGTGGACGCGATGAAGGAACTCCCGGCGACGCTGATCCTTCGGCCGTTCAATTTCGAAACACTGGCGACGCATGTCTATCAGTTCGCCAAGGATGAAATGATCGAACAGGCAGCCCTTGGTGCATTGACCATCGTCATTGTCGGTGTCGTTCCGGTGATTATGTTAAGTCGGGCGATTTCGCGATCCCGCCCGGGGCATGATGGCGCATCGTCGCGCCATTGACGTTCCCGTTCCGGCGGATCACTATCGCAGCTATATGATCCCGTTAAGTTCGACAGGCTTCTGATGACCACGTCACAAAATAATCCTGCCAATTCAGATATTTGCCATCAACCAGGGCTGACGCGCCTTGAAGATGCGCTGCGTATTGCATTTGACGAAGTCGCTGTTCGTGCACCGGTAATTGAGGCGCCTCTTACTGATTGTTATGGGGCGATCCTGCGCAAGGATATCGTTGCCAGAGTCGACGTCCCGTCGGTGGATAACTCGGCAATGGATGGATATGCATTTTGCCATTCCGACTTGCAGGAATTTGTTGGTAAGGGGGATGTGCAAATCACTGTTGGCGGTGTGTCGCTGGCGGGGCATCCGTTTGCGGGGAAAATCCCGCGTGGGCAGGCAATCCGCATCGCGACGGGGGCTACCATTCCTGAGGGCGCAGATTGCATCATCATTCAGGAAAATGTCACGGCGAATGCCGATGAAACGCTTTTGACCGTTTCGCAGGATGTGGTCGCAAAGACCCGCCAGCATCAACATATCCGTCGTCGCGGCGAAGATGTTGTGACTGGTGCGGTTATCCTCCCAACCGGTAAACGCTTGCGCCCGCAGGATATCGCGGTTGCCGCCGGGCAGGGGTATCAGTCAGTGCCGGTGTCTAAGCCCTTGTCTGTTGCCGTTTTCTCGACCGGGGATGAACTGGCAAAGCCCGGAGATCCGCTGCCGCCCGGCGGCGTTTACGATTCTAACCGGTTTGCCATGATCGGCATGCTGCGCGCTTGCGGGTGCGCGGTTACTGATCTTGGCCTTCTGGCTGATGATTTTGATGTGTTGAAAACCGCCTTAAAGGGGGCTGCCCAAACACATGATGTCATCATGACATCGGGTGGGGTATCTGTTGGTAAGGCGGATCTGTTGAAGCCTGTTGTCGATAGTCTTGGCAAAATTCAGGCATGGAAGCTGGCAATCAAACCCGGCAAACCTTTGATGCGCGGTCGTATTGGGGATTGTGTTATCATCGGCTTGCCGGGAAATCCGGTTTCGGTGATGGTTTCCGGGCTGCTTTATGCCATGCCGCTTCTTTCGCATATGATGGGGGCATCGGGCGACGTTTGTGCGCCCCTGCGATTGCCGGCCATCGCAGGGTTTGACTTCAAACGTGGTACGGGGCGCCGCGAATGGCTGCGCGCCCGTCTGGTGCAGGATGACGATGGGCAATGGGTTGCCATGCCTTACCATTCGGCGAGTTCCGGCATGTTATCCTCGATGGTGTGGGCCGAAGGCCTGATCGAAATCGCCGAGGATTGCGGGCAGGTCAGAAAGGGTGATCAGGTACTCTATCTGCCATTTGGTGGTTTGCAGACATTTTAAAAACTGATCCAGATCATGGAATTTGCATCCTTTTCCGGTGATGTTTAACAAAATAACGGAACAGGGGTGGAAAGCGGATGACTGTATCAGTGACTTTTTGCGGGGCTGCGGGTGGTGTCACCGGTTCATGTTATCTACTGCGCACCGACAGTGGCGACATCGTTGTCGATTGCGGCATGTTTCAGGGCAGCAAGACAGTTCGCGAACTGAACTATGGGGCTTTCCCGTTCAAGGCTGCTGACATTCGTGGCGTGCTTTTGACCCATGCGCATATCGATCATTCCGGCTTACTTCCCAAACTGGTAAAGGCAGGTTTTAACGGGCCGATTTATGCGACGGAACCGACCTGCGACCTACTGACCTATATGCTGCCTGATTCCGGTTACATTCAGGAAACCGAGGTCGAACGCCTTAACCGCCGCAATGTTCGGCGCGGCCGACCGGAAGTCACCCCGATCTATACCCGCGAAGATGCGGAAAAGACTCTCAAACGGTTGCAACCCGTCGACTATCATGAATGGCGTGAAGTTCTGCCGGGCTTACGGGCGCGCTACTGGGATGCCGGGCATCTTTTGGGATCCGCTTCGATAGAAATCGAAGTGGATGATGAGGCCCCAGACGGTGAGCCACGTACCCTGCGACTGCTGTTTTCCGGCGATATCGGTACGGGTGAGGCGGTGTTTAACGATGCTCCCGAGGGGCCGAAAAACATCGATTATCTGTTTGTTGAATCCACCTATGGGGATCGCAATCGCCCCGAAGTCAGCGACGCAGAGCGCCGCGAAATGCTGGCTGTCGAGGTTCGCCAAGCCATTCAGGCCGGCGGTAATCTTGTAATCCCGAGTTTCGCGGTGGCTCGTACACAGGAACTGCTTGTCGATCTGGCGACCCTGTTTAATCGTGGAAAACTTCCCAAGGCGGATGTTTTTGTCGATAGCCCGCTGGCCCAGCGCGCGACCGAGGTTTTTGCCAAACATCTCTCCCATGATGATGCACGTGCCCTTGCCCATCCCAATTTTCATATGGTGCCCGATGTTGAGGCAAGCATGCAGTTGGCACGGGTAAGAAGCGGCGCGATCATTTTGTCGGCAAGTGGCATGTGCGATGCCGGGCGCATTCGCTATCATTTGAAAAACAACCTGTGGCGGCCGGAATGCACGGTGCTGATGGTCGGTTTTCAGGCTGCCGGGTCGTTGGGCCGTGTGCTGCAGGGCGGGGCAAAGCATGTCCGCATTCATGGTGATGAAGTCGATGTGCACGCCCGGATCAGGACGCTTGATATCTATTCCGGACACGCCGATCAGGACATGCTGCTGCGCTGGACAAAGGAAAGGATGCCGATATCGCGGCGCATTTTCCTGACCCACGGCGAAGACGGGGCGCGCGCCGCTTTGCAACAGGCCATGATCAATAACGGGATCGAAGAAAGCAAAATCGCACTCCCAATGCTTGATGACACCGTGACGCTCAAACGCGGGCAGGCAAAACAGGCCGAATTCAAACCGCGCCTGCCTGTTGGCGAGATGTCCCGTGATGACTGGCACAACCGCTATGCCCATAGTGTTACAGAACTTTCTGAAAAACTTCGCGCACTCGACAGCAACGAAAAACGCGAAGCCCTGCTAGAAAAAGTCTTGCAAGATATCGCATCGGCATGAGAGCAATAGCCCGATGGCAGGTTGGAAATACCGTAAAATACGGAAATGCTTGCCAACGGGCGATATCGTGTCACCCTATATCGGGTTGAGAAGGTATCGAGGGACACTACGAGAGCGGGCGGATATATGTCGATCGTGGGGAATACCGGCTATCGTGTTCTGATCTATAGCCACGATACATTCGGCTTGGGCCATTTGCGCCGCTGCCGGACCATTGCGCATGCGCTTGTTTCGCGTCGGGACGATGTATCTGTGCTGATTCTTTCCGGATCGCCTATCATCGGCAGTTTCGAATTCCGTTCGCGAGTCGATTTTGTGCGCATTCCGGGCGTGATCAAGCTCTCGAATGGTGAATACACATCGCTTAATCTGAATATCGACGTCGATCAGACTCTGGCGATGCGTGAATCCATTATTCAGCATACCGCCGATGTGTTTAATCCCGATCTGTTCATCGTCGACAAGGAACCGCTTGGCTTGCGCGGTGAAGTTGAATCGACACTTCAGATGTTGCGCCACCGTCGCACGCGCCTTGTCATGGGCTTGCGCGACGTGATGGATGATCCGGTCAATCTGCGTGAAGAATGGGATCGCAAAAAATGCGTTCCGGCTCTGGCCGACCTTTACGACGAAATCTGGGTCTATGGCCTCAAAGACATTTGCAATCCGCTTGAAGGCATTGATCTGCCGCCGGGTGTCGAAGAAAAAATGACCTATACCGGTTATCTGCCACGTACCGCGACGCGCAAACCGACCCCGGAACATGGCGCGCTTGGTCTTGAGGAACCCTATTATCTCGTCACGACCGGTGGTGGCGGGGACGGGGTTAATCTGGTTGATTGGGTGATCAGTGCCTATGAGGCCGATCCTGATATTCCTGTTCCTTCGCTTGTCGTGCTGGGGCCGTTCATGGCACCAAATGACCAGCAGGCGTTCATGGAACGCGCGGAAAAGATCGATAAGCTTTCGGTCATTACCTTCGATGCCAATGTTGAAATGCTGATGGATCGGTCCGCCGGTGTGATCGCAATGGGTGGATACAACACGTTTTGTGAAATCCTGTCCTTTGACAAACCGGCAATCATCGTGCCGCGCACCGTGCCGCGGCTTGAACAATATGTTCGCGCTTCGGCTGCCGAAAAACTTGGTCTGGTCAAAATGCTGACCGAAGATGGCGGGCGTCCGCCGATGCAGATGGCCGAAGCCCTTCGCGGTCTGATTGATCAGCCAAAGCCGTCACATGTAACCGTGCCAAACCTGATGGGTGGCCTTGATAGTGTTGGCGATCAGGTTGAACGCTGGCTGCCGCCGCAGCTCGCTGCCGAGTAAGATTTTCCGGGATAATAACAGATGACATGCGACAAGCTTGCAATCGTGGTGAAAGGATATCCACGATTGTCGGAAACCTTTATTGCCCAGGAAATCCTCGGTATTCAGCAGGCAGGTATTCCTTATCGTATTGTATCACTGCGTCATCCGACCGATAAAAAACGCCACCCAGTCCACGAAAGGATCACGGCTGAAATCGATTACCTGCCGGAATATGTCTATCAGGAACCGATGCGCGTGTTTCGCGGCTGGCTAAAGGCCCGCAAAATGCCGGGATATCGTCGGGCAAGAAATATCTGGTGGCAGGACTATCGCCGGGATCGCACGCCGAACCGCGCCCGTCGTTTTGCGCAAGCATTGGTAATGGCGGCGGAGCTGCCGGACGATATCACGCGCATCTATGCCCATTTCCTGCATACCCCGGCATCGGTTGCGCGATATACAGCGATGATGCTCGGTCTTCCGTGGTGTTGTTCTGCACATGCCAAGGATATCTACACCAGCGAAGATTGGGACATGCGTGAAAAGCTGGCCGATATGGATTGGCTGGTGACCTGCACGAAGGCCAATGTCGACCATCTGCAAAAGCTGGCCGATGATCCGGCCAAGGTGAATTTGCTTTATCACGGCCTTGATTTTTCCCGTTTCCCCGAAGATTTGCCGGACCGGATGCCCCGTAACGGCCGGGATCCCGATCATCCGGTAACGATTCTGTCGGTTGGTCGGCTGGTCGGGAAAAAGGGTTATGACGATCTTTTGCGTGCATTTGCTGATTTACCCAAGGATCTGCATTGGCGGTTTGTTCATATTGGTGGTGGCAATGGCGATAAATACAAATCGCTCGCGACCGATCTTGGAATTTCCGAGCATTGTGACTGGCAGGGGCCGCGTGACCAGAAAGAAGTGATTGCGGCCTGTCAGTCCGCCGATCTGTTCGTTCTGGCAAGCCGGGTGGAACAGGATGGTGATCGTGACGGATTACCAAACGTCCTGATGGAAGCACAGCTTTGCGGTCTGGTGGCGGTTTCAACGGCAATTTCAGCCATTCCGGAACTGATTACCGATGGCCTTAACGGCAAACTTGTTCCCGAACGTGATCCCAAATCATTGTCCTTGGCAATGGCTGAATTGATTGCCAATCCGGCGTTGCGCGATCAGATGGGGCGCAAGGGCAACGAAATCGTTCGACGGGATTTCTCATTCTATACCGGCATGAAGGAACTGGCACATCGCTTTGGTGTTGATGCACCGGTAGCCAGAACTGCCGTGCAACAACCGGCAGCGGAGTAGGGGACGGCAAACGTGCAGATCGCCTTTTATGCACCGTTAAAGCCGATTGATCATCCGATACCATCCGGGGATCGCCTGATGGCGCGCCTTCTGTGTGAAGCGCTAGCGCAAGCCGGACATAAAGTTGATATCGCATCGCGCCTGCGCAGCCGGGTTGGCGATGGCAATATCCTGCGTCAGGCGCAAATCGCCGAACTGGCGTCAAAGCTGGTCGCGCGGCTATTGCGGCAATATCAGAACGGCAAACGCAAACGCCCCGACATCTGGTTTACCTACCATCTTTATTACAAGGCCCCGGACTGGATTGGTCCGGTGATCGCGAAAGCGCTGGATATCCCCTATGTCTTAGCCGAGGCATCCTTTGCCCCTAAACGTGCAAACGGCCCCTGGGCGCAAAGCCACGCAGCCGTTGAACATGCCCTGCGATGTGCCAGTGCGGTATTCTCCCTAAATCAGGCGGATATGGAATGTCTGGCGCCGGTATGTGCTCAGGACCGGTTGCATTATCTGGCACCCTTTACTCATACCGAAAACTGGCATGCTGCCGATCGCGGTGAAATCGATCCCGATAAACCGGTTCAGTTGGTGACAACCGCAATGATGCGGCCGGGCGATAAACTGAAATCTTACGAGTTGCTGGCAGCCGCACTTGGCAGGCTCAATGCGCATAATGTGATAAACTGGCATCTGACCGTAATCGGCGACGGTCCGGCCCGCGCCGACGTTGAAGCGGCTTTTGAACGGCACGCCATCAACCCCGATCAGCTTGATTTCGCCGGTCTTTGCGATGCCGATCACACGCGTATCATTCTTGCGCGATCTGACATGTTCGTCTGGCCAGCGATCAACGAGGCCTATGGTATGGCGCTCCTCGAGGCACAGGCGGCAGCATTGCCTGTTCTGGCGGGCGACTGTGGTGGTGTTTCGGGTATTGTCGCGGATGGCAAAACCGGATGGTTGGTACCGGTTGGCGATATTGATGCGTTCGCAGGCAAACTTGCTGAGTGCGTGGCATCAGACCGATACAGTGCCTTGCGCGATATGGGGCAATTCGCCTCGCAGAAAGCAGAACAGATGCATACAATAACCGCTGCGGCCAAAGAGCTTGGTAATGTTCTGCATGATGTAATGGAAAGTCACGGGAAACGGAAACAGGGATGAGCAGCTTTCATTTTGCCCTGTTACGACATGGCGTTACCGCGTGGAATGCAGAAAGACGTATTCAGGGCCAAAGCGATATTCCTCTGCTTCCCGAAACCGTTGACGAATATCGCAGCCTTCAGTTGCCCCAAAAATGGTGTGCTGTTCCATGGCGGGTCAGTCCGTTGATCCGGACAATTCAAACAGCAGACGCACTGGCGATTGACGGTGTTTCACCCGATGAGCATTGGATCGAGATGAACTGGGGTGATTGGGAAGGGAAAAAGCTATCTGATCTGCGCCGTGATCTTGGTGCGCAAATGCGGGAAAATGAAGATCGCGGCTGGGACTTTCGTCCGGATGGAGGCGAAAGCCCACGCGATGTCCTTTCCCGAGTTGAGGCCGCATTGGCTAGCAATCGTGACGGTAATTTTGGTGTCGTGACTCACAAGGGAGTTATTCGTGCAGTTTATGCTGCGGCATGCGGTTGGAATATGATGGGAAAAAGCCCTGACAAACTCGATTGGAAAGCCGTTCATGTCTTTTCCTGGTCTTCCGATGACGGGCTTGGCATCGTTGATCTGAATTGTCCGCTACTTGAACGGGACGGAACAATCACATGAGCGACATTCTGATCTATGTTCAGCATCTGCTTGGCATCGGCCATGTCCGACGCGTTGCCCTGATCAATGCGGAACTTGGCAGGCTTGGCATGACAACAACTGTTGTCACCGGAGGTATCCCGGATGCCTCATTGGATTTTGGCAGCGATAATGTGATCCAGCTTCCCCCTTGCCGAACCGCAGATAGCGGTTTTTCCGGATTGATCGATGAAGTCGGCAACCCGGTTGATGAGGCATGGAAGCAACAGCGAAAGCAGGATCTGTTTGATGCGTTCAATGTCGTTGCGCCCAAGCTTTTAATGGTCGAAATGTTCCCGTTTGGCCGTCGGGCCTTCCGGTTTGAATTGTTGCCGTTACTCGATAAGGCCGGGCAGGCGGGGATTCCCCGTATCTGTTCCGTTCGTGATCTTCTGGTGCGCAAATCCGATCGTTCGAAAGAAGCATGGATGCGTGATATCGCGCGCAGCCATTTTGACCGTGTGCTGGTTCATGGCGATCCGGCGCTTTTTGATTTCGGTCGCAGCTTCCCGTTTGCCGATGATATCGCCGATTTGATCGAATATACCGGCTATGTCGCACCCAAAGCCGATTTTGCGGCAGGCGAAAGAAAGGGTGTTCTTGTTTCTGCCGGTGGTGGCGCGGTCGGAACTGCATTGATTGAGGCGGCAATTGCTGCGCGTCCACTATCCAGCCGCTTTGCCGATCAGCCCTGGGATATTGTGGCCGGGCCGCATTTCCCGCGTGAAGCATTCCTGCGCCTTGAGGAAAACCTGCCGACAGGGATAAACTTGCATCGCTTTTTGCCGGATTTCCGTGAACGCATGGCACATGCCTGTGTTTCCGTCTCGCAGGCAGGCTATAATACCTTGATGGATGTTCTGGCGACGGAAACCGCATCGGTCATGGTTCCATTCGCCGATGGTGGTGAAAGCGAACAGGCTGAGCGTGCTGCTATTTTGGCGGGAAAGAACGTACTGTCGTTGCTTGATCCCGACGATTTGAATCCACAATCATTGGCAAATCAAATAGATCGGGCGAAGAATCCTGTTAAATTAGATATATCTCTGGACGGGGCAGGGATAACTGCGGCTAAACTCGCAGAAAGAATAAGAGGGAAGGCATGAGCACCTGGGATCAACTTCGCGCAGAGCTGGATCTGTGGCAGTCCGAAGAACGGATTGCCACGATGTGGTGGCGCGACGACGACGCGGTTGCAGTTACGCCAGCCCTGGAAACCCTTCTCGCCTTTGAACAGGATCATGGGGTTCCTTTGGCTCTTGCCGTGATCCCGGCTGATCTTGAACACGATCTTGTACTGCGTCTGGCAGAAACACTTGATACCCGGGTGTTGCAACATGGCTGGTCGCATACCAACCATATGCCTGCAGGTCGCAAAAAGCAGGAACTGGACGATGTTCGTGATATCGGTGCGGTTGTCACCGATATTCGCCGTGGGTTTGGCATCCTGTCATCACAGTTTGGCAACCGTTTCCTGCCCGTCATGGTGCCGCCATGGAACCGCATCGCCGATGACGTCATGAGGGCTTTGCCATCACTTGGTCTGCGCGGTATCAGCACGTTTAACGCGCGATCAGATGCCTATCCCGTTCCGGGGCTCCTGATGGTCAATACGCATGTCGACGTGATTGACTGGCGCGGAACGCGTGGTTTTGCGGGCGAAGATCAATGCATCAATGCGATGATTTCCCATTTGTTCGCGCGTCGGAACGGTGTGGTGGATGACGCGGAAGCCACGGGGCTTCTAACCCATCATCTGGTTCATGATGATGCAACAACACGATTTCTTGAAAACCTGTTTTCGTTTGAGCATGCGGCGCTCAAATGGCTGCGAATTCCCGGAGTTTTCCCATGGCAATAAGCCCGACTGAAGAAACCGGCGGTGTTGAAACAGCCGATCCGGTCAAACCGGCTGGTGTGCGTGATCGTGATGTGCAGATCATGGGATATCCACCAAGACTCATGGCACCGGATATGGCGAAATCGGTGGCTGGCCTGCTGATTTGTGGTGTTATCGCATTGATCCCTGAAATGTTGCCGATCATTCAGTGGACTGCCGCGGGGCTTGCCTTGCTGTTTGTTGTCTATTTCGTGCGCACGCTGTTAAGGTTTCAATCAAAGATTTATGTATCGGAATATGGTATCCGGATCAGCAACCTGCGTGGCGGTACGGCGTTCGCCTGGTCGGAACTTTCCAAATTCCGGTTGCGTTATTTCTCTACCCGTCGCGATGGCAAAAAGGGATGGTTTGAACTTACCCTGCAGGCAGGGGATGCAAAAATCGTCACAGAATCAACATTGGACGGTTTTGATGATCTGCTTGAAATTGCCCGGGATTGGGCCAAAGATAACCAGTTACTGGTCGACGACATAACAAGAACCAATCTGATGCGCATGGATGAGGCCGAAACAATGGTCCAGGCAGCCGCATCAAGTCGGGCAGGCGGCATTGGCGAGGGAAGATGACCGATATACTGCGTATCCGTGACTTGAAAGTCGAATTCGTTTTGCCCCATATGCGGGTCAAGGCGGTCGAAAATGTAAGCTTTCGCATTGGTGCGCAGGAAACCGTGGCTCTTGTCGGGGAGTCCGGATCGGGAAAAACCACCATTTCCCAGGCAATTATGGGATTGCTACCCAAATCGGCACAGATTACCAACGGATCAATTGTGTTCGCGGATCCGAAAAAGCCCGGTACACGGGTCGACATCGCAATGCTGGATCGCTCGGGTGCTGAAATGCGCTCCATTCGTGGTGGCCGTATTTCGATGATTTTTCAGGAACCGATGAGTTCCCTTTCGCCGCTTCATACCATTGGTGATCAGATTTGCGAGGCAGTCCGCCTTCATCGCAAGGTCGGGACGGGCGAGGCCAAGGAGCTTGCCCGCGAAATGCTGGAACTTGTCGGGTTTCCCAATCCGAAAAGGTCGTTAAAGACATATCCGTTCGAACTGTCTGGTGGTTTACGCCAGCGTGCGATGATTGCCATGGCGATGGTATGTCGTCCGGCCCTGCTGGTTGCGGATGAACCGACAACTGCACTTGACGTGACGATACAGGCCCAGACACTTCGCCTGATCAAGGATATGCAGTCGGAACTGCAAATGTCTGTTCTGCTGATTACCCATGATCTTGGTGTGGTCGCCAATATGGCAGACCGAATGGTGGTGGTTTATGACGGTCGGGTTGTGGAAAGCGGTTTGACGCATGATGTTTTTGTCAATCCGGGACACCTCTATACCCAGTCGCTACTCTCTGCCGTCCCGCATTTCGATATGGGGCCCGATGAACGCCTGCGCCCGTTGCGCGAAATCAAGCCCAAAGTCGATAGTCTGCTGACTTTCTGCGGGGACAAGGATTCTTCGGGCGAGGGGGATGTTCCACCGTCTCTGGCATTGCATCCGGCAATGGCGAGCGAACCGGTTTTGGCCGTCCGTCACCTTTATAAAAGCTTTGCCGTCCGCAAGGGCAACTGGTTCAAGGCCGAGGAACAGGAAATTGCCGCTGTTGCCGATGTATCGCTGACGATCAATCGCGGCGAATGTGTTGGTCTGGTTGGGGAAAGCGGCTGCGGTAAAACCACTCTTTCCAAATTGATCATGCGGGCGATGGCACCTGATAGCGGTTCAATCCTGTTTCGCGGTGAAAGCGGTCAGATGACCGAATTGACCGGTTTGAACGAAGATCAGCTCAATCCGTATCGAAAGCGTATCCAGTTTGTGTTTCAGGACCCGTTCGGCTCGCTTAATCCGCGCATGACCGTGCAGGATATCATCACGGAACCGATGATCATTCATGGTATCGGTGACACATCCTATCGCAAGAAAATGGTGCTGGAACTGATGGAACTGGTGGGGCTTGATCCACGGTTCCTGAACCGCTATCCGCACAGTTTTTCCGGTGGGCAGCGGCAGCGCATTGGCATCGCGCGCGCCCTTTCACTTAAGCCGGACCTTTTGATTTTTGATGAACCGACATCTGCACTTGATGTGTCTGTTCAGGCGCAAATCCTGAACCTTCTAAAGGATTTGCAGCGTGAACTTAAACTGACATACATGTTTATTTCGCACAACCTGGCAGTGGTTGATTATATCGCGGACCGGATTGCGGTGATGTGCGCTGGGCGGATTGTTGAGTCGGCACCGCGCGAACAGTTGTTCAGAAACCCCGTTCATCCCTATACCCAGGCATTGCTTAATGCCGTGCCATTTGCCGATCTTGATCATCTTCTGGATTTCACCAAGATCGTCGATGGCAAGGCTTCAGATCCGCGCCGCTGGCCGGCACCCTTTACCATTGATGCGCAGTCGGATCCCCGTATGGTCCAGTTTGCCGAAGATCATTTTGTCCGTGCCGCACGTGCCGATTATCAGGAGATCGCCATATGAACCCGATTAATGTTCCTGCGTTCTCTGCGGGCTGGTTCAACAGGTCACGCAATAAACTTGCACGCACTGGCCTTGGGGCGATGATGCTGGCTGGAATAATATCGCTTGGCAGCCCGGCACAGGCTGAAATCCCGTATTTCAAGGATGCCGTGTCAAAAGGTGAACTGCCACCGATGGCGGAACGCCTGCCCGAACATCCCAAAGTCATCGACTTTACCGCCGAAAACAAGGAAATCGGTAAATATGGTGGTGATCTGGTTACCATCATGGGGCGTTCACGCGATATTCGCATGGCGGTGGTATATGCGTATACCCGCCTGATCGGCTATGACGAAGATCTCAATCTGAAGCCTGACATTCTTGAAAGTCTGGATGTTAACGATGCGGGCAATGAATTTACCCTGCATATTCGCAAAGGCCACAAATGGTCTGACGGTGAGCCCTTCACGGCCGAGGACTTCCGCTATTTCTGGGAAGATATCGTCAATAATGATGAACTGTTTCCCGTTGGTCCGCCCCGCTTCCTGTTCGTAGGCGATGAACCGGCAACATTCGAGGTTCTGGACGAATATACCGTTCGTTACAGTTGGTCCCAGCCCAATCCGTTCTTCCTGACGGAGCTGGCGGCAACGCGTCCGCCTTTCATTTATCGTCCGGCGCATTACCTCAAACAGTTTCACGAAAATTACCGTGATGCAGCCGAACTTGATGCGATTGTCAAAGAACGTGGTTTGCGCAGCTGGGCGGTGCTACATACTGACAAGGACCGCCCCTACAGGCTTGAAAATATTGAACGTCCATCGCTGGAGCCATGGCTGATCCGGACCGAAGAACCGTCTGACCGCTTCATCTTTGAACGTAATCCGTATTACCATCGCGTTGATCCCGACGGCAATCAGTTGCCCTATATCGATCGGATGATCTTCAACATCTCCAACGCCAAGTTGGTTCCGGCCAAGGTTGGTGCGGGCGAGGTCGACCTGCAAAGCCGCATTCTGTCGCTGCAGGATTATACCTTCCTCAAACAGTCCGAGCCTCAGCAAAACTTCAAGGTTAATCTTTGGGATGTTGGTTACGGTGCCTATGCCGCACTTTACCCGAACCTGACCTGCTCCGACCCGGTCTGGAGGAAATTGCTGCGTGATGTGCGTTTTCGTCGGGCACTGTCGCTTGCCATTAACAGAACCGAGATCAACCGGGTGATGTTCTTTGGTCTGGCGACACCAACCAACAATACGGTCCTTCCCAAAAGCCCGCTTTTCAAGCCGGAATATCGCGAAAGCTACATTAAGTTTGATGTGAAGAAAGCCAATGCGCTGCTTGATGAAGTTGGCCTGACCAAGCGCAATGATGACGGTATCCGTTTGATGCCCGATGGCCGTCCGCTTGAAATCATCGTCGAAACCATGGGGGAAAATCCTGAACATGATGACATGCTGGAACTGATCAGTGACAGCTGGAAACAGATTGGTGTGAAACTGTTCGTCAAGGGATTGCAGCGCGAAGTTCTCCGTAATCGTGCGTATAGCGGTGAGACCGTCATGTCGATTTTCAATGGTGTCGATAGCGGCCTTGCTACGCCTGCAACCGTTCCGGCCGAGTTCGTTCCGATCCAGCAGGATAGCCTGCAATGGCCGAAATGGGGGCAGTATTTCCAGACTAATGGCGAGGCAGGCGAGGCACCGGATTTACCTGCTGCAAAGGAACTCATGGAACTTTACGGCAAATGGGTGAAGGGCAATGACGCTGCCCGCAAGGAGGCCTGGCAAGGCATTCTTGATATTAATGCGGAAAACATGTTTTCGATTGGTCTGATTGGTAATGTGCCGCAGCCGGTTGTGGTCCGCAATGATTTGCGGAATGTGCCAGAGAAAGGGATACACAGTTGGGAACCGGGCGCCTTCTTTGGAATTTACCGTCCCGATACATTCTGGTGGGACCGTTGATCGCAGTGGTCTGAAATCGAACGCATCATTCCGGGCAGGGAAACCGGGCGATGCGTCAGGGGGAGCTTAACCGCCGATGCTGACTTTCTTGGCAAGACGGCTTTTTGTCATGATGCCCACGCTGTTTTTTATCAGCGTGCTGGTGTTCATCATTATTCAATTGCCGCCGGGCGACTTCCTGTCCACCTATCTGAATGAATTGCAGGCGCAGGGCGAGGCGGTCGATCCGGCCAAGATTGCTTTCCTCAAACAGCAATACGGCCTTGATCAGCCGATCTGGCAGCAATATTTCGATTGGGCCTGGGGATTACTGCATGGCGATCTTGGTTTTTCCTTCGAATATAATCTTCCGGTCACCGAGGTGGTTGGGGATCGCCTTTGGCTTTCGGTCGTTCTGAATTTCAGCACGGTTCTGTTCATCTATATCGTCAGCTTCCCGATCGGAATCTATTCGGCCACCCGTCAATATAGCTGGGGCGATTATGGCTTTACCTTGCTCGGCTTTCTTGGTCTTGCCATGCCGAACTTCCTGTTTGCGCTGATTCTGCTTTATTACGCCAACGTGGTTTTCGGAACCTCTATCGGTGGGTTGATGGACCCGGAATTCATCAATCAGGGCTGGTCCTTTGCCAAGGTCATGTCGGTCGCCGAACATCTTTGGGCACCGGTTCTGGTGATTGGTACGTCGGGAACGGCGTCGATGATCCGGCGTCTGCGTGCCAACCTGCTTGATGAACTGGGCAAACAATATGTCGTTACCGCCCACGCCAAGGGCCTGTCGCCAGCGCGGGTTCTGTTCAAGTATCCGCTGCGCATGGCCTTGAATCCGTTCATCGCCGATATCGGCAATATCCTGCCGCAGGTTGTCTCGGGCTCTGTGCTGGTATCTGTTGTGATGTCGCTGCCGACCACCGGGCCGATGTTGCTTGCCGCCCTGCAAAGTCAGGACATGTATCTGGCAGGATCATTCCTGATGTTTCTGGCGCTTCTGACTGTGGTCGGCATGTTTGTATCTGATCTGCTTCTTGCATGGCTTGATCCCCGAATTCGTCTGCAGGGAGGGGTATCACAATGAGCCGCAGCGACGATAAACGTAACGAGCATTTCATTGATACCGCGCCTTTTGATCCTTGGGATCGCGAGGAGCTGACACCCGCGCAGGAAAAATACTATCTCGCGTCACAGTGGCAACTGATCTGGTGGCGGCTTAAACGTCATCGGCTGGCTTATGTTTCGCTGATCATTCTGGCGATCATGTATGCATCCGTTTTCATCGTTGAAATCCTTGCGCCCTATGCGCAGGAAACGCGGAATTCGGAATATATCCATCACCAGCCACAGGCGATCCATCTGTTTCATGACGGGAAATTTGTCGGACCCTTTACCTATGGCACCGATTTCTCGATTGATATGGAAACGCTGAAACCGATCTATACGCCAAGCGACAGCCGCGTCGAAAAAATCCGCTTCTTCTGCTCCGGTGATCCCTATGAATTCTGGGGCCTGTTTGAAGCCGATTTTCATGTGATGTGCCCGGCCGAGGACGGAACCCTGTTCCTGTTGGGCACGGATCGGCTGGGGCGCGATATGCTGTCACGGATGATTTACGGCGCACGCGTGTCGCTGACCATTGGTCTGGTTGGTATCGCGGTCAGTTTCATTCTCGGCATTCTGATTGGCGGGGCGGCGGGGTATTACGGCGGCTGGGTCGATGCAACCGCGCAGCGTCTGATCGAAGTCATCCGCTCCATGCCCGAAATCCCGTTATGGATGGCGCTATCGGCGGCCTTGCCGGTAACATGGAGCCCCATCCTGATCTATTTCGGGATCACGATCATTCTGGGCCTGATCGACTGGACAGGACTTGCCCGTGCGGTGCGATCAAAACTTCTGGCACTGCGCGAAGAAGACTATGCCCTTGCCGCACGCCTGATGGGGGCAAAACCCAAACGCATCATCGCCCGCCATCTGCTGCCAAACTTTGCCAGTCACCTGATCGCATCGGTAACCCTTTCGATCCCTAACATGATCCTTGGCGAAACAGCGCTCAGTTTCCTTGGCCTAGGCCTTCGCGCACCTGTCACCAGTTGGGGCGTGCTCTTGAACGAGGCGCAGAACATCAACGCCGTTGCGGTTTATCCTTGGCTGATGTTGCCAGTCGTACCGGTCGTGATCGTCGTTCTGGCATTCAACTTCCTTGGTGATGGCCTGCGGGATGCTGCTGATCCCTACAAGAATTGATCTTTCTGCCAAATGCAAAACAGCCCGTCAGTGTGTGGCGGGCTGTTCTGTTTTAACGCGGAACCGGATTTGATCGCAGTTGGGCCATGGAAGGTACCATCGCAATCAACGAAAGTGCCAGCCCAAAGCCGCAAACAGCAGGCCAGCCGCCCAGCCCCCAAGCGTAAGTGGCTCCGGCCGAGCCGAACGAACCGCCAAGAAACATGCCGGTCATATAAACGGTATTGATCCGGCTACGCGCCTCGGGGACCAGACCGAAAATCACATGCTGGTTGGAAATCATTGCGCTTTGCACGCCGAAATCCAGAATGATCACGCCAAGGATTAGCCCGGTCAGCGCCGTCCAAAGCCCGAATGCCAGCCACGAAATCACACAAATGATGACACCTGCGGCAATGACGCGTGACGGGCCATATCGATCCGCCAGCCGACCCGAAAGGGGCGCTGCCAGAACGCCAATCGCCCCAAGAACACCGAACAGCCCGGCGATATCGGCACCCAGCTGATAGTCCGGTTCCTGAAGATGCAGTGCCAATATGGTCCAGAAGGCCGAAAATGATCCGAACAGGGCGGCCTGCGTCAATGTTGCACGGCGTAAGGCAGGCTGTTGTTTGCACAGGAACAGCACGGATAAAAGGGCTTCGCCATAGCCGATGGATGTGCGTGCCTTGTCCTTTGGCAACATCACCGCCATCAGGATCGCAGCAAGAACCGCCACCGGGGCGGCAAGCCAGAACATTTCGCGCCAACCAAGATGGGTTGAAACAAACCCCGCCAGCGTGCGGCTCAAAAGAATACCGCAAAGCAGGCCCGCCATAACCGTTCCGATGGTTTTGCCACGGCTTTCGGGCGGAGTCAGTGCGGTCGCATAGGGGATGATCTGCTGGGCGACAGTCGAACAGGCACCCAGCAGGACTGACGAGGCAAACAGAATGTAATCTGTTGGTGCCGATCCCTCGATCACAAGCACAATGGCCAGCAGAAGAAACTGCAGGACGATCAGTTTGCGCCGGTCAAACAAATCGCCAAGTGGCACTAGCAAAAACAGGCCGATGGCGTATCCCAACTGCGTTGCCGTCGGGATCAGGGCCGCTGTGCCGCTTTGGCCGAATTCCGCCATGATGATGCCAAGCATCGGCTGATTATAATAGATATTGGCAACGGCAAGACCGGCAGCGATCGCCATGACAAAGGTCAGTCCCCGGCCAAGACCCGGAGCATCTGTTCGCGACATCGACTTAATCCTGATTAATCTCGGGTCGGGTGGAAGGACGTTTTCCCGGTGGGCAGGCGGGGCTTGGCGCCCTGTTGTTTCCGTAAATTACGGCTTGGCTTGATCTTATCTGGTCGGAATTACTTTTTGCGCAACCATAAACTGGTCTCATGCGCACCTTCGGGAAGGTGAATGCCATTGGCAATCGACTTGCTCAGAAGATCCTTCAGGCGTGTCGTGGCATAGGCACTGGACCACAGGATTTCAAACCCGTTCCCGGCAAGCAACGCCGCGACGCCCTGCTGTTCGTTATATCCGCGCCATTGCCAGATTTCCGGGTAATCATCGGGCAGGGTGATGTCATGAATATGAATGATCGTCCCGCTAGGCAATGACGGTATGACCGTTGAAAACAGCAGATCAACATCCGTTCCGGGCATCAGGATATGGCTTGAATCAATCGAAAGAATATCCGCACCCGACAATGTCTTGAACACCGCCGGATCGGCCTTTTGTACGATGGTCCGTTCAACCGTGATCGGAAGGGCTGCAATATCGGCACGTGGTGCCGGATCTATCGCGTGAAAGAGGGTTTCAAGTTCACCATCCAGAATGGCGCGATAATAAAATCGCGTCGAATGACCCGATCCGATTTCAATAATCCGTTCCGGGCGAAATTCACGCGTCAGCACATAAGCCATCATCCCATCCAGCCGCGGGAACCAGCTTTGTTGCCAGCGCGGGTCGGGCGGGGTGGCATTGCCGAAACTGGCAAACGCATCCTGATATTTGGCGGCCTTGGTCAGCCATGCCTTCATGGTCGGTGCGGCCTGATCCATCATTGCCTCGATGGCCGGGTAATGCGGTTGACCAACGGCACTGGCCGTTTCTGCGGCATAGCGATACGGAATGAAATAACCGGCAGGCGACGCAGTCAGAAGCGTCTTAAGCCCCAGTTTCAAACGGCGCCATTTCCGTGAAAGCGGAAGATTGCTCATCAGATTTCCCCCCGGGGCACCCCGGTCAGTCACAAAACGTTTTGTCTTCGCCGCGCCAGCGCTGGATTAGCCAAAGCGCAAAGAAGAACGCAACAATCGAAAGTCCGCTCATGGCGTAATAGGCATGCGACCCGAAATGATCATAAAGCGGACCGGATGCCCAGATTGCACTGCCAAGAAAAACACCCATCGACAATGTCGCCATCAGACTTTGCGCCGACGTTGCCAATTGGGATGGCACCGCTCGGGCAATAAAGCTGACAGCCGCCAGATGGGTAATACCAAATGTCATGGCGTGCAATGGTTGCACCAGAACAATCAGCCAGAAATTGTCGGTCATGCCCAGAACTGTCCAGCGCAAAACACCGGATGCCGCCCCAATGGCAAACAGGATCCCTGGATGCCGCCCCCGGACATATTTCCCGGCAAAGGCAAAAAGGGCGATCTCGGCAATCACCCCAATGGACCAGAACGCACCGATCACATCATGGGGATAACCGACATTTTCCCAATGGACAGAGGCAAAGCTGTAATAGGTGCCGTGCGATCCTTGCGCGAAACCGATACAGCCCAGGTAAATCAGGAAAACGGGTTTCCGCAGCAGATAGATGATTGATGATCCGGACCGCAACGGTCGGTCGGTTTGCGGATCGGGCATACGGGTGATGATGGCAAAATTGACAATCCCGGCAATGAACAGCAGCCAGACAATCCAGGCGGTCGATGTCCCGTCCAGCACCCATCCCGCGCCATAAGAGGCCCCGATAAACGCAAGCGACCCCCAAAGCCGCACCCGCCCGTAATCAAGTTCCTTGGCCTTGCATTCATGAACCGTAATCGTCGTACCCAGCGGCAATAAAGGCGCAAAGGTAAAGCCGATGATCACTGACAATCCTGCCAGCCACCAGAAATTGCTTGATACCGGGAAGGCAAGAACCGTAACGACATAAATCCCCGCCAGCCAGAGCATCGGCGTTTTACGGTTGCCCGTACGGTCCGCGCGTTGTGCAATCAATGGGTCGGCAAAAACCCGAACCCAGTTGGGTAGGGACAGCAGAATGCCGATTTCGCCCGCCGATAATCCCTGGCTTTTCAACCAGACCGGCCAATAGGGCAGAAACACACCCTGAATAAGGAAAAGCCCCACGAAAAACAGCGCAAGGATCGTTGCGGTTTTCATGCGCGGGTCGTCAAATGACGGAAGGATGGGCTTGTTGATCATGCCGTGATCTGCCGCCGTTTAAGACCACGCACGATGAACCGCGCAGGATGGAGCGCATCCATCAGGGACTTTTCAAGGGGCAGGGGCATATTGCATATCTCGCTGGCAATTATTTCGGCGGCAAGCGGGGCCGCAATCAGCCCGCGTGCGCCAAATCCGGTACAGATATACACGTCTTTGTGGTAAGTCGCATCGACATATCGTGCCGCCTTTTTCCCTTTGTCTATATCGGCATAAGCCAGAAGATAGGCAACGTAGTCCGGTGCAGGACCAACTACGGGCAAATGATCCGGGGTTGTGGTCCGAAGTGCCGCCCGGCCAGACAGTGCCGCCGGATCAAGCACATCGGCAAGCTTTGGCAATACCTTGCCCAGTTGCCCGACATTGAAGGCATGATCGTCTTCGCGTAAATCCGTCTGGCTATCGTCGCGCCCGAATGTCGCGCCAAACACATGAATGCCATTTCGCCCCGGGGTCAGGTATCCCTTGTGACTTAACACACAACGGATCGGATGATCCCCGTAACAGTCCCGAAGCACGCCTTCGTCAAAATAACTGATCTGCCCACGTACCGGACGCAGGTAATCCGCAAGCCAGTTGGTTTGGTCAAATGCGCCGGTTTCGGTGGCACCTGCGATGATGATGGCATCAAACGGGCCAAATTCACGATCATCGGCGGATTTCACGACTTTGCCGTCGCCATCGTCAAAAATACCGACGATATTGGCCCTCGTATGGCATTCAATCCCACGCGCAAGGTACGACACCAGTGACGGCGGATTGACCCAGCCCGCATCTGGATAAAACAACCCGCCATGCGGCAGCGGCAGGCCAAAGATGGCACTGGCTGCTTCGCGATCAAGCAAACGGACCAGATCGGGACATTGCCCCAGTCTATTGATCAGTCCTGCCTGACGTTCTTCATCACGCGGGCCCGATATCAGATCAAGCACGCCACAGAAACCGGCTTCGATATGTCCGGATTCTGCAAGTGTCCCTACCAATCGCTGGCTATAGCGAAAACCCGCTTCGTAAAACCGCCCGGTGATTGCGTCATCGACGGTAAGGTAGGGTTCAAGCATCCCGATCGGGTTACCGGATGCCGCGTCGGCCAAATGATCCGATTTTTCAAAAAGCGTCACCGCACATCCGCGATTGTGCAGGGCGTGGGCACAGGCTGCACCTGCCATGCCGCCGCCAATGACTGCGATATGTTTTTTGCCGGTTGTCTTTGGCAAAACAAACCAGGGATTTTCATCAATCCCTTTGCCGCTGGTGTCCTGATCAGGTGCATCCTTCGGCGCAAGTCTGGCCGTAATCATATCGCGCTTATAAGCATATCCCTTGCGCTTGCTGATCTCGAACCCGGCCTGTTCCAGCCCGTCGCGCACGATGCGTGCCGCACTGAATGTCGCAAGGGTCGCTCCATCATGACTTGATGCCGCGGCAAGAGCATTAAACAATTCCGGCCGCCACATATCGGGATTGCGCGACGGCGCAAAACCATCAAGGAACCAGCAATCGATTGTTCCGTGATAATCACGGTAACAGTCAATCGCATCCCCGATCAGAAGTGTCAGCGTGACCGAACCATCATCCGATCCCAAACGATGCGCACCGGGCAACATGGTTCCGGTCGGCCATTGCGCGACCAGTTGCCGTGAAAGACCGGCCAATTCCGGCCAGTTCTGGTGCGCGCGTGCCATCGCATCACGCGTCAGCGGGAATTTCTCGACCGATACGAAATGAAGTCGTCTGGACCGCGCCGGGTCCTTTTGCCAGCAATCCCACGCGGCAAGAAAATTCAGGCCTGTGCCAAAGCCGGTTTCGCCAATCGTGAAATTCTCACGGTTTTGCCAAGCTTCGGGCAGTTTATTGCCAGCAACAAACACATATTGCGTTTCGGCCAATCCGTTTTTCGGATTGTAATAAATATCACCAAATTGCGGGGAATAGGGGACGTTCCCGTCGCGCCAGATAATGCCGTCGGCTATTTCGGCGTTATCGCCGGATGGTTCATCTGCACTCATGCAGACAGTGCCTCGGCATTTTCTTCGGACACAAGTGCCAATGCCTCGCGCACGGTATCAACACCCGCACCTTTGCGATGGGCGTTCTCGCTTAGATACCGGCGCCATTGTTTGGCTCCGCGCATATGCTGAAACAGTCCCAGCATGTGCCGCGTCACATGACCAAGCGTCCCGTTATCCGATTTCAGATGTTCGTCAATATAGGGCAGCATCGCCTCGGCCACCTGATGGCGGCTTGGGGTCGGGGTGTCATCGCCATAAAAACGACGGTCGACATCCGAAAGAACATACGGGTTCTGATAGGCTTCACGCCCGATCATCACACCATCAACCTGCTTTAGGTGCTCTTCGGTTTCGTTCAGCGTCCTGATGCCGCCATTGATCAGGATTTCAAGTTCTGGAAATTCCTGCTTCAACTGGTAAACCAGTTCATATTTTAACGGTGGAACTTCGCGGTTTTCCTTGGGGCTGAGCCCGTTCAGCCATGCCTTGCGAGCATGCACGATGAATGTCTTGCACCCGGCATCGGCCACGGTTTCGACAAATCGTTTCAGTGACGGGTACTCTTCCTGATCATCGATGCCGATACGGTTTTTGACCGTTACCGGCGCGTCGCTGGTGCCAATCATCGCCTTGACGCAATGTGCCACCACATCGGGGGTAGCCATCAGACAGGCACCAAAGGCACCGTTCTGCACGCGATCTGACGGGCAACCGCAATTCAGGTTGATTTCGTCATAGCCATAGTCATTAGCAATCTCGCAGGCGCGCGCCAGATCATCGGGGTTGCTGCCGCCAAGCTGCAGGGCAACGGGATGTTCGACCGCGTCATAACGCAAATGCCGGTCCGCGCCGCCATGGATGATGGCCCCTGTGGTGACCATTTCGGTATAAAGCAACGTATGCCGACTGATCTGCCGCAAGAAATAGCGATCATGCCGATCCGTCCAATCCATCATCGGGGCGACGGAAATACGCCGATTGACAGTCATACCGAGTTGTTCCTGATCCTGCATATCTGATTGGGGTTGCCGTTTTCCGGGCGCGGTCTTTATATATGTTCCGGGATTTAGGGTCAAAACTCATTCGGCGATGCATGGCTGCATCGCGCATTGCGAAATACAGGAAGAATTCATGATCACCGTCTATGGCATCAAAAACTGCGACACAGTTAAAAAATCCCTGAAATGGTTCGACGCCAAGGGATTTGAACACAAGTTCCATGATTTCCGCGTTGACGGAATTGATGCCAGAACCATCGAAGGCTGGCTTGCCGAAGTCGGCGGCAAGACCCTTATCAATAAACGCGGCCCAAGCTATCGCAATCTCTCCGATGACGACAAGGCGGTGCTTGAAAATGACGATGCGGCTGCGGCCGAAATCCTTGCTGCCAATCCGACCGTGATCAAACGTCCGGTTGTCGATTTCGGTACAACCAGAACGGTGGCCTATGACGAAGGACGCTGGTCGGAACTGGCCGGAGCATGAGCAGGGAGATGATGGATGCTATCGTGACGAAACCGGTTGTGCGCGGCGTGATCTTTGATTGCGATGGTGTGCTGGTCAATACCGAAAATCTTGCCAACAGGGTCCTGACCGATCTGCTGTGCGAATATGGCTGTGACATGACCCCGGCGCAAAGTCACGAATTCTTTATCGGTGGTACGCTGGCGGCCGTTGCCCCCAAAATGGCAGAATCTTTTGGTGTTACGCTTCCTGACGGCTGGATTAAGGAATGTTATGCCAGAACCTTCAAATCATTTGAAAAAGACCTGAAGCCATACGCCGATCTTGGTGCGGTTCTTGACCTTCTGGACCGCAATGCCATCCCGATGGCAGTTGGTAGCAACGGTCCGCATGACAAGATGGATGTGTCGCTTGGCAAGGTCGGATTGCTGGATCGTTTTCGCGGGCGGATCTGTTCGGCCCATGACGTTGCACATGCCAAACCCGCACCGGATGTTTATCTGCTGGCAGCCGAAAAAATCGGTGTCGATATTACCCAATGCATTGTGATTGATGACAGCATCAGTGGTGTTCGTGCCGGTGTGGCTTCGGGGGCGACAACAATTGGTCTGGTTGACCTGACACCGGGTGACGCGCTTCGCGATGCTGGGGCGCATTACACCGCCGAAAACCATCTGGCTCTGCGCGATATGCTGGCAAGCTGGTTACGCTAATTGGAGGTATCGGGCGGCACTGTGGTCAGGACCGCCCGTCTATTGTCCGGCAAGAAAAATTCTTACAATATGCGGTTGGTAAGGTTTTTCTTACTCTCCGATTACAATCCCTTCGCGCCGCGGGTCAGCGCCGCCGATCAATCCCTGATGGGTGATCTGAATAATATGCAGTCCCGAATTCAGATCCCTGATGCTGGTTTCATAACCAATGGCTTCAAGGGCAGGGGCAAGCCTTTCGGCTGTTGTCCCGGATTCAATGTCATAAGTTCCGAACCGGTTGACCAGATGAGGCATGCTGACTGCACCCTGCGGGCTTTTTTTCCAGTCGATAAGCGCGATCAACGATTGCGCGACATAGCCGATAATCCGTGATCCACCGGGTGATCCGGTAACGATCACCGGTTTGCCGTCCTGCATCACAATCGTCGGTGCCATCGAAGACCTTGGCCGTTTGCCAGGTTCCAGCCGGTTGGCAATCGGAACGCCGTCGCTGTGGGTGGCAAACGAGAAATCAGTCAGTTCGTTATTTAACATGAAGCCCCGAACCATCAGGCGTGACCCAAAGCCGTTTTCAATCGTGGTTGTCATCGACACCGCATTCCCCATCGCATCGACAATGGAAAAATGGCTGGTGCTGGGGAATTCGATTGCTTCATCATCGGCAAGCCGCATGGCATGGCTGAATGCGGGCATACCCGGTTCGACACTTTCCAGCGCCTGGTTGCTTTCCAGAAGTTTCGATCTTTGCGCCAGATATTCTTTATCCAGCAATCCGGTCAACGGCATCGGCACAAAATCGATGTCGGCCATGTAACGCCCACGGTCGGCAAATGCCAGTCGCGATGCATCGCCGATCAGGCGCCAGCTTTCCGGCGATTCCGCGCCAAGGGCCCCAATATCAAACGGTTCGATCAGGCCCAGAATCTGCCCGACGGTCAAAGCCCCGGACGATGGTGGTCCCATGCCACAGATTTCGTACCCGCGATAATCGCTGCAAACCGGATCGCGTTCCTTGACCGTGTAGTTGGCAAGGTCTTTCAACGACAGAACGCCAGGGTTCCAGCTTGCACCCTGAACCTTGGCCACGATGTCATTGGCGATGGGGCCAAAATAAAACCCGTCCGTACCATTTTGCGCCAAACTATTAAGAGTATTGGCATATTCCAGGTTTTTCAGAAGGGCACCTTCTTCAAGAGGCTCCCCACTGGCATCAAAGAAATATCCCTTTGCCGTATCATCACGCGAAAGCTTTTCACGATCTTCGGCAATCAGCGCGGCAAGACGTTGCGAAACGTTAAAGCCGATTTCAGCGCGTTCAATGGCTGGGGAAAGCAATGTCGGCCATTCAAGCTGTCCCCATTTCTCATGGGCGGCTTTCAGCAATGCAGGTGTCCCCGGTGTCCCAACGGAACGGCCGCCGACAACGGCATCATAGAATTCCATCGGTTGGCCGTTTGCATCCTGAAACAGGGTCGGGGTTGCTGCCATCGGCGCGGTTTCTCGCCCGTCAATCGTTGTCAGCTTGCCACTGCGTGCATCGTAATAAACCAGAAACGCACCGCCACCCAGACCCGATGATTGCGGTTCGACCAGTCCCAGCATGGTTTGGACGGCGACCATGGCGTCGATTGCATTGCCGCCGCGTCGTAAAACATTGGCACCGGCCTCGACCGCCAGCGGGTTAGCTGCACTGACCATCCAGTTTTCTGATTGTATCGAACTGCGCAATCCGATCCGCATCGTCGAACTTTCCGGGGCGACGGCATCTGTTGCCTGCTGTGCAATTGCCGGCAGGGCAAGAAGGGCCGTGATCCCGAATGTGACGATTGATGTTTTGAGCCGGAAGCATCCTGTCATACGTACCATGTCACCAACCTTTTTGTTGTGGCTTTGTAAGATCATGCTTCCAGAAATTGCAGAGATTGAAAAGAAAACAGTTCCTTAGCACTCAAAAAACAAAAGGCAGGATGTGCTAACACCCTGCCTCTAAACGTGTATTTCGTTTTTGCGATCAATCAGGCCGCAGACTTCTTTGTCGTATTGTCCTGTTTTTCGATCACGTGCTTTTCAAGCCATTCGACAATGCTGCTTGCGGCCTTTTCCCAATTCGCATCCAGCATCATCGCGTGTGCGATATTATCAAGCAGCACGCAATCCGCCCCAAGACGTCGGGCGGTGTGATTGACCACCTCGCTTTGAATGATTTCATCATTGCGTGCCCCAATTGCCAGCATCGGCGGCAGATCGGTTTGCGACAGAAATACCGGATTGCCCCCCATCATGTCCATAAGGGCCCGGTGGCTTTCAGTTTCAAGCCGGCCGAAATAGATCATGCCTTCGTCTTCGGCAATATCGGGTGACAGCATGGCGCGTCCCAGCCGGTCACGCAGCAGCGTGTGTGGGCCGATGGCCTGAAGCCAGAACATCTGAAGATAAAGGTCGGGTTGTGCCATTGCCATCATGGTGTTGCTGGCAAGAAGTCCCTCGGGCGGGACGGATGCCATCAGGACAGCGGCGGTTGCCTTGTGCTTTTCAAGATATTTCTGAATGATGTAGCCGCCCATCGAATGACCGATCAGGATCGGCTTCTGGCCCAGCGTATCGACAACCGTTTCGAGGTCTTCGACATAATCGTCAATCGATGCCAGGCTGCGCAGCTCGCGCCCGCCGCTGCCACCATGGCCGCGCAGCGAAAATGAAATGGTTTCAAACCCCTGATCGGCAAACCAGGTCAGAAAATGTTCGTTCCAGCACCATGCGCCTGTAAATGCACCATGGACGAAAACGACCGGCGTTTTGCATTTGGGTTTGTCGCTTGGGTTGCGGCGAAAAATCTCCAATTCGGGACTCATGGCAGGCCTCCTGCATGCGAACTGTGTGGGGATCACTATAACGTAACATGAAAATCCGGACTTCGCATCCGCAGCATTCGTTTGGATGCTGTATAGTCATACAATTGTATTGTAAATTGCCTTGGGGACTTGGTCGCGGATGATTGTCAGTGTTGTCTGCTTTGCATATGATCTTTACGGGACAGCATTCAAAAGCAGTGCATGGTGTTAAGTCTGACCATCGCATTGACGCGAAAATGATAGCGAAAGCATAGAAAAGCTGGGGTAGATGGTAGAATTATCGGTGGTCGGTATTCTCGCGGGGCTTGATCAGGTCGCACTCGCAGATGTCGAGCGGCACATCAACCGGAAAACATTTTCGGCTGGGGCGCAGATTATTGAACCCGAATCCGACAGTTCGGATGTTTATCTGATTTTGTCGGGTAAGGTCCGAATTGTGAATTATTCTTTGTCCGGTCGCGAGATCACGCTGGAAGAAATCGGGGCAGGCGGTTGTGTCGGGCAACTTTCGGCAATAGACGGCGAGCCACGTTCAGCCTGTGTCCTGGCTGTTACAAATACGGATGTCGCGATTGTAAGCCCCGCCAATTTCGAAAAAATAGTCAAAAACCATCCTTCTGTTGCCTGGAGTGTTATCAGGGAACTGGCAAGGATCGTCAGAACATCGACCCGACGCATTGTCGACGTCAGCACACTTGGTGCAAATGAACGGGTTGTTGCGGAAATCCTGCGTTGCTCGCAGATCGAGATCGCAGAAGACGGATCCGCGATGTTAAGTCCTGTGCCCGTGCATTCAGAAATTGCCAGCAGGGTCAGCACATCTCGCGAGACCGTTGCCCGTGTCATGGGAACGCTTGCCCGAAATGGTTTGATCGCCAAAGTCGAGTTGGGTCTGTATGTGCCCAATGTACAGCGTCTTGAAGAATTCCTCAGTGAATCGATCCATTAGATCAAAATTGAGGGCAAAGTTATGAATTATCGGCAGAAAATTGAAAATGTTTCACAAATTGTGACGAATGTCACAGAGCCGATTGATTATTCAGGATAGAAAAACAGAGTGACGGGCATTCAATTGGTCCGGCACATCTCCCCCAAGAGAGTTTACTGGCCGTACATTTTTGTACGGCCATTTTTTTGCGTTTGATCATGGCGTGGTTGTCAGCGGGGCGATAAAGTGTCGCCAGTACAAAGCATCATGAAATCGGAAAACAACTTCATGCGGTTATCTGTTGTTATGGCGGGGTTGAACGGAGCAATCGCGGTTGGGCTGGGTGCATTTGCATCCCATGGCATGGCGGGCGAGGAAATGAACCGTGCGCGCGAGCTTGTGGAAACTGGTGCGCATTATCAACTGGTGCATGCCGTGGGTTTGGCTGCCATCGCGGCTCTTGCCCATCAGGTGCCCGATGAACGGCTTCTGCGCTGGGCGGCTTATGCAATGCTGGCGGGCATTCTGTTCTTTTGCGGGGCGCTTTACGTCATCGCCTTTGCCGGGATCAGCACCTTTGGCATAATCGCCCCGATTGGCGGGCTGTCATTCATAGCCGGTTGGCTGATGCTGGCCGGGGCAGGGTGGAAACGGTTTTCTGCCTGACGCGATTCATTCGATCCGATCAGGCAATAAAAAAGACGCGACCCGAAGGTCACGTCTTTTTTAATTCCGATAATCCAGTCAGCGTTAGCTGAAAGATTACTTCATTTTCGCTTCTTTGAACTCGACGTGCTTGCGCACGACCGGGTCGTACTTGCGAAACGAGAATTTCTCGGTGGTATTCCGCGGGTTCTTCTTAACAACATAGAAGTAACCGGTATCAGCGGTGCTTACCAACTTTACGAGGATCGAAGCGGGCTTCGCCATATCTCAGCTTCCTGTGTTCAGGTGTATCTCAGGCCGCGGAACATAAAGGTTATGCGCCGGGTGTCAAGCCATTTTGGCAAAAAAGAATGCCATTTTTATTGTGAGGCAAAGGTATCGGCAATTTCATTGATCGGTAATTGAGCCAGATCCTTGTAACCCGGAAGGTTTTTGATCAATTCAAGAGCGATATCAATGTCGTTTTCATCAATGCCTTGACGGGCCGGGCACACATTTCGAAGGTCCTGTCGCGCTTTTTCATTCTGATAATCAAGCTTGCGCCATTTGGTCATGATGGCAACCATATCATCGCGATGGGCAAGGGCGGATCTGATCTGGTCATTCGGGGCAATTCCGCTGGCTGTCGTGCAGATCGACGGGAAAAGACCAATGCGATCGAACGTATAGCCCGACGGAGCTGTCATCTGCGACCAGGTAAAGGTCAGCGTGCCTTTATTCGACAGATCATTGATCGCCTGAACCGACCCCTTGCCAAAGCTTGTCGAACCGATCAGGACCGCCCTATTGCGATCCTGAAGGGCCGCTGCCACCAGTTCGGCCGAGGACGCCGTCCTGCCATCAATCAGCACAACCAGCGGCGCCCCGCGGGTCAGGTCTTCGGGATTTGCCTTGAAGATATGCCGTGCAGCCATCACGCGTGACCGCGTATTGGCGATCGGGCCCCCTGCGATAAACAGATCGGCAACCTCGACCCCCTGCTGTAAAAGCCCGCCGCGATTACCGCGAAGGTCAAGGATTACGCCGCGCAAGCCACCGGGGAAAAGGTCAGCCTTGAGGATTTCATCGCCAAGGGACTGTGCGGTCGCGCTGTTAAAGCTGGCAATCCGGGCAATCAGGACATTATCGCGAATTTCGGTAAATACGGTCCGGCTGATCACCCGTTCGCGCATGATTTCAATGGGGGTGATGACCTGACTGTCGGCACCATTGATTTCGATTGTGACGCGCGTGCCTTCCTCGCCATGCAGAAGGTCGCTGGCATAGGCCGCCGTGCGGTTATAAAGGTTGACCCCGTTCACAGAAATCAGCTGGTCACCAATATCCAGTCCTGCCTTGGCCGCCGGGCTGTCATCGTGCACCTTTTTGATCACTGGATAGCCATCGCCGCCAATCAGCCGCACACCGACCCCGATATAGCCATCGCGCCGTGTCCGTGCCGTTTCGGCCTGATTGGGCCCCTCATAACGGCTGTAACGGTCAAGGTTCTTGATCGATCCGCTGACCAGTGCCGATTGTACCGAAAGCGCATCCGCATGCCGCAAATCGGGCGAATAAACCCGGTAAATACCAACACCCTTAAGGGTCAGTTCGGTCCATAAAAGCGTGTCCTGTTCTTCGCTGTCGGCGTCGGGCAGGGCAAGGTTGCGAACAGTTTTGCCATTATAGCCAAGGATAATCTCGTCCGGCGTCATGCCGATACGGATATTCGGATCAATTGCCGAAAGTCCGTCCAGCGCATTGACAACAATCTGTTCGCGTCCCACAGGATCAATATAGCGTGTCGCCACCAGTTCGATCGCCTGCGACATCACATCGCGGGTTTGCTGATCATCATTTGAAATGATCGCGTCACCACGCTGGGTGGCACAGCCTGCCAGCAAAAGGCAAATACCAACCATTCCCGCAACGCGCATGATCGGGCGCGACGCCGGGCGGGAGAGGACAGGACCGATATCTCGTGTGGCTGATGCCAAAATGTGCTCAATCCGAAAGGAGATAGCTCAACGTAAAAGTCATTCTACTGCGAATGGCGCGCAGTCGACAATGACTATCCCTTGATCTTCATCGCCCATTGGGTGCCAAGCACCGCCCCCTTGATGAAGGGCAGGAAGGCAAGGCAGAGCAAGACGGTTGTTGGAAGCCAGACAGACAATTGCAGTGCGACTGATGGCTGCATGGATTGCTCCATCGAAAGCGCACCACCAACAACGATATGACCGACAATGAAAATCGTGAAATAGGGCGGGGCGTCATCACAGCGATATTCGCCGATCGGATGCGCGCAGCAATCACATTCATCGCGCAGTTTTAGGTACCCGCCAAAGGCAAAGCCATGCCCGCAATTGGGGCATTTGCGCCGAAATCCGCGGCTAAGACCGGTCAGCAGGCGCGATCCGCTGCTTTGTTCGCTATATTCTGGCTGCATGGTGGCATTCGTTCCTGTTTCTTGATCCAGCCCCTTGATCAGGCCGGAAAAAAGGGGCATTGAAACGGTTCGCTATCATCATGAAGTTGAAGTGATCGGGCAAGTGCTTTTCCGGCATGGCTGAAAACTGTGCTGAAAACCATTATAATGACGATCCTTTGATATTGATGTCTTCAACCCGGTACAGGAGCGCCCAGATGGGGAATGCAGACGATATCGTCGCCCGACTGAAACAGGATTTCATTGAAGACACCCTTGAACGCACCGATCGTATTGAAACAACCATTGATCGTGTCGCCGGTGGCATGGACAAGGCCGATGTCGGCATTGCCGAACTAAGGCGCGAGGCGCACACTGTCAAAGGTCTTGCCGGTTCATTCGGTTTCCCGCTGGTTGGTGCGATTGCACACCGCATGGAAGACTATATTGCCGAACTGACCGAGATCGACGATCTCGAAGCCGCGTCTCTTGTCGATTTCACGACATGGATCCGCGAAATCATCGAAAGCGGTACCAATCCCCCGGCGGAGGAAGAAACCCGCATCCTCCGGTCACTTCCGACGCGAAGTGCCAAAAAGGATGACGAAGGCGCGGCCGCAGACACACCGGCTGCGCACGATAAGGAAGTCCTGATCGTTACCGCAACTACGGTGCAGGCCCATTTCCTGCAACGTGAATTGCGTGAAAAAGGCTTCCGAACCATTACCGCACGCACCGCAGTCGAGGCGTTTCAAACCGTCGTTCAATCGCGCCCGGATGCAATCATCACTGCGGCGGTCCTTGATGGTTTGAGCGGTATCGAACTGATCCGTGCTCTTGCCGCTATGAAAACACTGAAAGGCAAGGCACTTGGCCTTTTGACCAGCTTTGATGCATCCCACCCTGATCTCGAAGGGCTGCCGTCAAATGTCGCGATCATTTCCAACCGGGGCAAGCAAACGGCGGAACATCTGGCGAAGTTCATCGAAACGCTGGGCTGATTGATAAATCCGATACCAATGAAAAGGGCGACCATCGTGGTCGCCCTTTTGTTTAACTATCGCGTTTGGGCGTGTTTCGTGCGACCCGGCTTGATGCCACCAGCTTGCGCTGTTTTTTCGGTGTGGTTTTCTTTTTGCTCGCGGCCTTGGTACCAGGCTTGCCACCCGGTTTTCCGCCGCGGGGACCACCACCAGATGCACCGGTCTTATCCTTTGGATTGGCGCGAAATCCCGGTTTTGTCCCATGGCGATGGCTACGGTCCCCCGGGCTGCCACGGCGTTTGCCGCGCCCGCGTGGCCGTTCGATCAGATCACGGTCGGTAATATCGGCATGTCCCGCCAGACGAAGCGCAAGCGACCCTGTTGCCGCGTCTGCCTCGGCAATGCGGACAACGACATCATCACCCAGACGGAATGTCTTGCCGCGATTTTGCCCGACCAGCGCATGACCGATGGCATCATGCACATAATAATCATCGGGCAGTGTGGATATCGGGATCAAACCATCCGCGCCGGTCTCGTTGAGCGACACGAACAGGCCAAAATGCGTGACCCCCGAAACACGACCGGGGAATTCCGCACCGACCTTATCAGCCATATAGGCCGCAACATAACGATCAACCGCATCGCGTTCGGCCATCGCCGCACGGCGTTCGGTGCCGGAAATGTCTTCGCCGATCTGTTCGAACCGTTCGCCATCTTCGGGCGGCAATCCGCCTTCGCCAAGTTTCAGGCCCGCGATCAGGGCACGATGCACCAGAAGATCGGCATAACGCCGGATCGGGGAAGTAAAATGGGCGTATTTCTTAAGCGCGAGACCAAAGTGCCCGATATTGTCCGGGCTATACATCGCCTGTGACTGGCTGCGCAGCACAACCGTATTGATCAGCTCGGCTTCGGGGGTGTCCTTGGCCTGTTCAAGGATGCGGTTGAAATCACGCGGGCGCAGGACCGCCCCCTTGTTCAGCTTGTAACCAGCACCCTCAAGGAATTCATGAAGCGCCTCAAGCTTTTCCTCGCTCGGCGCATCGTGAATACGATACATGCAGGGCTGCTTGATCCGTTCAAGTTCCTCGGCCGCACAGACATTCGCCGCGACCATGAATTCCTCGATCAGCTTGTGGCTGTCAAAGCGTGCCCGCGGGGCAATGGCAATAATCTGGCCCTTGTCATTCAGCTCGATCTTGCGTTCCGGAAGGTCAAGTTCCAGAACACCACGTCCTTTGCGCGCTTCAAGAAATGCTTCATACGCCCCGTAAAGCGGCTTGATAATGGTGTCAAGCAACGGGCCGGTGGTGTCGTCAGGATAACCATCCATCGCGCGCTGAACCTGATCATAGGTCAGGCGTGCTGCTGATCGCATCATCCCGCGACAGAATTTGTGCCGCAACTTGGTCCCATGCTTGTTGAGCCACATCTCGACGGCCATACAGCCGCGATCTTCGTGCGGAACCAGCGAACACCAGCCGTTGGACAGTTCAAACGGCAACATTGGCACAACCCGGTCCGGGAAATAGCAACTGTTGCCGCGCTTTACCGCTTCACGGTCGAGCGCGTCATGCGGGCGCACATACCAGGACACATCGGCAATCGCGACCATGATGTGCCAGCCACCTTCATTCTCCGGATCAGGATCGGGTTCGGCCCAGACGGCATCGTCAAAGTCGCGCGCATCGGCCCCGTCAATCGTCACCAGCGGAATGTCGCGCAGATCGGTGCGCTTGCCCATTGGCGTCGCCTTGGACTCACGCGCCTGCAATTCGACTTCCGGCGGGAATTCAAACGGAATACCACGCGCATGGATAGATACCAGACTGATCGATTTCGGTTCGTTGATATTGCCAAGGACCTCGGTAATCCGGCCCTTGCGTAGGCCGAAATGCTTGCCCGGCAGAATTTCCGTCAGAACCAGCGCCCCACCTTCAAGATCGGGATGATCATCCAGCGGCACGGCAATCTCGCCTGCATCCTTGCGGTCGGTGGGGACAACCCGGCCTTCGCGTTCATTGGGGCGGAAAATGCCCAGAACACGTTGCGGGCCGCTGCCCAGAACCCGCATGATGCTGGCTTCATAGGTCTGCTTACCGGTATAGCGCAGCTTGGCAAGTATCTTGTCGCCGATGCCCGGTGCGCTTGGTCCGCCACGCCGGATCATTTTCACGTAAATTACTGGCGGTTCATAATCTTCTTTCCAGACATTGGGACGGGCAATAACTTCGCCTTCGTCATCAATGCCGGTGATTTCCAGTACCTCGACAGGCGGCAGGCGGTCGGGTTTGTCAAACCGTCTGCGGCCCTTGACCACGTCACCACCGATTTTCAGATCCTTCAGGATCTTTTTAAGCTCGATCTTCGCTGCACCCTTGATGTTAAAGGCGCGCGCAATCTCGCGCTTACCCACCGGGGTGGGGCTCATATCGATGAATTCCATAATCTGTTCCCGGGTCGGGAACGGGGTTTTATTTTCTGTGTCGTTCGCCAACTTCGCGGCGTCCTTTCAATTGTATCGTCAAGAAAAGGAAGGCGGCGATTAGTTCGCCGCCTCTTTCTTCGTTGTTTTCTTGGCTGCGGGTTTCTTTGCAGCGGTCTTTTTGGCGGTCGGTTTCTTCGTGGCCGCCTTTTTTGTTGTTGTCTTTTTTGCGGCGGCTTTGGTTGCCTTGGCCGGTTTGCCGGATTTGGCTTCCTTTTCCTTCAGCGCCGCAATGGCCATTTCCAGCGTGACATCTTCCTTGTTTGTGTCACGCGGCAGATTGGCATTGGTTTTCTTGTGTTTGACAAACGGTCCCCAACGGCCATCAGCCAGGAATATCGGTTCGCCGTCATCCGGATGTTTGCCGATTTCTTTGCCGGCCTTTTCGCGTTTGTCTGCAATCAGCGCAATCGCACGGTTTTCACCAACCGTCAGAACGTCATCCTCGGCCTTAAGCGATGCAAAGATGCTGCCGGCCTGAACATAGGGGCCAAACCGACCGACATTGGCCTTGATTTCCTCGCCCGTGTCGGGGAATACGCCGACCAGACGTGGCAATGTCAGCAATTCTTCCGCCTTGGTCAGATCGACAACAGATGGCTCCAGCCCTTTTGGAAGGGATGTCCGCTTCGGCTTGACCTTTTTGGGTTTGCCGTTCTTGCCTTCGACTTCCTCTTCTTCACCCAGTTGCACATAAACGCCATACGGGCCTTTGCGCAGGGTGATTTCCTTGCCGGTTTCCTTATCGATGCCAAGCACCTTGGGCCCGGAATCGAGTTCGGAATCACCGCCATTTTCATTGGCAACCAGCGGACGGGTAAAGTTGCATTCCGGATAATTCGAACAGCCGAGGAACGCACCGAATTTGCCGAGCTTGAGGCTGAGCGTGCCATCAGCACATTTCGGGCATTTATGCGGGTCTGTACCATCTTCGCGTGCCGGGAACAGGTAATTTTCAAGCATCACCTGAAGCGCATCAAGCACATCGGTGATCTTCAGTTCCTTGGCTTCGTCGACATTGCCCTTGAATGCGGCCCAGAACTGGTTCAGGACATCGCGCCAGGCAAGGCTGCCGTTCGAAACGTCATCAAGCTGGTTTTCCAGATCGGCAGTAAAGTTGTACTGCACATAACGTTCAAAGAATTTCGACAGGAACGCCGTGACCAGACGGCCGCGATCCTGTGCGACAAAGCGGCGCTTGTCCAGCGTCACATAATCGCGATCCTGCAACACCGAAATGATCGACGCATAGGTCGACGGACGGCCAATGCCCAGCTCTTCCATCTTCTTGACCAGGCTTGCCTCGGTATAGCGGGGCGGGGGCTGGGTGAAATGCTGGTCGATGCTGACTTTGCCAAGATCAGGCTTCTGGCCTTCTTTTAACGGCGGTAGACGGCGATCATTTTCGTCCTCGGTCTCGTCATCCTTGCCTTCCTGATACAGCTTCAGGAAACCGTCAAATTTGACGACCGAACCATTGGCACGCAGAACCACGTGATTGTCATTCGATGACAGATCAACCGCAACCTGATCGAATTTGGCGTCTTCCATCTGGCAGGCCACGGTCCGTTTCCAGATCAGGGTATAAAGGTTCAACTGATCCTTATCAAGATGACGGGCAACCTGATCGGGACGACGGAACAGGTCGGTCGGACGGATGGCCTCGTGGGCTTCCTGTGCGTTCTTGGCCTTGTTGGCAAAGCTGCGTGCGCTTGGCGGCAGGTAATTTTCGCCGTAATCCTTTGAAATCAGGCGGCGTGCTGCGGCCAGTGCCTCGCCAGAAAGAACCACGGCGTCGGTACGCATATAGGTGATCAGACCAACCGTCTCGCCACCGATATCAACCCCTTCATAAAGGCGCTGCGCAAGTTGCATGGTGCGTTTTGCACCAAAACCAAGTTTGCGCGATGCTTCCTGTTGCAGGGTCGATGTGGTGAAAGGCGGCTGCGGACGGCGTTTGACGTCCTTGCGTTCGACCTTTGAAACCGTATAGCTGCGGCTTTCGACCTTTTCCTTGGCAATCATTGCCGCACCCTCGTTGCCCAGTGCCAGCTTGTCCAGCTTCTCACCGTTCAGATGGGTTAGGCGCGCGGTAAAGTTGCCCTCAGGCACCTTGAAACCGGCTTCCAGCGACCAGTATTCGTCGGGGCGGAATGCTTCGATCTCGATCTCGCGTTCGCAGATCAGACGAAGGGCGACGGACTGCACGCGACCTGCAGACCGCGAACCGGGTAATTTGCGCCACAGGACAGGCGACAGATTAAAGCCCACCAGATAATCAAGGGCACGGCGCGCCAGATAGGCATCGACCAGTTCCTGATTAAGCTCGCGTGGATTGGCAATCGCGTCCGTTACGGCCTTTTTGGTGATCTCGTGAAACACGACACGATGAACGTCGCGACCGCGCAAAAGCTTTTTCTGTTCCAGAACTTCCAGAATATGCCACGAAATCGCTTCCCCTTCGCGATCCGGGTCAGTCGCGAGATAGATGGTGTCGGCATCGCGTGCGGCCGATGCGATCTCGCGGATCTGTTTTTCCGAACGGCCATCGGTTTCCCAGACCATCGAAAAATCATTGTCGGGATCAACCGATCCATCTTTTGACGGAAGATCGCGGATGTGACCAAAAGAGGCCAGCACCTTGTAATCGTCACCGAGATATTTATTGATCGTCTTGGCTTTGGCCGGGGATTCGACGATGACAAGATTCATTACGTTTTTCGTGTCCGGTTCTTGCGCCCTGGGGCGATAATGTATGTCGTGCTGCGAATGATCCGAATGTCCGACACTTATATATAGTGTGACCGTCTTTCAGATCAGATTGCGCAAATTGCGGCAAATCACAACAATATTGTCGCAGCACGGATGTCTGCGACACTCATTCGGCGATACGCGATACCCTATTTCCGGGGTGACGTTCAACCCTTCCTGCAAGCTCAAGCTCAATCAGCATGGTCGAAATCACATCGGCAGGCATGCCCGATGCCCGGATAAGCTGATCAATCAGTAGCGGGCTGGTCGACAATAGCTCGAGAACATCTTCTGTTCCGCGATCCTCATTTCGTGATCGGTCATTTACCCCGGTTTCTTCTTTGTTATCAACGCTTTCAGAGCTGTCATCAATGGTGCCGGTGCTGGCATCGCGTTCGATGGATTTAGTGATGTCGCTGAAATCATCTGACTGGCCGTTTACGATTGTCGCACGGCTGTCGATGGCAAAATGATGAATTCCTTCACGCAGATGGTTGTTTTGCAGCGAAACACGCAAGGCATCCAAAATCACGTCAACGGAGTCGCACAGGATCGCACCATCCCGGATCAGGCTGTTGGGACCTGCCGCGCGGGGATCGGTCGGACTGCCCGGAACGGCAAAAACATCGCGACCCTGTTCACCGGCAAAACGCGCGGTGATCAGCGATCCCGAATTGCGCCCGGCCTCGACCACGACGATGCCGTGCGAAAGTCCGGAAATGATCCGGTTGCGCCTTGGAAAATGCCGTGCCTGCGGATTTAATCCCGGCGGCATTTCCGAAATCACACAGCCATTTTCACAAAGCTTGCGATACAGATCGGCATGTTCCCGCGGATAAACCACATCAACACCGCCGCCCAGAACCGCAACGGTGCCACCAACAGTATTGGCGACCTGCAGGCAGGCATCGTGAACCGCGCCATCAATCCCGCGCGCCATACCCGATGCCACGACATATCCTGCCTCGCACAGGGCGGCTGATAAACGCCGGGCAAACCCGCATCCATTGGCCGATGCATTACGGGCTCCGACGATCCCGATGGTTGGTCTGGTTAAAAGTTCAACGCGTCCGAGTGCATAAAAATAGGGTGGGGCATCCTCAATCGCGGCCAGCATCGCCGGATATTCAGGATCGCCGATAATTACCGGCTTGGCATCGCAGGCCCGCGCCTGATCAATTTCGGCAATCGTGTCTTCACGCGTCGCCAGAACAATCTGCCGCTTGCCACCGGTGCGTGCGATAATATCGGGCAGGGCGTCAATTGCGTTGCGTGCTGATCCGAACCGCTCGATCAGCTTGCGGAACGTGACTGGTCCGACATTGGTACTGCGCGCCAGTCGCATGCGTGCGAGGCGTTCGGATTGCGCTAATCGTATGGGTTGTTGTGTGTCTGAAACCATAACGCCCGGATTGTGATCATCCGGGCGTTGTTTCGTCAAGCTATTCGAATTGCGGCCTATTCTTCGCTGGCAGCCGCGGCTTCTTTTTTCTTCTGGCCGATTTTGGGTTCCTCGCCTTTGATCAGGCGGCGGATATTGCTGTGATGAGCACCCCAGACAATCACGGCAAGGAAGATCGCAAGCCATCCGGCACCGGGATCATTGGCGATCAGGAAGGCCGCAATCGGGGCGGCTATCATCGCGATAAGCGCCGAAAGCGACGAAATGCGGAAAATCAGCGCCATGACAAGCCACGTTGCCGCTGCGACAAGCCCCATGATCCAGTTGACCGCGACAAGGGTGCCAAGGGTGGTGGCAACACCTTTACCGCCCTTGAAACGCAGCCAGACGGGGAACATATGCCCGATAACCGCAGCGCCGCCGGCAAAAATGCCAGCTTCGGCACTGACGAAGTGGGTAAAAAGCAGGGCTGCCGCTGCACCCTTGCCGACATCACCGACAAGGGTCAGGAACGCCAGAAACTTGTTCCCGGTACGCAGCACGTTGGTCGCACCGATATTGCCTGATCCGATCTTGCGGATATCGCCAAGTCCGGCCATCCGCGTCAGAACAAGGCCAAACGGGATCGAGCCCAGCAGATATCCGCAAACAGTTGCAATCTGGAGCGACATCAGGGTTGCCTTGTAAGTGGCATCAAGTTCCATATTCACGCGCCTTCCGCGACAGAGGGATCGGCAAAGACCTCGCGACCATCAATGATGGTGCGAAGGACACGGCCCTGGGTCAGGCGGCCGTCAAATGGCGAGTTTTTAGATTTTGACTCGAACTGATAGGGATCAATCTTCCATGGGCGATCCGGATCAAACAGCACCAGATCGGCAGCCGTCCCGATTTCAAGCGTGCCGGCACCCTTGATGCGCACCAGTCCAGCCGGGGCCGTCGTCAGCTTGGTAATCACGTCAAGCATCGACATATGCCCGTTGTGATAAAGCTCAAGCGTGATCGGCAGAAGAGTTTCAAAGCCAACGCCACCGGCGGCGGCCTGTGCAAAAGGCAGGCGTTTGGAGTCAACATCCTGCGGATTATGGTCGGATGCGATGGCATCAATCGTACCATCGGCAAGGCCCGCCACAATCGCCTGCCGGTCGTCCTCGGATCGAAGCGGCGGCGATAGCTTGGCAAAGGTTCGGTAATCCGAAACCGCATTTTCATTAAGTGCGAAATAGAAAGGCGCGGTATCGCACGTGACCTTAAGGCCGCGTTTCTTGGCCTTGCGGATTATCTCGACCGATTCCCCGGTCGAGATATGGGCAAAATGCAAACGTCCGCCCGTCATTTCAACCAGCCGCAAATCGCGTTCGATCTGCATGACTTCGGCAAGGGGGGACACACCGCTAAGACCAAGGCGGGTGGCAAGTTCGCCGCTATTCATTGCCGCACCCTTGGAAAGTTCCGGCTCCTCGGGATGCTGGACGATCATGCCGTCAAAGAAGGTCGAATAGGACAATGCCTGCCGCAGCAACCGCGCACTGGCGATGGTTTTCACGCCATCACAAAACGCCACGGCACCGGCCTGATGCAAAAGGCCCATCTCAGTGATTTCGCCACCTTCTATGCCCTTTGATACCGCGCCATAGGCAAAAACCTTGGCCAGGCCAACCTTGCGGGCGCGGCGGGCGATGAATTCGACACCGGCGACATCATCAATCACGGGATCGGTGTTGGGCAGGGCGATGATCGTGGTGATCCCGCCCGCTGCCGCCGAACGGCCGGCGGTTTCGATGGTTTCCTGATGTTCGAACCCCGGATCGCGCAATTGCGCGCGCATATCGACAAGGCCGGGCGCAAGACACGCACCCGCAGCATCAACAATCTCGCAATCCCTGGGAAGATTGTCGCGCGTGACTTTTGCGCCGCAATCAATGATCTTGCTGTTTTCAATCAGGATGCCGCCCGTGCTGTCGGTTTGTGCGGCCGGGTCAAGCAGGCGGGCATTGATGATGGCCTTGCGGCCCGTGCCCTTTACTCGAATGGCTGGGGTCATGCCTGGCCTCCAAGCTGTCTGTGGTTCTGGACCAGCAATTCAAGGGCGGCCATGCGCACTGCAACCCCCATTTCAACCTGTTCGCGAATGACGGATCGTTCAACGTCGTCGGCGACTTCACTGTCAATCTCGACGCCGCGGTTCATCGGGCCGGGATGCATGATCAGCGCATCGGGCTTGGCATTGGCAAGCTTGGCGCGATCAAGGCCGTGGAAATGGAAATATTCGCGGACGGACGGGATAAAGCTTCCTTCCATGCGTTCCAGCTGAAGGCGCAGCATCATGACGATGTCGCAATCCTTGAGGCCTTCTTCCATGTCATGAAAAATCTCGACCCCCATCCGGTCGATTTTTGACGGGATCAGAGTCGGGGGGGCGACAAGGCGCACGCGCGATCCCATGGTATTGAGCAGCAGGATGTTGGATCGGGCGACGCGCGAATGCGCGATATCGCCGCAGATCGCAACGTTAAGCCGATGCAGGCGGCCCTTGTGACGGCGAATGGTCAGCGCATCAAGCAACGCCTGTGTCGGGTGCTCGTGTCGGCCATCCCCGGCATTGAGAACTGCGCAATTGACTTTCTCGCTCAGAAGCTTGACCGCGCCGCTGTCGCCATGGCGGACCACAAGTGCATCCGGGTTCATCGCATTGAGCGTCATAGCCGTATCAATCAGGGTTTCACCCTTTTTGACCGAACTGGTGCCGACCGTCATGTTGATCACCATCGCGCCGAGCCGCTTGGCAGCCAGTTCGAACGATGTCAGCGTTCGGGTCGAGTTTTCATAGAACAGATTGACGACCGTGGCCCCGGCAAGAATGTTGCTGGTCTTGTCTGCGGTGCGGTTCTTTTCCGCATAATGCTGGGCACGATCAAGAATAAGGGTGATTTCCCCCGGGGTAAGACCTTCGATACCGAGGAGGTGAGGGTGCGGATAGTGATCCGCCGCTGGTCCCATGACACTCATGGCGTTGCACATATTCCTTAAATGGTATGGGCAGAATTTCGCGCGGAGCATACCCAATTGCCCCTGTCACGGAAAGTTAAAATATTGCTCCAAAAAGCTGACCGGATGGTCAGCATTTCATCTGGTTTACATCAGACTACATGCAGCAAAACCGCAAGGATCGGTATGGTGATAATGGCGAAAAGCGTGTGAACCGTAATGATGCTGGCCATCATCGGTGCGTCACCGCCCATCAGGCGGGCCAGTACAAACGCACTGGCCGAACAGGGGAGCCCTGCATAAAGCACAACTGCCGCCAGTTCCACCGGCGGCAGGCCGAGCAAAAGACAAAGCCCTGCTGCAATCGCCGGGCTGATGACGAGTTTGCCCAGTGTCGAAAACCCGACCGGCCCCCCGGCACGTCGTGCCGCCGAAAGATCAAGCCCCGCACCAACTGCCAGAAGCCCGATTGGCAATGCCGCACGCCCCAGAACTTCCAGAAACGGCCCGATCACCGGCGGCAGGCCAAATCCCGTCATATTGATCGCGATGCCCAAAACACACGCCATCAGCAACGGATTGCGCAGAACATCGCGCAAAAGCGACACCGCACCGGGCGTGCGTTCATTATCCCCCCAATGCGCGCAGGCCAGAACCGAAAGCACATTGACCGTCGGCACGACCAAGGCAACGCAAAGGGCGGTCACCGTCAATCCGGCTTCGCCAAGAAGGGCGGCGGCAACCGCAAGCCCGATATAGGTATTGGGTCGGATCGCTCCCTGAAACAGCGACGAAAAGGCCGGGTTGCTGACTTTCAGAACCGGTTTCGTGATCAGGATAAGAACGGTGCAGATGAAAACCGTGCCCAGCATCGCAGTCGCAATCCCCGCCAGCGGCAGGCTGCCCAGATCGGCCTGCGCAGTATTGGCAAACAGCAATGCCGGGAATGTCACATAATAGGTCAGCTTTTCCGCCCCAGGCCAGAACGCATCAGGCAGGAATTTGCGTTGCCGCAGGATGAAACCAAGCACGATCAGGGCAAAGGTCGGGATCAGGGCGGACAGGATGGCTAACATGGGGCGCTTTCGAAAATATCTTGCGGCACGATGGGCCGGTTATTAATCGGTTGTTATGTGATTTGCTGTGATGGTTTGCATTGCGACGGTCCTGTCTGACATCGTATCGACAAGACTGTTTGTTTCATTGCATGTCCATCCTGTGATAATGAGCATGGGTCAGATAATGCGTGCAACGCACTGATTTATCAATTGAAAGAAATTCCTGCGCTGTTAGCACTGCAAACAGGAATGCAATCAGGGGAATGCCCATGAGCCGCTCAATCGATCATCTGGTTTTATGTGTCAATGATCTTGATGCGGCCTGTGATGCCTATCGCAGGCTGGGCTTTACTGTCACCCCGCGCGCCAATCATCCGTTTGGCACCGGCAACGCCCTGATTCAGCTTGATGGCATGTATATCGAATTGCTTGCCGTGATCGAGCCGGAAAAAATCGCCGAAACCGATCTCGCAGCGCCGTTTTCCTTCCCGATTTATAATCGCGATTATCTGCGTCAGCGTGAAGGCATGTCGATGCTGGCGCTGCAATCACGCGATGCGGAAAAAGACCGGGAGACTTTCATTGCCGCCGGTGCCGCCGTTCCGCGTGTCTTCAAGTTCGAACGCGAAGCCACCCGCCCGGATGGTTCTCTGACCGATGTGGCATTCTCGCTTGCCTTCGCCAATCACCCGTTGCTGCGTCACGCCGTAACATTCGTTTGCCAGCATCGCCACCCGCCGCAGAATTTCTATTATCCGGAATATCAGACGCATGCGAACGGGGCCTATGCGATTGGCAAGGTGTTCCTGATGCATTGGGCGGCCGACGCGGTATCGGATTTTGTTGCCGAAATCGGCACCAACAAGATTGTCGAAGCCCTTCACAGCGATGAAATGGTCACCCGTTTTGGCATTGATGATCCGCTTTTCCCGACCGACGGATTTGCCGGGTACGAAATCATCGTTGACAGGATCGATGCCATCGCCGAGGCCGCCCAATCCATGGGGGCAATCCATAAGAAGGGGCGGCTGATCCTGCCGCCATCCAAATTCTTCGGGACCCTGATTGTCTTCAAGGCCAAAGAAAAAGCCGCCTGACATATCAGGCGGCCTTATCGGAAATCTTGAAACGGCCCGGTTTGATCGGGCGAAAATCAGGCGTCTTCGTCGCCGATTTCGTCCTCATCGTCATCGTCCGGATTTTCATACGGATCGGTGTGAAGATTAAGGTTATCAAGCGCACCCTGGAGGATATAGGCCGCCGCCGTTTTATCGACAACTTCCGCACGGCGTTTGCGGGTCATATCGACATCCTCGATCAGGATGCGTTCAACCGCGTTGGTCGAAAGACGTTCATCCCAAAGCAGGATCGGCAGGTCGATATAATTCTGCATTTCGTCGACAAAGGCATAAACCCGGTGGCAGGCCTTGCCGATCGTGCCGTCAAGCTCACGCGGAAAACCGATGATGATACCACCGACATTCTGTTTGGTGATGATCGCCGAAAGTTCGGCAATATCCCGCGTGAATTTCTTGCGCGAAATCAGTGAATAGGGGGACGCGATCTGTAGCCCGACATCCGAAAGGGCCACGCCAATGGTCTTGGTGCCGAGATCCAGCCCCAAAACGCGTGCTGCCGGTGTCAAAAACCGCAGCAATTCCTGTGTGTCATTGCAAATCATGGCGCCCTTATAGGTGCGTTGCCCGAAAAACGCCAGCGCATTTCAACCGGCGAAACGCAATACTGACATGCCTGAAACGTCGGTGAAAGCATGGCTTTGCCCCCGATGTCCGCCATGATCAGGTGGCAACTTTCCCAGCCGTTGGAAAAGTTGCCGAAATTGGCTGTCTCCGGCCCTTGCGGCGGGGGCAGCGGGGTGCTAGTTTCCGCGCTGTAATTTCAAGTTCCGGCAGGCTGGCTGCTTGCCGGGTGTTTTGTCATTCCTTAAGAGAGACTTTCATCCATGTCGTCTTTGGATAAGGAAACAGTTCGCAGGATCGCCTTTCTGTCGCGTATCAACGTGTCCGAAGAAGGGCTTGGCGAACTGGCGGGAGATTTGACCCGTATCCTCGATTTCGTCGAGGAACTGCAAGAAGTTGATGTCGAGGGTTGTGATCCCCTGACGTCGGTTGCCGATCTGACCCTGCCGATGCGCAAGGACGAAGTCACCGATGGCAATATCCAGCAAAAAGTGCTGTCAAACGCACCGATGACCGATGCTGGCTGTTTTGTTGTGCCGAAGGTGGTTGAATAATGACTGATCTGACAAATCTGACGCTTGCCGAGGCCCGCGACGGGCTGGCAAAGGGTGATTACACATCGGTCGAACTGACCGAAGCCCACATCAAATCGATGGAAGTGCACCGTAATCTGAACGCTTACATCACCGAAACCCCGGACAAGGCCATCGACATGGCCAAGGCTTCGGATGCCAAGCGCGCCAAGGGCGATGCGGGTAAAATGGAAGGCCTGCCGATTGCGATCAAGGATCTGTTCTGCACCGAAGGTGTCCAGACGACTGCGGCCTCGCACATCCTCGAAGGTTTCAAACCGGAATATGAATCCACCGTCACCACCAACCTGTTTAATAACGGCGCGGTGATGCTGGGCAAGGCCAACCTTGATGAATTTGCCATGGGGTCGTCCAATACGTCGTCCTATTATGGCAATGTCATCAACCCGTGGAAGGGTAAGGATGGCAAGGATCTGGTTCCGGGGGGCTCTTCTGGTGGTTCGGCGGCGGCTGTTGCCGCAGGCATGGCGCTGGCGGCGACCGGTACCGATACCGGTGGCTCGATCCGTCAACCGGCATCCTATTGCGGTATTGTAGGCCTGAAGCCGACCTATGGCCGTTGCTCGCGCTGGGGCATTGTTGCCTTTGCTAGCTCGCTTGATCAGGCAGGTCCGATGACCAAAACCGTTCGCGACGCTGCGATCATGCTGGGCGCAATGGCCGGTCACGATGCCAAGGACAGCACATCCGCCCCGGTTGCGGTTCCTGATTTCGAAGCCGCCCTGACGGGTGACATTCGCGGCATGAAAATCGGTATTCCGAAAGAATACCGCGTCGATAACATGCCCGAAGAAATCAACAGGCTGTGGGATAACGGTATTGCGATGCTGCGCGATGCGGGTGCCGAAGTGGTCGATGTGACCCTGCCGCACACCAAATACGCGCTTGGCACCTATTATATCGTCGCCCCGGCCGAGGCATCCTCGAACCTTGCGCGTTATGACGGCCTGCGTTACGGCCAGCGCGTCATGGATGAAGGTGACAGCCTGGACGACATGTATATGAAGTCCCGTGCGGCTGGTTTCGGCAAGGAAGTCCAGCGCCGCATCATGATCGGCACCTATGCGCTGTCGGCTGGCTACTATGACGCTTACTACAACAAGGCGCTTAAAGTCCGTCGTCGCATTTACGAGGATTTCGCAACCGCATTCGGCACCGTTGATGCCATTCTGGCACCGACTGCACCGTCGGCGGCCTTTGCGATTGGCGAAAACGAAGACGATCCGGTCAAAATGTATCTGAACGATGTCTTTACCGTCCCGGCAAGCCTTGCGGGTCTTCCGGGCTTGTCGCTGCCGACCGGCCTGTCTGCCGATGGTCTGCCGCTTGGTCTGCAGCTGATTGGTAAACCGTTTGACGAAGAAACCGTTCTGCGTGTCGGTGGCGTGCTTGAAACTGCCGCCAACTTTACCGCGAAACCGGCCGGGCAGGAGGGCTGATCCATGACCTATATCATCGAAGGTTCAACCGGCCCTTGGGAAATCGTTGTCGGTCTGGAAGTTCACTGTCAGGTGGTTTCCAAATCCAAACTGTTTTCCGGTGCATCGACCACATTCGGTAACGAACCGAACACCAATGTCAGCCTTGTTGACGCGGCCATGCCTGGCATGTTGCCGGTCATCAACGAGGAATGCGTGCGGCAGGCCGTAAAGACCGGCCTTGGCCTTAAAGCCAGGATCAATCTTGAAAGCGTCTTTGCGCGCAAGAACTACTTCTATGCCGATCTGCCGCAGGGCTATCAGATTTCGCAGTTCGACAAACCGATCGTCGGCGAGGGGACCATTATCCTCGATATGCCTGATGGCTCGACCAAATCGGTTGGCATTGAACGCCTGCATCTTGAACAGGATGCCGGTAAATCGATGCACGATCAGGATCCGAAATATTCGCATATCGATTTGAACCGTTCGGGCGTTGCCCTGATGGAAATCGTGTCCAAGCCTGATATCCGCACTCCGGAAGAAGCTGGTGCATACCTGACCAAGCTGCGCGCAATCGTGCGTTACCTTGGCACGTGTGATGGCAACATGAACGAAGGTTCGATGCGCTGTGATGCCAACGTTTCGGTCCGTCGTCCGGGCGCTGAATTCGGCACGCGTTGCGAAATCAAGAACGTCAACTCCATCCGTTATGTGATGCAGGCGATCGAGATCGAAGCAAAACGTCAGGTCGAAGTCATCGAAGCCGGTGGCGAAATCGTTCAGGAAACCCGTCTTTACGATCCGCGTCTGGGTGAAACCCGTTCGATGCGATCCAAGGAAATGGCACATGATTACCGCTATTTCCCGGATCCGGATTTGCTGCCGCTGGTATTCGATCAGGCATTCGTTTCCGAAATCGAAAAGACCCTGCCGGAACTCCCGGACGAGAAAAAAGCCCGCTTCATGCGCGAAAACGGCCTGTCGGCTTATGATGCCGGTGTTCTCGTTGCCGATCAGGAAAAGGCCGCCTATTACGAAGTCGTTGCCAAGGGCCGTGATGGCAAACTTGCCGCGAACTGGGTGATCACCAACCTGTTTGGTGCGCTCAACAAGCTGGAAGTTCCTGTCACCGAAAGCCCGGTCACGGCCGAAAATCTCGGCAAACTTCTGGACCTGATTTCGGACGACACCATTTCGGGCCGTATTGCCAAGGACGTCTTTGAAATCATGATCGAAACCGGAAATGACCCGGAAAAGATCGTCGAAGAAAAAGGTCTGAAGCAGATCACCGATACCGGTGCGATTGAAACCGCGATTGACGAAGTCATTGCGGCCAACCCGGACAAGGTTCAGGAAATCCGCGACGGCAAGGATCGCATGCTGGGCTGGTTCGTTGGCCAGGTCATGAAATCCACGGGCGGCAAAGCCAACCCGGGCATGGTCAACCAGATGCTCCGCGACAAAATCCTCGGCTGATTTCAATCATCAGAAGATGTCCAAAAGCCGCCCGTTTCGATCTGAAACGGGCGGCTTTTTGTTGGGTTCTATGTGTCGCTAATCATCTTCAAAGTTAATGAGCCAAATGCTGCCTGAAGATTTCATAAAACATATTTTTGTAGAATTGGGAGGCGTCGGAACTTTTGTCTTTAAATCACAAATTTGCTGCCTGTAAGAGTAGGCTCAGGTTTCTTGGAGATGGCTCAATACCCCGCTCCCTTTCTGCTTGCAGCATTTCATAGCTTAGAACAATAACGCGAGCCGCCTCCGATATGTCCCATGTCCTATTGTTTTGTGAGCGATAGGATTCAATTTCCTTGAGAATCATGCGTAGTAAATCAGCGTCAATCACGCGCGCTTGATCCTGCACTTCGCTTCTCAGCATGCTGCCTCTTCCTGTCAGCAACCAGCTTGCGTCTATGCCATTATCAACCAGTACAGCCAAAGATGATGCTTTTGGTTCATTTTTGTCCAGCTCGTAACGTTCCCACGATTTGCGTGTAAGTCCGGCAAGGTCTGCTGCTTCCGATGCACTAAGCCCTATATGCTTTCTTGCCTCTCTTATTCGCCCACTAAGGTTGGTTATCATAACTGCTGTTCCTGTATGGAATTGGAGTGTGAAGAATCAAAAAAACATAAACCTTTGGTTTATTTAGATTCTCAAAATTGATACTTTTGGGGTTTTGGTTTAAAAAAATACCATTAAAGGTATTTTTTCTTGATTTTGGTTTATTTATGCACCATTACTTCTCTGTCTTTGATGGTGTGTGCAGAGTGAACTTCAGTGCCAAACTGAAATGATCGCCTGAATCCGTGCATAAGCGATGTTTTGCCGGGGCGATATTTGGCATTCGCGATCTATCTGCGCTTGACTGTTAACTTTCCGACTGGGGTGTTGGTTAATCTCAAGCAAAGTGTGAGACGTGATTTACGCAGCTTGGCGAAGTGCTCAGGATGATCGTCGCACAGTGTTTATTTCCTGTAAGCATTCTGAAACCTTAGAAAACCTTCGTGATGACTTGAGGCAATTTCGCATATTTCATCTCAAGTTGCGTGCTGGCAGGTCATGTTCATTCAAAGCCATTGATTGCATGGGACAATTTTGCTCAGAGCGAAACAGTTTCCTCTGATTGCTGCGTGAAATGAATTCATTCTTTTGTATCAAGGCTCCCTCTAGATGTGTGGTTCTTTTTTGGGAGAACAATACTAAAGGATAGTTATTGGGGTGTGGGGTAGTAATATGGGGCTTCTAAAGCGAATTAAAATTGCCATCAAAGTTGCTGGCGGTTTTGGCGTGATGTTGGTTTTGATGATCACGGTGTCGGCGATCTGCGTTATTGCATTGATGGATGCAGACAGTAATTTCAACGAGTATCGGCAGATTGCACTGCAATCAAACCAAGCTTCACGTGTTCAGGCTAATATGCTTGAAGCTCGTGTCTCGGTTTTGAGTTTTCAGATGAAGCAGTCTCCTGAAGCTCTTGAAAACGCAAATCAAAGACTAGAAACAACCAAAAAGCTTAACGTCGAATTTTTGTCTCTTGTTAAAGACCCTGACTACCTTGAAAGTGCGAAAGCTGTGGATCAGGATATTGCGGCGTATGCTGCGGCGGTTCGCGCTTTAAGCGCAACCAAGGATTCTGCGGAACAACAACATATCGCTGAATCAATCCTGAACGTTCTGGGGCCAAAGGTTGCAAGCGACATCGAAGAACTCAAACTGTCCTTCAAAGCCAAACAGGATGATATTGGTCCGAAAGCAAAAGCAGAAAACGCTTTTGCCATTTCGCTTGCCACAATCATTTCTGCAATTGCTGTTGTGGTCGGTTTGGCCGCAGCGTGGCTAATCGGTCTTGGTATTTCACGACCGATTGTTACGATCACAAACTCGATGCGAGTTCTCGCCGGTGGTGACAAAACCATCGATATTCCAGGGCAGGATCACAAGGATGAAATCGGTGACATGGCAAAGGCTGTCTTGGTATTTAAAGAAAACATGATCAAGGCAGAGGAACTGGCCGGCCAGGAAGTAGAAGCTCAAAAGCAGCGCGAAGCCCGCGCCAGATTGATCGAAAAGCTAACTGGTGATTTTGAAGATGATGTATCGATCGTTCTGAAAACGGTTGCGGATGCTGCGAGTGAAATGCAGCATACAGCGACATCAATGACGGCGACTGCGGAAGAAACCAGTCGTCAGTCAACGGTGGTTGCCGCGGCGGCCGAGCAGGCATCTAATAACGTTCAAACGGTTGCCAGTGCCTCCGAAGAATTGAGTGCATCGATCTCTGAAATCAGTCATCAGGTTACCCAGTCGTCCCGTGTGGCCGATAAGGCTGTTGCGGAAGCGCAAAGTACGAATGCACAAGTCCGAGGGCTTGCAGAAGCGGCCCAGAAAATTGGTGATGTTGTTGGTTTGATCAGTGATATTGCGGCTCAGACAAATCTTTTGGCACTGAATGCCACGATTGAAGCGGCCCGCGCAGGCGAAGCCGGCAAAGGTTTTGCCGTCGTTGCCGCGGAGGTCAAAAACCTTGCCAACGCCACGTCCAAGGCCACCGAAGAAATCACCAGTCAGATTTCTGCCATCCAGAGCGAAACAGAAGGTGCTGTTGTCGCCATTGATTCCATCGGAACAACCATCACCGAAATCAGCGAAATCGCATCGGCAATTGCCAGTGCGGTTGAGCAGCAAGGTGCCGCAACCGATGAAATCAATCGAAATGTCCAGGAAGCATCAGCTGGAACCGGCGAGGTAACGGTCAATATTCACGGCGTCAACGAAGCAGCGGCATCAACCGGTGCTGCGGCCGAGCAAGTGCTATCTGCCTCAAACAATATGTCTCAGCAAGCTGAAATACTGCTTCAGAAAGTCGAGACTTTCTTGTCGGCGGTAAAGGCAGCTTAAGCTGTCTGCGGCATTTCGCCAAAGTTCAGACCCAGATATGGCTGATGAGCGCTAGACGAACTTCTATCAGCCTTATTTTTCAATGGTTAAGCTCGATTAATTTATGGGTTTAACCATTTTCTATGCGTATTGGCTTGTTGTCTGGTGAATTAATCCAGATGTTCCAGGTTTTTTGTAAGCTCACAGGTCAAATATCTTCCTAAGTGTCTGTGGTCCTGTAATCGCGCGGTGATGCACCAAGAATGCGTTTGAACATATTGCTGAACGCGGCGGGATTGTCATAGCCAAGGTCCATCGCAATCGTTGTCACGGCTTCGCCGGCGGCCAGTCTCGGCAGGGCGGCAAGGATGCAGGCCTGTTGACGCCATTCGACAAAGCTTGATCCGGTTTCCTTGCGAAACTGCCGGGTAAAGCTTCGGCGGCTCATACCCAGATGATGGCACCAGTCATCAATGGTTTCATGCGGGGTCGGGGAGGCCAGAAACGCCCGACATTTTTTCCTTAATCCCGCCTGTTCCGGTAGCGGAAGCGACAGCGGAAGGACCGGTAACCGTTTGATTTCATGTTCAATCAGCCCCATCAATGCACCATCACGCCCCGCCATGTCATATTCCGCCGGGACGGCAACCGCTTCGATCAGCAGATGGCGCATCAGCGATGAAATGCCGACCACCTTGCACTGATTGTCCGTTGCACCAAGCCGGTCCGGGCGCAGATAAAGCGACCGCATTTTGACATCGCCAAACAGGCGGACCTCGTGGATCACCCCGGCGGGGATCAGCATGCCGCGCTGGGGCGGCATCATCCATGCGCCTTGCGGGGTTGATGCCATCAAAACCCCGGTCATGCCATACAGCAACTGATCGCGATCATGGCGATGGGCGGCAATCACGTGACCGTCGGGATAATCCGTACCCAATGCGATAACCGGTCTTGGAACTTCGCGAAAAGATGACATCGATGCCTGCCTGTGATGATTGGCCCAGTCTGGTAATAAATTGACCCTAACGCGGTGGTGGGTCGTTTTGCAATTTTTATAATGACGATCAACGCACCAAGGCGTGCGTTTAATGTCATTTCAACGAGGTCCCCGATGAACGAAGCCGTTCTCAACCGGCCGCAAGTCTCCCGAACCGTTTTGCCGGTTCTGGGTGCGGCCAGTTTCTGTCATTTGCTGAACGATATGATCCAGTCGCTATTTGTCGCGGCTTATCCGGTGTTCAAGGGCGGCTTTGATCTATCGTTTGCGCAGCTCGGTCTATTGACCCTGACCTATCAGGTGACGGCATCACTGTTGCAGCCCTTTATCGGCCATTTCACCGATCGTCGGCCGCAACCTTATTCCCTGCCGTTTGGTATGGGGATGTCGATGGCGGGGCTTCTGGTGCTGTCCTCGGCAACCAGTTTTGCGATGCTGCTTGTGGGCAGTGCGATGCTCGGCGTGGGATCATCGATCTTTCACCCGGAATCCTCGCGTCTGGCACGTCTGGCATCGGGCGGGGCGCATGGCTTTGCGCAGTCGCTGTTTCAGGTGGGCGGCAATGTCGGTTCAGCCATCGGGCCGTTGCTGGTGGTCGCAGTGGTTTTGCCGCACGGACAGGGCAGTCTGGCATGGTTTGCCTTTGCTGCATTGGCCGGTGTTGTGATCCTGACGCTGCTCGGGCGCTGGTATAAACGCAACGGCCATGCCGTGCGCCGCCCGCGTGTTGTTCATCTGGCGGCAAATCTTCCGGTCCGACGCCAGGTGATTGGCGGCCTTCTGGTTCTGTTCTGTCTGATGCTGTCGAAATGGTTCTATCTTGCCAGCTTCACCAGCTATTACGTCTTTTACCTCATGGAAAAATTCCCGCTGTCAGAAGGCGACGCCCAGATTTATCTGTTCATTTTCCTGGCCTCGGTCGCGGCGGGAACTCTGATCGGCGGATCGGTAGGCGATCGGATTGGCCGCAAAAAGGTGATTTGGGGATCGATCCTTGGGGCACTGCCCTTTGCGCTGATCCTGCCCTATGTCGGGTTGGGGGCAACCGTGATGCTCTCGATTGCCATCGGTCTTATCCTGTCATCGGCCTTTTCGGCGATTGTGGTCTATGCGCAGGAACTTGTGCCGGGGCGCATTGGCATGATTTCCGGTCTGTTCTTCGGCCTTGCCTTCGGACTTGGCGGGATTGGCGCGGCCATTCTTGGCGTGATGGCCGATCATTTCGGGCTGGGGCCGGTCTATCAGCTTTGCGCGTGGTTACCAGCCATCGGCTTCCTTGCGATTTTCCTGCCCGATATCGAACACGCCCCTGACGCCTGAATGCCGCATGCCGGAACAAAAAAGGCCGCCCATCGGGGCGGCCTTTTCATTGGTGTTATGCGCGATCAGGCCAGTTCACGGGCTGGGTAACCGGCATCGTCAATGGCGGTGATCAGGGCTGCGACATCGGGATTGCCGGTCACGGTTACTTCGCCCTTGGCCAGGTCGATATCGGCTTTTTCAACGCCCGAAACGCCTTCGACGGCTTTGGTAACAGTTGCGGCGCAATGGCCGCAGCTCATTTCATCGACTTTCAGTTTCAGCATTCCGGTGGCTCCGTTCGTTTGGATTCGATGATCCGACTATGGGGCTTCCAGTCGCTGGAAGGTCAAGCGATTATTTACCCAGCAATCTGACAACCGCGTCGGCGGCAGCATCGCTTGATGCCGGGTTCTGGCCGGTCACCAGTTTGCCATCGACAACCGCATAGGATGCCCACATATCACCGCGTTCATAAAGACCGCCCTGTTTGGTGAATTCGTCCTCGATCAGAAGCGGCACGACCTTTTCAAGGCCGACGGCCTTTTCCTCGTCATTGGTGAAGCCGGTGACTTTTTTGCCCGCCACCAGCGGCTTGCCGTCTTTGGTTTTGGCATTCACGAATGCTGCCGGGCCGTGGCAGACAGCGGCAACCGGTTTGTCCTGTGCGACAAATGCCTCGATCAGGGCGATGGATTTGGCATCAATCGCCAGATCCCAAAGCGGCCCGTGACCGCCGGGATAAAACAGTGCGTCATAATCATCGGCTTTCAGGCCATCAAGTTTCACGGTGTTGGCGAATGCTTTCTGGGCGTCGGCATCGCCTTCAAACCGTTTGGTCGCCTCGGTCAGGGCATCGGGAACCTGGCTGTTGGGGTCAAGCGGCGGCTGACCACCCTTGGGGGATGCCAGCGTGATATCGGCACCGGCATCGCGGAACCGGAAATAGGGGGCGGCAAGTTCTTCCAGCCAGATACCGGTTTTGTGGCCGGTATCGCCCATTTTGTCGTGGGACGTCACAATCATCAGAATACGCATCGTTTTGGTCCTCGATATGTGAATAGGATTTGCACCAAGGATAGGATGCTGATCTAATTTGCGAAAGGTCGAAGAATTGGACAGATTGGCAAATTAAATGAGCAGGTGAAATGTCGGCACTGGATGAAGTTCGGGCAATGATGATTTTCGCCCGCGTAGTCGAGGATGGCGGGTTTTCTGCCGCGGCGCGCAAGATGGGGCTGAGCCGTGCTGCGGTATCCCATCAGATCCGGCAGCTTGAAGCCAAACTTGGCGTGCCCCTGCTTCGGCGCAGCACGCGTAATTTCAGCCTGACCGATGCCGGAACGCGTTATTACGACAGTTGCCGGACGATCGCGCTGGAGGCCGAGGCCGCCCGCAAGCGGGTCGAAGTCATGCGTGACGAGCCGGTCGGCAAGATATCGATCACGTCATCGGTCCATCTGGGCACACTTCGGATCGTGCCGATCCTTGACCGGTTTCGCCAGACCTATCCGGGGGTGGCGATTGATGTTCATCTGTCTGACGAGGTCGTCGATTTGATCGGGCGGGGGATTGATATCGGCATCCGGTCCGGGCCGCTCAAAAGCTCGGACCTTAAAAGTTTCAAGCTCTATCAGACCGACCGGATCATTGCGGCGTCGGCGGGGTATGTTGCTCGGGTGGGCTTGCCCGAAACCCCCGAACAGCTCGCCGATCATGACTGGGTGATGTATAGCCGGGTTCCCGAAACCCTGCGTCTGACCTGCGATGATCAGGAAAAATCCATTCGGGTATCGGGCAGTGTCCGGGTTGATAATGCAACTGCCCGCCTGCAATTCCTGCGCGGCGGGCACGGGCTTGCGGTTGTGCCGTTTTGCGATATTGCCGATGAAATTGCGCGTGGTGATCTGGTGCATGTTTTGCCGAACTGCAAACTGCCCGATCTTGAAGTTTTTGCCGTTTTTCCGGCCGGTGTGACGCGCAGTGCCAAAATTCAGTCGCTGCTTGATTTCATGCGGCGCGAACTGCGCGACATCGATATGGGCCGCAATGGCGGATAACCGGTTTTGGCTACTGTTGTCATATTGATCAATCCCGATTGATCGGCTATTCCCCAATGACGATCTTCAGGGGGAAACATGGCCAAGCTGTTCTTTTATTATTCGTCGATGAACGCGGGCAAGTCGACGACACTTCTGCAATCGAGCTTCAACTATCAGGAACGCGGCATGCAGACGCTTCTGCTGACCGTGGCGTTTGATGATCGTTTTGGTGTCGGCAAGATCGCATCGCGCATCGGCCTTGAAGCCCCGGCGGTCTTGTTTGACGGCAATACCGACCTTTGCGCCCTGATCGGGGAAAAGCTTGATGAAGGCCGGATTGATTGCGTGCTGGTGGACGAGGCGCAGTTTCTGACCAAGGACCAAGTCTGGCAGCTTTCCGATGTCGCCGACAAGCTTGGCGTGCCGGTGCTGTGCTATGGCATCCGTACCGATTTTCAGGGGCAGCTTTTCGAAGGCTCGAAATGGCTTCTGGCCTGGGCCGACAAACTAAGCGAGCTTAAGACAATCTGCCATTGCGGACGCAAGGCCGGGATGGTCCTGCGCGTTGATGAAAACGGCAATACGGTGCGCGAGGGGGCCCAGGTCGAAATCGGCGGCAATGATCGATATGTCTCCGTCTGCCGTCAGCATTTCAAGGAAGCGATGGGCAAATAAGCCGCCCGAATCTCTATTCTTCACAAAAAATGTTTAATCACGTCGATTATTCATTTTCACTCAGGAATAAATCAGGGGCGCGATTTCCGGTGCGATCAGCTTGTAAGCCACCAGCCACATCACCGCACAGGTTACGCCATCAATGATTTTCCAGGTGATTGGCCGTGCGACATAGGGTGCCAGCCATGCCGCGCCAAGGGCGATGGCAAAGAACCAGACAAAGCTCGCACTCATCGCGCCAAGCGCAAAGGTCAGCCGTTCCTCGGCGGGGAACTGCCCGCCAATCCCGCCAAGCATGACAACGGTATCAAGATAGACATGCGGGTTCAAAAGGGTTACGGCCAGTGTGGTCGATAGAACCGCCTTCCAGCTCGCCTGCCTGATATCGCTTTCTGACAGGGTTTCGGTTTCAAATACGCGTCTTAGCGCGCCAAACCCGTACCAGATCAGAAAGGTTGCACCGCCCCATGCCGCAGCTTTGGTCAGGATCGGGTAGGTGGCAACCAGTGTCCCCAGCCCCGCAACCCCGGCCGCAATCAGGACGGCATCACACAGCGCACAGATGAACGCGACCATTGCCGGATAGTTTCGGCGCAATCCTTGCCCCAACACAAAGGCGTTCTGCGCCCCAATCGCAATGATCAGTCCGCCGCCAAGGCCAAATCCGGTCGCAAAGGTCAGAAGCATTTTTCATTCCGCAAAATCGTTGTCGATGCGGCAGGGATAGCAGCTTTAACAAATAAGAAAATAGAATTATACTGATGTAGTATTAGAAAATTTTATGAATAAAATGCGCGAGGCAACGCATGGCCAGCCCCTATATCGTGCGGTTCGGAAGCTGTTTTAGGCATCACAGTAGTTAGTCGTGACGACAGGTAGCAGTTCTGATGGGGCGATCCATCCTTGGTGGCGGGCGAGGCTGCTTCGTGTCCGCGATGCATTATTGGTGGCAGGTGATCCATTGATGAATATGTGTGTCTGGTGGAGGAAGTTGGGATAATAAAATGATCGATTACAAGCTGTTGCAGGCCAGTGCCGAGGTGATCCGGCATGGTAGTTTTGAGAAGGCGGCGCGTGATCTTGGTCTGACGCAGTCTGCGATATCCCAGCGGGTCAAGTTGCTGGAAGACCGGTTGGGGCAGCCATTGATCATCCGGTCCAAACCGATTGCCGCGACCGATGCGGGCAAGCGGCTGTTGCAGCATTATCAGCGGGTTAGCCTGCTTGAGCAGGAATTATATGATGAACTGCCAAAGCTGCATTCTGCCAGCCGTTTCGGCCAGATCGCGATTGCGGTGAATGCCGACAGTCTGGCGACCTGGTTTGTCAAAGTTCCCAAAAGGTTATTTCACGAGCTTGACCTGCTGGTGCATCTGACGGTCGATGACGAGGCCCTTAATCACGAGGCGCTTCAGGCTGGCACCGTGCTGGGCGCGGTCAGTTTACGGCCCGATCCGATACAGGGATGCCGGGTGCGGCCATTGGGGGCGATGCGCTATATCATGGTGGTAGCGCCGGAATTCCGGGACCGGTATTTTGCCAATGGGGTGACGGCGGATGCGTTGCGATCCTGTCCGGCGGTGAATTTTTCGCGCCATGACGAATTGCAAAACCAGTTCTTAAACAGGTATTTCGGATTGGTGCCAGGGGAATTTCCGGCCCATACGGTGCCAAGTTCACAAGGTTTCGTTATCGTGGCCGAGCAGGGTATCGCCTATGCCGTGGTTGAGGAGCATCAGGCGGCGGAAGGTTTACAGAGCGGACGGTTGGTGCAGCCATGCCCGCATGTAATCGAACGGCCGCTTTATTGGCATCACTGGAATATGCAAAGCGGATTGCTGTCGCAGGTCAATGAGATCGTTCTGGGTGAAGCGCGCCATTATTTGCCCCAAATCGGGAACTAAAGGGTTGGGATCGCGTTCATTTTCGGTTTTCGCCATATGGCATAAGGACGATCCGATTTGCCAATCAGATTTGACAGGGGATGAATTCTGCCGCTTACTCACATGACTTCCAGACTGTGCGCTAACGCCTTATGGAAACAGGAAGATTGAATGTCGCATCGCCTTGTCGCCTGTGAACATTGCGATTACCTGCATGTTGAAGACGACATCCCGCCGGGCTTTGTGGCGCGGTGCGTGCGTTGCGGGTCGCCCTTGTATCAGGCGCAGAAGGGCACTGTGGAACGGCCGCTGGCCTTCGCCATTACCGCACTTGTCCTGTTTCTGATTGCCAATTCATTTCCGATCCTGACCTTTGCCATGGAAGGGCGCACCGAAAGCAACACACTGCTAAGCGGAGTTGTGACCTTCTGGCAGGAAGGTTTTCCGTTCCTGGCCTTTATGGTGGCGTTAACGTCGATTGCAGCCCCCCTGATGCTGATCGGGGCATATATCTATGTTTTGATGCCGCTTTATTTCGGCTTTGTCGTGCCGGGCCTGCGGGCGGTCTGGCGGGGTTTGGCGGTGATCCGGCCCTGGTCGATGCTGGATGTGTTCCTGATCGGGCTTCTGGTCGCGCTGACCAAGCTGACGGATTTTGCCGATGTCATCGCCGGGCCTGCCTTTTATGCGGTTTGTCTGCTGATCCCGGCGACATTGCTGATGAGTACGACACTGGATCCAAGGACCATCTGGCGCAGGCTGGCGCCGGAGAACCTGCGTTATGCAACGCTTGAGGATCTGGAAGAGCTGCGTGCCAATGCCGGGCAGACAAAGGCAACTGGCTGGATGACCTGCGAAACATGCGCGTTTGTCGTAACCGATAGTGCGGCACAGGAAACCGGCGGGAAATGTCCACGATGCGGGACGCATCTGCATCATCGCAAGGCAGGAGGCCTGTCGCGGGCGTGGGCGCTTCTGGTGGCCGCGATGGTGCTTTATATCCCGGCCAATATTTTCCCGATCATGACGATCACATATCTGGGACGCGCAGAATCCGATACCATCCTGTCGGGGGTGGCGGTTTTGATGCAGTCGGGTGAATGGCCGATTGCGATTGTTGTTTTTACGGCCAGCATCGTGGTGCCGATCCTGAAAATCGTGCTGTTGGGGTGGGTTTATGTTGCAACAGGGTTGGGATTGAGCGGGCCGCTTCGGCAGCGGACGCTGGTCTACCGGATCACGGAACTGATCGGCCGGTGGTCGATGGTTGATGTGTTCATGGTTTCGATACTGGCAGCACTTGTGAAATTGGGTAACATTGCAACCGTTGCACCGGGATTTGGTGCCGTGGCCTTCTGTGCCGTGGTCATTCTGACCATGCTGTCGGCGATGGCGTTTGATCCACGGCTGATCTGGGATCGGGCGGGAATGCAAAAGGAACAGGGGATGTCATCATGACGGACGACACCAGCCAGAATGCCGATCAGGGGCAGCCGGGCAGGCCCGAGGTGAAAAAGGCATTTCAGAACCTGCCGGTTATCTGGATCGTGCCGATTGTCGCGTTGATCATTGGCGGCTGGCTGTTATGGCGCGAAGCGTCGGCCAAGGGCCCGGAAATCACCGTAACATTTGAATCGGCCGAAGGACTGACAGCGGGCAAAACCGCGGTGCGGTATCGTGATGTCGATGTCGGGCAAGTGACCGAAATCAATCTGAGCAAGGATTTTGACCATGTCGTGCTGACCCTGCGCATGACTTCGGATTTCGAGCCCTATCTGACTGAGAACACCAAATTTTGGGTGGTGCGCCCGCGTGTTTCAGCACAGGGTATTTCCGGCCTGCAAACCATCGTTTCAGGCGCCTATATCGAAGTTGTACCCGATAAATCGGGCAAGGAAGCGCGCGAATTTACCGGATCGGAAGAACCGGAATATGTGCCCGATGGCACGGATGGCACACGCTTTATCCTGATGGCGGAGGAGCTCGGTTCGGTCGCGTCGGGAACCCCGGTTCTGCTGCGCGGGGTCGAGGTTGGCGAGGTCCTTGATACCAACCTGGATTCCGCCGCCGAAAAGGTGTCGATCCCGATCTATATTCGCAAACCGTTTGATGCATTGGTCAAGCGCGATACGCGGTTCTGGAATTCAAGCGGCATCAGCCTTGATCTGAATGCGGAAGGTTTTTCGGTGCGTGCACAATCGGTGCGCTCAGTGTTGGCTGGCGGGATCAATTTCTATACACCGGAAGAAAGCCTTAATTCCGAAACAGCGAAATCCGATACGGTGTTCCGGCTTAATGATAATCGCAAACAGGCGGAAATTCTGGCACATGGTATCACCCAGAAATACATGCTGTATTTCGATTCATCCGTTCGCGGGCTGACGCCGGGGGCACCGGTGGAATTCAATGGCATCCGTGTGGGTACGGTCAACAGCGTCAATCTGGAATATGTTGTGCCGAACCAGTCATTCCGGGTGCCGGTCGAAGTCACGCTGGAACCGGAACGGGTACAGATGGTTGGTGGGCAGAATCCCGAAAATACAGACTATGCGCAGATCATGGATATTCTGGTCGAGCGCGGCTTGCGGGCGCGTCTGAAAACCGGAAGCTTTATCACCGGTCAACTGTTTGTCGATCTTGGCATGTATCCGGTGACACCTGCCCGGTATCTGGGTGACGGGCAGGCGAGAATTCCCGAACTGCCGACATTGCCGCAGAAAATAGACGAGATCAGCAATTCGTTGTCCTCGCTGCTTGAAAAGGTCGAGACATTCCCGATTGAGGAAATCGGTATTCGCCTGCTGGGAACTGTCGAGGGAATGGAGAATATCGTTACATCACCGGCAATCATCGAAGGAATGGATAGCCTGAAACAGGCTGCTGCCGGGGTGAACCAGCTTGTGACGAACCTTGATACCAGCGTATTGCCGGCAACCCAGAAAGCACTGGAAACCGCGCAGGTTGCGCTTGGCGGGGTGCGTGATGTGACCTCGCCCAGTTCGCCGGTCCGCTATAATTTCGAGGAAACCATGAAGGAATTGTCGGCAGCAGCCCGGTCGTTGCGTGATCTTGCTGAATTCCTTGAACAAAATCCGAATGCCCTGATCCTGGGCAAACCGGGCCGCCGGGAGGAAGAATGATGCAGGAATTGCAGATGAAACCGAAAGCAATGGCAAAAATTCGCAATCGTGTGATAGCGGGAATGTTTGTCGCATCGCTGGGAGTTCTGGCGGCATGCAGCACACCGGTTCAGGAACGTTATTTCCTGTTGTCCTCGGATGATGTTTCTACGCCGTCGGGGGCAGCCAGAACGGCGGTGGTCGGGGTTGGTCCTATCACTATCCCAAGTCATCTGGATCGCAGCCAGATCGTAACACGCAGCAGCGATAACCGGTTGGTGATCAATCAGTTTGACCGCTGGGCCGAACCGCTGGATGAAAACATTCAGCGTGTCCTGGTGGAAAATCTGGATCATCGACTGAGCCCGCAGCGGATCGAGACATTCCCGTGGAATTCACGTGACGGGATTGTCTGGCAGATCGTGGTGGATCTTGGGCAGTTTGAACGCCAACCGGACGGCTCGGTTCAGATCGCAGCGCGCTGGAAAATTGTCAATTTCAATTCGGGTGAAACCGCCGTGTCCGAACGGTTTACCGATTCCGTGGCTCCCAAGGATACAACAACCGAGGCAACTGTCGCTGCCATGAGCAACCTTTTGGGGCGGCTTAGTGATTCTATTGCCCAGTCTTACAGGTAACCCAAAATATGTCGGGTCCGAGGAGGGCTCCCGATCTTTGATTTGGTCGGTTTTTTGTTGGGGAAACGGAATTCAATCTATTGTTTTTAGCCCAATATTCACCTTATAAAGGGACATAAACATAATAACTGGGACATGCGCCTGACTATTAAATGGCATGCAAATGTCGCCCCAAACAGGACGTTAGGGAGCCAGTGCGCGGTATGTCGAATAAGACATTTGAAGTGCGTGTCCAGCGAGGGGACCGCTGGATCATTCATTCGACCTTTGATGTCGAAAGAGAAGCGCTCAGCGAGGCTGAGAAGCTGTTAAAAACAAAAGTCTCTGCTGTCAGGGTCGTTCGCGATTGGGAACGTGCCGGAGGCAGACACGTCGAAAAAGTAATTCTGGAGAAGGCTGGCTCCAGCGATGGCGATGATCAGGATGTGCGTATTTCGCATATTGACGATGCTCCCCTGTGTGATTCCGATGGCGACCTCATGCAGTTTGAAAGCCGGGCCACTATCAATCGGCTGCTGCGCAAGTATTTCGATCACGAAATTCTGACACCGTCCGAGGTAATGTATAATTACCAGAACCTGCGAAAGCTGATGTTCCACGATACATTGATGCCTACAGCGGTAGACAAGGTGGCGGGCATCCATGCGAGGGCGACGGATGGTGATCACATGGCTGCGATGGACAAGATTCATGGAGCAATAGATCAGCTTGCTGCGCGTGCCCGCGAGGTTGAGAAGGTCGATCTTCCAGTATTTGAAAATGCCACCATTTCTGAAGTACGTGATGAAATTCGCCGCCTGAAACTTGCGGAAGATACCGAATTCCTGACGATGGTTGCATTTACACGCGCTTTGTCCGCCAACCGTAGCTGGGTTGGCAAGCTGGATTTAGCATTGCAGGTAAAAGGTGACGAGAAAGACGAAGCAGCGAGGAAGATTCTGGACGATGTTGTTACGGATATTCTTGGTTCACCCGTAGCGTTGAAGGAACTGCTCGGAAGTTCGAGCAGCTTTGGCGAAGCCATCATTCTGCATATTGACTTGGCTATGGGGCGGGCCCGCGGCAATCCCGGAGCCGCCGATGACGTCCTTGAATTACTTAACCCTCTATTTGGTTCCGGGCTTTTGTCCGGCGCGCAAAATGCAATGTTTGATTACATTGTTCGTGAATTGCGCAGTCCCAATATCCTGACAAACCGGGAAAATGCCCCCGATCCCATGGTGGGTATTCTTGACAGATTGATCAGTGAAAAAGGGGTTTATTATGACGGGCCAATGGTCGCCGCGCTGGCCGAGCGTGGCGCACGTATACGGAATATCGGCGGTCCGCGGGCTTTGATTGAGGGGGTGGCTGAAATCACCGAACGTTTGCGTGCCAATTGGCGCAAAATGTCTTGGCTTTTGGCCGTTGCCAATTCCGGAATCGTCGGGAGCTGTGGTGATGAGTTGTTCAAACTGTTGTTGGGTACGGTCAAAGACATGCAAGGTTTGCGGGCTTTCTGCGATAGTGATGCGAAGCCACGCGCCAAAATGGTGACTGTTAGCGCGATGAACCAAGCACTTCTGGCCTCAGAGCTGCCGAACAAACAAAAACAGCGGATCGGAAAAATGCTTGACGAGGGGCTGGCGGATTATCTGGTGCGTGAAAAGGTGATCGAGCGGATCGACAATCCGTCGCTTCATCTGCGCAAGCGTGCCTATATGCTGGTGCAATTCTGTTCGAGTGGTGTTCTGATTGAGGGGAAATCGGCATCCATGGCCCGAAAAAGGGTCGTCGGCTATCTGAAACAGCCGAATTTTACCGACAAGCTTGTTGATGACATCAAGGATATGACGGCCAAGGAAGGCACGATACGTGATTTCTATGCCCTTTTGCAGCGAAGCGGTTTTTAGGGCGGCCGATCCAGAGTTTGGTGGGGAGACGCAGTAAAACTGCGAAGAGGCACACCCCGCGAAGATTGTGGCAACAGATGTTGTGGCAAGATTCGTGGGGTGTTTGTCATTGTTGCCAACAGTAACCTGAGGCATGCTGTATTCCTGATGATCGGGGATTGCCATGCCAGACAGCACAACCAGCACGAAAACCGTCGCCTGCCTTGCCTTTGACAATGTCATGAGCCTTGACGTTGTCGGGCCGTTGCAGGTTTTTGCCTCAGCCAATGCCGAACTGGAACGGCAGGGGCGCGAAAGGGCCTATGAGTTGCTGGTGATTGCCGATGCGGCCGGGCCGGTGCAGACATCAGGCGGGTTCAGGCTTTATGCCGATCTGGATTGGCGGGACCTTGATCTGGATGAAACCGATACTGTCCTGATTGCTGGTGGCGATGGTGTGAACCGGTTGCGCCAGCGCCAGGATATTCTGGAATGGCTGGCGCGGGCAGAATGCCACGTCGAGCGACTTGGCTCGGTTTGTTCCGGTGCGTTGATCCTGGCCGAGGCGGGGCTTCTGGACAACAGGATGGCCACCACGCATTGGTCACGCTGCGACGAGATGCGCGCGCATTTCCCGAAGGTCAATGTGATCGAGGATCGACTGCATAGCTATGACGCGACCGGTATGGACGGTGATCCGCATATCTTTACATCCGCCGGAGTAACGGCGGGCATTGATCTGGCGCTGGCATTGGTCGAGGCGGACCACGGCCGGGCGATTGCCCTTGCCGTGGCGCGACGGCTGGTGATGTTTTTAAAACGACCGGGCGGGCAGGCGCAGTTTTCGGCCTATCTGACGCCTGCCATTGGGGCCACCGCGCAGCTTGCCGGGCTGCTGGAATGGATACCGGGCCACTTGGACGGTGATTTGTCGCTGGAAGTTCTGGCAAATCGTGCGGGGATGTCGGCCCGGACATTTTCACGTGTTTTCACCCGCGATCTTGGCATGACACCGGCACGTTATGTTGAACGGGTCCGGATTGAAGCCGCACGTGCCCTTTTGCAGGATGATGCGATGACCGTGACGCGTGCAGCGCGGCTGTGCGGCTTTGGTCATCCGGAAACCCTGCGCCGGGCCTTTCAACGCCATCTGTCGGTCAGTCCGCAGGAATATGCCGACCGTTTCGGACGAAGGCCGATGGCCGTTCCGGTTTAGGCGAACGGCGAAGATATTTTCGTAATCATCTGTTTTTATTGGAGTTGGCAACATGCTGTTACTGACCAATGGGTCGGTGCGTCTGCTGTTTATTGCCCAGGCGCTTTACTGGTCCTGCTCGCTGATCGGGATCACCCTGACATCCCTGATCGGGATTGATCTGGCCCCTATGCCGGAACAGGCGACCCTGCCGCTGGCGTTATTGTTGCTGGGCAACCTTGCCTGTGTGCATCCGCTGGCGATGATCATGCAGCGTTATGGCAGGCGGACCGGATTGTTTCTGGGCGCGGTCAGCGGTGTGCTTGGCGGTGCCGTGGTGGCGGGTGGTGTTTATCAGGCAGAGTTCAGTCTGGTGTGTCTCGGTACATTGCTGATTGGTGGCTATCAGGCATCGGCGATGTATTACCGTTATGCTGCACTAGAAGCGGTGCGTGACGATCAGAAGGGCCGTGCGGCTGCGCTTGTGGTGGGCGGCGGCGTTCTTGCGGCCCTGATTGCGCCGGAAATTGCCAGTCATACCCGCAATATGGTCGCGATCCCCTTTGCCGGATCGTATCTGGCACTTGCCGGGCTGGCGGCATTGGCGGCGTTGATCATGTTGATGTTGCGGGATGGCGGGGTTCCGGCAAAAACCAAGACGGGCGGGGCGGTTATGCTGGAACTTCTGAAACGGCCAAGGCTGCGCGGGGCGATTGCAGTCAGTGCCGCAGGGCATGGCATCATGATTCTTGTCATGACGGCAACACCGCTTGCGATGAAGTTTTGCGGGTTTGATGTTGAAACGGCGGCGAATGTCATTCGCTGGCACATTATCGGCATGTTTTTACCGGCCTTTGTCGCCGGACCGATGATTGACCGGTTTGGCGCGCGTTTGATGGCGATGGTCGGTGCGCTCGCACTTGTGTTCAGTGTCGCCTTTGCGGTATCGGGGATCAGTTTTTCGGCATTCCTGATCAGTTCGTTCCTGCTGGGGATTGGCTGGAATCTGATGCTGCTGGCGGGGACGACGCTTTTGGGCGAGGGGCATGACGCATCGGAACGCGGCCATGCGCAAAGTCTGATGGAACTTGGCAACAGCATTACCGGGACGGTGGCATCGCTTGTGGCAGGTGCGCTGATTGCCGGGGCGGGTTGGAACATCATTAATTTCGGTGTTTTGCCTGTACTGGTGATGGCGATGATCCTGATGTGGCTTGGCGGGCGGCAGGCGGTGACGCAGCGGGCATAAGCCAGATAAAGAAACCGCCGGTCCATGGACCGGCGGTTCGAGTTGCAGGGCGAACGGGGAGTTTCGCCCCGGCGCGATCTCGTTTCGCGTGGTATGGCGGGCGGGATGAACCGGCCGCGATCCGGGCAATAAAAAACCGGCCATCAGGCCGGTTGGGCATTTAATGTCGGGCTGTTGGCCGCGACGAATTCCTTGATCTTCTGCAGAACAAATTCGCGTGATGAATTTTCACGGGTGCGAAACAGGACTTCGCGATCGTGAATTACAAGGCCAAGATAGACCGGATTGTTGTGGCCTTCCTTGCTGAGTTTCAGGGCGCGAAGGGTATGACCAAGGTCATCCGTGCTCTGATAAACGGTACGCATGATGCTTTAACCTGCTTTCTGTCTCGAACGGGCTCAAACGGGAAAAAGAAGCTTACATTGCTCTTATGACAGCCAAGTTTTTCGCTGCGATGACAGCAATATGATGGTTTGGAGACTCTTTTGGTCCTCAACCGGAAAAGGCAATGGCAAAGCCCTTCAAAAAGCTGGTGGTTTCATTCAACGGATTTGATAAAAGAAAACGGGCAGGACGCCTGTTTCCGGCATTGACATGGGCTGATGCGATGTTTAAGAAAGGCGTCGTTCCGCACGGAACACCAAAGAGATAAGGGCAAGTGGCCGAGTGGCTGAAGGCGCTCCCCTGCTAAGGGAGTATGGGGTCAAAAGCCCCATCGAGGGTTCGAATCCCTCCTTGTCCGCCATTGATCAAGGCACCCGAACAGGGTGCCTTTTTCTTTTGCCAAAACCAATAAAACAAAAAACGCGATGAGCCATGTCATCGCGTTTTTGCATTTTCGGTAAATCAGGTGAAGGCGTTAAAGGTAATGATGGTCTGGGTATCCTTGATATGGGGCAGCAGGTGGATTTTTTCGTTCACATAGCGCCCGATATCCTGACCGTCTTCGATATAGACCTTCACCAACAGTTCGAATGGGCCCGAGATCGAATAGACTTCCGATACACCTTCGATTTCCTCGACCAGTGAGGTGGCAACGTCATAGGCTTTGCCCAGATCGCATTTCACGAAAATGAAGAAGGGATGCATCGGTGCGGCTCCGGTATTTGGGGATAAAAATTATGCCCCAAGCTATCGCGGTGCGGCGGCGGTTTCAATCATTACTGAGCCGAAAGCGCGCCTTCATGACGATTGCGGCGGACGGCGCAGTATTTCCAGATGCTTGATGCGGGCACGCACCTGTTCGGGGTTATGTTGCCCGACACCTTCAAGCAGGGTTTCAAGCATCACCATGCTGGCAGCCGAGCTATCCCACGTCGTTCCGGTTTCGATGCGCACCGGAAAGACGTGACGGGCGAATTGCGCAATCGGGCTGAGCCACTGGTCGGTGAACAGGATGACTTTGGCATCCTGCCGTGCGGCGGCTTCGGCAAAGGCGATGACATCGGCCTGATAGCGCCGGACGTCAAAGACCAGCAGAACATCGCGTTTGCCGATATCCAGAAGGTCTTCGGCCCATTTGGCACTTTGGCCCGAGACGCGCCGAACATGGCTTCGCATGGTGCGCAGATGTTCATAGGCATAAACCGCAAGGGCGGATGTAAACCGCCCGCCCAGCAGATAAACCGATCCCTTGCAATCACCGATCAGTTCAATGGCACTTTGCAATTCGGCCGGGTTGATGTTGGCAAGGCTTGTGCGGATGTTGCTGATGGTGGCCTCAGTCATTTCATGAAGCAATTCGCCCATTGGATGGCCGGAATGATTGCGCGAACGGGGCAGGCTGCTTCGGGTTAGGGGCGATTGCAGGCGGGCTTCGAGTTCACCGCGCAGGCGCGCCTGCATATCGGGATAGCTGTCAAAGCCGATCTTGCTGGCAAAGCGCAGCACCGTCGGGGCGGAAACGCCACACCGTTCGGCAAAGGTCGCCACGGTTTCAAGCCCGGCCATTGGATAGTTGCCAAGCAGGGCCTGCGCCAGCTTGCGTTCCGATGCGGTCAGTGTATCGGATTTTTGCGTAATCTGTTCGGCGACTGTTGGTTTTGTTGCCTGCTGCTTCACATTCAAAGGCGAGATTTCCCCGGTTATGCCATCCACATGGAATGGCCAAACGCCCGCAAAGTGCGCTTATGCATTGTTCGGGCGCGGTTTACCTTGTCTGACCTACAAATACAATGATTGTAATGAATTTTACAATATCTGATATTCTTGTCATCAAAATTGAAATCATGTAACGTTCGTTACAGAAGGGATAAAACCCGTACCGCGAAAAGCGGTGCAACAATTCAACGGCTTGGCAAAAGTCGGTCGCCCGGGAGGCGGTTCATCACACGGTACGGCCTTGCAAAAGGCGGTGCAGACAAGGGGATGCAATATGGGTTGTCAGGGCTGCGAATATTTCCATCCAGATTTGGTGTCGATGTTGAACCTGCCGGGTTTTTCCGGGCGGTAAGGCATTTCGTATCACCGTTCGCATCCGTCGGATGTGAACGGGTGGGATCATATTTGCAGATGACAAACCAGCCGCTGTTGCGACCGATAGAACAGGGAGATGTTGGGGTGGCGTTAGATGCCTGAATTTATCAAGACCTACGTTAGATGGGTCGATTGCGTGAACCGGATCATCGGCCGGTTTGCGATGTATCTGATCTTTGCGATGCTTGCGGTGCTTTTGTATTCCGCCGCGACCAAGCTGATGGAATTTCCGGCCCTTTGGACGCTGGAAACAGCGCAGTTCCTGATGGTGTCGTATTTCCTGCTAGGCGGGGGATATTCCATGCAGCTGGACTCGCACGTTCGGATGGATTTGCTGTATGGCGCCTTGTCGCCGCGCAAACAGGCCGGGCTTGATGCGATCACGATCCTGTTTCTGATCTTCTATCTGGCGTTTCTGTTGTATGGCGGCGTTTCATCCACTTCCTATGCGTTCGAGTATGGCGAAACCAGTTATTCAGCCTGGTCGCCGCCGATGTCGCCGATCAAGGCGATCATGACCTTTGGCGTATTCATGATGTTGCTGCAGGCCATTGCGACCTTTTTTAAAGATGTGGCAGCCGCCCGCGGGGAGAGCCTTTCATGAGTTATGAAATGATCGCTCTTCTGATGTTTTCCACGATGATGCTGATGCTTCTGACCGGGAAAAGGGTTTTTGGTGCCATTGGTTTTGTTGCCGTTGTTTTCGCCCTTGGCATGTGGGGGGATGGCGGTTCTGAAATGGCGTTCAGTGCCGCGATGAAGCTGATGAAGTGGTATCCGCTTCTGACGCTGCCGCTGTTTGTCTATATGGGCTATATGCTTTCGGAATCCGGTCTGGCCGATGATCTTTACCGGATGTTTCATGTCTGGATGGGACCGGTGCGCGGGGGCCTTGCCATCGGGACGATTGTTCTGATGGTCGCGGTGTCGGCCATGAACGGGCTGAGTGTTGCGGGCATGGCGATCGGGGCCAGCATTGCGTTGCCGGAACTTTTGCGGCGTGGCTATGACAAGGTCATGGTGACCGGCGTGATCCAGGCGGGCAGTTCGCTTGGCATTCTGGTGCCGCCAAGTGTGGTTCTGGTGCTGTATGGCATGATCGCGCGTCAGCCGGTCGGGCAGCTTTGGCTGGCGGGGGTGTTCCCCGGACTGCTGATGGCGGGCATGTTCATCATCTATATTGCTATTCGCTGCTGGCTGCAGCCCAGCATGGGTCCGGCCTTAAGCAAGGACGAACGCGCGGAAATCACATGGGGCGAGAAGGTCGGCCTGTTGAAAGCCGGGATTGTTCCGCTGTTCATCTTCTTCTCGATGACCGGCCTGTTCCTGATGGGGATCACATCGCTTGTTGAAAGTTCAGCCGTAGGGGCGCTTGCCGCGACCCTTGCCGCCTTGTTCAAGCGCCGCCTGACCCGCGTTGTCATGGAAGAAACCCTGCGCAAGACGTTGTCGATCAGCTGCATGTTCATGTGGATCATTCTGGCGGCCCTTGCCTTTGGTGCGGTTTTTGATGGCCTCGGTGCAGTTCGGGCGATTGAAAGCTTCTTTGTCGATCAGATGGGACTTGGCCCGTGGCAGATCCTGATCATGATGCAGATTTCCTTCATCCTGATGGGCATGTTCCTTGACGACACCGCGATGCTGGTGATCGTCGCACCGCTTTATGTGCCGCTGGTTGGTGCACTTGGTTTCGATCTGGTCTGGTATGGCGTGCTTTATACCATCACCTGTCAGATCGCTTATATGACACCGCCGTTTGGTTACAATCTGTTCCTGATGCGTGCCATGGCCCCGCCAGAGGTGACATTAAAGGACATCTATAAATCCATCACACCGTTTGTGATCATCATGGCGATGGCGCTTGGCATCGTGATGGCGTTCCCGCAGATCGCGCTGTGGCTGCCGGAATGGCATTACGCGCGGTAAGCAAATGAACCCGATACCGGCGGGGTCGCAGAAGGCCCCGCCGTTCAAAACAAAATTAATTCAGGGGAGGTTTAAATTTCCAACAAGAGGAGGCGCTGCCAGACCCGTAAGGCGGGCGGGGCAGCTAACTAATGCGTTAACGAACTTCATCGATCAGGGAGATGATACAATGACGACGAGACGCGACTTTATGAAAAAAGCCGGTGTTGCAACCGCAGTAGCCGGTACCACGGCGTTTGCCGCACCTTATGTCAAGGCGCAGAATGCCAAGATCACCTGGCGTTTGCAGACCTATGCCGGTCCGGCACTGGGCGAGCATGTGATCAAGCCGGCGATTGATGCCTTTAACAAGGTCGCCAATGGCGAAATGGAAATCGAACTTTACTATGCCGATCAGCTGGTTCCGACCGGCGAGCTGTTCCGTGCCATGCAGCGCGGCACCATTGACGCGGTTCAGTCCGATGATGACTCGATTGCGGCTCCGGTGGATATTTCGGTCTTCGGCGGTTATTTTCCGTTCGCGACCCGTTACAGCCTTGACGTTCCGGTCCTGTTTGAAGAATACGGCCTGAACGAAATCTGGGACGAAGCATATAGCGAAGTCGAAGGTGTCAAATGGCTTTCGGCCGGTTCGTGGGACCCGTGCCATTTTGCAACGGTTGATCCAATCAACAGTCTGGAAGACCTTAAAGGCAAGCGTGTCTTTACCTTCCCGACGGCGGGTAAATTCCTGTCGCGCTTTGGCGTTGTTCCGGTCACCCTGCCGTGGGAAGACATCGAGGTTGCCGTTCAGACAGGCGAGCTTGATGGAATAGCATGGTCGGGCATCACCGAGGATTACACGGTCGGTTGGGCCGATGTGACCAACTATTTCCTAACCAACAACATTTCCGGTGCATGGTGTGGTTCGTTCTTCGCCAATGAAGAACGCTGGAACGAACTTCCGGAACATCTGAAAGTTCTGTTCAAGCTGTGCATGGACAGCTCGCACTATTATCGCCAGCATTGGTACTGGGGTGGTGAAGCCAAACTTCGTACCCAAGGTACGAAGATGAAGCTGACCTCGATCCCCGATGCGGAATGGGCGACGGTCGAAGCCGAAGCACATAAGTTCTGGGATGAGATTGCGCAGACCAGCCCGCGTTGCGCGAAGGTCGTGGAGATCTTCAAGCAGTATGCGGCTGTTATGGAAAAGGCCGGCAAGCCGTATCGTTACAGCTAAGCCCGTCGGGAACGGTCAATTTTGATTGGGCAGGGCAGCAGATGTTTCATTGGGCATCTGCTGCCCTGTAAACCGGTATTCTTTTGTATTTATGCGAGTTTTGTCCATGTAACGAATAATACAAAATGGCAAAATATTTGTTTAAATGTTCATTGTTGTAATTTACATTACAGACCAAGACGTCACAAGACGCGAAATATAAACGGGCAGGAACCGGTCAATCCGACACAATAACAAAGCCCAAATCACAGGAGGCCGCCGATGCAGGCGAAGGATGTCAAAACCGCCGATGACGCACGAAAACTGATTAAGGAACGAGACATCAAATTCGTCAAAATCGGTATTTTCGACGTCGACGGAATCATGCGCGGCAAATACATGCATCGCGACAAATTCCTGTCGGCACTCGATTCCGGTTTTGCCTTTTGTGATGTGGTTCTGGGCTGGGATTCAAATGACCAGCTTTATGATAAATCCGAGTTTACCGGCTGGCACACGGCATATCCGGATGCACCGGTGCGCGTGATCCCGGAAAGTTGCCGCGAATTGCCGATGGAAGACGATACCGTCCTGTTCCTTGGCGAGTTCGACGGACGGGCGGAAACCGTTTGTCCGCGCGGCACATTACGCCGTGTCCTCGATAAAGCCGATGGCATGGGATATGACGTTTCGGCCGCCTGCGAGTTCGAGTTTTTCCTGTTCGAGGAAGATCCGCATTCTGTGCGCGAGAAGAATTATCGCAATCTTAAGAACATCACGCCGGGTTTTTACGGTTATTCGATGCTGCGTAATTCCGTGCATTCGGAATTCTATCATGACCTGCTTGAACTCGGCGAAAGCATGGATTTCCCGATCGAGGGACTTCATACCGAAACTGGCCCGGGTGTGCTTGAGGCCGCCATCGGTCATGACGATGCATTAAGGGCGGCCGACAAAGCCGCATTGTTCAAGACCTTTACCAAGGTTCTGGCCCAGCGTGCCGGATGGATGGCGACCTTTATGGCGAAATGGTCGCCCGATTGGCCGGGGCAGTCGGGGCATATGCATGTTTCGATAAAGGGCAAGGATGGCCGGGCGGCATTTTATGACGCCAATAAACCGCACAACATGTCCGATGAAATGCGCTGGTTCCTTGGCGGGCAGCAGAAACTTATGCCGGAACTTCTGTCGATGGTGGCCTGTACGGTAAACAGTTATTCGCGGCTGATCCCGGGGTTCTGGGCACCGACGACGGCAACATGGGGAGTTGAAAACCGGACCACGGCGCTTCGCGTCATTCCGGGTAGTGCGAAGTCGCAACGCATTGAATATCGCATTGCTGCGGCGGATATTAACCCCTATATCGCGCTTTCGGCTGCCATCGGCTCGGGGCTTTGGGGCATTGAAAACAAGGTGGAGCCCGGCGAAATGGTCGTTGGCAATGCCTATGCGCAGGAATTCCCCGAAGATACGACATTGCCCGCAACCCTTTACGAGGCAGCCGGACGTTTGCGCAAATCCGAGGCGGCAAAATCACTGTTTGGCGAAGAATTTGTGACCCATTACGCCCAGTCGCGGGAATGGGAAGAACGCGAATTCCGCAAGGCGATTACCGACTGGGAAATGCAGCGTTACTTCGAAATCATTTGATCTGTTGCACGCGGCGACGCATCGTCGCTTCGCGCCCGATCACATATCTTAGCGCCCTAACTCATTCTCCAATTGTGAGGCATTATGTCCGAGAGTTTACGCACCATCTCGCCCGTTGATGGATCCGTTTATGTCGAGCGTCCGCTTGCCAGTGCTGCCGAGATCAACAAGGCACTTGATGTTGCCCGCGCCGCACAGGCCGAATGGCGAACTGTGCCGGTCGCAACCCGTCAGGAAATTCTGCGCAAGGCGGTTGCCGCCTTTGTCGCGAAAAAGGATGAAATCGCGGCTGAAATCAGCTGGCAGATGGGCCGCCCGATTTCGCAGGCTGGTGGCGAGGTCAACGGTTTCAAGGAACGTGCCGATTACATGATCGACATCGCACCCGAGGCGATTGGCGATTATAATCCGGGCGAGAAGGCTGGTTTTAACCGTTTCATCCGCCGTGAACCATTGGGCGTTGTTGCGATCATCGCCCCTTGGAACTTCCCGTATCTGACGGCGGTGAATGGCGTTGTTCCCGCCCTTATAGCGGGGAATGCGGTGGTGCTGAAACATTCGCACCAGACCCCGCTTTGCGCGGAACGCTTTGCCGAGGCGTTTGAGGCCGCTGGCCTGCCCAAGGGATTGTTCCAATATCTTCATCTGAACCATGCGGATGCGGAAAAACTGATGGGCGATATCCGTGTTGATTTCGTCAATTTCACCGGTTCGGTGCCGGGCGGGCACGCGGTTCAGAAAGCGGTGGGTGGCAAGTTCATCGCGACCGGTATGGAACTTGGCGGCAAAGACCCGGCCTATTTGCGTTCTGACGTCAATATCGATCATGCGGTGGAAAATGTCATTGATGGTGCGTTCTTTAACACCGGTCAGTCGTGCTGCGGGATTGAACGCATTTACGCTCATGAAAGCGTGTTTGATACCTTTGTCGAAAAGGCAGCCGACCTTGTGTCGCAATACCGCCTTGGCAGCCCGATTGATACGGAAACCAACCTTGGCCCGATGGTGCGTGCGTCATCGGCGGCCTTTGTGCGTGGCCAGATTGCCGATGCCATCCGCGACGGGGCAAAGGCATTGATCGATCCGTCGAAATTTGCTGCCAACAAGGAAGGCACCCCGTATCTGGCGCCGCAGGTTTTGATCAATGTCGATCATTCGATGCGCGTCATGAGTGAGGAAAGCTTTGGCCCGGTGGTCGGCATTATGAAGGTGACGTCCGACGAGGAAGCCATTGCCCTGATGAATGACAGTGAATTCGGCTTGACGGCATCAATCTGGACGGCGGACGAAGATGCTGCCCTTTCGATTGGTGACCGGCTTCAGACCGGAACGGTTTTCATGAACCGTGCAGATTACCTTGATCCGGCACTGGCCTGGACAGGTGTGAAAAATTCGGGACGTGGATGCACGCTTTCGAAACTGGGTTACGAATCACTGACCCGGCCGAAAAGCTTTCACCTGCGGATCAAGATTTAACGTCGCGTTTGCGCGCAAAGGATACAGAGATGACCAAGAAGATTGTTGGAAACTGGAACTTCCCGACCTCCGTGCGTTTTGGTCCGGGCCGTATTTCAGAACTGGCAGATGCCTGCAAGGCAACCGGCATGAAGAAGCCGTTGTTGATCACCGACGAGGGGCTCAAAGACCTGCCGATGGTGCGCGATGCGATAGCCACAAACGAAGCCGCAGGACTTCCGACAGGGCTGTTTGCCGGTGTGAAAGGCAATCCGACAGGCAAAAACGTTGAAGACGGTCTGGCGGTCTACCGTGCAGGCGGTCATGACGGTGTGATTGCCTTTGGTGGCGGTTCGGGCCTTGATGCGGCCAAGGCAGTTGCCTTGATGGCAGGGCAGACCCGTCCGATGTGGGATTTCGAGGATGTCGGTGACTGGTGGACCCGTGCCGATCCCGCCGGTATCGCGCCGATTGTTGCCGTTCCGACTACGTCGGGAACTGGTTCCGAAGTCGGTCGTGCCAGCGTGATCACCAAGGAAGATACGCACGAAAAGAAAATCATCTTCCATCCGAAGATGTTACCAGCCATCGTGATTTCCGATCCGGAACTGACCATTGGCCTGCCGCCGCATGTGACGGCAGCGACCGGTGTCGATGCGTTTGTGCATTGTTTCGAAGCCCATTGTGCGCCGGGTTATCATCCGATGGCGGATGGTGTTGCCCTTGAAGGCATGCGGCTGATTGCCGATGCGCTGCCGCGTGCCTATGACGATGGCAAGGATATTGAGGCGCGCTCTGATATGCTTTCGGCAGCGTCGATGGGGGCAACAGCCTTCCAGAAGGGACTTGGCGGTGTTCATGCACTGGCCCATCCGATCGGGGCGATTTTTGATACACATCATGGCCTGACCAACGCAATCCTTCTGCCGTATGTCATGCGTGCCAACCGCCGCGCGATTGAAGGCAATTGTGAAACGATTTGTCGTTTGCTGGGCCTTGCTGCACCGGGCTTTGATACCCTGTTTGAATGGGTTCTGGCGTTCCGTATCCGTCTTGGCATCGTCAATACGCTGGCGGAAATCGGTGTCGACGTAAACCGTGCCGACGAAGTCGCGGCCAAAGCCAAGGGTGATCCGTCCGATGGAGGCAACCCGATTGAACTTTCGGTGGCTGATTATGCCGAAATCTTCCGTCGGGCCTGTGTCGGCGAACTTGGCTAAGTTCAAGAAACGATAACCAGAACAATAACGGGATCAGGGTGTTATCATGGAAAACGTCAGAAAAATCCTGATTGTCGATGGCAATCGCCACGAAGTGAATGAATTGAACCGTTCACTGGGTGGATCGCCATCGGGCGAGGGATATGAAACGGCCCTGCGACGCCTTGATCCTGAACTTGATGTTACGATTGTCCGGCCTGCGGATGATGGGCCGGACTGTCTTCCCGACGGTGTGAAGCTTGGCGATTTTGACGGCATCGCGTGGACCGGTTCGGCGCTTAATGCCTATATCGATGAAGATGCCGTTTTAAACCAGTTGCCATTGGCCAGGGCGACGGTTGAATCCGGTGTGCCGGTATTTGGCAGTTGCTGGGGCATGCAGATTGTCGCCCGCGCCTTTGGCGGCGAAGTGCGTGCATCGCCCAATGGACGCGAGATCGGCGTGGGCCGTATGATCCGCCTGAATCGGGCAGGGGTTGCGCATCCGATGTATCGCGGGAAATCGATTTGTTTTTCGGCACTGACCGTGCATATGGACGAAGTATCGGTTCCGCCAAAGGGGGCGGTAATCCTTGCGGGCAACGAACACAGCCATATTCAGGCATTGGTGATGGAATATGACGGCCTGAGATTCTGGGGCGTGCAATACCATCCCGAATATACGCTGGCTGAACTTGCCGCGATTTTCCGGCGGTATGGGCAACGGTTGATTGACGCCGGATTGTTCGCCGATCAGGGCGCGATTGAGACAATGGCGACCAACTGGATGACATTGCATGAGAACCCGGGCCGACGCGATCTGGCATGGCAATATGGCATTGATAATGATGCGTTGCGCTATGAACGCCGATTGATCGAACTGGGCAACTGGCTGAGATATTCAGTCGGTAAAATTCGCAGTTAGATCGTTTCTTTGTAGGCGTTTAACGCACGTTCCTGAACCGTTTTGCTATCAAGGTTCCAGACAGTTGTGCCGTGGGTTTCCGCCGTCAGACTTGCCATGGCAAGGCCGGTGCCAATCGCGGCGTCAAAGCTGGTTTCCGGTTTGCTGAAAGCCGACAGAAAGCCTGAATAAAACGCATCACCGGCACCATTGACGTCAACAACCTTGGTGGGCAGGGGGCGCCAGAACGCAATTTCACGGTCATCGGCGGATATGACACCCTTGGCACCCAGTGTGACGACAATATGGGGAATACCATGATCACGCAGGGATTTGATCGCGTTTACCGCGTCATCGATGTCGTTGATTTCAATACCTGACAGGACTTTTGCTTCAGCGCGGTTGGCAATCAGGACATCAAGTTTGTCCAGAAGCGGCTTGAAACGGGCCGATTTTGACGGGGATACGGTCGCGGCACAAAAACGCGATGTACCTTTCTGGTTGGCCAGCCAGGTCAGCGTTTCGGTCGGCAGATTGGCATCGACCAGCCACCAGGGCCAGTTTTGAATATTTGCCAGTTGATCAGCCAGAAGGTCGCATGTCAGGCGGTCATAGACTTCGGCATCCATCAGGCCAAGGGCCAGTTCACCGGTTTCGTCAAGAATGGCAGTGTAACCCGCGGTATGGCCGCCTGGGATTTTGCGAATTTGCCGTGTATCGATACCGATTTCCGATAAGGAGCGGATGATCTGATCGCCGTCGCCATCGTCGCCGACCGCACCCAGCATGCCGACATTACATCCCAGCAACCGCAGGTGAACCGCGATATTGCGACTGACACCACCCGGTTTGCGATGCAGGGTCCGCACAGGGTTTGACGCCGCAGGCACGAATGTTTCCGTGCATTGCAGGGTTCGGTCAAAATGGGCTGCACCAAGGCAAAGGATGTTGCTGGCCGGGTTGATCAAGATGATGCTCTGTTTCTTATTGAATGGGTCGTTGGCGACAGGTGCGAAGTCATAAGCCGCAGGGCCAACGCAAAGCAAGCAAAACAAGAAGGGCGATGCACCAACTCGTCGTGCACCGCCCTTTCGTCAAACCCTTTGGTTTGGGCTTATTTAATCATTATGCGGTCACTGGTTGCCGGGGTCATCGGCGAATTCATGCCGATATATTCCGCAACAGCCTGTTCAAGGTTCGGACCGAAATCATAGACATCAGTTGCGTTGTCGCGGAACAGGGCATAGCCATCCCCGCCATTGCGCATGAAGTCGTTCGATACAACGCCATATGTTTTGGCCGGATCAATCGGGGCGAAAGTACCGCCTTCATTGACCATGACGTTGGATACGCGCGCCCCGACCGGTGCGTTAAGATCCAGATCGAATTTCAGGCCGGAAACCTGCGGGAACTGACCTTTGCCCTCGGACACCAGAGAAACGCCATGTTCAAGGGACGCCACGACATCGGCACCGGTCAGTTTGAAGGTTGCCAGGGCGTTCTGGAACGGCAGAACCGTAAGGACTTCGCCCATTGTCACGGTGCCTTCGTCAATGCTGGCACGGATACCGCCGCCATTCTGGATGGCGATCTGATGGCCTTCGCCAGCTTTCCACAACATCGCATCGGCAACAAGCGAGCCCATGGCGCATTCCATCGCCCGACAGGTTTCGCGCGATCCATCGGCGGCGGTCGTGAAGCTGCCGACTTCGATGGTGCGGACGGCATCAACGGCACCTCGTTTGGTATCAATGACGGCCGTGATGTCTTCGGCGGGGGAAAAGGATGCATCAAGCGAAATCGGCTCGCCGCTCCAGGCGATGGCTTTGCCATTGTCATCAAAGGTAACAGCCAGATCGCCAAGATAACGGGTGTATGCATAGGCCTGAACGATCAGAACAGGATCACCATCCCCACCATTCATCACCACCGGGTAGGGGTATGAAGCGTTTTCAACAGTGTTTGAAAACAGCAAATGATCGTGGCCGCCAACGATGACGTCAACACCGCTGACTTTGCCAACGATGTCGAAATCTGCGTAGGAACCGGAATGGTTCAATGCAACGATCTTGTTGATACCCTGCGCTCGCAGGCGATCCACCGAAGTCTGCAAAGAGCTTGCAAGGTCGTTGAAGACGACATCAGGGCCAGAACTTGAAATTTCGGCTGTTTCGGGTGTGGTAAGGCCGATGATACCGATCCGTTCACCTCCCACCGTCATGATGGTTTCGGGTTTGATTAGTTCGTTCAGTCCGGCAACAGAGGTTTCAATGTTTGCTGAGAGGATCGGGGTGGTGCTTGCCTTGATGAAATCGGCAAGGACTTCAGGGCCGTCATCGAATTCGTGGTTGCCAACTGCCATGGCATCATAATCGACCAGATTCATCAGCTCTGCCAGAAGTTCACCCTTGTAGGTCGAATAATACAGCGATCCCTGAAACTGGTCGCCCGCATCCACGACAATAACATTGCCGCCCATGGCGCGATTATCGCGAATGGCGGTTGCAAGACGGGCATAACCGCCAAAGCATTTGCCTTCGGTTTCGTCTTCGGCACTGCAGCTGTTGTTGTATTTGGTAACCGATTCAACGCGGTCATGAACGTCGTTGGTATGCAGGATGCGCAAATCGTAATCCGCAAGGGCCGAACCGGCACCGAAAGTCAGCATCGTACAGGCCGAAAGCAGTCCGGCAATTTTACGTTTCATTTGTTATCTCCGAACAGGCCATTTCACCGGGATCCCTCGACCCGGGATGGCATGAAAAGTCAAATCCCTGAACGCACGCGATCCTAGCATTAAAATTCCGGCGGGGGTACGCCCGGTTGATGACTTGGCGGTTAAATTGTCGATCGCATCAGGGCGACGGATAAGGCGAATTTTCATTGCGATGCAGAATCGGACGCCTTTGTTTTCGGCGCAACAGGCAGGATTACAGAAATGGCGCGCGGCGGTATTATGAAATTCTTCGAGAAATAGTATCGGCAGCGATTGAAATGTCAGCGTTTTCTAATGCGTGAAAAACTAAGGGAAACCCCGCAGATAGACGGTAAAAAGGTAAGCTGGGGTAGAATGAATTCTGACCGAATGGACAGGTTTTGTGCCAATGGTCCGTGCTCTGCTATTTACAGAGTACTGTATTTTGTAGTTACCATAGGCGTTCTGCAGTGGAGACGCACAAGAGAGCACCGGTATCCGGAGCAAAGAAGCGGCGCTGCTGCATGAAACACTTTTTCGATGAGGGAGTCCTGCCGGTTAAGGGCACTGGCGGGATATAAAAGAGAATCAAGCAATAGAAGGGCATCGGAATGAAAAAGCTTCTGACCACCATGGTCGCGGCTGTTGCATGCTATGCAGGTGTAGCGAGCGCAGCAGAAATCAAACCGGCAGTCGTTTATGACCTGGGCGGCCGTTTTGACCGTTCGTTTAACCAGGGCGCATATAACGGTGCCGAGAAATACAAGGCCGACACCGGGACCGAGTATCGCGATTTCGAAATCCAGAACGATTCGCAGCGCGAACAGGCCATGCGCAACTTCGCACGCCGCGGCATGAACCCGATTGTTGCAATCGGCTTCTCGCAGGCATCAGCCCTTGAGAAAGTTGCAACCGAATTCCCTGATATCAAGTTCACGATCGTTGACATGGTTGTTGATCTACCGAACGTTCAGTCGGTGGTATTCAAGGAACACGAAGGGTCGTTCCTGGTTGGTGTTTTGGCAGCGATGGCATCAAAAACCGGCAAGGTCGGCTTCATCGGTGGCATGGATATTCCGCTGATCCGCAAATTTGCCTGTGGTTATGCGCAGGGCGTTAAACACGCCAATGCCGATGCCGAAGTATTCCAGAATATGACCGGCACCACCGGTGCGGCATGGAATGACCCGGTTAAAGGTGGCGAGCTTGCAAAATCGCAATTCGACCGTGGGGCGGACGTTGTCTATCACGCGGCTGGCGGCACCGGCGTTGGTGTTCTGCAGGCGGCAGCGGATGCCGGAAAGCTTGGTATCGGCGTTGACTCCAACCAGAATGCCCTGCATCCGGGGTCGGTTCTGACCTCAATGCTCAAGCGTGTTGACGTTGCTGTTTACGAAGCGTTCGACGCTGCTGCCAACGACACATGGGAACCGGGTGTAACCGTTCTTGGCCTTGCAGAAGGCGGCGTTGACTGGGCGCTTGACGAGAACAACGAGAAACTCATCACCGACGACATGAAAGCGGCTGTTGCCAAGGCCAAGGAAGAAATCATTTCCGGCAACCTTGAAGTCCATGATTACATGAGCGACAGCACCTGCCCGATGTAAGGCAGAACGAACAAACCGGGGATTTGTAGTGTCGGATACGATGCATCAAATGCGCGGCGCCGGGGAGACCGGTGCCGTGCAACCCGCTATTGAACTGCGCGGTATAGACAAGCGGTTCGGTGCGGTACACGCGAATAAATCAATCGATCTGAAAGTTGAAAAGGGTACGATTCACGGCATCGTCGGGGAAAACGGTGCGGGCAAATCGACCCTGATGAGTATCCTGTACGGCTTTTATCAGGCGGATGGGGGCACCATCCATGTCGATGGCAAACTTTGCGACATCAAGGGATCAGAAGATGCCATTGCGGTCGGGATCGGCATGGTTCATCAGCATTTCATGCTGGTTGAACCGTTCACGGTGCTAGAAAACGTTATTCTGGGTGTCGAGGGCGGAGCAATCCTGCGCGAGGGCGTAGACAAGGCCCGCGAGGAGCTTAAACGTCTGGAGCGTGAATATTCGCTCGACGTTAATCCCGATGCCATTGTTGGTGACCTGTCTGTTGGTTTGCAGCAGCGCGTTGAAATTCTGAAGGCCCTTTATCGCGGGGCCGAAATTCTTATTCTGGATGAACCGACGGGCGTTTTGACCCCGCAGGAAGCGGACCATCTGTTCCGCATTCTGGAAACCCTGAAACAGCAGGGTAAAACGGTTGTTCTGATCACGCATAAACTGCGTGAAATCATGGCGGCAACGGATAATGTTTCCGTGATGCGCCAGGGTGAAATGGTGGCCCATCGCAAAACGGCTGAAACCAGCCCTGAAGAACTTTCCGAACTGATGGTCGGCCGCAAGGTGCTTTTGCGTCTTGAAAAGGGTGAGGCCGCACCGGCGGCGACGGTTCTTGAGGTCGATAATCTATGCGTTGAAACGTCACAGGGTGTGCGCAAGGTCAAGAATGCCAGCTTCACGGTGCGTGCTGGTGAAATCGTCGGCATTGCCGGGGTTTCCGGTAACGGGCAGAGCGAACTTCTTGAAGCGCTTGGCGGGATACGTGCTGTAAGCGAGGGACAGGTCCTGTTGAACGGGCAGGATGTGACACCCGGTCGCGGTGTTGATGCTGCCGAACTGCGTAAACGCGGTGTGGCCCATGTGCCCGAAGACCGCCATCGCATGGCGATGGTGACGTCATTTTCGGCCAAGGAAGCCGCTATTCTCGGTTATGAAGATGATGCAGCCTATCAGAAAGGCATGTTCCTGAACTGGCATGCGATTTCCGATGCGACCGAACATATGATGTCGGAATTCGACGTGAGGCCAAATGATCCTCATTTGAAAGCGGCCAATTTTTCCGGCGGCAACCAGCAGAAGCTGGTTCTGGCGCGCGAAATCATGCGCGATCCGGAACTTCTTCTGGTTGGTCAGCCGACGCGTGGTGTCGATATCGGCGCCATCGAATTTATTCACAAACGTATTGTTGCGATGCGCGATGCAGGCAAGGCCGTCCTGCTGGTATCCGTCGAACTGGACGAAATCATGTCTCTTGCCGACCGCATACTGGTGATGTGTGATGGTTCCATCATCGGTGAAGTTTCTGCTGCCGAAGCAAATGAACGGGTTCTTGGCCTGATGATGGCCGGAGTTGACCCCCATGAAGCCAAAGCCGCGGAGGGCCACGCATGAGTGATACCGTTCAACTGCCGCGCTGGATTGATGTTGGTGCGTTGCCGCTGCTCAACCTTCTGCTGGCACTGGTTGTTTCGGGGCTTGTGGTTCTGGCGATCGGTGAAAGCCCGACACAAGTTGTTGAAATTCTGCTTTATGGTGCGTTCGGCTATGAAGAGGCGTGGGGTTATACGCTTTATTACACCACCAACTTCATCTTTACCGGTCTGGCCTTTGCCGTGGCATTCCATTGCGGGCTGTTCAATATCGGTGCCGAAGGGCAGGCCTATGTCGGTGGTCTTGGCGTTATTCTGGCCGCCCTTTACCTTGATTTTCTGCCATTCCCGATAATGCTGATTGTTGCCATTCTGGAGGCGGCAATTTTCGGTGCGGCCTGGGCCTATATCCCGGCATATCTGCAGGCGCGTCGCGGGTCGCATGTCGTGATCACCACGATCATGTTCAACTTCATTGCGTCTTCGCTGATGGTTTATTTGCTGGTCAATGTTCTGCGGCCTCAGGGATCAATGACCCCGGAAAGCGAACAGATCGCCGAACATCTGCGTTTGCCGTTCATTCATGATATCGCCGCAGGCCTTGGTCTGGAAATGGCAAGCAGTCCACTGAACCTCTCATTTGTGTACGCGCTTGTCTGCAGTGTTCTGGTGTGGCTGTTCATCTGGCATACAAGATGGGGTTATGCGATCCGCACCGTGGGTGCCAATGCGGTTGCCGCGACCTATGCCGGGATCGAGCCGGGGCGTTACATCATCATGGCTATGATGATTTCAGGCGCGCTTTCGGCCTTCATGGCGCTTAACGAAGTGATGGGTGTTCAGCACCGATTGCTGATCGACTTTACCGCCGGTTACGGCTTTGTAGGAATTGCAGTTGCCCTGATGGGACGCAATCACCCGTTTGGTATATTCCTGGCGGCATTGCTGTTTGGAATGCTGTATCAGGGCGGGGCGGAGCTCAGCTTTGAAATCCCGACGATTTCGAACGATATGGTCGTGGTTATTCAGGGGCTTGTGATCCTGTTTACCGGTGCGATGGAACATATGTTTCGTCCGCGTGTGACCCGGATTTATACAGCGTGGCATTTGCGCCGCCGTGCGCAGGAGGCAGTATAATGGATAATTTTGAACTGGTTATCCTGCTTCTGGATGCGACACTTCGGACATCGACCCCGCTTATTCTTGCCGCACTGGCCGGGATGTTTTCGGAGCGGTCCGGCACGATCAACCTGGCACTTGAAGGCATGATGCTGGGCGGGGCGTTTTCGGCTGCTGCCGTGGCTTACTATGTCGGAAATCCGTGGGTCGGGTTGCTGGCGGCAATCGGAACCACGATCTGCCTTTCGCTTTTGCATGGTTTTGCCTGCATCACGCATAAAGGCAATCAGGTTGTATCAGGCATGGCGATCAATATCCTGATGTCCGGTCTGACAGCACTTGTCGGGATTGCGCTGTTTGCGCAAGGCGGCAAGACGCCGTCGCTTGATCATGAATCGCGGTTCCAACCGATTACCCTGCCAGGTGCGGATGCCGTTGCCGATGTCCCGGTTCTGGGGTCGATTTATTCGGAATTGCTGAGCGGTCATAACATTCTTGTTTATGTCGCGTTCCTTGCAGTTCCGGCAGCGTGGTGGGTGATGTATCGCACCCGTTTCGGTTTGCGTCTGCGTGCAGTTGGTGAAAATCCGGGGGCGGTTGATACCGCCGGTATTGGAGTTGTCGCCATGCGTTATCGTGCGGTGATGTGCAGCGGTATTCTTGTCGGCATGTCGGGGGCGTATCTTTCGACCGCGCAGGGTGCGTCCTTCCTTCAGGATATGACAGCGGGCAAGGGCTACATCGCGCTCGCAGCCATGGTATTTGGCAAATGGCGACCTTTCCCGGCATTGTTTGCGTGCTTGCTGTTTGGTTTTCTTGATGCCGCGGCAACCCGCATGCAGGGTGTTATCCTGCCGGGGATCGGCGAGGTGCCGGTGCAACTGGTGCAGGCACTACCCTATGTTTTGACGGTGATCCTGTTGGCGGGCTTTATTGGCCGCGCCATTCCGCCCAAATCGCTTGGTCGTCCGTATGTGAAGGAACGCTGATTGCATTGCGGTCAGCTTCCCGATCCGGCATATCTGGCAAACGAGGCTGTGATGAATTGCAAACAGGTCTTTTCCATCATTGCCGTTCTGGCTGTTGCGCTGCCTGCCACGGTTTTTGCCGTGCAGGCCGCCGAAATTACGCCAGCAGTTGTTTATTCAACCGGTGGCAAGTTTGACGGTTCGTTCAATCAGTCGGCTTTCGAAGGGGCGCAGCGTTTCAAACAGGAAACCGGCATTGATTATCGCGAGTTCGAATTGCGTAATGACACGCAAAGCGAACAGGCGATCCGGAATTTTGCCCGCGAGGGACGGGACCCGATTGTTGTGATCGGGTTTCAGCAGGCGACATCGCTTGCCAAAGTTGCGCCGGAATTTCCCGATACCCGTTTTACCATTGTCGATATGGTTGTTGATCAACCCAATGTGCAGTCGGTGGTGTTTCGGGAACATGAAGGCACGTACCTTGTCGGGATGCTGGCGGCCATGGCATCGAAATCTGGGACGATTGGTGTTGTTGGCGGCATGGATATTCCGTTGATCCGTCGAATGACCTGTGGCTATGCCCTGGGTGCGTTGCAGGCGGTTTCGGGCATCAAGGTGCTGGAAAGCATGACGGGAACGACCGGTGCTGCGTGGAACGATCCGGCCCGTGGTGCCGAACTGGCAACCACACAGATCGGTCTTGGCGCGGATGTTGTTTTACAGCTGGCCGGTGGCACGGGAATTGGTGTTTTGCAGGTGACTGCGGATGCCGGAAAGCTTGGGATTGGATCGGATGCAAACCAGAACGGCTTGCATCCGGGTTCGGTTCTTACGTCAATGGTCAAGCATGTCGATGTTGCCGTGTTCGAGGCATTCGAGGCGGCGCGCAAGGATGACTGGAAGCCCGGTATTCGGAGCCTTGGACTTGCCGAGGGCGGGATCGACTGGGCGCTTGACGACTTTAACAGGGACCTGATCACGCCTGCGATGGAGGATGCGGCCGATGTGGCGCGCAACGACATCATCAACGGCAGGATCGCGGTTCACGACTATATGCAGGATGGAACCTGCCCGCGATAAGCGGCAGGAAAAACAGGATCAAGACACATGACATCGCAAACTGTAACCGATGCCCCGCGCGATTTGATTGATGCGGCACTTGCCGCGCGTGACAGGGCATATGCGCCATATTCGAAATTCCACGTTGGCGCAGCCCTTCGGACGGAACGCGGACAGGTCATTGCCGGATGCAATGTTGAAAACGCGGCCTATCCCGAAGGTGTTTGTGCCGAAGCCGGGGCGATTTCGGCAATGGTTCTGTCGGGCGAAACCAAGTTTGATGAAATCGTGGTTGTCGGGCTGGGCGATGTTGCCTGTACGCCATGTGGTGGTTGTCGTCAGAAAATCCGGGAGTTCACCGGATCGGATGCGACAATTTATATCATCAATGATGCTGGCAAAACGCTTTTGACCCTGACGCGTGAAGAACTTATTCCCCATTCCTTCGGACCGGAGAATTTGAAATGAGCAACGTCAAAGCCGCATTGGACATCATTGCCGCCAAAGCGCCGGGTTTTAAGGCCGAGGTCGCCCTTGTTCTTGGCAGTGGGCTGGGGGGCGTTATTGACGCGGTCAGTGATGCGATCAGGATTTCCTATGCCGAGCTGCCGGGCTTTCCCAAGCCGACGGTAGTGGGCCATGGCGGACAACTGGTTCTGGGCCGTATCGGGGGCGTTTCCGTTGCCGTCATGCAGGGCCGGGCGCATTATTATGAACATGGCCGTTCGGATTTGATGAGCGAGCCGCTTGAGACATTGCGTGAATTGGGTGCAGACCGGCTTATTCTGACCAATGCGGCAGGGTCGCTTATCCCCGAGGCATCACCGGGGAACCTGATGCTGATTACGGATCATATCAGCCTGTTCGGGCCCAATCCGTTGATCGGATATCATGGTGATGATCGCTTTGTCGGGATGGATGTGCCTTATGACCCGGAAATCGGATCGGGTTTGAAAAATACTGCGGCCGAGCTTGGCATTGACCTGTTTGAAGGCACTTATTGCTGGTGCACCGGGCCAAGTTTTGAAACACCGGCCGAAATTCGTGCGCTTAAGGTTCTGGGTGCGGATGCGGTGGGCATGTCGACCGTGCCGGAAAACATTCTTGCCCGGCGTCTGGGATTCCGGGTGGCGGCAGTTTCAAACATCACCAATCTGGCCGCGGGCATGAGCCCGACCGCCCTTAGTCATGAACAGACACTTGAGATGGCGAAAGAAGGATCTGCCAATTTGATCAAGATCCTGCTGCGTTATTTTTCAAGTGATGCATGAGCCTGTTTCAAACGAGTTTGAAAACGTAATTTAATAATAAGCGCGCAGGAGACAGCATATGCTGCCGCAGGAAATCATTCGCCGTAAACGTGAAGGCGAAGTTCTGACAGACGCCGAAATCGCCTTTTTCGTAAAGGGCATTGCCGATGAAAGCATCAGCGAGGGGCAGGTTGCAGCCCTTGCCATGGCGGTTTTCTTTAACGGCATGACCATGGATGAGCGCGCGGCGCTGACGCGCAATATGCGTGATTCCGGGACCGTACTTGATTGGAAGGCGCTTGGTCTTGACGGGCCGATTGTCGACAAGCATTCGACTGGTGGGGTTGGCGACAAGGTCAGCCTGATGCTGGGGCCGATTGTTGGTGCGTGCGGTGCTTTTGTTCCGATGATTTCGGGACGTGGCCTTGGTCATACAGGCGGAACGCTGGACAAATTTGATTCCATCCCGGGCTATCGTACCGCACCGACCCTGGATGAATTTGCCAAGGTCACGCGCGAAGTCGGCTGCGCCATCATCGGACAGACCGCCGATCTTGCCCCTGCGGACAAGCGTTTTTATGGTATTCGCGACGTCACCGCGACGGTCGAAAGCATTCCGTTGATTACCGCATCGATCCTGTCGAAAAAGCTGGCGGCGGGACTCGATGCGTTGGTGATGGATGTCAAATTCGGATCGGGTGCCTTCATGAATGAATATGATCGTGCGCGCGAACTGGCCGAAAGCATCACCGAAGTCGCAACCCGCAATGGTGTGCCGACAACGGCGCTTTTAACTGATATGGAACAGGTTCTGGGCGATACGGTCGGCAACGCGCTTGAAATGCATGAAGCGGTTGATTTCCTGACCGGTAAGCATCAGGAACAGAGGGTTTATGATGTCACGATGGCATTGGCAGCGGAAATGCTGTCATTGACCGGCGTTGCAACCGATGTCGCTGATGGTTTGCAGAAAGCAAGCGACGCCCTGACATCGGGCAAGGCAGCCGAAGTATTTGGCAAAATGGTATCGGCCCTTGGCGGTCCAGCCGATTTTATCGAAAACACATCGGCCCATCTTGAAGTAGCTCCGATGATTAAGTCCGTCAGCGCGGCGAAGACCGGGCGGGTTGTATCGATGGATGCCCGCAAGGTTGGTCTGGCGCTGGTTGCGTTGAAAGGTGGCCGGACGCGTGCCGATCAGAAGATCGACTTTGCTGTCGGCTTTACCGATTTCATCAAGGTCGGGCAGGCCGTTTCGGCCGATACGCCGCTTTGTATCGCTCATATCCGTGATCAGGCACAGCTTGACGAGGCGACGGCGCTGTTGCGCGAGGCAATCGTAATTGGCGATGGCGAGGTCGCCAGAACCGGTTCTGCCGCGGCAGTGCGCGAACGGATCGTTGCCCGCACCAAAGGGTGATCACACAACTGAGAATGCAAAAGGCCGGGTAGGGTGACTGCCCGGCCTTTTTGTCTGGTTTTTGTGGCTAGTTGCGTACGCTTGCCATAATCATGGCCGCGGCTTTCTCCGCGATCATGATGGTTGGTGAATTGGTATTGCCCGATGTGATGGTGGGCATGATCGAGGCATCAGCAATCCGAAGCCCGTCAAGCCCACGCAGCCGTAATTGTGGATCAACCACCGATGCCGGGTCCGCGCCCATGCGGCATGTACCGACGGGGTGGAAAATTGTCGTGCCGATATTGCCTGCGGCTTTGATCAGATCATCCTCTGTCTCGTATGACGGGCCGGGTTTGAATTCTTCGGGCCTGTAGGCGGCAAGGGCGGGCTGATTGGCGATTTTGCGGGTCAGCCGGATTGAGTCGGCAGCAACCTTTTTGTCGGCATCCGCACTCAGATAATTGGGGGCGATGGCCGGTTGATTGCGGAAATCGGGTGATTTCAAATGTATGCTGCCGCGACTTTGCGGACGCAGGTTACAGACACTTGCCGTAAAGGCTGGGAAAGGATGGACGGGATCGCCGAACTTTTCAAGCGATAGCGGCTGCACGTGATATTGCAGGTTTGGTGTTTCGAATGATGCATCCGATTTGGTGAAGATGCCAAGTTGGCTTGGGGCCATCGACATCGGTCCTGATTGATTGAACAGGTATTCCAGCGCGATCCCGGCCTTGCCGACAAGGCTGCTGGCCTGTTCGTTCAGGGTGCGGATGCCTCTGACCTTGAAGGCGCAGCGCAATTGAAGGTGATCTTGCAGGTTTTCACCGACCTGCGTGCTTTCATGGATAGTCTGGATGCCATGTTTTTGCAGGACATTGCCCCGACCGATGCCCGATAGTTCCAGAATATGGGGCGAGCCGATGGCACCGGCCGAGAGAATGATTTCACGACGTGCCGAGACAGTTTCAATCACGCCATTGCGGTCATATTCAACACCGGTGACGCGACCGTTTTCAATGATTAGACGCCGAACCTGCGCATGTGTGCGCAGTTCCAGGTTTTTTCGCGACAGGGCAGGCTTCAGAAATGCCTTTGAAGTGTTCCAGCGAATGCCGCGTTTCTGGTTGACCGCGAAATAGCCTGAACCCTCGTTATTGCCGCGGTTGAAGTCCGCGACCTTCGGGATGCCGGCCTGTTCGGCGGCGTCCTGAAACGCGTCAAGGATTTCCCATCGAACGCGTGCCTGTTCAACCCGCCATTCGCCGCCTGATCCGTGCATGTCATCGGTCCCGAGATAGTAATCTTCGGATTTTTTGAAATGTGGCAGCACGTCCTCCCAGCCCCAGCCGTCACATCCCGATTGACGCCATTGGTCATAATCGGCGGCCTGACCACGCATATAAATCATGCCGTTGATCGACGAACATCCGCCCAGAACCTTGCCGCGCGGATATCCCAATGATCGGCCGTTCAGGCCTTCTTCGGCCTCGGTTTTAAAGCACCAATCGACATTTGGATTGCCGATGCAATAAAGATAGCCGACCGGAATATGAATCCATGGATTGGTATCTTTGCCACCGGCCTCCAGCAGAAGGACGGTGGCATTTTCGATTTCGGACAGCCGGTTTGCAAGAGTACAGCCAGCCGATCCTGCGCCGACAATGATATAGTCGAATTGTTGCGTGGTCATGCTGCTTCCCTAGTTTCTGGACCGAAGGCCCAGCTTGGCAGCGAGGCGTGACGCGTTGAACTCGCCGACAATGCCACGGCGGAACACCAGCACACAGACAATGAAGATAAGGCCGGTCAGCACCGTTACCGGGAAGCCGGTGGTTGACAGATAGTTCTGCACGGTCACGACAAAAGCCGCACCGAAGATCGGGCCGAAGATCGTTCCGATCCCGCCAAGCAGGGTCATCAGGATGACTTCGCCTGACATTTGCCATGCCACATCGGTAAGGGTGGCAAACTGGAACACCAGCGCCTTGAGCCCGCCTGCAAGACCGGCCAAAGCCGCCGACATGACAAAGGCGGCAAGCTTGTAGAGATTGACCGAGTAGCCCAGTGAAATTGCCCGGTTTTCATTTTCCCGAATGGATCGCAGGATCATGCCAAACGGGGAATGCACAATCCTCCAGACCATGAACACCCCAATCACGAAGACTGCCAGAACAAAGAAATACATATTTAATGGCTGGTTCAGATCGATAAGGCCAAGAAGATGCCCGCGCGGTACACCTTGCAAGCCATCTTCACCTTTGGTGAATTCCGATTGCAGGCAGAAGAAAAAGAACATCTGGGACAGGGCGAGTGTAATCATCGCAAAATAGATGCCCTGGCGCCGGATGGCGAAAAATCCGATGATCAACCCCATGAAGGCGGCACCCACAACGCCAAGAAGGATACCGGCTTCGGGGGCGAAGCCCCATTCTTTAACTGCGTGAGCAGTGAAATAGGCTGCCCCGCCGAAAAAGGCTGCGTGGCCGAACGACAGCAGGCCCGTGAAGCCCAAAAGCAGATTGAAGGCACTGGCGAACAGGGCAAAACACAGGACCTTCATCAGGAAAACCGGATAAAGGACGAAGGGTGCAATCACAAGGCCGATGATCAATACAGCGAGCAAGGCAAGCTGTATCCGGTGCGCCGATTGGCGGGTTTCCGATGTCATTGTTCTTTCTGTCATATCACGCATCCCGACCAAACAGACCCGCAGGCCGGACCAAAAGAACGATAGCCATGATTACGAAAATCACGATATTTGACGCTTCGGGGTAAAAGACCTTTGTCAACCCTTCTAGGATGCCAAGCATATAGCCCGTGACAATCGCCCCCATAATCGATCCCATCCCGCCCACGACCACGATGGCGAACACCACAATGATCAGGTTCGATCCCATCAACGGGCTGACCTGATAAATCGGTGCGGCCATGATCCCGGCCAGTGCGGCCAGACCGGCACCAAGCCCATATGTCAGAGTCAGCAGGAAAGGCACATTGATGCCAAATGATTGGACAAGCGTTGGATTTTCGGTTGCGGCACGAAGATAGGCGCCAAGCTTGGTCTTTTCGATCAGAAGCCACGTGCCGATACAGACAATCAGCGATGCCACGACCACCCAGCCGCGATAAATCGGCAAATACATAAAGCCGAGATTAACCCCGCCGGAAAGCAGGGCGGGGGTGGCATAGGGTTGACCAGAAGTGCCGTAAAAATACCGGAAGCCGCCCTCGATCACCAGAGCAAGACCAAAGGTGAACAGAAGCCCGTACAGATGATCCAGATTATAAAGACGACGCAAGGCAAAGCGTTCGATTACAATGCCGGTAATGCCGACAATGACCGGTGCTACCAGCAATGCCAGCCAGTAATTTACTCCAATCCATGACAGCAGCAGGAAGCCGACAAAGGCCCCCATCATGTATTGGGCGCCATGTGCGAAGTTGATCACGCGAAGAAGGCCGAAAATGATCGCCAGACCCAGGCTAAGCATTGCGTAGAAGGATCCGTTGATCAGACCGATAAGAAGCTGACCAAGAAACGCCTGGATCGGAATTCCAAATATCATAGTCACGGCGTTATACCCCCAGAACTTCGTGCAAGGTGTCCATTCTGGCGGGCAGTTCCGCCACGTCGAAACCTTCTGTCACTACGCCGTGATCCATGATGTAGAACCTGTCGGCAATTTTGCTGGCAAACCGGAAATTCTGTTCAACAAGAAGAATGGTCATGCCTCGCTGTTTCAGGGTTTGCAGAACCTCGCCGATACGCTGGACGATGACCGGAGCAAGGCCTTCGGTCGGTTCGTCGAGCAATAACATCTTGACCCCCGTACGCAGCATGCGAGCCATGGCAAGCATCTGCTGCTCGCCTCCGGACAATTTGGTTCCCTGACTGTTGCGTCGTTCCAAAAGGTTGGGAAACAGATCATAAATTTCATCGATGGACATGCCGTTCGGTGAAACGACAGGCGGTAGCGTGAGGTTTTCCTCGACGCTGAGGGTTGCGAAAATCCCGCGTTCTTCGGGAACAAACCCGATCCCGGCACGTGCAGTATGATGCAGCGGCCGGTTCATAAGGTCCTTGCCGTCAAATTCGATTGTGCCGGAGCGTTTGCGCAAAATGCCCATGATTGAGCGCAAAGTCGTGGTCTTACCCATGCCGTTACGGCCAAGGATGGTAACCGTTTCACCTTCGCAAACCTCAAGGTTCACACCATGCAGGATATGGCTTTCATCGTACCAGGCATTCAGGCCCTGTACTGAAAGAAGTGGTTTTCTGTCAGTCATGATCCGTTCCCATATAGGCGACCTTGACACGTTCATCGTTGCTGACGGTGGCGTAATCGCCCTCCGCCAGAATTTCGCCGCGTTGCAGAACGGTGATGTGATCGCACAGATCGGCGACAACATTGAGGTTATGTTCAACCATCAGGACCGCGCGGGTTTTGGCAACTTCGCGAATGAGTTCAGCAACCATACCGACATCTTCGCCCCCCATGCCCGCCATCGGTTCGTCCAGCAACAGAACTTTGGGGTCGAGTGCCAGTGTCGTCGCGATTTCCAGCACACGTTTGCGGCCGTAGGAAAGATCAGCAGCCTGACTGTCATATTCATTCTGAAGACCGACAGATTCCAGAAGTTCCATTGCGCGATCATTCAGAACGTCAAGTTTACCAAGCGGCTGCCAGAACTGGATCGCCAGATTGCCCGGACGTTGCAACGCGACGCGAATATTTTCCATAACCGTCAGGTGCGGAAAAATTGCGGAAATCTGGAATGATCGTACCAGGCCCATACGTGCCACGCGGGCAGGTGCTGTTTTGGTAATATCATGATCCAGCAGGGTGATCTTCCCGCTGGTCGGTTGCAGGAATTTGGTCAGAAGATTGAAAACGGTGGTTTTGCCTGCGCCATTCGGGCCGATCAGCGCATGCACTTTGGCGTGATGAACGTCAAGATTGACGTTATTGACCGCGGTGAACCCGCCAAAATCGCGACGAAGGTCACGGGCGGTAAGGACCACCCGTGCCTTTGTCTCGTTTTGATGGTTACCCGGATTTGCGTGAGTTCCGGTCGCTGTCATGTTCTTAGTTCGATGCCAATGAGCAGCCGCTTTTCGCCGGATCGATGAAAGCTTTGTCGCCGGGGACGGTATCAAGAACGTTGTAGTAATCCCAGTCACCGGTCATCTGGTCAGGAGCTTTGACTTCCATCAGGTACATGTCATAGATCATGCGGCCATTTGCACCGACTTTGCCGTTTTTGGCAAAAACGTCATTAACCGGCATTTCATGCAGGGCTTTCGCGACGGCTTCGGTTTCATCCGTCCCGGTTTCCTTTACCGCTTTGAGGTACTGCAGGACGGCAGAATAGGTGCCAGCCTGGATCATGTTGGGCATACGCCCGGTGCGATCAAAGAAACGTTTGCCGAATTCGCGGGTTTCATCGTTGCGATCCCAATAGAACCCTTCGGTCAGTGACAGCCCTTGTGCGGCTTCTGCGCCCAAACCATGGACTTCAGCAAGGGTAAAGAGCAGTGCTGCAAGACGCTGGCCACTCTGAACGATGCCGAATTCCGAAGCCTGTTTGATGGCATTGGCGGTATCGAGACCGGCGTTGGCAAGGCCAATGACTTTTGCGCCGGATGCCTGCGCCTGCAACAGGAACGAGGAATAGTCAGTTGTTGCCAAAGGATGTCGAACCGCACCGACTACCGAGCCACCGTTTTCCTTGACGAAGTTGCCGGTTTGCTCTTCCAGCGAATAACCGAAAGCATAGTCAGCCGTCAGGAAAAACCAGCTATCACCGCCGTTATTCACCAATGCACCGCCGGTGCCGACTGCCAGTGCATGGGTATCATACGCCCAGTGGAAACCATAGGGCGAACATTGTTCACCGGTCAGGGCCGTGGTGGCCGCACCGGTTACGATATCGATCTTTTTCTTTTCCTTGGAAATGCCCTGTACGGCCAGAGCGACCGATGAGGTTGTCAGTTCCATGATCGTATCGACCTGATCCTGATCATACCACTGACGCGCAATGTTGGCGGCAACATCGGGTTTGTTCTGATGGTCGGCGGTAATGACTTCGATCTTCTTGTCAAGAACGGTGCCGCCAAAATCCTCAACAGCCATTTTTGCGGCTTCAAAGGACCAGGTGCCACCAAAATCGGCATAGACACCGGATTGATCGTTCAGGATACCAATTTTGACAACATCATCGGAGATTTCGGCATGTGCGGGCAATGCTGCAGCGGCAGCCATTATCGCAACAGATGCAATTGCAATCTTCTTCATCTAGGTTCCTCCCTGATGGAACTATGTTTTCCAGTATGCCTGTTGGCAAACCAGACGACTCTTCCGGGCCGAATGATGTTCAACCATTGTTACAGACCGGATGATTGGGATGTGCCTTGATTGCACATTTTTGTTATTTTAATCGGCCTTGTGATTTATCCGATTAAGTATCTGAAAAAGAACGATTCATTTCTGATTCTATTCTTGTGTTCAGGACCATGACTTACGCTAACATTGACCAAAACCCGGTCAAATATATAATTTTGGACAATGCTTGTACAAAAATGAACAGGAATGTGGATGCGCCAGTTCCCTTGGGATGATTTACAGTATTTCCTTGCCGTCGCTCAGGAAGGCAAGCTTTCCTCTGCGGCACGGCGATTGAGAACCAGCCATGTGACGGTTGCACGACGGATTGAGAGGCTTGAACAGGGGATCGGGGCAAAATTGTTTCAGCGCAGTCCGACAGGTTATACATTGACGCCGATGGGGCAAAGGCTAATGGAGCCAGCCCAGGCAATGGCGCTTGAAGCGGACAAAATGCTTAGTGTGGTCGGGGATGGTGCATTACCGTTAACCGGGGTGATCCGGCTAAGTGTTCCTGAAGGTTATGGCAATTTTTTCATCGCAGAAAAGCTGCCTCATTTTGCCAGTCAATATCCGAACCTGACCATCGAGATGGTCAATATCCAGCAGATCGTTTCGTTATCGCGGCGCGAGGCGGATGTCTCGGTTTCGCTCAGTACGCCAAAGGCCGGTTCCTATCACTTCGAGAAAATTTCCAGTTACATTCTTTATGTCTATGCATCGCGCGATTACCTTGCCCGCAACCGGGCTATCAAACAGCGCGAGGACCTCGCGGGGCACCCGTTCATCGGTTATATCGAGGACATGATTTTTACCCCGGAACTCAACTATCTGGGTGAAATTATTCCGGGGTTGAGACCGTCTTATCAGACATCCAGTGTTTTTGCGCAGCTTAAAGCCTGCCGTGCGGGTTATGGGCTGTGTGTGTTGCCGTATTATATGGGGGCAATGTTTGACGATTTGGTTGCCGTGATGCCCCGGATTATTCCAATTCATCGCGATTACTGGCTTGTTTGTCATAATGACATGATAGATGCAGCACGTATCCGACCGTTGATCGAATTCATTCGGCGGGAAACTACTGCAGCACGGGAATGGTTTAACGGATTTCCCAAGCACTTTGTCTGAGCATTGAATGACAGGAATTACGATTGGCAATGTTGTATGACAAGGCTTGCATCTTGTTGTCATTGGCGTCATTTTGATCGATAACGAAAATTAACAATCAAAGACGAAAATTCAGGGCGGAAGGAAGCAATATGGGCAAGCTTGATCGGCGGCGTCGTGAAATACTGGAACTGGTCGCTGCCAACAGTTTCATGACGATTGATACATTGGCCGATCATTTTGCCGTTACTCCTCAGACCATTCGACGCGATATCAATGAAATGGCCGAAGAAGGCCTTGTTGCGCGTTATCATGGCGGGGCGGCCAGCCTTTCGACCACAGAAAACACAGCCTATACAGACCGTCAGGTTCTTAACCTTGGCAGCAAGCGCGAAATCGCCAAGCTGGTGGCACAGCATATCCCCGAAGGGGCATCGATCTTCATCAATATTGGGACGACTAACGAAGAGGTTGCCCGCGCATTATCGTCCCACAAGAGCCTGAAAATCATCACCAACAACCTGCATGTTGCGCAGATTTGCGCCGCCAATCCGGGGTTTGAGGTGATCATCGCAGGTGGTGTTGTTCGCCAGCGCGATTTTGGCGTGATCGGCGAGGCGACCATCGACTTTATCAATCAGTTCAAGGTGGATTACGCGATTGTTGGGATTTCGGGCGTTGACGAAGACGGCAGCCTGATGGATTTCGATTATCGTGAAGTCCGGGTGGCGCGTGCGATCATTTCCAATGCGCGCCAGACATTCCTGTGTACCGATGCATCGAAATTCGGGCGGCGTGCGATGGTTCGGCTGGGGCATCTGTCGGAAATTGATGCTCTGTTTACCGACCGTCATCCCGGTCCGGTTTGGGCAGATGTCATCCGTGAAGCAGATGTGTCGGTTTATACCGCCAACTGATTGGCAAGAATGGGTGATCAGGCGACCATATGGTCGCCGCGCTTGCCCATGCGCATGGTGATCGGGCCTTGTGACGAGCCATTGAGCATCTGGGTCAGATGTTCGTTATGGGCGTCATCTATATCGTTCGTCGGACCCGACCAATAAACTTTGCCCGCATGCATCATCACCAGATTTGCGTATCGCGTGCGTGCGATATGCATGTCATTGGTGATGGTGATGACGGTGGTGCCACGCTGGGTTGCGATCTTGCTGATCATAAGTTCGATATGGTTCGACAGAACCGGATCAAGACCCGCCGTCGGATTATCAAGCAGCAGGATTTCCGGATCGGTTGAAATGGCGCGTGCAATGCCAACACGTTTCTGCATGCCGCCAGACAAATCACCAGGAGATAGAAAGGCACTGTCTTCGGACAGGCCGACATGGCCAAGCAATTCGATGGCATGGTCTTTCGCGGCCTTGCGTGTCAGTGTCCGGCGCTCGATCTGACGGAAACAGATATTTTCCCAAACCTTCATGCTGTCAAACAGGGCGTTCTGCTGAAACAGCATACCGATCTGTTCTGCCCATTGTTTGCGGGCCGGGGAGCTGGTCTGGCTGACATCATCGCCACCCAGCATGATTTTGCCGCCATCCGCGCCGTGAAGGCCGACGATGCATTTCATCAACACGCTTTTGCCCGCAGCCGACGGTCCGATGACCGCCATGGTTTCCCCCTTGCCAAGCGACAGGCTGACATCATCAAGTGCGGTGCTGGGGCCGAACTTTTTGGTCAGGGACTGGACAGTGATGAAGTCCAATGTCGTGTCAGTGGATGCAGGTGCGGAAGGCGTGGTCATGAAGATGTTTATCCATTGCTGTTTGCCCGCCGATCTTCGGCATTTGACGGGCAGGGGGCAAGTCCGAAATTTACAAAAAAGAAAACGGCCCCGTTTGGGGCCGTTTCCGGTACGTCATAAGCGGAAATCCGCAATGCGTTTTGATTAATGCGACAGGATCTGGCTGAGGAACAGCTTGGTCCGTTCGCTTTTGGGGTTCGCAAAGAATTCCTGCGGACCTGCCATTTCAACGATTTCACCAGCATCCATGAACACGACGCGGTCGGCGACCTCTTTGGCGAAGCCCATTTCGTGGGTGACGCAAAGCATGGTCATACCTTCCTTGGCGAGTTCGACCATAACGTCGAGCACTTCCTTGACCATTTCCGGGTCGAGCGCCGAGGTCGGTTCATCGAACAGCATGATTTTCGGTTGCATGCAGAGCGAGCGGGCAATTGCCACACGTTGTTGCTGACCACCGGAAAGCTGGCCCGGGAATTTGTGGGCCTGTTCGGCGATCCGAACGCGCTGTAGATAATGCATCGCCAGATCGATGGCTTCTTTCTTGGGCATCTTGCGAACCCAGATTGGTGCCAGCGTCAGGTTTTCCAGCACGGTCATGTGCGGGAAAAGGTTAAAGTGCTGGAACACCATGCAGACTTCGCGGCGAACGGCTTCAATGTTTTTAACATCGTCGCCAAGCAGAATGCCATCGACGGTGATTTCACCGCTCTGATAGGTCTCAAGACGGTTGAGCGTACGGATCAGGGTCGATTTGCCTGAGCCGGACGGACCGCAGATAACGATACGCTCGCCCTTGCGGACATGCAGATCGATATCCTTGAGAACATGGAAGTTGCCATACCATTTGTTGGCTTTGCTGACGGTAATCACTTCCTCGTTCGACGGAGGAGGGACAACGCCATTGGTGGTTTGTGCTTCTGTAGCTGTCATTGTTTTTTCCTCTCTCCTTACCGCTGCTCGCCCTTGCGGAGCTCTTTTTCAAGATAGGCCGAATATTTGGCCATAGAGAAACAGATCAGGAAGAAAATTGCCGAGGCGAAGGCATAACCCTCGACGTAGTATTTCGTCCATGCCGGGTCGCTGCGCAGTGCCAGCTTGACGGTGCCAAGGAAGTCGAACAGACCGATGATGACCACCAGCGTTGTATCCTTAAGCATCGAAATGAAGCTGTTGACGGTTGGCGGGATCACCAGACGCAAAGCCTGCGGCAGGATGATCAGACGCATGGACTGCCAATAGGACAGGCCAAGGCTGTCGCCGGCTTCAAACTGGCCACGCGGAACAGCCTGCAGACCGCCACGGAACACTTCGGCAAGATAGGCCGCAGTGAACAGGATGATACCGATCTGCGCACGCAACAGCTTGTCGATGGTCACACCGTCCGGAAGGAACAGGGGAAACATCACTGATGCCATGAACAGAACCGTAATCAGCGGTACGCCACGGATCACCTCGATATAGACAACCGAGATCGTCTTGATCGCCGGCATTGTTGACTGACGGCCCAACGCCAGAAGCAAACCCAGAGGGAAGGCAAAAATGATGCCGATCGCCGACAGTATCAGGGTCAGCGGAAGACCACCCCAATAGCTGTTCTGGACATAGGTCAGACCAAGCACGCCACCCCACATCAGGATGGCAATGATCGGAACCCCGATCACCCACATCGGGATGATCGCCTTGCGGAGGGACGGATATTTAACCCCGCCAAGGCTAAAGCAGATGATGCCCATCAGGACGATCATCGCAAGAAGGGGGCGCCATTGTTCATCGTACGGGTAGGTTCCGAACAGAATGAGGCGCAAGTTGGCGTTAACGAAGCCCCAACACGCACCGGTGACTTCGGCACAGCCTTCAATCGTCGGTTCGAGCGTGGCATTGACGATTGCCCAGTTCACGAGTGGCGGAATAAGCCAAACCAGAAAGGCAATCGAGCCCAGTGTCAGGAGGGTGTTGAACCAGCCGTCAAACAGGTTCTTTTTTGACCATGCAACGGCACGGGCAGAAAAAGTACCTGTGGGAAGCGGAGGTAATTTTGCGTTATCTGCCATCTTACCTCTCCACCAGTGCCATTTTCTTGTTGAACCAGTTCATAAAGAGCGAGGTCAACAAGGACAGACCAAGATAGATCGACATAAAGATCGAAATTGCTTCGATCGCCTGACCGGTCTGGTTCATGGTCGTGTTTGATACCGACACCAGATCCGGATAACCGACAGCGACGGCAAGCGAGCTGTTTTTGGTCAGGTTCAGATACTGGTTAGTCAGTGGCGGAATGGCGACGCGCATGGATTGCGGCAGGATCACCTTGCGAAGGGCAACCGAGCGTTTAATGCCAAGGCTGTCGGCGGCTTCCCACTGGCCATGCGGGACGGCCTGAATACCGGAACGTACGACTTCGGCAACATAGGTTGATGTGTAAACCGTGAGGCCAATCAGAACCGCAAGGAATTCTGGCGAGATATTATAACCGCCACGAATGTTGAAGCCTTTGAGTTCAGGCATGTCCATATCCGTCGGTGCACCACCGATCAGATAGGCGATAAAGACCAGGCCGACAAAAATCCCCGTTCCAACAAGGAATATCGGGAATGGCTGGCCAGTTTCATCCTGGCGCTTTTTTGCCCATTTCTTGATGAAGAAGATCGCAACGACAGCAATGATCGCAGCAATCACCATCAGGGTATAGGCGTTGTCGGCAACTGGAACCGGCATATACATGCCGCGCGATGTCAAAAGGACACCGGGCAGTGGTTCGAAGGCGTCGCGCGGATGCGGGAACGCGTTCGGAATAACTGCATACCAGAAGAAAAGCTGCAACAGGACCGGGATGTTACGGAAAGTTTCCACGTAAACAGTTGCCAGTTTTCGAACGATCCAGTTCGACGACAGGCGTGCGATCCCGAAAATTGTACCGATAATGGTACACAGAATAATTCCGAGCAAAGACACCTTTACGGTGTTCAGAAGGCCAACCAACAGTGCCGTTGCATAACTGCTTTGTGCACTGTACTGGACCATGCTTTCACTGATTTCGAACGAAGCTTCGAGATCAAGGAAGCCATAACCGGTTGAGATGTTTTGTCGTTCCAGGTTTACCAGCGTATTGGAAACCAGATACCAGCCCGCCAAACAGACAAGTCCGATCGCAATGATTTGGTATAGTATTGCGCGAACGTTCTCGTCATTCAGGTAATCGACGACGGTCTTGGAACGAACACCCCCCGGGGCATTTTGAGTCTTACTCATCTGACCCTCAGGTGTAGATTGTATCCAATATATATGTGCCTTAACGAAAAGCTCCGCCCATGCGTTCAGGCAGTGGGGCGGAGCTTCGTTAGGTGCTTTTCAGCCTACGCTAAATATTAGCGAACCGGCCAAGCATATTGCAGACCACCATCGGTCCAGAGAGCGTTCAGGCCGCGCTCGACACCCAGTTTCGCGGTAACGTTTTTCTCGTAGCTTTCGCCATAGTTACCGACCTGCTTGATGATGCGGTATGCCCACTCTTCGTCAAGACCAAGAGCTTCGCCCATGCCCGGGGAGACGCCCAGAAGACGCTGGATACCCGGATTGGTGCTGCTCTTCATTTCGTCGACATTCGCGCTGGTGAGGCCGTATTCTTCGGCTTCAATCATGGCTGCAAGAGCCCAGCGACCGATGTCTGCCCACTGTTCGTCACCCTGTGCAACAGCCGGACCAAGCGGTTCTTTGGAAATGATTTCCGGAAGAATCACATAGTCGTCCGGGTTCGGTGCCATGGTGGTACGGATCGAGGCAAGGCCCGATGCGTCAGTGGTGTAAACGTCGCAACGACCAGAGAAGAAGGCAGCAGTTGCTTCGTTGATGTTTTCGATAACGACCGGCTCGAAGCTCATGCCTTTGGCACGGAAGTAATCGGCCAGGTTGAGTTCGGTGGTGGTGCCCGGTTCGACGCAAACGGTTGCGCCGTCAAGTTCCGTCGCGCTGGATACGCCCAGAGCTTTCGGAATCAGGAAGCCCTGACCATCATAGTAGTTGATACCAAGGAAGGTCAGACCAAGCTTGACGTCGCGCGTCAGGGTCGCCGTGGTGTTACGCGAAAGGATGTCGATTTCGCCGGACTGAAGCGCGGTGAAACGCTGTGCAGCGGTCAACGGGGTGTACTGAACCTTGTTGGCATCGCCCAGAAGTGCAGCAGCAATGCCACGGCAAACGTCAACGTCGATACCTTCCCATTTACCTTCGGCATTGGCAGCGGAGAAACCCGGAAGACCGGTGTTCACGCCACACTGAACGAAACCTTTAGCCTTGATGCCGTCAAGTACAGCGCCCGCCTGGGCATTGTTCGCGGCGATGGCGGCAACAGACATTGCGCCAGCGGCCAGGATCGTTTTGATTTTCATTAGATGAGCTCCCTCATTAGCAAAGCATTCTTTATGGCTTTGGTAACTTTTATGCCACCCTGGATATGCCAGAGCAGCATATCCTACTGTCCTGTTTTTTTATCGGACCTCCAAATTAAGAAATTTTCGGCTGCTATGTGTCAAGTCTGAAAAATTTCACGCTGGGGGCTTGTTCATCAGATTCGCGTGATTTCCATGCTTTGGTACTGCGCTGGTAAACATTGTTTGAGCGACTACACCCTTCGTTGGCTCCCAAAAGTCGCCATATTTCAAAAGGTTAAAAACCTGTTCGAATGGTCAGGTTCCAAAAACAAACAAATCTCAAAATTTTTTTGTTGCCAGCAATTAAATGAGCAATTTTTGAGCAAAACTAACTGTTGCTCAAAAAATAAACTCTGTTGCGACGCGGAATCGACTTCTGATGTCGGCCTGGCCCTGATCATGACACGTTGCAGTTCTGATTAATCTTTCGCAAAAATGAAAACCCCGTCGTGTGCACAACGGGGTTTTTGCTGTGTCATTTCGCAGGTTTCTGCTAGCTGCGCAGTTCCGGCAAATTGGAGAAAAGTTCAAGTGCAGTGGGGTTTGCAAGCGCTTCCTGGTTCTTTACTGGACGGCCATGAACAACATCGCGCACGGCCAGTTCGGTGATTTTTCCCGACTTTGTGCGCGGGATGTCAGCCACTGCAATGATCTTTGCCGGGACATGCCGCGGGGTGCAGTTGTTCCTGATCTGTTTGCGTATACGGTCGATCAGAAGTTCGTCGAGCTGATATTTTTCGCGCAGCACAACGAAAAGAACGACCCGGACATCGTTATCCCATTCCTGGCCGATGACGATGGATTCTTGAATTTCGGGCAGCTTTTCGACCTGACGGTAAATTTCGGCGGTGCCGATACGAACACCACCGGGGTTCAGCGTTGCATCGGATCTGCCATAGATAACCATACCGCCATCGTCATCAAGTTCGACATAATCGCCGTGACACCAGATGTTATCGAAGCGATTGAAGTAGGCATCTTTGTAACGTGAACCATCAGGATCGTTCCAGAAGCCAATCGGCATGGACGGGAAGGGGGCGGTACAGACCAGTTCGCCCTTTTCGTTCCGGATTGATTTGCCGTCATCGTCAAAAACATCAACAGCAAGGCCCAGGGCGCGGGTCTGGATGATACCGCGCTTCACCGGTAAGACCGGACAGGCAAGGACGAAACATCCGAGAATATCTGTGCCCCCCGAGATCGATGCCAGATGGATGTCCGGCTTTATGTCGCGATAGACATAATCGAAGCTTTCAGGTGCCAATGGCGACCCGGTCGATGTCATGGCGCGCACGGTCGACAGATTATGGGTTTCGCGCGGTTTGAGCTCGGCCTTGGCCAATGCATCTATATATTTGGCCGATGTCCCGAAAAGGGTCATGCCTTCGGCGTCCGCATAGTCAAACAGGATATTGCCACTGGGGTAGAAGGGCGATCCATCATAAAGCAGCAATGTCGCACCGGCTGCGAGGCCGCCCATCAACCAGTTCCACATCATCCAGCCGCATGTGGTGAAATAGAATACCCGATCACCTGGAACCACATCGCAGTGTAGGACATGTTCAGACACCTGTTTCAGGAGGGTGCCGCCTGCGCCATGCACGATGCATTTCGGCTTGCCGGTCGTACCGGAAGAAAACATCACATAAAGCGGATGATTGAATTCGACCTGTTCAAATGCGATTTTTTCCGCTCTGAAAGGGGCTAGGAAATCATCACAGGAAATGCCGCCGCGAATGCCGGTCGTGTTGGTGCCGTCAAAGGCATATTTGACAATCACAACCTTCTGGATCGACGGGATGCGGTCAATTACATCGCGGACCTTTTCGCGAATGTCGTGGCTTTTGCCGTTATAGTGGTAGCCATCGACCGTAATCATGAGTTTGGGTTCGATCTGGCCAAACCTGTCAACGACGCCCTGAACACCGAAGTCGGGGGAGGCAGAGGACCATGTTGCGCCGATTGCCGCCGTACCGAGCATGGCGATAACGGTTTCGATCATATTAGGCATGTATCCGCAGACGCGGTCGCCTTTGGTAATCCCTTCGGCGCGCAGTGCCTGCGAGAATTTCGATACCGCAATATTCAGATCGCACCACGAAATCCGGGTTTTGACCTTGTCTTCGCCCCAGAACACAAGCGCGTCGGTATGGTCATCGCGCACCAGCAGGTTTTCGGCAAAGTTCAGACGTGCATTGGGGAAGAACTTGGCGCCGGGCATTTTGTCGCCATCGACAAGTATCGTGTCGCCCCAGCTTTCGGCTTTCAGGCCTGCATAATCGATAATTGCAGGCCAAAAATCTTCCTTGCGGGTAACAGACCAGTCATAGAGCGCGTGGAAGCTATCCAGTTTCAAGCTGTGCTTTTCGTTCACCCAGTTGCGAAAACGGGTAACGTTGGCGTTTTCAACGCGGGTCGGACTGGGCTGCCAAAGCAAATCGCTCATGATGGATCCTTTGTTTCCTGCCTGTTTTATTGCAACTACCGACTATTTTTAAGTGTCAAATCGGTATCTCCCTACCACTTTTTTACGGGGAATTATGTTGCACGGCAAGAAAAGTCATGGAGCAGGTGACGCGAAGCATGAATAATCTTGCAGCCTATCCTGCTCTTTTGTGCAGAGATGGCCATATAGTTTATTGAAAATAATGGTTATTTTTTTGATTGTTTCTTGTTTTCAAGAAGGTGCATGCGCCGTCAGATTTCATGAAATATGGTAATTAAATAACCGATAATTTCGAAATTTTGTTCGATTATGATGCGATCGGATGGCGTTGTGCGATGCGGTATCCTGAAACGGCTTGCGCTTGTCGATATGCAGATTACTCTGTCGCCAATGATGCCACCATCCGGAGTTATTGCCATGTCCAGGATCGACGAAAGCCGCACTTTTGTGCCTGTAAATATTGCCGTTCTGACGGTGAGCGATACCAGAACGCTGGAAAACGATACATCCGGCCAAATCCTTGTCGACCGGATAGAGGTCAAAGGCCACAAGGTTGCTGCGCGTGCTATTGTGAAGGACGACTTTGATGTGATCGTCGCACAGTTTAGGCAATGGTGTGATGATCCGGAAATTGACGTAATCATCAGCACAGGCGGCACCGGCGTTACCGGACGCGATGTAACGACAGAGGCGCATCAGAAGGTTTACGACAAGGAAATACCGGGATTTGGCGAACTGTTTCGCTGGCTTTCTTATGCCAAGATCGGCACATCAACGGTTCAGTCGCGGGCTACCGCCGGGGTTTCGGGCAGGACATACATGTTCGCGCTGCCGGGATCAAATGGGGCCTGCAAGGATGCCTGGGATGATATTTTGTTTTATCAGCTCGATATTCGTCACCGCCCGTGCAATTTCGTCGAACTGATGCCGCGTTTGACCGAAAAATAATTTGTTGGTCTGACCGGTGTCAGACACGATCAGCCTCCCTTAGGACGATTTCATGGAAATTATCACCGATCCTTTCTTTTACCTTGTCGGCATCCCGGCTGTGTTGATTGCCGGTGTGTCAAAAAGCGGGTTTGGTGGCGGGCTTGGTGTGATGGCGGTGCCCCTGATGGCATTGGCACTGTCGCCACAGGCTGCGGCGGCGATCATGTTGCCGATATTGTGCCTGATGGATGTTGCGAATGTCTGGGCCTACCGGAAGAACTGGGATCGCCGTAACATGATGATCCTGATTCCGGCCGCACTCCTTGGTATTTTGATCGGCACATTATCGTTCAGTTATCTGAATGAATATGCCGTGAAGTTGATCATTGCCCTGATTGCCATCGGATTTACGCTTGATCACTGGTTTCGCGGAAAGAAACGTGGTGATGAATCCAGACCTGCCAATTGGGGAAAGGGATCGTTCTGGGGAACCATTGCCGGTTTTACCAGCTTTGTCGCGCATGCTGGTGGCCCGCCGGTCTCTGTTTTCCTGTTACCTCAGCGAATGGACAAAACGGTTTTTGTCGGCACGACCGTCATGTTCTTTATCGTTGTCAATTACGTGAAGCTGATCCCGTACTGGTATCTCGGGCAATTTGGTGGTGCCAATCTTGGCACCGCGCTGGTTCTTGTACCTGTGGCATTTTTCGGAACCTGGCTTGGGCTTTGGGCGCACGATAAGGTGAATGCAAAGCTGTTTTACCGGGTGTGTTATACATTACTGTTTGTGACCGGTCTGAGGCTGTTGTTTGATGCTGTATTGCATTTCGCGAGTGTTTAATCTGTTGTTTCGGGCGTGATCTTATCAACAGTTGATTTTAGGGGCGGGAATTATCCCGTCCTTTTTCGTTTGGCTTGGTCTGACCGAAAAATGATAGCAATCCTTTTATGTAAGCATTTTTTCATTAACCAATTGCGCATGAATTGCATATAAATTGCACGCATAAGAATGATGCGTAAAAAAAAAGCATCAGCACAGGGTGAAACCGAATTTCACAAGTGGAGCTTGCAGGAATGCCCGAACGAATTTTGCAGGTGGCAACAGACATGTCGCAGCTTGCCAACGAGAAGATTACGGAAATCAAAGGAGTAACCCGGGCGACACGAACGCTGGCGCTGAATGCGCTGATCGAAGCTGCCCGTGCGGGGGAAGTCGGGCGTGGATTTGGCGTTGTGGCCAACGAGGTAAAAGAAATTTCGCAGCGGGTTACCGTAATCACCGAAGAGCTTGAGCAGATGTTCGACAGGCTGGCACTTGATCTTGAGCGTACTGCTCAGACGGCACGCGGTGACCGGTTTTCGGATCTGTCGCGATATATTGTCGAGCTTATGGATCGTAATTTGTACGAGCGATCCTGCGATGTTCGTTGGTGGGCAACCGACGCTGCTGTTGTCGATGTCTGCGAGAATTCCGGAAATGCGGATGTCGGTGTGCAGACATCACAGCGTCTGGGAATAATCCTGGATTCTTATACAGTTTATCTTGATTTGTGGGTTGCTGATTGTAACGGCCGCATCATCGCCAATGGTCGTCCTGATAAATATCGCCTTGTCGGGACGGATATAAGTCAAATGCCTTGGTTTCGCGATGCCATGCGGTGCCGGGACGGCGGTGAATATGCGGTTGCAGATATCGCACGTAATGAATTGCTGGATAACGCTGCTACGGCGACCTATGCCACCGCCGTAAGACGAGGCGGCCAAGCCAAAGGCGAGGTTATCGGTGTTATGGGTGTGTTCTTCGATTGGGAAAATCAGGCTCCGATGGTTGTCGGAGCATTGAATTTCAATGATGAAGAGCGCGCACGCACGCGTGTGATGCTTATTGATTCAAAAAATCGCATCATTGCGGCCTCGGATGGTCAGGGTGTCTTGTCTGAACAGATGAAGCTGGAGGTCAAAAACCCAAAGCGCGGCTCTTATCTTTTGGCGGATGGGACGCTTGTTGCCTATGCGTTGACGCCGGGTTATGAGACCTATCAGGGGCTCGGTTGGCGCGGGGTGATTGTCCAGCAATCACGGAATGGGTCAAAGGCCGCAGATAAACCGGCACCGAAACTTGCTGTGGCTTCCTAGCAGATTATTGATATCGTGCCGGTCGGCAAAACAGAACAAAAGCGGGTACCTTAGGAGCCCGCTTTTTCGTTGCCTATTTGCTTGACTGTTTGGGCCCCTGAAATTGGTTCAGGCTTGCGCCATCACGCAAAAGGAGATAGCGGTAAATATAATATTACGACAATTCATCGATGAATTGTTAAAATAAGATTTGGGAGGTTCCTGTGACGTTACTGTTTGCCAAGCTTGCAGTATCCATTTCTGTTGTGCTGGGATTATCGATCCTTGCGGAACGGGCAGGCCCGCGTGCCGCAGGCGTCCTCTCAGGTTATCCACTTGGAACGGCGATCTTGCTGTATTTCATCGGCCTAGAGCAGGGAATGGCCTTTGCCTCGGAAAGTGCGGTTTATGCCCTGCCTGGATTGATTGCGACACTCGCCTTCCTCTACGCATATTATATGGCCTCTCGCTTCCTGGTCGACCGGAGGCTGATTGTTCAGTTGCCGATAAGCTCGTTTGCAGCCTTTGGCGCATTCATGTTTGTATCCTGGATTTGTCAGCAGATTGCGTTTACCCGTCTTTCCGGCGCGGTTACCTTGCTGGTTGCGATGGTGCTAGCCCTGATACTATTTCGCGGCATAGAGAATGTCCGGATCCTTAACCGGGTGCGGCTGACAAGGCGTGTGATTTTATTCCGTGCTATTCTGGCATCGCTGATTGTTCTTGGTATCAGTGGCATAGCCGCTTGGATCGGTCCCAAATGGGCTGGGCTGTTTTCCGGTTTCCCTGTAACACTTTATCCGATGATGCTGATCCTGCATGTGTCTTATGGCACCGGTCCCCTTCATACCGTAATCCGCAACTTTCCAAGGGGAATGGGGGCGCTTTGGATTTATATTCTGGCGGTGACGGTGACCTATCCGCTTTGGGGGATCAATATCGGGACGCTCCTGTCTTTCGCAGTTGCGACGATCTATCTGATCGCATATTCCACTTTGGTCTGGATGCGTGAAAAGTCCGTGCGCGCATGACGCCAATCCCATAACATTACGATATATCAGTTCCCAAGGCATCAAAGCCTTCGACCGGAAGGATGATCTGCATGCAGCAGGTTCAGTCATTGGTAAGGGCGATCAGCATTCTGAACACACTTGCAGACAGCGAGTATGGAATGACTTTGACCGAAATCGCTCATCAGGTGCATTTGCCACCCTCAACCGTTCATCGTTTGCTGACAACGATGCAGCACGAACGTTATGTGACTTTTGACGGTGAACGAACACTCTGGTCAATTGGGGTGCAGGCATTCAGCGTTGGCAATGCATTTACCAAAAACCGCAATCTCAGCCAGATTGCGCGTCCCTATATGCGGGCGTTGATGGAAGACAGCGGAGAAACGGTTAATCTTGCCGTTGCCGATGGCGGGGAAGTCATTTTCCTGTCGCAGGTCGAGTGTCGCAAGATGATGCGTGCATTGGTCACTCCGGGACGGCGCGCACTTATGCATTGTTCGGGGGTTGGCAAGGCGTTGTTGGCGTTCCTGCCGGAAGAGGAAGTGACTGCTGTCATTACGCAGCACGGCTTGCCGAAAATCACCGAACGCACCCTGATCAGCGAAGATACCTTGAAAACCGATCTGGATAGATCAAGGCAGCGTGGATATGCGCTTGATGATGAAGAGCATGCCGTCGGTTTGCGGTGTGTTGCCGGTGTCGTGCGCGATGAAACCGGATTGCCAATTGCAGCGCTCTCCCTTTCCGGACCCGCTGCGCGCATCCCTAATGACCGGATAGAGCAGTTCGGCCTGAAAGTGCGTCGGGTTTGTGCCGATCTCAGCCGCGAATATGGCGGCAAGCCGGTATGACGCGATCAGGTTTGTGATGTGACTGGTGCGGCAAATCTGAACTGGTCTTTGCCGCTTTTTTTCGCTTGATACATTGCCTTGTCGGCAACAGAAATCATGTCATCGAAATTGTTGGCATGTTCGGGGTAAAGGGCAATTCCGATTGATGCCGATGCTTCGTATGTCTGTTTCTGGCTTGAAATGTTGATCGGTGAGCTTGTCAGTGATTGCAAAACTTTGCGTGCAACGATTTCAGCATCTTCGAGTGTTTCCGTACCGGGAAGAATAACCGTGAATTCGTCGCCGCCAATCCGGGCGACGGTATCGACTTCGCGTAAGCTGTGACGAAGCCTTTGCGCCACCTCCACCAGAACCTTATCCCCGACGACGTGACCGTGCATGTCATTTAGCTGTTTGAAACCATCCAGATCGACATACATTAGCGCGAAACGCTCCTTGCGCCGTTTCGCGAGCTTGATGGCATATTCAAGCCGGTCCACAAACAGATACCGGTTTGGAAGGTCGGTCAGGGCATCGTGCGTGGCCTGATAGCGCACAAGGTCTTCGGCAATCTTGCGTTCGGATATATCGCGAAAACTGGTCAGGCGCAGTTTGACGCCATCAATCACAACATTGCGCCCGTTGATTTCGCAGGGAAAAAGCGTTCCGTCTTTACGTCTGGCTGTCGCCTCGTAGGGTTTATCGTACCCGGATTGAATGTTGTCGATAACCATTTGCAGGCTGCTTTCGGCGATGATGTCCGCAGCGCTCATCAGCAGCAACTCGTCACGCGAGTGGCCAAACATCCGTTCGGCCGCGATATTGGCATCAACGCACTTGCCGGCATCATGCAAAAACAAACCTTCACTCGACAGATTGGCCATCTGTTCAAGGCGTTGTTCGCTTTCGGTCCGTAGCGTGCGTTCCCGAACCAGTTCGGTAATGTCCCAGGCAATGCATTCGATCATGCTGTCGGATGTATGAGGTGGCATGGCCCGGCACTGAATGCGAAGCCAGCGTCTCTGTTCGGCAACGGTAAATACCGCAATTTCGGCTTCGACAATTTGTCCAGCTGTACGTAGTGCGCGTTCACGCAGATCAGCCAAGTCGTCGTTGGCCGATAGAACATCCTGAATACGGTGGTGCGAATTTCCGGCTTTTTCGTCAATGCCCAGCCATTTCAGTCCAAGATCTGATGCAAATTCGATCTTGCCTTGCGGGGTAATGCCAAATACCAGGCCGGGCAGGTGGGCGTACAGATTGTCGCGCATTGTCCGGTAACGGGACCAAAGCCAGGTGATTGCGACAATGATAAATATGCCGCCACCCATCAGGATGATCTCACCCAGCAAGGTCAGTGAAGCATTGTAACCGGGTTCCAGTTCGAGAAAATAAGGAGCAAAGACTCCCAGCCAAAGTCCGAGTGCAACCCAGAACAGAAGCAGAGCGACCAGATAGCGGCTATGGGGCCGAATATGTTTGATCTTCCCGAGTATAGCTTTCCCCCCCTGACATCAGGGAAAGCTTATACCTTCAAGAAAAGAACTCAACAAGACACAGGTTATGTCAGAATTTGTCAGGCTTTTCATCAATCTGTGACGGTTTTTGCACAGGCTGCTGTAATGTTTGCGGGCTCACATTCCAGGGCAGGACACGCCAGTTCCACCCAGGCCGCAATAGCCGTCCGGGTTTTTGTGCAGATATTGCTGATGAAAATCTTCGGCGTAGAAGAAGGTCGGCGCAGTCTGAATTTCGGTTGTGATTGCATCGCGCCCTGCAGCTCTAAGAGCATTCAGGTATTGAGTACGGGATTCTTCGGCAGCCATCTTCTGCTTGTCATTCAGGGTATAAATTACGGACCGGTACTGGGTGCCGATGTCATTACCCTGACGCATGCCTTGGGTCGGGTCGTGGTTCTTCCAGAACAGACGCAGTAGTGTCTGATACGAGATAACAGCCGGATCATAGACCACCAGAACAACTTCCGCATGACCGGTCATGCCGCTGCAAACCTCGCGATAGGTAGGGTTTTCAGTGTAACCGCCAGCATAACCTGCGGCTGTGGTATAGACGCCGTCCTGTTTCCAGAAAAGGCGTTCGGCCCCCCAGAAGCAGCCCATACCAAATACAGCCGTTTCAAGATTATCGGGAAACGGACCGGTCATCGGATTACCTGTAACCACATGACGGTCAGCTACCTGCAATTTCTCGGCGCGGCCGGGGAGTGCTGTTTCGGCCGACGGAATTGTGATTTTTTCAGGGGAGGTCGAAGAAAACATGTCAAAACCTGACTTGTGTTGATGGGCTGACCTGCAATTTAACCCAGATCGTCACTTTGGCAATCGCCTTCACGGTAAATTGTCTTTGAACATTCTTTTGGCGGCAGCTTTAACGGGCGCGATAATCGTGTTTACCAACGCCATCAGCGCCGGATACCGCCGATTTGAGACGCTCGAGACATTTGAAATCGACCATGTTAATGATCGGCGGCGGGATCAGCCTGTTCATCGGATGTGTGTTTCTGCCATTGCCCCCGCCATTTTTTGGAATGGTTTTCATCGCAATCGGCATACCGATGCTGGCTGCGGGATCAAAGCGTACCAGACGTTTCATTCAATACCTGCGATGGCGATATTACCGACATAACAGCAAGATCGAGGCGATTATCGCACGACTGCCGGGTTTTCTTCGTCGACACGGTCGTAAGACACGACCCGAAGCTCTTCACCGACATCGTTCATTCGGTCAATGGTCGGATAAGTCGTCAGGTATCGGGACATCTCCCGGAAACAAGTCCGGGTCGTAAGCGAACCGTTCAGGCAGGGATCAGGGCGTCATGTGCCGGATAAGGCAATCAATCCCCGCCCGTTTCAGGCCGTTGCAGGCAGACTGTGCCTCGGACTGGCTGGCATATTGACCGGTCATCAGGCGGAAAAACAGCCCTTGACCCTCTATCGCAATGCTTTGCACCTCGTGGCTTGCACCCCGAAGAATACCGTCGCCCATGGTTTCAAATTTCAGCCAGCGTGACTCTGCCATTTCGCGGGACCGATACGCTGCCAATTGCACTGTATAGTAAGAATTCAGTACCGGGGCAGGTTGCATTGGTTCCGCTTTGGGGGCAGAGGATGGCGGGACTGATTTTGTGTCGGGTTCTGGTTGCATTGTCGCTGGTGTACTACTGGTTGCGGCTGTTGACGTCGCATCCACCATCGGAACTTCGATCAGATTATTATTGGTGGCAGCTGCTTCGTCGGCGAGTTCCAGCGAGCCACTTTCAACCGGGCGCGTTGTCGACAGCAGCGCCTTGTTTGACGCGCTTGGGGTAACTGCATCCCCCTTGATGATGCCCGGTGTCGTTGCTGAAGCCGTTGTGACGGTTGTGGTTGTCCCCCTGGAGGCCGCCATTGAAGCAGATGGGGCAGCTATTTGTTTGGCAGAGCGATCAACAGATGTGAGGCGTGCGGTATTACTACTCACATCCATTCGCATCGCAGGGAGAGCTGTTGTCGAATCTTCAGGCTGTACATTGACGGCAATGGTATTTTTGTAGAAGTCACGATTTCTTTGCACTGTGGGTGGGTCGGGAAGTTCTGGCCCGGGCGCAACAATCGCCGAGGCGACGACCGTGTCAATCTCGCGTGATCGGGCAAGAGCCGGGTTGGCGGCGTCCATTGCCTTGATGCGCTTTTGTGCAAGACTTGTGATCGTGCCGCTCAGCATGATGCCGTTACCGCAATTGATCGCGATCGAGGCATACGGGTCAGCCGCCGTCAGCCAGAGATAAAGACGACGTGCCTTCGCGTGCTTCCCTTCCAGGTCAAGTGCCATTGCATGGCGGAGATCATCTGCCGGTTTGCCCTGAAGTGCTATCGGATCTTCTGTGCTGTCAACCTGAGGCAGGAGGGATGCAGTGTCTTTTGAAGAGCCGTCAAAGAACAGGCCGCAGGCCGCACTGTCAATCCCGGCTGTCATTGCAGTTTCTGACGGACGGTTGGTATCGCTTATCTTGATCTGGTTTGATGCGTCATCATCACCAAATAACGACATCATATCGTCTGACGAGCATCCGGAAAGCAGGGGGGTAAACAGGGCTATCGTCAGGCAGCCATATTTCCAACGTGACGAGATGACAGACTTGGCGCTTTTATTGATCAATTGATTGGCACCTGATTTCCCTTTGAGCCCCCGGAGGTCCAATGCATGGACGTCACCAATTTTGCAATCGGGCAGCATACTGTCAAGCAGTCAGCGAAAACAGATGATCGATTTAGCCCCGCGTTTTGGCGGGGTATCTTTTTTTAGACAGGATTTACTGTGTAATCAGGATATCAGCGGTTCATTAATGGAACGATAATCCCGGCAAGGAGAACCAGAACCGTAATTGCAAGAACGATATTGACGATGCCCTTGCTAAACTGGCTGGCAACGTCGTGGCTGACGCCGGAGTTTTTTGAACGTGATTTTGCCGTTCCGCCATTAGCTGCACCACTTTCCTGACGGGTAAGGATTTTCACGACCTGCTTCTTATCGCGCTTTGTGGCGTCGTCATATTTGTTTTCGACAACGCGAACTTCGGAATTATTGTTGTTGGTCAATGCATTTTTGGCGGAATTAATAGCGCTTTGATAATCTGAAAGCGTTTCCATATCCATTTGCTGCCCGGTGCTGCGCACGACAACAACAGTATAGCTTTTCCGCATGACAGCGTCAGACATGACCAAGCCCAGTTCCATGTATTACCCACAAGAGGGGTAATACATGGCGACAAACATGCCTGTTGCAAAGCTATCCTAACGAATAGTTTTGGGAGGTCTTTCGTGGTGCAAACCTATTGCGGGATTTTGGCAGCGAGTTCTTTGTATTCTTCGCAATCCATGCCACAGACTTTTTCCAACCGGGCGAGGTTTTCGCGCGCCATATCCGGTTTCCCGGTTTGGAGGAACAATTCACCTTGATATTCCAAGGCGCCTTTATGTTCGGGATCAATCATCAATGCGCGTTCGTAGTTCTGGGCAGCACTTTCAAAGTCACCAGACTTGCGCTGACTATAGGCAAGATAGTTCAGCACATTGGCGTCCTTTGGATCTTCTTTGAGCATCGCTTCAAGGCTTTCGATCGCCGTGTCATATTTTCCGGCATCAATCATTTCGACGATTGTGGACAGATCGGGAGTGTCACTGCCCCAACTGCTGCCGCTGCCCATTGCCAAGGCAGCGGAGGATACGGTGCCCAATGCAAACGTCATCGCCAGCGATGCAACAAAATGACGGATTTTACCTTTGGAATTCATTGTCGCTACCTTTTTCAAGAAAACACATGCATCAGATACGTTGGGGACGCGGTTTCAGTTTCGGATTTAGCATAACTTTGCATTAAGTGCAGTCACGAGTTGGTGAAAGCGTTAAATCGGAAAATACTGAAATATATGAAGACCCGGGGAGTGTCGGTGAAATCTGTGGTTTCGGGAAACAAAAAAGGCCCGCAGTAAACATTGCGGGCCTTTGCTGTTTTAGCGTCAATCAGTCAATCAGAAGTCGGCCTCAATCACGCGATCACGGATTTCTGTTGCCATGGCTTCAGCCACTTCGTCGATCCCCATGGTTTTCTGATGCTGGAAACCAAGGCGACGGACCGATGCTGTTTTTTCCTCTGCCTCGCGTTTGCCAAGGGCGAGGATCAGTGGGATTTTCGCATGGCTGTGTTCGCGAACCTTGTAGCTGATCTTTTCGTTGCGAAGGTCAAGTTCAACGTTCAAGCCTTTGGCTTGAAGTGTTTTTTTCACTTCTTCCGCGTAGCTATCTGCTTCGTTGGTGATCGAGCAGATCACCGCATGAACAGGCGACAGCCAAAGCGGCAGGCGACCGGCATAGTTTTCGATCAGAATGCCGATGAAGCGTTCAAGCGAGCCAAGGATCGCACGGTGCAGCATGACCGGACGATGCTTTTCACCGTCTTCACCCATATAGGACGCATCAAGACGTTCCGGTAGGACGAAGTCGGCCTGAAGAGTTCCACACTGCCAGTCACGGCCAATCGCATCACGCAGAACGAACTCAAGCTTCGGCCCGTAAAACGCGCCTTCACCCGGGTTGATTTCAAGCGTCAGACCGGCTTCTTCAGCAGCTTCGCGAAGGGCTGTTTCGGCCTTGTCCCAGATTTCATCGGAACCTGCACGGACTTCCGGGCGGTCCGAGAATTTGACGAGGATGTCGGTAAAGCCGAAATCCATGTAAACCGATTTCAGAAGGTCACAGAAAATCTTGGTTTCCGAGACAATCTGGTCTTCGGTACAGAAGATATGCGCATCATCCTGAATGAACTGGCGCACTCGCATAATACCATGCAGGCCGCCGGATGGCTCGTTACGATGGCAACAGCCGAACTCCGCCATACGCAGCGGCAGGTCACGATAGGATTTACTGCCCATACGGAAAATCTGCACGTGGCACGGGCAGTTCATCGGCTTGAGAGCCAGAACCTTTTCGGGATCGTCTTCATCCGGGGTCGTGGTGAACATGTTCTCGCGGAACTTTTCCCAGTGGCCGGATTTTTCCCAAAGGATACGGTCGACAAGCTGCGGCGTGCGAACTTCCTGATATCCTTCGGCATCAAGACGTTCACGGATATAGGTTTCGACCTTGCGATACAGTTTCAGGCCTTTGTCGTGCCAGAAAACCGAACCTTGGGCTTCTTCCTGCATGTGGAAGAGGTCCATTTCGCGACCAAGGCGACGATGGTCACGCTTTTCGGCTTCTTCAAGCATGTGTAGATAGGCATCAAGGTCTTCCTGCGTTTCCCAGCAGGTGCCATAGATACGCTGCAGCATCTCGTTATCGGAGTTGCCACGCCAATAGGCACCGGCAACCTTCATCAGTTTGAAAGCCTTGCCGATCTTGCCGGTCGACGGGGCATGCGGGCCACGGCACAGGTCAATGAAATTGCCCTGGCGATAGCAGGTGATCGTTTCGGTTTCCGGCAGATCTCGGATGATCTCGGCTTTGTAGTCTTCACCCTTTTCGAGGAAGAACTTGATAGCCTCGTTACGATCCCATACTTCGCGTTCGATTTTCTCGTTACGTTCGACGATCTTGTGCATCTGCTTTTCGATCTTGATCAGATCGTCCGGCGTAAAGGGCGTCTTGCGGGCGAAGTCGTAATAGAAACCGTTTTCGATGGACGGGCCGATGGTGACCTGCGTGTCCGGGTAGAGTTCCTGAACCGCTTCGGCCATGACATGGGCGCAGTCATGCCGGATCAGCGGCAGAACTTCCTTGTGCCCCTTGGTCACGATTTCGATGGCGGCATCAGTGTCGATTTTGCGCGACAGGTCGCGCAATTCGCCGTTAACGATGATGGCAAAGGATTTCTTTGCCAGCGAGGGACTGATGCTTTTGGCAACATCGAAACCCGATACAGGACCGTCAAATTCGCGTACGGCGCCGTCCGGAAGGGTGAGGGCAATCATGTCTGGCTCAACTCTACTTTATCTGCGGGCATAAATGTCATGTGCGCATTTTTCAAACCCGCATGTTTACGCGGGCTTTAGGCACAAGAAAAGGAATTTCAGGATGAGGTCAAGTTCGCTCTTTGAAAAAAGCGACTGGGGAAGCAGCACAAAAAGCCGCGACGCCAAAAAGACGTGCAGTGATTGTGCATTCCATCAATTTCTTGTCGGCCATGCCGTGCATTGATGCTATCCCGTTAATTGAGAAGCCAATATAGCATCAAAAAAGAGCAGGGCAAGCCGTAACCCGGTTAAGATTTTACAGCAGTTCCTTGTTCTTGTACTTTGCCAAAATACCAGATTGAAACGGCGCCACCACGCCAAAGCCTCATAAGGTAAGCCCCGCATGTCCAGCCCCGAAGTGCGTCGAAACATTCTGTTTTTAAGTTTATGCGTTGCGTTGTCAGCAAGTGCGATGTCGCTGCTGTTTACCGTTGCCGCCGTGATCGGTTATTCGCTGGCCCCGGACAAATCACTATCGACGTTGCCGGTTGCTTTCACCATGATCGCGATGATGGCAACGACCGCCCCGTCCGCGTTGATGATGAACCGGTTCGGTCGGCGGGTTGGGTTCTGGATCGGATCGGTGATCGGGATGCTGGGTGCTGTTTCCGGCATGGGGACGGTTTATTTTGGCAGTTTCTGGCTTTTGTGTGTGGCTTGTGCCTGTATCGGGTCTGCCAATGCCATCGCCATGCAATATCGTTTCGCTGCCGCCGAAGCTGCGCCGCCAGAGTTCCGTTCACGGGCAATTTCACTGACCATGCTGGGCGGGCTTGCAGCCGCTTTTGTCGGACCAAATCTGGCAAGTTTTGCTCGCAATTGGTTCGAAACGGTTCCGTTCCTGGGGACTTTCGTGGCTCTGATTGGTTTGCAATTTCTGCTGGTTCTTGCAATTGGCCAGTTGCGCTTGCCGGATATGCGCGGCACCAAGCATGATGAACCTGCGCGCCCGCTTAAAATGGTGATAGGACAACCTGCGGTGATCATCGCAATGATTGCGGGGGCGCTTGGTTATGCGGTCATGAGCTTTGTTATGACAGCAACACCGCTTGCGATCCTTGATTGCAATTACGAATTTGGCGATGCCGCGTTCATCATTCAGTGGCATGTGGTGGGCATGTATGCGCCGGGCTTCTTTACCGGCAACCTGATCCGTCGTTTTGGCGCTCTTACCATCATTCAGGTCGGTGCCGTGCTCAACCTGATCTGTCTGGCATTCGGTCTGGCGGGCGAGGACCTGATCGGCAACTTCTGGCCGTCTCTTGTGCTGCTTGGGGTCGGATGGAACTTTATGTTTGTCGGTGCCACCACGTTCCTTACGGAAAACTATCGTCCGGCCGAGCAGGCCCGCGTGCAGGCGATCAACGAATTTGTCGTGTTCGGGACGGTTGCTGTTGCGTCATTGTCCGCCGGTTCGATCTATGCTGGGGCCGGTTGGGTAACTTTGCTGTATTCTGCGGCACTGCCGGTTGGATTGGTGATGCTGGTTCTTGCCGGTTATGCATTGCGTTACCGTCGCCAGCACGTCTGATGATAAGAGGACTGTGACGAAAAAGGCTGCTTGCTGCAGCCTTTTTCGTTTCAATGATGCCCTGCGAGAATATCAAGCGCATGGGATCGGAATTCGCGATTGTAAAGAACCAGCGTGACCCATGCGGCGCCAATGATAAAGGCGACCGGGTGATAGAACCAGGCAAGCGCTGATAGTGCGAAGAAATAGGCACGAATGCCACGATTGAAGTTATGGGCCGACATCATGCTCATGCGCGATGCCCGGGCGGCGGCCTTTGCCGCATCCGGTGCGCTCGGGTCCGGGGCTGCACCAATCAGGATCGAACAATAGTTCGACAGGCGAAACGCCCATGTGAATTTGAAGAAGGCGTAGATAAAGATCAGAACCAGCAGAACGACCTTGCATTCCCAGACTGCCGCCGTGGTTTCAACGGCAAAGGGCAGGGCGGATACCGTTTGGATCGCCTTTTCGGTGTAGCCAAGAAGTGCGATCAGACCAATCAGCACCAGAATGGTGGTCGAGGAAAAGAAGCTGATGCCAGTGATCAGGTTGCCCGCGATGGAGGTATCGACCATACGCAGATTGCGTTGAAGCATCTGTTCCATCCAGCGATGGCGATTGCGCGCCATATGGGCCGAAATCGAATTGCGTCGTCGCGAACTTGCATCGGCGAATATGGTATAGCCCACCCACCAGATGAATGCCCAGCTGACAGCGGCGATGTCGAGTAACGTAAATTCGGGCATAATGTGATCCGTCTTTGAAATCGTTTCGGCCATAAAACACATTGATTGGCGATGCCATCCTACTGAGGATACATGTTTGTTCGCAATCGGCTTTAATGTTTCCTGTATCCATTCCGATCTGTGATCCATGCATGTCTGATCTCTGATGACCCGGTGCGGGTTGTGTTTTTCACCGATACAGAGTATGAGCGGCGCAAATTTTCACTGGAGAGCGACATGAGCGACCTCGAAAACGATCTTGGCGAAGACATAGACTTCGAAGAATTCGAAGCGCATACCGAACAGCTTCTGGCCGAAGGCCGTAACAAGGACGATCTGTTCGAATTTATCGGCTTCCTGAACATCAACGAAGTCGGCACGCATATGATCGCGGCCGAGATGGTTCTGGACGAAGATGCCATCGACCAGATGAGCAAGACGCTTCGCAAGCTTGATGTGGATCTGGGCCCGCTTGGCGAACTGACCGGCGGCCTTAAAGGCGGCGAAGATGTCAAACGTGCGCTGGCGGCCCTGTTCCTTGAACTGGTCGAGCTTTGCGAACTTGACGAAGACGATGAAGATGCCGGCGAACTTTCGGAAGAAGCGCTGGTGCTTTTGAACTTCGTTAAACGCTTTAATCCGCAGATGCGTCGCCTGACGGTGGCACTGACCGATACCGATGATGACGATGTCGCATGCGAGTACGAAGTCACCAACTGGTAAGTCTTGGTGCTTGCCCTTGTGGCGAAATATCATGTAGGCAAAGGCAGGATGTTTTCATCCTGCCTTTTTCTTTGCCGGAGCCACCGCTGTGACCATAGCCACCGTAGACAGCGCATCTGCGCGGTTTCAATCCTATATCGATCGCCACGCAAACGGGCAGGAACCGATGGAAGATGCGCCGCGTCTTCGGCAGTGGATCATTGACCATCAGGCCGATTTTGCCGCGATCATGGATTGCGATCTGAAAAGCTGTCCGAAAATCGTCTATGACTTTTCACGTAACGGGGATGTCGTGATTGGCGGCACCAGCGATCCGGCCCGGCAGACCGAAATCATGTGGCAGCAGATGGCCGATGCCAATGCGCCGGTCGGTATCGGGCGTTATCGCGAAGACCGGATATGCTATCAATCGGAACAGTTCAAAAATGATGGCGAGGCCCGAAGCCAGCATCTGGGGATTGATCTATTCGCCCCGGCGGGAACGCCTGTCTATGTCCCGCTTGATGGCGTCGTGCACAGCTTTAATGACAACAATCTTCACCTTGATTACGGACCGACCATCATCCTTGAACACAATCCGGAACCGGGTGTGACTTTTTACACGTTGTATGGTCACCTCAGCCGTGAATCACTTGACGGATTGTATGTCGGCCAGCCGGTCGAAAAAGACCATCTGCTGTGCACCTTTGGTGATTTCCCGATCAATGGTGACTGGATCCCGCATCTGCATTTCCAGATCATTTTCGATATGCTGGACAAAAAGGGCGATTATTTCGGGGCGGCCAAGCCATCGGAGTGGCACATTTGGGAAAGTATCTGTCCCAATGCCAACCTGATCCTGCAAATGCCGGAAAATGTGACCGCAAACCGGAGTGGCCAGTAATGCAGCCAAGGCTCAAGGCTGGTATCTGGGTGCGCGGACAGATTGCCATCTGTCAATCAAAGCTGATTACGGCGATGGTCGCGCACAAGGGCAATGAAGATGCCGGTGCGGTTCTGCTGAAGCTCAATCGTTTTGCCGCTGGATGCTATGTCTATTCGCGTGTCACGACACTTGATGGCGATATGGGCTGGATGCAGGTGGCTGGCGGACCGGACGGCGGGCGCGAAACAGAATTTGCCTGTGACGAATACTGGCGTAAGCAGGTGAAATTTGATCGCGATGTCTGGGTGCTGGAGGTGGAGGATCACAAGGGCGAATATGAACTTGATGCGCCGTTGGTTGATTTCTGATGGACCAAAGTTCGTAAGTACAAAATCAAAAAGGGCCCGCAAATAATTGCAGACCCTTTATTTTTCCAGCGAACGCTAATCAGGCGGTACGCTGCAGCAGGTGGTAACCGAAATCGGTCTCAACCACGTCGGACGTGGTGCCGACTTCCATGTTAAAGGCAGCCGCATCAAATTCCGGAACCATCATGCCGCGGCCAAAGAAGCCAAGATCGCCACCCTGCTGACCAGACGGGCAGTCAGAGTTTGTTTTGGCGACTTCAGCGAAGTCGGCACCATTGGCAATCTGGTCTTTGAGTGCGTTGATTTCGGTAAGCGCTTCTTCCTTGGTGCGGGTTGCACTGGAACGTGCCGAACCGGCATACATCAGAAGAATGTGCGATGCGCGAACTTGTTCACTCATAACTCGTCCTTTCTTCCGCGGGCGGCTTGCACACCGCGGATTTTCTTCAAGATTAGAAGTTTATGGAGAAGGCAAAGGGTCCAAACCGATGTGCAGGCGTATATTCACGTGTACATGGGCTTGGGCCCTAGACTTTCTCCATGCCTTGTGGCTTGTTACGACAAAATGATCAGAGATGAAAGAGAAGAGGCGTTTTAATGCTTGCTGTTGTTTCTCCGGCAAAGAAACTTGATTTCGAAACCGACGCACCTGAAATGGCCGTTTCAGAACCGCAATTTCTCGACGATACCGAAGAACTTATTGAATTTGCGCGTAAAAAAAGTCGCAGCGACCTGATGAAGCTGATGGGCATCAGCGAAAATCTAGCTGATCTGAACTATCAGCGGTTTGCGCATTTTTCACGTCCTTTTGATCGCACGAACGCCAAACCGGCAATTTACGCGTTCCGTGGCGACACCTATATCGGGCTTGAAGCCGATACGATGAATCAAAAAGACATCGACTGGGCTGAAAACCATTTCCGGATGCTTTCGGGCCTTTACGGGCTTTTAAAGCCGCGTGATTTGATGCAGCCCTACCGTCTTGAAATGGGAACGCGGCTTTCGAACCCGCGCGGCAAGGATCTTTATGCCTTCTGGGGGGACAAGATTGCCAAACAGGTCAATGCGATCACCGCTGATCACAAGAACCGCAGCCTGATCAATCTGGCGTCGCATGAATATTTCAAGTCGGTGAAAAAGGATGTGCTTGACGGTCCGGTGATCACGCCGGTCTTCAAGGAGGTCAAAGCCGGTGTTGGCAAGGTCATTGGCTTCTCGGCCAAACGTGCACGTGGTACGATGGCGCGCTACATGATCGACAATCGTTTGGAAAAGCCCGAAGACCTTAAATCGTTCGATGTGGACGGTTATCGCTATCAAAAAGACCAGTCGAATGATAACGAGTGGGTCTTTACACGCGAACATGACTGACAACAGAACAGGTGCGATCGTATGACCGACGATCATCTCGAGCAGCTTGAAGATGACAATCATCTGCCGGAATCTCATCCGTTTTCCGGATATCTGCGGACCTTTTTCCGCGGGCCGGGGCGTTCACGCAGCCTGACGCGTGAAGAGGCATTTGACGCCTTTTCAATGATCCTGCGTGACGAGGTTGAGCCGATCCAGTTGGGCGCGTTTCTTTTGATGCTGCGTTATCGGGCGGAAACGCCCGATGAACTGGCTGGCATGATCGAAGCCGTGCGCAAGGCTGCCCGTCTTGAACTTGATGACGAAAGCCTGGTTCCGGAAAAATGCCATCCTATGCTGGATTGGCCATCCTATGCGGCAGGGCGTTCGCGTGGCTTGCCGTGGTTCGTGCTGTCGGCGATGTTGCTGTCGCGCAATGGCATACCGGTTCTGATGCATGGTTATAACTCGCATCTGACCAACGGCGTCGGGACTGAGGCCGCAGTCAAGGCCCTGAAGTTGCCGTTGGCAATGTCTGCAGATGAAGCACGTTCGGATATCGCATCCAAGGGCTTTGCCTATTTGCCGTTGCGCCATATTCACCCGAAACTTCAGGAATTGATTGGTTTGCGACCGTTGCTGGGCCTTCGCAGTCCGGTCAATACTCTGCTGCGTCTGCTTAATCCGTTGCAGGCGCGTGCAGCATTTCTTGGCGTATTCCATCCGGCGTTTCTTGATGTCCACCGGGAAACCGGCAAGCTTCTGGAATTGCCGCGTATTGGTGTAATCAAGGGCGGTGGCGGCGAGGCGGAACGTACACCGTTTAAGCATGTTGATCTGCGTATGCTTGATAATGGCGAGCTCAGCGATGTTCGCTGGCCCGCTCTTCTATCGCGGACCGAAAAGGACGACGAAGATAACAGCCCGGTGACCTTGCAGCATTTTCTGGCCGTCTGGCGCGGCGAGGTCGAAGACAGTGCTGCGATTGCGCGCATCAAAGGCAGTGCAGCAATGGGCGCGTTCCTAGCCGGTAAAGCCGACTACATGGACGAGGCTGAGGCACTGGTCGAAGGCTGGTGGGAGAAGCGCGATCGCAAGATCGGGTAACCGTGACGGCTTGCACGTGAAATTCAAAACACAAAAGGGGATGGTCAACGCCATCCCCTTTTTGATGTTCAGAACGAAGAATTCGGTTCCCGCAGGAACGCTGTTTCTTCGGGAGTGGATTCTCGGCCAAGGATTGCATTGCGATGGGGGTAACGCCCAAAACGATCAATGATCTGTTTGTGCCTGATTTCATAGTCGTGGTTGTTTTCCAGACCCGGCTGGTCAAACAGCTTTAGTGCAACTTCGTGGATCGCTTCTGATTCCGAATGCATATAAGGCATATAGAGAAAGCATTTTTCGGCGGGTTTGGTCAATTTTGCGTCAAACCCTTGGGCAACGGCTTCCTGGGCCAGAACAAGTGCCATCGTATCGCAGGCAAACGCACCGGGTTTGTCGCGATAGATATTGCGTGAAAACTGATCCAGAATGATGATTTCTGCCAGTCGGCCATGTGCGTTTTTTCGCCAGCCATATAGCTCCCCGGCTGCCGCGGCAGCATGAAAATCGGCAAAGCGTTCAGTGATATGACGATCAAGCGTGATATCTTTTTCAAACCATTGTTTGGGTTCTAGTTCCTTGAACCAGAAAACGAGGATGGATTCAGGTTTCATGAGGGCTTCCCGTTTTTTGATGTTGGCGCAGCATAGGCGAGCATGCAGGCGCCAGCAAGTCAGGCTTGGGATATGACGCCGTCCTGAAGGCGGACTGAACGCGTCGCGACCTGATCAAGAAACAGCCGATCATGTGAAATGATCAGCATTGCCTGCGGCAGGGAACGCAGAATTTCGATCAGACGTTTTTCGACATCGGCATCAAGCCCGTTGGTTGGTTCGTCAAGCAGCAGAATTTCGGGCGACATCGCTAGCACGGTCGCAAGCGCCACCAGTCGCTTTTCACCACCGGAAAGCTGATAGGTGATCCGGTTTTCAAATCCGTCCAGCCCCAGATCCGATAGCGTTTGCAGAGCAATTTTTCGCGCATCTTCGCGTGATTGATCAAGGTTGAGCGGGCCAAACATCACGTCTTCAAGAACAGTCGGGCAGAAAAGCTGATCATCGGAATCCTGAAACAGTAATCCGACCCGACCACGAATGGCGCGGAATTCGGCTTCTGTTTCGCATCTTGACCCAAGAATGGCGATCTCGCCGTTCTCCACCGGAACCAAACCCATCAGACAATGCAGCAGGCTGCTTTTGCCAGCACCATTGGCGCCCAGCAGTGCCAGTCTTTCACCAGTGCACAGGGACAGGTTGACACCATTCAATACCTTGCGCCCGGAGGAAAAGGTGAAATGCAGGTTTTTGACAGTGATCAGATCAGCGCCGGACATGCGGCCTCCAGCCCGATCAGTGCACTGGCGAAAAGAATGGTCGCCGCCGCAAACAGATAATCCTGCGGGCTTAACCGGGGCAAGGAGCCGAAATGCATATGACCGTGATAGGCACGACATTTCATCGCCCAAAGAATGCGTTCCGAACGATCATGGCCGCGTACCAGCAGCATCCCCAGCAAATATCCAAAACTGCGCCAGCTATGGCGATTATTGCGCGCGACAAAGGCGCGTGCCCGCATGGCAAGACGCAGGCGCAGATATTCCCGCCGCAAAAGATCGATATAGCGAACGGTAAACATGAAAAGCGTCACCAGCTTTGCCGGTACGTAAATCCCCTGCAACCCCCGCCCCAGAAGGATTGCATCCATTCCGCCCACCAGTGCAATCACAACAAGGATCGCGGCATTTGCCTTAAGCGCGATCAGCACGGCCTGAAACAACCCCTGATAACTGGCGTCAAAATCCCAAAGGGTGAACATCACCTGACCGGGAACGGTAAAGGGCAGCATGATCAGCATCACAAGGATAAAGCCATCCATGGCCAAAACCATTTTAAGCGTTCTGGGCCAGTCGGGTTTGGCAAAGCCGGTAATGATGGCAGCGACCAGAACCAGCATTGCCAATGGTTGCCAGCTTGAAAAACTGACAGCGGTTACAATCAGCGCGAGAGATGCCAGTAAACGAAACCGTGGATCAATCCGCATCAGAGCCGAACAGGATCGTGACGGCACAAGGACATTTGTCGCCCCGATCATGGGTTTTTACTCTGCTGACGGGGGTGTGATTTTACGGCCTGAAACCAAGCAAAGGCCCCGAATATTCCGACGATGACACCGATGCCACCCAGAAGATCGGAAAATCGGACCTTGTCCTCATAGGCAACCAACTGTTCGCGCAAGGGCCGGACATGGCGGGATACAGCAGCGTCAATCAGGCTGTCCAACTCGTCCCGTGAAAGGGTAACCATCGCGTCAGAAGTGGCCGTGGCAATGGTTGTCGATGACGGGCGTGTTTTTTTGCTTTGGACGGACGAGGCCGTGTCAATCTGGCTGACATCGATATTAATGTCTTCATTACCTGACGGCAATTGATCGGAAAGCTCATCACCATTGATTTTGAAGCTGGCGATATGGCCATCACCGGAATTGGCTTCGATGACATAATCCTGCCGGTGACTGACGCGAAGTTTGAATTCGCCCTGATCATCTGTCTTTCCGGCAAAGACAACGCGGCCTGTATCATCGAGAAGTTGGATTTCTGCATCTTGCGGCCGGGCGCCACCCCCGAAATAGGCATAGCCGTCGATGACGTCACCGTTTCCCATCGCAAAAACGTGCAGGCTGTGTGCCTGTGCATTGACGCATGTGAACAGCGTGCCGATCAGAACAGCAATTGCATATAAAGCGGGAAATCGGGGCATCGATCAGGCAACGCTTCGAAGCGAACCGGAGGGTGCCAGCATGACTGGACGGACTTTCTTGACGAGATGAACGGCTGCTGCGGTGAGGATACCCTCAACCACCATAACCGGGATGTGGCTCATGACGACAAGCTTTGCCGTCGGAACAAATTCCTGTCCGCTGGCGGCAAGTGACAGGCCGACCATCGTGCTTGAAAGGGCAATGGCACCGGACCCGGCAACAAAACCCGCCAGCAGGACCGATTTGCCTTCGGCACGTGCCAGAAACGGTGAAACCAGCCACCATATCAAAACGGCGGGCAGGGCTATATTGACTGTATTGACACCCAGAACCGTAATGCCGCCGAAACCAAAGAAAACTGCCTGCAACAACAGTCCGATGAATATCGCCGGGAAAACGGACCAGCCCAGCATCAAGCCAGCCAAACCATTTACAATCAGATGCGCACTGCTTGGCCCGACGGGAACATGGATCAGGGAGGCAACGAAGAAGACGGCACTCATCATCGCCACGCGGGGCATCGCATCAATATCGATTTTGCGAAGCCCGTAGCTGATGCCGGTAACAGCCAGAACCGCACCAGTGACAACGACTTCACTCGATAGGGCTCCGTCGACGATGTGCATGGTCAAATCCCTGTAAAGCGCATTTGCAATCCATCAGCTTACAGGCAGACCTGCAAACGGATGGAACGGCGCATTGATTTTATTCCGGTGAGGCAGATAGGCTATAAAACCTGCCTGAAAAGCGTAGCGATTTCGCTGTCGCGAAGTCAAGCAGGTTTCATATTTTTTATAAATAAGTATGACGATGCTGTGCGTCTGGTTGGGAGCATCACTCCATCGCGTCGGTTTTGACCCAGATGACACCACCGCGTTCGACCGGAACCTGATCATTCGATCCGGGGGCGGCCATCGTGCCATCTTCGATCAGGGCGGCAAACGCCCACCAACCATCACGTGGCATGGCATAGGTGAAAACACCATTGCCATCGGCCTTGATGACCTGTGTTGAAAAACTGTCGTTCGGCAGCGTGATGCTGCCATCATTGGCATATTCAACCTCGACCTCGGCAAACGGTACCGGCTCGCCGTTATGACGGACGATCCCGCTGAACACATTTCCGGTCCAGATGCCATAGGGGCGGGTCAGGGGCTCTATCTCCACCGGGAAGCCGACCATCTGGTCCCATTCTTCACCAGCACCAAACGCATCAATGATCGTTTTGGTGTACTGGATGATGTATTTGCCCTCGGATGGTTCGAAATAGGGAACCGGTTCGACATAAAGCGCATATCCGCCGGGGCGATCAATGCTGATTGTTGCGTCAAAGGCCGCTTTTTCATCGACCGTCTTTGCCACCAGACTGTCGCCAAGGTCTGTTTTCTTGCCGTTGGTTTGAATGCCAAATTGAACCGGGCGGGCCATTTCCATTGCCGGGCCGTTTGTCATTGGATGGGTAAAGGTCAGATCGACGTCAACATCGCGCCCGGTTTCCTTTGTCACCACATTGGTTGACGGGATCATCTTCTGGAAGTGGGCCTGCGCATCATGTTGTGCACTGATCAGCAACCCAAATGAAAAACCCATGGTCGTGATAAACCGAAAAGGAAACGACATCTTTCTGTCCTGTGATGCTGAAATGATGCCGTAGCCTATGGCGACCGATTTGTCGGGTCAATCCATTGAAATGAAATATTTCATAAAATATTTAAAAACGTATGATTTTCGGGGTGTATCGAAACCGGCAATGAAAGCCGGTTTCGATATCGCCAGAGACTATTGTTGGCTGGTAGATGCCTCGATCATTGGCTCGTCATTGGTTTCTGATGCCAATCCCACATGCTTCTGGCGCTGTTTCTGCCGCCATGTGTCAAGAAACAGCAGGATTGGTGCCGCGATATAGATCGACGATGTCGTGGCGATCACAACACCAAACACCATCGGAACGGCAAAGCTTTCAACGGCAGACCCGCCCCAGATTGCCATAGGCACCATCGCAAACAGGGTTGTAAGCGATGTGAATAGGCAGCGCGCAAGTGACTGATTGATCGACATGTCGATGATTTCACGCATCGGCATCTTTCGATAAAGTCGCAGGTTTTCACGCATCCGGTCATAAACCACCACCTTGTCATTGACCGAATAGCCGATCAGGGTCAGCAGGGCGGCAATGGCGGTCAGATTGAAGTCGAGTCCCATAACCGCGAAAAAGCCGATTGTTTTGGTCACATCAAGGACCAATGTAACAATCGCGCCAACGGCAAACGGCCATTCGAACCGCCACCAGATATAGCCCAGCATTGCGAGGCTTGCGAAGATGACGGCACTGACACCGGACTGAGCGAGTTCACCGCTGACTTTGGGGCCAACGACTTCGGTGCGTTTAAAATCCGCTGCCGGATCAATGGATTGAACTGCTTTCTTGACGGTTTCGACAACTGCGGTTTGTGCCTGTTCGCCGCCCGGCTGACGTTCAACCCGGATCAGGATATGGTCATCCTTGCCGATATCCTGAAGGCTGACATCGCCAAGCCCCAATGTTGAAAGTCCCTGTCGCAAGGTTCCAAGGTCAAGGGGACTACTGCCGTCATCCAGGTTGCCTCCTGCAACTTCGATCTGAATACCGCCCTTGAAATCAACGCCGTAATCGAGACCGGGTTTGAAGAACAACCCGATTGAAATGGCTGACAGCAAAAGCGACATACCGATGCCAAGAAAACGTGCCCGCATGAAGGAAATGCTGGTTTTTTCGGGCATGAAACGCCAAAGCGGTTCAATAACGAGCTTTTTCATCCGTGTGCGCCAGACGATTTCGGTCATGATGACCCGAACAACGGCAACCGCGGTAAACATGGAAATCAGAATGCCGAGACCCATCGTGATGGCAAAGCCGCGCACCGGGCCTGATCCGAACTCAAACAGAAGTGCAGTGGCGATAAGGGTTGTGATGTTTGAATCCACAATCGTGGCATAGGCACGCTTAAACCCGGAATCGAGTGCCATGAAGGCCGAAAGCCCCCGTTTTGTCTCCTCACGGATACGTTCGTTGATCAGAACGTTGGCATCCACGGCTAGCCCGATCCCCAGAACAATCCCGGCAATACCAGGAAGGGTAAGTGTCGCACCCATAAGACCAAGGGCACCGAATGTCAGCATGATGTTCAGACCCAATGCCAGATTGGCAATAAGGCCCCAGTGGCCATAAAGGAAAAACATCAATCCGGTTACCAGAGCCAACCCGATCAACCCGGTATAAAGACCCATTTCTATTGCATCGGCTCCAAGGTCAGGGCCCACAGTTCGTTCTTCGATTACGGTCATTGGGGCGGGAAGGGAGCCAGCACGCAATAGGGCTGACAGTGTTGTCGTTTCGCCGACCGTAAAGCTGCCGCTGATCTGGCCTGAGCCACCGGTTATTGCCTCCCGGATAACCGGAGCACTCAGGACTTCGTTATCAAGAACAATGGCAAAGGGTTTTCCGACATTGGAACGTGTGATATCGGCGAACTTTGCCGCACCGGCCGTATCAAACCGGAAATTGACAACCGGCTGGTGGCTTTGCGGATCAAAACCGGCATGTGCATCTGTAAGATGATCGCCCGAAAGGGCCGGAGTACGATGCAGGTGATAGCTTTGGCCGTCCTTGTCTTTCACTGTAAGGATACTACTGTCGCGCCTGTCTGTTCCGTTACGCTCGGCCAACATATAGAAGCCAAGCTTTGCCGTGCTTCCCAGAAGTTTTCTAATCTGAGACGGGTCCTGAATGCCCGGTAACTGCACCAGGACGCGATCACTGCCAATCCGTTGGATGGTGGGTTCGGACACACCGATCTGATCGATCCGGCTTCGAATGATCTCTAGGCTTTGCTGGGCGCTGGCGTCAACCCGATTGCGAATGCCTTGTTCGCTAAGTGCTATATGAATGCTGTTATCGCGCGGTGTTGTAATGACAAATTCCGCTGTCGATCCGTGTCGCGGTGTATCAACTTGCGCATTGGTAAGGTCTTTCAGGGCATCAAGGGCAGCGTCGTGATCCTTGGCGTCAGGCAGGGTTACAATCACCTGATCTTTGCTGATCTGAATGTTATCAGTCGCAATATGGGCCTTGCGGAGGGCCGTTGTCACATCGTCACGCGCGATTTCAAGCCGTTCGGCAATCATTGCTGCGGTATCGATTTCCAGAACAAGGTGCGATCCGCCTTTGAGGTCAAGCCCAAGGGCAACCTGTCGGGAGGGTAAAAAGGCTGGCCAGTTGGCAAGCTGGGCCGGGGTGAAAAGGTTTGGCAGGGCTGTCAGGAATCCTGTCAGAAGGACAAGGGCATAGACAACCACACGCCATCTTGATGTACGCATGAAAAATTAACTCCGCACAGCATTCGAGCCGGGCCAGTTTGATGCCCGGCGGTGCTGTCACCTGATATTTCTGGAAACACGGCGCTGATCTGGCCGCGGTTTTAATTAACGGAAATCAGGCCCGAAAGGGCGGAGCACGCGGAGAAACCGGAAGAGTTTCTGCGCTATGTGTCGTGATCGTACCCGCCACAAAGATGAGGATCGCCCATTGCGCGGCGGCATGTGGTGTGACCGACGGCACAACTGCGGCATCATCGGGGAAGGTTGGCTGATGGGACGGTACATCGTCCGGGGTCTGGCGATTGCCTGCGATGGCACGATCTGGTGCCACCGGAAGGACTGCTTGCGACGGACCGCTATCGTGATTGACGGTGTTAAACGGATAGGGGAAAGTCACCCCATCGGAAAGCGGCTTGGCGGTGATTGATGTTCCACCACCAAACAGAACAAGCGCGCAAGCGATCAGGCAAAATGCAACATGGCGCAACAGACCCGGCAGGGACTGGTTGCGCTCGGAATGATCTGTTGCCTCTGCGGCTTGGCTGACTGGTTGCGGCATGATGGTCCGGCACGCGATGAAACAGCGCCAGATATGGCGTGACGACCAAAAAAAACAAGCCCGATAATAAAAATCTTATCGGGGAGTCCGGGGTAAACAAGAGGAATACGGAATGCTCAGGATGGTTTATGTCACGCCGGATGGCGGGCGTCATTGGGTGGATTCTGCCTGGCGGGAAACCGCGACACTTCATAATGCGGTTGCCAATTGTGCGCCTGGTGATCTGATCCGTTTGATGCCGGGAAACTATTTCCTGCCCGAGCCAGTCGATATTCCGATCAGCGGGCTTGAAGATCAGCCAATCATCATTCGCTGTGAATATGGTGCGATACTGGACGGTCGTCGTCCGCCTGATCCGGAAGTCTCGGCAACCGATCCCGGATGTGCCAGATATGCAGCATTTCGCATCATCGGAAAGCGCCATATCCGCCTTGATAATATCCGTATCGAACGCGCATGGCCCAGTGCCGTTTATATCCGCGACAGCAACGATCTGACATTCAAAAACATGCAAATCCGTGGTGGAACATATGCCTTTTATGCAACGGGCGAGCATACATCACGCATCACCATCGAAAATTGCGACTGGATTCAGGATGACGTGATCTGGCGTTACCTTGACTGGGCGATGATCCATGATGGTGAAATCACGCCGGGCAAGGAAGCCCCATATCGATATCTTAACGGTGCATTCTTTGGTGCGGATGACATTGCGGGCGATATTCTGATCCGTGGGAATGATATTCGACATTGCTATAACGCCATTCGAATGGATGTATCCGCGGCCAATATGCAAAAGCCTATCGGCAGTTTTAATCGCAATATCCGGATCATCGATAACCGGTTCAGTTTTGTGCGCGATAACCCGGTCGAACCCGAAGCAACCGCTGTTGGCTGGTGGGTGGCCTATAACCAGTTCTATAACTGCCACAAACTGTTTTCGCAGGATAGTCTGGCTGGCGGGTATTGGTATTATTTTGGCAATCGCGGCTGGTTCGACAGCCGCCCGGGCCCGGAAGGTGACGAAAATAATGGTGGTGCCGTTTTCAAATTCGGCAAAGCAAGCCATGCGCAGCCAAACCTGCCATTTGAATGCTTCCACAACAGCTTCTTCCTACGCCAGAAGTACGTCAAAAAGGGCGCGACCAGAATGTGGCAGAACCGTCGCAATGCCATAGGTTATGCCGATCCGGCGACATTGCCGGTCAATCTGATGCCAATCGATCAGACATTGTTTGGTCCGACCGATGAACTTGATCTTGGAGAAGATCGCAGCGTGATGTTTTCCGGCGATTTATGCAATCATGCGACCTATCCGGCGATATTCGATGCTTGGCCCCGTGTGCTTTATAATCCGCGCCCGGCTTTCGGGCCGATATTCAAGGCGGGCATTTGCGGTGATCTGGAACTGGTTTCAGGCCATGCCGAAGGATATGACGATGCACTTGAAGTTCCAATGCCAGACGGCACTGTCTGGAAATCCGATCCCAAAAGCTGGCCAGGGGCATTAACTGGCAAAAGGCTGGTTGCCGGGCCGGACTACGTGCCGGTTGATTTGGCATATGTCCGAGCCAGGATCGACGAAAACAATTAAAACGCAGGGGATTAGGTGATCTGGCGACGTTGTCGTAATATTGGGTATGGCTTGCAGCGAGGTGACGTAAGCGTAAATATATTGACTTGTAAGTCCCGTTGTTGCGATGCTGCGTTATTGCATTCATTCAATAAGAAAAAACATGAACGATAAGCTGTACAGCATTACCGAGCTTGCCGAAGAGTTCGACATCACGCCACGTGCCATCCGGTTTTATGAAACCAAAAGTCTGCTGTCGCCACAGCGGGCGGGTGCCACGCGTGTATACAATTACCGGGATCGTGCGCGCCTTATGCTGGTGCTGCGTGGCAAGCGCCTTGGTTTCTCGCTTGAAGACATCAAGGAATATATTGATCTATACGACGCCGAACGGTCGGGTGCCGATCAGCTGGCGCATCTGATGCTGGTTGGACGTCGTCGCATTTCCGAGCTGGAACAGCAGCTTGAAGACGTTCAGACAACCTTGGGCGAACTTCGTAAAATTGAAAGCGAAGCTGCCGATGCGTTGCGCGAAAAGGGTATCGACCCGGAAAAGGCATTGGCAAATATCAAAGCCAAACTGGTGCCTGAAACCGCATGACTTGCTGACACTATCCAATTAGACAAAAGCCCGGCCGATATGACCGGGCTTTTTTATGATGGATCAAGCCGATATCAGGCAACGTCGCGTTGCAAGGGCAGGGTGACCTCGAATACTTCCTCGTCGGCAAGATATTTGCGCGAGAATCCCAGTTTTTCACAAAGCGTCAGCATCCGTCGGTTATCTGGCAGAACCTGCCCGATAAAGGTCTCTGTTCCTTTCTGGCGGCAATATTCTATCATCTTTTCCATCAGCACACGGCCAAGGCCACGACCCTTGATGTCCGAGCGCACCATAATCGCATATTCGGCATGTTCATTATTGGGATCGATCACGACCTGAACAATACCGTGGATTTCGCCTTCTTCCGGACCATTCGGCACGATGGCAAGGAAGGCCATGTCTCGGTCGTAATCAAGCTGTGTCTGGCGGGCCATTTCCGAATGCGGCAATTCACGAACGGATCCAAAGAACCGGAAATGGATATCTTCGGGTGTCAGTTTCGACATGAATTCATAGTGCTTCGGTTCGTCCTCGGGTTTGATTGGGCGCAGCAGATATTTCGTTCCGTCATCCAGGATCAGTTCCTGTTTCAGATGACGCGGATAGGGATGGATCGCCAGACGCTGGTCATCGCTAACCACTTTCGGTGTTACCTTGATGCGGGCATCCAGCGCAATCACACCGGTCTGATCAATCAGAAGCGGGTTCATGTCGAGTTCAAGGACTTCGCCAAGATGCACGACCAGCTGCGACAACCGCACCAGCGTGACGTAAAGCTGTTCGAGGTTGACCGGCGGTACATCGCGATAGCCGCGCAGCAGATTATAGATGCGCGTACCTTCAACAAGTTCGCGTGCCAGCTTCATGTTCAATGGCGGCAGGGCCATGGCCCGGTCTCGGACCACTTCGACCTCGACCCCGCCATGACCAAACAGGATCACCGGGCCAAAAATCGGATCGGTGGTCATGCCAACGATCAATTCACGCGCACCTGCACGCTTGATCATTTCCTGAACGGTAAAGCCACGCACCCGGGCATTCGGGAATTTCTGTTTGACGGTGCGCAGCATTTTGTTGCCAGCAGCGCGCAGTTCCTCGTCACTGTCGATATTCAGAACAACACCGCCAACATCGGATTTGTGGCTGATATCATCCGAGAGGATTTTAAGCGCGACCGGATAGCCGATGGCATCCGCCGTCTCGACGGCGTCATCAACTGATTCTGCGGCTACGGTTTTGACTGTATTGATGCCATAGCATTCCAGAACCGCCTTTGCTTCCGGCTCGGTCAGCATATCGCGCCCCGAATGGATGGCAGTATGGATGATCTGGCGTGCCTTGTCCGTTTCCGGCGTAAAGTCCTGCGGAACTGATGGTGGTGTTTCCATCAGGACTTCCTGCAATTTGCGGTAATTCACCATATGCTGGAAGGCCGCGACCGCGTTTTCTGGTGTACGATAGGTCGGAATCCCGGCGGCATAAAACAGGTTACGGGCCTTGGCGACCGTTGCCTCGCCAACCCAGTTTGTCAGGATGTTCTTGCGGCTGTCCTTGATGGCATTAATTACGCCTTGGGCAACTTCAACCGGGTCTGTGATGGCGGTCGGCGCATGCATTACCAGAAGGCTGTCGATATTAGGATCTTTCAGAACCGCATCAATCGACTTTGCATATCTTTCGCCCGGGGCATCCCCGATAATATCGACGGGGTTCGCATGTGACCAGGTTGAGGGCAAAACACTGCTAAGCGCATCAATGGTGCTGTCTTCGAGTTTGGCCAGTTGGCCGTGCCGTTCAATCAGGGCATCAACTGCCAGAACGCCAATGCCACCCCCATTGGTAATAATGCCAAGCTTATCGCCCCGGAACGGACGCATGCGAGAAAGTGTCTCGGCGGCCGAAAACATTTCCGTGACCGTGTAAACGCGCAGAACACCGGCACGTTTGATAGCTGCATCAAACACGTCATCGGCACCCGCCAGCGCGCCGGTATGTGAAGCAGCAGCGGCGGCACCTTCGGCAAAGCGGCCCGACTTGATACACAGGATCGGTTTGTTGCGCGATGCGGCGCGGGCGGCGGAAATGAAGCCGCGACGTTCCTGAATGGATTCGATATACAGCATGATAGCGCGCGTGTTGGGATCGGAACCCAGATAATCGATCACATCACCGAAATCGACATCGTCGCATTCACCAAGCGATATGAAGTGCGAAAAACCGATGCCGCGTGCTGCCGCCCAGTCGAGAACTGCGGTACAAAGTGCCCCGGACTGCGACACAAACGCAATTTTGCCACTGCCGATGCTTTGATGGCTGAAACTGGCGTTAAGCCCGATACCCGGCACCATCAGTCCAAGACAGTTCGGGCCAAGCAATCGCATCTTGTTATGCGCGGCAATGTCAAGCATTGCCTGTTTGATGCTGCGGGTTTCGTCATACTGCTCGGCGCCAAGGCCAGCCGTCAGGACAATGGCTGCCATGCATCCCTTGGCAGAAAGGCATTCCATGGTCGGAATAACGGCCTGGGGGGGGACGCAGATCACGGCAAGTTCGGGAACGACCGGCAGGCTTTCAACATTTGGGTAGGCCAGAACACCGCCAATCGACTGGCTGCGCGGATTAACCGGCATGATCGGGCCGTCAAACCCGCCTGCGAGCAGATTGCGCATGATCACCTGACCCACGGAATGGGGCCGGTTGGACGCGCCAATGACTGCGACGGACTTGGGTTTGAAAAGATGGTCGAGATTAATGGTACTCATCACCGAATTCCCGCTTTGCCTTTTGGCTGCGCGTCCTGTTGACAGGACCGCGGCCCGGATAAAATTGGTTTGGCATCAAACCACCCGGCGGATGGCATGTGTGCACGTGCGAGATCGTATTACGGTGACAAGTATATTGATTTGTTATGAGTCAATAAAGCACTGATGACCCGAAGATTTTACAGGAGTGTCACATCCTGTTCCTATCGAAACGATCTTGTGTTTCCCGATCGATGCTGCGTGCCACCGGATAGGGCCTTCAGCCACGGTGGCAGGTGAAAAAAGCTCATGAGCAGATACATCACAACCATGTCGTTAAAGTACGATGTATCGTCCGTCGTCAGGCAAATTATATCCGTCCTGCCGGCATTAGGTATGCCGGTGACAAGCGCCATGAGCGCAAAGGCCGGGGATGCGGCAAATGGAAGCAGCCGAGCTATCCGGAGGATGGCGGTATATCCACCATCCTTCGAAGCCATGCCGCCAATATATCTCCCTTGGCGATGCTCTTTGCCCATTTTGTATCTCTTGCCTGATGGGCCTAGTGGCATGCGGTTTTCTTGACGCTGTCAAACAGGCCTTCGACCGAACCGGTTTCAGTTTCGGTTTTCATTGCTGCCATTTCATACAGGTCATGGTGCCGCACCCATTCCATTTTGTTCGGGACATCTTTTTCGTCCCGCCCCTTGGGCATAAGATCAAGCAATCTGTATGTGCCCATCATGGCGTCGACCCCGCGGCCATAGGTCGAATAGGTATGAAAAACCTCGCCCCGATCGTTTTTGATGAAGGCACTCAGCCCCGGCCATTCTTCGAAGGCATATGGCCATTTGCCATAGTTGTAGTGAATTTCACCTTTGGCTGTTTCTTCCGGGGTGAAGCTGACATGGAAATCATAGTTAAAGTCACTTTCATGCGAGGAAATCCAGTTGAATTTCCAGCCCATGCGTGCGCGAAACCGTTCAATATTTGCAAGCGGCGCACGTGAAACGGCGGTGAAAGTGACATCGCGCTGCGCCATATGGACCGTTATACCGTCCATATGATCCGCCATGAACGAACAGCTCGGGCAGCCTTGTTCCCAATCGGGTCCGAACATGAAATGCTGGACAAGTAGCTGGCTGCGACCGTCAAACAGATCAGTAAGAGAACGTTTTCCATCAAGCGTATCGAACACGTAGTTTTTATCGATACGGACATATGGCAGTTCGCGACGTGCTTCAGCGATCTCGTCGCCAAGACGGGTCAGTTCCTTCTCGCGGACGAGAAGTGCCTTGCGTTCGGAAAGCCATTCATTGCGGCTGACGATACGCGGGTTTTCCGTGTTAGGTCTGGAAATAATTTTGGCATTCGTCATTGCTGTTTTCCTATCTTTCGGTTGACGATAGGCAAAGGTTAGGCGAAGGGACGTTCAACCGGGGAGTAACAAACGTGACGCAATTTGGGATGCCTGAATGGCCATAATGGATTCCCTCATCACAGCTGCCGCACAAGCCTTGTCAGCCGGTGATCCGCTTGGCGCGTTAAAATGCGTCGGTCTACGGGATGATCCGCCGGCACTGGCACTGCGCGGTATTGCCTTGGCCCAGTTGGAGGATTTCGATCGTGCCAGGGCACTTCTGAAACGGGCCGCACGCGGTTTTGGTGCATCGGAACCTGTGGCACGTGCGCGTTGCGTTGTTGCCGAAGCTGAAATTGCACTGGTGTCTCGTGATCTGGCATGGGCCGAAAAGGCCCTTGATAGCGCCCGCCGGATACTTGAACAGCGTGGTGATCATGTGAATGCCGCGCATGCAAGGCAGCTTGAAATCAGGCATGTTTTACTGACAGGACAGTTTGAGCAGGCCGAACAAATGCTCAGCGAAATCAATCCGGACATTTTGCCGCCGATTTTGCAGATTTCTCATGAAATGATCCTTTTGGGGATCGCTGTGCGGCGTCTTCAGGCGGGGGTGGCCCGCGCGGCCCTTGAACGGGCAAATCATTTGGCGCAGGCGGCAAAACTGCCGGTCCTGATCGCGGAAATCGAAAAAGCATATGTAACTTTGAATGCACCGGCAGCGCGGCTGATCGCAAAGGGCGAGGAGCGGCTTGTCATCCTGCAGGAAGTCGAAGACCTGATGGCATCGGACATGCTTGTTATTGATGCGTGCCGGTATGGCGTTCGTCAGGGGCAGGTAGCAATTTCGCTTTCAACCCGGCCGGTGCTTTTCAACCTTCTACGTATTCTTGGCGAAAGCTGGCCCAAAGATGCCCCCAGAGATTCTCTTTTATCGGGAGCATTTGGTGTCCGGTATGTTGACGAAACGCATCGTGCCCGATTGCGGGTCGAAATCGGTCGGTTGCGTAAACTGATCCGGGTTTTCGCAAATATTACGGCAACGGATTCCGGTTTTATCCTGAAGCCCAAATCTGTTGGGAAAAATCAGTCGGTAATGGTTCTGCTTCCTCCGATGGAGGACAAAAACGCGAACATTCTTGCGCTTTTGGCCGACGGCGAAGCATGGTCGAGTTCGGCATTGGCGATCGTGCTTGATACCAGTGCACGGACCGTGCAAAGGGCGCTTGAAGAATTGGTACGTGCTGGCAAAGTTCAGGCGATTGGCCGGGGACGTGCCCGGCGATGGACGTCATCGCCACCGCCCGGTTTCACGACAACATTGTTACTCCCTGGCCGACTTCCCGTTGAATAGGCTGTGTCTTGCGTAAGCGAAACACAATCGTAGAAAGGGCTTGAAAATGACTGATCGAAAAGCTGAGATTCTTACCGAATATGGGCCTTTCCCGGGGGTCGATCAGGTGCATGGCGTAACATATGATGGACACCATGTGTGGATTGCTGCTGGTGAAAGGATCCATGCGATTGATCCCGACAACGGAACCCCGATACGCATGATTGAAGCCGCTGCCGATGCTGGTACGGCCTTTAACGGTAGTCACATTTTCCAGATCGCCGAGGATCGCATTTACAAAATCGATCCGGAAAGCGGTCATGTTCTGGATTCCATTCCGGCACCCGAAGGTGGCAATTCCGGCATGGCCTGGGCAGAAGGCAGTCTTTGGGTAGGGCAGCATCGCAACCGGAAAATCCATCAGGTCGATCCACAAACGGGCGAAGTCCTACGCACGATTGAATCGGATCGTTTTGTCACCGGTGTTACCTGGATCGATAACGAGCTTTGGCACGGAACATGGGAAGGTGATGAAAGCGATGTTCGCCGGATTAACCCGCAAACCGGCATGGTTCTGGATCGATTGACAATGCCGTCCGGCATTGGCGTTTCTGGCTTGGAAAGTGACGGTGTTGCGCGCTTTTTCTGTGGTGGCGGTCCCAGCGGCAAGGTTCGGGTTGTCGGGCGTCCGGTACGGCCATAATCGTTAGTGAAGATGCCCGTGGTTGCCTTCGTCATCAAAACGATCGGACTGTTCTATCCATTCCTCGACTTCGTGGGCACTTTGCATCGCCAGCGCAATTTCAAGGTCGTTTTGAACATGGGCGAGACTGTCAAACATCGGGCACCAGCCAAATGCCTGAATACGTTCATCTGTCGTAGATGAAATCGTATACAGATCACCATCGATCCGGTGCACAAGGCCATGGATGACGTCATCTTCACCGATGATCATCCAGCCATCCGTTGCACCGGCAAGCGTGCCAAGCTTCACTTGCTTCAATTCGATTTTGGCTGTTTTCATGGTTGATCAGTCCGATTTCTGGGGCAGGTGTAACAATATCAAAAGAAAAAGGGACCGAACAAGTTGTTCGGTCCCTTTTTAATTGGCTCCGGCAGCAGGACTCGAACCTGCGACCCAATGATTAACAGTCATTTGCTCTACCAACTGAGCTATGCCGGATCAGGGTTGACGCTCCGTTCGAAGCGCGTGGCAGGGGTATAATAAAACGGCTTTGTCCCCGCAAGACCTTTTTGTGAAAAAATGACCCGAAATTTGTCTTTTTTTAACTGTACCGGGATATCCGTCGCTTTCCGGTTTATTGAATACAGGTTTCCTGTGCCTTTAAATGCTTACGGGACCGGATGACCTTGTGCGGCGACCAGAATTTCAAACCAGTCCTGACGGTCAAACTGAGTGCTGCAAGACAGTGTCGCGTCTGCAATGCGATGGGCTTTCATGGTGCCAAGTACTGGCACCGGCTGACAGGGCAGGTGAAGCAACCAGGCTATCGCTACTTCGGCAATGCCGGGCAGGGCGTATTTGTCGCGCATTCTTTCAAGAACGGGGTGCAGACGTTTGGCTGCCACGTGGTTTTCGGTGTTAAACAGGCGTGCGCCGCCCAGTGGCGACCAGATCATCGGGGGAATGCGGCTTTGTTGCATCTGATCGAATGTTCCATCAAAGATCGCAGCAAGTTCTAGCACCGAACATTCGACCTGATTGGTGGCAAGCGGCACATCAAGGCGGCTTTGCAAAAGATTGAATTGTGACGGAGTGAAGTTTGAAGCACCGAAATGGCGTACTTTTCCCGCCCTGCGAAGTTCGTTGAAGGCTTCGGCAATCTCGTCTGCGATCATCAGGGGATCGGGGCGGTGGATCAAAAGCATGTCGATATGATTGGTTGCCAGATTGCGCAGTGAATTTTCAACCGATTGCAGGATATGGGCCTTGGTCGTGTTGTAGTGATTGATCCGGTGATCGGGCCGCGTATCCTTGACCAATGCCACGCCACATTTGGTGATGATTTCCATTTTGCGGCGCAATTCCGGCGCTTTTGCCAATGCCTCGCCAAAATAGGCTTCGCATCCGTAACCTCCATAAACATCTGCATGGTCAAATGTCGTAATGCCGGCATCAAGGCAGGCGTGGACCAGTTCCAGAATATCTCCGGTATTCCTGATATCCGCGCTGTTACGCAGACGCCATGCACCCCACGCTAGTTGCGAGAAACTCAGATCCTTGGCCATTTGGCGGCGTAAGACAGGAGATGACATCTATCGGTCCTTCCGGAAATTCATTGCGACTGGTTGTGTCATTGGTAGCAATTTGCGGGGCAGGGCACAAAAGCAAAAACCCCCGGAACAGAGTTCCAGGGGTTTGTGGCTCCGGCAGCAGGACTCGAACCTGCGACCCAATGATTAACAGTCATTTGCTCTACCAACTGAGCTATGCCGGATTAGTGGAGGCGCGAGCCGGAATCGAACCGGCGTGCAAGGATTTGCAGTCCTCTGCGTAACCACTCCGCCATCGCGCCTTAGCGTTGGCTGGCCGGTGTATAGCCCTATCGAATACAGGCCGTCAAGCACCCAATTTTACATTTTTAAACAGAATGCAGACCGGGGGATCGTCAACAAACAATTTGCGCCCGGGTAAATCCATTCTGGATATGTTTTCAACATGTTTTAGCGAATAATTGCTCCGATCTTCTTGATCCGTTGTTGTCAGTTGCCCATGTGCTGACTATAAACAGGGCAACATCTGTGACGTGGTTTTGGGGACAAAGACCGGTTGCAGGCTTTTTCTCGCGAGAATTTTCAGGTCAGATAAACATGGATTACCAAATCGCGCGCCGTAACATGGTGGAAAATCAGGTTCGGACCAACAAGGTCACCGATCCCTTGGTCATCGCTGCGATGGAGGAGGTTCCACGCGAACTGTTCCTGCCGGAAGGCAAACGTGGCATTGCCTATGTCGATGAAGATATTCCTGTCGGAAATGGCCGGTATGCGATGGAGCCGATGGTAATTGCACGCCTGATGCAGTCTGCCGAAATCTTACGGAGCGACGTCGCTCTGGTGATCGGTGCGGGCTATGGCTACACGGGCGCGGTTCTGTCACGTGTTGCCGAAACCGTGGTTGCGGTCGAAAGCGACAAGGAAATGGCATCGATTTCCGAAAAGACCTTTCAGGCTCACAGCTATGACAACGTCATCGTGGTCGAAGGCGATCTGGCCGAAGGCTATGCCAAGCAGTCACCTTATAACGTTATTGTCTTTGACGGTGCGGTTGCCGAGGTTCCTGCCAATATTCTTGGCCAGTTGTCCGAAGGTGGTCGTTTGCTGGTTGTGGTCCGCGCACCGGGCAAGGTTGGCGTCGCACGTCTTTATGAACGTGAAAATGGTGTTATCGGGCATCGTGATCTGTTCGATGCGAACATTCCCTACCTTCCCGGGTTCGAGCCGGCGGAAAGTTTCGTCTTCTGATATGATTTTCGTTTTGCCCGGGGATATCCCCGGGCAAAATTTTATCTAAACCAGCCGAACAACCTATCAGGAAACCAAGGCAGGCAAATGGTGCGCGATATCCGATGCAGTGAGCTGGCAGCGAGCCTTGACGGAACCAATCCGCTTTTACTGGTCGATGTGCGCGAAGATTGGGAATTAGAGATTTGCGCAATTACGGGCGCGATCCATATTCCTCTTGGCAAACTGGTTGACCGGGCAGGGGAACTTGACCCGGAAAAGCCGGTAGCACTTCTTTGCCATCATGGTGTTCGCAGTCGCCATGCCGCGATGCTGCTTGAGGATCGCGGATTTAAAGATGTTTTTAATGTTGCGGGCGGTATAGATGTCTGGGCGTTGGAAATTGACCCGGATATGACACGTTACGATTGATGATTTAACGGTGGGAAAAGACGGCAATTTTATTTTTTCTCAAACAACTGCCTCTTTTCTTGGAAAATTTTCGTTCCGTCGTTACCATATGCGAAACTGCGCCGGGGTCGGGACTTGGTGTAGGATCTTACAAGGGTAGATAAATGTTAAAACGGTTCTTGCTGACCTGCAGTATTCTGGCCACCGGTGGCATCACTGCCAATGGGGCTTCTGCAGAGAGCCTTGAAGAAGCTTTGATCAAGGCATATCAGAGCAACCCGACGCTGGAATCCGGCCGTGCGGCGCTCCGTGCAACGGATGAAGAAGTCTCGCAGGCGCTGTCAAACTGGCGCCCGAACGTTTCGCTTTCGGGCGAAGCTGGCTTCCGGGACTTGGATACTGATCAAAATGGTACTGAAACCGACAACAGTCTGACGCCTTATACTGTTGGCGCAGAAGTTGTTCAGCCACTGTATCGTGGTGGTCGTACCGTTGCTGAAACTGATCGAGCGGAATCGCGTATCCGTGCGGCACGTGCAGCCCTTCGTTCTTCTGAACAGGATGTGTTGCTGCAGGTGGCGACTGCTTATTTCAACGTTCTGCGTGACACAGCAGTTGTCGAATTGAACCAGAACAACGTTCGCGTTCTGGAGCGTCAGCTTGAAGCAACGCGTGACCGTTTTTCGGTTGGAGAAGTGACCCGTACCGACGTTTCACAGGCCGAAGCCCGTCTTGCCGGTTCCAAGGCAGATCTGATTTCGGCTCAGGGAAACCTTGCAAATACCCGCGCGCAGTACGAGCGTCTGGTAGGGAACAAGCCCGATAATCTTGAAATTCCGAACCCGCTGTCTGGTTTGCCGACCAGTGTTACGGATGTTCTGGCTATTGCCCAGGAACAGCATCCGGACGTGGTTCAGGCGCAATATACCGAAGACGCGGCGAAATCCGACATTCGCCTGAGCGAAGGTTCGCTGTATCCGGAAGTCAATTTGACCGCCGGTATTCAGCGTGCTTACGAATCCTCGCAGGAGGATTTGACGGCTGACAGCGCCGAAGTCCTCGCTCAGGTCACTGTGCCTCTTTATCAGCAGGGCGCGGTTTATTCATCGGTTCGTGCCGCGAAACAGACTGCTGGTCAGGCCCGTGTTCAGGTCGACGAAGCACGTCGTGCGGTGATTGAGAACGCCACCAGCTCTTGGGAAACCCTTGTGACGGCACGTGCCAGCATCGAGTCCCAGCAGGCACAGGTCGCTTCAGCCGAAGTCGCCCTTGATGGTGTTCAGCGTGAAGCATCTGTCGGTTCGCGTACCGTTCTTGATGTTCTTGATCAGGAACAGGAATTGCTGCAGGCACGCGTTAACCTTGTTGGTTCGCGCCGTGATGCCGCGGTTGCCGAATTCCAGGTCAAGGCTGCGATGGGTGCCTTGAATGCGCAGGTTCTCGGCCTTCCGGTCGAAATTTATGACACTGAATCCAACTACAATAAAGTCAAGGATCAGTGGTGGGGAACGGACTGACCTGAATACTGGCAGGGCCTTCGGGCCCTGTTAGACCTTGGGGAGAAGGGCGGTTCGGTAATGAAATCTAGTGCGGAAGTTAAAAAATGAGTGACGGGCAACAAGAACCTTCAATGGAGGACATCCTCCAGTCCATCCGCAAGATTCTTGCTGATGAAGGGGATGACGACAAGAAACAGGCCGCTCCTGAACCAGAACCGATGCCGGAACCTGAACCAGAGCCCGAACCGGAAATAGAAGAAGAGATCGACGAGCTCGAACTCGACGAAGAGCCCGAAGAACTCGAGTTCGACGAAGAACCCGAAGAACTTGAACTTGACGAACCCGAGGAAGAGCTCGAACTCGACGATATGCTCGATTTCGACGAAACCCCGGAAGAAGACGAATTCGAAGAGCCCGAACCAGATCCGATTGATGACTTCGATGAACCCGAACCGGCAATGCCAGCGGTTTATGAGGACGACGAAGATGACGAGCCACTGATTTCGCGTGTTACTGAGAACACGGCAACCGGAACCATCTCGGATTTGGCGCAAGCCGTTGCAAAGAAACGCGCTGTTGCTCTCGGCCTTAATGCAGGCCATATCACGCTTGAAGATTTGGTGCGTGATATGTTGCGCCCGTTACTTAAGGAATGGCTTGACGAAAACCTTCCCTATATGATCGAACGCCTTGTGAAAAAGGAAATCGAGCGGATCGTGAACCGCGCCGAAGACCTGTAGGCGAGCCGAAATATGATTTACAGCGGCGCGCCAACGGTGCGCCGCTTTTTCTTTGTGTATTGATAAAAACCCGCAGCGGATCAAAAGACCATGTTGGAGAAGACATACAGCCCGGCCGACGTTGAAGGCAGACTTTACGATAAATGGGAAAAATCGGGGGCTTTTGCCGCCGACCCGGCATCGAATGCCAATCCCTATGTCATTATGATGCCGCCGCCCAACGTGACCGGCAGCCTCCATATGGGGCATGCGCTGACCTTTACGCTGCAGGATATCCTGGTGCGTTATAACCGGATGTCGGGCAAAGACACCCTGTGGCAGCCCGGTACTGACCACGCGGGTATCGCAACGCAGATGGTTGTTGAGCGCCAGCTTGGCGAACAGAACGTCACGCGCCATGACCTTGGCCGCGAAAAGTTCGTCGAAAAAGTCTGGGAATGGAAAGAAAAGTCAGGTGGGACCATCACCAACCAGCTTCGTCGTTTGGGCGCATCGCCGGATTGGCCGCGTGAACGTTTCACCATGGATGATGGCCTCTCGGCTGCCGTGCGCAAGGTGTTCGTGACCCTGCACAAACAGGGCCTGATCTATCGCGACAAGCGTCTGGTCAACTGGGATCCAAAACTTCTGACCGCGATTTCCGATCTTGAAGTCGTTCAGAAAGAAGTCAAAGGCCACTATTGGCACTTTAAATATCCGATCGAGGGCAAAGAAGGCCAGTTCATCACTGTTGCCACCACCCGCCCGGAAACCATGCTGGGCGATACCGGTGTTGCGGTTCATCCGGATGATGAACGTTACAAGGACCTGATCGGGCAATATTGCATTCTGCCGATCGTCGGTCGCCGCATCAGAATCGTTGCCGATGAATATGCCGATCCTGAAAAAGGGTCGGGTGCGGTTAAAATCACCCCGGCGCATGACTTCAACGACTTTGAAGTTGGCAAGCGCAATGATCTCGAAAAGATCAACATCATGGATGACCATGCGCGCATCAATGATGAAGCGCCAAATGAATATCATGGTCTTGATCGTTTCAAGGCACGCGAACTGATCGTTGCCAAAATGGAAGAGCTCGGTCTTCTGGAGAAGATCGAGGATACCGTTCACATGGTTCCGTATGGCGACCGTTCAAACGTCGTGATCGAGCCTTACCTGACCGATCAGTGGTTTGTGAATGCAGAAGTTCTTGCCAAACCGGCGACCGAGGCAGTTGAGGACGGCCGTATCAAATTTGTGCCCAAAAACTGGGAAAACACTTATTTCGAATGGATGCGCAACATTCAGCCATGGTGCATTTCGCGCCAGCTGTGGTGGGGGCATCGCATTCCGGCATGGTTTGGACCGGACGGTGAAATCTTTGTCGAGGAAACCGAAGAAGAAGCTCTGGCTGCTGCCAAGGCGCATTTCGGCAAGGATGTTGAACTGACCCAGGAAACCGACGTTCTTGATACATGGTTCTCGTCGGCATTGTGGCCGTTCTCGACCCTTGGCTGGCCGGATAAGACCCCGGAACTGAACAAATACTATCCGGGCGATGTGCTGGTTACCGGTTTTGACATCATCTTCTTCTGGGTTGCCCGCATGATCATGATGGGCATGCATTTCATGGACGGTAAAGTTCCGTTCAAGGATGTCTATATCCATGCGCTGGTCCGTGATGAACACGGTCAGAAGATGTCGAAATCCAAGGGTAACGTGATTGATCCGCTGGAACTCATTGACGAATATGGCTGTGACGCGTTGCGTCTGACCCTGACGGCACTGGCTGCACAGGGACGCGACATCAAGCTTGCCGCGTCCCGTGTCGAAGGATACCGGAACTTCGCGACCAAGCTTTGGAATGCGGCCCGTTTTGCGGAAATGAACGAATGCAAACCGGTTGACGGTTTCAATCCTGCCAATGTCAATTCGATACTGGCACGCTGGATTGTTGGCAAAACCGCTGAAGCTGCCAAAACCGTTGCTTTGGGTATCGAAAGCTATCGTTTCAATGATGCCGCAAACGGTGCGTATCAGTTCGTTTGGGGGACTTTCTGCGACTGGTATCTGGAACTGGCAAAGCCGGTTCTGATGGGCCAGGACGAGGAAGCAAAGGCCGAAATCCGCGCGGTGACTGCGTGGGTTCTCGATCAGATTCTTCTGATCCTGCATCCGGTCATGCCTTACATCACCGAAGAACTTTGGGAAAAGTCTGCCGACAATCGTGCAACACTTCTGATGTCGCAGGCTTATCCGAAATTCGACGATGCGCTGATCGACCGTGTCGCCGAAGATGAAATCGATCTTGCCATCCGACTGATCGGTAACATCCGTGGTGTTCGTTCCGAAATGAACGTACCGCCTGCGGCTGAGGTTCCGATCTATCTGGTCGATGCGTCTAATGCCATGAAGGCTGCGGTGACCGCACAGGAAGCCCAGGTTAAACGTCTGGCACGTGTGGCCGCTGTTGAATTCAAGGGGCAGGGCGATGTCGAAACCATCGCCAAAGGGGCAATCCAGACCGTTGTTGATGGTGTGACCGTATTTGTTTCGGTTGCCGATTTCATTGATGTTGCGGCTGAAAAATCCCGCCTTGAAAAGGAAATCGACGGCAAAACCAAATATATCAAGGGGCAGGAAGGCAAGCTTTCCAACGAAAGTTTTGTGAGCCGCGCACCTGAACATATTGTCGCGACCGAAAAAGCCAAGCTTGAAGAAGCCCGCGATACTCTTGCCAAACTGCAGGAAGCACATGCCCGCATCGCGGCAATGTAATTCCGGTTGATGTCATTATGTCAAAGGGCCAGTCCATCGGATTGGCCCTTTTGCATTGCCCGGATCAATATCTTTGACAGATTTTTGAAATTCATCCTCGCCAGAATGCCAGAATCGCATAAATTGGCGGCCATCCCGTCACACCGCGATCCGCCGCGACGTTATCCGGACCACAGGTCGAAACCGTAAAATGCTGATTGAAGAATGCCCCTATATCGAACCGCTTGACGCTTATGGCGCTTTTGCCGGGTTCGCAGACAGTCATTTTCTTGATTCCGGTGACCGGGACCGCTTTGCTTATGTCGTTGCATCTCCGCTCCATAAACTGACGGCCAAGAACGGGCAGGTGGTGCTTGACGGTTTTCCTGTTCCCGGTGATCCCTTCGCGGTTTTTGCCGATCTGATGGCGCGGTATCACGTGGAAGCCGATCCGGATTTGCCGCCGTTTCAAGGCGGGGCTGTCGGTTATTTCGGATATGAGCTTGCTCAACAGCTTGAAACGCTTCCCGAAGCCCCGCAAGACTGGCTCAATATGCCCGATATGGCGGTTGGTATTTATGATCTGGTCATCGCATTTGATCAGCTTGATCGCCGCATGTGGCTTATTTCGACGGGAATTCCCGAAACATCCGCGCAGGCCCAGGAAAATCGCGCTGCGGATCGCATGGAATTGATTCGCAAATACCTGCGTTTGGCGCGCCCCATGGGTGAGATTCCCGATATACCGCATGTGCCCGATATAATGCTGTGGCAATCAAACTTTGACTGCACCGGGTACGAAAACGCAGTTCAGACCGTTGTCGACTACATTCATGCCGGAGATATTTTTCAGGCCAATCTGTCGCAAAGCTTCCGGGCCGAATATGCCCATGATGCTGTCCCGAAACGGTTTGACCTTTATCGTCGTCTAAGTCTTGCCAGCCCGGCACCTTTCGGGGCTTTCCTGAATTTTGGTGAGGTCGCGGTTTTGTCAAACTCGCCAGAACGGTTTCTGAAGGTCACCAACGGCCATGTTGAAACCAAACCAATCAAGGGTACCCGACCACGTGGCAACATGCCCGTCGAAGATGCTGAACTGGCACAAGAATTAATGTTATCTGCAAAGGATCGTGCAGAAAATATTATGATTGTTGATCTTTTGCGTAATGACTTATCAAAAATCTGCAAGCCGCACACAGTTGAAACGCCACAGATTTGCATGCTTGAAAGCTATGCCAACGTCCATCATCTGGTTTCGACCGTCACCGGTGAATTGCAGAATGGCAAGACTGCCGTGGATTTGCTGGCCGCCTGTTTCCCGGGCGGATCCATCACGGGGGCACCGAAAATCCGTGCGATGGAAATCATCACCGAACTTGAAGGGGCAACACGCGGCGCCTATTGCGGAGCAATCGGCTTCATCGGCTTTGATGGCAGTATGGATACCAACATTGCGATCCGCAGTATTTGCGTGAACCAGGGGCGCATGGCATTCAATGTCGGCGGTGGTATCGTTGCCGATAGTATCCCGGCAGGGGAATATAATGAAACACTGGTCAAGGCTGCCAAGCTTTTCGAAGCCTTGGGGATTAATCCCGATGGATTAAAACATCACTGAACTAACCTAAGCCAGCTCATTCAGGTTTCTGCCATTTTTACTAGTCTGTCAGGATGATTGTGGCCGCGGGCACAATGAGGTTGCTGTTAGAAATAATTAAGAACATAATAGGAACATCTTCGGCCGCACGAGACTACTTATCCCGCCGGTTTCCAATTCCGGCGATGGTTCGTCTGCGAGGGAAAAGGTGCTGTATTATCCTACGTATTCTCGGAACCTTTTTGTGTTTACAGGCCTTTATATTCTAGCAATCAGGGGGAAGATAATATGCCGTACACTAATTCCGCGGCCTCAAACCTCAATCATGGGTTTGCTGTTGCCATCAATATCATGGCCAAAGAAGGTAAGGGTGATGCCATGGCCGAGATTCTACGGGGGCTGATTGAACCGACAATGGCGGAAGAAGGTGTGAAATTCTTTGTGCCATATCGTTCTCCAACTGATCCCTTGTCATTCTTTGTTTATGAGCTCTATGTCGACGAGGCCGGATGGGAAGCGCATAACAATGCACCTCACTTCCTGAAAGTCGTTGATGAACTGGTCTCTCTGGCTGCCCATTGTCAGCGGATACCATTCGTTCCTTTTGCCTAACGCAGATAACCCGCTGCGGGATTTATAGAATTAATCCCGATGAGATGTAAGATCACCACGCTTAAACAATGCCTTGAACAACATCATAGGTGGATTGGATCGAAATGATCCTGTTGATCGACAACTACGATTCCTTTGTTTTCAATCTGGCACGCTATTTCGTGGAACTTGGCCAGCAGGTTGAAGTCGTGCGTAATGACCGGATTGACGTTGAGGAAGTTCGCCGGTTGAACCCGGATGCTGTTGTCTTTTCCCCCGGTCCCTGCGGCCCGGACGAGGCGGGAAACAGTATTGCTCTGATTACCGCATTGGCGGGCGAATATCCGATGCTGGGGGTCTGTTTAGGACATCAGTCGATCGCTCAGGTGTTCGGTGGTACGGTCAAACGTGCGAACCGTCCCGTTCACGGGATGACATCGGCGATTACACATGATGGATCGGCACTTTTCAACGGCATCAAATCCCCGTTGACGGTGACGCGGTACCATTCGCTGATTGTTGATCTGCCGGTGGATGGCTCTTTGGTGCAGACCGCCACAGGTCCAAACGGCGAAATAATGGCCTTTGCCCATCGGGACCTGCCTATCTTTGGCGTTCAGTTCCACCCGGAAGCCGTCCTTACCGAGCAGGGGCATGATCTGCTAGTGAACTTTCTAACTATTGCCGGGGCAGCCGTTCCGCGAAAGGTTACGTCGTGATGAAAGTCTGGCTTAACGGCAATATCATTGATCAGGCGGATGCGCATATTGCGGTTACGGATCGCGGGATGCTGTTGGGGGATGGTTTTTTTGAAACCATGCGTTCACACAGGGGCAGGGTCGCATGGCTTGACCGGCATCATGAACGCCTTGAAAGCCACGCGGCATTAATCGGGCTTGCCCCGAATTTACTGCCAAGTGTTTCCGAGATCGCGGATGCTGTTCGTCTACTTTGTGCTGAAATTGACGGGGAAGGTGCCGTTATTCGCCTGACCGTTACGAGAGGCAGTGGTCCGCGCGGCTTGTTGCCGCCCGTGGAATGCCATCCAACAGTTCTGATGATGGCAGCCCCCTTTGCTAAACCGGAACAAGATAACGGTTTGGTCCTAGCGACATCAAAACAGGTGCGGCGCAATCCGTGGTCCGTTGCAAACCGGATCAAAAGCTTGAATTATATGGATAATATTGCCGCACGTCGTGAAGCTGCTGCTTGCGGTGCTGAAGAGGCACTTATCCTTTCGGTCGACGGTTCTGTTGCGGAAACGACAATTGCCAATCTGTTCGGTGTTCGCGACGGTGCATTTTACACGCCACCTGCCGATAGTGGTATTCTCCCCGGACTGGCCCGGCAATTCGTCATTGATTGGTGTAACTGTCTTGGCGTTGTTCTGCATGAGACATCTATTCTTCCGAATGAACTGTCATCCATGGAATCAGTTTTTGTCTGTAATGCCTTGCAAGGAATACGATTTGTTCGGTCGATTGATGACGTTGCGATCAAGTCTGATCTGATCAAAACAGATATTCTTATGCAATTGGCAAGCGATATCGAAAAATCCCTATGCCTTGGTATAGATGTTTAGCTAAAATTAACTTCAATAAGGCATGTTCATCCCCCCACGCCTTTGGACGGGAATGCATATGACCGCGTCTTCAACAAAATCTGAACTCAGCCTCGCAAGGTTTGTTGAAAGCCTTCGCAAATATGCGGCGAACGGTAAAAGGCCGATTGTTGGTCTTCTTGATATTCCGGTATCCTTGCGTCTTGAGCCGCAAGACTATCAGGATATTTCACGCGACGCATTCCATCATCTTCCAGAAAAGACACAGGAATACCGCCTTGAAAACGGGATGGTCGTTTTTATCAGGTTGGTCAAAGCGTTCGGCGATGTTGATACATTCATTACCAGTGTCAACGAAACGCTAAAGGATGTTATCAATCGTCAGGGGCTGGGTGATTTGCCCGCTAAACTTTGGCATGAATTACGCTGGCCCGAGGATCGTAACACCCTTTACAATCTGCTTGACCTGCCCGAAGAGAACCATTTCGCAAACGAAAGCCTGCAACGTTTTGACATGGCTGAAATGCTGCGCGGGGCGGTCACCGAGGAAGCGGTTTTTGACTCCTGTCGTCGTCAGGCGATCCTCGAGTTCCATGACAGTCGCCGCGAAATTCTTGGTCATGAGCTATATTGTTCGCTGGATTATCTGCGCCAGCATCATCTGGCCAGTTTTCTGCTTGAGGGCCCTGGTGAAGTCGAAATTCTATCGCGGGTTCTTGATGAAAAGGTGATGGATATCACCAAAGGTCTGGCGCCGCAGATGCTACCAGATACCTTGCATCTGAATATGATGGTGCAGACGATATTCAGCGATCGCTTTGCCGAGTTTCTTGGGGCGGAGGACAGCCGGTTCGCAGAAAATCTGTCGATCGAGATATCACTTGAAAACGCGATTGCTGATTGGTGGGAATTTGAAGATGCCTGCAAATTGTTGCATTCTGCGGGGGTCCGGGTCGGACTTGATCGCATTACCCTGCCATCACTCGAATTCCTTTCCCCGCGCAAGATCAATGTCGATTTTATCAAAGTCATATGGGATCAAAACATCATAGGATCGAAACGGGCGGAGGCAACAGACCGTCTGCGCGAGTTTGCGTCCATTTTTGCAGATCGCAATCTGATCCTGACCAGGTGCGACAGTCGTACGGCATTGCGTATGGGCCGAAGCCTTGGTGTGGATGCTTTTCAGGGCAGTTACATTGATGCGCTTCTGGGCAAGTATCTTAACAAGGAATGCAAATCGCGGGGTACAACGTCAGACCGCAAATGTGCAGTTTGCCAATGGGCACCGCGCGAATTACGCAAAAACGGGTGTGATTTCCATTTCAAGGCCGGAAAAATCCTGGCAGAGATTTGACGCGCGCAAATCTTGTGCCAGCAACAAAGTGTTTTCTGGAATGTTGCGCCAACAGGTTTGACAACTATCTTTTCATTTTCTAAGGTGCGGATGCCTGATCAAGAATGATTAGGCATGTCGTTGAAACACGGCGCTTATTCTCAGGGCAGGGTGAAATTCCTGACCGGCGGTAATTCTGATTTCAGGAAAGCCCGCGAGCGCCTGCCAAAGCAATTTGGCGGGGTCAGCAGATCCGGTGTAACTCCGGAGCCGACGGTAACAGTCCGGATGGGAGAGGATAAAGCGTGACGGATAACGGGGGACCCCGTTGTCGTCTGCCTATGACTGACGTGCGGCGTTGACGTACGTTCAGGCCTTTCTTTTGATGCCTTGATTCGTAAGCTCCTTAAACGGAGAACCGTTATGAATCAGAGTGTTCATCAGGAACCGGAACTTTCGATCTTTGGCAACCCGATTACGCGTATGGAACGTGCGCTTTCGGATTTGCGCAATGGCAAGGGGGTTCTGGTCGTCGATGATGAAGATCGCGAAAACGAAGGCGATCTTATTTTTTCCGCAGAAAATCTGACCAATGAACAGATGGCGATGCTGATCCGTGATTGCAGCGGGATCGTCTGCCTGTGCCTGACAGATGAAATGGCAACGGCACTTGATCTGCCGCCGATGGTTGCCAACAACACATCGAGCATGGGAACCGGCTTTACCGTTTCGATTGAGGCCAAGGTCGGTGTTACCACCGGTGTTTCGGCTGCTGATCGCGTGACCACGGTCAAAACGGCGATTGCCGATGGGGCAAAACCGTATGATTTGGCTCGTCCGGGACATGTTTTCCCGTTGCGTGCGCGTGCAGGTGGCGTCCTGGAACGTCGTGGTCATACCGAGGGTACGGTTGATCTGATGCGTCTGGCAGGTTTCAAACCGGCTGGCGTGCTTTGTGAGGTGACCAATCCGGACGGCACGATGGCACGCTTGCCAGAACTGATTGCCTATGCGCAACAGCACGACATCGTCGTGATCAGCATCGAGGATATCGTTGCCTATCGCGGTGTTCTGCAGCAGGCCGCAGAATAGGGAAAAGCGGTCGTGGCTTTGTAAACGCAGAGACGACCGGATTTTCGGCCATTTGCGTTCAAATTAGCCAATCCGATTACAAATCAAAGAGGGCAGCAGATAGTCCTGCTGCCCTTTGCATCTCATATTCGCTATCAAATCCCGGTTGATTCGGGTTTTCGGATCATTCGTCGATCATGCACCAGACCGGGGTGTGATCCGATGCCTTTTCCTTGGCGCGTGGGTCGCGATCAATATCCGATGCGCTAAGACGGTCGGTCGCCGCCGGGGTCAGCAGCAGGTGATCAATGCGAAGGCCATTATCCTTGTTCCATGCCCCGGCGCGATAATCCCACCAGCTATATTGATGCCCCTGCGGATTGAAGGTCCGGAAGGCATCGGTGTAGCCCATATTCATCATGGTCCGCAGCTTCTTACGCTCTACGGTCGAGCAGAGAACGGTTTCATGCAGTTTGATCGGATCGTAAACATCGGAATCATCGGGTGCTATATTGTAATCGCCGCCCATCACCGCCGCATCACGACTTTCGCGGATTTTCTCGAAGCGTTTGATCAGGCGGTCCAGGAAATTCAGTTTGTATTCGAATTTCTCCGATCCGACCTCGCTTCCCATCGGAACATAAATCGAAGCCACGCGAATCGGGCGATGAGCGGCTATAACGGCTTCGATATAGCGGGCCTGTTCGTCGCCATCATTGCCCGGAAGGCCACGTTCAATATCCTCAATGGGGAACTTTGATAGGATCGCGACCCCGTTATAGGTTTTCTGGCCATGAAGGGCGATGTTATAGCCGAGATCCTCGATTTCCATGGCTGGGAAACCTTCATCGACGGTTTTTGTTTCCTGAAGCAGGACAACATCGGGCTTTGCGTCGCCAAGCCATTCAAGGATGTTGGGCAGACGGGCCTTGATCGAGTTGACGTTCCAGGTGGCGATTTTCATAAGGGCCTCGGTGTTCGGGATGAATTTTGCGACTTTATGCGCAAGCAAAAACGGGGTTCGTAAAACACGAACCCCGTTTTATAAATCGTTTTTCCGATGCGGATCAAATCGAGAAACTGGATCCGCAACCGCATGATGACGTTGCGTTCGGATTATTCACACGAAAGGCCGCACCGACCAGTTCGCGAACAAAGTCGATTTCTGCGCCGCCGAGCAGGTCGAGCGACACTTCATCAATCACCATTTTCGCACCGTGGTTTTCGAAAATGTGGTCTTCTTCGGTCTTGTCGGAATCGAGCGAGAATTCATATTGAAAACCGCTGCATCCGCCGCCCGAGACCTGAAGGCGCAACATCATGTCCGATTTGCCGTCGCTGGCAATCAGTTCCTGGATGCGTTTTGCCGCACTTTCGGTCATCTGGACCTGCCGGGCAGTTTCCGTCATTCGACACTCCTTGATGTGCTATCCCGCGATATTCCATTCAACGAACCATTCACGGGCAACCCAACGGGTATATTGACGATCATGGTGCCAACTTTAGCACAGCCTGATCGTGTTCCTTAAGGCTCTATTTAGCGTGCATGGCAGAAATGTCAAAACCTGTGATCAGGGCAACCAAGCGGTTGCTTGCGTTTTGATGCGAAATGTCCCAAAACAGCCACATCAAAATGGTCGTGATAGACCATGAACGAAATTTGCAAAGACCAAAAGTGATGAATGTTTTCAGCCTGTTGAAAAGCGACATCGAGAACCAGATTCTCGCCCTTGAAAAAGACGGCGTTCTGCCCGCTGGCAGCGATACCGCACGTATCACGGTCGAACCACCGCGCGATGCCGCACATGGCGATGCCGCGACCAATGCCGCGATGCTGCTTTCCAAGGCTGCGGGGATGAAGCCACGTGATCTGGCAGAAAAGCTTACCGAAAAGCTGGGCACGCTTGATCATATCGAACAGGTCGAGATCGCTGGGCCCGGCTTCATCAATCTGCGAATGGCCGATGATTTCTGGCTGTCACAGATAACCGAAGTGCTTGAAAACGGCAAGACCTATGGCAACAGCAATCTTGGTGCAAACACCAAGATGAATGTCGAATATGTCTCGGCCAATCCGACCGGCCCGATGCATGTCGGCCATTGCCGCGGGGCGGTTGTTGGCGATGTTCTGGCAAATCTGCTGGCCAAGGCCGGTTACGACGTGACCAAGGAATATTACATCAACGATGCCGGTGCGCAGGTCGATGTTCTGGCGCGATCCCTGCATCTGCGTTACCGCGAAGCACTTGGCGAAACCATTGATGAAATTCCGGCTGGTCTTTATCCGGGCGATTATCTGGTGGCACCGGGCAAAAAGCTTGCGGCGCGTGACGGCAACAAATGGGTCGAAGCCCCCGAGGAAGATTGGCTGGAAGAGTTCCGAGGTTTTGCCATTGTCGAGATGATGGCATTGATCAAGGAAGATCTGCGTCTTCTGGGTGTTGATCATGATGTCTTTACGTCTGAAGCCGGGCTGGTTGCGGCAGGCAAGGTTCAGGCCGCGTTCGAGCATCTGGAGAAAAAGGGCGATATTTATGTCGGCGTTCTGGAACCGCCAAAAGGTAAAACGCCCGATGATTGGGAACCGCGCCCGCAGACGTTGTTCCGGGCGACTGAATTTGGTGATGATGTTGACCGCCCGCTGAGAAAGTCGGATGGCAGTTGGACCTATTTTGCGTCCGATATTGCCTATCACTTTGACAAATACGAACGTGGTTTCAACCACATGATCGATATTTTCGGTGCTGATCATGGCGGTTACGTCAAACGTATGAAAGCCGCGACCAAGGCGATTACGGGCGGCGAGGGCGACCTTGATGTCAAGCTGTGCCAATTGGTCAGCCTATTTGACAATGGTGAGCCGGTCAAAATGTCAAAACGTGCCGGGACATTTGTGACCCTGCGTGATGTTGTCGAGCGCGTCGGCAAGGATGTCGTGCGTTTCATCATGCTGACACGTAAAAACGACGCGACACTTGATTTCGATTTCGCCAAGGTCACCGAACAGTCCAAGGACAACCCGGTCTTTTACGTTCAATATGCACATGCACGTGTCAATTCGGTATTCCGTCAGGCGCGTGAAGCGTTCCCTAATCAGGATTTCTCGGATGCGGCGCTGGTCGGGGCTGATCTGTCGGCCTTGGCGTCGGAAGACGAAAAGATGCTGGTGCGTCGCATGGCGGAATGGCCGCGTATCGTTGAACAGGCTGCCGTTGCCCATGAACCGCACCGTATCGCATTCTTCCTGAGCGAAATTGCTGCCGAATTCCACGCCTTGTGGAACAAGGGTCGCGATAACACGGCACTGCGCTTTATCGTTGCCGATGATCTTGCGGTGACGCAGGCGCGCCTTGCGATGATCCGTGCCGCCGCATTGGTGATTGCGTCGGGTCTTGATGTGCTGGGCGTTGCCCCGGTCGAGGAGATGTAATCACGATGAACGACGAACACGGTTTCGGCCTTCGTGCGGAGCAACGTCACCAGGAGGCAGGCAGAAAAGCCCCGGGTGGAGGCTTGGCAAAAGGGGTTGGAACCATCGTTCTTGGTCTTGTGATTGTTGGCGGTGGTCTGGGTGGTGCCGGTTACTGGTTCTATAATCAGGGACAACCGGCACAGGAAGAAGGCAAGTTGCCGATCCTTTTGCCCGATCCACTGCCGATCAAGTTGCGGCCCGACGATCCCGGCGGAATGGAAGTTCCGCACCGGGATACGACGATTTACGAACAGCTTGATAGTAGTCAGCCCGAGGATCAGGTGGTTCTTCAGGAATTGCCGGATATGCCGAAGGCCCCCGATGTCATGCCATCCCTTGATAGTGCTGAAGCCCCCGCCGTGATCGAACAGACGCCAGAGGCAGAAATTGTTGCCGGTGCTGTGTCAAATGGTTCGAACGGGGATGATAATGCGGCTGCGACAGCACCGGCCGGGATGACGACAACTGCTCTAAGTGACGCAGAAAAGGCGATTGCCACCGCCAAAGCCAGAGAGCAGGACGCCCAACCGGATGTCGCCAGTACAGGCAGCGTGTCGGAGCAGGATTTCCGCATTCAGCTGGCGTCGGTTCGCGATACATCGGGCGCTGAAGCAGAGTGGAAAAGATTATCGTCGAAAAACAAGGACTTGCTTGGTAGTCTTCAGATGTATCTGAAACGTGCAGACCTTGGTGACAAGGGCGTGTTTTATCGGCTGCAGGCCGGTCCGCTGTCAGATGCTGCTGCGGCTGAAACGCTTTGTGGTAAATTAAAACAACGCAATGTGGGGTGCCTGATTGTCCGGCCTTGAGGTAAAAAAACCGCGCGCCTGTATTCTTGGTGTTGAAGGTACAGAGTTAAGCAATTGGGAGAAGGGCTTTTTTCGCGAAGCCGATCCTTATGGCTTTATCCTGTTTGCTCGTAATATCACGGATCAGGAGCAGGTCAGGGCACTGAACAATCAGCTGCGTGAGGTTGTCGGCAATATCAATGTGCCGATTTTCGTCGATCAGGAAGGCGGACGCGTCATGCGTCTGAAGCCGCCGCACTGGCGCAAAATTCCGGCAGCCGGTGTGTTTGGCCAATTATTTGAATCCGCACCTGAAGATGCACGCGAAGCCGCCTATATCAATGCGCGTCTGATGGCCGTCGATCTGCGTGATGCAGGGTTTAATATTACCTGTGCACCGGTGCTTGATATCCGTTTTCCGGGCATGAGTGACGTGGTTGGTGATCGTTCCTATGGGGAGAGGGTCGAACAGATTGTGCCGCTGGCAAGCGCGGTTGCCGCCGGATTGCTTGACGGCGGCATCGTGCCGGTCATCAAGCATATTCCCGGCCATGGTCGCGCGTCGGTTGACAGCCACAAGGATTTGCCGATCGTGACCGCATCGCGTGAAGAACTGAGCCGCTTTGATTTCGAACCGTTTCGTCAGATGAAGGATGTGGTTGCGGCGATGTCGGCGCATTTGCTGTTTACCGCAATTGATGATCAGCGCCCGGGAACCGTATCTGCCAAGGTGATTTCGGAAATCGTGCGCGGCGATATTGGGTTTGAAAATCTTCTGATCAGTGATGATCTGTCGATGGAAGCCCTTGGTGGTTCGATTGCCAGCCGGACCCATGAATGCCTTGCGGCAGGCTGCGATATCGCGCTTCATTGCAATGGTAAACGCACGGAAATGGAAGAAGTCGTCTCGATGGCTCCGAAACTTGCCGGCGAGGCGCTGACACGTTCGCAATTGCTGAGCAATCAGATTGCCGGTTTTAACGTTGCGCAGCCATCTTCGGCGCAGATTGCCGACTGGCAGGCCCGACTGGATGAGTTGTTGTCACCGGTCTGGTCGGCCTAGGTTTAAGCGCAGAGGAAGCTCAATACGTGAACGACATTATCGAGATTATCATTTCCGCGTCCACGTGGGTTTTGCCCGTATTGCTGGCAGTTACGCTGCACGAGGCGGCACACGGCTTTGCCGCCAAGCTGTTTGGTGACGATACGGCACAGCGCGCCGGTCGGCTTAGCCTGAACCCGATCCGCCATATTGATCCGGTGGGCACGGTTCTGATCCCCGGTTTGCTATTGCTGACCGGCGCACCGTTCCTGTTTGGCTATGCCAAGCCGGTGCCGGTTGCGTTCCATCGTCTGTATCCACAGCGTCTTGGCGTGATCGGAGTTGCGATTGCAGGGCCGGCAACCAATGTTTTGCTGGCGATTGTATCGATCCTGTTGCTGGTCGGGCTGCCGTCCTTTTCACCGGCGGTTAATGACTGGCTGGCAACAACATTGCAGCAGTCGATCTGGCTGAACTGCATCCTTGCGGTGTTTAACATGCTGCCAATCCCGCCGCTGGATGGTGGGCGCGTTTTGACGGCGATATCGCCGATGCCCATCGCGCGGGTCTTGGCGCGTATGGAAAAAACCGGCATGATCCTTTTGATCGCGCTGATTTTCCTGCTGCCTTATGTCACGGGGCTTCTTGGCGTTAATCTGCCGATTTTCCATTGGCTGGTGATTGAACCGGCATCGGCACTTGTTGATTTTCTGGCCGGTATTTTTGCCTGATATGAGGCGGACGGTCCGGGGGGATTATGGCCAAACAGTTCGAACTCGATATTCCGGACGAGGTGTTTGACAAGGCACCCGTTGATGACGGGCCAAGCCTTGCCGAACGCCTTATGCTCAATCTGGACGGGTTTGAGGGGCCGCTTGACCTTTTGCTGGAGTTGGCGCGTGATCAGAAGGTCGATATCATCAGGATTTCGATCCTTGAACTGGCCGAACAGTATCTGAATTTCATCAATACCGCGCGTGAATTGCGGCTGGAACTGGCTGCGGACTATCTGGTGATGGCCGCTTGGTTGGCATATCTGAAATCGCGACTGCTGCTGCCAAAGCAGGACAGTGACGAGGAAGAACTTAGTGCAGAGGAAATGGCCGAACTTCTGGCGTTTCAGCTGAAACGTCTGGAAGCGATGAAAGCGGCCGGTGAAAAACTGCTGGAGCGGCCCAATCTGGGTCGGGATTTCTTTGGTCGCGGTGATCCGGAAGAAGTCCGGGTCACGACGGCGTCGGTTTACGATGCGTCGCTTTATGACCTGCTGAAAGCCTATGCGCAGATTATGCTGACATCTGAATCCAAGACATTGGAGATCGAGGCATTTGATCTTTATGCCATGGATGATGCGATTCGGCGGTTGCGTGATTTGTTCGGGCGTCGCGTGGTGCCAACCTGGACCAAGCTTTTGGAATTTATGCCCCACGGACTTGGTACGCCGTTAAAGGCACGGTCAGCATTAGCAGCGCATTTTGTCGCCAGCCTTGAAATGTGCCGCGATGGCGAGTTGGAAATCTCGCAGGAGCAGGTATTTGGCCCGATCATGTTGAGATCACCGCAAAAAAGACGCGATCCCGAATTGGACATCACATCCGGCGATTACAGCGATATGGACAAGCTCGGAGCCAAATCCGGGGCAGGGATGGATAATAATGGCGACTGAGACAGTAACCGACCCGCAGTTTGAAATCGACGGTATCGAACATGGTCCGCAAATCGATTTTCAGCATCTTCGAATTGTTGAAGCTGTGCTGTTTGCGTCTGCCGAACCGGTCAGTGAACGGGTTCTTGCCGCGCGTTTGCCCGAAGGTTCGGATGTTTCCGTTTTGCTCAAAGAATTAGAGGCAAATTATTCAGAACGCGGAATAAATTTGAACCGCGTTGGCGAGAAATGGGCGTTTCGCACAGCGGCCGACCTTGCGGGTGATCTGCATATCGAGGTCGAAAAAGCCAAGAAGATGACGCGTGCGACGCTGGAAACGCTGGCGATCATTGCCTATCACGAACCGGTTACGCGATCCGAGATCGAGGAAATCCGGGGTGTTGCCCTGTCCAAGGGGACGCTTGATATCCTGCTGGAAGCGAAATGGATACGGCCACGCGGGCGTAAACGCGTACCGGGACGTCCGGTTCTTTGGGCAACGACGGATGATTTTCTTGATCACTTCGGGCTTGAACATCGCGACGATCTGCCGGGGCTTGCTGATTTGAAGGCCGCTGGATTGCTTGATAGCCGTCCGGGTATGGGGCGGTATGGGGCCAGTTCCGACGAGGAAGCATTGCCCGATCTGGTCGACGATGGCGAGGTCACGGATGCGGTTGTCGAGGAAGCCCTTACGACCCGCAATCTGGCCGATCTCGATGAAACCATCTATAGCGACAATCCCAATCTCGAAGAAGAATACGACGCAGAGAACCGTTAAAGGGGCTCTTTGGCCATCTTTTATCAAGCTTCTTTGATCCAGCTTATTGCATGCGCAGTTCGGTAGGATTAAATCAGGGGAAGATTTTGCAACTTATTTGCACGGTTTCCCGGCAAAAGAATAAAGAGAGATCTGATGCCAGACGGCTTGAGAATGTCAAATGTAAGCCATGATTTTGGCAGCGCCCAGGTTCTCAAAGATATCAGTTTTGATGTTGCTCCAGGTGAACTCGTTTGCCTTCTGGGGCCGTCGGGCTGCGGCAAGACAACGGCTTTGCGCATTGCGGCCGGACTGGAAAAGCTTCAGCAGGGTAGCGTTTCCATCAATGATCAGCTTGTTGCGCGACCGGGTGAATATCTTGAGCCGGAGAAGCGCGGTGTTGGCATGGTGTTTCAGGATTACGCCCTGTTTCCGCATTTAAGCGTTGCCAAGAATATCGGGTTCGGCTTGCGATCCCAAAATGATGTGGAACGCAAAGAGGCGGTCGAACGCGCGCTTCGGCAGGTTGGCATGGCCGACTATTACAATGCCTATCCGCATGAATTGTCTGGTGGGCAGCAGCAGCGCATTGCCCTTGCCCGGGCACTGGCGCCGACCCCGCGTGTGATGCTTCTGGATGAACCGTTTTCGGGGCTCGACGTTGCGCGCCGTGCAGAACTGCGCGATACCACATTGCATGTTTTGAAAAATGCCGGGATCGCGACGATCATGGTGACCCATGATCCCGAAGAAGCGATGTATATGGCGGATCGAATCATCGTGATGAATGAAGGGCAGGTGATGCAGGATGGCACACCCGAAAACCTTTATTTCAGTCCGCAGAACCGTTTTGTTGCGTCCTTCTTTGGCGAGGTGAACCGTTTTTCCGGAACAGTGCAAAGCGGTGTCATCGCAACACCGCTTGGCAAAGTGTCCCATGATGCATTTGCTGATGGCACCAAGGTCGAAGTGCTTGTCCGGCCTGAAGGATTGCATGTTGGCGAGGCGATGAATGGGCATGACGTTTTGGCCCGTGTCGATGCGGTGCGTTCGCTTGGCGAAATCAGCCTGATGCATTTATCTTTGCATGAAGGTGGCCATGTTCATGCCCGCGTGCCTCGTAGACTTTCGTTAGTAAATCAGGGTTCAGTCGCTATTACGCTTGATCCTGACATGACCTTTGTGTTTCCTATGAATTAGGCTGGTTTCAAACGTGAAATCAGCATGATGAGACTAAGAAACAAACTTACAGATTCGTAGCAGTGCGCGGTATATTCACAATCGTTGCATTGCACAGTGGGGGGCTTTCTGCCATTATCCGGGCATTCTCGCCGTATGGCAGATAGGATCTTTGGAGATAGAAGTTATGGGTATCGGCGTTTGGCAAATCGTTCTGATTCTGGCGATTGTCCTGATCATCTTTGGTGCCGGCAAGCTGCCGAAAGTCATGGGTGACATGGGTAAAGGGATCAAGAGCTTCAAAGCAGGCATCAACGAAAAAGACGAAGACAGCGCTGCTTCGGCCAAAACCATCGAAAACAACACGTCTGCTTCGGTTTCTGCCGAAAGCAAAGACAAGGATTCCGTGAAATCCTGATCGTCTGTCGGATTTCCTTCAGATAGGCGTGTTCCATGTTTGATATCGGCTGGACCGAAATGGCACTTGTGGCCGTCGTCGCGTTGTTCGTTGTCGGCCCCAAGGATTTGCCCCATGTGCTGTACAAGCTTGCCGGGTACTGGAAAAAAGTACGCGGTATGGCGCGCGAATTTCAGGGCGGCATCGATAATCTGATTCGTGAAGCCGAACTTGATGATCTGCGCAAGCAGGTTACAGATGCGCGTTCGAGCACATCGGACTTCATTGAAAACAAGATTGCCGAACCGAAAGCCGCCCCCAAACCGGCGGATAAACCGGCAGGCAAGATCGATAGCAAAACGGAAACCAATACCACAGCGCCGAAGCCCGATGCCGCTGCATCGGCGAAACCTGCTGCTGCGGATAAGAAGACTGATCATCCGGAGAGCCAGGCGTGAACATGCAGTCGCATGACAAGCAGATGCCCATTATGGAGCATCTGATCGAGCTTCGGAATCGTCTGACCTGGGCGGTTCTGGCACTCTTTATCACCTTCGGTATTTGCTATTACTTCGTCGAGGATATTTACGGCTTCCTTGTCCGGCCTCTGGCCGACGTTATGGGGCCGGACCGGCGCATGATCTATACCGCGTTGACCGAGGTATTCTTCACCTATGTGAAGGTTTCGTTCTTTGCGGCTTGCTTCGTTTCGGCACCAGTATTTCTTGGGCAGTTATGGGCGTTTGTCGCACCGGGACTTTACAAGAATGAACGTTCGGCATTCATGCCGTTCCTGTTTGCAACGCCGATACTGTTCTTGGCTGGCGGGGCGCTGGTTTATTACCTGATCATGCCGCTGGCGTGGAAATTCTTCCTCAGCTTTGAAAGTGCGGGTGGCGCAGCGGGGCTTGCCATTCAACTTGAAGCAAAAGTTGGCGAATACCTTTCGCTTGTTATGAAGCTGATTTTTGCCTTTGGCCTGTGTTTCCAGTTGCCGGTGTTGCTGACGCTGATGGCGCGTGCCGGGATCGTGACCGCAGAATCACTTGCCAAGCGGCGGAAATATGCGGTTGTGATCGCGTTCGTTTTTGCTGCGGTCCTGACGCCACCGGATCTGATTTCTCAGGTTGGTTTGGCTATTCCGATTATCATCCTGTACGAAATTTCCATCGTGATGGCACGGATATCGGAACGTAAACGAGCAAAGCGCGAAGCGGAAGAAGACGCCGAGCTTGACGGTGACGAAGAAGATACTGAAAGCAGCAAAGACGACGTCGATTCCCAGGGGTCGGCTGCTGCGGCCGCAGATTATGGCGACGGAAAACCGGACGACAAGAGCGACTTCAAGGCTCTTTCCGGTTCTGCGTCAAAGTCTGGTACGCCTTCGTTATCCCGATCCTCGGGCTCTGCGAAAGGCGACGATGACGAGGATGATTTCAACAGTGCGCGCTGATTGAATTATCCGGTTCTCGAAAGACCGATCTGACGGGGTGGACCAAGCGTCCACCCCATCGTATAAAAGCCCGAATAATTGCCCGAATAGTTGAAGTATAAGGTGCCGTTTCATGCACGACATTAAATGGATTCGTGACAATCCCGAGGCCTTTGACGCGGCGATGACCGCGCGCAAGGTCGAAATGACCGCCCAGCGTCTGATCGATATCGATGCAGACCGTCGTCGTCTGATGACCGAACATCAGGAAATGCTGGCGCGCCGCAAATCCATTTCCGGTGAAATCGGCAAACTGCGCCAAAGTGGCGGCAATGCCGACGATCTGATGGCCGAGATGGGCACGCTCAAAGACCGGATCAGGGATGCCGAGGACGGGCAGGCGGGCCTTAACGAGCAACTTGATCTTTTGCTGTCGTCGCTGCCAAACGTTATGGATGCCGACGTACCCGCAGGCGAAAACGAAGATGACAATGTTGAAGTGCGCAAATGGGGAACGCCCGGCAGTTTTGACTTTCAGCCGCTTGAGCATTTCGAGATTGGCGACAAGCTTGGCATGATGGATTTTGAAACCGCAGCCAAACTCTCGGGATCGCGTTTCGTTATTCTGCGTGGTGGTCTTGCCAACCTTGAACGTGCACTTGGCCAGTTCATGCTGGACCTTCATGTGAACGAACATGGCTATGAAGAAACCATCACGCCGATGCTGGTGCGTGACGATGCGATGTTTGGCACCGGTCAGCTGCCGAAATTTGCCGAGGATTCGTTTAGAACCACCAATGACATGTGGCTGATCCCGACATCCGAAGTAACGCTTACCAATCAGGTTGCGGGCGAGATTATCGACGAAGCCGCATTGCCGCTGCGTTATACCGCACTGACCCAGTGTTTCCGGTCGGAAGCCGGTTCGGCGGGGCGTGATACGCGCGGCATGATCCGCCAGCACCAGTTTTCAAAGGTTGAAATGGTGTCGGTTGTGGCCGCAGAGAAATCGAACGAGGAACTTGACCGTAAAACCCGCTGTGCGGAAACGGTTCTGGAACGTCTTGGGCTTCCATACCGGACGGTGGTTTTGTGTTCGGGGGATATCGGTTTTGCCGCGCGCAAGACCTTTGATATCGAGGTCTGGCTTCCGGGTCAGGGCAAATATCGCGAGATTTCGTCCTGCTCGAATACGGGTGATTTCCAGGCACGCCGCATGAATGCACGTTATCGTGCAGCAGGTGACAAGAAAACCAGCTTTGTTCACACCCTGAACGGGTCGGGACTTGCTGTTGGCCGTTGCCTGATTGCGGTGATGGAAAACTATCAGCAGGCTGATGGCTCGATCCGCGTTCCTGACGCATTGAAGCCTTATATGGGCGGTGTCGAGGTTATTTCTCCGCGCGGATAGGGGACCGATATGGTCGATCTGAAAAATGCTCGCATCCTGATCAGCAATGATGACGGGATTGATGCGCCGGGGATCAGGCTGCTGGAAAAGCTTGCCTGTTCGCTTTCCGACGATGTCTGGGTTGTTGCACCAACAACCGAGCAAAGCGGGGCAGGACATTCGCTTACCCTGCGTCATCCGTTACGGATCCGAAAACGTGACGAGCGGCATTTTTCAGTCGACGGAACACCGACTGATTGCGTTCTGCTTGCTCTGCAGCAGATCATGCGCGACAGTCCGCCTGATATTGTTTTATCGGGAATCAACCGGGGCGGTAACCTTGGCGAGGATGTGACCTATTCCGGGACTGTCGCGGCCGCGATGGAAGCAACCTTGCTGAATGTGCCGGCGATTGCGTTTTCGCAATATTTCTCGGGCAACCTGATTGACTGGTCGGTCGCGGAAAAGCACCTTTTGTCAGTGGCTGAGACCCTTATTCGCACGACCTGGCCCAAGGGGGTCCTGATCAATGTGAATTTCCCGGAAACCGAACGCAAAGGCGGAGCCCGGATCGAGGTTTCCAGACAGGGGCAGCGCAAGATTGGCGATCATATTGCCGAGCGCCTTGATCCGCGTGGCGAGCCTTATTATTGGATCGGAGCGATCAAGACGGAATTGCCCAAGGATGAAAATGCGGACTTGCGGGTCATCGAGAGGGGCGATATTTCGGTAACTCCGATCAGTCTCGATTTTACCCATTACGAGACGCATGCAAAACTGACAAAGGCATTTCCGTGAACGAGCCTGTCATTGCCCGAGAAGCCGAAATCGAAAATCTGCTTGCGATCCTGCGCAATGACGGGATCCATGACGAAAGCGTTTTACGTGCTTTGGCCAGTATTCCGCGCGAAATTTTTGTGGCCGAGCCGTTTGTCAGCCGTGCATGGGAAAATGTCGCCCTTCCGATCAGCAAGGGGCAGACGATTTCGCAGCCCTATATTGTTGCCCTGATGACGCAGGCGCTTGAGCTTAACGATCGCATGAAGGTGCTTGAGGTCGGAACTGGGTCGGGATATCAGGCGGCGATCCTCGCCAAGCTGGCGCGCCGGGTTTATACGCTTGAACGTCACAAGCCGCTCCTGCGTGAGGCCGAAGACAAATTTCGCGAGCTTGGCCTGCATACGATTTCGACCCTGCATGGCGATGGCGGGCTTGGCTGGAAGGCACAGGCGCCGTTTGATCGTATTATCGTCACGGCCGCAGCCCAGGATGTGCCACCGGTTTTGGTCGATCAGTTGGCGATTGGCGGGATCATGGTCGTGCCGGTCGGCGAGGTATCCCATACCCAATTGTTGTTGCGTGTTCTGCGCACCCCGACAGGGATTGATGTGACCGAACTAATGCCAGTACGGTTTGTACCGATGCTGCCGGGCACCGAAGAATTCTGAGCCGATTATTGCATCTGCTTACGGATTGTTAACGGCTGATCGCAGACAATCCTTTACATGATGGAAAATAGTGTCAAACAGGCAGTTCGAACAATACGGACGCTGGCGTTTGTCTGTGGGACAACGGCGGTGCTCGGGGGCTGTTTGCTGAATTCCGTCCCTGTGCCGGTGGTTTACGGCGACGGTGCGACATACAGTCCGTACAGTATGCCGAAACTCAATAACGGCGAACGGGTCATTACCGTCGAGCCGGGCGATACTGTTTCTGCACTTGCCAGCCGTTACCGTACCGATTTTGGCCGGTTTACCGCGCGCAACAAGCTTGAACAGCCCTATGTGATATATCCGGGGCAGCGTCTTGTCCTGCCACCTTGGAATCCATCCTATGACAGCAACAGCCAGACCGCAGTTGCCAGCCGTTCATCGTCAGGCACGACAAGTTCGGCGCCGAGCAAGACGGTTACGATTGGCGGAAAGCGCGAAGTTGTCAGCGTGCCACTAGGGACGCCGGAACCAACCGTTGCGCCGGAACGCTCGACAACGGTGCAGATGGCCCGCGTGAGCCCGAACAATGGTGGCAGCATTCCGACACCAGGACTTAAGCCACAGGACTTTGCCGCACGCGCCGAACAGCGTTATGCATCGGTTAATACATGGAAAACCGATACACGTGAAATGCCAGCAACAACGCCGGTTGCTGGACAGGGTAGTGCGGTTCGCAAGAATGTGGTTATTGCCGAACCTGAAAACCGCAAGGGATTTGTCTGGCCGGTGCACGGGGATATCGTGCTGAAATACGGTGCCAGCGCGGGCGGACTTTACAATGACGGGATCAATATCAAGGCGGATCGCGGTACACCGATACTTGCAGCAGATAATGGTGTTGTGACCTATGTCGGCAACGAACTGCGCGGATTTGGCAATCTGATCCTTATCAAGCACGCCGATGATTATGTGACGGCCTATGCGCACACAGAAAACCCGATGGTGGCGCGCGGGGATATGGTCGAACGCGGTCAAAAGATTTCAAGTGTCGGCAGTACGGGGGCGGTTAACCAGCCGCAACTGCATTTTGAAATCCGGCGCGGACGCAAATCCGCCGACCCGATGAAATATCTGCCACAGATGATGGTATCACGGTAAAAGAAACGCCCGGAACCATGCAGTCCGGGCGTTTCTTTTCCTAGGTCCGCTTAGGTCAGACAATATACTCAGCCAAGCCTTTTGCCCATTTCACCAGCAATTTCCTGAATGAACTGCCATGCCACGCGGCCCGAACGGCTACCGCGTGTAACCGTCCATTCCTTGGCGCGTGCACGCAGTTCTTCAACTGGCATATCCAGTCCGAATTCCTTGGCGTAACCTTCGATAATCTCGAAATAGACATCTTGCGAGATATTGTGGAACCCAAGCCACAGGCCGAAACGGTCCGAGAGAGATACTTTTTCCTCGACGGCCTCAGAGGGATTGATCGCAGTTGAGCGTTCATTTTCGATCATATCGCGTGCCATCAGATGGCGGCGGTTCGAGGTGGCATAGAAAATCACATTGTTGGGGCGACCCTCAATTCCACCTTCAAGAACTGCTTTCAGGGATTTGTAGGATTCATCCTGCATATCGAATGAAAGATCGTCGCAAAACAGAACTGTCTTGCGCCCGCTTTCCTCCAGAATATGTAAAAGATGGGGCAGGGTCGGGATGTCTTCACGATGGATTTCGACCAGCGCCAGTGCACCGGCCCGTTCGGCATTGATCCTGGCGTGCATTGCCTTGACGATCGAACTTTTACCTGTGCCACGCGCGCCCCAAAGCAGGGCATTGTTGGCCGGGAGGCCATCGGCGAACCGTTTGGTATTGTTATAAAGAATTGTCTTTTGCTGTTCGATTCCCTGCAAAAGACCGATTTCAATGCGGTTCACATTTCGGACCGGTTGCAAATAACCGCTTTCTGCCTGCCAGACAAAAGCATCGGCAGCCGACAGATCGTTGGATTTGCGCGCAGGTGGGGCCATGCGTTCCAGTGCATCGGCAATGCGTTCCAGGGCAGGCAAAAGATTATCGAAATCGTTGGTCATCAAAGCCTCTTGAATATTTCTTTTTGTCGTGGTGGCGGCATATGCATGCAAAACGCTATCACAAGGCGAACTGGCAATAACAGTGCCATATGATGTAGCTTGCTTTCATTGACGTGAACAGAACCACAGAATACGGGATTAAACCGATAAAAATCCTGTTCTTCCTTGCGTTGACGTAGCACACCGTTATATTCCGGCAGTTGATTTGTTTTGTTGTATGGGATTAGGAGTTCCTAATGTTGATTTCGCCGGCTTATGCGCAGGCCGCTGGTGGCGCAGGTGGTGCAGATATGCTTACCAGCTTCCTGCCGCTGATCCTGATTTTTGTCGTTTTTTATTTCCTGCTTATTCGTCCGCAGCAGAAAAAACAGAAAGAGCATAAAGCGATGCTCGCTGCTGTTCGTCGTGGTGACAAGATTGTCACTGCGGGTGGTCTGATCGGTACCGTTGCCAAGGTTATTGGCGATGACGAGCTTTCGGTCGAGATCGCCGAAGGCGTTAAGGTCAAGGTTGCACGCGGCATGGTTTCGACCGTTCTGTCGAAAACCGAGCCAGCCAAAGGCGACGACAAAGACGAAGACGACGCAAAAGAAGCTGAAGAGACCAAAAAAGACTGATCTCTTTGATGACTTGCAAGGCGGGGCAAAATGCTCCGCCTTCTTGTTTCCAGCCGGTGGCCTGCGGGGCGAACAGCACCCGATGTTCGATAGAACCAGACCTAGGTTTTCCAGACAAATCTGGTTAAAGGACACATGCTTTATTTTACGAAATGGAAAGCAGCACTGGTTCTTCTGGTGTGTGCTTTGGGCGTTATATACGCCGCACCGAATTTCCTGCCAAAGGGCACATTCGCGACGGATGCAAGCTATCTGCCGGGTAAACAGATCAATCTTGGTCTGGATTTGCGTGGTGGCTCGCACATGCTGCTTGAAGTTGATATCAACAGCGTCATTCGCGAGCGCTATGAGGCACTTGGCGATACGATCCGGTCAACCCTGCGCGAGGAACGCATTCGTTACCGTCCGCGCGATGCTGGCCTGAACGGGGCAGAGGTCACCGTGGTCAACGCCGACGAGGTTGAAAAAGCCCGCGAACTGATCCGTAATGTCGAACCCGATACCGTAATGAGCGGCGAGGGTAACAACATTATCGTTTCTTATACCGATCAAGCCCGCAAAGAGCTTGTTGATCGCGCAATCAGCCAATCGCTTGAGGTTGTTCGCCGTCGTGTGGACGAACTGGGAACGACCGAACCGTCGATCCAGCGTCAAGGTGAAGACCGCATTGTGGTTCAGGTTCCTGGTCTTGACGATCCGTCGCGTTTGCGCGCGATCCTTGGCCGCACCGCAAAGATGAACTTCCACCTTGTGAACGAGGAAAAGACCGCGTCCGAGGCGCGTGCCACGGGCCTGCCGCCGGGAACGATGATCCTGCCATCGGCCGATGCCGGTGACCGGGCTGCCGGTATCAACGAATATCTTATTGATCGCCGTGTCGTTGTCTCGGGGGACAACCTCGTTGATTCGCAGCCGACCTTCAACGAAGGCCGACCGGTTGTTTCGTTCCGCTTTGATGCCGCCGGTGGGGCACGTTTTGGCGATATGACGTCAAAAAATGCCGGTCGTCGACTGGCCATTATTCTTGACGGCGAGGTGATTTCGGCACCGCGGATCAACGAGCCGATCCTTGGTGGCAACGGTATCATTACCGGCCAGTTCAGTGTCCAGGAAGCCAACGATCTTTCGCTGCTGCTGCGTGCTGGTGCATTACCGGCACCGATGCAGATTCTTGAAGAACGCTCCGTTGGTCCGGGGCTTGGCCAAGATTCGGTCGAAGCCGGTGAAATTGCAGCGATCCTTGGTCTGGTCTTCGTCGTTGCCTTTATGGTGATCAGTTATGGCCGGTTCGGGGTCTATGCCGATATCGCGCTCTTGATCAACCTGATCCTTGTGCTGGCGGTGATGTCGGTCTTGCAAGCGACCCTGACCCTGCCGGGTATTGCCGGTATTGTTCTGACGGTTGGTATGGCGGTTGACGCGAACGTGCTGATTTTTGAACGTATCCGCGAGGAACGTAACAATGGCCGCACCATTATCAATGCGATTGATGCCGGTTATCGAAGTGCGATGTCGACCATTCTTGATGCCAACCTGACCACGCTGATTGCAGCGCTTGTGCTGTTCAGCTTTGGTTCCGGTCCTATCAAGGGATTTGCCGTGACACTTGCGATTGGCATTGTCACGTCGATGTTCTCGGCAATCTGGGTGACCCGACTGTTGATTGCGGTCTGGGTCAAACGCCGTCGCCCGACGGAACTGGTAATTTGAGGAAGGGAGCAGGAAGAATATGAAACCATTGCATCTTGTTCCGGACGACGTGAACGTCCCGTTCCTCAAGTTCCGGAAAATTTTCTATATCGTTTCGCTGGCCATGGTGCTGGTATCCGTTGGTTTGTTTTTGACCAAAGGGCTGAATTTCGGGATCGATTTCCGGGGTGGGATTCTGGTTGAGATCAAAACCGACGGTCCGGCCGATATTGGCGCGCTACGTGACAATCTTGGTTCGCTTGGTCTTGGTGATGTTTCGATCCAGGAATTCGGTGAGCCCGATGATGTTCTGATCCAGTTGCAGCGTCAGGACGGTGATGAGCAGGCCCAGATGGCGGCGCTTGCCACAGTAACCAAGGCGCTTGGTGATGATGTTACCATTCGTCGCAGTGAACTGGTTGGGCCGAAAGTCGGTGACGAGCTCAAGGAAGCCGGGGTCTATTCGGTTGCCATATCGCTGCTGCTGATCATGATCTATATCTGGTTCCGATTCGAATGGCAGTTTGCCGTAGCGTCGGTTGTGGCGCTTCTGCATGACGTTCTGATCACGATCGGGTTCTTTGTCATCACCGGGGTTCAGTTTGATCTGGCAACCTTGGCGGCGGTTCTGACTGTTGCGGGTTATTCGATCAACGATACGGTCGTTGTGTTTGACCGTATTCGTGAATATCTCCGCAAGTTTCGCAAGATGGACATTCCCGATCTGCTGGATCTTTCGATCAATTCGACCCTGTCGCGTACCACTATGACCTCGTTTACCACTTTGCTGGCGCTGATCGCGTTGTTTGTGTTCGGTGGTGAAGCGATTCGCGGTTTCACGATGGCGTTGATTTTCGGTATTGTGATCGGGACTTATTCGTCGATCTGCGTAGCATCGCCATTGCTGATGGTACTGCGTCTGCGCCGCAAGATCCCGGAAGGCGAAGAAACCCAGGAAGCGGGTGCCTGATCGCTCCGATCTGCTGAGAGACATTTACAAAAAGGCCGGGTTTGTGCAAAAACAACTCGGCCTTTTCTTTTGGCCCAATAAGGCAAGCGAGACCTTTGCAGGCTGAGTAACCCTTTTGAAAACTGGTTCCTGCCCGTGGCGCAAAACGTCGACGCGACTAATGGTAATCGTGCAAATGTGCTTGGTAGCCTTTGGATGATGACGGCAATGGCGGCTTTCGCCGTCGAAGATGCATTTGTAAAGGCTGTTTCTGGATCGCATCCTGTCGGTCAGGTATTGATCCTGTTTGGTATTGGCGGTGCCGTTCTGTTTGCAATTATCGCCAAGGTGCAGAACAAGCGTTTGCTGGACCCTGCCGTTCTTTCGCGCCCGATGTGCATACGTATCGTGTTTGAGGTTGTCGGGCGTCTGTTTTATGTGCTTGCCCTTGCACTTACGCCTCTTTCTTCGACCACGGCCATTTTGCAGGCGACACCGCTTATCGTGGTTCTTGGTGCGGCGGTCATATTCGGGGAAAAGGTTGGGTGGCGAAGATGGCTGGCGATCTTTATCGGCTTGATCGGTGTCCTTATTATTCTTCGTCCAAGCGCGGATGGTTTTTCTGCTTTGTCGATGTTTGCTGTAATCGGGACAATCGGATTTGCTGGGCGTGATCTTGCCAGTCGTGCAGCGCCGATATCAATTGGAACAGCCATTCTTGGACTCTACGGTTTTATCGCCGTCATCATAGCTGGTATCGTATTTTCTGTTTGGGATGGAAAAGCTTTCACGACACCGGATGGTCAAAGTCTTTTCTATTTCGCGGGGGCGGTCATGATGGGAATTTTTGCCTATGCCGCCCTGATGAAGGCAATGCGCAGCGGCGATGTTTCATCGGTTACGCCGTTCAGATATACAAGGCTTTTGTTCGGTCTTGCCTTGGGAGTATTCCTGTTCGGCGAGGAACTCGACATACCGATGTTGATCGGGTGTAGCATCGTTGTTCTTTCCGGGTTGTTTATTTTATGGCGCGGTAAAAAAGTAAAGGCAGATGCGACTGCGCTGGAACACAGCTAACCCGAAGAAAATTCTAGGTTACGTCAAAAGGGAATAATATGTCTTTGGAAGTAAGTCCGCTGGTCGCCGAGGGCCGAAAAATCGTTACCAGCTATGGTGATGGCCTGTTTCGGTTCGGTGAGGAAACTGTCACCGGGTCGGTTTTGCTGTTTCCCAAGAATGTCTATTCCTGGCCTTATGCAAGTATTGATCAGATTGATGTCGATGCCTTCAAGCGTGTCGTTGATGCATCAGACGAGATCGATATTTTGCTGTTGGGCATGGGAAGTGGCATGAAACCGCTGCCGACTGAATGGCGTATTGCATTGCGCAACTATGGTATCGTAATTGAGCCTATGGATACGGGGGCAGCGTGCCGAACCTACAATGTGCTGGTATCGGAAGCCCGCCGCGTTGCTGCGGCGCTGATTGCAGTTTAATCCTCACCAATCCTGCTACAAGTCGCGCAGTTTCATATATTCGTGCAACTGTGCGCGTACCGTCCTTACACTCGCAATAACAGCAGCCGGTCCGGGCGGATAGTCAGGCGGAAAGGCATCACCACATAAGAACAGGTTCCGCCAAGGGGGAGCCAACCGGTGGCGAAAGGCTGCGACGCCGGGGCTGAGTTCCGGAAACGGTGCTTCACAATCGACATAACTGAATGCCGGGCACTCGCCGTTGCTTTCGATTTTTGTGCGCTGGGACAGATCAAGATTTAAGTGCTGGTCACATAATTCCGTGACGCGTTGCCAGATGGTTGCTGCCAACTGATCCGCTGTTCCGTCACTTGGCAGGATCAGACTGCTGTTCATGCTGACCTGTATGTGACGCCGATTGCAATAGATCGCGCGCACCAGATCATCGTCAGCTAGAACGCAACATGGCTCGGCAAAGCTTTTACTAGCCTGAAAGACAAATGTTCGCCGATGAGCCGGGGCAGGTGGCATGCCGATATCCGGCACTGCATCACAAAGCGGTCGTGGATGAAGGGCAAGTACCACAGCATCCTGTGGACGAACTTCAATCTGCTCATCGCCGAAAAACAGGTCGGTTGCGAAATCCGCCGTACTGTCGATATCACCAAGTTTCATGCCGCTGATGATGTCGCCACCGGCAGCGATAAAGTGATCACGCAGGGCAGGCAGTGCAATATCATTCAGAATGATCGGATCAATAGCCGCGAAGGCATGACACGCATTATGGCGTTGCATTTCCCGCCAAGTTGGCAGCAAAACACGCCCCAGCAACGAGGCCGAGCAATTATGTGCCGGCATCGAAAACAGGACTTCGGCCAGCGTCGCAAGTGCATCCTGATGATAGGTCGCCGTCGGTGCCTGCTGGTTCTCGATGGTATCAGCGGCAATTCTGACGTGTTGACGGACACGCTTGTCTTCGCTGGCATAGCGTGAAAACCATAAATTCCAGGCCGTGAACAACCGGGCAAAGATTGCCGGCCTACGCGCTATCAAAGCCGCGGCAATACCATGATCAAGGTCAATGATGGCCGGGCTGCGTCCAGGATGTTTAAGACCGATAACCGCATGCGCCGGCCTTATCAGTTTTCGCGGTATTTCCGGCCACTGGGCGAAAAAATGCCTAACCAGATCCTCTGGATCATAGAAAATTTCCGGCTCGGCAACCTTGTGGTCTTCGGGGGCGGTTTTCATCCCGCGTGTCCAACGACTAGCGAATGGTTCACCAGAATCGTACAGCGTTACGGATACACCATCCTGCGCCATCTGAGTTGCAAGTGCGGACCCGGCCAGTCCGGCTCCAATGACATGAAGTCTTGGTGCAGCAAAGGATGCCATATGCCTGTCCTGTTTTAGTTGCTATACAGGGGCCGCAAGAAACAATCCGTAGCGGTAACCGTTAAGTCTTTGTTTGGACGGAAACCTTAACAGCAGATTACACGTGAAGTCATGGATGAAATTACAACCGAGATTGACAGCCTGAACAGCGAAGTCATTGACCATATGACCAATTGGGTCGATATGCTGGGGGGCGGTGAAATCGGCAGATATGTTGTTGCTGGTGTTGTCCTGCTGTTCGTATTCGTTCTAAAGCGTGTTCTGGCTCACGGTGTAATTGGCGGGCTGCGGAAGCTGGCTCATCAGCGCAAACACAGCACCGCTGCCCATGTTCTGGATGCCTTCGAGGCCCCGGTTCAGCTTCTGGTTATTCTTGGTGGCGTGTATTTTGCCGTCGAAATTCTTGATCTGCCGAAAAATGTTGATGCCGTTCTGTTCGAATTGATCGGCATATTTGCAACCTTCTCGGTTTTCTGGGCGTTGTTCAGATCGATAGAGCCGCTTGCCATGTCGTTCAACAATCTGGCAGGTCGGTTTGGTGGCGGTCTTGGCGATGATTTGCGCCAGTTCTTTATCCGGGCGGTTAAAACGTTGATCGTTGTGATCGGTGTTGTTGTCCTGCTGGAAAACTGGGGCATTGATGTTTCGGCGTTTCTGGGCGGTCTTGGTCTTGCCGGGATGGCTGTGGCGCTGGCTGCCAAGGATTCGGTCGCCAATATTTTCGGCGGGCTAACCATTCTTGCCGATAATCTTTACAAACGCGGAGACTGGATCGAAACGCCTCATTTCGAAGGGACCGTTGAGGTTGTCGGTCTTCGCGCGACCAAGGTGCGTACGTTTGCCAAGGCATTGGTGACCATGCCGAATGCGCAGATTGTCGATTCCCCAGTGATCAATTGGTCACGAATGACCCATCGCCGGATCAAAATGGTGATCGGTGTCGAATACCGTACCACTGCCGATCAGATTGAAAAGATTGTCGAGGATATCCGTTCATTTCTGAAAAATGATGATGACGTCGCACAAACCGATGTTGCGCAGATGGTGCATTTATCGGATTTCGGGGCAAGTTCGATCAATATCGATCTGTATTATTTTACAACCACCACGGACTGGGTGAAATGGCGTGATATTCGCAATCGCCATATCATTGCATTCAGGCGTATTGTCGAAGATAACGACGCCGCGTTTGCCTTCCCGTCGCAGTCACTTTATGTCGAAACCCTGCCGGAAAAAATGCCTGAAGACATGGCGAACAAAGCCAATGATGACCGTGCCAAAACAACGCGACAAATCGGATGATGCGCGATGACTGATACGCCAAAGCTTTCCTATTGCGCCGATTATGTTCGCAGGAATGACAAAGACCGTTTTTTATGCTCGCTATTTGCTGCCCCGGAAAAACGTGAAGGTCTTTTTACGCTTTACGCTTTTAATCAGGAAGTGTCCAAAACCCGTGAAATGGTTAGCGAAACCATGTTGGGACACATTCGGCTACAATGGTGGCGTGATACACTGGCGGAGATCGAGCAGGGCAAAATTCGTAAACACGAGGTTGTCGAGCCGATTTCGGTTCTGATCCAGTCCGGACAGATTGAACCACGCGATCTGGAGATACTGATTGCGGCACGCGAATTTGACCTTGCCGACAAGGCACCGGCAAATCAGGCGGAACTGGATCACTATATTGACCAGACCTCTGGGCATCTTGCCGTTATGGCCGCCGAGCTGCTTGGTGTAACTGATAACGATGCAAGGCATGCCGCGCGGCTTGCCGGGAATGCCTATGGCCTAGTCGGGATTTTACGCGCTATGGTTTTCCATGGTAGGGCAAAACGGCTTTATCTGCCGCAGGATCGGATGGAAAAGCATGGTGTCGGGCAGGGCGATATTTTCGAATTTCGAAAAACCGACGCGGTCAAATCGCTGACATGTGAAATCGCCGATCTGGCGCAAGACCGGATTGCCGAAGCCCGGAAGTTTCGAAAAAAACTGCCGTCAAATGCGTTGGCCGCGGCACTGCCGGTGGTTCTGGCGGATGGTTATTTGCGCAAGCTCGCAAAGGCCGGTTTTGATCCCTTCAGTGCCGAGTTTGGTCTTGCCCGTCCGGCAAGTTTCCGGCTGACCGTGAAGGCCATGCTGCATCGATACTGATTTCGTGCCCTAGATATTGGCAAAATCTCATCTAAATAGATGTAATGGATACAATATTTTCGTAAGGTCTGTGGTAGCGTTGCTTGAGCCTGTGGCCTATTGGCCTCAAACGGGGCTACGGACATGAACATAACGAGGTCGAACATGATGAATTTGCATGCACCGATGAAAGCTTTGGGGCTGTTTGGTGTGCTTTTGATCGTGTGGCTTGTCGTTCCAGCCCCGTGCCATGCCGGAAGTATTGGGCCGTTTGTCGGCGATTATCACGGAACGTCGATCTATAATGCCGAGGAAGAGCTTAAAGCGCGCGATCTCGATGTTAAGATCACGGAAACCGGCCGCGGATTTACCATCGATTGGTCAACTGTGATCCACAAGGCAGATGGTCGTGAAAAAAACGTATCGCTTAGCATCGAGTTTTATGCCACCGATCGCCCGGACATTTACGGCAGCGCAATGCGATCAGGCCTGTTTGGCAAACGTGTACCCAATGATCCTTTGCAGGGTGAACCGTTTGTCTGGGCGCGTATCGTTGACAAAACCCTGACCGTGCATGCGCTTTACATTACCGATGACGGTGGTTACGAAATGCAGGTCTATGAACGCAGTCTTGATGAAAATGGCGACATGGATTTGGTGTTCAAACGGTTCCGAGATGGGGAACCGATCCGCGATGTTACCGGCAAGCTCAAACGCCAGAGCAAGTACTAAATCGATAAAGGCCGCATCGGATGATGCGGCCTTGTTTTTTATGCAGCGTTGATATCGGCAAGCCATTCGTCAAACAGCGGAATGGCGCGGTCGCTATAAAGTTTCTTGCGATCACGGCCCTTGACCCGTTTGGTCAGTTCAAGTTCCGGGAAAAGCCCGAAATTGACATTCATCGGTTGGAAGGTGCTTTCATCTGCACCGCCGGTGATATGGTTCAAAAGCGCACCCATCGCGGTTGCCAAGGGTGGGGTCGGGATGGATTTTCCTTGCTTTTCTGCCGCAGCAAAACGGCCAACCATCAAACCGACAGCGGCACTTTCCACATAGCCCTCGCAACCGGTAATTTGCCCGGCAAAACGGATGTCGTTACGCGCCTTCAGGCGGAGCGTGCCGTCCAACAGGCGAGGCGAGTTCAGGAAGGTGTTGCGATGAATACCGCCAAGGCGGGCGAATTCCGCATTTTCAAGCCCCGGGATCATGCGGAACACATCGGCCTGTGCGCCATATTTCAGTTTCGTCTGGAAACCGACCATGTTGTAGAGCGTGCCCAACGCATTGTCCTGGCGCAGTTGTACGATAGCGCGTGGTTTACGGGTAGGATCATGCGGGTTTGTCAGGCCGACAGGCTTCATCGGGCCATGACGAAGTGTTTCACGACCGCGCTCGGCCATAACTTCAATCGGTAGACAACCATCAAAATAGGGGGTGTCTTTCTCCCATTCCTTGAATTCAGTTTTATCGCCATCGATCAGGGCATCGATGAAGGCGTTGTATTGCTCTTCATTCATCGGGCAATTGATATAGTCCTTGCCATCGCCCTTATCATAACGCGACTGGAACCATGCCTTGGAAAAATCGATGCTTTCCTTATAGACGATCGGGGCAATCGCATCGAAGAAGGCAAGGCTTTCCTCGCCGGTTACCTTGCGAATGTCTTCGGCCATTGCGCTTGAGGTCAGCGGGCCGGTTGCAATGATCGTGCTTTCCCATTCGACCGGCGGCAGGCCATCAACTTCGCCGCGTTCCATGGTGACCAACGGATGGTTCATCAGTGCATCAGTAACTGCCTGCGAGAAACCTTCGCGGTCAACCGCAAGGGCTGCACCAGCGGGGACCTTATGCGCATCGGCACAGCGAATGATCAGCGATCCGGCACGGCGCATTTCATCATGGATCAGGCCGACCGCGTTATATTCCCTGTCGTCAGACCGAAACGAGTTGGAGCAAACCAGTTCGGCACATTTGTCGGTGTGATGGGCGTCGGTTGGGCGGGTCGGCCGCATTTCATGCAAGATGACCGGAATACCGGCCTCGGCCAACTGCCAGGCGGCTTCGCTACCGGCAAGACCGGCGCCGATGATATGGACGGGTTTGACCGTGCTCACGGTTGCGAACTCCTCAGCAAAACGGGGTTAAACTTTCTGGCACACACATAGCGGTGCTGATGGTTTGATTTCAAGTGAATTGCACCATTTCGCTGTCTCATATCACCCATGCGGCGACAAATTATTCACAAATTGTTCGCTTCTGCGTCCTTGATCCCATACACATCCATCACAAGGACGGCATCATGAGCTATCCGCATCGACCCTATGGTTACGATCCGGCCCATTGCCCTGTGATGGGACTTGTTCCGATCCGGCGATCCCGACAGGTGATGACCATTGACTGCACCCCTGATACGGATGGCGGAAATGATGCCCCGAACAGCGATGGTTCGAACCGCAACAGTTCTGCTGCGGCAATCGGACGGATCGCCTTTCCTTTTGGCGATATCGGCGCCAACAAGTTTGGCAGCGCTGATGTCGAAAACATGATTGATTACGTTGTCGCCACAAGGCAGGGATGGCGGGCCTCGCTTGTCATGCGGTCTTTTCTACGCTGGTGGCGCAGGGATGAGGGGCTTGATGACGATGCGCAGATGCGCAAAACATCAGATGCCATTGTCATGTTGCTGGCGCTCAATCAGGGACGTGACGGGTTTGTCCATGGCTACCTTTCCGACCTTTCTGGCGGGCGCGATCATCTGGACAGCACACAGCGAGCATTTTTCCGATCAATGCGTGTGGCCGCAATCGCACTTGCCCTGTCACCGATATTGCTTGTCGTTTCGGTGATGCTGTTTTTGCAGGCAGACCAGGTTGTTAGTACCGGGAATGGTAAGCTGTTCGGGTTCAGCTATGACCTTTTGTTTTTTGTCGGCAGTTTCGGCGCGATAGGGGCGCTGGTCAGCATGATGATGCGGTTGGGTAAGGATGTCGACTGGGCGGAAATGGAACCGGCGTCGGTTTTCTTCAATTTCCTGTTTCGACCCTGCCTTGGTTTTTGTTTTGCGCTGATCGTATTACTGGCACTGCGTGCCGGTATTCTGCCGATCCCGCTGGATCAGTTGCACAATATTTCCGACATGGACCAGATCGGAACGATCCCCGGTGCCGGACAGCAGATTTCCATCGTGCTGGTGCTGGCCTTCCTGTCAGGTTTTAGCGAACGGTTGAGTTCGGCACTGGTCAAACGGGTCGAGGATCGGGTCGAAGCGGGCTAGGGTGCCCGCTTCGTTTTACGGCACTATTTCAGGCCAAGATGACGTTTAAGGTATTTGCCGGTATAGCTTTCCTCGTTAGCCATAATAGCCTCGGGCGTGCCGGAACCAACCAGCTTTCCGCCACCATCGCCACCTTCAGGACCGATATCAATAATCCAGTCAGCGGTTTTGATGACATCAAGGTTATGTTCGATCACAACCACAGTGTTACCCTGATCGACAATAGTGTGCAGCACTTCCAAAAGCTTGCGAATGTCGTGGAAGTGAAGGCCCGTGGTTGGTTCGTCAAGGATATAAAGTGTGCGGCCTGTTGCGCGTTTTGACAGTTCCTTGGCCAGCTTCACGCGCTGTGCCTCGCCGCCTGAAAGTGTTGTTGCCTGCTGACCTAGATGGATGTAGCTCAACCCCACCTGTTTCAGAGTTTCCATCTTGTCGCGAATGGACGGAACTGCCTTGAAGAAATCGGCACCTTCTTCAACTGTCATGTCAAGAATGTCAGATATCGATTTACCTTTAAACGATATTTCCAGCGTTTCACGGTTATATCGTTTGCCCTTGCACTGATCACAGGTGACGTAAACGTCGGGTAGGAAGTGCATTTCGATCTTGATCACACCATCGCCCTGACAGGCTTCACACCGTCCGCCCTTGACGTTGAACGAGAAACGCCCGGGCTTGTAACCGCGCGTTTTGGCTTCGGGTAATTGCGCGAACCAGTCACGGATCGGTGTAAAGGCCCCGGTATAGGTGACCGGGTTGGAACGCGGGGTGCGGCCAATCGGGCTTTGATCGATATCGATGATTTTGTCGATATGTTCGATACCGGTGATGGTGTCATGGGCGCCGGGATGATTGCGCGCATTGTGCATCCGTTTGGCTAGCGCCTTATACAGCGTCTCAATAACAAGGCTCGACTTGCCACCACCCGAAACACCGGTAACGCAGATAAATCTGCCAAGCGGGAACTCGGCGTCAACATTTTGCAGGTTGTTGGCGCGTGCCCCCTTGATCGCAATCGACTTACCATTGCCTTTGCGACGTTCTTTGGGGACGGCGATCTGTTCGACCCCGACAAGATACTTGCCGGTCAGGCTGTCCGGGTTCTGCTGGATCTGTTCGGGTGTTCCTTCGGCAACAATCCGTCCGCCATGGATCCCGGCACCCGGACCCATATCGACGACATAATCGGCGGCACGAATGGCGTCTTCGTCATGTTCGACAACCAGGACGGTATTACCCAGATCGCGAAGACGTTTCAGGGTATCAAGCAACCGATCATTGTCGCGCTGATGCAGGCCGATGGATGGTTCATCCAGAACATAAAGGACACCGGTCAGGCCCGACCCGATCTGCGACGCCAGTCTGATACGCTGGCTTTCGCCGCCCGAGAGGGTGCCAGATGTGCGTGACATCGACAGATAATCCAGCCCGACATCGCGCAGGAATCGCAGGCGATCATTGATTTCACGCAGGATACGTCGCGCGATTTCGGTTTCTTTTTCATTCAGTTTGCCTTCAAGCGCCTGGAACCAGTCGGCAGCCTTGCCAATCGAAAGGTCGGTAATTTCCGAAATCGTGCATTTATCGATCTTTACGGCCAGCGCTTCGGGTTTCAGGCGATGACCTTCGCAGGTCGGACAGCTTGAAACCGTCTGGTATTTCGACAGTTCGTCGCGTGCCCACTGGCTATCGGTTTCGCGCCAGCGGCGCGACATGTTGGGAATGACACCTTCGAACGGGCGCGATACCTTGTAGCTGCGCGAACCGTCATCATAGGTTACCGTGACGTCTTCATCACCCGAACCATACAGGATGATGTCCTGTGCTGTTTTCGGAAGCTTTTCCCATGCGACATTGGTTTTGAAGCCGAAATGCTTGGCAACTGCGCGCAACGTTTGCAAATAATATTTCGACGTGGTGCTGGCCCAAGGCGCAACAGCGCCATCATCAAGGCTTTTGCCTTCGTCGGGGACGACCAGTTCCGGGTCGAATTCCATCTGGGTGCCAAGACCATCACAGGCCGGGCAGGCGCCAAACGGGTTGTTGAACGAAAACAGGCGAGGTTCGATTTCCTCGATCGTAAACCCGGAAACCGGGCAGGCGAACTTTGCCGAGAACACGGTTGTTTCGCCGGTTTTTGCATCTTCGGTCAGAACGATGCCATCTGTCAGTTCGAGGGCGGTTTCAAAACTGTCCGCAAGGCGAGTTGCGATCCCTTCCTTGACGATCAGACGATCCACCACGACCGAGATATCGTGTTTGAGCTTTTTGTTCAGTTCAGGCGCTTCGTCGATGTCATACATTTCGCCATCGATCTTGACGCGCTGGAAACCACGCGTGCGCAAATCGCGCAGTTCCTTTTTGTATTCCCCTTTGCGGCCACGAACAAACGGTGCCAACAGATAAAGCCGAGTACCTTCGGGCATTTCCATAACGCGGTCAACCATCTGTGATACGGTCTGACTGACAATCGGAAGACCGGTTGCCGGGGAATAGGGAATGCCGACGCGCGCCCAAAGAAGACGCATATAATCATAAATCTCGGTAACCGTTCCCACGGTCGAACGTGGGTTGCGCGATGTGGTTTTCTGTTCGATGGAAATGGCAGGAGACAGGCCGTCGATATATTCAACATCGGGCTTCTGCATCAGTTCAAGGAACTGGCGCGCATATGCTGACAGGCTTTCGACATAACGACGCTGTCCTTCGGCATAAATCGTATCGAACGCCAGCGAACTTTTACCCGACCCCGACAGACCGGTGATCACCACCAGGGAATCGCGGGGCAGTTCAACATCGATATTTTGCAGGTTATGTTCTTTCGCACCGCGAACCGAAATTTTCGTCAGCATGTCGGGCCTTTTGTTCCTGTAATGTTCGGGAAAAGGTATAGAGGAGCCAAACCTGATACGCAAGCGCGCCCCTGACAGTTCCTGTCAGTATTTGTCAGGAGTAGTTTATTTTTGCAGTGGTGCAAGATTGCCCACGAAAAAACCCGCCGGAAAAACCGGCGGGTTGATCTGTTTTTTTGATATACTGACAGGATCAGCCTTTGGTAACCGAACGACCGGTTGCCCCAAGATCCTTGAAGGCTTCTTCGAGGCGGGCTGCCATCGAAAGTTCGGCTTCGCGGACCCAGACGCGCGGATCGTACTGTTTTTTGTAGGGCTGATCGGTATCCGGATCGACCTGATACTTGAACGCACGTGCGTTGGCTTCGACATATTCGCCAACCGGGCGCGAATAGGCGAACTGGGTATCGGTATCGATATTCATCTTGAAGACGCCATAGCCGACTGCTTCTTCGATTTTTTCTTTTTCCGAACCCGAACCGCCATGGAACACGAAGTCCAGCGGACGGTCGCCAAGATTATGCTTTTCCGAAACGTATTTCTGGGATTCCAGAAGGATTTCCGGACGAAGTTTTACGTTACCCGGTTTGTAAACGCCATGAACGTTGCCGAATGCCGCCGCGACCGAGAAATGGCCAAGCGGAGCAAGACGGCGATATGCTTCTTCGACTTCTTCGGGACGGGTATAAAGACGCGGATCGATTTCCTCGACACTGGTGTCAAGATCATGGCCGATGCCGTCTTCTTCACCGCCGGTCACGCCAAGTTCAATTTCCAGGCTCATTTCGATTTTGGCCATGCGTTTGAGGAATTCTTCGCAAGTCGACAGGTTGTCTTCGAGCGATTCCTCGGACAGGTCCAGCATGTGGGAGCTGTAAAGCGCCTTGCCGGTTTCGGCATAGGCCTTTTCGCTCCATTTCAGCATTTCATCGACCCACGGAACGAATTTCCGGTTTGCGTGATCGGTATGCATGACGACAGCAACACCATAATACTCAGCCATCAGCTGGGCATGACGTGCTGCCGATACAGCGCCCACGACACGGGCTGCTGCAGCGTCCTTGATGCCCTTGCCGGCAAAGAACTGTGCACCGCCATTCGAAAGCTGAATGATGATGTCAGAACCGGCATTTGCAGCGGCTTCAAGGGCTGCATTCATCGTGCTGGACGATGTGATATTGACGGCGGGAAGGGCGTAACCGTCCTGCTTGCAGGCAGCAACAAGATCACGGTAGGCAGAACCGGTAACAACACCGGGTTTAACGGAAGGCATGTGGGTACTCCTCCTGGGGGTCAGAGTATTATTGTTTCCCCCGTGCGTACCGACTGATCCGCAGCGAGGGCGATCCGTAAGGAGCCCAATGCATCTTCCATATGCTGCGTAAGGTCAAGGTTTTCCGTTATAGACTTTAGGAAAAATTGCTGTTCACGCAGACACAGGCCGTCATGATCGGGCTCGTCGTCTGTGCGGATGATTTCGTCAGATTGTGTAAATTTTCCGGCAGCATCTGTGGCAGCATGGTGAAGCTTTAAGGCATTCGTCTTTGTATGAGTGTCGATATCAGCCGAACCGGCACCTTTCTCTTCAACGTCGGTGATGGAAACGCAACCCTTGGGTCCGATCACGTCTTTGACGAAAAAGGCGGTTTCGCTGATCATCGGGCCCCAACCGGCCTCGTACCAGCCAACCGATCCGTCATCAAAGCGCACCTGCAATTGGCCATAGTTATACATTTCTGGTGCAACTTCGTCAGACAGACGTACGCCGATGGCACTGACCGATACCGGTTTCGCGCCGGTCATCAGGCACATCATATCCAGATAATGCACGCCGCAATCAACAATCGGGGAAACACTGTTAAGCAACCGTTTGTGGGTTTCCCAAAAGGCGCCGCTGCTTTGCTGGTTCAGGTTCATGCGCATGACCAGCGGCTTGCCAAGTGTCTTTGCAACTTCAACAAATTTTGCCCAAGACGGATGATGGCGAAGGATATAGCCAATCACCAGCTTCCGATCATACTTTTTGGCGGCATTTACTACACGTTCGGCATCTTCGGCGGTCGCTGCCAATGGCTTTTCAATGAAGACATGCGCCCCCGCCTCAAACGCCGTGATGGCGAATTCGGCATGGGTTTCGGTATAGGTATTGATAGAGACCGCATCGGGGCTGGTTTCCGCCAACGCAGTGTGAAAATCGGTAAATTGCGGGTAGGCAGCAAAACCATCCGGAAGGTTTTCTGCCGGGATTTCGGAGCGTGCACACAGTCCGACGATTTCGTATCCGTCAAGCGCATGATAGGCCTTTGCATGCGATAATCCCATATTGCCAAGACCGACGACAAGAATACGAACCGGCTTCATTCTGTGCCTCCTGATAAGTGTTTATTGCTTTGTTATATTGTGATTATTCCACACCCTTGATCCAGCTGCGCGTGACGTTGTAATCGTCATCAAACAGGATCATATCGGCCTGATAGCCCGGTGCAATGCGTCCCATGATATCATCAAGTTTCAGGAATGTGGCCGGATAGAGGGATGCCATGCGAAGGGCTTCACCAAGATCGATGCCGACCATTTCAACGCAGTTTTTAACCGCTGCGATCATATCGAGGTCCGACCCGGCCAATGTGCCATCCGCCAGCGCGCAGCGACCATCGGTGGCAATGATTTCCTCGCCGCCCAGAATAAAGCGCTTTTCATCTGCCCCAACGGTTGGCATGGCATCGGTTACCAGCATGATCTTGCCTTTTGCCTTGGCGTGGATGGCAACTTTCAGAACGGCGGGATGAACATGATAGCCATCAGCAATCAGGCCGCACCAAGTGCTGTCGTCGGCCATCGCAGCACCGGCAACACCGGGTTCACGGTGGGTCATCGGGCTCATGGCATTAAACAAATGCGTGAAGCCCCGCATGCCTTCGACAATGGCAGCCTGTATGTGGCTATAAGTACCCGCAGTATGACCGGCGCAAACCAGAACGCCACGATCCGCCAGCTTTTTAATTGTACCTTTGGCAGCTTTTTCCGGGGCCATGGTCACCAGAACGCGGCCATTGGGCAGGCGGGTCAGAAGGTCAATCGCGTCATCCTCCATCGGGCGGATGATGTTGGCGTCATGCACACCTTTGCGCTCGGCATTCAGATACGGACCTTCAAGATGAATGCCGACAATACCCGGAATGTTCTGATTGATTGCATCGGTGACGGCCTTAATCGCGGATTCCATTTTGTCGCGGTGATCAGTGATCAGGGTCGGCAGCATGGCCGTTGTGCCATATTTGCGATGACTTGCCATGATCGCGCGAATGCCGTCGACATTCGGTTCGTCATTCAGCAATACACCGCCGCCACCATTGACCTGAACATCGATAAGGCCCGGTGCAAGTGTCTGATTTTTCGCATCAATCACGTTGATGTCTTCAGGGATATCGCGGCTTTCGGCAATCGCATTGACCTTACCGTTTCGAACAATGACAGCTTTGCCGTTATGGAAATCTGTACCGTCAAAGATACGTGCATTGGTAATGGCAAAATCGGTCATCAGTGCGTCTCCGTGACTTTGGATAGGTGCGGCGGCGCATCAGGATTGCACCCGCGCTCCAAGGCAACATGTTCTGCCAAGGTATAGAATGTCTGGATCATAGCGATGGGGGCCAGAAGAGGGTGGATATCCTCGACCACAGGAAGATGGCCCTTGATATCGGCGTGACCGGTTTCGGCCGCAAAAAGGTTATCGGTTTTCGCCCGCATTTCTTCGAGGAAACCCTCGACACTTTCGCGCGATGCATCCTGTTGGGAAAATACCAGCAACGGGAAGTCCTTGGTTACCAGTGCCATCGGGCCATGCTTCACCTCGGCCGCGCTGAAAGCTTCGGCATGCAGGCTGCTGGTTTCCTTAAATTTAAGGGCGGCTTCCTGTGCAATGGCAAAAGCAGGGCCGCGACCGATCACATAAAGACCGTCTGATTTTGCAATCGCATCGGCAGCATCAAGCCAATCCTTGCCAAGTGCCTTTTCAAGTGATGCGGGCAAGGTGACAAGTGCCTTGTTGAATGCCGGATCCTGCGTCCATCCGCCAACGATCTGTGCGATGGCAGACAGTGTTGCGATATAGGATTTGGTCGCGGCAACACTGGTTTCAGGGCCTGCCATCAGCGGAATGACGTGATCGACCGTATCGGCCAACGGGGAATCGGTCACATTGACCAATGCAACCGTGCGGGCACCGGCATCACGGGCGGCCACGGCATTTTTAACCAAATCAGGACTTTTGCCTGATTGGGATACGGCAATGAACAGGGCGTCCTTGCTGGCAATCGACCGGTTATAAATCGAAACAATAGACGGGGCCGCTGACACCACGGGAATGCCAAGCTGGCTTTCGATCAGGTATTTTGCATAAAGCGTTGCGTGGTCGGAACTGCCGCGTCCGCAGGTCACGACGAATTTCGGCGGATTGGCGCGCAGATCAGAAACCAGAGCATCAATTACAGCCTTGTTGTGATCAAGCTGCTTGGCAACGACGACCGGGGCTTCGGCCAGTTCGCGGCCCATCTGGGTTTTCGGAGTCCAGCGTGTGCTCATATCCTTGGTTTCCTTAAAGCTTTTTGAGGTGGCGCAAGACGAGATCATTGTCAGCGTGCGTCGACCTGCATTTCGGCAATGAAGTCGTAACTGTCGCCGCGATAATAGGAACGGGTGAATTCGACCGGTGTGCCGTTGGCAAGGAAGGAACGCCGTTCGATATAAAGGGCGGCACTGCCATCGGGAACGCCAAGGATTTTGGCGGTTTCCCAGTCAAACAATTCAGCCCGTAGACGCTGAAGCGCGCGTTCCGGCTTTTTGCCGTATTTTGCCAGCGCATCATAAAGCGACTTTTCGACTTCATCGGGGCTTGGTAGAAAAGCCCTTGGCACGACCGCATATTCAAGTGCCATTGGTTTTTCATTGGCTGTACGCAGGCGCCGTAGCCGGGTTACTTCGGTGCCGGGCGACAGGTTTAACGCCATAGCTTCTTCGGGCGACGCATGACCAAGGGTCTTTTCAATCCAGACTGCCCCCGGGTTCATACCGCGCGTGATCATGTCCTCGGTGAAGGAGGTCAGGCGTGACAATGCCTGTTCAACACGTGGGGCAACAAAGGTGCCTGCGCCGTGACGCTGGACAAGGACGCCTTCCTCGACAAGGGCCCGCATCGAATTGCGAACGGTAACGCGTGAAATGCCAAGTTCATTGGCCAGATCGCGTTCGCTTGGCAGTGCGTCGTCTACTTTCAGGATACCATCATCAATAACGGCCTTGATGGCCGTTTGTAGGCGGCGATAAAGCGGGCCATGACCGATATTTTCGATGTCTCGGGCACGCAGGCTTGCAATGACGTCGGCTGTACTGATCATGCGTGCACCTTTTGATGTTTCCTGGCCATCAGGATTGCCCCATGCAGGGCATCGTTTTGCGCCGGAACCAGATCGGGCCGGATATCATCGGGCATGCGTTTTGCCATTTGTTCGGCAAGGCCCCCCATCAAACTCAGCCGTTTTGCCCCAAATTCCTGAAGCTTGTGCAGGATGTTGCGATTGGCGGTTACCGCGACATTGATAATGCCAGCAGCAATGGTGTCACCATGGCTGTCGGCATCGAAAACCATCGGGCAGAATGCGCCATAATCCGCCGGTCGGGCCTTCTCGGCGAAGGCAACGATTTCTTCGGGACTGTTATGGAAATGCAACATGATGGTGCGTGTCAGTTCGGATGACGGGGCTAAATCCTGGTGGGCGAGCAGGGCGGTTTCGATGGCTGTTCTCCCAATACGGGCACCGCTTCCGATATCGGAAATTTCAAACCCCCAACCGGCAAGCGCCAGTTCGCGACCGGCAACAATCGCTTGGCCACAGGTGCCGGTTCCGACTATCAGAATAGCACCGTCTGCGCCATCATGTGCGCCAAGACACGCGGTATAGGCATCGGTCGCAAAACAAACACTGGCAAACGGGTGAGCATAGGATTCGGCAAGTTTGCGTTCGCGCTCTAACGGTAATCCGGCCAGTCCAAGGCCTGCATGCAAATCCGAAAGGCGACGATCCGAAAGCCCGGCTTGTTCGAGTGCCATGGTTGCTGCGGCAATGATTTCACCAAAGACATGATCGATTCCAAGGCGGGTATTCGCACCACCTCGCACGGCTTCACCAAGTATGGCGCCTGCATCATTTACAATGCGTGCGCGGCAGCGCGTGCCGCCACCATCAATGCCAAGGTAAAGCTTTTCCTTTTGTGCGTTTTGCATTCCGACCATCCCTAACTGATGGGATCATAGCAGAGTGGTATCTTAAAAAGCAATACCAATATAAATCCACTAATGTTGTTTCTGGTCCCATTTTGGCATTATACTGATGAAGCCGATGCCACAGTAATAAATTGAAAATGCCTTTTATCTATTTGAAAATAAGTGAAATATGAGGTGAAGTTATGTAAATTTCGGGGTGTGTGCAGGAAGTGCCTTGCCTTGCTGGTATCATAATGGTATTTAATTGGTGGAGGGAGATTGGAAAATGGCATCACGCACCGAAGAATTTGATATGCGCTTTGCCGGGTTGGATCAGTGGTCCGACGCCGATTTCCTTATGGCTTTGTGGGAAGGCCAGATGCGCGCGGTCGCATCGCTAGGGCCGGTCCTGACGGATCTGGCGACAGCCGCAAACGGGATAGCAGGTCGCCTGGGGGGCGGCGGGCGTCTCGTTTATGTTGGTGCCGGAACTTCCGGCACGGTGGCATGGCAGGATGCCAAGGAACTTGGCGGAACGTTTGGCTGGCCTGAAGACATGACCATCATCATGCTGGCCGGTGGCTTGCAAAGCGAGCCGGGCGTATTCAATTCCGCCGAAGACGATACCAAAGCCGCCGAAGACGAAATTACCCGACATTGCATAGGTGAAGGTGACGCGGTTATTGCCGTCGCCGCCAGCGGCTCGACGCCTTATACCTTGTACGCGGTTGAACTGGCGCGCAAGCGCGGTGCTTATACAGTTGGTCTTTGCAACAACCCCGATGGCAAACTTTTGACCGCGGCAGCGTGCGGTATCTTTCTTGATAGTGCGCCCGAAGTTATTGCCGGTTCAACCCGCATGGGGGCAGGGACTGCGCAGAAGGCCGCCATCAATATCCTTTCATCGCTTGTCATGAACAAGCTTGGGCGTCTTTTCGACAACCTGATGGTCGGCATGCGTGCCGAAAACATCAAGTTACATGGTCGCGCGATCCGCATTACCAGCCATATTGCCGGTTGCGATGGGCATAACGCCGAAAGCGCCCTTGAAAAAGCGCAGTTTGATATCCGCATCGCGGTCCTGATTGCCAAAGGGCACGAGGCCGCGAAAGCCAAAGAAATTCTTGCGATGTTTAACGGAAATCTCCGGGCAGCGCTTGAGTATAAGGACTGACATCTGCAGAGATAGTAGTCCACCGACATTGATCAGAGGAGGCATAAATGTCGAATAAAGTGTTTGCAAAAGGCCTGGCAGCGGCTCTGGCGGCAAGTGTCGCCCTGGTTCCGTTGATGGCATCTGCTGGCGAACTCGTGATCGAGAGCTGGCGTAACGACGATATCGATATCTGGAATGATCAGATTATTCCGGCCTTTAACAAGGAACATCCGGAAATTAAGGTGACTTTCTCGCCGACCCCGCCGACCGATTACAACGCGCTGATCAATGCGAAATTCGCTGGCGGCACGGCTGGTGATCTGATCACGTGCCGTCCGTTCGATGCGTCGCTTGAACTTTACAAGCAGGGCAATCTTGCTCCTCTTGACGATATAGCGGGCATGGATAATTTCTCCGATGTTGCGAAATCCGCATGGCAGACGGATGACGGTTCCGTCACTTTCTGCTTGCCGATGGCATCGGTTATTCATGGCTTCATCTATAACAAGGAAGCCTTTGAGGCAGCCGGTGTAGAAGTGCCGAAGACCCGTGCAGAATTTTATGCTACCCTTGATAAAATCAAGGAAGAAGGCAGCTATATCCCTATGGCAATGGGGACTGCCGATCAGTGGGAAGCCGCAACCATGGGCTTCCAGAACATTGGTCCGAACTACTGGAAAGGCGAAGAGGGCCGCAAAGCCTTGATCGATGGCAGCCAGAAATTCACCGATAAACCGTATGTTGACACCTTTACCGAATTGGCAAGCTGGGCAAACTATCTGCCGGACGGTTATGAAGCCATTTCCTATCCGGATGCGCAGAACCTGTTCTCGCTTGGCCGTGCGGCTGTCTATCCGGCTGGTTCGTGGGATATTTCGCTGTTTAATAGCCAAGCCGAATTTGAATTTGGCGCATTCCCGCCGCCCCCGGCAGAGGGGGCGGACACCTGCTATATCAGTGACCACACCGATATCGCCCTGGGCTTGAATGCCAAATCGCCGAATGTCGCAGAGGCAAAGGTCTTCCTCGAATGGATGACTGGCTCGGAATTTGCGGCGCTTTACTCCAACGCGCTTCCAGGATTCTTCTCGTTGTCGAACCACAAGGTCGAAATCACCGATCCGGTTGCCAACGAGTTCGTGAGCTGGCGTCAGAAATGTGAATCAACCATTCGTAACTCGTATCAGATTTTGTCGCGTGGAACGCCGAACCTTGAAAACGAACTGTGGAACATTTCCGCACAGGTTATCAACGGCACCGTTACCCCGGAAGAAGCTGGCAAATCCGCCGAAGCCGGGCTTGCGAAGTGGTATGCGCCGCATCAGTAAGACCTGACTACAGATGGCAGGTGACTTCTTGCGCCTGCCATCCTTGTATCTACCGGGTATCTTGCAGTTTCGAACATCACGCCGATTGACAAACGGGGCGGACAGGACTGCAATCAGGCGCTCAGATGAACGCTTTCGACCGGGGACGCGTACCCCGTACGCTTAATCTCAGAAAGACAGGATAAGGTATGGCGCATTCCGGGCCCATGACCGATTGGCGCAAGGCAAAACTGCCTGTGTTTGCCTTTCTGGCACCAGCGACGATCATCTACACATTGTTCATGATCTATCCGCTGATCGATTCCATTCGCCTCAGTTTTTATTCCACGCCAAACGGCGGGGAAATGGCCTTTGTCGGGCTCGATAACTATCGAACCATTCTGGGCGATCCGGACTGGTCTGCGACGTTTTGGAACAGTTTCTGGAACAACATGAAATTCTTTGCGGTTCACATGCTGGTGCAGAACCCTATCGGGATCGCGCTTGCGGGTATTTTGAGCCTGCCGCAACTGAGGTTCCGTAATACCTATCGCACGATGATGATCATGCCAACCATGCTGTCGGTGGTGATTGTCGGTTTCATCTGGCAACTGATCCTGAGCCCTGTCTGGGGTGTTGGCGTCGATATCCTTGATATTTTCGGCCTGAAATCGCTGTTTGGTCCGTGGCTTGGCAAGGAAGGTTCGGCCCTGATCACGCTTTCCTTTATCTCGGTCTGGCAGTGGGTCGGTATTCCGCTGATGCTGATTTATGCGGCACTTCTGGCGATCCCCGACGATCTTGTCGATGCGGCAATTGTCGACGGCGCAACCCATTTCGAGGTGTTCCTGCATATCAAGCTGCCGCTGGTTCTGCCGACGGTTGCGATGGTATCGATCCTGACATTTGTCGGTAATTTCAATGCGTTCGATCTGATTTATGCCGTAAAGGGTGCGCTGGCGGGGCCGAATTTCTCGACTGATATCATGGGCACGCTATTCTATCGCACATTCTTTGGCTATCAGTTGCAGCTTGGCGATCCAAGCCTTGGTGCCACTGTTGCCTCGCTGATGTTTCTGATCATTCTTGCCGGTGTTCTTTTCTATCTGTTCGCCGTGCAGCGCCGTCTGGCGCGCTACCAGCTGTAAGGAGGCGGCAAGATCATGATGACTAAAAATATCCGTCGTGAAGACATGTCGCGTGCCGTGATCGTGCATGCGATCCTTCTGACCTACACGCTGGTGGCGCTGTATCCGATCTTTCTCGTGATCATCAACGCCTTCAAATCCCGCAAGGGGATTTTCAGCGCCCCGATGAGCCTGCCAAACGCTGAAACCTTCAGTCTTGAAGGCTTCACCAAGGTTCTGGCGAGATCAAATTTCGAGCTGTTTTTCTTTAACAGCTTCACCGTCACGGTCGTGACCATCGTTATTGTTCTGCTGCTTGCTTCCATGGCTGCCTGGGCGCTTTCGGAATACAAGTTTCCCGGCAATACCTGGCTTGCGCTTTATCTGGCGGTTGGCATCATGGTGCCGATCAGGCTGGGCTCGGTTTCGATCCTGAACCTGATTGTTGAATTGGGCCTGATCAATACACTGACAGCACTTATCCTTGTCTATGTCGCACAGGGATTGCCATTGGCGATCTTTATCCTGACCGAATTCATGCATCAGATACCCAAGGATTTGAAAGAAGCCGCCCGTTGCGACGGGGTTGGTGAATTCAAGATTTTCTTTGCTGTTATCCTGCCGCTGATCCGGCCGGCCGTGGCAACGGTGGCCGTATTTACCATGATCCCGATTTGGAATGACCTTTGGTTCCCGCTAATCCTGGCGCCGGGTGATGGCAAGCAAACCATCACGCTGGGGATCCAGCAATTCATCGGTCAGTACGTTACCGACTGGAACGCGGTTCTGGCATCGCTGAGCCTCGCGATCATTCCGATCCTGATCCTTTATCTGATTTTCTCCCGACAACTCATTCGCGGCCTGACATCTGGCGCGGTGAAATGAGTATTGGTGTAGACAGGAGCTTACTAAATGGCTGATTTGAAACTTGACCAGATCCGCAAGAGCTATGGCGCTGTTGATGTGCTGCATGGTATCGATCTGGATGTTAAGGACGGCGAGTTTGTCGTTTTCGTGGGCCCATCGGGTTGCGGAAAATCGACGCTGCTTCGCATCATAGCCGGTCTGGAAGACATCACTGGTGGTGATCTAATGATCGGCGGGGATATCGTTAATACCAAAAGCCCGCGTGATCGTGGGATCGCCATGGTGTTCCAGTCCTATGCGCTTTATCCGCATATGACAGTCTATAAGAACATGGCATTTGGTCTGAAACTGGCCAATCACGACAAGGCGGCAATTGATCAACGGGTGCGCGAAGCCGCTCGTATCCTGCAACTGGACCAGCTTCTGGATCGCCGTCCGTCTGAATTGTCGGGCGGACAGCGCCAGCGCGTGGCGATTGGCCGTGCGATTGTGCGCCAACCGAAAGTATTCCTGTTTGACGAACCGCTATCGAACCTTGATGCTGCCTTGCGTGTGCAGACCCGCATCGAGATTGCCAAGCTGCATCAGGAACTGAAATCGACGATTGTCTATGTCACGCATGATCAGGTCGAAGCGATGACGCTTGCCGACAAGATCGTTGTGATGAATGCCGGCAATGTCGAGCAGGTCGGATCGCCGATGCAACTTTATCATCATCCGCAAACCCGCTTTGTTGCCGGTTTTATCGGATCGCCTGCGATGAATTTCACGACTGTTCATATTGATGCTGTCGAACAGGGCAAGGTAACCGTTACCGTGCCGGGAGGTGCCAAGGCTGTTCTGCCGTTTGACGTGGCCGCAGGTGATGTTGGCAAGGATGTCGAACTGGGAGTCCGGCCGGAGCATCTTTCACCGGGTGAGCAGGGGGATTTGCCGATTTCCGGCGAGGTCGATGTTGTCGAGAAGCTCGGCGACTCTACCTATCTGTACCTCAAGCTGGCGAACGGGGACCGCTTCACAGTTCGCGCGCCTGGCCACAGCCGTATTAAAATCGGCGAAACTGTCAGTGCCGCAGCCGAAGCCGGTGCTTCTCATCTGTTTGATGCCAACGGAAAGGCCTATGACAAGCTTCAATGCCCAGCGGAATATAGTGCCGACGAATAGGGTTTAGCTTCCAGATATTTAGATATGAAGGGGCTGCCGGTTTGGCGGCCCCTTTTTATTTGCAAACAGATACCTTTCGGTGCTGAAACCCGGAAAAATTGTTGCAGAAGTTTAACTTGCGGAAAGTCTGATTTCGCAGCGAGAATTGAAATGAATTGTTCAAAAGAACGCAAAATGATCGATTTTGCTTTCGTTTCAACAAAGTTTCTTGCGATACTGGTGCGGTCCCGGAACGTTTGCAATGTCACAGAATACATTGACGCCGGACAGGGGAAGTGCCGTCACGTCAACAGAGAGGTAAAATAATGTCGAAAAAGCATGGCGCACTGCGCGGTTCTCTGCTTGGGCTTACCGCCCTTGCCGGAATGGTGATGCTTGGCGCAACCGCACAGGCCGAAGAACTTCGGTTGCTGACCTGGGGTGGGTACGTGCCAGATGATGTCGTCGCTGAGTTCGAAGCGGAAACAGGTATCGATGTCGAAGTCACCCTCTCAAACAATGAGGAAATGATTTCCAAGCTGCGCGCAACAGGTGGCGGCGGATTTGATCTGGCCCAACCGTCTCAGGACCGCATTGCCAGTGCACAGCTCGAGCACAACATCTACAAGCCGATCGACCTCTCCAAGATTGACGCGTCGCTCTTTATTCCTTCAATGCTTGAGGCAACAAAAGCGAACACCACATTGGATGGTGAAGTGTATGGTGTCCCTCAAATATGGGGCACGGATGGCTTGGTTCTGAACACTGCCGAAGCTTCCACGGTAAAAGATTATATCGACCTTTGCAGTGATGAAGTCGCGGGCAAAGTGTCTTACCGACTTCGCCGCCCAACCCTGATTGCATTTGCATTCTCGATGGGGATGGATCCATTTGCTGCTTATAACGACGAGGCTGCTTATCAGGAGATTCTTGATAAGGTTGAAGCCAAGTTGATTGAGTGCAAGCCGAACGTTAAAACCTATTGGGAAGGCTCTGACTCGCTCCTTAACCTGATTCGTTCAGGTGAAGTCGTGGCTGCCATGGCTTGGGACGCAGGTGGCTGGACGCTCAATAATGATAATCCGGACATGAATTTTGTTGCTCCGTCGTCTGGTGCTTTAGGCTGGGTCGACACCTTTGCCATTCCGCGTAAGGCAGAAAATGAAGAGGCTGCCTACAAGTGGATCAATTTTGTCATGAAACCAGAGATTGCCGCTCGTATCACAGCTGCGTCGAGCTACTATACTGCGTCCAACGGTGCGAGTTCCCTTCTTGATGAAGCTCAGCGTAAACAGTTCGAGACTAGTTTCCCGCAGGAAGCCTTGGACAATATCAACTGGTATCCACCTGTCCCGGCTGGATTGGAAGCTATTGAAGGCAAAACGCTTGACCGTGTGAAAGCCGCGCAGTCGAACTAAGATTTGCTGTTCTGATCCTGTTTGGATCGGATGATATTGTCCCCGGCAGAAGATGCCGGGGACATTGCATTTTTTTCCTTTCTGCGATGACCGGTTTTAGGCGGACATCGGCAATTCATTTCATGCAGGCTCCCATGGCAGATCAATTCGACCTTGAATGTCGCGACGTGGTCAAAAAATTTGATGCTTTTACCGCGGTAGATTCCATTTCACTCGCGATCCCCAAAGGGTCTTTCTTTTCCATTCTGGGCCCCAGCGGTTGCGGTAAAACAACGCTATTGCGCATGCTGGCCGGTTTTCAGGCACCTACATCCGGTGACATTCTGATTAATGGTTCATCGGTGCTGGGTGTCCCGCCAAACCGTCGGCCTGTGAATATGGTTTTCCAGCATCTGGCACTTTTTCCGATGATGAATGTTGCGGAAAACGTGGCATATGGCTTGAAACGTCGCGGTGTTGACCGGTCGACAATCGAGAAGAAGGTCAATGATACGCTGGCACGTGTCGGACTGCCGGACTCAGGTCCCAAACAGATCAGTCAACTTTCAGGCGGCCAGAAACAGCGTATTGCGATCGCACGCTGTCTTGTTCTGGAACCGGCGGTGCTGCTTCTTGACGAGCCACTCGGTGCTCTGGACCTTAAATTACGAGAGCATATGAAGGTCGAACTCAAGCAATTGCAGCACGAGATTGGCACAACATTCGTTTACATCACGCATGATCAGTCCGAAGCATTGGTGATGTCCGATCAGGTGGCGGTCATGAATGCCGGCCGATTTGAGCAGGTCGGCGCACCGCAGGACCTTTATTACAATCCGCAGACGGCTTTTGTCGCCGGCTTTGTTGGCGAAAGCAATCGTTGGAAAGGAACGGTCGGCACGACACAAGACGATCAGATTATGATCAATCTGCCGACCGGTGGTTCTGTTGTCGCATCCTGTACGGTTCATCCTGAATTGAGCGAGGGCCAAATGGTTGATGTATTTGTTCGTCCCGAGGCCATTGCAATTGACGGGCAGGGCAAAACCGATAATGCCATCGGAGCAAAGGTTGAGAATGTTCTGTTTAACGGTGCCGCCAGCAGTGTGCAGGTTCGCGATAGCGCAACCGGGCATGAAATGACGGTGGCCTTGCCACAAACCGGCGCATTCGCCAATCTGAAAGCGGGTGATACTGTCTATCTGACGTGGGCTGCGGAACAAACACGCTGTTTTGCCACGCCTGAAAAACAGGGGACTGCGGCATGACCACCTCCGCGTCAACCGGCAAGGCAGGGACGATGCGATTTGGTGCCTTGCTGCTTGCCATGCCCTTGTTGCTTTGGCTGTTCCTGCTTGTGATCCTGCCGCATGTGGATCTGCTTCTAGTGTCGTTGCGTGAACGGATTTCATACGGCAAGTACGAATTTAGCCTGATCAACTATATCGAGTTTTTCGTCGAACCGCTTTACTGGAATACCTATGTCCGTACCGCGGTGATGTCGCTTATGGCGACAGCACTGACTCTGATCATCGGTTTTCCGGTTTCTTATTACATTGCCAAGGTCATGCGGGGCAAAGGCAAGAATGTTTTGTTCCTTTTATGCCTGATCCCGTTCTGGGTATCGGAGCTGGTGCGTACCTTTGGTTGGATGATCCTCCTACGCGAAAGCGGCGTGATCAGCAATTTCCTGCAATGGACCGGGATCGCGGATGGCCCGGTCGAGATGCTTTACAATGATGCGACCATCATGGTGGGGCTTGTTTATACATCAATGCTGTTCATGGTTGTGCCGCTGGTGTCGGTACTTGATAGCCTTGACGACAGCCTGATCGAAGCTGGATACGACCTTGGCGGCAATGCCTTTACCGTAACCCGCGATATTGTCATTCCGCATGCCATGCCTGGTATTGCGTCCGGTTGCATAGTTGTTTTCATGCTGACACTTGGTAACTACCTGACGCCCAACCTTTTGGGCGGCAAAGATAGCCTTTGGTTCACGGAACAGATTTATACCCAGTTCATCACCCGGTTTAACTGGGAATCCGGATCGGCATTCGGGTTCCTGTTGCTGGTTCTCTCATCCCTGATTGTCTGGATCGGCCTGAAACTTAGTCGCCAGACGCTTTCAGAAACCGTGAGCTGAGGAGGCGTTATCATGATTCCAAGTATTCCCCAGCCGCGTTTCTATAAGGGCATCTATACCGGGTATATCGCACTGTTTTTCATCTATCTCAGTGCGCCGCTGATTGTTGTCGGCGTGTTTGCCTTTAACGACAGCCTGTTTCCATCCATGCCTTGGGAAGGTGCCACACTCAAATGGTTCTTTGGCAGCGACGGGCCATATATAGGCATTTTCTATGATAGCAAGCTGCTTGAAAGTGTCGGGGTTTCTGCGTTTGTCGCACTTTGTGTGACATTGCTTTCGGTTACGGTCGGAACCTGTAATGCGTTCCTGTTTGAGCGTGCTCAGTTTCCCGGTAAAAACCTTCTTTATGTCGTTGCATTGTCGCCGCTGGTTATTCCGGGGGTCATTCTGGGCATATCCATCCTCGTTTTTTCCAATGCCATTGCAAATGGTGTTGAAGAAACGATTGGGTGGGATCTTGATTTCCTGCGCCCGGGATTGTTTCTGGTGATTATTGGCCAATTTGCTTTCATCACCACGATAACCACACTGGTGATATCCGCACGTCTTCGGAAATTTGATATCAGCCTGGAAGAAGCCGCCCTTAATCTGGGGGCAACACGGCAGGCTGCACTTTGGACGATTACCATTCCATTCCTGAAACCGGCTTTGGTCGGAGCAGGGATCGTTGCATTCCTGATGTCGTTTGAAAATTTCAATACAACATTGATGCTTGTCGGCTCGGATGCGCCTCTGACCATTGCCATGTTTGACCGGCTCAAACAGGGATCAACCCCGGTACTGAATGCGCTTTCGCTGTTGCTGATGATTGTTTCCGGCGGTTTGGCATTGCTTTCAGTCTTTATTCAGCGAGACAAGAATACCTCGTAAGCCGGGCAGGCGACAGCATGAAGCCGTGTTCGCGAATGAACATTCAACGGGCAGTCGAAAGGCTGCCCGTTTTGCACATCAAAGCCAAATCTCTGCACCAGAATATTACAGATGCACGACATCGAAATAATTATGAAAACGGCTGAAATGCTTGAAAAGCATCGAATGAATGGAATCAGCGAGAATCAAGGTCGGTTTCAATAATTGAAAACCTTTGCAAGATGTTCGATTTATGCGATGTTCATATGAACATTTGAAGGGGTCGAATGCACACTAAAAACTAAAAAACGGCAGTTTTATCGGTCATTTCGCGCATCAAAAGTAAATTTCCGAAAACTGTCACTTGAGGAAACGTCCCCCTCGAATGAAAACAAATGCGTTGTATCAAGCCGGACAACAGGCGGCTTTGGTGCGGACAAGTTTTTATTTGGGAGATAGAAGATCATGTTTCGCAAAACCCTGATGGCTGCAGCAGCAGTGTTTGCCCTTGGCAGCACCGCCAATGCCGCAACCGAAATCACATGGTGGCACGCAATGGATGGCGCACTTGGGGGTGTCGTTGACCAGATTGCAGCCGACTTCAATGCCAGCCAGGACGAGTACAAGGTTGTTGCCATCAATAAAGGTGGCTACGAAGATACGATGACTGCCGGTATCGCGGCGTTCCGCGCGAAAAATCAGCCGCATATCATCCAGATTTTTGATGCCGGTGCTGCAACCATCATTAACGCAAAGGGTGCGACCTATCCGGTTGCCGATTTGCTGCAGAAATATGGTGTTGGCTTCGACATCAATGATTATATTCCGGGTGTCCGCTATTTCTATGCTGACTCGAACGACAAGATGATCGGCATGCCGTTCAACAGTTCGACCCCGCTTTTGTATTTCAACAAGGATGCACTTGCCAAAGCCGGTGTCGAAGTTCCGAAAACCTGGCAGGAATTCGAAGAGGTAGCGCCAAAGTTGAAAGAAGCAGGCTATGAAGGTCTTGCTGAATCGCACAGCCCTTGGATTTTCTTCGAGAACTTCATGTCCCGTCATAACCTGCAGATGGCAACTGCTAATAACGGTTACGACAGCACCGATGTGAAGCTGCTCTATAACAACGATGCGCTGAAAGATCACTGGCAGCACGTCAAAGAGTGGAAAGATGCCGGTTACTTTGGCTATTATGGCCGTGCATGGGGTGCAAACCAGGATGCCTTCCTGCAGCAGAAAGCCGCAATGTGGATCGGTTCGTCCGGCTCGTTCGGTGGTTTGAAAAAATCTGCACAGTTTGAATTCGGCACCTCGACCCTCCCATATTGGGAAGGCGTTGGTGATGCGCCAAAATCCACCTTTATCGGTGGTGGGTCGCTGTTCGCTTTTTCCGGTCACTCGGATGAAGAATATAAAGGCGTTGCCAAGTTCTTCGAATTCCTGACAAAGCCGGAAACCCAGTATTACTGGCACAAGGAAACCGGCTACGTCCCTATCACGACCGCTGCTTACGAGCTGGCCAAGAAAGATGGCTATTACAAGGAAAGCCCGGACGCTGAAGTAGGCATCCAGCAGCTGTCTGAAGAAGGTGGCGAGTGGACCAAGGGTTACCGTCTTGGTTTCTATGTCCAGATCCGTGAGGTCATCTATCGCGAAGTCGACAAGATGATGAATGGTGAAGCAACCATTGATCAGGCCTTTGCCGCGATTGAGGAAGAAGGCAATGCGTTGCTGAAACGCTTCAACGACACCTATTCGAACTAATCAGTATCTCGCTGACAGGGCGGCTTTAAACAGCCGCCCTGTTTTTCGATTCCTGGACCAGTCTTGGGGTTGCGTCAGCAATGAAACGCGTACAATTCGGGCATAGCCCGGTTCCTTATTTTTTTATCGCACCACAAATTCTGATTATTGCGATATTTTTCCTGTGGCCCGCGGCCCAGGCCGTTTATCAGTCTTTTCTGCTTGAAGACGCATTCGGTCTGTCTTCCCAGTTTGTATGGTTCCGAAATTTCGAAGATGTACTTGCCAGTGGGGCTTGGCTTCAGTCTGCGATATTCACCGCAGTCTTTTCCTTTCTTGTGGCCTTTATTTCCATTGCGATCTCGCTGTTTCTGGCGGTTCGCGCCGATGAAGTGATTCGCGGAGCCAAGTCATACAAGACGCTTTTGATGTGGGGGTACGCCGTTGCGCCGCCTGTGGCCGGCTTGCTGGGCAATATGTTGTTCAATCCGCTGATGGGCGACCTTTACAAGCTGTTCAACAGTTTCGGTTTCGAATTCAACCACATCCAGAATGCCGGTGATGCCGCCTTTGTCGTGACGCTGATTGCGGTCTGGAAACAGGTCAGTGTAAATTTCATCTTCTTCCTTTCGGGTTTGCAGGGGATTCCGAAATCGGTAACCGAAGCGGCGACACTGGATTGTAAAAGTGCCGAACGCCGTTTCTGGACAATTACATTTCCGCTTCTGGCGCCGACGACTTTCTTCCTTATGGTCATTAATCTGACTTACGCGTTCTTCGAGACATTCGGGATCATTGACGTTTCGACCAAAGGATCGCCCGGCGGTTCAACCGCGACCCTTGTTTACAAGGTATATGTTGACGGGTTCCTTGGTGCGGATATGGGCGGCAGTTCGGCGCAATCGGTATTGCTGATGATTATGGTAAGTGTGCTTACCGTGTTCCAGTTCCGCTTTATCGAACGCAAAGTGCACTATTAGGGGGACGCGTCATGTATCAGTCAAAGTGGCGTACAATCACCAATCACCTGATCCTGATCATTGGATCGTTGTTCATGATCCTGCCTGTCTGGATTGCATTGGTGTCTTCAACTCATACTCGCGAGTATCTTTTCCAGCATGGTTTGCAGTTCTGGTTTGGTGGGCATTTCATTGAGAATTACGGGGCAATCCTGTTTGACAGCGCCGCAACCAAGGGGCGGGTAACCGCACTTGAAATGTTGTTTAACAGCATGGTCCTCGGGCTTGGTTTTGCAATTGGCAAGGTTATCATTTCAATGATGGCGGCCTATGCGATTGTCTATTTCCGGTTCAGACTGGCGGTGCCACTATTTTGGGTCATTTTCGCGACGCTTTTACTGCCGCTTGAGGTCCGTATCGTACCGTCTTACGAAGTCGTTGCTAATCTTGGTTTGCTTAATACTTATACGGGCTTGATTCTGCCTTTGATTGCTTCGGCAACCGGCACATTCTTCTTCCGGCAGTTTTATCGGTCGGTGCCCGATGAATTGCTCGAAGCCGCACGTTTGGATGGGGCAGGGCCGTTACGGTTTTTCATCGATATTCTGGTGCCGCTTTCGGTCACCATGATCGCAGCGATTTTCATCATCATGTTCGTTGTTGGCTGGAACCAGTATCTCTGGCCGTTGCTGATGACGACCGATGATCAGCTTTATACCATCGTGATTGGGATCAAGCAGGTATACAACTCACTCTATGAAGGCGGGCAGATACCGCAATTCCCCAAGGCATTCGCACTGACAATCATGGCGACCATTCCGCCAGTACTGGTGGTGGTAATTTTCCAGCGCATGTTCGTCAAAGGTCTGGTCGAAACCGAAAAATAGGCTCGATCAATCTATTTGATGTCAGTGATTTAAAATACACAGATCCGCATACAGGATACGAAAATGGCAACTGTTACCCTTAATCGGGCTGAAAAAACCTACGCCAACGGCTTTAAGGCCCTGCATGGTATTGATCTAGAAATTGGTGACGGGGAATTCACCGTTCTGGTGGGGCCGTCCGGCTGCGGAAAATCGACACTTCTGCGCATGATTGCCGGGCTTGAAGGCATTTCAAGTGGCGAGATCAAGATTGACGATCGGGTGGTGAACAATGTCGCACCTGCTGATCGTGATATCGCCATGGTGTTTCAAAACTATGCGCTTTATCCGCATATGACCAATTACGCCAACATGGCTTATGGGCTCAAGAACCGCGGATACAGCAAAGTCGAGATTGACACCCGCGTTCGTGATGCCGCGAAGATTTTGCAACTTGACGATTATCTCGAACGTAAACCACAGCAGCTCTCAGGCGGTCAGCGCCAGCGCGTTGCGATGGGCCGTGCGATCGTGCGTGAACCCAAAGTCTTTTTGTTTGACGAACCGTTATCCAACCTTGATGCCAAATTGCGTGTCGATATGCGACTTGAAATCAAGAACCTTCAGCAACGCCTTGGTATTACATCTGTTTATGTGACTCATGATCAGGTTGAAGCCATGACATTGGCAGATCGCCTGATTGTCATGAATGCCGGTATCGCCGAACAGATCGGTACGCCGATTGAAATCTATGAAAAGCCTGCCAGCCTGTTCGTTGCAAGCTTCATCGGATCACCATCAATGAACTTCCTTGATGGTAAGGTTGCGGATGACAAAAGCCATGTTGTTCTGGGCGATGGCAGTAAGATTGATCTCGACCACGTAATTGACGCAGGCCGCGATCTTGTCGTTGGTGTGCGCCCGGAACATTTCACGCTTAAGGCCGATGGTAGCGGAGCATTGAAAGCCCGGGTTCGCATGATCGAGTCACTGGGAGCGGAAACCTTGATATATCTTGAGTTCGGCAAGAAGAATGAAAATGTGACCTTGCGTATGCAAGGCACACATCAGTTTGATAAAGGGCAGGAATTGTCGCTGGCAACCAGTGCAAATCTGGTTCACCTGTTCGACAAGGACAGTGGTAAACGCCTTTGATTTTCGAGTTCCCTGGTCCGTCGCAAGACGGTCTGCAGCGGCCCCGGTGCATTCATTGCGCCGGGGCTGTTTTATAAGATCACACTTGTTTGGAAAGGGTGATTTTGTTCTTGTCTCCGTGCGGGCAAACAGGTAGTTCCTAGGCGCTTGTAAACGCAGGAGCATCACGTGAACGCCGAACAGAAACAGGCTCTTTATCAGGAAGCCGAAAAAGAACTGATCAGCATCACCGAGGGCGAAAAAAACGTCACAGCCCTGATGGCAACGGTTAGCTGCATTCTGGCGCAAAAGTTCGACTATTATTTCTGGACAGGCTTCTATATCGTTGATCCGGAAAAAGAAAATGAACTGGTCGTTGGGCCGTATCAGGGAACTTTGGGCTGCCTGCGCATTCCGTTTGGCCGTGGTGTCTGCGGTACGGCTGCTGCGACGCTTGAAACCCAGCTTGTTGAAGATGTTCATGCCTTTCCCGGGCATATTGCCTGTGACAGCCGGTCGAACTCCGAAATCGTGGTGCCGGTTCTGAATGCGCAAGGACAGTTGATTGCGGTGCTTGACGTCGATAGTGTCGACATCGGCTCGTTCGAAGAGACTGATCGCGTCGCACTTGAAACTTTAATGCAGCGCATTTTTGCGCAATGATAACTCACCAGTTTCGTACATACGAAACGGCGGACAACACAAACTTTGGAAGATAACCCATGGCTGGCAGTGTCAATAAAGTCATTCTCGTCGGGAACCTCGGCCGCGACCCTGAAATCCGTTTCACCCAGGCGGGCAAAAAGATTGCCAATTTCAGCATTGCGACTTCGGAACAATGGCGTGACCGTCAGTCGGGTGAGCGCCGCGAGCGCACCGAATGGCATCGTATTGTCGTCTTCAACGAAGGCCTTGCCGACGTTGTCGAGCGCTTTGTGAAAAAAGGCAGCAAGCTTTACATCGAAGGCCAGCTCCGCACCCGCAAATGGCAGGGACAGGATGGCAAGGACAACTACACCACCGAGATCGTTCTTGAAGGCTTTAACTCGAACCTGACCATGCTGGATAACCGCGGCGAAGGCGGCGGAATGGGTGGTGGTTCCGGATCGGGCGGCGGATACGGTGCAGATAACGGTGGTGGATACGGCGGCGGTTCCGATGCTGGCTGGGGTAACAGCGGATCCTCCTCGGGTAGCGGTTCGGCACCGGCTGGCGCACCGGATCTTGATGACGAGATTCCATTCTAAGAAAATATTTGATTACAAGATTTCATTGATGCCTCCGAACATGCTTTTGTCCGGGGGCATCTTTGTTTAAACGCTAAGCAACACTAGGTTTTTTAGGTCTGTGTTAGTGTTCCGGATCGTGATTGGCGAGAAGTTGCATATAAAATGATATCCAGCGGCAAGCTAAGTCTTGAATTCATAAAGCGTCAGGCAGAAGAGGAACAAATCCTGCCGACGAACTTCAAACAGGTCAAACTGACGAAAAAGTACCTGCTGCCCCGTTTAAAGGAACTTTATGACGACATGCTGCGTCTGAGACTGCAGTTCGATCAGGAATTCGACCCGGCGAACCATCCACAAAAGGGGATTTATCCGAAAGGCTATTGTTACGAGATAACCAAGGGGGTCAAAGACCTGCTGGAACATGAACTCCGATCACCAAAGACAGCAGGACTTGCGGCGTTGCGCGATTTCTGTTTGCAGGGGGGGATTGCCAAAAGGGTCTGGGGCAATCTGCGCCACGAATATTTTCAGAACGCATTCCAGTTCGGAGATCTTTATGTCGATGTTTCCAACGATACTGTAACGATCACCAAGCCAAAGCTGGAAATTCTTCCACTTGGCAAAGCCAGATTCCATTCGATTTCTGATTACGATATTTACGGCAGCTTGGCGGAAAAGTACTGGAACGGTCAGGTATATCCGAACCGGCACTTACCGGAGCTTGCCGTCATGTTCCCGATCCTGTTCGTTTCGGCCGAGGGAAACTTGCAGATACACGCAAATTACCAGACCATCCTGTATCGGAATATGCAGCTTGATTTTGCATTGGCCGAGAAGTTCCTGAACAAGGGCAGGTTTCGTGATCGGATATTGCCTGAACACCATGTCAAACGTCTGTCGTCCGAGTTCGGTGGTCTTGAAATACCGGTATCAAATGATGACCTTAAAAAGTACTTCTCGGATGCTCGCCGCACAGAATTGCGTCTGGATGCAGTTCGGTGTCAATTGCTGCTTGATCAGGCACGGACAATTTGAAATTGTCGTAACTTCAAACATCTGAAGTGTTCATTTGAACATATTTGCAAGGCCGCAATCCAGGAACATCAATTTGGTTGGACCGATCTTTGGCAACCCTGACATGGGTAGAAATTATATCGTGCAAGACTGTGTCTATGCCGTCATCCTGAACGATGCGGGCGAAGTTGCCGTTGCGCGTACCCCAAAGGGGCTGGTGCTTATTGGTGGTGGGGTGGAGCGCGGAGAAAGTGAACGCGATGCATTGCATCGCGAAGCCTATGAAGAATCCGGTTACAAGATCGATATCCATAATCGCCTTGGTATTGCGTCACAATACGTCAATAACTTTGCCAAGGGTCGATTTCGACTAAAACGCGGTGTGTTTTTCCTGTGCAAATTTACCGAACGTTTGGGGCCTCCGGTTGAACCAGATCATGAATTAATCTGGTTGACCTATGACGAAGCCTATCAACAACTAATCCGTCCGTTTCATCGCTGGGCCCTTGAGATCGGTGTTATGGGCGAAAAAGCGTCATCCTAGCCGCAGCATTTTTTGTATTTCTTCCCAGAGCCACACGGGCAAGGATCATTTCGACCGGTATTTGTTGGGCTGGCCGTGATATTGCCGGGCGATGTTTCGGGAAATTCACCATCGATATACAACCAGTTACCATTACGCCGTTCGAACCGGGATATTTCATGTAGCGCGTGATCCCGCCCGTTGTCATGAAGTCGGGCAATAAATTCGACCATCCCGTGCTGATCGAGGATGCCACCTTTGTGTGTGGCAATAATTTCCAGGCCTAGCCATTCATTGTTATCTGCCTTGATCTGCTCAGGATCAAATCCGGATGCCTTTTCCGGAGCAAGGGTCGCCAGCAGGTAATCGGCATCGCGAGTGACAAAAGCACTATACCGAGACCGCATTAATTGCTCTGCCGTTGAGGCTTTGCGCTTTCCAGACAGTAGTTCACCGCAGCATTGGCCAAAGATTTTGGGGGCACCACATGGACAGGGGGATATTGCGTCTGTTTTCGCCATGTTCATCTATAGCTGTCCTTTGGTCATGTATGCTGTTGCCGGTCAAAATGGTCTTAGGATTGATGCTGGGGGAATGGCAACAGGTTTCGCTCAGGACACGCGAATAAGCGAGACTTTATCTAAAGCGCAAAAACTCTGTGAAAAACAATACAGCATGCCTTTTTTTTGCCGCATATCGATCCTAGCGTGAGATCGTCAGCATTGATAATATCCGACTGGATTTATCGGGTAAATTATGTAAAATGCTGATATTGAAAGTTAAATATAGCTGAAATCCTGTCAGGTTTATCTTGACGAATTTACTCGGGTTTAGATATATTAACTTTTGCGGGTGGGGGCCCAATGGCACCGCCGGATAGTGTTCCGGCCTAATGGCGGACATGTAAATTGTCGATTTGCTTCGAGGAAGGAAGAGACACGATGAATATGAGTTATCTTTGCGTCTGCTGTCCTCTCCCATAGGGCCTATGGGATGAAATTGCGACCGGACGGAACCATTTACCAAAATGACTGCCGGTCGTCCGAGTGATTAAGTTCACAACTGACAGTGTTTGCGCGTCATCTAGAGTCTGTTTGAATTCGTAGGAAGAATTGTCAGGCGTGATGCGTAAACCTCTCTGGAGGACATGATATGAGCACGATTAAATTACCTGCAGTACCGCAGGATGACGGATTCTCTGGTTACCTGAGGCAGGTCTGGAAGTTCCCGATGCTCAGCGTAGACGAAGAATATATGCTTGCACGCCGCTATCATGAGCATGATGACACCGATGCAGCTCACAAGCTGGTCACAAGTCACCTGCGTCTTGTTGCGAAAATTGCCTTTGGATATCGCGGCTATGGCTTGCCGATGGCTGATCTGGTGGCAGAGGGTAATACCGGCCTGATGCGTGCTGTTCAGAAGTTTGACCCGGAGCGCGGTTTCCGTCTTTCGACCTATGCAATGTGGTGGATCAAAGCGGCTGTGACCGAATATATCCTGCACAGCTGGTCTATGGTGAAACTCGGCACGATGGCCGCACAGAAAAAGCTGTTCTTCAGCCTGCGTAAAGCCAAAAAGCAGCTCAACATTTATGATAATGGTGAACTGTCCCCCGAGCAGGCCGATGCGGTTGCAGAAAAGCTTGGTGTAACCGGCAAGGAAGCGTTGGAAATGAATCGTCGCCTCGCGGCGCGTGATTTCTCGCTGAATACGCCGATGCCAAAAGACGAAGGCATGGAGTATCTTGATACCCTGTCATCCGATGCACCCAGCCCGGAAAGCATTGTGGCCGACGCCGAGGAACGTGTTCTGCATAACGACATGCTGAAAAGCGCAATGGGTGAATTGCCGGAGCGCGAGCGTGAAATTATCGAAGCCCGTTTCCTGAGCGACGATCCGATCACGCTTGAAAAGCTCGGCGAACGGTTCGGTGTAAGTCGTGAACGTGTGCGTCAGCTTGAGGCACGCGCGTTCAAGAAAATTCAGGAATCTGTTCTGACGCAGCATGCTGCGGCATAACCAGACTCCGAACACAAACAGAGAAGGCGGCATCACAGGATGTCGCCTTTTTCTTTATGGTAATGTGATCTGCTTCACGATGGGATCATGGTCGGGTCATCGGCGCAAAGCGCGAGAGCGATTGATCATATCACGGGTTTTATCCCAAAGATGATAATTACCAAGTTCTGTCGGTGATACCCACCGGGCATTCGCGGCGTCACCACCGGCTTTTAAATCTGATTCCAATGCTTCTGCGACAAAGTCGATCAGGGTGTAGTGATATTGCACCCGACCGTTTTTATCGGGTGTTATCAGATCGACGGTATCAATCAGGATCGGTTCGGAAATCGTGATTCCAGTTTCTTCAAAAACTTCGCGATGAACCGCTTCACGCAATGTTTCCCCAAGTTCCTGCGCACCGCCCGGAAGGCTCCAACTGCCTTTGTTTGGCGACTTGCCGCGCTGGACCAAAAGAACATTATTGCCGTGCCATACAACAGCGCCAATGCCAATGATGGGCCGTGTCAGATAGTCGCGTTTGTCGGTATCAGATGTCATCGTCTTCTTCGATGTCTTCATCAGGATCGACAACATCATGGACGACCTGACCTGTCATTTCACGGGCCCGGATAGCCGGTCGCCCGAGAAACTGATCATCGGACTCCGGACGTAGCGACATGACAAAATCGACGCTTGGTGCATCCCCCAGAGCAAAATGCCGGGCAGTCTCATAATCAGGAGCCGTAACTTTGGCGGTTCGTATGCCAACAGAGCCATAGTCATCATATATGTATTCAACAATCCAGACCTGCAAAACAACTCCTATACGATGGCGGTTTGGTGTTACCCGGTTTGTTTGGTTGCGCCGCAAACTTGAATGCTGCTATCACTTCAGGAAAGGGGAGTTTCCCCTGATCAATAGTCGCAGCATTGCCATATTCCTACTGACAAATGGTGAATGCAAACATGTATTACAGGCAGTGCCAGGTAATGCGACCCATCTTCACAGGTGATCAATGACCGCCAATCGTCACGACCAGCATGAAACGGACAATGAAAGTTCCGGTCATGCACTGCCAAGCCCGGGGCTTTTCGCCCGTGTGCGTGCCTATTTTCTGACCGGTGTTCTCGTTAGTGCACCGCTTGTCATTACATTCGGACTGGCATGGTGGTTTATCGAATTCGTTGACAGCAAGGTCATGCCGCTGATCCCGGGACATTATAACCCGGTCTATTACCTGCCCGAAGGCTATCAGGAATATGGTATCCCGGGATTTGGCCTTTTGGTGATCTTGATTTTCATCACGGTTGTCGGCTGGTTCACCACCAACTTTGCCGGTCGTGCCCTGATCAAGCTTTATGAACGCATTCTGGCGCGCATCCCTGCGGTTCGCAGTATCTATGGAGCGGTAAAGCAAATCCTTGAAACGGTTCTTGCCAATCAGTCCAATGCATTCAGACAAGCGGTTTTGCTTGAATACCCACGTCGTGGCATGTGGGCAATCGGCTTCATTACAGGCCAAACCAAAGGTGAAGTGCAAAACCTGACGGAAGATACTGTGATTAATATCTTTCTTCCGACGACACCGAACCCGACATCAGGCTTCCTTTTGTTCGTGCCGCGCAAGGATATCGTAATCTTGGATATGACGGTAGAGGAAGCGATTAAAATGGTTATGTCCGGCGGGATTGTAACGCCACCGGATCGCCGCTCGGCAGAGGCACAAGCCAAACCGGTCGTATCAGCCAAAACATACGAAGACCTTGATGTTCTGCGCGAAAAAGAAAATACACCGGTTCTGGTTTCCAAGCACCCGGAACCGGGAAACGAAAATGCAGATGACAAGAGCCGCGAAGACGCTTGAAGCGGCTTGAAATCTATAGAATGAGAAGGGCGCTGCAATTTGCAAGCGCCCTTTGTTTTTATCCTGATCGGAAATAGCGAACGGCTTCGTCGCGTTCGAAAAGATACAACAACAACCGTAGTGCTTCTCCGCGTGGCTTTTGCAGGTCCGGATCAAGTTCGACAATCAGGCGGGCGTCGTCGCGGGCGATTGCCAGAAGATCACCGTGCATTTCCAGACTGGCAAGGCGATAGGCCTGCAATCCGCTTTGCCGGGTGCCCAGAACTTCGCCCGCACCACGCAAGCGAAGATCTTCCTCGGCAATGATGAAGCCGTCTTCTGTCTCGCGCATGATCTTGAGACGGGCTTTGGAAATCTCGCCTAAAGGTGAACCATACAGCAGCAGGCAGGTTGATGCCGCGTCTCCGCGCCCGATCCGCCCACGCAACTGATGAAGTTGTGCCAGACCAAACCGTTCGGCGTGTTCGATGACCATGATTGTTGCGTCGGGCACGTTCACCCCAACTTCAATCACCGTTGTCGCGACAAGAATAGACAGATCACCGTGGGCGAAGCGCTCCATCACGGCATCCTTGTCCTTGGCTTTCATTTTTCCGTGGACAAGTCCGACACGGATTTCGCCAAACAGGTCGACCAGAATGCGATACCGTTCTTCTGCAGCCTGCAAATCGAGGAATTCGGAATCCTCGACCAAGGGACAAACCCAGTAGATTTTGGTCCCGGTGCGCATGGCGCGACCGATGCCTGATATGACATCGTCAACCTTGTCCGCAGGTAGAACACGAGTATCAACCGGCTTTCGTCCCGGCGGTTTTTCGTCCAGCCGCGATACTTCCATATCCCCGAACGCTGTCAGGGTCAGAGTTCTGGGGATCGGTGTTGCGGTCATGACCAGGACATCGACTGCCTGTCCTTTGCCAGCCAGCATAAGGCGTTGATGTACGCCAAATCGATGCTGTTCATCGACAACGGCAAAGGCCAGGTCGTGGAACTGCACGTCTTCCTGGAACAGCGCATGCGTACCAACAGCAACCTGAAAAGTTCCATTTGCAAGGCCCTCGAGTGCCGTCTTGCGACTTTTGCCCTTATCTCGCCCGGTCAGGATTGTGCAGTTTACACCGATTTTTTCCAGGAGGGGGGCAATGGTTTCAAAATGCTGGCGGGCAAGTATTTCTGTCGGCGCCATTAATGCGGCCTGACGACCGGTTTCGATTGCGTTCAGCATAGCCATCAGCGCGACAACCGTTTTCCCCGAACCAACATCCCCCTGAAGCAGGCGCAACATGCGTCCGTTACTGCCCATATCTTCGTAAATGTCTTGCAGGGCGCGTTGCTGCGCACCCGTCATGGCAAAGGGCAGTTCTGCTTCAAGCGCCTTGCGCAAACGGCCATCACCCTTTGTCGATATTCCGCCCAGTTTACGCATTTTGGCCCGGATAAGCGCAAGGGCAAGCTGATTTGCCAGCAACTCATCATAGGCAAGTCGCTTGCGGGCAGGGTGGTCAGGTGACAGATCACTCTCATTTTCTGGATTATGAACCTGATGCAGGGCGGATTTCAGGTTCGGCCATTTGTGGCGTGCCTGTAAAGCGGGATCATGCCATTCCGGCAGTTCTGGCACCATTGTCAGGGCTGCCCGGGTCGATTTAGTTAGTGTTTTACCTGTAACACCGGCAGACATCGGATAAACAGGCTCGACCGTCTGAATTTCCTCGCGCTCGGCGTCGGTCCCGATCCGGTCAGGATGGGTGATCTGATATTCGCCCCGATAGTGATCAATTTTGCCCGATACAATTCGTTTTTCACCTGTTGGTAAAACTTCATTCAGGTATTTGGCGCGCGCATTGAAAAATGCCAAAACCACCGGGCCACTCTGGGTTTTGCAAATTACCCGATATGGACGGCGGCGGTTCGGCGGAGCGTCATGGCGTTCGACCCAGACATCAAGCGTAACAATCGACCCGTCAATTGTTTCTGTTAGCGGCGGTGAAAAACGCCGGTCAATCAGCCCGGATGGCAGATGCCAGAGCAAATCGACAACATGCTCACCACCAATCAACCGCGCGAGCAAAGGCTTCAGGCGCGGACCAATACCGGGCAGGCTGTCGATTTCAGCAAAAAGCGGGAATAAAATTTCCGGACGCATGACAGTTTTCGTTGAGTTTTCAGATGAGAACGTTAATAGAACAAATCGGTTTACGTGCTGGGTATACAACAAAATTATCGTGCGACAACCGACAAGTCACGAGCCAATGCAAATTGGATGGATGACAGCATGGACCAATCGGTGAATTTACCGTACAAACCATGCCACAAAAGACAATCTGTGCCTTTGGTTTTGTGCCAAGGCATGGGACCAGAAAAGACAGGAGATCGAACGTGAGTATCGACAGCAAAGAACTTGAAGTACGACGCAAGAAGTTGCTGTTTCGCGGCGGCCATCGCGGCACCAAGGAGAACGATATCCTGATCGGTCGGTTCATGGATGCACACCTCGCGACCCTGTCAGAGGCGCAACTCGAACGTTTTGAAACACTGATGAATGACGTTCCCGATGCCGATTTCTTTAAATGGGCAACGGGTAAAGAAACGGCACCGGAAGAATACGATACCGACGTGCTGCACATGATTCAGGAACTGAGCAACGCACGTTAAAACATTGAGAAAATTAAAAGAAATTATTTCGACTAAAGGTCGCAAACGGCTGTGTGGCGTGCCAGAGGGTGCCGACGCTTTGTTGCTGCGCGAATTGCTGGATGCATCGGTAAACAACTCAACAATCCTGCATGTCGTGCGCGATGATAAACGCATGGCCCAGCTTGCGGAGGCACTTGCTTTCTTTGCGGGCGAGGTTGAGGTCTTAACCCTGCCTGCATGGGATTGCTTGCCCTATGACCGGGTTTCGCCGATTGCCGAAGTAACGGCACGCCGTGTTGAAACATTGACGACATTGGCCGAGGATATCAAACCGGCCAGTGGGCAGGGACGTATTGTTCTGGCAACCGCGGCTGCGATCATGCAGCGGGTTCCGCGGGTCGACGTCATGCGCGATGGCAAACTGACCTTTAAGTCAGGACAGGAACATTCGCGCGCCGATCTGACCGGATATTTCGACCGGATGGGCTATAACCGTGCCGAACAGGTTATGGAGCCAGGTGATTACGCGGTTCGCGGTGATATTGTTGATATTTTTGCACCCGGCATGAAAGAGCCCGTGCGGCTTGATTTCTTTGGGGACGAAATCGAAAGTATTCGCCGATTTGACGTTGAAACGCAGCGTACTGTCGGACGGATCAATGAAATCGCCCTTTTGCCCGTTGGCGAAGTGTTCCTCGATCAGGACAGCATTTCCCGGTTCCGCAGTGGATATCGCGAACTTTTTGGTGTCGTATCGCAAGCTGATCCACTTTATGAGTCGATCAGTAACGGCTTGAAATATGGTGGCATGGAACATTGGCTGCCGCTATTCCACGACGGTATGGACACTGTTTTTGCCTATCTGCCGGATGTAATGGTCAGTTTTGATCATCAATATGGCGAGGTTATCGAAAACCGCCTTGAGATGATTGACGATTATTATCAGGCGCGCCTGAACATAAAGGGCGGCGGGCTTTCGGGGGACAATGTTTACAAACCTGTTCCACCCGAACGGCTTTATCTGGATCAGGCCGAATTTGACCGGATGCTGAATGATCGCACGGTTCTTGAGCTTTCACCCTATTACGAGGAAGAAAGTCCTGAGCGTGCCGTTTTTGATATGGGCGCACGACCGGGACGTGATTTTGGTGATGTGCGGGCACGCGCCGATACCAACCTTTATGACGAGCTACGCGATTTCATTTCTGTCCAGCGTGGGAAAAATCAGCAGGTTGTTATTGCGGCTTATTCTGACGGATCACGTGACCGTATGGTTTCCGTCTTGCGCGAACATGGTGTTGCCAAGGTTGTAACCGCGGAATGCTGGGAAGACATCACCGATGATCTGACACCGGAACAGCTCGCCATTGTTATTCTTGACCTAGAGCATGGTTTCCGCCGCGAAGGCCTTTGGATCCTATCGGAACAGGATATTCTGGGCGACCGCATGAGCCGCCCGGGCGGACGCCGTCGCAAGGCCGAAAACTTCCTACGTGAAGCATCCGAGATTTCTGAAGGTGATCTTGTCGTTCATCTTGATCACGGGATCGGTCGCTATCTTGGTCTTCGGACCGTTACGGCGGGCGGTGCGCCACACGATTGTCTGGAACTGGAGTATGACGGCGGGGACAAGCTTTTTGTTCCGGTCGAGAATATTGAAGTTCTGTCTCGATATGGCTCGGACGAGGGATTGTCGATTCTTGACAAGCTTGGCGGTGTTGCATGGCAAGCCCGCAAAGCCAAGCTGCGCGAACGTATCCGTGATATGGCTGGTAAGCTGATCAAGGTTGCCGCCGAACGCCACCTGCGCAAAGGGGCGGCCTTGACCGCCCCCGAAGGCAGTTATGACGAGTTCTGCGCAAGTTTCCCGTTTGCCGAGACCGAGGATCAGGCGCGTGCCATTCGTGACACGTTGGACGATCTCGCGGCGGGCAAACCTATGGATCGTCTTGTGTGTGGTGATGTCGGTTTTGGTAAGACAGAGGTTGCATTGCGTGCTGCCTTTGCCGCGGTGATGTCCGGTAAGCAGGTTGCGATTGTCGCCCCGACCACGTTGTTGTGCCGGCAGCATTACCTGACCTTCAGGCAACGCTTTGATGGGCTTCCGGTCCGGGTTGAACAACTGTCGCGTCTGGTAACCGGCAAGAACGCCAAACTGGTCAAGGACAACCTTGAAAGCGGGCATGTCGACATCGTATGTGGCACGCACGCGCTTTTGGGCAATGGTGTAAAGTTCAAGGACCTTGGGCTTCTGATTATCGATGAAGAGCAGCATTTCGGCGTCAAGCACAAGGAACGCCTGAAAGAGCTTAAAACAGATGTTCATGTTCTGACACTAACCGCGACGCCGATCCCGCGCACATTGCAGCTTGCCCTGACCGGGGTAAAAGAACTTTCGATTATTGCAACACCGCCGGTCGATCGCTTGGCTGTTCGGACCTATATCACGCCTTATGACCCGGTAGTCGTGCGCGAAGCGATCCTGCGTGAACGTCACCGTGGGGGGCAAATCTTCTATGTGTGTCCGCGGGTCAATGAGCTTGGACGGATTGCCAAGGAACTTGAAACACTTGTGCCTGAAATCAAGTTTGACGTCGCACATGGTCAGATGGGGCCTCGTGACCTTGAACAGGTGATGACCGATTTCACCGATCGCAAATTTGATTTGTTGCTTGCGACCAACATCATTGAGTCCGGCATCGATGTTCCGAACGCCAATACCATGATCATCCATCGTGCTGACATGTTCGGACTGGCACAGCTTTATCAGTTGCGCGGGCGTATCGGTCGATCAAAACAGCGTGCATATGCCTATCTGACGTTGCCGAATGGCAAGAAACTCACCGCAACGGCGCTGAAACGACTTGAGGTCATGCAGACGCTTGACAGTCTTGGTGCCGGTTTCAATCTTGCCAGCCATGACCTTGACATTCGTGGGGCAGGGAACCTGCTTGGCGAGGAACAATCCGGCCATATCAAGGAAGTCGGGATCGAACTTTATCAGCAAATGATCGAAGAAGCCGTGGCAGAAGCCAAGGGAGAGATCGAAGCCGATGATGCGACATCCTTCGTCCCGCAGATCAATGTCGGAATGCCGGTCCTGATACCGGATCGCTATGTGCCTGATCTTGGCGTGCGGCTTGGTCTGTATCGTCGTATCTCGGAATTACGTTCACGCGAGGAAGTCGATCAGTTCGCCGCCGAGATGATTGACCGGTTCGGCAAATTGCCGAAGGAAGTTGAAAACCTTCTGGATGTGGTCACGATCAAGCAGTGGTGCCGGACATCGAATATCGAAAAACTTGATGCCGGTCCGAAAGGTGCGTTGATCACGCTACGCAATAACGAATTTCCGAACCCGGCCGGTCTGGTTGGTTTTATCCAGCAACAGGTTGGCGTGGCACGTTTGCGTCCGGATCATAAGATCGTCTATGCCGCTGGTTGGGATGGTCCGACAGACCGTCTGGAGGGTTTGAAGCGTCTGATGCGTCGTCTGGCCGATATTGCGGCAAAGGCATAAATAAAAGGCAGGTCCGGAAACGGTACCTGCCTTTTTCTTTCCAAATGAGGCGCATATCAGGCGGGTGTTTCTTCCTGGCGCGCCAGACGGATCATACGTTGCAGGATATCGGGTTCCTGTGCCCCGGACAGAGCATGGCGGCTATTAAACAGGAAGCAGGGCACACCGGTTACCCCCATTTGATGGGCGACACGGTTTTCCTGCGATACGAATTCACGATCCATATCACCACCAAGATAATCAAGGATTTCGTTTCTGTCCTCGCCATGGGAGACGGCAATTTCGGACAGAATGTCATGATCGCCAATATCGCGTCCATCAAGGAAGTAAGCGGTGAACAGGTCTTCAACAAGATCGTTGCCGACGGCGGGACGTTCGGCACAAACCTTATAAATCAGACGATGGGAATCTGTTGAGTCCGGCGTAAGGCGAATGGCATCAAAATTGAAGTCGATCCCAACGGCTGCCCCTGCAGCTTCGATCGCCTTGTAGACACGGGTTGCACTTTCAGTGCCACCGAATTTGGCGGAAAGATACAATTTCCGGTCAATGCCACCAGTTGGCATATCGGGGTTTAACAGGAATGGACGCCAGGTAATCGGCATGTGGTCGAATTGCTCGCGCGCGAGCGCCTTTTCCAGCCGTTTTTTGCCGATATAGCACCAGGGACATACCGTATCGATGATCGCCTCAATCCGGATCGCCGCCATCGATGCTTCGCTATGTCCAAGTTGCCAATTCATGTTTTATCCATTCAGGAAAGAAGTACCCGCCGCAAGTGGCGCAATACCAAGATGGTCTGCAATGGTTTGCCCGATATCGGCGAAACTGTCGCGCATGCCAATCGGACCGGGTTGAATGGCAGGACCAAACGCCATAATCGGCACGAACTCACGTGTGTGGTCGTTGCCGCGCCATGTCGGGTCACAGCCGTGATCCGCGGTGATAATGACAAGGTCGTTCGGCTTTAAAACCGCACGCAGTTCGGGAATACGCGCATCGAATTCTTCAAGTGCGTTGGCATAGCCGGGTACATCACGACGATGGCCGAATTCCATATCAAAATCGACCAGATTGGTGAAAACGATGCTGTTATCAGGGGCCAGATCAATTTCGGTCATCATGGCGTCAAAAAGGGCCATATTGCCCGATGCCTTGACCTTTTTTGAAATGCCGCGCTGCGCATAGATATCTGCAATTTTACCCACCGATATGACCGTCCCGCCAGCCTCGCTAAATTTATCCAGCAGGGTTGGTTTATGCGGCGGAATGGCAATGTCGCGGCGGTTTGCCGTTCGTTTGAAATCAGCAGGGCTGCTACCCACAAACGGGCGGGCGATAACACGGCCAATATTGTAAGGCGCAACCAGTTTAAAGGCGATCTCGCAAACCTCGTACAATCGATCCAGGCCGAAATGCTCTTCGTGGGCGGCAATCTGAAACACGCTATCGGCCGAGGTATAGCAAATCGGCATGCCGGTTTTGATGTGTTTCTCACCAAGCTCGGCAATGATCGTCGTGCCAGACGCATGACAATTGCCCAGGATGCCGGGCAGTTTTGCCTGTTCGATCAGGGCATCGGTTAGCTCCTTGGGGAAGGTCGGGACTTCAAGTGGAAAATAGCCCCAGTCAAAATCAACAGGAACACCGGCTATTTCCCAATGTCCGCTTGGCGTATCCTTGCCGCGGGACAGTTCTTTGGCGTGGCCATAGGCCCCGATGATCGCACCCCCATGCTCAAGCCCCGGCGGAACACGGCCGGTTGCATCCCTGGCAGCTTCGCCAAGGCCCAGTGCCGTCATGTTTGGTATGTTCAGGGTACCTTTACGAATATCATTGTCTGCCAGCCCCTTGGCGCAGTTTTCTGCAATATGGCCCAAGGTGTCCGATCCCTGATCACCAAACTTGGCCGCATCCGGGGCTGCACCGATACCGAAACTGTCTGCAACAATGATGATGGCGCGCGCCATTCCGTCTTCCTTCAGCTGTATCTGCCATTCGTGATGATTGGCAGATAGTCATTATTCTCAGTAGTTGCCAGTCGTTCTGGGTACCGATGCCTGATCAATACCGCAAGTTTCCAACAAGGCTGTCAGGACGCCGCTTGCACCGAAGCGGAACGTTGCAGGCTCTGCCCAGCCTTCACCCATGATCTCGTCCGCAATGGCAAGAAAGAGTGCTGCGTCATCGGTCGTTTTGACACCGCCAGATGCCTTGAAACCGCAGGCAAGGCCATCTTCCTCGCGGGCGTCGCGGATGGCTGTGATCATTGCCACCGCGGCCTCGGGCGTTGCGCCAACCGGTACCTTTCCGGTCGAGGTTTTGACGAAATTCGCACCATGCTTGATCGCAAGGCGGGCTGCGTCATAGACTTTGGAAAGATCGTCAAACTCGCCACTTTCAAGGATAACCTTCATCGTCGTCATCGGGCCGCAAGCCAAGCGGGTTGCCTCAATCACATCAATGACGGTCTGAATGTCCCCGGCAAGAAAAGATTTGTAAGGCAGAACCAGATCAACCTCGTCCGCACCCTTGGCAACTGCGTCAGCGGTTTCGTCGCCGACACGCTGCGCATTGGTACCACCAGCCGGGAAATTAACTACGGTTGCGGTTTTAACGCCGCTTTGCCCCAGTGCCCGCCATGCGGTTTCGACGAAAGGGGCGTAAACGCAAACAGCAGCAGTATTACCTGCCGGGCTTTGTGCGCGATCACACAGTGCTTCGATCTTTTCGACCGTGTCATCATCATTCAGACTGGTCAGATCAAGAACGGAAATGGCCAGACGCGCGGTATCCGCATCGCTTTTTGCGGCAGCTTTGGCAGCTGTAATGACTTCTGAAACAGAATTCGGGTCGAACATGTCGGTATCCTTAAAACGCGCAGGACGCGAAGTGTTGAGATCGGCATGAATTATACCGAACTCTTGCTATCGAGTCCTCTAAAGAAGGTCAACGGGCGGTCAGCAGAAGTCCTTCACGCCCCGGCAGAACGTCTGCCCCGGCCACCGAGCACAGCAAACCACCCGGCACCACAAGGCGCCCACCAACGCGGGCATACATGAAACCATCCGTGCGGCTGGAAAACGGTGTTTTGTCACCGGTTTCGCAATCAAGAACATAACCCAGTTCCTGACCTGCCTTGACATGCACGCCGGCATCAACGGAAAACACGATCATCCCGCCATGGGTTGCCGTTACGCGATCAATGCCAGCAAGTGGCGTTGCTGTGCATTTTGCCTCGGGCAGGGGACCGGGATCGCCCCCGATAACACCGCGACGTTGCAGAAAGGCAAACAGGTTCTTGGCATCCTGGCTGGCAAGGTGATCATAAACATCCTGTTCACCGCGCAATTCAATTGTTGTTGAGAGCGTTGCCATTGGGATAGGGAACTTGTCTCCATAGACACGACGCAGTTCGACCCACGGGCGGCTGAAAGCTTCGTCGAACGGGTTCGCACCGCTTTCTTCGGCAATCAGACATGCTTCCGCACCGATTTGGGCAGAAAGGTCTGCTGCGTCCGGCCAGCTGGAATCGCTCGTGTAAAGGTGCATTGCAGCTTCCCAGTCGCAATGCAGGTCAAGAACATAGTCTGCATCAATTGCGAGTTCCGCCAGCGTCAGACGCAAATCCTCAAGATCGGTCAAGGGTCCGGCATTAATGCGATGCTCTTTGATCAGTCGGCGAAGTGCGACACGCGCACATTCGACGTTGGCATCGGGATCCGGACCAAGTTTCCCGTCAACAGCAGCAATAAGTTCCTTGCACAGGTCAGGATAGTGCCGGTTGAAGTTCTGGCCGGTGCGCATTTCAAAGCGACCAAGCGGCTTCATGTCAACATATTGGGTGAAACCGATCGGGTTGGCGAATGGCACAACAACGATTTCCCCCTTGATCTGGTTGTTTTCTTCGGCCGTTTTCAGAAGAATTTCCAAATGGTGCAGGGCGATAACACCGGGCAGTTCATCGGCATGAAGGGCTGCCTGCAGATAAGCTTTCGGTCCTTTACCGGAGGTGCCGTAGCGACGGACGGTAAGCGCGCGGGCAGTGCCCATTTGGGGGCGAAGCAGTTCAATGCGTTCCTGTTGCATGATATTCCTGTGGGAGTTGGTGGCGGCGTTAGAAGCTACTCTGGCAACAACAGGTGACGCAGTTGCCAGAAATACTGATGTCCCGAACGATCAATGTTTATGGTTTCTCGACATCGAACAGCCCGGGACTTGACTGGAAATCAGATATGTCCACCGGCTTTCGCAATGGCGGATTTGTTTTCTTTCCGGTTCTCGTTCCGGCGCAGGTATTTTTCAACACCCTTGAAGCCAAAGGTCAGGACATAAACGATAATCAGATAGATCACGCCTGCCGAAATGAAGGCTTCATATGGCAATGCGGTACGCGCAACAATTTTGCGGGCGGCACCGGTCAATTCCATCATGGTCACTGTTGATGCCAGCGATGTTGCCTTAAGCGTAAAAATCACATCGTTGGTATAGGCAGGCCAGATGATCTGCCACATACGCGGGAAGATGATCCGGCGATAAATGGTGGCAGGCCGCATGCCACACGCGCGTGCAGCTTCAATCTCGCCATTCGGAACGTTCTGGATACCACCACGCATGATCTCGGCCATGTAGGCCGCCGTATTCAGGACGAATGTTAGCAGGCAGTACCAGTAGGGATCACGCAGATAGGTCCAGGACCAGTGATCCTGTATGCCTTCAATGTTGGCGATAAGTTGCCCACAACCGTAATACATCATGAACAGCTGTGCGATCAGCGGCGTACCGCGAAACACATAGATAAACGCAAAGGGCAGGGCCTGAACCCAAATAAGCTTTGAAACACGGGCGACGGCAAGCGGAAAAGCAATCAGTGTGCCAAATACAACAGAAACTGCCAACAATTGCAGTGTCAGAAGGAAACCCTGCCACAGCCAGCTATCATATTTGGTCAGGACGTATATCAGATCTTCAAACATCGATTACGCCCTCGCAATGCCGCGGGAAGCCCGCTTTTCCAGTCGGTTGAAGATGAACAGCGATACAGTGGTAAAAGCCAGGAACATCGCCATTGCAACCAGATAAAATGTAAAGGGCGCTTTTTCTGTTCCTGCACCGACCGCTGCTTTACGCAGGATTTCCTCGACACCGACGACTGAAATCAGGGCCGTATCCTTGATCAGAACTTGAAACAGGTTATTAAGCCCGGGCAGGGCGAACCGCCAGAGTTGTGGTAACTTGATACGAAGGAATATTTGCGCTGGTGTCATGCCACAAGCGGTTGCTGCTTCAATCTGGCCAACCGGGATAGATTGCATGGCTGCGCGAAATACTTCAGAGGCGAATGCACCCTGAACAAGTGCAAGAGCCGCCACCCCCGACCAGAATGCCGGGATATCGACACGAACAGCTTCACCGCCAATAAGCTCGGCAAGGTTCTGCACGGCAATCGTGCCGCCAAAATAGATCAATAAAATAACCAAAAGCTCGGGAATGCCACGGATAATAACGGTGTAGCTTTCCCCGATTATCCGCAAACTCCGGTAACGCGACAATTTTGCCGAAGCGCCCAGCAAACCGAGAATAATCATGAATGGCAGCACGGTCAGGCAAAGCTGGACTGTCACAAGCCCACCTTCAAGCATCTGCCAACCGCGGCCGTATAAATCAAACATGGTATCTCCTGCAAACCTTCATGCCACATCAACGTCGGGCAATAAGGGAAGGGCGGCACACTGGTGCCGCCCTAAACTGCCTTCCGATCAATTCGGGTGCAGGTTGATTTCTTCGAAATATTTTTTGTTGATTTCCTGATACGAACCATTGGCAAGCATTTCGGCCAGTGCCTTGTTCAGGATTTCTTTCAGGTCCTGATCTTCTTTGCGAATGCCGATCCCGGCACCTTCGCCAAAGAATTCTTTAGGCGCAAAAGTTTCCGACACGAAAGCATAGCCTTTGCCCTCATCGGACTTGACCCATTCAACGAGAACACCGGAATCTGCCAGTGTTGCATCAATGCGGCCAGCCGTAAGATCAAGTAGAGCGTTGTCCTGCGTGTCATACATACGAATTTCGGCGTTCGGGAAATTGTCTTCGAGGAAAGCAGAGTGAGTGGTCGAGCGCTGAACGCCGATCACGAGACCGTCAAGCGCGTCTTCAACAACCGCGCCATCTTTCCATGCCTCCACAGACATTCCTTCCTTACCAACGAATACCGCTGGCGTGGTGCTGTAGTAATTGGTGAAGTCGATGGAGCGTTTACGCTCTTCGGTGATCGACATCTGGGCGATAATCGCATCATATTTTTTTGCCAGCAGACCCGGAATGATCCCGTCCCAGTCCTGGGCTACGATTTCACATTCGATACCAGCCGTCTCACAAAGTTTTACCGCGAAATCGACGTCAAACCCCTGCAGTTTGCCATCCTTGTCGACATAGTTGAACGGAGGGTATGCACCTTCAGTCGCAATAACGACCTTTTCCCAGGCTGCACTTGCTGCCGATGCACTCAGTGCTACACCTACGGCTGCTGCGGTCGCAACCTTGATCCAGTTTTTCATTCATAGTCTCCCTTGTTGTTGAGAACAGGCCGTATCGACACTGTCCTTGTCGGTCGGTTCTTTCGCGGAACCAGCCCTTCCAGATCAGAAATCACGCTGAAGGAATTGTTTCATACGTTCTGATTTTGGATTTTCGAATACCTCTTTCGGCTTTCCAAACTCTTCCACCAGTCCCTGATGGAGGAACATGACGTGGCTCGATACCCCTTTGGCAAAACCCATCTCGTGCGTAACGACCAGCATCGTACGGCCTTCTTCGGCAAGGTCGGTCATGACCCGAAGAACTTCCCCTACAAGTTCAGGATCAAGCGCGGACGTCGGTTCGTCAAACAGCAGAACTTCCGGCTCGATTGCCAAGGCGCGGGCAATTGCGGCGCGTTGCTGCTGCCCGCCGGAAATGTGGCCGGGATAATAGTCGCGGCGTTCATACATACCCACTTTGTGAAGCAGAGCATCGGCACGTTCGATGGCTTCTTTTTTCGGAATGCCAAGAACATGCACCGGCGCTTCGATCACATTTTCCAGAATGGTCAGGTGGCTCCAAAGATTGAAGCTTTGAAATACCATAGCCAGTTTGGTGCGAATGCGTTGAAGCTGTTTTTTGTCGGCCGGTTCCTGACTTCCATCTTTCAGGCCGCGCATCTTGATCAGTTCGCCATGAACATGCACGGTGCCGGAATTCGGTGTTTCAAGAAGGTTGATACAACGCAAAAAGGTACTTTTGCCAGAACCGGATGAACCGATGATCGAAATAACGTCACCGGTATTCGCGGTCAGATCAATACCTTTGAGGACTTCATGCTCCCCAAAGCTTTTGAACATCCCTTCGACCTTTAGGGCGGGTATGTTTGTGCTCATATCGAGATAAAGAGTCCCCTGTTGAAAGTTCTTGTTGTTTCGGGCCTGCCCGATCCGCACCAAATCGATGCTTCACCCCTTTGGACAATCCGAATCACATTCTTCCCCTGAATAATTGCCTTTCCGGGCACTGTAATTCTACTGATTTTTTGCAGTTATATGAAGAAAACAGCCCTCTCCGTATTATATTTGGCCGGGGTTGGGAAACCTTAGCAAATATACTGCTGTCCTAAGTGTTTTTACGCAATAAAAATTCCCAACATTTCCGAGAGTGCCGAATCACACTTGGTCTTGGCGCAAATTTTTGCACCTGAACGTGGCATTTTAGTTTTCGACCATTTTTGCAGCAACCGGAGAGTAAGCAAAAGGCCCGCACCGTGATCAATGTACGAAGCGGGCTTTGATTGTTGCTCCGGCTCAATTATCGCGAACTGTTTTGAGGAAGCCAATCACTTCCTGGCGAAGCTTTCCGGCCAAAGCCTGCATTTCATTTGACGATTGCAAAAGAGCGCGGGCTTCGTCGCTGACCATGGTTGAAGCATCGGAAACGGCTGATACATTCCGGGACACATCCTGCGTTCCCGAAGCGGCGCGTTGCACACTATCCGCAATTTCCTGCGTTGCAGCTCCCTGTTGCTCGACAGCGGCTGCTATCGCATTGCAGAACTCGTTAATCCGTTCGATTGTTGTGGTGATATCGCTGATTTCCGTTACGGAGCGGGTAGACGAAGATTGAATGCCATCAACCTGTGTCTGAATGTCGCCGGTTGCCTTGTCTGTCTGATTGGCAAGGGATTTCACTTCGCCTGCTACCACGGCAAATCCTTTGCCGGCATCTCCGGCACGCGCAGCTTCGATGGTGGCGTTCAGAGCCAAGAGGTTTGTCTGCCCAGCAATATCCTGAATTAAGCCGACAACCTTTCCAATCCGTTCTGCTGCATCGGCAAGCTCCGTGACGGTCTGGCTGGTGTTATTCACGCCTTCAACCGCCATGCTTGCAACCTGGATGGACTGCGTAACTTGCGCACCTATTTCTCTGATCGCGGCGGATAGCTCTTCGGTCGCGGCTGCAACTGTTTGAACGCTTTCGGTCGTCTGGGCTGCGGCCTCGGAAACAGCGGATGCCCGCGCATTGGATTCTTCTGCGCTCGCCGTCAGCTGTTTGGCAACGTGCTGGGTTTGCTCAGACGCATGTGCGACAGTTTCAACAATAGAAAGGACATTTTTTTCAAAGCTGTCCGCCATTTGACTGAGTGCCCGCCTGCGTTCCTCGGCCAACCTCTTTGTCGATTCCTCATTCTCTTTGGCGAGGCGCTCCATCTCGATTGCATTATCCTTGAACACAACGACGGCAGCAGCCATTGAACCGATTTCATCCTTAAGTTCAGTTCCGGGGACTTCAACACTTCGATCCCCATTTGCAAGACGCGTCATGGCATCTGTCATGCTCAGAACTGGCCTGGATACCCATTGGCGTACCAGAACGCCCATAAGTCCCATTATCGCAAGAACCGCAACAATAGCGGTGATAATCGCTGTCTGTCGGAAATTTGTAAGTGATGCATAAGCAAGGTCGCGATCGATGGCAAAACCAAGATACCAGCTTACAGCGGGCAGGCCTTCGACCTTGAAGAAAGTGAAAATTTGATCACCAGTGCCATTCAGAACGTCATCCATACCTTCTCGAACAGTCGGGGTGCTCTGCGGAAAGGCTTCCGCCATCGGCTTAAGCGTGAAATTGGCATCCGGATGGATCAGGATGGTTCCCTGATCATTGACCAGAAACCCATATCCAATCCCGCCCAGATCAACGCTGCGCACCAGCTCTCCCAGGGTGGTGATGTCAAGATCACCACCTACGACACCAAGAATTTTCCCATCAGAAGAAACCGGTGTGGTTACTGTAACAATCAGTTTTCCGGTTGATGCATCGGTGTATGGCTCTGTTAGCGTGCTGCCACCAGCGGCAACCGCGTCCGCATACCATGGTCGTTTGCGCGGATCGTAATCGGCAGGCAATTCATCCGGGGGAAACATCAGCATCTCGCCCGATGCGCTACCAAAATACGAGAACATGAATGTATCAGCGAGGGCAGGGCGACTGACCAGATCCTTCACACTGTCACTGTCATTTTTCTGCGCAATATTTTGACCTAGGCTTTCTACAAGCAACTTCCGGCCATCAATCCAATTTGCGATCCCGGTTGTTGCCAGAGAACCCGTTTCAACCAGTTTGGACTGAAGTGACGCCTGAATCGCAGATTTTTGTTGAAGGTCGAAATACAGAATGAATGCCACAAATGTGGTCACAACAATCAATGCCGCAGCCAAAAGAATACGGCTGCCAATGTTCAGTGACATCAGGTTTTCTCCGGTGATACGCTCGCCCTGCTTGTATCAGGTTGGCATCATGTAATCCGGTTACAAGAGCACTCAAGTGCCCGAAATATTGATAAAAGGCGTGTAAATTTATCTGGCTGAATTGTGTGATTGAGTTGAACCGGTTTAGACGTGCAAGTAAGCGCCATGACAAACACTTGTCTTGGCGTGGTTCAACATTCGACAACTGATCAGGGAGGTGGCGGAGAGACAGGGATTCGAACCCTGGGTACCCGTAAAGGCACGCCGGTTTTCAAGACCGGTGCATTCAACCACTCTGCCATCTCTCCGCATTGTGGTGGCGTTTATCGCCCTGCGCGCCCTCAATAAATTGCCGGGCTGCACCTGTCAATATGTCAGTTTCTGCTTTGCAAAGTTTCTTGCGTACCCAAATTACGCGAAGGTTCGTGCCAGACATTTAACAAGTCTTAACGTGTGGGGCGGTATCAGCAATATACAGAACTCAAAACAAGTATATCAGCCTGGTAAAGCATTAACCGGGAACGTCAAACCAAACCGGCACGAGGCGAGCAAAATGAATTATCGGACCATCTGTACTGTGGCTTCAATTATCGGCATGCTCGTGACGGTTTCACCAGCTTTCGCCCAGACCAATACGGACGAGTTGCCAGCCTTTACGACAGAAGGCTTTGATGCCTGGCTGGCTGATTTCAAAAAAGATGCGGCATCAAAGGGCATTTCCCAGTCGACACTGGATGTTGCCTTTGCCAATACGCAACCAATTCCGAAAGTGATTGAGTATGATCGCAGCCAGCCAGAGTTCAAACTGACATTCGAGCAGTATCTGCAACGGGTTGTGCCGCAGTCACGTATAAATGAAGGTCGGCGTAAATATGCCGAAAACCGTGCAATTATTGATGCTGCTGCCAAAAAATACGGTGTTCCGGGACATTACTTGACCGCATTTTGGGGCATTGAAACCGGTTTTGGGCGTCATACTGGCGGATATTCTGTCGTTGATTCGCTTGCAACCCTTGCCTTTGAAGGCCGTCGGGCAGAGTATTTCCGCACGGAATTGATCAATGCGCTCAAGATTATTGACGCAGGCCATATCGCGCCTGAAAAAATGGAAGGCTCTTGGGCCGGAGCCATGGGACAGGCGCAATTTATGCCTTCCACTTTCCTGAACTATGCCCGTGACGGAAACGAAGACGGAAAGATTGACCTTTGGGGGGCCAAAGAAGATGTTTTCGCATCTGCAGCGAACTATCTATCAACGGTTGGCTGGAAAGCCGACGAACGGTGGGGCCGCAAAGTCAGTATTCCTTCTGACCTTGATAAATCAGTTACTGGACGCGAAATTCGCAAACCGATCAGTGAATGGCAGAAACTTGGTGTTCGTATGCCGGATGGGTCCAGTCTTCCTGCTGCTGACATGGAGGCGTCAATTGTCATCGTAAATGACGGTGCCGGACCTGCTTATATGGTTTATAACAATTTCCACACCATAATGCATTGGAACCGGTCGACCTATTTTGCAATTGCAGTTGGTACACTTGCTGATGCGATCGCCGGTCGTTAATTGCTTTAGCCGATCATACGCGGTTCACTATCTGGACGGGAACAACTGAATGCCGAAAAACGTGCGCAAGGCGTTTATGCAGGGCTGGAATAAAGGGCGTTGGGCTGCTGGTGCACTTGCCATTACCGTTTTATTGGCCGGTTGCGCCGAAACGCAGCTTGCTGTCCATGGAGTTAAACGTATTGGCGGTGCACAACAGCAGCAGCCGGTACAGGTTGGTACCTATAAGGTTGGTAATCCTTACGAGATTGCCGGGCAGTGGTATTATCCCGCTGCTGACTATGAATACAAGGAAACCGGTATTGCTTCCTGGTACGGCCCGAAATTCCATGGCAAGAAGACCGCGAATGGCGAAATCTTTGATCAGTACGAGGTATCTGCAGCCCACCGTACACTTCCAATGCCAAGTGTGGTACGTGTGACCAACCTTGAAAACGGACGTTCGCTTAAGGTGCGCATCAATGATCGCGGTCCGTTTGCGCACAGTCGAATCATTGATATGTCCCGTCGTGCCGCTCAGTTGCTTGGTTTCGAGCAGAAAGGCACAGCCAAAGTCCTGGTTGAAGTCATCGAAGATGAAAGCCGCCAGATCGCGGCCATAGCCCAAGGAAAGGCTGCCCCGGCTGTGACTGTTGCCGAGCAGCAAACGGTTTCCGCGGCACCGCGTGATACGGTCGAAACCGTTAGTCTGGATAATGACGGGCCGATTACCGACAGCGGAGAACCGACGAAATCGACCATCAAACTAACCCCGCCGACAGACGGTGGGGCATCACAGGCTGTTTCGCAAACGCCTCTTGATGGCACGGTGGAAGAAAGTGCGGTTGTTCGTGTGGAGCCGGTTTCGCCGTCTTCGATCTATGTGCAGGCAGGCGCATTTTCGGTTTACGATAATGCACTTAACCTTCGAAACCGGTTATATGACATGGCCCCAAGCAAGATAGAGCCGGTCGATGTCAAGGGGACAACCTTTTATCGCGTTCGACTTGGACCATTAAACACCGTTCCCGAAGCGGACATTCTGCTCGAACGGGTAATCGCGACAGGACAGAATGGCGCAAAAGTCGTTGTGGAATGTGCTGACGGCGCTTTGCAAAACAGTGTTTCCGGTTGCTAGGGGTTATCTGGTCACGATAGTTCGGATTTTGCAGAAAAGTTGAAGCGGTTGCACAATTTTGCCGGATTTGCGACATAGAGACCGATCTTATCCCGCCGAAAAACAGGGCGGTATGACAGTTAATTTAAAGAACAAGGTTAGGACGTTATGAGTTTGATGCCGCCAATTCCGTTCAAAACGAAACTGAACCGGGTAGTGGCCGGGGCCGCGATATTTGGTTCCGCCATGGCGATGTCCCTGACCAGCGTGCATGCGCTTGAGACGACCGCGCGCGAAGCTTATTTGATGGATTATGACACCGGCACTGTTCTGCTCGACAAGAACGGGGATGTTTTAACTGAACCTGCGTCGATGACCAAAATGATGACGGTTCACTTGTTGTTCGAGCGGATCAAAAGTGGCAGCGTATCGCTTGACGATACATTCCACGTCAGTGAAAAAGCATGGCGCAAAGGTGGATCGAAAATGTTCGTCGAAGTGAATTCCGACGTTTCGGTCAATGACCTGCTGCATGGTATTATTGTTCAGTCTGGGAATGATTCTGCTATCGTTGTTGCAGAAGGGCTTGCTGGTACCGAAGAGGCATTTGCCGAGGAAATGACCGCTGAAGCGCGCAAGATCGGTATGACGAAGTCTGTTTTCAAAAATGCGACTGGCTGGCCGGACGAAGGGCATCTTGTTACGGTGCATGATCTGGCAATCCTGGCCCGTGATACCATTAAGAACTTTCCCGAACTTTATAAACTCTATGCGGTGAAGGAATTCACCTATAACGGGATCCGCCAACCGAACAGAAACCCTTTGCTGGGTACCAGTGCCGGCGTTGATGGTATGAAAACCGGTCATACGGAAACAGCAGGCTATGGATTGACGGCAACTGCGGAACGCGATGGGCGTCGTCTTATTCTTGTCGTTAACGGTCTTGGTTCTGTGCGCGAACGCAGAACAGAGTCACAAAAACTGCTGGATTGGGGTTTCCGCGAGTTTGACAATTATGACCTGTTTGATGCAGGCGAAGTCGTCAGCAGCGCGAATGTCTGGCTGGGGTCAGAAACCAAAGTCGATCTGGTCACTGATCAGGATATCCTGTTGACGCTGCCCCGCACGAACCGTGACGATATGAAAGTTTCGGTCGTTTATGAAGGCCCGATCCCGGCACCGATTACCGCAGGGCAGCAAGTCGCAACGCTGAAGGTTGAACTTCCCGGTAACGAACCACATGAATTCCCGCTTTACGCCGCAACCGAGGTTGATCGTCTTGGTTTCATCGGACGCATCGGTGCGGCAATCAAATATCTGCTGTGGGGAGCGAACGGTTGAGTTCGGTACCAGGTTTGTTCATCAGCTTTGAAGGTGGTGAAGGTAGCGGCAAGACAACCCAGATACGCCGACTTGAAAGCTGGTTTCGTCAGCGCGGACGCGAGGTTGTCGTCACGCGCGAACCTGGCGGCTCCCCCGGTGCGGAAGAAATCAGAAACCTGTTATTGACCGGTGACCCCGGACGCTGGGACGCCGTGACCGAAGCCCTGTTGATGTTTGCGTCGCGCCGCGATCACGTGGAACGGACCATCCGCCCGGCTCTTGCAGAGGGTAAGGTTGTTTTGTGTGACCGCTTTGCTGATTCTTCGGTTGCATATCAGGGATTTGGGCATGGTCTTGGCGCCGAGTTTATCCGCAATCTTTGGCAAATCGCGATTGACGGTTTCAAACCTGATCTAACCCTGATTTTCGATCTCCCGGTAGAGGTTGGTTTGGAACGGGCAGGGGCGCGGTTTGCCAATATCAGTGCAGCAGAAGACCGTTTCGAGCGTATGGGAACGGAATTCCATCAACGGCTTCGAAACGGTTTCATTGAAATTGCCCGGAAAAACCCGGAACGGTGCGAAATTGTTGATGCAAACGGTGACATCGATCTGGTTTGCGAACGGATGATTTCGGTTGTTTCAGCCAGATTATCCGGACGGGGGATTTGATTGATGGCCGTTGAAGAACAAGAAGAAGAGGGGGCGTTTCCGGTACCTCGGCGCAATGCCCATTTTGTTGGCCATATCGACGCGGAACAAACGGTCCTGGATGCCTGGAATAGCAAACGCATGCACCATGCGTGGCTGCTGTGCGGGCCGCGCGGTGTCGGGAAGGCAACTTTGGCCTACCGCATGGCGCGTTTCGTTCTTTCTGGTGGTGGCGATCAGGGGGGCGGGCTGTTTGGCGATACCCCGAAAGGTCTGCATATCGATCCGGAAAATCCGGTTTTTCGTCGTGTTGCAGGCGGCGGGCACGGTGATCTCAAAGTTATTGAGCGCCAATATGACGAAAAGAAAAAACGCCTTCAGGGTGAAATTACAGTCGATAGCGTCCGGACGGTCGGGAGTTTCATGTCAAAAACCGCCGCAGAAGGTGGTTGGCGTATCGTGATCGTTGATGCAGCCGACGAGCTGAACCGTAATGCTGCCAACGCAATTCTGAAGGTTCTGGAAGAACCGCCTGCCAATGCAATGATGATCCTGATCGCCCATCAACCCGGCAGGCTGTTGCCGACCATCCGGTCGCGGTGCCGCCGTATGAACCTTGGCGCGCTTGAGGATCATCAGGTGGTTGAATTGCTGGGCCGTTATTGTCCGGATATTGATCTGGGGGATCGTGATGCCTTGGCAGGTTTGGCCGAGGGCAGCATTGGCCGGGCTCTGCAACTGCATGATGTTGGCGGGCTTGAACTTTATACCGAAATGGTTCGTCTTTTGGCTGCACTGCCAGATGCAGACGTGCTGGCACAACATAAATTCGCCGAGCGGTTTTCCCCGGCTGATCGTGATGCTGCCTTTGCCACGGTAACCGATCTTCTGCACTGGTGGTTGGGGCGTCTGATCCGATTTGCCGCAACAGGGCAGGCACCGCGCGAAGTCATTGAAGGTGAATTGCCCGCCATGCAACGCATGGCTGCTGCGCAACCGCTTGATCAATGGATTGAGGTGTGGGAAAAGATCAGCGAATTGATGAGTGCCACGCGTGGATTGCATCTTGATCGCAAACAGGCTTTGCTGAATGCATTCTTCATGCTTGAAGAAACCATGCGGAACTGAAACGAGCACCAATCAACCGAAATTATGACCATAACGGCCCATTTCGGGCCGTTTTGTTTCACGACTTGCGCGAAGGATTTGCGATCATGACCGGGCACAAACAGCCCTATTACATCACAACACCGATCTATTACGTCAATGACAAGCCGCATATAGGTCATGCCTATACCACGCTTGCATGCGACGTGCTGGCCCGCTTCAAGCGCCTGGACGGTTATGACGTGATGTTCCTGACCGGAACTGATGAACATGGTCAGAAGGTTGATAAATCGGCCGCGGCCAAGGGCATTGATCCGCAAACCTTTACCGATCAGGTTTCGCAGAATTTCCGCGATCTTGCCGTGCATATGAATTACTCGAATGATGATTTCATTCGCACGACCGAAGAACGCCACAAAAAAGCCTGTCAGGCGCTTTGGAATACATTACTTGAAAAGGGCGAGATTTATCTTGGCTCTTACGACGGCTGGTATTCCGTTCGCGATGAGGCGTTTTACGGTGAAAAAGAGCTGATTGAAAAGGACGGCGAGAAAGTTGCGCCGACCGGTGCCCCCGTCGAGTGGGTTTCCGAGCCGAGCTATTTCTTCAAGCTGTCTGCCTGGGGTGATCGTCTGCTGAAATTCTATGACGACAATCCCGATTTTATCGCCCCGCAGTCACGTCGCAATGAAGTGATCAGCTTCGTGAAAGGCGGTATGCATGATCTGTCAGTATCGCGGACCAGCTTCAAATGGGGGGTGCAGGTACCAGGTGATGCAGACCATGTCATGTATGTCTGGCTTGATGCGCTGACCAACTATCTGACCGCTATCGGTTATCCGGATGCGGACCCGGCGAAGCTTGAAAAGTTCTGGCCTGCCGATCTGCACATGGTTGGCAAGGATATCCTGCGTTTCCATGCCGTTTACTGGCCTGCATTCCTTTTGGCGGCCGACATTGCACCGCCCAAACGTGTTTTTGCGCACGGCTGGTGGACCAATGAGGGGCAGAAAATCTCGAAATCACTGGGGAACGTCATTGATCCCTATGATCTGACGGATCGCTACGGGCTGGATCAGACACGTTATTTCCTGCTGCGCGAAGTCCCGTTTGGCAACGATGGTGATTTCTCTCATCGGTCCATGGTTAACCGCATGAACAGCGAACTGGCCAATGATCTTGGTAATATGTGCCAGCGCGTTCTTTCGATGATCCATAAAAACTGCAACGCTTCGGTGCCGACCGCTGGTACGTTCACCGATGCCGATCAGGCCATTCTGGGCAAGGCATATGGGATGCTTGATACCGTGCGCCCGCTATTTGACGCACAGGCATTCCACAAAGGCATCGAAGCGATCTGGGAACTGGTTGGCGATGCGAACCGGTATGTTGATGAAATGGCCCCCTGGGGCCTGAAAAAAACAGATTCGGCACGAATGGAAACGGTTCTGTATGTCTTGGCCGAAGTCATTCGCCATGTCGGTATCCTGGTACAGCCGCTGATGCCGGCATCTGCTGCAAAAATCCTTGATCAGCTTGTTCTGCCGATCGATCAGCGCGGATTTGAACAGCTTGGCGAAGACCACGCCTTGGTCGCAGGGACCGATTTGCCAAAGCCGGAAGGCGTGTTCCCGCGCTATGTCGAAACCGAGGACGAAGGAGAGAAGGCATGAATGTCGCGCTCGTCGACAGCCATTGCCATCTGGACTATCCCCAGTTTTCCGAAGACCTTTCGGGCACGATCGCGCGTGCCCGAAATGCTGGCGTTGGCATGATGGTCAGTATCGGCGTAAAGCTGTCGACATTTAAAAATGTTCGTGCAGTTGCTGCCAAAGCAGACCATATTTATTGCACGATCGGCGTTCATCCGCATGAAGCCGGCGAGGAGGGGCTCTCATCACCTGATCGCCTGATCGAAATGGCATCTGACCCGAAAATCATCGGTATCGGTGAAAGCGGTCTGGATTATTACTATGACAACGCCCCGCGAGACGCGCAGCGTGAAAGCTTTCGCGCACATATTGCAGCTTGCCGCGAAACCGGTCTGCCACTGATCGTTCATACGCGTGATGCAGATGACGACACCATGGATATTCTTGAGGACGAATATGAAAAAGGGCCGTTTACCGGCGTCATTCACTGTTTCTCGAGCTCGGCAGCACTGGCGCAACGAGCGCTTAAGATCGGTTTCTATATTTCCTGCTCGGGCATTATAACCTTCAATTCGGCCCGGGAAATTCAGGCAGCGGTCGCCGACGTGCCGCTTGATCGTTTACTGGTGGAAACCGATGCACCGTATCTCGCTCCGGTTCCCAAACGCGGCAAACCAAACGAACCAAGTTATGTTGCCCATACAGCCGCAAAACTGGCCCAAATCAAGGGTGTCAGCCCGGATGAAATAGCCCGTGCGACCACGGATAATTTCTTTGCCCTGTTTACCAAGGCGGACCGGAAGCATCTTCTGTCGCCGGAGGCAGGCGTATAGTGACGAAAATCACCATTCTGGGCTGCGGATCATCAAACGGTGTCCCATCCGTTGGCTTGGGTTGGGGAAAGTGCAATCCGGAAAATCCGAGGAACCGGCGTCTGAGAAGCTCGATCCTGATCGAGCAGGCGGGCAAAAAGATACTTGTCGACGTTACGCCGGATTTTCGCGAACAGGCATTGCGCCATGACATCAATCATATCGATGCCGTGCTGTTCACCCATGCGCATGCTGACCACGTGCATGGCATAGACGAACTTCGCTGGATCAACGTTGCTATGCATCGTCCACTGGATATCTATGCGGCAGCCGAAACCATTTCGGACATTGACCATCGCTTTGCCTATGTGTTTGAACCTTTGGCCGATGGCATTGACTTCTACTATAAGCCAGTCTTGGTCCCGCATGTCATATCCGGGGCATTCGAAGCCGCAGGGGTCCCAATAACCGTTTTTCGTCAGGATCACGGTTATGGCGAGACGCTGGGTTTCAAGGTTGGCAATTTTGCCTATTCAACGGATGTCGTCGATTTCCCGGAAGAATCACTAGAACATCTTTACGGGCTAGATGTCTGGGTCGTTGATTGCCTGCGTCATAAACCACATGCCACGCATGCTCATCTGGAGAAGGTGTTGGAATGGGTTGCGGAATTCAAACCCAAACAGACTTACTTCACCCACATGAGCATTCTGTTTGATTATGACGAGGCAATGCGCGATACGCCCGATCATGTCGAGCCTGCATATGATGGTCTCATTATAAATGTGGACTGAAAGCTAGGAAATCTGAAGAGGACAACGACGGGTAATCTGATCTCACAGAGGGCAGCATTTCGCATACCGTTAAGTTCTATAATATATATTATGACAAATTACTTGTTATTTAATTCCAGTATGTTATTCGAACTTTAGCGTTGACCATAGTGACGCGTATCGAAAATTATATTGATCAGCGCACGACAGTATGTCCGGATTCACGGGAGCACGAAGCAAGCCTTGGTTTCTCGGTTGCACTGGCGGCGCCCCGCGATGATAAGTTTGCGGAGGAAATGGCAGCAAGCATACCGCATGCCATTAATACGCTGTAGTCATCTGGCCCTTTGGTAACACTTGTATAATGCAGGAGTTTTTCGTTATTTCATGGCTTTGTGGCACAATCATCAAGTATTTGATCATAATTTTTAGGTTCTTGGAGGCTCGGCCACCTTCTCTACAATTACCTCATGATCCAGCAAAGGTGCGGCATCATAATCGCTGGCATCCATCATCCCGGAAACACGCTGGAGTGCTGCGATTAGAAAGCTTTGCTCCCATTCCTCCAGTGCCTTGAATTTATCAGAAAACCGGTCATGCAGTGCCATAGGCGCGCGATCAAGGACATTGCGACCATGGTCAGTCAGTTGAACAAATACCTTGCGCTTGTCCGTGTCCCCTCGCGCGCGCCTCACCAAATTCATGGCCTGAAGCTTGTCAACCAATGCCGTAGCCGATGCTTGGGCAAGATTGACCTTGCCGGCGATTTCCCCAACGGTCATCTCTCCGAATTCTTCCAGGGATTGCAGGACAATCAGTTGCGATGTCTTGAGCCCTGTGACCTTGCCCAGCTTTTTGGCGTGAATGTCGCTGGCACGCAGAATCCGACGAATTGAAATTAGCGCTTCGTGCAACTTATCCATGCTGCAGTTCCGATATTTGTTGTTTTGATTTCACTGAAGTAATAGCCGTCAAACCGGTGGCCTGCAACGTTTTCCGCTCAATTTCCATAGATGTTCTAAGTATAATTCAATCGGATTTCGCTAAATTAAAGGCTGACCATGTTTTGGTTTGTGGATTAAATTCTGCACGTGAAAATCAAATTTTTACACAATAAAATCAACCTATTATAATGTTTCACGTTTTCGTCACCGTTGATATGTTGACGTTTTTCCATCGATATTCTATATATTTCTCGCGACATGAAAGATCGCATATCGAAATAATGAGGCAGATAGACCGATGAAAATTGCCACCACAAGCGGCAATCGCGGCCACAAAGCCAATCTTACGATCCGGAAACCCAAGGCCGTAGACGGTGCCGCAGTCAATGAACTGATCGCGGAATGCAAGCCACTGGATGAAAATTCAGTTTATTGCAACCTCCTGCAGTGTTCGCACTTTGCCGACACCTGCGTGATCGCCGAACTTGACGGTCAACCTGCGGGCTTCGTTTCCGGCTACATTGTACCGGAAAATCCTGAATGTCTGTTTATTTGGCAGGTTGCCGTATCGCCCAAGGCGCGCGGTTTAAAACTGGCGAAATCCATGATCCTCGAAATTCTGGACCGCCCGATCTGTCATAATGTGACCGAGCTGCAGACGACAATCACATCGTCCAATGCGCCGTCACAGGGTGTTTTCCGTTCTGTTGCACGTGAACTCGAAACTGAGGTCAAGCGCAAGGTCCTGTTCGAGCGTGAAACGCATTTCGATGGTGCTGCTGCCAGTGAAATATTGTGGCAGATCGGCCCGTTCGAACGCGCAGATGTTGCACGCGTCGCGGCCTGATTATCCGCCCGTACTTTTCTGAATTCTGATGCCATTTAATTGGAACAACCGGCTTGACCGGACGTTTGGCATGACAGAACCATTTTTTATTTTCCCAATCAAAAAGAGGGAATTATGACTGTATTTGATCGTCTTGAATCGGAAGTTCAGAGCTATGCGCGCTCCTTCCCCGTAACCTTTGAAAAGGCTGAAGGTGCTTGGCTGACCGATACTGACGGCAAGCGTTATCTCGATTTTCTGGCTGGCGCCGGCAGTCTGAATTATGGTCACAACCATCCTGTGCTGCAGGAAAAACTGATCGACTATATTAAGTCGAACGGCATTACCCACGGATTGGATATGCATACCAAGGCCAAGGCAGCTTTCCTCGAAGCAATGGAAAGCAAAGTGCTGAAGCCGAGAAACATGGATTACAAAATCCAGTTTACGGGGCCCACTGGTACGAATGCAGTTGAAGCGGCTCTTAAGCTTGCCCGCCGCGTGAAAGGACGTGAAACCGTCATTTCGTTCACCAATGGTTTCCACGGCGTGACACTTGGTGCATTAGCCATTACTGGCAATGAACACCACCGTGGTGCCGCCGGCGTGTCGCTTGATAATGCAGTTGCCGTACCATTCGACGGCTACATGGGCGACGGTGCCGACACGACCGAGTATCTGGACCGCGTACTTGGTGACAATTCCAGTGGCATCGCCCTGCCCGCTGCCATCATCGTTGAAACCGTTCAGGGTGAAGGCGGTTTGAATGCGGCAGATTTCGGTTGGCTGCAGAAACTGGAACAGGTTTGCCGGAAGCACGACATCCTGCTGATCGTTGATGACATTCAGGCTGGTTGCGGTCGCACCGGAACTTTCTTCAGCTTTGAACCAGCCGGGATCAAGCCGGACATGGTAACGTTGTCGAAATCTCTCTCGGCTTATGGCTTGCCGCTGGCTGTCGTTCTGATAAAGCCAGAATACGATGTCTGGCATCCGGGTGAACATAACGGCACGTTCCGCGGTAATAACCATGCCTTCGTAACGGCGGCCGCGGCACTTGATCATTTTTGGTCGGACGATAAGTTCGCTAATGATGTTCGCGACAAGGCTGATTTCCTTGGCAAGCGTCTTGAACAGATTGCCGACCGTTATGGTGATGGCAAAATCTATCGCAAAGGTCGTGGATTGATGCAGGGCATCTGCTTTGAAAGTGGTGAACTCGCATCCAAAGTTACCAAGGAATGCTTCACGCACAATCTGGTCATTGAAACCAGTGGCCCGGAAGACGAGGTTGTCAAATGCCTTGTGCCGCTGATTATTTCGAAGGACGATCTGGCCCATGGTCTGGACATTCTTGAAATGGCGACAGCCAAAGCAATGGGCAAGGAAATTTCTTCGGCAAAAGCTGCTGCTGAATGATTGTGGCCGAGGTAACGCATTGGCGTTGCCCTGCCCCGTAACTGAAATTAAATCAAAGAGTTAAATATGATTGTTCGTACACTGAAAGAATGTGAAGCATCAGGGCGCCGGGTTGTTGCCGAAAACTGGGAGAGTACCCGTCTCTCACTTGCCGATGATGGGATGGGTTTCTCGTTCCATATCACCACGATTTATGCCGGCACAGAAACCGAGATTTGCTATGCAAATCATTTCGAGACGGTCTATTGCATTTCGGGCAATGGTGAAGTTGAAACCATAGCAGATGGCAAGAAATACAAGATTGTACCGGGCACTGTTTACATTCTTGATAAACACGACCGCCATTATTTGCGCGGCGGTACTGAGGATATGGTTGTAGCCTGCGCATTCAATCCGCCACTTAACGGGCGTGAAACGCACGATGAGAACGGCGTCTACCCGCTTGATGGTGATGCACTTGCCAGCTAGGACCTCGAACTTGGGGCGGCCATCACCGTTCGCCACAAGCTTTGACGACGTAGATTTTCAAGGAAACGCCCCCAAAGGAGGCACCATGCTTTCAGCCCAGAAAAAGACTGCCGCAAAAACGGACGCTGGGCATAGCGTTCACAAAATCGGCGGAACGTCGATGTCGCAGGTCAGTGCCGTGATGGACAATATCCTTGTCGGCAATCGCAGCGACAGCGAACTTTATAACCGCGTTTTTGTGGTTTCGGCTTATGGCGGTTTTACCGACATGCTGCTGGAAAACAAGAAAACCGGCGAAGCTGGCGTTTATCAACTTTATGCGGGCTCGGAAACCGATTGGGCGTGGGGTGATGCCCTGACCAAGGTTTCTGAGAAGATGTGTGCGATTAACGAAGAAATCTTTGGTGATGCGCCTGAACTCAAATTGGCCAACGCCTTTGTTCAGGAACGTATCGAGGGCACACGCAGTTGCCTGATGGATTTGCACCGCCTTTGCAGTTTTGGGCATTTCAAGCTTGAAAAGCACTTGCTGACGGTACGTGAGATGCTGAGCGCGATTGGTGAATCACATAGTGCGCACAATACAATGCTGCTGCTCCGTGCTAAGGGGGTGAATGCGGTCTTTGCCGACCTTTCGGGCTGGCGTGAGCCGGAAGCATCAACGCTTGACGGTCGTATCGAAAAGGTATTTTCCGATATCGATATTTCCAAGCAGCTTCCGATTGCCACAGGATATGCCCAGTGCAGCGAAGGCCTGATGAGCATTTATGGCCGCGGTTATAGTGAAGTGACATTTTCGCGTATCGCCTGCCTGACGCAGGCGCGCGAAGCAATCATTCACAAGGAGTTCCACCTGTCGAGTGCGGATCCACGTATCGTTGGCGAGGATGCCGTGCGTCCGATTGGTCGCACCAGTTATGACGTCGCCGATCAGTTGTCGAATATGGGGATGGAAGCCATTCATCCGCGTGCAGCCAAGGGGCTGCGTCAGAATGACATTCCGCTGCGGATCGCCAATACGTTTGAACCGGAACATCCGGGGACCGTTATTGACGATCATTGGGATCCGGATGACAGCCGTGTGGAAATCGTGACCGGTGTGCCGACGGCATTCGAGATCGAGGTTTTCAATCAGGACATGGTTGGTGTTGCTGGTGGTGAAGAGACCATTCTAAGCGTTCTGAAGCGTTTCAGGGTTCCAACTGTCACCAAAAACCTTAATGCAAATACGATTACGCATTATGTGTCAGCCCCGCTCAAACAAATCCGTCGCTGTGTCGACGAGATTGAGGCGAAACAACCCGAAGCCAGTGTAAAGACACGTAAGGTGGCGATTGTTTCCGTAATTGGTGCGAACATTGATCAACCCGGCCTGTTTGCCCGTGCGGTTAGCATTCTGGATGCAGACGGTATCGAACTTGTGGCAAGCCATTATCCCAGCCGCAGGGTCGACCTGCAGTTCGTGGTTGCCGAAGGCGACTTCAACAAGGCAATCAAGGCACTGCATCGCGGCCTTATCGAAGGCAAGAAAAGCAAATCTGACGATAAAAGCTCCGACAGAGCCGAAGAGCTTGCTGCTGCCTGATTACGTTTATTCTCTATAAAAAAACAAAACCCGCCAGCGTATCTGCTGGCGGGTTTTGTTTTGCTATATCGGGCGGCTTGCCAGACAGGATCAGGCACGTTAGGACAGAACACCAATCACATGCCAATGACACCGGGGCAAAAGAAATATGACCGATCATAATAGCAAGGCAATCAATGCATTACTGGATGTCATGGCAAGGTTGCGTGACCCGGATGGAGGTTGTCCCTGGGATCTGGAGCAAAACTTTGCGACCATTGCCCCCTACACTATTGAGGAAGCCTATGAAGTCGCTGATGCGATAGCCCAGAATGATATGAACGAATTACGCGAAGAACTCGGCGACCTGCTGCTGCAAGTCGTCTTTCATTCGCAAATGGCATCTGAAGAAGGCCATTTCACTTTCGAAGATGTTGCAAACAGCATTGTATCAAAGATGATTGTCCGTCATCCGCATGTGTTTGGTGATGGTGACGCCAAAACCACCGATGGCGTCAATCAGACCTGGGAAAAGATCAAGGCTGCAGAGCGCGCAGAAAAGGCCGAGACGAAAGGGCATGAACGCCATAGTGCTCTTGATGGTGTAGCAAGCGCCCTGCCCGCGCTGATGCGAGCCGAGAAGCTTACAAAACGGGCCGCGCGCGTCGGATTTGACTGGCCCTCTCCAGACGAGGTTTTTGACAAGCTGCACGAAGAAATCGGCGAGCTGCAGGCGGAACTGACCGAAAACCCCAATCACGACCGGATTGAAGACGAACTTGGCGATATGCTGTTTGTCATGGCAAATCTGGCACGCAAGCTGGGCGTTGATCCGGAAGTCGCGTTGCGTCGCGCAAACCACAAATTCACACGCCGCTTTCATTTCATCGAAAACGAATTGGCCCGTCATGGGCGAAGTGCAAGTCAATCCGATCTGGAAGAAATGGATGCGCTATGGAATGAGGCCAAAAAGGCAGAGCGCAATAACGGCTGAAGGATAAAAAGGCGATGCTATCCGAACAAAGGTAGCAGAATCTCGTTCATTTCTGCCCAAAGTTCCGGCGATGATGCACATAGTAACCCAGGTGCATTGCCATTGGCGTGATATTCATCTGATCCTGCTGCGGTGATATATTTGGCAACACCACCCGCCTCACGCACCAGCAAGGTTCCGGGGGCATGATCCCACGGTTTCAGGTTGCGATAGGCACAGAAGTCAAAAAGCCCTTGGGCAATTTCCTGATATTCGGCCCCACAGCAAGAATAGTGGGCAACCTCGTCAAAGAAATCGAGATGTCCGTAATGCCTGCGGATACGGTCACGGGCAAACGAGATCAGGAAACCCTTGGCATCTTTTGCCACTTGAATGTTTGAGCGAACATGCACAGGGGTGCCGTTATGGAGCGTCCCTGCCCCTTTCTCCGCGACTGTTGCCGAACCTTCAATTGGATCAATGATCCATGCAGCGACGGTTTCATCGCCATGATAAAGGGCAACCATGCACCGAAAAGGCTGACGATGATGTGCAAAATTTTTGGTCCCGTCGACAGGGTCGATGATCCAGACTGGTGCATCATTGGAAAATACACGTTCTGGTAATTTTGGATCGGCGTGGGCCGCCTCTTCACCCAGCGCAACACTGCCAGGCAAAAGGTCACAAAAACGTCTTGTCAGAACCCGTTCTGCCTCCGTATCGGCGATTGTCACCAAGTCCATGGCATGGCTCTTGGTATCGATATCGCTTTCTTCCAACTGGCCAAAGCGTGGTGCTATTTCCTCGGCCGATACTTCGCGGATAATTTCGGTAATCTTATCCATATCGACGCTGCGCACGCTTTGTTCCTTTCCAGTTTTAATTAGGGGTTCGATCCTGCCTATACGAGGTGAGGATCGAACCCGGATTTTGCACACCAGTCTTCAAAACGACCGACGCGACTATCATCAATGCGAACCTGCACCGAAATACCATTCTCACCATCCAGACGCTTCAGGACTTCTCCTTGCTCATACAGCCGTGCCAGTGCCTTTCCGTCCGAATAGGGAACAAGCACTTCGAAAATCGGCATATCCTCGGTTAGACGATCCTCGATCAATGCCAGCAAGGCATCGCAGTTCGTGCCTTTGATCGCGGAAATCGCGATTGTGTTGGCGTTTCTCGATGAATATTCCTGTACCGCTGTCAGGTCTTCGCCTTCAAGCTGATCGCATTTATTCAGCGCTTCTACCAGTTCTTCGCCATCAATCGCTTTTTGCAGTCCCAATGCTTTAAGAACTTCAAGAACATCAAGCTTTTGGGCCTCCGCTTCGTGCGAGGACGCGTCGCGAACATGCACGATCAGATCGGCTTCAAGAACTTCTTCAAGCGTGGCCCGAAATGCGGCCACAAGATCATGAGGCAGGTCCGAAACGAATCCCACGGTATCCGACAGGATGACCTTTCGACCGCTTGGCAACTCCAATCCACGCATGGTCGGATCAAGCGTGGCAAACAACATGTCTTCGGCAAAAACATCAGACACCGTTAACTGATTGAACAGTGTCGATTTTCCTGCGTTGGTGTACCCGACAAGCGCCACAATCGGATAAGGAACCCGACGGCGCGCTTCGCGGTGAAGTTCACGCGTCCGTTTGACTTCTTCCAGTTCGCGGCGGAGCTTTGCGAGCTTGTCTCCAATCAACCGACGGTCGATTTCGATCTGACGTTCACCCGGACCGGCAAGGAAGCCACGACCGCCGCGCTGACGTTCAAGGTGTGTCCATGTCCGAACCAGACGAGACTTCTGATAGCTTAGCAACGCCAGTTGAACCTGCAAACGCCCCTCGCGGGTGCGCGCACGGTCGGCAAAGATTTCGAGGATAAGGCCCGTCCGGTCGATGACCTTGCATTTCCATTCACGCTCCAGATTACGCTGCTGGATCGGGGAAAGCTGACCATTGATCATAACAATGTCGGCTTCTTCGGCTTTGATCTGATTGCCAAGACGCTCGACCACGCCGGTTCCGAACAGGGTTGCCGGTCGTGTCTTCGCAATGGGCACAACATCTGCGCCCACTACATCAAAATCCAGTGCGCCGGTCAGGCTGACGGCTTCTTCCAGTCGCGACGACGAGTCGCGCCAGGATCCAGCCTGATCCGCACGTTTAAGTTCCGGATGGAAAACGAGGACCCGGGGGCTGTCATCGTCGCCGTTAGCCCCCGCAGTCAGAGATTCGTCAGCTATTTTCTTCGTCCGCAGGCTGGCTCGGATCAAACAGTTTAATTGGCGTCGTCGGCATTACTGTCGAAATCGCATGTTTGTAAACGAGCTGGGTGTGAGCATCGCGCCGCAGCAAAACTGAGAAATTGTCAAACCAGGTAATGATGCCCTGCAATTTGACTCCGTTGACCAGAAACACGGTAACCGGCGTTTTGTTTTTACGGCAATAATTCAGGAATACGTCCTGAACATTTTGTGATTTTTCCGCCATTGGTTAGACCTAGCCTTCTTTTATGAGCGTTTTTATCGTTTCGGGTGGTCAAGGAAAATGCAGAACCGATGACTTTTCTGTCTGTTACGGCTCCGGCCCCATTTTTATGACCTGACTGAACTATAAGACTTTCGCAAAGCTTTTTACAAGCCTTACAAGCGCTTCGCAATCGGGGAAATGCCAATCTGGGCTAAGAGTCGCGGAATTCGTGGCATCCCCGTGACCGGTAATTTCGTCTCCGATCAATATCGCCGTCGCACCGACATTCCGCGCACACTGAATATCGACCACACTATCACCAACAAACCACAGATTCTCATATTGCGCCGCAGCAGAGTCGCCCATGGCCAGATGTACTGGATCAGCTGCCGGTTTGTCATTTTGGGCATCTGTCGCTCCGACAACGCCACCAAAAAAATGGTCCCAATCAAGATGGGCAACTTCGGAACGCAGGAAATTTCCGTTCTTATTGCTAACCACCCCGAGATAAGCCCCCTGTTCACGAAGTGCCATTAACAGATCATAGGCCCCCGTCAGCGGGGTCAGGGTTTCAAGATGAATTGCCTTGAAATGGGCATAGAACCTGTCTTTGGCTTCCTCCCAGCGATCATCTCCAAACAAGGTTGGAAAGCTGTCGCGCAACGAGCGTGCTACACGCGTTTTGGTCTCTACCAAATTCCAACGTTCTTTGCCAAAATCATCAAATGTCAGATTAAGCGCTGCCTGAATGGTTTCCCAGCTATCAACAAGCGTGTTGTCCCAATCAAAAATAACCGCCTTAGGAGGAAGAAGCATTTTATCTGACATAGAAATATCCGCGCATCAAAGTCGGTTTCATTCGTGCAAGGAATGTTTTCCTCACCGCTGTTTTTTTAGAAATATTCAAGTCGAACAGCGAACATTTTCTCGACTTTCTTGATCTGTTCCGAACCAGCAAAGACGACAATCCGGTCATTGGCCTCGATTACAGTGTTTGCACGTGGCATAACCACTTCATCATCTCGGAGGATGGCCCCAAAAACCACGCCTGCGGGCATGGCGATATCCTTGATGGCCTTGCCTACAATTGGCGCCGTCTCGAGTGCTTCGGCTTCCAGAACCTCGCCAAATCCCTCGGAAAGACTGTGCACAGCACGAATTCGACCACGTCGTACATGATGCAAAATGGTCGAAACTGTCGTCATACGCGGGCTGATAACAACGTCAACGCCAAGTTCCGACACCAGTGATGTATAAGTGCTTTTGTTGATCAGGGTCAGTGCACGCGGGCAGCCATACCGCTTCGCCAGAAGCGAAGACAGGATGTTGGTTTCATCATCGTTGGTCAGTGCCACAACGGCTTCGGCGTTACCGACATTCGCTTCTTCCAGCAGTTCCGGATCAAGTACGTCACCGCGCAGAACAACGCTTTTCTTCGGTAATTTCTGTGCAACGAAACGGGCACGTTCCGGATCAGCCTCGATCAGACGCGTGGTTACACCGGGGAAATTCTGATTGATTTCCTCGGCAAGAAACAGGGCGATGTTGCCGCCACCGAATATCACAATCCGTCGCGCTTCCGGATCTTCGTGACCAAAGGCCGACATTGCACGGTCCACCTGATCGCTGGACACGGCCAGATAGACCAGATCGCCCGCCAGCATCTGATCATCACCCTTGGGATAAACCGGTTTGTCATTGCGGATCATCCCAAGGATCGAAATATTCAAATCAGGGAAAAGCTGGTGTAATTGCCGAAGCGGCGTATTGATCACCGGGCAATCTTCATTGCACCTCAGCCCAAGAATTTTGACCTTGTCATCCGCAAACGGGATCATGTCAAAGGCGCCCGGCGCGCGCAAACGACGTGCGACAGCACGGGCCACTTCCATTTCCGGCGAAATGACCACATCAATCGGCAGCTTTTCACGGCCGAACAAGCTGGCCCATTCCGGTTGCAGATAGGTTTGACTGCGAATTCGGGCAATTTTTGTCGGTACATTGAACAGGGAATGGGCAACCTGACAAGCCGTCATGTTGACTTCATCGGCAAAGGTCACGGCGATCAGCATGTCAGCTTCATCGGCACCAGCTTGCTGTAAAACGTCAGGATGCGATCCAAAGCCAATGATGCCTTTGACTTCCAACGTATCGGAAATCTTGCGAACAAGTTCTTCCGACTGATCGATAACTGTCACATCATTGTTTTCTGCAGCAAGATATTTGGCAATGTGGAATCCCACCTGCCCGGCGCCGCAAATGATGACCTTCATTGTTTCGTCTCCCGTTCAAAAGCTCCGGATCGCGATGGCAAATTATTCCGCACGCTCCCCATTCACGCCCAGACTTTTGAGTTTTCGATGCAAGGCAGAGCGTTCCATACCGACAAAGCTTGCAGTTTTGGAAATATTCCCGCCAAAACGTTCCACCTGCGTTTGAAGATATTCCTTTTCGAACATCTCGCGGGCTTCGCGTAGAGGCAATGCCATGATTTCACTGGTTTTATCAAAATTCAAAGATACCGGAACATCTTCAAACAACTCCGATGGCAGCATTTTGCCACTGATGACATCCGTACTGTCATCTGGTGCCATAATCATCAGGCGTTCGATTACGTTGCGCAATTGACGAACATTCCCGGGCCAGTCGTATGAATGCAATGCGGCGAGTGCTTCGGCGGAAAGCTTGCGTTTTGGGAGCCCGGTTGCCTCTGCATAGCGTACAAGAAACCATTCTGCGAGGTCAGGGATATCGTCACGACGCTGCTGCAGGGACGGAACCTGCAACGGCACGACATTCAGACGATAGTACAAGTCCTGGCGAAACCGCTGCTCCGCAATCCTTTCTTCCAGATCTCGCGCGGTTGTTGCAATAACGCGTACATCCACGCTAACGGGGACAGAACCACCGACACGCTCGAATGTCTGCTCCTGCAGAACGCGAACGATTTTACCCTGCGTTTCCAATGGCATATCTGCCACTTCATCAAGCAGCAAGGTTCCACCATGTGCGAGTTCCAGCACACCTGTACGTGCTTCCCGATTGGCCGCAGCGACGGCACCAAACAGTGATTCTTCCATTGTATCGGGCGAAATATTCGCGCAATTCAAAACAACAAAAGGTGCTTCGGCACGGGCAGAATTTTTGTGGATCAGACGCGCAACGACTTCCTTTCCCGAACCCGCCGGGCCCGAAATCAAAATTCGGCTTCCAGTGCGGGCCACACGGTCAATCGCCTGGCGCAATCCATTAATGACAGAAGAACAACCAACCAGTTCGGTGTCTCCCCCTGCCCGCATGGTCAGTTCGCGGTTTTCCCGGCGCAGGCGGGCATCGTCGATTGCGCGTTCGACGACCAGCAAGAGTCGATCCGTATTGAATGGCTTCTCAATGAAATCATATGCACCGTTACGTGACGCTTCCAGTGCCGTTTCGATGTTGCCATGTCCCGAAATCATGACGACAGGCACTTCACTATGTTCACGCTTGATCAGTTTCAGAGTCTCGATACCATCGTGATCGCTTTCGTCCATCCAGATATCAAGAATCACCAGACTCGGCCGCCGTGCGGCAACCTCTGACAACGCTTCCTGGCTTGAACCTGCCTGGCGGGTTTTGTGCCCTTCGTCTTCGAGGATTCCGGCGATCAGTGCCCGGATATCTTCTTCATCATCGACGATCAGAATATCGTGCGCCATGTCGTGACCAATATGCCCGTATCTAAAATTATTGCTGATGAAACAACAGGATCAGTTGTTCAAAGAGGTGCTATTTGCAGTTTCTTCTGCAGTTATATGCTTACCTGCGACTGGAAAGGCCAGTGTAACCGTTGCTCCGCTTTCAACACCGTCAGCAAGTATAAGCTCTCCGCCATGGTCTTCCATGATTTTCTTGACGATTGCAAGCCCTAGACCCGTACCTTTTGACCGCGTTGTTACGTAGGGTTCGGTTAGTCTCTCACGATTTTCAACCGGCAAACCTTTGCCATTATCCGAGACTGTAACGTAGATGCGTTGATGTTCATCAGAGCGTGTCACAGAAATTTCAATACGGCCCGGCGGCAATTCGCTTTCGTCCCCTTCACGTCCGTCAATCGCCTCAGCGGCATTTTTAAGGGTATTGGTTAGGCACTGATTGACCTGTCGAGCATCGCATGAAACTTCGATATCACGGCCTGCTTTCGGATCGAAATCATACGTTATTTTATTGTAGGCCTGCTTTTGAAGGAATACCGCACTTTTGACCAGATCAACAATCTTTTCAGATTTCATCTTCGGTGATGGCATTCTCGCAAAACTTGAGAATTCGTCGACCATACGTCCGATGTCTCCGACTTGACGAATAATCGTGTCGGTACAGGTTTTAAACACTTCGGTATCGCTTTGAATTTCCTTGAGATATCGACGCTTTAAACGCTCTGCCGATAATTGTATCGGTGTCAGCGGGTTTTTGATTTCGTGCGCGATGCGGCGCGCAACGTCGGCCCAGGCAGCCATACGTTGTGCGGTCTGAAGTTCCGTTACATCGTCAAAAGTCACAACATAACCGAAAATAGACCGGTCTTCCGCGCGCTCGACCGTTACCCTCGCCAAAAGCATCAGGGCCAAACCATCCCGTCGAATTTCAATCTGCCGCGATTTGCTTCGATCGCCTTCCTTGTGCAAGTCGTCGAAAAGTTCGGAGAATTCCGGGATTACCTCGCAGATTGACTGCCCGATAGCCCCGTCAAGATCAATCCCCATAAGGTCGGAAGCACTGCGGTTTGGCAGATTGATGTGGCATTCTGCGTCAAGCCCGATCACCCCGGCAGTCACACCACCCAGAATTGCCTCGGTAAACCGCCGGCGCTCGTCATTCAGTCGATTGGCCGCGACCAGTTCGGTACGCTGCGTATCAAGCTGGGATGTCATGCGGTTGAAAGCACGGGTTAGTGCTTCAAGTTCGTCTTCCTGGCCTGCAAGCGGAACACGGAAGGTCAAATCGCCGTCACGGACCTTTTCTGCCCCCACAATCAATTGGGATATCGGTTCGACCAAGCGTGTTGCAACCATAAGACCCAAAGTCACTGCGGCCAGAAGCAAGACAACGGCAATCAGCACGAAAATCATCACGAAGGTGATGACAATCCCGGACCGTTCACCTTCAAGGTTTTCGTAGGCAGTTACTGCCTTTCTGGCCTTGTCGATACGCTCAAGAACATTGGGATCAACAAACCGGCCGACCAGAAGATACCCGTCAATGAAACTGTCGAGATGCGCCATGGCGCGAATACGGTTGTCCGTATTCCCCAAAAGCAGAACAACATCGTTGTTTCGCGCCCGATCATAGACTTCCTGTGGAATTGGTGACAGGACCGGATCATAGGAAAAACTGTAGTCGGACTGCGCAAGTACGGCGCCGCTTCCGTCAATTATCACGGCTTCCGGCAATCCACGGGCATCGGCCTGAGCCGTCAGTATCCGGTTGATACGTTCTCTGTCTGTCGCAAAATTGACGCCAAGACGTTGAAGGTCATTGGCCGTTGCCAGAACATCGGCCCGGATAAGCTCCTGATGTTCTTTCAGGTACGCCTCTGCAATGACCATGCTTTCTTCGACGGCAGTTCTGATACGATCACTGAACCATCCCTGAATACCGAAATGCAGAAACAATGCGGAAAAAATAGCAACGATAATGGCCGGGGTCACCGCCACCAGCGAGAACAGTAGAACCATTCTTGTGTGAAGCTTGGCACCGGCCGTGCCACGCCGTCGTTCCGCCCAAATCTGAACGAGCTTGCGCGCAACCAATGTGGCAAGCGCCAAAACAAGAATAAGATCAATGTTTAACAGCAGGATGATCAGACGTGGTTCCGGCCGCAGTGGAGCAGTACCGGTCATGGCAAGATAGGTCGCCAGAACCGATATAAGCCCGGCACAGACCAGACCAATCGCAAACTTGCGCGACTGGCTTAATCGACCCAGAAATCTGACAAACCCTGAACGCATCAGACGACTGGTGACGGGTCGTCCGGCTTCGGTCATTTTGCGCCCCTGACGACTTCCAGTCCCAGATCGCGGATTTTCTTGCGCAATGTATTCCGGTTAAGTCCCAGAACCTCGGCCGCCTTCACCTGATTACCACGGGTAGCTTCCAGTGTAACAGTCAGCAACGGACGTTCCATTTCGCGCAATATACGATCATACAGGCCGCTTGAAGGAAGGTCTTCGTCATGGGCATCATAGTATTCACGAACATGACGTTCGATCGATTCCGCTAGAGACTGCGGTTCCCCAACCGGTGCGGATTCACTGATGCTGTTTTCCGAAAACTCCGTTTCGATAACATCGACGCCAATCACGTCATGCGAATAGAGCGCAGTCAAACGGCGAACCATATTTTCCAGTTCGCGTATATTTCCAGGCCATCGATGGGCTTTTAAGCGCGCCATGGCCTCGGCTGAAAGTGTCTTGCGCGGCAACCCCTCTTCACTGGCCTGCATGAGGAAGTGATTGACCAACTCGGGAATGTCTTCCAGCCTTTCACGCAATGACGGTAGCCGGATTGGAACGACATTAAGACGATAGAACAAATCTTCGCGGAAGGTGCCTTCGCGGATCAGCTTGCGCAGATCCCTGTGGGTTGCAGCAACGATGCGGACATTCACACGGATCGGTGTTCGCCCGCCAACACGGGTATATTCACCTTCCTGCAAAACACGCAGTAATCGGGTCTGTGCCTCCAGCGGCATGTCACCTATTTCATCAAGAAATAGCGTTCCGCCCTCAGCCTGCTCAAACCGGCCTACCTTGCGCTCGTTAGCTCCGGTAAAGGCCCCTTTTTCATGGCCGAAAAGCTCACTTTCGATAAGCTCACGCGGAATTGCCGCCATGTTGATGGCAACGAACGGGCCGTGGCGACGTCCGCCATATTCGTGCAGCGCACGGGCCACCAACTCTTTACCGGTGCCACTTTCTCCTGTCACCATGACGGTAAGGTCGGTGTTCATCAGGCGGGCGAGAGCACGGTAAATTTCCTGCATCGCCGATGATCGACCGATCAGAGGCAGACGATCATCCCCTTCATCATCAGAGGATTTGGCATTCTCATCAGCCTGTGGCGTTTCTAGTGCCCGATCAACGATGCTTATCAACTCATTCAAATCAAACGGTTTTGGAAGATACTCAAAAGCCCCTCTCTGGGCTGCTTTTACCGCTGTCATCAGAGTGTTTTGCGCGCTCATGACGATCACACGCAAGTCCGGACGCAGTTTGCGGATACGCGGAACCATGTCGAGCCCGTTTTCGTCCGGCATCATCACGTCTGTGATTACCAGATCGCCATCCCCGTCAGCGATCCAGTCCCACAAGGTCCGTCCATGACCGGTGCTTCGCACCTCATGGCCCTGACGCGACAATGCCTGTGTCAGAACAGTACGGATTGCACGGTCGTCATCAGCAACAAGAATTCTGGCCGGGCTCGGGCTCATACGGTTTCTTCCTTGTTCTTAATTATATTGCCCGCACCGACATCTTCAGCCAGCGTGCGGTTATAGATTGGCAGCATGATCTGGAATTCGGCACCGCCCCCCGGTGCATCTTTAACCTCAATCACACCACCGTGGTCATTGATAATCTTGGCCACCAAGGCCAACCCCAATCCTGAGCCGGTTGGTTTTGTTGTTACGAACGGGTCAAACAGGCTTTCGCGCATGTCGGGTGCAATACCTGGTCCGTTGTCACGTACAGACACGACCAACGGCAAATGCACACGCGCATCACCGCCCGCAACAGCAAGGCGAACACCGTGCTGATAGCGGGTCGATATCACAATATGACCGCTATCATGATCAACCGCTTCGCCCGCATTCTTCAAAAGGTTCAAAAACACCTGAATAAGCTGATCCCTATTCCCGAAAACCGGTGGCAGCGACGGGTCATAGATTTCTTCGAATGCCAGATGTTTGCCAAAGCCGTTTTCGGCTAGCCTGCGGACATGTTCAAGCACGGTATGGATATTGACTGCACCGCGTTCCATCGGTTTATCAGAAAAGATTTCCATACGATCAACAAGGTCGACAATACGGTCTGCCTCGTCACAGATCAGACGCGTCAGGACCCTGTCGTCCTCGTTTGAGGTCTGCTCAAGCAATTGAGCTGCACCACGGATACCCGAAAGCGGGTTTTTGATCTCGTGCGCAAGGATTGCCGCCATTGCACTTACCGAGCGGGCTGAGTTCCGGCTCAACAGCTGATTATCAATCTTTTGCGCGATAGAGCGCGGCTCGAACGTCAAAACGGCACAGTCGGGTTCATCTGGCATCGAACCCACGGTCAGGTTTACAGTATGTTTGCCAATTTTTGGGCTTTCGATCAGAAGATTATGATCAGCCACCAGTGTTGCTTCGTCAATTGCCTGAGTGATAAGAGAGAAAACCGGGCTGTCACCTGGAATGAAATCCTTGAGATTGCTGCGGCAGAGGACGGCGGCGCTGGTATTGAACAGCTGTTCCGTCGCCTGATTGACGAAGCGGATTTTGCCATCCCGATCAGAAACGATAACCGCACTGGCAATTGCATTAAGCACGCCAGTCGGATCTACCCCGTTCCCTTTGCCAAATCCAAGTCTCATTCAAAGTTTCCCCGATAAAATAGCTATTTGGTTCTTGTTATTCTCAGGCAGCAGCCTGGTCTTCGATATTCTCAATCAGTGGCTCATAGAAAGCCCTGATTTGACTCCTCACTTCAGATGGATCACTTAACTGGTTAATAACACGGCGAAATTCCGTCGCATTGTGCAAGCTGTTGCAGTACCAAGCCAGATGCTTTCTGGCGATCCGCACACCTTGCAGCCCGTGATGATCAATCATCGCATCATAGTGACGAAGAATGGTTTCCAGCTGCACATAAAGCGATGGCGCAGGCAGTTTGATGCCTGTTTTCAGGTAATGTGAAACCTGCGCCAAAAACCATGGTCGACCTTGTGCGCCGCGCCCGACCATGACACCGTCAGCACCAGAACGTTTCAGAAGTTCTGCTGCGTCTTCTTCTCTGTTTACATCGCCATTGCCAATAACCGGGATCGATACCGCCTGTTTGACCAGCCCAATCGCATCCCAATCAGCATCACCCTTGTAAAACTGACAACGCGTGCGCCCGTGGATGGTTAACATCGCAATGCCGAGTTCCTCGGCAATTTTCGCCAGCCGCGGCGCATTACGATTATCGTCGTCCCACCCCAATCGCATCTTGAGCGTCACAGGCACGGAAACAGCGTCAACGGTTGCCTTTATGATATCCGCAGCAAGCTTTTCATCGCGCATCAGGGCCGAACCGGCATAACCCTTTGTGACTTTTTTTGCCGGACAGCCCATATTGATATCAATGATCATCGCACCGCGATCTTCATTCATCTTTGCGGCCAAAGCCATTTCATCGGGTTCGGTCCCGGCAAGCTGAACGGAAAGCGGGCTCTCGGCTGCACAATCACCGTGCATCTTGCGCACTTCTTTCTGATGGCGCTGAATGCGTGTCATGGCATCAGACGCAATCATTTCCGATACAACAAGGTGGCCGCCAAACTGGCGCACCTGTTGCCTGAAAGGAAGGTCAGTCACACCTGACATCGGTGCCAGAATGACATTCTCTGGCACGGTTACAGAACCGATCTGCAAAGACATGAAGAAAATCCGATTGCCTAAAACTTGGGCAGATTAATGAAACTGGCGCGGCGTTGCAACAACTCTAAGCGAATTGTCGAATATATAGGCCCGGATCAACCGATCAGATATCCACTGACAAATCGCACCCCAGGGAATGCCAGCGTAAGCAGAAGCCACGCCCCAAGAACAAATCGCACCGCCATTCGGCCCCGCAAGGTGGATTTTTCATGAATGAAGATTAGAGCACAAATCACAGCGAAGCCAAGCAGGGTCAAAAGCATTTTGTGATCAAGATAGAAAAGCGACTGATCTTCGACCTGACGTAGTGCAAAGCCGGTGAAAATGCCAACAACAAGAACCCAAGCAGACCATTTAAGAAAACCAACCAGCATGTATTCACTGTCACGCAAAGGCGGCAGGCGGCGGCTCCAGCGATTGGGCCGCCTGTTCTTCAGGGCATTTTCCTGAACGATATATGCCATTGCCGCTATTGCTGCCAAAGTAACGAGTGCATAGGTCACCAGAGACGTTCCGATATGCACCCATAGCCAACCGGAATAAAGAACCGGCTCTGATACTGATGGGTCGAAAACCGGCTCGAACACATTGAAAAACCCGGCAATTCCACCAAACAGTAAAAGATATCCCCCGATATAACCGGCAAGACGCCATATCTGTTTCGGCCCCTTGCAAATAACGAGCCCGCCAAAAATCAGGATTACCGAAAGCTCGGACCAATGCAAAGCCGCTGTAAAACCACGCGATTGCACCTCTTCGCCGGTTAATCCAAGAACCACAACTGTGCCCAAAGCCGCTATGCAAATCGAGGTAAACAGCCAGACATCACGTTGAGGATCACGCCGCATGATTTGCGTGGTCAACGGCAACAGGCACAAAATGTGAAGAACGGCAGCGAGCATATTCGGTTCCGGACTGAAGCTGTTTACGTCATAAGGTCGGGCAAATGGCGACTTGGCAAAGGCGTCGCAGAAAGATAGCCTGCGGCGCAATTCAGACAAGTCACGGCATGAACGTTTATGACCAAAAAAATCGCAGTTGTCATCGTTGCTGCAGGCAGCGGTAGCAGATTTGGTGACCCGATACCAAAACAATATCATCTGCTTGGCGGAAAGCCATTGTTGCGGCACTGTATCGAGAGTTTTGCAAAGCTTGTGCCGCTTGAAATGACCCGGGTGATTTATAATCCGGACCATCGGGATCGCTACGATGACGCCGTGAACGGTTTATCACTGCCGGAACCGATCGCCGGAGGTCTGACAAGGCAACAGTCCGTTCTGAACGGATTGCGATCACTGGAAGATGAAAACCCGGACTATGTCCTGATACATGATGCGGCAAGACCCGGGATTTCCGACGACGTTATCTTGCGTGTCGTTAATGCGTTGTCAGAACATTCCGGTGCAATTCCGACCCTGCCCGTTCTGGATACCATAAAACAAACAGGTCATTCCGGCTTTATTGAAAAGACAATTCCGCGCGCACAACTTCATCGCGCCCAGACACCACAGGGCTTCCATTTCGCAACAATTCTTAAAGCGCACAAGCAATTTGAAGGATTGGAGTTCACCGACGATGCGGCCCTTCTCGAGCAGCTTGGCCTTGATGTAATCTGTGTCGAGGGTGATGTTGCAAACGATAAAGTTACGCGCCCTGACGATATGGATCGTGCGCATGACCGGTTGTACACCGGTCCCAGGTTAAAGAAAGAAGATAAGAAAATGATCCGCGAAGAGTTTCGGGTTGGCACAGGTTTTGATGTTCATCGCTTTGCGCCGGGCGATCATTGTATTTTGTGTGGGGTATCTGTGCCTCACACTGCACGTCTTGATGGTCATTCCGATGCAGATGTCGGATTGCACACCCTTACAGATGCATTGCTTGGGGCGATTGGTGCCGGTGATATCGGTCAGCATTTTCCACCATCCGACATGAAATGGAAAGGTGCGGCATCCGACCAGTTTGTTTATCATGCGGTCAAACTTATCCGCCAACGAGGTGGCCGCATAATCAACGCGGATATCACGCTGATTTGCGAACGCCCAAAGATCGGACCTCATACCAAGGTCATGCGGGAAAAGGTTTCGGAAATACTGGGGATTGATGTTGATCGGGTCAATGTCAAAGCGACCACGACAGAGCGTCTCGGCTTCACTGGTCGCGAGGAAGGTATAGCGGCACAGGCAGCCGTAAGTATCGCCTTGCCAGTCGAATAATCGAATACAAATGAAGTGAAAGGCCGGGGCTTGTGTCACGGCCGTATATTTGTTCGTTAAGCTTGAGCTGATTACGCTGCGGGTGAGCCGCCCTCTTCTTCCGGCAACTGATGTTTCATCAATATCGGGACCTGTGCCATGCCGAATACCATCGTCAAAGGCATGATTCCCCAAACTTTGAAGGCGACCCAGGTATCGGTCGAGAAATTACGCCAGACGATTTCATTGATCACGGCGAGGACAATAAAGAATATGCTCCAACGCCAGGTCAGGATGCGCCAACCTTCGTCAGTCGCCTTGAACGCGCTTTCCAGAACCAGCTTCAAAAACAATTTTCCTGCCATCAAACCGCCAAACAGAATTGCCGCAAAAAGCAAATTAACGATGGTCGGTTTGATTTTAATGAACAGATCGTTGTCCAGATAAAGGGTCAATCCGCCAAACACGATCACAAAAACCCCGCCAATCAACGGCATTACGGGAATCGTTCTGGCAACCAGAAACGAAGTGATCAGCGACACAACAGTGGCAGCCACAAAAACTGCGGTAGCAGTCATTAGATTGGTTGTTGCATTTACAGCGAAAAAGAGAATTAGCGGCCCCATTTCAAGGGCCAATTTTGCAAGCTGGTTCATTGGTCACTTCGTAATATGTAAAATTTCGGCCATCCTAGGGGCCAAGTGTCCCCTATGCAATCACTTCGGGGCTTTTGCTTTATTAACCTGATTTCGCAACCAATTCACATACGGGGCGTTTCCTCTGCCAAGGGGAATCTCAAGGATACAAGGAACCTCGTATGGATGGTGATCGGCGATCCAGCCGGCAAGGTCCTTCGCCACCGAAGACATTGTTTTCAAAATGACGATCATTTCATTTTCTTCCTCAATGTCGTCGTCCCATTCATAGACCGCGACCATTTGCGGTAAAATGTTTGCACAGGCCGCAAATCGCTCTCGAACGGCACCACCTGCGATCACGCGTGCGACTTCCATATCTGGTACCGTCACGTAAAGAAACACCATATCGCTCTGCTCGAAGGGATCGTTCGTCATCTTGATTGCTCCCGGGTTGATTATCCGTCACACTTAACTGCAATATATAGCTTGGTCATTACATTACGCCAACCGGGCACGACATCCTGTCCGAAGGCGCTATGACGGGGAAAAAGCAGGTGAAACCGACACAGGTACAACTCGATTGGTTGCGCCGCGGCCTAAGCCAGCCTGGCGGAAAGCTGCCGCTTTTTGATACCAACGGCAAACAGATTAGTGAAAAAACGGTCAAAAGCTGCATCGATCACGGATGGGCTGCACCATGGTTCGATAACCCGATAAAACCGGATTGGCTGATCTGCAAACTGACGGATGAAGGCCGTCGGGTTGCTACCTCCGTTACAGATAACAGGGCATAATAGATCAAAGCTCCCAACTGCCGCTCAACTGATCTGATCAGTACGTTCTCGGGTATCAAGTTCAATAACTTTTTGCCAATGAGTGTGCCGCATCATGCGTTCATTTATCAGAAATACGATTGTCGCTCTAACTTTCGTCTGCTCGTTTGTCCCCCACAGCATCAAGGCAGCAGATGTGCCCCATTCGTTGGATATATGGCGCCAGCCCGGAGTGCACGCGCTGATGCGCCATGCCATCGCACCGGGCACTGGCGATCCCAAAAACTTTGTTATTGGCGATTGCAATACCCAACGAAACCTGGACGAGGCTGGTCGTAAGCAAGCGCGTGCAATAGGGGCGCGCGTGCGTGAAGCGGGCATAATGTTCGACGTAATTCTCAGCAGTCAGTGGTGTCGCTGTTTGGAAACAGCCAAATTACTCGGACTTGGCAACGTGACTGAGACACCTGCTCTGAATTCGTTTTTCCGCGATGGTAGCAACAAGAAAATACAGACAGATCAAATCATTGACCGACTTCGCGCACTTCCCGAAGACAGCAATGCCCTGTTGATCACCCATCAGGTGAACATTACCGCATTGACCGGTGTTTATCCAAGCTCAGGCGAAATAATTCTGTTCAGATTTGGTGATAATGACGTCTTGGAAATGCTTGCGCGATTGACGCTGTAGCCTCGACAGGACAACAGGGTTCAGATCAAATTTTGAGAGAGATTAAATTGGTCGGAGCGAGAGGATTCGAACCTCCGACCCCCTGCACCCCATGCAGGTGCGCTACCAGGCTGCGCCACGCTCCGACCGTAAATGCGCCGTTTGGCGCGGCTCGATAAATAGCCGCGCAAGCCCAAAGACGCAAATGGTTTTTACGTATTTTTTTCCGCCTGCCCCAAGGCCGACTTAAGGATGCCCTGAAGGTCTTCCAATTCACCCAAAAGGTTCGTCAGAGCAATTTTATCGGATGCGGTTACGTTGCCAGACACTGCGACAGGAGGTTGTATTTGATCCGAAGCGAGATCAGCTGTTTCCGTCAAAGAAGCAACTGCAATTTCGGAAGGCAACTTGCCTTTGTGCTGATCCAGCAGCTTTTGCACGCCCTTGATCGTATATCCCTGATCATGGAGCAAAGAACGGATATCTGCCAGTAACACCAAGTCTTCCGGGCGGTAGTAACGACGCCCGCCCGCACGTTTCATCGGCTTGATCTGGGGAAACTTGGATTCCCAAAAACGCAGGACATGCTGCTGCAGGCCCAGTTCTTTTGCTGCTTCGCTAATTGTACGAAACGCAGAGTCAGACTTTGCTGTGCGGCGGTTATCCGCCACAGCCCCCAAGTGATTTTTCATGAGTTCGGTTCTTAAGCGTTAATGCGTGCTTTCAGCACCTGCGACGGCCGGAACACAAGTACCTTGCGTGGCAGGATCGGTACTTCTTCGCCCGTTTTGGGGTTACGACCGATGCGCTGCCCTTTCTGACGGACAGAGAAACTGCCAAAGGAGGAAATCTTGACGACTTCGTCTTTGATCAGTGCAGAAGAAATTTCATCGAGTACCGTTTCCAGCAACTGGGCGGACTCGTTACGCGACAAACCGACTTCCTGATAAACGGCTTCGGCGAGATCCGCGCGGGTAATCGTAGCTTCCGACATAACTGGCCGCCTCCTTAAAACGGGACTTTATACACAAGGCTATATCTGGTAGCGAAATCAGTCAATATCAACAGGATACATTGCTTTAAGGCAGAATGTTGTGCTTTTTAAGCAAATGCTTTGTTTTTCACGGATATTGCAGGGAAATTTCTGCTTTACCATCGCACGAGTGCTGCACCCCAGGTAAAGCCGCCGCCCATTGCTTCCAGAATAACAATGTCACCGCGCTGAATACGTCCATCATGAACCGCTTCTGCCAGTGCCAGGGGAATCGACGCTGCTGATGTGTTTGCGTGACGATCAACTGTGATCACCACTTTATCTTCGGAAATACCGAACTTTTTGGCGGTGCTATCCAGAATGCGACGGTTCGCCTGATGCGGGACCAGCCAGTCAATATCCGATGCTTCCAGCCCGGTATCAGCAAGAACTTCACGAATAACACCGGCAAGATTGGTCACAGCATGACGGAAGACTTCTTTGCCTTCCATCTGAAGATACCCCACGGTCTGCGTTGAAGATGGGCCGCCATTAACATAAAGAAGTTCGTATTTGCTGCCATCTGAATGCAGCCGACTTGCAAGAATACCCTGATCCTTGATCGTTCCCTGCCCTTCGACAGCCTGAAGAACAACTGCGCCAGCCCCATCACCGAACAAAACGCATGTACGGCGATCTTCCCAATCAAGAATGCGCGAAAATGTCTCGGCCCCGATCACAAGAACAGTTTTTGCCTGACCGTTGCGAATATACATATCGGCGGTGGTCAGTGCATAGACAAAGCCCGAGCAGACCGCCTGAACATCAAACGCAAAACCGACAACACCAAGACGATGCTGAACCTTTGTGGCCGTGGCCGGGAAAGTATTATCGGGTGTTGCCGTCGCAACAATGATCATGTCGATATCGGCTGCAGTTACACCCGCATGCTCCATAGCGCGCGTGGCAGCCGCAACCGCCAGATCACTGGTTGTTTCCCCCTCAGCAGCTACGTGGCGCTGGCGTATTCCAGTCCTGGCAACGATCCACTCATCAGACGTATCGACGCGCTTTGCCAGCTCATCATTGGTTACAACATTCGAAGGAAGATATGATCCGCAACCAATAATGCGAGAACGAACAGTCATGATTTAAGAACCGCCAGTTTTAGTGGGAATAGTTGGGACAGTATCAGTCGGCCTGGCCAGCTGCGAGGGCGATGGTTTCCTCATCGATAGGCGCTTTGGATATTGCTTCTTCGAAGGCCGCAAGTTCGCCCTTGATTGTTTCATTTAGCCGGTTAGCGATAAGATCGTGACAAACGCCAATGGCATTCGAGAAACCCAACGCATCGGTGCCACCGTGGCTCTTCACCGCAATCCCGTTCAGGCCAAGCAGCATCGCGCCATTGTAACGGCGCGGATCCATCCGTTCACGAAAACGCTGCAATGAACGACGGGCTAATAGATAGCCAACTTTCGCCCAGAATGAGCTTTTGAAAGTTTCGCGCAGGAAATGCACCAGCAAACGTGCAGTTCCTTCAGCGGTTTTAAGTGCAACGTTACCGGTGAAACCATCAGTAACGATCACATCGACCGTACCTTTGGCCAGGTCATCACCTTCGACAAACCCTTCGAAACGGATCGGCAGATCGATTTCGCGAAGTATGGCCGCGGCTTTTTTGACAGACTCATTACCTTTGAGTTCTTCAATCCCGACATTGAGCAGACCGACAGACGGCTTTTCAATGCCAAACAGGATGCGCGCGAAAACCTCACCCATCAGCGCGAACTGCACCAGGTTGTTTTCATCGCATTCGATATTGGCACCAAGATCAAGCATGACGGTTTCGCCACGCTGGGTTGGCATATAGGTCGCGATGGCCGGACGATCGATGCCACGAACCGTTTTAAGGACAAATTTTGCCATTGCCATCAGTGCACCGGTATTGCCGGCAGATACGACGCCCTGCGCATCGCCCTCTTTCACGGCATTGATGGCGAGCCGCATACTGGAATCCCGCCGTTGCCGCAAGGCAACTGACGGCTTGTCATCCATTGTCACCTCTTGCGAGGCGTGACGAACTTCAGTGACGGCCTCAAGACCCGGATATTTGGCGAGCAGCGGTTTGATCCGCGCTTCATCCCCAAACATCAAAAATTTAAGATGAGGCAACCGCTTCAGGGCAATTTCTGCACCCGCCACGACCATCTCGGGCGCGTGGTCTCCTCCCATCGCGTCAAGTGATATGCAGACCTGTTCAGGCAATGTATTCTCTTATGGTTGTTCTAAAACATCTGAACCGGAATTTACCGGCAGGCTTGCCAATCGGCGAAACTTGTCTTCGGCATGCCGGAACGCCCGTAATTACCGGAATTCTCAGCCAGATACAAGGTAAAGCCGATATGCAGCCCAAAGCCAGTCCCGTTCTGCTTTCGGTCCGTATTTTCGCTCAAAAGCGTGAAATGCCGGTAACGACCGGCATTTCAGCGATATCTTACATGACGAAACACGCAACCAGAATGGTAATTTAGTTTTTCTTCTCAAGCTGTTCCTTAAGGCCCGCAAGTTTGGCAAACGGGTTCGGACGCTCTTCTTCGTCATCCTCGGATTTGACCACGTCGGCGACTTTTGCACCATCCTTGCGGGGGTATGGGTCCATAGCCACGGCAAGAAATTGCGAGACGACTTCGCCAACATCAATTTTGCCATCAACCAATGGCTCTGGCTGATCAAGAAGAGCCATAAGTTCCTCTTCGGAAAGATCATCCAGATCATCGGGATTCGACGGAAGATCATCTTCGGAAATATGCGGCGAAAACAGAACTTCTACCTCGTCTTCGACAATCTCGGGAACCGGTTCCAGGGTTGCGACACAACGCTGAATAATATCGGCATGCATTGGACCACGCAGGGTGACTTCGCCGTTGCCTGCCGTCGTGATTGTCAAGGTCGCCTTCAAACTGTTGATCGCAATCAGTTCGAAGCGTTCAGCAAGTGCAGCACACTCTTTTTCGTTCGCTTCAATCTCGATCTTGTTCTTTTTCCCGACCTGTTCGTCAGTGTTGACGATACGGGAAAACTCAGGTGCGATTTGCTCAGGCATTTGGGCCTCTTTCTATTCGGTTTGTGCAACAGCGATTTCCGGCACGGCCGGAAAATGAATGACGCCGTTGTGTAATTCTTCGGTTTTCTGACGATCAAGATTTGCAAGGGCATCATTGATATAGCCAACCATGGCCATCAATTGTGCGTCGCTTGCATCATTACCTGCGTACAGATTGCGGTTAAGGGCGGCAGCAAGTTCTATGGCGCCAGTTTGCACGCCTTCCTCGTAGGCGACGATGCGACCGTGATAGGACTCCGACATTTTCCGGATGCGTTTAAGGATTCCGACGTCACCAATTCCCATCTCACGCATATTCTGATCGAGGTCGGAAAACATCACGTCAAATATTTCCTGTGCCAGCTCCCGGCTTTCATTGTCTTTTTTCAGACGTCGAAACAGAACGAACGCATGCACCAGAATCAGGTCAAACCGGCCTTCCATCGTGTCAGCAACGCCAAGACGTGTATAGAATGCAGGGTCTCGCGCCTGCTCGACCATCCTGGTGTAAAGCGCAAAGGCTGCACTTTGTTTGCGGTCTTTTTTCTTCAACCAGCCGAACAACAGCAACACTCCTTCGTTGACATTCCAGCCATGGCACGCAGAATGCCGTAAATTTCCCGGGGCGATGCTGCCCCACCATTGCCCGGCAATATCATGCGCCCAGCGCTGAAACTCAAGGCAATTCCTTATTGATTTCAACTAGCGGATCGCTCTGGTGAGTTCCATGCATAAAAGAACAACACGCATTTCCCTTCTGATGCTGGCCGGACTGGCAATGGCAGTCGTTTCTGCCTGCAGCCCGCGTATTGCGACGCGCGGCAATGCCCCCGAACCGGAAGCACTCGAACAGATCGTGATCGGGGAATCGACCAAGGGTGATGTCACCGACCTTTTGGGATCACCATCCAGCGTTGCAGCATTCGATGAAAATGTCTGGCTATATATTTCACGCAGGACAGAAACAATTGCCTTTCTCGAACCGGATGTTGTCGAACAGAAAGTCGTTCTGATCAGCTTTGATGCCGCAAACCGGGTTGATATTCTTAGCGAATATGACCTTGAAGACGGAAAGCCGGTCATTCCTACCGACCGGATCACGCCAACTGCAGGCAAGGAAATCACAATCCTGCAGCAGTTGTTTGGCAACCTTGGCCGCTTCAGCGAAACGAAATAAGTCCGCTTAGTATCCAAAATGGTCGAACCCGCCCTTTGCGAGTTCGGCCATTTTTTTATCCATACCAATCAGATCAACCTGCCCGCTTCGATTTGTGACTTCACCAATAATTGCAACATCATCACCCAGTTTTTTGATTTCATTGGGATCTGCACAAATCAGAAGTTCGTAATCATCACCGCCACAAAATACCGCATTCCAAAGTGCGGGATCATTCTGCACAGCATTTCGGGCGGCCTTTGAAAGTGGAATCCGTTCTTGATCAAAGGTCATACCGACATTGGATGCGGCGCAAATTTTTCGGCAGTCCCCCGCCAGTCCGTCTGAAATATCCATAGCGGCATACCGTCGGTTGGCAGCTACGCATTTTCGACCGATTTCCAAACGTGGTTGAGGCACCCAGTATCGCGATGTCAGAAACGCGGCATCTTCGTGATCAAGGCTGCTTAAATCGCCCTGCAGAACCTTCAAGCCAAGTGCGCCATCCCCCAAGGTACCCGTGACCGCAATCAGATCACCAGGCTTGGCCGCATCACGGCGAAGCGCCCTACCTATCGGTACTGCGCCAAATGCTGTCAGGCTAAAGAATGTAGGACCAGGTGTGCCAACGGTATCGCCGCCCAAGAGTGGTGCGTTGAAGGCATCGCAATCTTGTCCCAAACCGTTCGCAAATTCCGCGATCCAATCTTCGGACAAATCCCGATTATATCCTGCTGTCAATACGACGCCCAACGGGTATGCACCCATTGCGGCAATATCCGACAGGTTAACACGCATTACCTTGCGTGCAATATCGGCCGGAGCATCCTGACTTCTGAAATGTACATCGGCAACAAGGGCATCGACCGTTATCACCAGTTCCTGCCCATCGGGCACGGACAAAACAGCCGCATCGTCCATAAGAGACAATGCGGCTTTTGACTTTTGCGCGATTGGCGCAAAATGACGCGCGATCAGATCAAACTCTCCTGACCGCCCTGCCATATTATTGCTGCCCGGTTTCACCTGCACGAAGCGTTTTGCCGATCCGGTCAAGAACAGCATTCACCAGCTTCGGCTCGGTTTCGTCAAAGAACGAATGGGCCGCATCCACGTATTCGGTGATGACGACACGCATCGGAACGTCTTCACGCATCATCAACTCGTAGGTTCCCGCCCTTAGGATACTGCGCAAAACGGTTTCAAGACGCTTGGTGGTCCAGCCTTTTTCCAAAGCTGAATCGATCAATCCGTCAATGTCGACGGTACGCGCGGTGACCCCCTGAACCAGATCGGCAAAAAAACCGCGATCCGGGTCAATAAGGTTGTCATTCGGCTCGTCAAGGTCGCGAACACCTTCGCCATCAAGGCGGAAGTCGGAGTATTCACGCACGACGTCACCGGCCGAAAGCTGTGAAAGCTCGGCCTGATAAAGCGCCTGAATGGCAGCAAAACGCGCGGCACTGCGTCGTTGGGCGGCTGATGCCTTGGGTTTATCGGTCATTACTTGTGATGTATTCCAAAGTGGTTTTGAACTTCGATCATACGAAGAACGGCGCGGGCGGCCTCGCCCCCTTTATTCTTCTGATCGGCCTTGGCACGTGCAAGTGCCTGGGCTTCATTTTCAACAGTCAGGATGCCATTGCCGATCGCCAGACGATAATCAAGGCAAAGCTGCATCAAGGCACGGTTGGCTTCTTCGCAGATGTGATCGTAATGCGTGGTTTCACCGCGGATAACACACCCGAGAGCAAGATAGCCATCATACCGAGGGCCCGTTGCAAGGTCAGCCATTGACTGTACGGCATAGCGAATTGCTATCGGAACTTCGAAGGCACCGGAAACAGAAAGCCGGTCCCAAGTCGCACCACCAGCTTCCAGAGTCGACGCAGCCCCTTTGACCAGATCTTCGACGATATGGGTGTAATAAGGCGCATCAACGATCAGGATGTGCGGACCGTTACTCATGTTTTTATTCCTCCGAGACGACAAGCGGACGCTGATCAACCAGATTTAGACCGAACCCGTCAAGTCCTACGATGTGTCTTTTGGTGTTTGAAAGCAAAATCATGTCGTGAATGCCCAAATCCAGCAAGATTTGCGCCCCGACACCATAATCGCGCAAATCAGAGTCGCCAGCGGTTTTCGCGATTTCCTGACGAAGTGCCTCGCCATCGCCACCGTGCCGTTCGATCAGTTTTGCAATCGATGAAGAAAGCGTATTGGGTCGCGGTTCACGGATCAGAACGATCACACCACGTCCCTCCTCACCGATCTGGCGCATTGCTGCCTGCAACTCACCACCGTGGCTTCCCTGACGGTCGCCAAGTACATCTTCAAGAACATTCAGGGCATGGACGCGTGTAAGGACCGGTGCACCATCAGAAATATCGCCTTTAACAAGCGCGATATGTTCCGCATAGGTGATATTGTTTACATAAAGATTAAGCTCAAACTCGCCACCATGCAGCGAATTGATTTTGGTTGTCGCCTTGCGCTGAACGACCTTTTCGTGTTTCCGGCGATAGCGGATCAAATCGGCAATCTGCGCAATTTTCAAATTATGCATTTGGGCAAATTCAACGAGTTCTGGCAAACGCGCCATTTCGCCGCTTTCGCTCATGATCTCGCAGATGACACCAGACGGATTAAGCCCCGCCAGCCGGGAAATATCAACCGATGCCTCGGTATGTCCGGCACGGACCAGAACCCCGCCCGGACGCGCACGAAGCGGAAAGATGTGCCCCGGGGTTACGATATCATCCGCCGTTGATTTTGGATCGATCGCTACAGAAATTGTTCTGGCTCTGTCCGGGGCGGATATCCCGGTTGTGACTCCGGTTGCCGCCTCTATCGAAACGGTGAATGCCGTTTCATGTCGTGTACCGTTTCGCGCGCTCATCAAAGGCAGGCCAAGATGATCGCACCGTTCGGATTCAAGCGTCAGACAAATAAGCCCACGGCCATGAGTTGCCATGAAGTTCACGGCATCAGGTGTCGCCATTTGCGCGGGAATAACCAGATCTCCCTCGTTCTCGCGATCCTCGTCGTCGACAAGGATGAACATCCGGCCGTTACGGGCTTCTTCAATAACATCTTCAATCGGCGAAAGGTGGCGATGTGGCATGGCTATTCAATCCTTCCCCAGCATGCGCGCGACATAACGCGCCAACATGTCTATCTCGAAATTGATCCGGTCACCCGGCTGCTTCGATCCCAGCGTCGTATGTGTCTGGGTATGGGGTATCAGATTGATACCAAAAGTGTTTCCGTCAACCTCATTGACCGTCAAAGAAACACCTTCAAGCGTTACAGAGCCCTTCGATGCTATGTATTTCGCAAAAACCTCGGGAACCTCGAATGTCAGACGCAGGGAATCGCCTTCCGAAAGGCGTTTCGTAAGGATTGCAACGCCGTCGACATGCCCTGAAACAATGTGGCCGCCCAACTCGTCCCCAACCCGGATTGCCTGTTCCAGATTGACCCGTGATCCGATACCAAGATCACCCATCGTCGTTTTGCTCAGACTTTCGGCAGATGCTTCGATGGCAAACCAGTCCGCCCCGGTTTCAATCACAGTCATGCAAGCGCCATTGCAGGAAATTGATGCACCCAGAACGATTTTGGAAGTATCGAAACCTGTCGTGAATTCAAAACGTGTATCGCCGCGCTTTTCAATTTTGCGAACGGTACCTATATCTGTGATGATGCCTGTGAACATTCAATTAATCCGTTATTTTCTCATAGGTTGTCACGATATCCTTGCCTGCTGCGCGAATAGAAACACGCCGGAACATCGATATATCTGACAGGCGATCAAAACCAAGATTCGCGATCATTGCCTTCCCATCCGCCCCTATAATGGATGGTGCGCTGAAGTGGACAATGCGATCAACGAGATTATCCTGTACCAGACTGGCCGCAAGAATGCCGCCACTTTCGACCAGCACACGGGTCAACCCCAGTTCGCCCAAACGTTTCATCACGTCATTTAGGTCGAAATGATTATTTTCGCATCTGGCAGAAAGTACTTTCACGCCGGTTTCTGTAAATTTTTCAGAAACTTCGCGCAAAAGTGCATCCGTTGTCACGACCCAGGTAGGAACATTATGGGCACTTGTCACCATGTCAACCGACAGTGGCACCTCGCCTTTGCGATCGAGAATGATGCGAAGAGGTGATTGTTCGTAGCGCCCGGCGATACGGCATGTCAGGGTCGGGTTATCCGTCAATACGGTATTCGCACCGACAAGGATCGCGTCATGATTGGCACGCAAAAGATGCCCCAGCTCGCGCGCCGCACTACCGGTTATCCATTTGCTTTCGCCTGATTTTGTAGCTGATCGACCATCCATGGTCGATGCAAGTTTTAGCGTCACCGTCGGACGCCCGGACAGAATGCGCGACAGAAAACCGGAATTAATACGACGCGCTTCGTCACCATAAAGTCCGACATCAACAATAATGCCCGCATCACGCAACATATCGTGGCCTCGCCCGGATACACGATTATCCGGGTCTTCAAGCGCACTGACAACGCGTTTAACACCGGCCTCAATCAGGCCTGCGGCACAGGGGGGCGATACACCGAAATGGCTGCAGGGTTCAAGGGTGACATAGGCCGTCGCGTTGCGGGCCTTTTCTGCAGCCTCATCCAATGCAACACGTTCGGCATGGGGCCTTCCACCCGGCTTGGTGAAACCGCGCCCGACAATCGTTCCCTGAGGTGAAACCAGGACACACCCGACAGACGGGTTGGGCCAGACATTTCCCAGACCGCGTTTTGACAGGCTTAGAGAGACCCGCATGAAATGCCGGTCATCATCCGAAAACGCGGGAGTTGTCATTACTCTGCGTCCGCCCCTTCTTCCCCATCATGCATGTTTTCCACGAACTGTTCGAAGTCGCGGGCTTCACGGAAGTTTTTATACACCGAAGCATAACGGACATAAGCAACCTGATCGAGTGCGATCAACGCCCCCATCACCATTTCACCGATCGTGTCGGTTGAAATGTCGCTTTCACCACTGCTTTCTAGACGACGCTGAATACCGTTAAGCGCCTTTTCAACACGCTCGTCCTCAATCGGACGTTTACGGCAGGCAAGAAAGATTGATCGCGCAAGCTTGTCACGATCAAACAATTCGCGTTGCCCATCCTTTTTCACCACCATCAATTCACGGAGCTGAACACGTTCAAACGTCGTGAAACGCGATCCACAGGCTGGGCAAAACCGGCGCCGGCGAATGGCGTGATGTTCCTCGGTCGGACGGGAGTCCTTGACCTGGGTGTCTGTATGGCCACAGAACGGGCAACGCATTGTTTTTACTCGCTCCTGAAAGGATCAGGCATAGATCGGGAAGCGTTTGCACAGGTCCTCGACCTTGGTGCGAACGGCATTCTCGACCTGGGCATTGCCATCAGGATTATCGACAAGGGCGTCAAGCACATCACCGATCAATTCGCCGATCTGCTTGAATTCCTCTACACCAAAGCCACGCGTGGTGCCAGCCGGCGTACCCAAACGAACGCCCGAGGTAATGGTAGGCTTTTCGGTGTCAAACGGGATGCCGTTCTTGTTGCAGGTGATCCCTGCACGCTCAAGTGCGACTTCCGCGTTATTGCCCTTAAGCCCCTTGGGACGCAGGTCGACCAGCATCAGGTGCGTATCGGTGCCGCCGGTTACGATATCGAAACCGCGCTTTACCAGAACTTCGGCCAAGGCCTTGGCATTGTTGACAACCTGCTGCGCATATTCCTTGAATTCCGGACGCAATGCTTCGCCAAAAGCAACTGCCTTGGCCGCGATGACATGCATCAACGGGCCACCCTGCAGGCCTGGGAAGACCGCCGAATTGATCTTTTTGCCGATTTCAACATTGTTCGACAGGATCATGCCGCCGCGCGGACCGCGAAGGGTTTTATGCGTGGTGGTGGTGACAACGTCTGCATAAGGAAGCGGGCTCGGATGAACGCCACCGGCAACCAGGCCAGCAAAATGCGCCATATCAACCATCAGCAGCGCACCAACCTTGTCCGCAATTTCGCGGAAACGCTTGAAATCAATCTGGCGCGGAATAGCCGAGCCACCAGCGATGATCAGGGTCGGCTTATGTTCAACTGCAAGGGCTTCAACCTGATCATAATCAAGGGTCAGGTCGTCTTCACGTACGCCATACTGAATGGCATTGAACCATTTCCCCGAAAGCGCAGGACGTGCGCCATGGGTCAGATGGCCACCTGCATCAAGTGACATGCCGAGAATGGTATCACCCGGTTTGCAAAGCGCCAGCATGACAGCACCGTTTGCCTGTGCGCCCGAATGCGGCTGAACGTTGACGAATTCGCAACCGAACAGTTCTTTGGCACGATTGATTGCAAGTTCCTCGGCAACGTCAACAAACTCGCAGCCACCATAGTAACGGCGTGAAGGGTAACCTTCGGCATATTTGTTGGTCAGAACCGTTCCCTGTGCCTCGATCACGGCCTTGGAAACAATATTCTCGGAGGCGATCATTTCGATCTGGTTCTGCTGACGATCCAGTTCGTCAGTTACTGATTTGAACAGGGCCGGATCTGCTTCTGACAAGCTGGTAGAGAAAAAGCCTTTAAACGACATTATGGGGCCTCTCGATACAATGTGGCGGGACCGAACGCAGCAAAGTTCGAAACCCGTACCGGGTTATTGCCAGGTGGCGAAAGAAATCAATCAGGAAGTGACGACAGTTTTTCGACACGACGTCCGTGTCGACCGCCTTCAAATTCAGTCGTTACGAATGCGTTGACGCAATCGAGTGCCGTCGCATCGCCAAGCAGGCGCGCGCCAAGGCACAGAACATTGGCGTTGTTGTGTTGACGGCACAGTTCGGCTGACAGTCGGTCATGCACCAAAGCGGCACGGATTTGCGGATAACGGTTGGCAGCAATGCTCATGCCAATCCCGGAGCCGCAAACAAGGATGCCGCTCGCCGCATCGCCATTGATAATCGATTTTGCAACGGCCTGGGCATAATCCGGATAATCGACCGATGCCGATCCGTCAGTACCGAGATCAATCACTTCCCAGCCATTATCGGCAAGCGATTTGATGATTTGGGATTTGAGTTCAACACCACCATGATCGGCAGCGATGGCAATGGTCTTGGCTGTCATATGCGAGCCCTTGGTGAATACGTCAAACAGTAATTTGGAGCGCCTTTTAGCACATAGCTTCGTAACTGCCAACGGACAGCGGCCTTTGTGCTTAAAGTTTTAGATGGACAACTTTTGAGTGTTCACCCGATAAGGTTACTACACTTAAGGAAAGATGTTCACGCCAGTTACGTTAGAAACAGGTCAATTAAAGAAAAATAATGATATATATACCTTGATATATAGAGTCCTACACACTCCAGATCAAAATCGATGTAACAAAACATGCATCCTTCGTTCAAATCAAACCGAATTGTCTATTTTTTGATCTCAGATGCGACTTCTTTGCCTCCCATCCTAGTTTTATCCTGTTTATAAAATTTAAGTAGAATTGACATATTGAATAACAGTTTTGTTTGACTATATCTTCGAAATAATGCAAAAAGCATTGTCTATTCGTAATGACGAAGGAATTATTTTAAGATGACCGATGCTGAAAACAGCGTTCTGGACCGCGACGAACTGCTACAGATGACTGTTGATATCGTTTCTGCTTATGTCAGCAACAATGCAATTGCATCTGCACAGATTCCCGAATTGATTTCGACGATTTTCAATTCGCTTGACGATTTGCGTGAAGTCGAAACCGTTGAAGAAGAAGAGCCGTTGAAACCGGCTGTTCCAATCCGCAAATCGATTGGCGATGATTACATCATTTGCCTTGAAGACGGCAAAAAGCTCAAAATGCTCAAGCGCCATCTTCGGACAACCTATAACTTGACCCCGGAAGAATACCGGGCGAAATGGGGCCTGCCGTCAGATTATCCGATGGTTGCACCGAACTATGCCAAACAGCGTTCGCAGTTTGCCAAGAAAATCGGTCTGGGTCGCAAGGCGAAGTAAACGCCTGCCCTTTTGATCTTAAAGAAAAAGCGTCTTCGGGATTATCTGAAGACGCTTTTCTTCTATCCGGCAAGCAACAAAAAAGCCCGGCATAATGCCGGGCTTTCTGCCGATCAGAATATCTGATTAGTTGGCGTAATCGTAGCCACCGTCTTTCCATTCATAGAAGACGTAACCCGGTGCAGCAACATCGCCTTTGGCATCGAAGGAAATCGAACCAAGAACGGTGTCGAATGCATCGCCGCTGTGCAGAGCTTCGATAACAGCTTCAGAGTCGGTGGTACCGGCTTTTTCAACTGCCTGCGCCCAAGCCTGAACCGCACCATAGGTGTAAAGGGTGTAACCTTCCGGCTTGTAACCCTGACCTTCGAAGTATTTTACGAGTTCAGCGTTGCGCGGGTCTTTTTCAAGCGCCGGACCGGCGGTGAAAAGCGTGCCCGCACCGGCATCGCCAGTGATCGACCAATATTCGAGCGAGTTAAGAGCATCACCCGAAATCGCAACAGTTTCCAGACCCTGGCTGCGCATCTGACGAACGATCAGACCAAGTTCGGTGTGATAACCGCCGTAATAAAGGACATCAACGCCTTCGGATTTCAGCTTGGTCACCAGAGCCGAGTAATCTTTCTCGCCCGGGGTGATGGCTTCGTACATGACTTCTTCAACGCCAGCAGCGTTCAAGTTTTTCTTGGTCTCGTCAGCGAGACCTTTGGAATAAGCCTGTTTGTCATGAACGATGGCGATTTTCTTGTCGCCATAGTTTTCAGCAAGATATTTGCCTGCAACTTCGCCCTGCTGATCGTCGCGGCCGCAAACACGGAAAACGTTATCCATGTCACGTTCGGTCAACTGCGGGTTGGTCGAAGCCGGGGAAATCTGCACGATGCCTTCTTCGAAGTAAACTTCAGAAGCCGGGATCGATGAACCCGAGCAGAAGTGACCAGCGACAAGGGCAACACCCTTGCTGACGAGCTGGTTTGCAACAGCAACAGCCTGTTTCGGATCGCAAGCATCATCACCGATTTCGAGAACGACTTTTTCGCCGTTAACGCCACCGGCAGCATTGAGGTCTGCAACCGCTTTCTGGGCGCCCTGAGTCATCTGTTCGCCAAAGGCGGCGTACGGGCCGGTCATCGGACCAACCGTCGCGATAACGATGTCTGCTTTTGCTGCACCCATCGAGAGGACAAGCGCGGAAGCAGTTGCCAGAAGGCCGAGCTTGGTTTTCGACATAAGAGAAGTCTCCCTGTTCCAAAGGTTGGCCCCGTCACCATGACAGAACCATCTTTTCGGACCCTAAACCGGCTCGTTTTTTTGTCGATTACCGGTTTCGGCTCCCTGTACTTTAACACCCCAGAATTGGTGTGCAATAGTACTAAACACTGCATTGCCAATAATTTAGCAATGCGATGGTGACGGCGAACCGTCACCATCGAAAAGTTCAGACGTCCGCTCCTTCGCGTGCACGGAAACCGAACGGTCCCATACGCTCGTAAATCCACGGATACTGTGACAGCATCTTGTTGACCCGTGTAACACGGAAAGCAGCCGCCATGATCACAAACAGGATAACCGTATCGAAGATATATCCTGAAAACGAAAGCAACTCGCCTTCGAAGAGAGCAAAGGTCATGAAGCGGTCAGTTGCCCCCAGCAATAACGCGTAGGGGTAAAGCTGGTAAAACGGTCGCCACGTGTTGGCAATCGCCTGCCCTGTCATGAACGCGCAGAACCCCATCAGGATGACGGTCATTCCGATCGTGACACCAATGCTGGTACCTGTAATCGCTTCCATATCCGTCCTCCTAGTGACCACCCTCGAGATAAGCTGCCCGAACTTCCGGATTTGCCAGAAGTTCTGCACCAGTACCCGAGAGAGTGATGTTGCCATTGACCATCACGTAACCGCGATGGGCAAGTTTGAGTGCGTGAAACGCATTCTGCTCGACAAGGAAAACCGTTACTTTCTTCTCGCGATTGATCTTCTTGATCGTCTCGAAAATCTGTTTCACGACAAGCGGCGCAATCCCGAGAGACGGTTCGTCCAGTAAAAGCAGGCGCGGACGTCCCATAAGGGCACGACCGATTGCCAGCATCTGCTGTTCGCCGCCGGACATCGTGCCGGCACGCTGGTTGATGCGTTCCTTTAGACGCGGGAACAGATCAAACACCATTTCCAGATCCTCTTCGAAATATTTCGGATCTTGGGTGCTTGCCCCCATCTGCAGGTTTTCATAAACCGACATGCGCGGGAAAATCCGGCGCCCTTCGGGTGACTGCTGAATGCCAAGACGGCAAATCTCATGCGTTGGCATGCGACTGATATCCTGACCTTCGAACAGAATACGCCCCTTGGACGCCTGCGGTGATCCGCAGCATGTCATAAGCAAGGTTGTCTTGCCGGCACCATTGGCTCCGATCAATGTGACGATCTCGCCTTCGTTCACTTCCATATCAATGCCCTTGAGGGCTTCGATATTGCCATAGAAGGTGTGAACACCTTCAATCTTCAGCATGGACATATCGACCTGCTCCCTCGCTACGCATTCGGATCAAGATGAAGGTCGGCAGCGACTTCCGGCGGCAGTTCATCGTCTTCTTCCTCGCCGAGGTAAGCACGAATAACAGCCGGATCGTTTTTGACTTCGTCAGGATTGCCGTCAGCAATCTTTTTACCGTAATCAAGCACGATCACATGATCGGAAATCTTCATGACGACGCTCATGTCATGTTCGATCAGCAAAAGGCCGATCCCCTGATCGTCACGGATGCTTTGCAACAGAACGTTGAGCTCCGCGGACTCACGAGGGTTCAGACCCGCTGCCGGCTCGTCGAGACACAGCAAGGAAGGATTGACGCACATAGCACGCGCAATCTCGAGACGACGCTGGGAACCATAAGGCAGGTTACCGGCATTCCAGTCAGCCTGCTCGTACAGGCCAACCTTGTTAAGCCAGAACTTGGCTGTCTCAAGAGCTTCTTTCTCGGCACTGGTATAGCGACCAAGATTGAAAAGCCCCGCCAGCGAAAAGGCGGATGCCTCCATAAGCTGGTTATGCTGCGCGACAATCAGGTTTTCCAGAACGGTCATCCCCGTAAACAGACGAATATTCTGGAAAGTACGTGCAACGCCGTTGTTGCGCGGAATACGGAAACCTTCCATACGCTCCAACAAGCGCGGTCCGTCATTGGCGTAAAGCGTCAGACGTCCCTCGGTCGGAACATAGAACCCAGTAAGACAGTTGAAAACCGTGGTTTTCCCTGCTCCGTTCGGGCCGATAATTGCCGTGATCTCGCGCTTTCTTGCGGTGAACGAAAGATCATCAATGGCGACCAGACCGCCAAAGCGCATGGTGAGATGTTCGACTTCAAGCTGTACGTTGTCGGTCATTTGACTTCTCCGGCAACTTTTTCTTTCTTGCTCATATTCAGCAGAATGGTCGGGTCACGGAAAGACAGAAGACCGCGTGGACGCCACAACATGATGGCAACCATACCAGCCCCGAAAATCAGCATGCGATATTCGGCCAGTTCACGGAACATTTCCGGGAAACCAATCATCACAATCGCGGCAAGAACCACCCCGATCTGACTGCCCATACCACCCAGAACAACGATGGCAAGGATCACGGCAGATTCGAGGAAGGTAAAGCTTTCCGGACTGATAAAGCCCTGACGGGTAGCAAAGAATGCGCCGGCAAAACCGCCAAACATTGCGCCGATGGCAAATGCTGACAGCTTGGTGTTTGTCGGGTTGATACCCAGCGAACGGCAGGCGATTTCATCCTCACGCAACGCTTCCCATGCACGCCCGATCGGCAGTTTGCGCAGGCGTACAGTGACAAACGCAGTCACCAGTGCCAGCACAAGGATCAGATAATACAGGAAAATCAGGCGATGCATCGTCGAATAGTCCAGACCGAACAATTCGTTGAAGCCCATCACCCCTTCCGGCAGGCGTCGATCAAACTCGGCGAACCCAAAGAAACTCGGCCGTTCGATCGAAGAAATGCCGTCTGGCCCCCCGGTGAGATCATACCAGTTGATTAGGACAACACGGATGATCTCGCCAAATCCAAGGGTAACAATCGCAAGATAGTCCCCGCGCAGTCGTAGCACAGGGAAGCCCAAGATGATCCCGAAGCTTGCGGCGAAAATGCCAGCCAATGGCAGACAAAGCCAGAAGCTGAGATCAAAATGCTGCGACAGAAGTGCGTAGGAATAGGCACCGACCGCGTAGAACGCAACGTAGCCAAGGTCAAGCAGCCCCGCCAGACCAACCACGATGTTCAAGCCCCAACCCAGCATGATGTAGATCATGACAAGGGTTGCAAGATCGATCGCCGAACGGTTTTCACCAAACAGGAACGGGAAGATGATGAAGAATACAATCCCCAGCGCCCCGATCTTTTTGGTGTTGGTCCGGTAAGCCAACTGGATTTTGGCGGACAGCTTTGATCCGCTTTCTTCCTCTTCGGCAGTTGCCTTTTTCATGCTGAAATAGGCGATTGCAAAGACGATGGCGATAAACGCAATGGCCAGAACGATACTGGTTACACTGCTAAACGCCATATCAATGAAAACAGGGGAAGCCCAGCGGTCATCCATATCGCGGAAGCGGACAAACATTTCGAAGACTGCGACAGCTGCCACAGTAATCAGGACAGCCTGTCCGACACGCGAAATATTTTCGCGGCGAATGATCAACGCCAGTCGGCCGATGATGGTCGATATGATCGCGGTGATAACAAGATCCCAGCGAACGGCCAGTTCAAGTCCGGTTGGACGGTCAACTGTCTCAACACCCAGGATCATGACTGACATCAGCAGTGCAATGACAGCAAAGAACGCAAGTTCCTTAACAATCTCTGCACCGGAAATCCGTGAAGAAGTGATAAGAGCGGACATCAGACTTTCTCGACCTCCGGCTTACCAAGCAGACCCCACGGACGGAAAATCAGCACAAGAACCAGAATACCGAACGTTGCAACGTCCTTGTATTCGATTGTGAGATAGCCCGACCAGAACGCTTCGATCAAACCAATCAGCAAACCGCCAAGCATCGCGCCCGGAAGTGAGCCGATCCCGCCCAGAACGGCTGCAGTGAAGGCCTTAACACCGGCAAGGAAGCCGATATAGAAGTCGATCACGCCGTAATACAGGGTCACCATCATGCCAGCAACCGCTGCAAGGGCTGCACCCATGACGAAGGTCGTGGAGATCGTACGATCAACGTTGACACCAAGAAGGCCTGCCATCGTGCGATCCTGCTCACAGGCGCGCTGGGCGCGACCGAGCGAGGTTTTCGCAATCAGCGTCGAAAATACAACCATTAGCACGAAGGTCAGAACAATAATGACGATCTGCATATAGCTGAGCTGAACGTTGAAATTCGGGCTTTCCATCAGAGTGATGCCGCCCTCGATCAGTGGCTGCATCGGCTTCACGCGGGCCCCCTGCGAAATCTGAACGAAGTTCTGCAGGAAGATAGACATGCCGATGGCCGAAATCAGCGCTGCAAGACGGAATGATCCGCGCAGCGGCCTGTATGCAATCCGTTCAACGCCCCACCCGTAGATAGAGGTGAGTACCATTGACACAAACAGCATCAAAAGAAGTGTAAGCGGAAGTATACCGCTAATCCCTGCTGCCTGACAGATCAGGAACGTGATCAGGGAATGAAACGCGCCCAGCATATAGATTTCGCCGTGCGCGAAGTTGATCATACCGATGATGCCGTAAACCATCGTATAGCCGATGGCGATCAAACCGTAGATGGCTCCCAGCGTCAGACCGTTGATCAATTGTTGTAAGAAATAAGCCCAATCCATTGCACAACCTTAGATTTGGCACAGACAAACGAGGTCTTCGACCGACTGGCTGAAGGTGCAAAACAAGATACAGCTGTATTGATTGGATGAGACCAAGTCTCCCCATTGCCCCCTAGCAAACCTCCGAAGCCTCCGTCTTTTTGTTATCGGGTTTTCCCCGGTTCTAGCTTTTGGGCACGACCATTCTTATTGTGGTTCATTATCCAAAAGCGCGATTAGAGTGCAAACCTTAGACACATGAGGTCGAAGGCTGCAAGCGGCTTTGATAAATTGGTCAAAAACACCAAATCGTATTTCATTCTTAGAATAAAACACCAATGCCACCGAATGCATCGCTCTTTATATTGTATACTTTATCCTTTATTGAGGACGTATTCAAGTTTTTGTACTGCGACGCGCTTGAGTTGCTCCGGATTCCTCGAAACCGGACCGGCAACTGTCACCTCGATTCCCGTTTTTCCGTCAATTGCGGTACACCGCAGATAGTTTCCAACCTGTCTCAATTCGAAATAGATTTCACGCGGGGCATTGTTTCTTGTTGTCATTCGTCAATCCGGGAATTTCTGTATCGGTGCCTTGACCGCTAGCCAGCACAAATCTACCACTAATGCAGGCCACGGTATTCATAAAAAAACAGGCCCGGCAAATACCGGGCCTGCATACCATACCTCATAATGCCGTAACGTTACTTGTCGCCATCCAGCATTTTAACAATCGCCGAGAAATCCATCCCGCCATTCCCGCTATTTGAATAAAGCGCATACAGGCTTTCGGCCAACGCCCCCATTGGTGTTGTCGCACCAGACGATGCCGCAGCCTGCTGTGCAAGCTTCAGGTCTTTGAGCATCATGTCCACAGCAAATCCCGGCTGATAATCGCGATTTGCCGGCGACGTCGGAACCGGCCCCGGTACGGGACAATAACTCGTCAGGGACCAGCACTGACCAGATGCTTTTGACGAAATATCAAACAGCTTCTGCGCATCCAGTCCCAGACGCTTGGCAAGCATGAAGGCTTCGGATACCGCAATCATGCTAACGCCAAGCACCATGTTGTTACAAATCTTTGCCGCCTGCCCGGCCCCGCTGGTGCCAGCATGAATGATATTGCTGCCCATTCCTTCAAGAACCGGCTTCGCGCGATCAAAATCACCATCATCGCCGCCGACCATGAATGTCAGAGTTCCGGCGGTCGCCCCTGCAACCCCACCAGAGATCGGCGCGTCAACGGCACCAAGACCTTTGGCCTTCGCCAGCTCGGCCGCTTTGCGCGCAGCATCAACTTCGATGGTGGAGCTATCAATCAAAAGAGTGCCCGCCTTGGCATTGGCAACCACGCCATCTGGCCCGTCATAAACCGATAGCACGTGTTTGCCAGCAGGAAGAACCGTGACAACGAATTCGACATCCTTTGCAGCGTCGGCAACCGTTGATGCCTTGGTTGCACCTTCTGTAACCGCCTTGCTTACCGCGGCTTCGGACAAATCAAAAACCTTCAGCGCGTGTCCGGCCTTGATCAGGTTGGCCGCCATCGGCCCACCCATATTTCCCAGGCCGATGAAACCGATTTTCGCCATTTGGAGTCTCCTCTGATTTCTCGATGATCGAGATTCTATTTTGATTTCTATCAGTTACAGAACCAGTCAGAACTGCAACTTCAACTCTTTATCTTCAGGTAAAAGGTCAAAATATGCCGCCACATCGCGCGGATCGACCTGACCAATATCGGCATGTTGCCATTTCGGACTGTGATCCTTGTCAACAATCACCGCACGGACCCCTTCGAACAGATCGGGCATACGAACGGTGCGCTGTGACAAACGGAATTCCATCGCCAGATCCTGCTCCAGCGTCATGTCGCGTCCCTGACGGATCTGTTCGAACGTCACGCAAACGGCAATTGGCGATTTGCTTCGCAGTATTTTGGCCGTTTCTTTGGCAAAATCAGTCGAAGACGCATCAAGTGCGGCAAAAATATCTGCCACCCTATCTGCACCAAACAGCTTGTCGATCTCGGTGCGTAGGGTATTCAGAAGCCCCTTTTCACCTTTTACATGATGATCATCCAGAACTTTCTTCACCGCAGCAAACGGATCATTCCCGCCTTCTATGGCCGACAGATCCGACTTCAGCGCGGTAATATTTTCGCTATTCACATTATGGGTTGCCAAGTCGGCATAAAGGCAATCTGCGGCCTTTATCCGGGCCCCCGTCAAACCAAGATAGAGGCCGATCTGCCCTGGGCAGCGGGACAGAAAATATCCGCCCCCGACATCGGGGAAAAACCCGATCCCGGTTTCCGGCATGGCAAACAATGTGCGTTCCGTCACCACCCGGAAATGCCCATGCACCGAAACCCCGACGCCCCCGCCCATCGTAATGCCATTCATCAAGGCAATATAAGGCTTGGGATATGTGGCAATGTAATTATTCAGGTAGTATTCCCGCCGATAGAAAGCATCAAGCAGCGCATCGTCATCACGTTTTCGCGCGTCATAAAGTCCGCGAATGTCGCCACCGGCACAAAAGGCCTTTTCACCTGCCCCTTCGATCACGATTGCAACAACCGTCGCATCGTTTTCCCATTCACGAAGTTGGGCTGTGATCGCATCAACCATCGGCAGATCAAGCGCATTCAATGCCTTGGGCCGGTTTAACAGGATATGACCGATGGCCCCGTCTTTCGAGAAAACAACGGATGCCTCATTGCCATGCGATGGACTTGTCGCGTTTTCGCTACTCATAAATCAATCCTTTAACGCGGCACGTGAGATGATCAGGCGCATGATTTCGTTGGTGCCTTCCAGAATCTGGTGAACCCGAAGATCGCGCAGAAGTCTCTCAATCGGATATTCGCGGATATAGCCATATCCACCGTGAAGCTGCAGCGCTTCATTACAGACCCTGAACCCGATATCCGTGCCGAAACGTTTCGCCATAGCGCAAAACTGTGTTGCATCCGGTGCCTTGTTGTCCAGTTTCCAGGCTGCTTTGTGCAACATCAACCGTGCCGCCTCAAGCTCGGTCACCATGTCAGCATATTTGAACTGCAATGCCTGAAACTGATCGAGTGTCTTGCCAAACTGCTTGCGGACCTTCATATGATCGCGCGCATGATCCATCGCGGCACGTGCGCCGCCAATAGAACAGGCCGAGATATTAAGCCGTCCGCCATCAAGCCCCATCATGGCGAATTTGAAGCCCTCGCCTTCGTCGCCCAACCGGTTTTCGACCGGAACTTTGCAGTTGCTGAAAATGACGGCGGATGTCGGCTGGCTGTTCCAGCCCATTTTTTCTTCCAGCTTGCCAAATGACAGGCCTTCGGCATCCTTCGGGATGATAAAGGTCGAAATGCCCTTCGGACTGTCATCACCGGTTCGCGCCATGACGATATAAACATCACTGCGCGATCCGCCCGAAATAAATGCCTTTTCGCCATTCAGGATATAGTGATCTCCTTCGCGAACAGCACGGGTGCGAAGTGCCCCTGCATCCGATCCTGCCCCCGGCTCTGTCAGGCAATAACTGGCGAAATGTTCCATGGTGACAAGTTTCGGAAGATATTTCTGGCGCTGATCTTCATTCCCGAAACGGTCAATCATCCAGCACGCCATGTTGTGGATCGAGATGTAGGCAGCCGTTGACGGACATGCGCTTGCCAGTTCTTCGAAAATTACCGCGGCATCCAGACGGCCAAGGCCCGATCCCCCGACATCTTCGCGCGTATATATGGCGGCAAAGCCAAGTTCGGCCGCCTTGCGAAGGGTTTCTTCGGGGAAAATGTGGTTTGCATCCCATTCGCCCGCATAGGGTGCCATTTCGTTTTGCGCGAAATCGCGGGCTGCCTGTGCAAATGCCTGCTGGTCTTCAGACAGGTTGAATTCCATTGGATCGCCGCCTCTGAATGTTTTGGTATTTTCCCTTTACGTAAACGTGAATTCGGACCTTTGTCAATTCATTCGGTATAACAGTACCGAATTATGTGAATGTATTCTGATCGGGCTTTCTTATTCCGTCATTTGCGGATTTTTCATCCATCTTCTTGTCGCCATGGCGCGAATATGCGTTACTTCCGCAAAATCAATACAACCTATAATCAGGGGAAACGACATGACAGGATCATCCAAACCGGAAACCATCGTTTTACATGCAGGATATCGTGCTGACCCGGCCACCGGCTCGGTTGCGGTACCGTTATATCAAACGACCAGTTATCAGTTCCGCGATACACAGCATGCGGCTGATCTCTTTGCCCTCAAGGAGCTCGGCAATATATACACCCGCCTGATGAATCCGACCAATGATGTGCTGGAACAGCGCATTACAGCCCTTGAGGGCGGTGCCGCGGCGGTTGCCGTCGGCTCCGGTCAGGCGGCATCAACTTTTTCCGTGCTTAACATCGCCCAGGCTGGCGACAATATCGTCAGTTCGACGGATTTGTATGGCGGTACATGGAACCTGTTTGCCAATACGTTCAAACAGATGGGAATCGAAGTACGCTTTGCCGATCCATCCGACCCGGAAAACTTCCGACGCCTGACGGATGATAAAACGCGCGCCTATTACGCCGAAACCCTGCCAAATCCCAAGCTTCATGTTTTCCCCATCCGCGAGGTGGCCGATATTGGCGACGAGCTGGGTGTTCCGTTGATCATGGACAATACCGCCGCGCCGGTGCTGTGCCGCCCCATCGATCATGGCGCGACCATTGTCATGTATTCGACCACCAAATTTATCGCTGGCCACGGTACGTCTGTCGGCGGGATTGTCGTCGATTCAGGCAAGTTTGACTGGGAAAAACATGCAAAACGCTTCCCGTTGCTGAACGAACCGGACCCCAGCTATCACGGTGCGGTCTGGACGCAGGCCGTCAAACCGATTGGCCCGGTTGCCTATGCGATCAAACTGCGCTGCACATTGCTGCGCGATGTTGGTGCGGCCGCCTCGCCATTTAACTCGTTCCAGACCATTCAGGGCATGGAAACACTGCCGCTGCGTATGGAACGCCATTGCGAAAACAGCGCCAAGGTCGCCGATTTCCTGTCCACACATCCAAAGGTCACCAAGGTGATCTATCCCGGCAAACAGGATGGTGAAAGCCGCCGCCGTGCCGATACTTATCTTAAGGGCGGGTATGGATCACTTATGGGGTTTGAGCTTGCGGGCGGCAAAGCAGCTGGTGAGAAATTCATCAACAGCCTTGGCCTGTTTTATCATGTCGCCAATATCGGCGACACCAGATCGCTTGCCATTCATCCGGCTACGACCACGCACAGCCAGCTTTCCGAACAGGATCGTATTTCATCTGGCGTGACGGACGGTTATGTCCGCCTGTCGATTGGTATCGAACATATCGATGACATTCTTGCCGATCTGAAACAGGCACTCGATAAAGCCTGAGCCATCACATCGTTGAATCTGAAACCGGTCCTGTTTGCACGGGGCCGGTTTTTTATTGACCATTTTTCCGATCAAAGGTAAACGCGCATTGTCGGCAAAACATGCAAAACAGGCAAATCGATGTCGAGTGTCAATTCGCGCCAGCGTGAAATCGAAAAACTCCTTCACAGCCAGGGCACAGTTCATATTCATGACCTGTCTGCTCTTTTTCATGCATCCTTGGACACCATTCGACGCGACCTGCGCCAGATGGAAGATGCCGGAAGTCTTCGGCGTATTCATGGCGGTGCCACCTTGCCAAGCACTGCCCGCGAAGGATTTCATGACCGGGCACAGGATTTAAAGCCGGAACGCTCCGAAATCGCGCGCAAGGTCGCCTATGACCTTGTTCCGGATCATGGTGTGGTCTTTTTTGATAGTGGCACGACCATCTATGAAGTCGCCCGGCATTTGAAGCCGTCATTTTCCGGCACCGTGATCACGGTCAATCCCCTGATTGCCGTGGAACTGGCCAATCATCCGAATGCGAACATCATCATGATTGGCGGGATGGTTCTGAAACGTGATCTGGCGATCTGCGGACCGACGGCCATTGATGAAATACGCAACTATAATGCCGATCTTGTGCTGCTGGGCACCTGCGCCCTTCATCCTGAACTGGGTTTGACCACCAGCACAACCGAAGAACGCGCGACCAAGGCGGCCATGCTGGCACAATCTGCCGAAGCGATTGCCGTCACAACTGCCGACAAACTCGAAACCAGCTTGCCATTCAGGGTCTGTGACCTTGATGCGATTTCACATCTGGTAACAGGCAGGAAGCTGTCGAGCGGATATCTGAACAACTATACCGAACGCGGGATCAATGTGATCCTCGCCTGACGGAGGCCGAGCCCCAAATGCCTATCTCCAACCAGATTGCCCACAACCGGATCCGTGCCATTTTCTTTTTGCATGGTGCCGCCTTTTCAAGCTGGGTCCCGCATATTCCGCTGGTGCAGGAACGCCTTGGCTTTGGTCATGATGACCTTGGCGCCATCTTGCTGGCCGCCGCGGTTGGCGTTCTTGCCGTCATGCCTGTTGCCGGTCGGCTTTCGGACAAGTTTGGCAGCGAACGCGTCGCACGCTATTCCGGGATTGCTTATTTCATTGCCGTTGGCATTCCCGTCTTCATGCCAAGCTTTATGTTGATTGCGATTGCCATGTTCGCACTCGGCTTTTTTGGCGCGTTCCTTGATATATCGATGAATGCCAATGGCCTGAATGTTGAACGGGCCAAGAAACGCAGCGTCATGTCAGGCCTGCACGGTTTCTGGAGCCTTGGGGGCTTTGCCGGTGCTGGAACGACGGCGGCATGGTTTGCCCTGCCCTTGCCGGTTGAATGGCACCTTCCCGTCATGCTGACCCTGTTTCTGATTTTGCATCTGATCCTTCAGCGTCAATTGCTGCCTGATGCCGCCGTTCCCCATCCTGCCCAAACGCATGAAGGATCATCGGCCAAACAGCGCGCGATGTTTCTGACCCTTCTTCCATTTGGGGCCTGCGCCTTCATCGGCCAGTTTGGCGAGGGCGTGATTACCGACTGGGCGACGGTTCTGATGAATACGGAACTCAATTCCGGCCCGACGATGGCCGCTGTCGGCTTTGCCTGCTATTCGGCGACCATGGCCATTACCCGCCTGTCGGGCGACTGGCTGGTTACGAAATTTGGTCGACCGCAAATCCTGCTGTCCAGTTCGGCATGTGCGTCTTTTGGCCTGTTTGTTCTGGCACTTGCGCCACATTACGTCGTTGCCTGGATCGGGTGTGCCGTCGCCGGGATTGGGTTGGCCGTCATCCTGCCGCTTCTGATTTCTGCGGCGGCCGAGGCAAGTGGCAGAAGCGGCGGTGCCGTCGTTTCAACCATTGCGGCAACCGGTTACACCGCCTTGATGGCCGGGCCACCGGTTATTGGGGCGATTGGTCAACAGCTTGGACTGGTTACGGCTTTTGTCCTGACAGCAAGTTTTCTGGCCTTGATCATACCGGTTTATATGCTGACCATGCGTAAACGCCTTTATCGCGCCAGCAATAGTTGATCCGCCGTCAATTCTGTCCCATAAATTGTCACCTCATTTCTGAATTCAGAATGCCGCCCCACTGACAAGAGAACAGATCATGGCCAAAACAGTCACCTATGGCACTTTCCCGCGCACCCGCCTTCGCCGTACCCGCATGAGCGACTGGTCGCGTCGCATGGTGGCGGAAACCCGATTGACCGCACATGATCTGATCCTGCCGGTATTTGTGATTGACGGCAAAAATGAACGGACACCGATCCCGTCGATGCCCGGTGTCGAACGACAAAGCGTTGACGTGCTTGTTGAAACGGCAAAACATGCCGAAAAGCTTGGCATCCCTGCCCTTGCGCTTTTCCCGTATATTGATGCCAGCCTTAAAACCAAGGATGCGCGCGAAGCATATAATCCCGACAACGTGGTTTGCCGCGCGACAAAGGCGATCAAAGACGCCTGCCCCAATCTTGGTGTCATCACCGACGTTGCCCTTGATCCGTTCAATGCGGATGGTCAGGACGGGATCGTTATTAACGGTGAGATCCTTAATGACGAAACGACCGAGGCCCTTGTGCGCCAGGCACTGGTTCAGGCACAGGCCGGATGCGATGTCGTCGCCCCGTCCGACATGATGGATGGCCGTATCGGTGCCATTCGTGATGTTCTGGAATCCGAAGGGCTTAAAAAGGTTCAGATCATGGCCTATGCGGCAAAGTACGCATCGTCCTTCTATGGCCCGTTCCGCGATGCAATCGGATCGGCTTCGGCCCTTGGCAAGGCGGACAAGAAGACATACCAGCTTGACCCCGCCAACAGCAGCGAAGCGATGCGCGAAGTCGCCTATGATCTGGAAGAAGGCGCAGACTCCGTCATTGTGAAACCCGGCCTTCCGTATCTCGACGTTCTGTATCGGGTTCGCGAGGAATTTGGCGTCCCTGTTTTCGCCTATCAGGTGTCAGGTGAATACGCCATGCTGCGTGCTGCGGCCCAGAACGGTTGGCTTGACTACCTTGGCTGCGCCATTGAAACGCTGTCCTGTTTCAAGCGTGCCGGCGCGTCAGGAATTCTGACATACAGTGCAATTGACGTTGCCGAGGCCATTTAACAAGGGAACTTTTTTCCACTTTTCCGCAAAAAGTTCTTGATTTGTTCTTTTTGTTGTGGCATAAAGATAAAGTCAACAGGACAAATGGGTCCGGAGACAAAACCCGCAAAGCGTGATTCGCTTTTGCGGGTTTTTTGCGTTTCGGGCGGCAAAGACAGGAATGGGATGATGATGGAGCAGCGATCTGATCGTCTGAAAGGACGACGGCAGTATCGCCAAAGGGGCATCACTGGCGCATGGAAAAGTCATTACGGCGGTGGTGCGTTCGGGCCGTGAGGCCACCGGAAATTACGAAAAACTGTGGTTTATCATGACGGGAGAGATGTGCCCTTGGGGCAAGGGTGTTTGTTCGGGGCAGCGAGAGCCGGGCTGAGGTCAGCCCATCCCGCCGCGACCCAACCGATCGGTGAAGTCTGGCAATGCCGAGGATCAGCAGGCCCGAATTGCGTCTGCATTGGATCGGCTGGCTGAATTGGTAGGCTTGGCGATGGGGCCGATGGATCATTCGGAGATGCCGAAAGGCTGGTCATCAATGGCGGGAGGTGTGCCTGCCGTGCGATAACGCCTTCGTCCTTGGGGCGAGGTGCGCTTGCAGTGTCCATCGAGAGCCCGCGGCGTTTGTTCGGGGCAGCACGGACTGGGGCGTGGTCGGTCTGGTGCAATCCAGTTCTATCCAGCCCAGCCCCGTCCGGCCTACCCGGTCGGTGGCGTTTGGCGATGCAGAGGGCAGCAGGGTTCACGGGCTGGATTGGATTGGATTGGATTGGATTGGTGGCGGGGCCGATGGTTCGTTCGGACGTACCGAAAGGTCGGTCATCGATGGCGGCTTGTGGGATTGACTGGATTGGTTTGTCGGTTGATCAAAATCGTCATTCCGGGCGAAGCGAAGGGCAGACCCGGAATCCATGCCCTGTTGCATGAGGCTGGATTCCCAGCGTTGCGGGAATGACGATCAGGTCGGGAGTACCTTGTCAGCGGGCCTTTTTTGCCGGGGCGTTTTATCCATTATCAGGCACAGCAGGCTTCGCTTTTGGCACCTGACACGTCAATGCCATGACCAATCGCGCGCGCACAGAAATGCGGGCGCAGACCCGATTTTTCAAACAGGCTTTCGATATCGTCCTGGCCGTCAAGGAACCCACCCTGATGCACCAGAAGTGTCTTGATGCCTGCCGCCAGTCCACCCAGCACATCGGTATGGATCGTATCACCCACCATCAGAACACGGTCCCGACTGATATCCGGGTGACGACGCAGGACTTCATCAAACACGTGGCCATAGGGTTTGCCAACGCAATCCGGTATCACGTTGCAACGATCCGCTGCCTTATGGGCGAAATATCCGGACTCAACCGACAGGAATGCCCCCATCGGCGCACAGATATCGGGATTGCCAACCAGAATGGGGCGCGGATTGGCCGCAAGGCTTTCTTCCAGATGATTCTGCTGGATATCGGACCAGTTTTCAGAATCAATAAGAACAAAACCGTCAACCGCATCATAAAGCGCGCGATCCGCGCCAAGCGGTTTCACCCTGCCCGGCAGGATATCAAATGGCCAGTGAACCGGTGCCATGGCCCCCCAATGGGACAGGTCCTTGTAAGTTTCCATCATCGGGGCGACGAATTGCTGGCTGCTGATCAGGTTTGTCGTGTTGAAATCAAACCCGCGCCCACGGTGCCGTGCCAGAATTGCCTCGGCTGAACTCGATGCATCATTGGTGACAACGGCAAGTTTCTTTCCCGATTTCTGAAGGGCGGCCACCGTTTCGACCGCGCCGGGAATGGCTTGCGCGCCGCTATTGAGCACACCGAAAGCATCAAACACGATCAGATCAAACTGATCCGCGATTTCCAGAAGATTCCCGACATACTGCGTTTTCGCAGGAACAGATGCCGGATCAACCTGCGGCAAACGCGGGGCATATTGCAGATAAGCTGCAATTGCCTGCTCAAAGCTGAGCTTCGGGCGGTTGATACTCATCTGTCCGTGTCTCCTGTCCGATAGAAAGCCATCCGTGAATTCGCCTGAAGGCATTAATCCGGATATGTTCATATGAAAATCGCGATTGCTGTTGTAGCGGTTCCGCCCTCAATTGGAAAGCGATTGGTAATTTAATTAGCTATGCACTGAAAACATAGTAATAAACAACGAAGCAAATCTGTATTATGACGTTATTTAAGCGTTTTCGTTGCAAAAACATGACTTTCTGCGCTTTCCAGTCGCCAGCCATGCAAAAAACGCATTGGATTTCACAATCAACCGGGCGTAGTTTGCATTCACGAAATAAAAACGATGTATCGACTGGTTGATGCGAAAAAATGCAGATGATCATTCGGTACATATTAAGCAGACCGACACGTCAAACCAGTTAACTATTCCTTGATGGAATATCTTCGGTGAGCACATGCCGGTTATCTGAATGACAGCGCCAATTTGAAATTGGCCGGTTTGAAATAGGTGATGAAATGATCGTAACCAAGATTTTTGCTTTCCTGCGCGCCCTTCGTGTTCAGTACCAGACCCAGACTGCGCTCCGTAAACTTGATGCACGTGAGCTGGCAGATATCGGCCTGAACCGTGACATGATTGATGATGTCGCACATCGCGTTGCTTTCGGTCGCTAAGCCAGACCGTAGCCGTCCAAAGAAAAGCCCCGGCATTGATTGCCGGGGCTTTTCCTGTTTTCGGGATAATGCGCTGACAGGGCAAGTTGCTCCCCTCGCCCCGTTCTAGTTGGCAAATATGGCTTTGTAATCCTCGCGCAGGATATTCTTCTGTACTTTTCCCATCGCATTGCGTGGAAGCTCGGACACGAAGAAAACGCGCTTGGGCACTTTGAAATTGGCAAGCTGCCCCTTGATGGCATTCACCACATCGTCTTCGGACAGTTTATCGCTATTGCGGACGATGACGGCGACAACCGCTTCGCCGAAATCCGGATGCGCGACACCGATCACGGCACTTTCGACAACACCATCCATCTTGTCGATGACCGTTTCGATTTCTTTGGGGTAAACATTAAACCCGCCGGAAATCACAAGATCCTTGGCGCGACCAACGATATGGACATATCCCTTGGCATCGATCTTGGCGATGTCGCCGGTAATGAAGAACCCGTCCTCGCGGAATTCCTCGGCCGTCTTTTCCGGCATTTGCCAGTATCCGGCAAAAACGTTCGGTCCTCGTGCCTCCAGGACACCGATCTCGTCGGTTCCAAGCACGTTACCCTTTTCGTCACAGACCCGAACTTCCACATCCGGCAGGGCCGGGCCGACCGTATGCACGATCCGCTCGCCATTTAACGGGTTGGACGTTGCCATTCCCATTTCAGTCATGCCGTAACGTTCCAGCAACGCCTTGCCGGTCCGCTCCCTGAAGGCCACGAAGGTTTCGGGCAACAGGGGTGCCGATCCTGAAATGAACAGCCGCATACCCGATGTCACATCGGCATTGAAATCATCACCAGATAACAGCCGGACATAGAATGTCGGTACCCCCATCATGACGGTACTGCGCGGCAGCAGCGCCACGACCTGATCGCGGTCGAACTTCGGCAGGAAGAACATTTTCGATCCCGACAGCATCACGCAATGACACGCAATGAAAAGCCCGTGCGTATGGAAAATCGGAAGCGCGTGCAGAAGAACGTCGTCCGGACCAAAGCCCCAAAGCTTTTCCAGGGTCGCGGCATTTGACCACAAATTGGTCTGGGTCATCATGGCGCCCTTTGGCTTGCCTGTCGTGCCAGAGGTATAAAGAATGGCGGCAAGTTCATCATCAGCACAGGCAACCGGGGCAAATTCGGCCGGGAAATCCGCCGCCTGACTGATCAGCGTCCCCTCGCCCGATGTGCCAAGCGTTAAAACCTTTTCAACGCGCTGTGCGTCGGCAATTGCCGTTACCTCATCTTCGCGATGCGGCTGGCAGACGAAAATGACCGGTGCCGCGTTCCCCATGAAATAGGCAAGTTCGCCTGCCTGATATGCGGTATTCAGCGGCAGATAGACCAGACCTGCGCGGATACAGCCCAGATAAAGGAACAGGGCTTCGGGGGATTTATCGACCTGAACCGCGACGCGATCACCTTTTTTGGCACCAAGGGCCGTCAAAAGCCCGGCAATACGTGCGGACGCCGCATCGGCATCACCGTAACTGTATGTTGTGCCCTCTGCCGTTTCGGTCAGGACCTTGGACAGGTCGGATGGAAAGCGGCTTTGTATGCGCATGAAAAGGCTGTTGGTCACGGCGTATCTTCCCTGTTTTCGGATCTTGTGCCGGGCATTCATGCTGCCCGTGTCATAACGGGCAGCATAGTGCACACAAGAATATCCGCAAACAAGTACTGTTTTACCGCTATGGCCGGTTGTGATCAGCCGACCTGCGGAAATTCGCCATCAATGAACGGGAATGTTTCGCCAACCGTCACCAGCAGTTCCGGGTAAAATCCGTTGAAATGGGTGGCCAGTGCGTTGCTGTAAGCACCGATATGCCCAAATTCGATCCAGTCCCCTTCACGGATGTCGGCTGGCAGGGTCACCGTTGCCGGAAGCACATCCATATTGTCGCAGGTCGGGCCATAGATCGTGAAATCAAGAGTATCATCTTCGTTGAAATCGCCGCCAATTCGCATCGGCCGGACCGGGAAGCGCAACTGTCCGGTAACAGCTTCGGAAAGGCTGCCATATACACCGTCATTGATGAAGAGCTGATCTTCCTTGCGCAGATGTACCTGCGTGATCAGTGACACACCACTCGACACCAGCGCCCGGCCCGGTTCGCACATAAAGGTGGTATCGGGCAGGCCAAGCCAGCGGATGCAGTCCTTGATTTCTTCCATGAAGACCTCAAGCCCCGGTGCGCGCTGGTTCATATATTGGCCGGGGAACCCGCCACCCACATCGATATAGCGAACTTTGACCCCGGAAAAATCGACAACCTGCCGGATCAGTTCAACAGCAATGCGATACCCGTTCGGCGTCGTGCATTGCGAACCGACATGGAAACAAAGCCCGGCGGTATAGCCGTATCCATCGACCTTTTTCAAAAGTTCCGATGCCGTCATCGGACGTGCACCGAACTTTGCCGAAAGGTTATAGGCCGCCCCTGCCGGCGGGGTTGCCAGGCGGACATGAATGACCAGATCGGTCTCGCCGTCGGTTTCAGCGCGGACTTTTTCCAGTTCATCCTCGGTATCGATCACGTAATGCTTTACGCCGAAAACGCGGTGCGCACTGCGAATGGCGTCCCGGCTTTTGACCGGATGCATGAAATAGACATTCATGCCCGGAAACTGGCGGCGGACCAGGGCAATTTCCTCGGGCGAGGCGGTATCGAAATGGCGAACACCGCCTTCGTGCAGGTAGCGCATGATTTCCGGATGCGGATTACATTTGACCGCATAAAGGACATTGCCGGGAAACATATCGACAAACCGTTTGGCCGATTCACGCAGGATGTCGGGGCGCAGGCAGTAAACCGGATATGATGGCTTAAGTTCACGGACAACATCAAACGTCGTGTCGAAATGGCGCGGCATGGGTATCCCCTTGTCCTTACGGAATTGTATCTGTGGCGCATTCACAATCGGGAATGCCGCCCGCGTTTAATTAGGGTCATGACTCTAACCCTATCAATCCTGCTCCTGACTGTCATGCCTAACATGGTGAAAGGACCTTGCCTTTCCGGTATCGGATCGATAAATTGGTAAAACAATACCGAATAACCACTTATTTTGCGATGCAGCCATAAAACGGGCGCGCAGCTATATGACAGGGAGCCTGAAATGTCTATCGAACCCGTGCTTGATCCCCATAAACTGGTTAAGGAACTCGATCGCCGTCACCTGATCGACGGGGAACTTGTGCCTGCCAAAAATGGCAAGAATTTCGACGTGCTGAACCCGGCAACCGGCAAGGTCATTGCGCAGGCTGCCGAAGGTGATGCCGATGACGTCGATTTCGCGGTTTCGGTGGCAAAGAAGGCCCAGAAGGATTGGGCGAACCGCCCTGCCCGCGAACGCGGCAAACTGGTGGCGGAATGCGGACGTATCCTGACCCAGCATGTTGAGGAACTCGGCCGTCTGGTCGCGCTTGAATCAGGCAAGGCCCTGCGTACCGAGAGCCGGGTCGAGGCATCGGTTCTTGCCGACATGTTCACCTTCTTTGGTGGCCTTGCTTCGGAACTGAAGGGCGAAACCATTCCGTTCAACCCGAACATGATGACCCTGACGACACGTGAACCGGTTGGCGTTGTTGGTGCGATCATTCCCTGGAACGTGCCGCTTCTCCTGATGGCGATCAAGGTTGCCCCGGCATTGGTCGCAGGCAACACCGTTGTCGTTAAATCGGCCGAAGACACCCCCTTTACCGTCCTTCGCGTCTGCCAGATCATGCAGCAGATTCTGCCAAAGGGTGTTCTGAATATCCTTTCCGGCTTTGGTCCGGGATGCGGCGGCCCGCTGGTTGCGCACAAGGATGTCAAAAAGGTTTCCTTCACCGGATCGGTCGAAACCGGTCGTACGGTTTACCGCGCGGCGGCCGAAAAGCTGATCCCGGTCACGCTGGAACTGGGTGGTAAATCCCCGATGATCGTGATGGGTGATGCCGATCTGGACAAGGCCATCGCAGGCGCAATTGGCGGTATGCGCTTTACCCGTCAGGGCCAGAGCTGCACGGCGTCGTCGCGCATTCTGGTTCATGAAAGCCTGCATGACGAGTTTGTCAGCCGCCTTCTGGCCAAGGTCAACACCCTTAAAATGGGTGATCCGCTGGACGAGGAAACCGATATCGGCACCATCATCAACCGCAAACAGCGTGACAAGGTGTGCGGTTATATCGAGATCGGCGAGGAAGAAGGTGCGACCAAAAATGAACTCAGCGCCCTTCCGACCGATCCGGCACTTACAGACGGCATGTTTGTCCGTCCGGTCGTCTTTACCAATGTCAAACCCGATGCCCGGATTGCCCGCGAAGAAATCTTTGGCCCTGTTGCCTGCGTGTTCAAGTTTAAAACCTTTGACGAGGCGATCGAGCTTGCCAATGACAGCGACTTTGGCCTTGCCGCAACCGTCTGGACCAAGGACCTCAAAACCGCACTGACGGCAACCAAACGGCTTGAAGCAGGCTTTGTTCAGGTCAACCAGAACCTTGTCGTTCAGCCAAACCTGTCATATGGCGGCGTAAAGCTCTCGGGACTTGGCAAGGAAGCATCGCTTGAAAGCATGCTTGAACATTTCACGCACAAGAAAACCATCATCATGAATATGGAATAACCCTGCCCGCGTTCCCAAACCGGCCGGGTTGCAACATTTGCAACCCGGCTTTTTTGTTTGCAAACTTGACCTTGCGCGCCTAATCCGCAAAGCTGCATCACGATTAACGATCCATAACCCGAAAGAACATGGCTATGTCTGCTTGCCTTGACATCCTCGCATCGCATCCCCGTCCGACGCTTCGTGCCGGTGCGATGGCCATGATTATCGGGATTTCCGCCCTGCGAATGTGATCCCTGTCATCCGCGGATGACAGGCTTGGTTAAACATCCGAATTTTGCCCACACATGATAAAATGCCAGCACGCCATATATAAAAAGGCGACTGGCCGCAGGAGTATGGAAATGACCGTTTCCTATCACGACATCGTACGCGCATCCGGCTTGCTCGAAGGTATCGTCAGCAAAACGCCATTGGTGAAATCGCAAACACTTTCAAGAATTTGCGAGGCGGAAGTTCACCTAAAACTTGAAAATCTGCAATATACGGCATCCTTCAAGGAACGCGGCGCCTATGTCAAACTTGCCAGCCTGACGCCCGAGGAACGCGCGAAAGGCGTCATTGCCGTATCGGCAGGCAACCATGCGCAAGGCGTGGCCTATAACGCCAAACGCCTTGGTATTCCGGCAACCATTGTCATGCCGAAAAACACGCCCTTTACCAAGGTCCACCACACCCGTTCACACGGGGCGGAAGTTGTCCTTAAAGGCAGTGTTTTCGCCGAAAGCCTTGAAGCTGCATCGAAAATTCAGGAAGAACGCGGCCTGACCTTTGTGCATCCGTTTGATGATCCGCATATCATTGCCGGTCAGGGGACTGTTGGACTTGAAATCCTTAATGATGGGGCGGATATCGACACCATCATCGTGCCAATCGGCGGCGGCGGCCTTGCGGCCGGTATTGTCACGGCGATCAAGGCCCGACGTCCGGATATCGAGGTGATCGGGGTCGAGACCAATCTTTATCCTTCGATGTATGAAGGCATCAAGGGCTTGCCGCTTTCCGGTGGTGGTGTGACGATTGCCGAAGGCATTGCGGTCAAGCAGCCCGGTGGCCTGACCCTCGAAATCTGCAAGGAAAAGCTTGATGATGTGCTGCTGGTCGAGGAAAGCTCGATCGAGCGCGCCATTCAGATGCTGATCGAGATCGAGAAAACCGTTGTCGAAGGTGCTGGTGCGGCCCCTCTTGCGGCCCTTCTTGACCATCATGACCGTTTCAAGGGCAAGAAGGTTTGCATGATTGTCAGTGGCGGCAATATCGATACACGCCTTCTGGCGCAGGTCCTGATGCGCGGTATGGCGCGTGAAGGCCGCCTTGTGCGTGTGCGTATCGAAATCCCGGATGTGCCGGGCGCACTTGCAACCATCAGCGCGCTGATTGGTGACGCCGAAGCCAACATCATTGAAGTGTACCATCAGCGCCATTTCTATGACGTTCCGGCAAAGCAGACAGACGTTGATATGGTTCTCGAAGTCAGAGACACCACTCACGCGGAACAGGTCATCGAAAAACTGACGGGTGCCGGGTTTGGCAGTCGCCTTCTGGGCAACACATCGCTCGACTAAAAAGCATCAGGGCCAGCGACAGCGTCGTTGGCCCTTTGATCATTCCCCGAGGGAGTGGTAGCGGCCGCCATAATAAAGAAGCGGATCGCCGGTATTCCCCATCGAAATATCCTGCACATGCCCGACAATGATGCTGTGGTCCCCGCCATCGTGAATTGCATGTCGCTTGCAGGAAAATGTCGCAAGATTACCGGTCAGCTTTGGCACACCATGACAATCATCTTCAAAAACAAGGTCTTCCCAACGGTCCTGGACCGGTGATGAAAACAGATCAGACAGGTCACGTTGATCCCGATTGAGGATATTGATGCAGAAACGGTCACATTCACCTGCAAACAAAGAATGTGTGGCTGCGCGCTGATCTACCGAAAACAGGACCAGCGCCGGATCAAGTGACACCGACGCAAACGAATTGATCGTAATGCCTGCTTTTGCGCCATTGTTGGCCCGTGCCGTAACAACAGCAACACCGGTTGCAAATTGCCCCAGACAGTCCCGAAAATCGCGCGATGAAAATGACATATTGAAGAATGCTCTTGCTGATAAAACCTATTAGACATGACCTGCGTACAGGATCAGGGAAAATGGCGGGAAAAACTTGTGCTGTCAAACCCCACGCGACAGCGTTTTAAACGCTATATTAATAAGATTAAAAGTTAATATGGATCATATAGTTGCAGGTGTCGTATCCCAAAATCAGCCAATGCGAATTTCGCCGAGCCGTTTCAGGATGAGTTACTTGTGAAAATTTATGGGGTAGCGGGGAATACATAATGTTTCTGATTATTGGTTACGTTATCGTAATCGGTGCCGTCCTGGGTGGTTATCTTCCGCATGGTGAGTTTGGCGTACTTGTTCAGCCGCTTGAGGTTCTGATCATTTTCGGCGCGGCTTTCGGTACGTTTCTGATTGCCAACCCGCTAAGCATCCTTAAAAAATCCATCGCTTATACGATCCGGGCGCTAAAAGGGCCGAAGAAGAAAGCGGCTTATCTTGAATTGCTGATTTGCCTTTATGCCGTATTCCGGCTTGCCAAATCGAAGGGCGACCTTGCCCTTGAGAGCCATGTCGAGAATCCCGAAAGTTCAAGCCTGTTTGGTAACTTTCCGGGCGTCATGCATGACCACCATGCTGTGGAATTCCTGTGCGATTATTTGCGCCTGTTAACGCTGGGTACAACCAACGCCTACGAGCTGGAAGCCGTTATTGATCAGGAACTCGAAGTTCATCATGAAGAAGAGCACATGGTTCCTGATGCCATCCAGACGGTAGGTGATGCCCTTCCCGGCCTCGGGATTGTTGCAGCCGTTCTTGGTGTGATCGTGACCATGGGCTCGGTCACCGAGCCCCCGGAAGTTCTGGGCGGCCTGATCGGTGCGGCACTTGTCGGGACCTTCCTTGGGATTCTGGCATCCTATGGTTTCGTTGGCCCGACATCTGCCATCATCAAAAAGACACTTGATCAGGATGCAAAATTCTACAGCTGCATGAAGGCTGCCCTGATTGGTCACATGCAGGGATATGCCCCGCAGGTTTCGGTCGAGTTTGCCCGAAAAACGCTTCCTCATGACATTCGTCCCAGCTTCAAAGAGCTGGACGATGCCTTGCAGAATGCGCCAACGGCCTAATAAGAAAAACAATCTTCAAGCGTTATTGATAACCGGGATCCGTGCAAAGAATGCCTGATATCGTCATAAAGAAAGTCAAAAAAGGCGGACACGGCGGCCATCATGGCGGCTCGTGGAAAGTTGCCTATGCCGATTTTGTGACGGCAATGATGGCGTTCTTTTTGTTGCTTTGGCTGCTTAGCAGCGCGACCGAGGAACAGCTTCAGGGTATTTCGAACTATTTCACCCCGGAAACCATTTCTCAAAGCGAGTCCGGTTCCGGGGGCATTCTGGGTGGCCAAAGCCTTGCAGAACAAGGAGCTTTACGCTCCGAGATGGGGGCACCGACGGTTAGTATTGATATTCCCCCAGTAAAAACACCGGAAGAAATGGCTGAACAACGCCTTGCCGAACAAGAAGACAAGGAATTCAAGGAAGCGGAAGAAGAACTTCGCAAGGCTCTTGAAAGCTCCCCGGATCTCCAGGATCTTGCCAAGAATATCCGGATCGAAGAAACCGACGAAGGTCTTCGCATCCAGATTTTAGACGAAGACGGTACTGCAATGTTCCCAAGTGGCAGTGCTGTCATGGCCGAACACACCAAGCTCCTGCTTTCAAAGGTTGTCGAAGCAATCAAAGGCATGCCGCAGGATATTTCGATCGAAGGCCACACGGATGCGGTGCCGTTTACGACAATCACCGGTTACAGCAACTGGGAACTGTCTTCGGATCGTGCATTGGCCACCCGCCGGGAACTTGAAACACAGGGCCTTGCAACAGGGCGCTTCGCCAAAGTCGCGGGCCTTGCGGATACCGACCCGCTGATCCCGGAAGCACCGGAAAACGAGCGTAACCGCCGTATCAGCATTACGCTTCTGCGCGGAACCGGTGAACGCCCGGCAGAAGATGGCGAAACATCCGCCCCTGCCCAGTCTGGTACTCCATCCACCGAACAGGGAACCAGCAATCCAGCACCGGCAAACCGGCGCCCAAGCTTTGCTGTCCCGTCAAACCGGTAGGGAACTTTCTGGCGAATTCCGACAATCGTCGGGTTCGCCCTTTAAACCGTCATGATTTATACCTAATCTCATATTATCAGAAGACCCTCTTGAACCCGGGCAAACGCGATAAATGACCGTCAATCAAAGACGACTGACCCAACATTACTTCATGACGGCTCCGATGCCCTGTCCGTATCTGGCAGGCCGGTTCGAACGCAAGCTGGTCACAGAATTACGGGGTCCGGAAGCGAACAACATTCATGATCTGCTTTCACGGTCGGGGTTCCGTCGCAGTCATTCCATCGCCTATTTGCCGGCCTGCAGTGAATGTGATGCGTGCGTTCCGGTGCGCGTACGTTCGGCCGACTTTTGCAAGACAAAATCGTTCCGCCGGATTGTCGCAAAAAATAACGACCTGACCCGCACGATTTTGCCGCCAGCCGCAACACAGGAACAGTTTCAGCTGTTCAGTGAATATCAGGATGCCCGCCACGGCAATGGCGACATGGCAAGAATGGATGCCCGCGATTACCGGGCAATGATCGAAGACAGCACCGTTGATACGTCAATCTTCGAATACAGACGCCCAGACCACAGCCTGATTGCCGTTGCGCTTGTCGACAATCTTTCTGATGGGTTATCGGCAGTTTACAGCTTTTTTGATCCCCGTGAACAGCGCCGCGGACTTGGAACCTTTATCATCCTTGATCTCATAAACGAGTGCCAGATTCTTGAATTGCCACATGTTTATCTGGGATACTGGATCGGCGAATGCCGCAAAATGTCCTACAAGATGCGCTTTCAGCCTCTTGAAGGTTTTCGCGGCGGGAAATGGGTAAAAATCCCTTCGTCGAACGTTTCAGATAACTGACATCTGCCGGTAAAATACCCGGCACGAAACACTTAGACTAAAGTAGTGCCTACCTACTCGATCCCCGGTTGCCACATTCTCCAGACGCATATAAGCTTTGCCCAAAGTCGCATGACGGCTTTGAGTAAAATAAATCATGAGCTTGCATCTTTGGGAGGCTGTAATCTATGAAACGTCGCCAATTTCTCTCCGGCGCCGCGGTAGCTGGTGCGACCGCAGCGGTCGCGTCTACCTTTGCCAAACCGGCTATCGCACAGGAAGTCCGTGAATGGCGTATGGTCACCACCTGGCCAAAAAACTTCCCGGGTCTGGGGACCGGGGCTAACCTTCTGGCCGAATACATCAACAAGGCATCAAACGGCCGCATGAATGTGACCGTTTTTGGCGCGGGCGAAATTGTTCCCGCTTTTGAGGCCATTGATGCCGTTGGTAACGGCACTGTCGAAATGGGCCATGGCGCGCCTTACTACTGGAAAGGTAAAGTTGACGCCACCCAGTATATCGCAGCCATGCCGTTCGGTCTGAACGCTCAGGAACAGAATGCCTGGTTCCAGTGGGGCGGCGGTCAGGAACTTGCTGATAAAGTCTATTCCGAACTGAACTGCAAATTCTTCCCGTCCGGCAATACCGGCACCCAGATGGGCGGCTGGTTCAACAAGGAAATGAATACGATTGACGACTATAAAGGTCTGAAAATGCGTATTCCGGGCCTTGGTGGTGAAGTTGTCAAAGCTGCTGGTGGCAACGTTGTGAACCTTCCGGGTGGTGAAATTCCGCCTGCCCTTCAGTCCGGTGCGATTGACGCGACCGAATGGGTTGGCCCGTATAACGATCTGGCATTTGGTCTCTATAAATCAGCCAAGTTCTACTACTATCCGGGCTGGCATGAACCGGCAACCGTGCTTGACAACTTCATCAACCTGGACGCTTGGAACAGCCTTCCGGATGACCTGAAGGCAATTGTCGAGCAGGCCAACCGTGCCGTGAACCAGATGGTTCTGTCGGAATTCACCGCACGCAACAATCAGGCGCTCCAGACCCTGCGCGACAAGCACAATGTCGATGTTCGCCCCTTCTCGGACGACATTCTGACAAACCTTGGCGCATTGTCGGGCACGGTTCTGCGTGACCTCGTTGCTTCAAACCCGCTCTCGCAGGAAGTCTTTGAAAGCCTGATCGCGTTCCGTACCCAATCGATTGGCTGGTCGAAATTCTCGGAATCGGCTTTCGCCCAGGCACGTATTCTGCCGTTCAAATACTAGGTTTTCAGCGATTGAAAGCATAAAGGGGTCGGCAAATGCCGACCCCTTTTTTTTATCCGTATATCGGATAAACAGCAAAGAAAAGGCGCCCGTAATGGGCGCCTTTTACCTTGTGATTTAAACGGTTTCTACTTGAACAACACGTCCGGCAACCAGGTTGCCAGGGCCGGGAATGCGGCCACAAGGCCAAGTCCAAGAACCTGGATCAGGACAAACGGGACGATCCCGCGATAGATGTCCCAGGTCTTGATTGCCGCCGGAGCCACCCCACGCAGATAGAACAGGGCAAAACCGAATGGCGGTGTCAGGAAGCTGGTCTGCAGGTTGATGGCAATCATCACGCCAAGCCAGACCGGATCGATATCCATCTTGAGCAGGATCGGGCCAACGATTGGCACAACCACAAACACGATTTCAATGAAATCGAGGAAGAAGCCCATGACAAACATCAGCAGCATGACAACCAGCATGGCGCTGAAAACACCGCCCGGAAGGTTATGCAGCAGTTCTTCGACAAGGTGATCCCCGCCAAGGCCACGGAAGACCAGCGAGAATACCGAAGCACCCAGCAGGATTACGAACACCATCGCGCTGATCTGGACGGTCTGGCGCGTCACGTGGCGCAGAACATCCCATGACAGGCGTTTGTAGAAAGCCGCAAGAATGACGGCACCAACGCCACCAAAGGCCGCAGATTCCGTCGGGGTTGCAATACCGGTAAGGATCGAGCCAAGCACGGCGACAATCAGCAATCCCGGGGGTATCAGCGCACGAAGAACTTCGCCCCAAAGACCTTCCGGACGTTTGTCGGTGACCAGCGGAGGCGCCGATTTCGGATCAATAAACGCCTGAATGATGATCCAGCAGATATAAAGCCCGACCAGAAGCATGCCGGGAATAAACGCACCGGCAAACAGGTCGATAACCGAAACCGGCTCCGGGGCCCAATTGCCCAGCGAACGTTGTGCTTCGGCGTAAGCGCCTTGCAGGATATCACCGAGCAAAACCAGCACGATCGACGGCGGTATGATCTGCCCCAATGTACCGGATGCACAGATTACCCCGGTCGAAAGACGCGGGCTGTAACCGGCCTTTTGCATCGCCGGAAGGCTGAGAAGCCCCATCGTTACAACGGTTGCACCGACAATCCCGGTTGACGCCGCCAGCAGCATCCCCACCAGCACAACCGAAATGCCAAGCCCCGCCCGCATGGTGCCAAACAGAAGCCCCATCGTGGTGAGAAGCTTTTCGGCAATTCGGGCACGTTCAAGCATGACGCCCATGAAAACGAAAAGCGGGATCGCAACATAAAGCTCGTTGGTCATCACCCCGAAATAGCGCGACGGCAAAGAACCCAGAAGCGGCATGTCAAACACGCCCATCGAGTTGCCGATCAGCGCAAAGGCAAGCCCCGTCCCCGCCAGGGAAAATGCGACCGGAAAACCGAGAAGAAGAACGCCGCAGGCTACTGCGAACATTACAAGGCTAAGAATTTCCCCCGACATCAAACGCCCTCGTGCTCTTCTTCTTTGATTTCAAATTCTTTATGTCCGGCCAGCACGAGAATGCTGCGCGCAGCAAGGGACAATCCCTGCAAAGCAATCAGGACGCAGAAAACGAGAATAACCGATTTATAAAGGAACAGCCCCGGCAGGCCGCCGGTTTCGTGCGATCCTTCAAGGCGATGCCAGCTGGTCATCACATAGGGGTAACTATAGATATACACCATGATGATCACCGGCAGCAGCAGCAGCAGGGAACCGAAAAGGTCAACCCAGGCCTTATAGCGTGCCGAAGCCGGCCGATAGAACACATCAACCCGGACATGGCCACCATGCAGCAATGTATAACCGGCTCCCACCATGAAGACGATGCCGTGCAGCCACATATAGCTTTCCTGCATCGAAACCCAGCCAATGGAAAACCCGTAACGCAGTGTCGCGACCAGAAATGTGATCACCACCATCGGGATTATCAGCCAGGCCACGCCACGTCCGATCCAGTCATTCAGACCGTCGATAAAACGGACGAAACTCCCTAGAAAATTCACGTTTTCACTCCCACGCCCTTTTGGAAATCACAGGGATTTTGCGGGCTCCCTGCCAATCAGGTTGCGAAGTTACATATTTACGCCCCAAAACGCTATATATTTTGCCTGTTTGAGCGCCATTCCGGAATATGGAATAAAAACAAGCCACTTTTTCTGAGGACATAGCCAAACATGTGCCCGAAAACGAAAAAGGGATAAGGCCATCCCTGCCCTTATCCCTTTATTCTCTCGGCTATCAGATCAAGCGAATGTGTTACTCGAACTTGTTTGATCGCGGGAAGCCGGTCGGTGGCATACGCCCGGCACCGGCACGCTTGCCAATCCATTCGTCAAGTTCGGTAACCGTACGTGTGCGGCCTTCACTGCCACCCATTGTCCAGCTCAGACCTTCTTCAAGATTGAACAGAATAAGGTCTGCCAAGCCACCCTGACGATATTTCTGCAGGATGACCCCGCGCCCGCGGGTCATTTCTGGCACCTCGGCCACCGGATAGATCAGCAGCTTGCGGTTTTCGCCCAATACAGCGACATGATCCTGATCGACTGGCAGGCAGATTTTAGCCTCTTCATCCTTGCCAAGGTTCAAAATCTGCTTGCCGTTCTTGGTCTGGGCAACCACGTCGGCCTCTGCCACCTGGAAACCACGACCGGCCGAGCTTGCAACAAGCAGGTTCCGGCCCGGCTTATGGATGACCATTGCAACAATGTCATGTTCCTGCGGCAGATCAATCGTCAGCCGGATCGGCTCACCATGGCCACGCCCGCCCGGAAGCTTGTCACATGACATCGTGTAACACCGGCCTTCGGTGCTCATGATCAGAAGCTTGTCCGTGGTGAAGGCTTTAAGGGCAAAGCGCCCCTCGTCACCATCCTTGAACTTCAGATCACTGGTATCGGCGGTATGCCCTTTAAGGGCTCTGATCCATCCCATTTTCGAACAGATCACCATGATCGGCTCACGCTCGATCAAGGCTTCAAGGGGGACTTCGATTTCTTCCGGCGCATCACCGATTTCGGTACGGCGCTTGCCAAGGGTCGTCTTCTTGCCGAATTTCTCGCGCATTTCCTCGACTTCGTCGCGGATTTTTTCCCAACGCAGCGTTTCGCTGGCAAGAAGCGCTTCGAGGCCTTCTTTCTCTTCGGTCAGTTTCGCATGCTCGTTTTTGATTTCCATCTCTTCGAGCTTGCGCAACGACCGCAGACGCATATTAAGGATCGCATCCGCCTGGACTTCGGTGAGATTGAAGGTCGTCATCAAGGAAACCTTCGGCTCATCCTCGAACCGAATGATCCGGATCACCTCGTCCAGGTTCAGATAGGCAACAAGATAACCATCAAGAACTTCAAGGCGATGATTGATCTTGGCCAGTCGATGGTTGGAACGACGGATAAGAACATCCTGCCGATGCGCCAGAAACGCACGGAGCACTTCGCGCAGGTTCATCACGCGCGGCGTATTGTCCCCGTCCAGAACGTTCATGTTCAGACCAAACCGGATTTCCAGTTCGGTATTCTTGAACAGCATCTCCATCAGATGTTCCGGCTCGACAGCGCGGGTGCGCGGTTCGAACACCAGACGGATCAGATCGGTCGATTCATCGCGGACATCGGCCAGAAGCGGAAGCTTTTTCAGCACCATAAGGTCGGCAATACGCTCGACCAGTTTGGCTTTCTGAACCTGATAGGGAATTTCGGTCACAACGACCTGGAACAGCCCGTGACTAAGTTTCTCGACTTCCCATTTGGCGCGCAGACGGAATGAACCGCGCCCGGTGGCATAGGCCTCAAGAATATTTTCGCGCGGCTCCACCAGAACACCACCCGTCGGGAAATCCGGCCCCGGCACACATCGCACCAGTTCCGCAATCGACGTATCGGGATTATCGATCAGCTTGATCAGGCCGGCACACAGTTCGCCAACATTGTGCGGCGGAATGTTGGTTGCCATACCAACCGCGATACCAGCGGCGCCATTGGCAAGCAGGTTTGGAAACGCTGCCGGCATGACAATCGGCTCGTGATCTTCGCCGTCATATGTCGGGCGAAAATCAACCGCATCTTCATCAAGGCCGTTCATCAGCGCCGCGGCAACCGCGGTCATGCGGGCCTCGGTATAACGCATTGCCGCTGCGTTATCGCCGTCGATGTTGCCAAAGTTCCCCTGCCCGTCGACCAGCGGATAACGAACGGCAAAATCCTGCGCCAAACGGACAAGCGCGTCATAGACCGACTGATCACCATGCGGGTGATATTTACCGATCACGTCACCGACAACACGGGCGCATTTCTTGAAACCCTGCGCCGGATCAAGCTTTAGCTGGCGCATGGCATACAACAGACGCCGATGCACAGGTTTCAGACCATCGCGCACATCGGGAAGAGAACGCGACATGATCGTCGACATGGCATAAGCGAGATAACGTTCGCTCAACGCGTCCGCAAGGCGCGTTTCCCTGATTTGGCCGGCATTGGCCGGATCGGAAGTCTTGGTGCTCATGAACGATTTTTCTTGTTGTTTGGCAGGTTGCAATCAATTCGGCAATTCAGTCCGTTATCCGGCGCTCAATCACCATTTTGGCAACATACTACGGTGGGTATGGTTCTGGTCAACACAAGTCCGCATCAAAGTACGGTATTTATTTTTAATCCGTGTCTACTGATCGCCAGATATGGCTTACCAATCTGTCGCGGGCTGCAACGGGCTTTACACCTTTTGCCTCGAAAATATCGCGATGAATGAAAAATCCGGTCAGTTTGATCCCCTGTCGGAATTGTTCGTTCAACCCTTGTTCCCGGCTGCTTTGAGACGCCCGCCCACCGGTCAGAAACGCCGGTAATGGCAGCAAACGGTCACGATATGCCGTGCCTGCGGCCTCGGAAACGGCGCGGCCACTTTTGGGCGAAACAAAACACAGATCATCCGTGACATCGGTTGCCGCACAACGATCAAGGCTTAACCCGTATCCAAGCTCGTCAAGCAAGCCGACTTCCCACCGGATATAGGATGCCAGCCATTGTTCTGTCTTAAGGGCCGAAAGCAATGCGACGGTACCGTGATATAACGCGGCATGTGCTTCGCGTTCCGGCAACGTGACTTCAAGCATGGCACAGGCCGAACTCAACGCCATCAACGGCCCGGGAGACAGCAAAAGATCGGCAACATGCGCGCCCGTCAATTCACAGCGAAACTGCCCCAGATGTTCAGCCAGTCTGGCCGACCATCCCACCCGAACCTCGTTTCCGGGCTCAAGCGTGCCGCGCATGGATTTGCTGGTCGCCCCGCGTACCATACCGGCATATCGGCCGTAGTCGCGTGTCAGAACCGAAAGACGTACCGAATTTTCGCCGAGCTTGCGTGTGGACAGGACGATTGCATCATCACGCCAATCCATCCTGCACCTCTAGAAAAAGCCGCGTGGCAGAATCAGACGGGTAACAAGAAAGAAAAGACCGGCAAGACTGGATGCAAGGCAGATCAACGCAACAACAAAAACAATACGTTTCAATGTGTTGCTGTTTTCAACTTCATCAATTGCATCATCAATCGGATCATTGTGGTGCCTGGTCATTACGACGGTCCATTTCCATTCAAACGCCAAAGCAATCCAAGAACGAATGTCGCAACAGCCGCCAGCAAAGCCAGAAGATTAATCGGGCGCGAAAGGAATGATTTCTCGCGCTCGATATGTTTGCCGTCGTGCCGATAACGGAATGGCCGGCGGGCAACACGCGCAACGATCATCGCGGCAACGGCGCCAACGACAATCAACACTATTCCCCAGATAGATCCGTTTTCCATATCCAAACCCGTTGGCTGGCTACAATCGCGTCTCGCTTGCCGGACATGCCTCAAGCGTTGGGATCAAGTCCCCACATTGCAAAGCGGTTGGGGTCATCGCCCCAGTTTTCCCGGACCTTGACGAACAGGAACAGATGAACGCGACGTTCAAAAATGGCTTCCAGCTCCTTGCGGGCATCACTGCCAAGTGCCTTGATGCGCTTGCCGCCTTTGCCAAGGATGATGGCTTTCTGGCCCTCGCGTTCCACGAAAATCGTCTGCTCCAGCTTGACCGATCCGTCCTTGCGCTCTTCCCACAGTTCGGTTTCGACCGTTGCCGAATACGGCAATTCCTGCTGTAGCTGATAATAAAGCTTTTCGCGCGTGATCTCGGCTGCCAAAAGGCGCAACGGCATATCCGAAACGTCGTCTTCCGGGAACATCCAGGGACCATCAGGCATTTTCGCAGCCAGGAAATTCACCAGATCCTGTGTGCCGGAACCTTTCTTTGCCGAAATCATGAAGACATCGGTGAAAACTTCCTCGGCGAAGAATTCCTGCGACAGACGGAGAAGCTTTTCCTTGTCGGCAACCTTGTCGACCTTGTTCATCGCAAGAATGGCCTTGCGGTTCTGTGTCTTTAGCTGGTCGATGATCGCGCGGACTTCTTCGGTGATCCCTGCCCCGGCATCAATAACAAGCACAACCAGATCGGCATCATCCGCGCCATTCCACGCGGCTTTGACCATCGCACGGTCAAGACGGCGTTTCGGTGCAAAGATACCCGGCGTATCGATGAAAACAAGCTGTGCGTCCTCGGTCATGACGATTCCGCGCACGCGCGTCCGTGTCGTCTGCACCTTGGGGGATACAATCGATACCTTCGTACCGACAAGCTGGTTCAGAAGGGTTGATTTACCGGCATTTGGCGCACCGACCAGTGCGACAAACCCGCACCGCTGCTGATAAGGTAATCTGTCTTCGTTCACAGGCGTGGGAACCTCATTCATGGTTCAGTGTATCCAACATCAATTGAGCGGCCAGTTGTTCCGCCTCGCGTTTCGATTTGCCCTCGGCCTTTACACTTTCACCGTCTCCGGTGCTTAGTTCTATGGTAAAGACAGGTGCATGTGCTGGGCCCTGACGACCGACCATTTCATATTTAGGCAATGGTTTGCCGCGTCCCTGCAACAGTTCCTGCAAACGGGTTTTCGCATCCTGCGGCGGCTTGGGCGCTTCATCGAGAAGCGGCAGCCAAAGCCGTTCGATAAACACTCTTGCGGGCTCCAGCCCGCCGTCAAGATAGAGTGCGGCAATCACTGCTTCCATGCAATCAGATAAAATGGCGGGATTGGTGTCTGCACCAGCGGCACGTTCGCCTTTTGCCATTTGAATGTGATTACCAAGGCCGATCTGCTGCGCCAGCCTCGCAAGCGTTTCACGGCGGACAAGGGCTACAAAACGCTTGGCCATCGCGCCCTCGCGTTCGCGACCAAACCGCGTGTAAAGCATTTCGGCAACAACAAGCCCAAGGACACGGTCGCCAAGAAATTCCAGCCGTTCATTGCCGCCACTTAACGCATCCTTGCCTTTGGCGGCACTGCGATGCGTCAACGCAACCCGAAGCAGATCGGGTTGCGCAAATTCGTGATCAATTTCAGCAATCAATGGCGCAGTTTCGGCCATTAGTTAACTCCCTGGAACAACCGGTCAAACCGGATGCTGCCCAAGTCATAAATCGGCTGCGAGCTGTCTTTGGAATAGAACAGGAATTCCGCACGTCCCACGAGGTTTTCGATCGGAACGAACCGGAACCGCGACGGGAAGGCACGGCTGTCTGCCGAATTGTCGCGGTTGTCACCCATCATGAAGAAATGCCCTTCGGGAACGGTAAAGGGTTCGGTGTTATCGCTCGGCCCCTGATCGCCAAAGATTTCAAGGATACGATGAACCTTACCGTTCGGAAGTGTTTCGATATATTGCGGAACGGCAATTGCCTGCCCGCTGCCATCGGTCAGGATGTAATCCTCGATCCGGTCACGTTCGACGGTTTTGCCGTTAATCAGCAAACGACCATTGGTGACCTGAACCGTATCACCCGGCAGGCCGATAACACGTTTGATGTAATCCTGCGACGGATCGGCAGGCAGTTTGAAAACCACCACATCGCCGCGTTCCGGTTCGGACGACATGATGCGCCCGGGAATCAGCGGCACGCTGAATGGCAGGCTGTGCTTTGAATATCCATAGGAAAATTTCGACACGAACAAATAGTCGCCAACCAGCAAGGTCGGGATCATCGAACCAGATGGAATATTAAACGGTTCGAAGGCGAATGTCCGAACCAGAAGCGCGATCACAATGGCCCAGAAAACGGTTTTCAAGGTGTCCAGAAGTCCACCCGTTTTCTTCTTTTGCACTAGCTTTTCCATTCAGTATCTAAACCAATCATTTTTTACCAATCAATCGGCCGAAATTACCACGACCGCATTCGCCAACGGGTATTCGTCTGTCAGCGTTACATAAACTGATGCAACTTTTCCTGTTGGCGTCAATTCTTCAAGTCTTTTCAGCGCGCCGTCAATCAACACCATGTCAGGCTTGCCACTGGGCTGATGCACAACCCCCATGGTGCTGTGATACACACCACGACGAAAACCTGTTCCCAATGCCTTGGAACATGCTTCCTTTGCTGCAAATGCCATCGCCAGCGATGATGCCGTCCTGTGCGGGCGGCGCACGGCACGTGCAATCTCGATCTCGGTGAAAACGCGCTTCATGAAACGCTCGCCATGACGATCCAGCGCTGTTTCAATCCGCCGGATATCACACAGATCGGTGCCAATGCCAATAATCATTGTGCGTTGTCACTTTCCTGGCGTGCCAGATCCATCAATCGACGCATTTCTGCAATGCTGTGTTCAAGGCCGGTAAACACCGCCTCGCCAATCAGGAAATGACCGATATTAAGCTCGGCAATTTCCGGCATCGCCGCGACAGGTGAGACCGTATCAAAGCTAAGACCATGTCCGGCATGAACTTCAAGCCCGATACTGGCACCATAACGAACGGCATCCCGAATACGTTCCAGCTCGTGCGCCCGTGCTTCGCCCGTTTTATCGCAATAGGCCCCGGTGTGGATTTCAACAACGGGCGCGCCAAGATGTTTGGCCGCATCAAGTTGCGCTTTTGATGCCTCGATAAACAGCGAAACACGAATCCCCGCTGCCCCAAGTTCCGAAACATATTTATGCAGGTGATTATGCCCACCTGCGGCATCCAGACCGCCTTCGGTCGTGCGTTCTTCGCGCTTTTCCGGAACGATGCAGGCGGCATGCGGTTTTGCCGCAACCGCAATCGCCAGCATTTCATCCGTCGCGGCCATTTCGAAATTCAGCGGAAGATCAATTTCGGCGCGCAAGCGTTTGATATCATTGTCTGAAATATGGCGACGATCTTCACGCAGATGGGCTGTTATGCCATCCGCACCGGCTTTTGCGGCCAGGATTGCCGCCCTTACCGGGTCGGGATGCACACCGCCACGCGCATTGCGGATCGTGGCAACATGGTCGATATTCACACCCAGCCTTAATTTCGCGCTCATTGCTTTTCGTCCTGCTTTTTGGTGGCGTGGGCCGCAGCCGTCCCGATTTTCTTTTTCGCACTTTCAAGCATCGGGCCAAGCCCATGACGTTCGGATGTTTTCATCCGGCGCAGGATGCGGTTGTGACGATAGATGACGACGGCCCGGCGTACAGGGAAGTAAAACAGCATCCAGACGACAAGTGAAGTGGGAACGCAACCGACCATCATCGGCCAAATGATGTCGACGATACTTTCCCAAAGCCGCGCCAGGGCAGCCTGATCGGCCGTATCCCAGTGACCGAAAATCAGTCCCCCGCCGATATAGTTCAGCCCCATGACCACAAAGTCCCAGAGCACCGCCATATTGAAATGGACAGTATCGGTCGCAAGGTTCGTGCCAAGAATCCAGTTGCCGCACGTATAAAGCCACAACCAGATGAACGGAAATGTCCAGGGATTGCCGACGATGGTTCCGAGTAAAGACGCAACCAGATTGCTTCGTGTCAGTACGCTGAACAGCGCCGACAGAACAAAATGAAAGCCGATAAACGGGGTAAAGGATACCGCGGCCCCGATGGCAAACCCCGAAGCGATGCTGTAGGGCGTTCCAGGCAGTCGTGCCACACGATGGGCGAAATATCGCGACGATCTGCGCCAGCCTCCGCGCGGCCAGAGCACATTTCTTATGCGTTCAAAGGATGTCGGTTTGATGCGGCGCCGGAACATGCAGGATCAATTCATAGGCCAAACGGGACAGGCGTAAAACAGGTGTGGCATATGCGTAAGTGTTAGGCGCCCGCTTGGCAAGGATTTTGCGCCCGATTTGCCCAAAAGGCGAACTCCTTCACAATCCTGCTTCATCCGCGCGCACGCTCAACGGTGTTGACCACAGGTGTCGCGCGTAATGCCGCGATGATGTTGGTCAGATGTTTGACGTCAACCACATCAATATCGATCAGCATTTCAAAGAAATCCTGCGTGCGGTTGGTGAAGCGAAGGTTGGTGATGTTGCCGTGGTTCTTGGCAATCACGCTGGTAATGGAACTCAGCGCCCCCTGCTCATGCCCGACAGTCAGGCCAAGGCGCCCGATGAAATGTTCCGGCTCGCCATCATTGTCCCAGCCAACGTCAAGCCAGCGTTCAGGCTGCTCGGTAAAGGTTTCAAGCGTATCGCAATCAATTGTATGGATCGTGACACCCTTGCCGGTCGTAACGATGCCGACAATCCGGTCCCCCGGAAGCGGATGGCAGCACCCCGCATAGTGAACAGCCATGCCCGGGATCAGCCCCTTAAGCGGTATGGCGTGGTCATGTTTGCGATTGCGCGCACGTTCCAGCGGCACGACTTTGCGCGCGGTTTCGACATCTTTCGTGCCCGGGAAAACCGCATGAACAATCTCGCGGCCGGTATGGTGCCCTGCCCCGACCGACGCCAGAAGCGTATCGACACTTGGCAGTTTGAAGATCTTCAGGACACCATCAATTGCCTTGTCGGAATAATCGTAACCTTCCTGCCGGAAGGCCTTTTGCAGAATGGCCTTGCCCAGATCCTTGTACTGGTCTTCCTGCTGCTGGCGGATGAAACGGCGGATACGCGCGCGCGCCTTGCCGGTCGCGACAAAACGTTCCCATGTGGGATTCGGTGTCTGCGCCTTCGAGGTTACGATTTCGACCTGATCACCATTATTCAGGGTCGTGCGCAACGGTACCATCGCGCCGTTCACTTTCGCCCCGACACAGGTGTCGCCGATATGGGTATGGATCATATAGGCAAAGTCGACAGGCGTGGCACCAGCCGGCAATGCAATCACATCGCCTTTCGGGCTGAAACAGAACACCTGATCCTGGAACATCGCAAGCTTGGTATGTTCAAGGAATTCTTCGGGTTCTGAGGCATGTTCAAGGATATCAAGCAGATCGCGCAGCCAGCGATACTGAACGCCTTCCTTGTTTTCATCCCCGCTGCCCTGTTTATAGGCCCAGTGCGCAGCCACACCATTTTCGTTGACCTCGTGCATCTGCCGGGTGCGTATCTGCACCTCGATACGATGATTTTCCGGGCCAAGTACGGTGGTATGAATGGATCGATAGCCGTTCGGCTTGGGGGTCGATATGTAATCCTTGAACCGGCCGGGCACGACCTTGTAGTTGGCATGCAGATAGCCAAGAACCTCGTAGCATTGCGGCATGTCCTCGACCAGAACACGGAACGCCATGATATCGGACAGTTCACCAAAGGTGATGTTCTTGCGCTGCATCTTCTGCCAGATCGAATAAGGACGCTTTTCACGCCCGTAAATATCGACCGACAGCCCCTGACGGCTGATGACTTCTTTCAGCTCGCTGACAATCCGGTTGACGACATTGTCGTCCTTCTCGCGCAGGAACTCCAGACGCGCACGGATCGAATCACGTGCTTCCTGATTGATATGCTGGAAGGCAAGGTCTTCAAGTTCTTCCTTGATGTCATGCATACCGATGCGTTCGGCAAGCGGCGCATAAATCTCGAGCGTTTCGGCGGCAATCCGCACCCGTTTTTCCGGCTTCGGGATGTAATGCAGGGTGCGCATGTTGTGCAAACGGTCGGCAAGCTTCACCAGCAGAACCCGGATGTCCTCGGACATTGCCAGCAACAGTTTGCGGAAATTCTCTGCCTGTTTTGAGTCGGCAGATTTAAGCTCGATCTGGGTCAGCTTGGTCACACCATCGACCAGCTTCATGATGTTGCTGCCAAACAGCTTGGTAATTTCCTGCGGTGTTGCGTCGGTGTCTTCGATGGTGTCGTGCAACAGTGCCGTGATGATCGTGTCGCAATCAAGTTTGTAGTTCGTCAGAATACCGGCGACTTCGATCGGATGGGAAAAATACGGGTCCCCATTGGCGCGCTTCTGTGAACCGTGTTTTTGGGTAGCATAGACATATGCCCGGTTCAGCGACGTTTCGCATGCATCCGGATCATAGGCCTTAACCCGTTCCACAAGTTCGTATTGGCGCATCATTCAGTGGCTTCTCCGTATTCGTCTGACGGGGCTAAATCCATACCCCTTCATAAGATAGTACGATTTGGATAAAAAAAAGCCACGGAAGATAATCACCGTGGCTTTTCTTTTGAAAGCTGTCTCAGAACAAGGTTACTTGACCTTATTCGTCTTCGTCAGCGGACGGGATGGTCACGCCAACCGAAGCATCTTCAATTGCTTCTGCCATCAGCTTCGGACCAAAATCGTCTTCGGCTTCTTCAGGCTCATCGGATTCCACATGCCGCTGCAGGCCGGAAACCATACCATTGCGCAGATCGTCATAATCAACGGTCTGTTCTGCAATTTCGCGCAGGGCAACAACCGGGTTCTTGTCGTTGTCACGATCAATGGTCAGTTCGGCACCGGCCGAGATGTTGCGTGCACGCTGAGCTGCCAGCATCACGAGCTCGAAGCGGTTCGGAATCTTTTCAACGCAATCTTCGACGGTAACGCGCGCCATAAATGTCTCCAGAAATACTTTTGGGGTGTCCAGACCGGACTTTATAGCGTCGCATTTGGATTGTTGCAACAGCGAAGCCGTCCGGATGGGAAGGTTTTTAGCGGTTCTTTACGCATATCAGGATTGTTTGCGGATTTCCTGATCCGCCGGAAGTGCTCCGATCAAATCATCAATCGACTGACAAAGCTGCGGATGCTGCCAGTTCGGAACGATATCGCGAAGCGGCAGCAGAACGAACGCCCGTTGGTGCATGCGTGGATGGGGCACCTGAATACCACCCTGCTCGATCACCAGATCATCACCATAGGCAATCAGATCAAGATCGATGGCACGTGCCTCGTTTCTTTCGCGCCGAACGCGGCCAAACTCGGCCTCAACCTTGTGTAAACGCGCCAGAAGATCATGCGCGCTCAAACCGGTTTCAAGCCGGGCGACACCATTGACATACCAGGGCTGATCCGACACGGGAACCGGGGCAGTCTCGTAGAACGGGGAAACATTTGCCACAGAAATGTCGCCATCCTCCGCCAATCGTTTAAGGGCCGCTTTCAATGTATCGGCAGGTGCCCCATATTCCTCGGTAGGAAGATTGGCGCCAAAGGCGATCAGGATCACCCTGTCATTACGGGCAGTGTTGTTGTTCATGGTCGGCTTGCTCACGAAACGGGCTGTTGCACAGCATTTGCGGGGATGCTGGCGCATAACTACGGAAGCGATCCCGTTGTGTCCACGATATTTTCGCCCTTTCTTTGTGTGCAGTTGCACGGTAAAAAAGTCGGCGTTTCCCGAATTTTGGAAACGGCATTATTAAAAAGCTATGTTTGAGGAATTTTCAGATGATTTTTTACCCGCAGGAACGCATCGGGCTGTTCATTGACGGCTCGAACCTTTATGCCGCGGCCAGAGCACTTGGTTTCGACATAGATTACAAACGCTTGCTGGATCTTTTTGCACAAAAGGGTCAACTGATCCGTGCTTTCTATTACACCGCGCTGATCGAAGATCAGGAATACTCCCCCATCCGTCCGCTGGTCGACTGGCTTGACTATAATGGCTACACCATGGTCACCAAACCGACCAAGGAATTCACCGATGCCGCCGGTCGCCGGAAAATCAAGGGCAACATGGATATCGAGCTCGCGATCGATGTCATGGAAATGGCCCAGCATCTTGATCATGTTGTCATTTTCTCGGGCGATGGCGATTTCCGCCGTCTTGTCGACGCGGTTCAGCGCAAAGGTGTTCGTGTTACCGTTGTATCGACTGTCAAATCGAATCCCCCGATGGTTGCCGACGAACTGCGTCGTCAGGCCGACAACTTTATCGAACTGACCGAACTGGAAGGCACAATCGCCCGCAAGGTTCAGCAACGTCGCGAAGATGACCATCCGGATTTTGACGATCACCCGCAACATCCCGATCTTGATGAAATTGATTTCGATTAATCTCCTCTTTTGTTGATCAAATGACCGGGCGCAGAACAAATTGCGCCCGGCAAACTGTCGGACACGCCATGACCACCTACCTTCAACCCGACAGGGACTGCCAACTTTGCCCGCGCCTTGTTGATTTTCGCCGTGCCAATCAGGCAAAATTTCCCGATTTCTATAACGGTCCGGTCCGCCCGTTCGGGCCCATTGATGCCCGCCTGCTCGTCGTTGGACTTGCCCCGGGCTTAAAGGGGGCGAATGCAACCGGTCGCCCGTTTACCGGCGATTACGCCGGTGATCTTCTTTATGACACGCTCAGGAAATTCGGTTTTGCCAAGGGCACCTATGCAAAACGTCCGGATGACGGACTTGAACTGATTGATTGCCGGATCACCAATGCCGTCAAATGCGTGCCGCCGGAAAACAAGCCGACAGGCCCCGAAGCCAATACCTGCCGTCCCTTCCTGATCAGCGAATTTGGCGCGATGAAAAACCTTTCGGCCATTCTGTGCCTTGGACAGGTTGCCCATCAGGCCATGCTGCGCACCTTTGGCCTGAAGCTTTCATCCCTGAAATTCGGACATGGCGCATCCCATCAAATGGAAAATGGCATCACACTGTTTGATAGCTATCACTGTTCGCGCTACAACACCCAGACCTATCGCCTGACGCCGGAGATGTTTGAAAACGTCTTTGCCGATATCCGCGCACATCTGGACCGTTAAATTGCCTGATATAGCACCACTACCCGACCTGCTCGACCGACCCATGCAACGTCTGCCGATTGACGTTCTGCGCGAAGTATTCGGCTATGACAGTTTCCGTGGCCAGCAGGCCGAAATCATCGACCATGTGATTGCCGGCAACGATGCACTGGTTCTGATGCCAACGGGTGGTGGCAAATCCCTGTGTTATCAGATTCCCGCCCTGTGTCGGCCCGGAACCGCCGTTGTTGTGTCACCATTGATTGCGCTGATGAAGGATCAGGTCGACGCACTAAGCCAGCTTGGCGTCAAGGCGGCCTTTATAAATTCAACACTTACGCCCGAAGCTGCACGCGAAATAGAAACCCGTGCGGTTGATGGCGATATCGATCTGCTTTACGTGGCACCTGAACGGTTTGCGACAGATCGTTTTCTCAACCTGCTTGACCGGATCAGCATATCGCTGTTCGCGATTGACGAAGCCCATTGCGTTTCGCAGTGGGGGCATGATTTCCGGCCGGAATATCGCAGGCTTGATCTGCTGCCAACGCGTTTCCCGCATGTGCCGCGTGTTGCCCTGACCGCAACGGCAGATACCCCGACCCGCAAGGACATTGCCGAAAACCTGCATCTGACGAATGCGCAATGTTTTCTGACCGGTTTTGACCGACCCAATATCACCTACCGGATCGAAACAAAGGGCAATTCAAAACAGCGCCTTCTGTCGTTCCTTAACCGGGAACATCCCGAAGATGCCGGCATCGTCTATTGCCTGTCTCGCCGCAAAACCGAAGACGTTGCCCAATGGCTGACCGATAACGGGCGCCCCGCCTTGCCCTATCACGCCGGACTGACACAGGAAACAAGACAGCTTCATCAGGACAGGTTCCTGCGCGAAGACGGCCTGATCATTTGCGCAACAGTTGCCTTTGGCATGGGGATCGACAAGCCGAATGTCCGCTTTGTCGCCCATCTGAACCTGCCCAAGAGCATGGAAGCCTATTATCAGGAAACCGGCCGTGCGGGCCGCGATGGCCTTCCGGCCAATGCATGGATGAATTACGATCTGTCCGATATCGTTTCCATCCGCTCCATGCTGGCATCATCTGACGCACCTGACAGTCAGAAGCGCATTGAAAGCCGCAAGCTTGATGCCTTGGTCGGCCTTGCCGAAACCACAAAATGCCGTCGCCAGGTCATTTTGTCCTATTTCGGTGAGGAAGACGCAAAACCCTGCGGCAATTGCGATACCTGTCTTGAACCGGTTGATACCTGGGACGCAACAGATGCATCCCGCAAGGCACTTTCAGCGGTCTATCGTACCGGACAGCGGTTCGGTCCGGCCCACATCATCGAAGTCCTGATGGGACGTAAAACCGAAAAAATCCGCCAGAACAGCCATGACGATCTTTCCGTCTACGGTATTGGCAAGGATGTCTCCCAGCCGCAATGGCGATCTGTTTTCCGCCAATTGCTTGCGATGGGCTATCTTCAGGTTGATGTCGAAGGCCATGGTGGCGTTTACCTGACCGAGGAATCCCGTCCTGTCCTGCGCGGCGAGAAAGTCGTTGAAATGCGCAAGGATCCGGGCGAAAGCAAACGTGCCATGACCAAGCGGCTGCGTGATTTCGATACCGAGTTCGAGAGCGAGGAAGACCGCGACCTTTGGGAACGCCTGCGCAACCTGCGCCGCGAACTTGCCAGCAGCCAGAATGTCCCGCCCTATGTCATTTTCAGTGACAGAACGCTTTGGGAAATGGTGCGGTTCAAACCGCGCACATTGCAGGATATGGCATCGATCAATGGTGTCGGCGTCAAGAAACTGGACCAGTATGGTCTTGTTTTCCTTGATGTCATGGATGGACGGCGCTGATTATCGGCATCAAGCCCCGGCCAGTGCTTCCTTGATTGCGCTCACAACCGCATCATCTTCCGGCTTGATCCGGGTGGCAAAACTGGCAACCAGATTGCCGTTCGGATCGACCAGATATTTGTGGAAGTTCCATTTCGGGGCCTGATCGCTGCCAAGTTCCGCCTCCGCCCATTTAAAGAACGGATGCGCATCGTCTCCACGAACCGACTGTTTGGTGGTCATCGGGAAATCGACATCAAAATTGACGGTGCAGAAATCCTTGATTTCACTGTCATCGGCATATTCCTGCCCGCCAAAATCGCCCGATGGAACACCCAGAACAACCAATCCATCCGCCCGATAGTCCGACCATAGCGCCTGAAGCCCGGTATATTGCGGTGTATAGCCACACATCGACGCGGTATTGACGACCAGAACCGCCTTGCCGCGATAATCCGCAAGATTGATTTCTCCCCCGTCAATTGATGGGAATGAAAAATCGTGAGCATTCATCGCTTTATCGCTGGCCATGGCAGAATTTCCAATCATCAGGCAAATCAGTCCGCATAAACCGGACTTCAACAGATTCCGCATTCCGTTTTCGAAAGTTCCGATTTTCCTAGCCATATCGCTCTTCCGTCCATGGATCGGCATTATTGTGATAACCGCGTACTTCCCAAAATCCGGGTTTGTCGATTTTGGAAAATGTAATCTGACGAACCCATTTGGCACTTTTCCAGAAATACAGCTTTGGAATGATCACGCGAACCGGGCCGCCATGTTCCTCGGTCAGTGGCGCATCTTCCCAGTGATGGGCAAGTAAAACATCATCATCGAGAAACTGATCAATCCGCACATTGGTCGTATAGCCGTCGTGGGCGGTGAAAAGTACATGACGGGCATCTGATGTCGGCTTTACCAGACCAGCAAGCGACAAGGCAGACACACCCTGCCATTGATTGTCGTAACGCGACCAACTGGTAACACAATGAATATCGTTCTTGGCCATAAAGGGTGGCAGATCAAGCAGTTGGCCGAAATCAAGCGTGACCGGGTTTTCAACCTCGCCGTCAATCGTCAGGCGAAAGTCATCCGTTCCGACATGTGGCGTGATGCCAAGATCAAGCACCGGCCAGTCCTTGACCTCGCGCTGGCCGGGTGGCAGGCGATTTTCATGGGCATGATCGGCCTGCCCCGTCAAAAGACGACCGTTTTCCGCCCATTTCTGTTTCGCTTCGATCAGCTTTTGCTTGATCTTGCCACTGAAACCATCAGCCATTCATCATCCTCCCTGACCACATCATACGAAAAAGGCGCAGTCATGTTCACCATGTCTGCGCCATTTATGCATTCTATCGCCATTGGCAAGCAATACACATGCTTGCGATGCAGGACTATTATCCGAAATCCCGCATGATCCGGGCTTTGTCACGCTGCCAGTCACGTTCCTTGACCGCTTCGCGCTTGTCAGCCTTTTTCTTGCCTTCCGCGATCGCCAGTTCAAGCTTGGCGATGCCGCGGTCATTGAAATAAAGCTTTACCGGAACAAGGGTGAACCCCTTTTTGTTCAGGGCGTCGCTCATTTTCGTGATTTCACGTTTATGCAAAAGCAGTTTGCGCGGACGGCGTTCTTCATGGCCGAACGGCATCTTGCTTTGATATTCCGGGATATAGGCATTGATCAGCCAGATCTCGCCGTTCTTTTCTTCGGCATAGGATTCCTGGATGTTCCCCTTGCCGTCACGAAGCGATTTGACCTCGGTCCCGCGCAGGGCGACCCCGGCTTCAAAAGTTTCCGTCAGGAAAAAATCGAAACGGGCCCGCCTGTTTTGCGCGACGACCTTGTTATTGCTGTCTTCTTTTTTCGGTGCCATTACAACAACTTGTAGGCCGAAATTAATCCCTTAGGACAAAATTCCGGCATTGCGCAGCGCGGTTTCGACACGCTGCTTGGATTCTTCGGTAATCTCGACCATCGGCAAACGCATGTGGCTGCCGCAAAGGCCAAGAAGCTCGGCTGCGTATTTGACCGGCCCCGGGCTGGTTTCGCAGAACATTGCCTTGTGAACCGGCAGAAGTCGATAATTCAACTCCTGAACCTTGGCGATGTTCCCGGCCGCCCATGCGGTATGCAGTTCCGCGCAAAGCTTCGGTGCGATGTTGGACGTGACCGAAATGCAGCCATGACCACCCTGTGCCAGGAACGGAACGATGGTGCCATCTTCGCCCGATAGCTGGCAGAAATCCGCCCCTGCCGCCAAACGCGTCAATGCCGGACGTTCCAGATCGCTGGTCGCGTCTTTTACCCCGACGATGCGCGGCAGCTTCGAAAGCTGCGCCATCGTATCAACAGACATGTCCACGACCGAGCGGCCCGGAATGTTGTAGATCACGATCGGAATGTCGGTCGCGTCATGGATCGCCTTGTAATGCGCATAAAGACCGCGCTGACCGGGCTTGTTATAATAAGGCGTTACCACAAGTGCCGCGTCCGCCCCGGCATTCTGGGCATGACGGGTCAACGAAATCGCCTCTGCGGTCGAATTTGAACCGGTTCCGGCAATAACCGGGCCACGGCCCTTGGCAACTTCAAGCGCCAGTTCGACAACGCGGTGGTGTTCCGCATGGCTCAAAGTCGGCGATTCACCTGTGGTTCCGACCGGCACAACACCGGTCGTGCCCTGTTTAAGCTGCCAATCCACAAACGACTGGAACGCTTTCTCATCGATTGCACCATCCTGTGTGAACGGTGTAATCAAAGCGGTAATCGAACCCTTAAACATCGATATCTCCAAATCTTATCGTGGATTGAAAGCGACGCGAAAATAGCGGCTGTTAAGGCATCCCGCAAGCGTCTGTATACATTAAAGCGCGCCTTGTTTGATCAAGGTTACTCTTTCCTCTCACGACCGATTGGCAATTGGCTGTTTCACTGCCATAATAAGGGTGTCTGGAGCGCATTACCTGCCGTAAGGCAAAAGGGGAAATTTAAATGGCGCATGCGTCTTTCCGTGGTGTTTCGATCTGCGCATTGGCACTCGGTGTACTCACTTTTCTGGCGCCGATTGGCGATAAGGCATATGCAGCAGGTCAGGATGAAAACATTCTGACAGAACTGCCGCCGTCACCGGCATTCTCATCTGTCAGCCGTGCGCGGCTTAATGTGTTTCTTGATGCGCTGGAAGACGGCCGCACAAAAACATTCGAAAAACTTCTTCCGAACTTTGATGACCCGCTGCTGCAAAAAGCCAGTGAATGGATGTGGCTGATCAGCCCGAATTCCGGTCGCAGCTTCGAAGAAATCACAAATTTCATTGATGCCAACCCGAAATGGCCCAGTCAGTCTCTGCTGCGTCAGCGCGCCGAAGAAGCCATGACAGATGCCGTCCCCAATGATGTGGTGCTGGCATGGTTCAAGCGGTCTGCGCCAGTTACGGCAGATGGTGCCACCCGGCAGATAAAGGCCCTCCTCGCGTCTGGCGAAACCGACGCTGCGACCACTTTGATCCGCAACAGTTGGGTACACGAGAATTTCGGAACCGGTCAGGAAAAACGTTTTCTGGATCGTTACGGCAAATATATCGATCAGGAAACCCATCAGCAGCGTCTTGACCGTCTTCTATGGGAAGGTCGCCTTGGTCCGGCGAGCCGTACCGAAAAATATGTCAGCAAAGATTATCTTTTGCTGGCCAAGGCACGTGCAGCCCTGCGGTCGCTCGACCCTGGTGTTGACGGCGCAATCAACCGTGTCCCAAAGAAATACCAGAACGATCCGGGCCTTATCTATGAACGCGTTCGCTGGCGCCGGATCAAGGACCGCGATCAGGAAGCACGTGATTTGCTGCTCTCGCAGGCCAATGACCTCGCCTATATATCGATCCGCCCGCAATACTGGTGGATCGAAAAGGCCATTCTGGCCCGTCGTGCGCTTCAGAAAGGCCACATTACCGATGCCTATCGTCTGGTTGCCAACCATGGCCAAAGCGATGCCGGTGATATTGCCGAAGCCGAATGGTTTGCCGGCTGGATCGCGCTGGAATTCCTGGGCGATGCGCGCATTGCCCTGACCCATTTCCAGAACCTGTATGACGTGGTGCAATACCCGATCAGCCAGGCGCGCGGTGCCTATTGGGCGGGGCGCGCCAATGATGCGATTGGTGACAAAGACAAGGCGCGTGAATGGTACAAACTTGCCGCCGACCATGCCCATACTTTCTATGGTCAGCTGGCAATTGACGCATTGGGCGTCAAACCAAGCTACTCTGTCGAACAACCGATCCCGACAGAACAGCAACGTGCCGATTTCGAATCACAGGAACTGACACAGGTAACCCGCAAGCTCGGCGAGATGGGGCTTGGCAATATCATTCGCCCGTTTGTCATGGCACTTGTCTATGCGCATGACGAACCCGAATATCTTGCAATGGCAACCGATCTTGCGCGCGAATACGGCCGTGCCGACCTTGCGATTATTGCCGCCAAGCGCAGCATCCGTACCGGCAGCGGCTATCTTGACGCGGCCTACCCCGTTCATGAACAGGTGCCCCTTGGTCATAATCCCGACCCGGCACTGGTCCATGCAATCATGCGTCAGGAAAGCCTGTTTAACCCCGAAGCCGTATCGTCTGCCGGGGCACGTGGTCTGATGCAGCTGATGCCGGCAACCGCCGAACGCATGGCCAAGGATCTTAAACTGGATTACGAAACATCACGCCTGACAAGTGACCCGGGATTTAACATCTCGCTCGGGCGGGAATATCTGACACGCCTGCTGGACCGTTGGGATGGCGAGGAAATCCTGACCATCGCCAGCTATAACGCCGGACCAAGCCGCGTTCGTCAGTGGATTGCCGAATATGGTGATCCGCGGGATGCAGATGTTGATCCCGTCGACTGGATTGAAATGATTCCCTATAGCGAAACACGCAATTACGTTCAGCGGGTTATGGAAGGCACCTATGTCTATCGCCGCCGCTTCGCACGTGATGAAATCGCCATGGGTCAACAGGAAGAAGTACCATCAGATTCCCAATGATCTTGTGGAACCGACCGCATAGAACAGCGTTAACTTGACGTTTGCGGTTTGGTAAAGATAACACCATATTTGATCGAACCCTGTCCGACAGATGAGGCCAGAGAAAATGTCAGAAAATGCACTTACGTCCTGCCGCGCATTCGTTTTCGATGCCTATGGTACCCTTTTCGACGTTGGATCGGCTGTGAACCGGTTCAAGGGAACGATTGGCGATGAAGCAGACCGGCTATCAAGCATCTGGCGCCAAAAGCAGCTTGAATATACGTGGTTGCGCAGTCTGATGGGTGACTTCACCGATTTCTGGAGCGTCACGGGCGACGCCCTTGATTACGCCATGGCGGCAATCGGTAAAAAAGACCCTGCCCTTCGGGCAAAGCTGATGGAAACCTATCTGTCGCTTGATACATTCCCCGAAGTCGTCGAAACACTGAAGACGCTTAAATCGCAGGGACATAAGCTTGCGATCCTGTCAAATGGTGCCAAACATATGCTGATATCGGCGGCCAAATCGTCCGGTATTCTGGCACTATTTGATCAGATCATCTGTGTCGACGACCTTAAAACCTACAAACCGCACCCCGATGTTTATCAGCTTGCCGTCGATCAGCTGGAACTTTCCCCGGCTGAAATATCGTTCCAGTCATCGAACGGCTGGGATATTGCCGGTGCCGGGCATTTCGGCTTCCGCACGGCATGGATCAACCGCACACAGCAACCGATGGAACGCCTGTCGCATAGCGCAGACGTGGTTCTCAAAGGGTTGGACGAATTGCTGCCCCTGGTCGCACAACCGGAAAAAGCATAAGCACCCGAGCATAATCAGGTCGGATAAAGAAAACCCGGAAAAGCGGTATACCGCTTTTCCGGGTTTTTCTTTTTGCTGGCACCGGTGAAAGATCACCCGCAGCGATGTTTATTGTTTGTGTTCTTTTTTCACGTTCGCCGCAACGATCTGGCCTGCCTGAATGACGGTAAGACCGCCCTCTTCAACGGCACCTTCGATACGACGGCAATGGCCTTCGATATGGGCGCCCGGCTCAATCGACAGGCTTTCATGAAGAATATCACCCAGCATACGGGCTGTTTCTGCCAGTGAAACATCACGGGCGCGAACCTGGCCGGTGACGGAACCGCATATACGGACTTTTTCGGCAACGATCTCGCCGCGCACTTCGCCATGCTGGCCGATAGTAAGATTGCGCGTGCGAATGTCGCCATTCACAAACCCGTCGACCTGAACGTCAGATTCAGAAATCAGGTCGCCAGTAACCCGAAGGTCGGAATTGATAATCGACAGGCCGCCTTTTTTCTCGGAAGCCGAATTATGGGAACTATTCGTTCCCTGCTGTGTCTTGCTCGTTTTTGAAAACATAATGTCCCGCCTCAATGAACTTGATGGGGTCTACCGGCTTGTCGTGAACCAGAACTTCATAGTGCACGTGGCTTCCGGTACTGCGGCCAGTACTTCCCATCAATGCGATTTTGCCCTTTAAATTCACTTCGTCGCCCTTCTTGACGAGGACCTTGTATAGATGTCCGAAACGGGTTCGAAGGCCGTCACCATGGTCAATTTCAACCATCTTCCCGTATTTTCCGCTCCATCCGGCGAACACCACCTTTCCGGGGGCCGTCGCATGGATTGGTGTCTTCATGGGCCCGGCAAGATCAACACCGGAATGAAAAGCCCATTTGCCGTTGATCGGGTCCTTGCGCTTCCCAAAAGGACTGGAAAGGTAATAGGAATCCGCAGGTTCCCCCAACGGGGTTCTTTTAATTCGGTCATGCAGACTTACCAGCTGATCCATACGATCCCCGACGGCAAGTGCGGCATTCACAAACTGTTCGTCCTCGGGATGCTCGGGCTCGAAGGCCACGAACGGTCCGCCAACACCACCGGCAACTTCGGCACTTCCCGGCGCCTGCGGCTTCATCGGCGGTGTTATGACCTCGTCAACCGTAAGACCGGTCATCTCAAGAACCGATTCCAGTTCCAGAATGGTGCTGTCTGCGGTTTCCGCCACGCGCTGCATCGCCTGCTTCTGGATGGTGTGCAGATCGGCAATGCGCTGACGTGCTTCACCAAGTTCCGATTGCAGTTTTTTCGACCGCTGCATGGCCTGGTCACGTTCACGCATCACACGTGACATAACCGTTTCAACCGTTTCCAGTTCATCGCGCAGGGCAAGATTGCGGTTGGTAATACCGTCAATCTGGGTCTGCAGCGCGTTCATCTGGTTATCCATTGATGTCCGCAACGCGGAAATCCGGACCTTTTCCTTCTCACTGACAGCCAGCTTCGAGGTGTAATCCTGAACCCGCGCCTGCAGCATCAAATTCTTTTCAGCCATCGACAGAAGATTGCGATGGGTATCTTCCATCTGTGACGTGATCTCGCCAAAGCGGCGCTGACTCTCCGTCACCCGGGCGATCAGTTGGTTGTAGGAAAGCTCACTGCGAAACAGCTGTTCTTCGCGCGCGGCAAGCCGCTGGTCTAGATACCAGGAATAACCCGATACCCCGACCGACCATATGATCGCAATCACCCCGATTGATGCCAGCATTAGCTGAGCGTATTTACCGAGACGTAGCTGGGAAACGGAATCATTGGATCGGATAAGTATCTGCCGATCCGGAAACCATTTTTCCAACAGGCGACGCGCGCGTTCCAACGCCGACATATTCAGTGTCTAACCCCTATTTGCCCAAAATTGCCCGTTCGATATGAAATCGACGCACAACCAGTTTTTTTTCAGACCCCGGCTGAATATCTATTTTCTTTACGCTACCTGTTAGCGCGAAGACAGGCAAGCACGTTAACACATCCTTAAAGGCAAAAAATTCATCTGCTTTGCACATCAATATGTTACTCAATGGTCTTCCGATACAATCACCAGCGTTCAAAACATGCGTTTATCCCAATTCATGCTGACCTGTGCCGCGACATGGTTTTACAGCGGACGAACCACCAAGGCCCCCGGCACGATGGGATCACTCGCCGCGGTTCCCGTTGGCTGGGCCATTGCCGTCCTTTTGGGATATCCGGCCCTTTTGGCCGGGATCGTCATCGTCTTTGTCGCCGGGATTCCGATTGCGCATAAATACAGTGAAATGATCGGTGTTCACGATCCGGGTGAAATTGTTATCGACGAGGTTGCGGGGCAATGGCTTTGCATTCTTGTTGTACCCTTGGGTAACGGGTTTACCGATCTTGCCTGGCTTGCCGCGGCTTTTGTCATGTTCAGGATTTTCGACATTCTGAAACCCTGGCCGATCCGCTGGATTGACCGCCGGATCAGTGGCGGTTTTGGCATCATGCTTGATGACATCCTTGCCGGTGTTTTTGGCATGATCATACTGATCGGCATTCGCTACTTCGCGGGAGTTTGACCCTCATGCAAATCGAACCGGACATACTTTCTGAGGCGGCAAAGCTGATTACCCTTTGCAAGGCAAAAGGCGAAATGATCGCAACCGCAGAATCCTGCACTGGTGGTTTGATTGCCGGCTGTTTAACCGCGGTTGATGGAAGTTCGTCAGTGGTTGATTGCGGCTTTGTGACCTATTCGAACGAAGCCAAGAACGGTCTGATTGGCGTTGCGCAGGAACTTCTGGACAAGCATGGCGCGGTATCGGAACCGGTCGCCATCGCAATGGCCAAAGGTGCTCTGGCCCGCGCACCATTGGCGACCATGGCGATTGCTGTTACCGGCATCGCCGGGCCGGGCGGTGGATCGGAAGAAAAACCGGTCGGACTTGTCCATCTTGCCTGTGCGGGGATCGATCGCCCTGCCCTGCATCGTCGCCGGGTTTATGATGGTGACCGGCATGCGGTGCGCAAGGCAACGATCCTCGAAGCCTATGACATGCTTTTCGAAATGGCTGACAAATCGAAATAGGTCCGTGTCGGAAAGTATTTCCCGACACGAGCGCCATGAAATTACGAACCGGACGGTGTCGAGCTGTTCGGCTCGCCATAAACCTGATGGGCGCGGGTTTCAAATGCACCGACCATCAGTTTGACGGCCTCGTTGAACACAACCCCGATCATCTTCTGCAACAGGGCAGAACGGAATTCAAAATCGACAAAGAAGTCGAGCCACGTGCCACCATCCTCTGCCGGTTCAAACACCCAGTGATTGTTAAGGTATTTGAACGGTCCCTGCAGATATTCGACGTCGACCCGATCCGGGCGCTGCAGGGTGACTTTTGATGTGTATTTCTCGCGAAACATTTTGAAACCGATCACCAGATCGGCATGCAAAACATCCCCGTTACGCTTGCGCACACGCGATGCCACACACCATGGCAGGAATTCCGAATAGGAATCGATATCCGCGACGAGGTCAAACAGCTGTTCCGGCGTATAGGGCAGTTTCCTGCGCTCCGCATGCGTCGGCACCCTGATCTCCTTTGTCGTCGCGTGTATCGTCTGAAATGTGGCGCACTTATTGTGCCGCAGCGTTTGCCTGCATTCTGGCTTTGGCTTCATCGGCCGCAGCAAGCTTTCTTTCGCGTGCCTTGCGCAACTCTTCAAAGTCGCGGTCCGCGTGATAGCTGGAACGTGTCAACGGGGTTGCCGACACCATCAGGAACCCTTTGCCGCGCGCCATGGATGCATAATCCTTGAACTCGTCCGGGGTCACAAAGCGGTTGACCGGCTCGTGCTTAAGGGTTGGCTGCAAATACTGGCCAATCGTCAGAAAATCGACATCGGCAACACGCAGATCATCCATGACCTGTGCCAGTTCATGGCGTTCCTCACCAAAACCAACCATCAGGCCGGATTTCGTAAAGATCGTCGGATCAATCTGTTTGACGCGATCGAGAATACGCAGCGACTGGTAATAACGCGCGCCCGGACGGATCGAGGTATAAAGCCTGGGAACGGTTTCAAGGTTATGGTTGAAAACGTCCGGCCGTGCACGGGCCACAATTTCAACCGCACCGGGTTTATCACGGAAGTCCGGCGTCAGAATTTCAATGGTCGTTTCCGGCGATTTATGACGGATCGCTTCGATCACGCGGGCAAAATGCGCTGCCCCGCCATCGGCAAGATCGTCACGGTCAACCGAGGTGATCACGACATGCTTAAGCGCCATGTCGGCAACCGCCATCGCAAGGTTTTCCGGCTCGAACGGGTCAAGCGCACCGGGCATGCCGGTCTTGACGTTACAGAACGAACAGGCACGCGTGCAGGTATCCCCCATGATCATGAAGGATGCATGCTTCTTCTGCCAGCATTCGCCGATATTCGGGCAGGCTGCTTCTTCGCAGACGGTATGCAGATTAAGGCCACGCGCAAGTTCGCGCGTTTCCTGATACCCCTTCGAGGTTGGCGCCTTGACGCGAATCCATTCCGGCTTGCGTCCGGATGGACGATCCGGGCGTTTCTGCTTTTCCGGGTGACGAAGTGCTTGGGCTTCGTTGCGCGCCGTCGACATAGAGTTACCTCCGAAGGATTGGACGGGCGGCAATGTGCCGCCACGTCACGCATTTGTCAAACCGACATTCGTCCAAAACGGTCATACCGGGCATGTTCACCCGGTACGACGCAATATTCTAGAAGTGGATCGCACGCCCATAGGCGTCAAGGACCGACTCATGCATCATTTCCGACAGGGTCGGATGCGGGAAGACCGTATGCATCAGGTCTTCTTCCGTCGTTTCAAGACCCATCGCCACGACAAAACCCTGAATAAGCTCGGTCACTTCCGCACCAACCATGTGCGCGCCAAGCAATTCACCGGTCTTGGCATCAAACACGGTTTTGACCAGACCTTCGGCCTCGCCCAGTGCAACCGCCTTGCCGTTCCCGATGAACGGGAATTTACCGACCTTGACGTCATAACCGGCTTCCTTGGCCTTGGCTTCGGTCAGGCCGACACTTGCCACCTGCGGATGGCAATAGGTGCAACCCGGGATCTTGCGCGGATCAAGCGGATGAACGCCTTTGACACCGGCAATCTTTTCAACGCAGATCACACCTTCATGTTCTGCCTTGTGCGCCAGCATCGGCGGGCCAGCAACGTCACCAATGGCATATATGCCCGGCTCTGCGGTTGCGGAATATTCATCCGTACCGATCACATTACGATCAACCTTCACCTTGGTCGTTTCAAGGCCAAGATTTTCGGTATTACCGATCACACCAACCGCGGAAATCACCCGATCAACGGTCAATTCCTGTTTCTTGCCGTCTTTGGTTTCAATCGTGACGACAACATTGTCCGCATTGCGTTTAAGGTTTGCGACCTTGGCTTCGGTCAGGATTTTCATCCCGTCCTTGGTCATCATCTTCTGCGCAAGGGCGGCGACTTCCTTGTCTTCGACAGGCATGATCTGCGACATGATTTCGACCACCGTCACTTCCGCACCCATGGTGTGATAGAAGCTGGCAAATTCGATACCGATCGCGCCTGAACCGACAACCACAAGGCTTTTGGGCATCTTGTCAGGCGTCATCGCCTTTTTGTAGTCCCAGACCACCTTGCCATCGGCTTCAAGGCCCGGCAGGGAGCGCGCCCGTGCACCGGTCGCAATGATGTAATTCTTTGCGGTATAGGTACCGGCATCCTTGCCTTCGACATTGATCTTTTTCGGACCGTCGAATTTGGCTTCGCCGTTGATCACGGTGACCTTGTTCTTCTTCAGAAGATGGCCGACACCACCCGAAAGCTGCTTTGAAACACCACGCGAACGCTGAATGACCGCATCAATATCAAAAGACGGCTTCTCGCACGACAGACCGAATGACTTGGCATGCTGCATGTTGCGATAGACTTCTGCCGAACGCAGCAGGGCCTTGGTCGGGATGCAACCCCAGTTCAGACAGATACCGCCGAGATGTTCGCGTTCGACAACCGCGGTTTTCAGGCCGAGCTGTGCGGCACGAATGGCCGTGACATAGCCACCGGGACCCGCGCCAATAACGATTACGTCGAAATTGTTATCCGCCATCGTAAGATCTCCTTCGCCTGCCCGTTACCGGTTACAGGTCTTGAAATTCAAATGCTTGCGGGGACTGTTTAAAGTCCCCGCGCAATTTCCGAACCTCAGAGCAGCATGCTCAGCGGATCTTCGATCAGCTTTTTGAATTCAGCCATGAATTCAGCACCGACCGCACCATCGACCACACGATGGTCGACCGAAAGCGTGCAGCTCATGACGGTGGCGATTGCCAGCGCGCCGTCCTTGACGACCGCGCGCTGTTCACCGGCACCAACGGCCAGAATGCAGCCCTGCGGCGGGTTGATGATGGCGGAGAATTCCTTGATACCGAACATGCCAAGGTTGGAGACAGAGAATGTCCCGCCCTGGAATTCTTCCGGTTTCAGCTTGCCTTCGCGGGCCTTGCCAGCCAGCGCCTTCATCTCGGTCGAGATTTCGGCAAGCCCCTTGCCACCCGCATTGCGGATAACCGGGGTGATCAGGCCGCCATCGATGGCAACAGCAACCGAAATGTCCTGCTGCTTGCACTGCAGGATGGCTGCGTCGGTCCAGACCGCATTGGCCGCCGGTACGCGTTTCAGCGCAATGGATGCGGCACGAATGACGAAATCATTGACCGATACCTTAACGCCCTCGCCGGCTTTCTCGTTAAGCTGCTTGCGGGTCGCGAGCAGATTGTCGAGTTCGCAATCGACCGTCAGGTAGAAATGCGGAACCTGCTGTTTGGACTGGGTCAGGCGACGTGCAATAACCTTGCGCATCGAGCTGTTCGGGATTTCTTCGTATTCCGGAAGGCCGGTCAGATCCGGGTTCCAGCCAGACGCCGCCGGAGCCTGCGGGGCTGCCGTCGGTTTGTCGGCAGCGGGCGCCGAAGCAGCAGCTTTATCTGCCGGTTTGGACGACATCGCAGCCTCGACATCGCGTTTGACAACGCGACCGCGCGGGCCGGAGCCCTCTACCTTGCCAAGATCAACGCCTTCGTTCGCGGCAATACGCCGTGCAAGCGGGCTTGCCTTGACACGATCCCCACCGGAAACCGGTGCGGCAGGTGCCTGACCTTTGGCCGGGGCGGCATCTGATTTCGACTCTTCTTCCTGTTTCGGCGCTTCCGCGGCCGGTGCAGCACCACCAGTAGAGGCCGCAGACGTATCCGCACCGTCAAGCGCACTTGCATCTTCGCCTTCTTCAAGAAGAAGGGCGATGACCTCGTTCACGGCAACGCCTTCGCTGCCTTCGGAAACAAGGATTTTGCCGATTTTGCCTTCGTCGACGGCTTCAACTTCCATCGTGGCTTTATCGGTTTCGATTTCGGCAATGACGTCACCCGATTCAACGGTGTCGCCTTCCTTGACAAGCCATTTCGCCAAGGTGCCTTCGGTCATGGTCGGCGACAGCGCCGGCATCAATATTTTAACAGGCATGAACGCAATCTCCCGGTAACGGGGCGGCGCGGCTTTGCCGCGCCCTGCCCCTGTCCGTTTTACTTAGCGATAGCAAACGGCCTTGGCCGCATCGACGATGTGTTGCTCCTGCGGAAGTGCAAGCACTTCGAGGTTGGCAGCATATGGCATCGGAACATCTTCACCGGTAACGCGCGCAACCGGCGCATCCAGATAATCAAACGCATGTTCCATGATGACCGATGCGATCTCGGCACCGATACCGGCAAAGTGCCAGCCTTCTTCACAGGTGACGATACGGTTGGTTTTCATGACCGAACGAACGATGGTGTTCACATCCAGCGGACGAATGGTTCGCAGGTTGATCACCTCGGCCGAAATGCCCTGTTCTGCCAGTTGCTCGGCCGCTTTCAGTGCCTTGCCAACCATGATCGAGAAGGCAACGATGGTCACATCGGTACCTTCGCGTTCGATCTTTGCCTGGCCGATCGGCAGAACGAAATCATCATCATCAGGCACTTCGAAGCTCTGCCCGTAAAGAATTTCGTTTTCAAGGAAGACAACCGGGTTCGGATCGCGGATGGCAGCCTTAAGCAGGCCTTTCGCATCGGCAGCCGACCATGGTGCGATCACTTTAAGACCCGGGCAATGTGCATACCAGGATGCATAGCACTGCGAGTGCTGTGCACCAACGCGTGCTGCCGCACCGTTCGGGCCACGGAAGACGATCGGGCAACCAAGCTGGCCGCCAGACATGTAAAGCGTCTTGGCCGCCGAGTTGATGATGTGGTCAATCGCCTGCATGGCGAAGTTGAAAGTCATGAATTCGACAACCGGCTTCAGGCCCATGAAAGCCGCACCCGTTGCCATCCCCGTGAAACCGTATTCGGTGATCGGGGTATCGACGACGCGTCTGTCACCGAATTCGTCAAGCAGACCCTGAGTGACTTTATAAGCCCCCTGATACTGCGCGACTTCTTCGCCCATGACATAGACGTTTTCATCCGTGCGCATTTCTTCGGCCATCGCATCACGCAGGGCTTCACGAACGGTCTGCGTCTTGAACGAGGTATAAGTTTTCTCGTCCTGCGTCGCGTTCATAACGCTCATGGCGCGCGGGTCCTGTTCGGCACGTTCGATTGCGCCGCTTGCAGCAACCGGTGCAGCACTTGCGCTGCTGGCCGGTGCCTTTTCTTCTTCCTTGGCTTCGGCCGGTGCGGCTTCGGCTTTCGGCGCAGAAGATGCCGAAACATTATCAAGGGCAGAAGCATCCTCGTCTTCTTCGAGGATATAGGCGATGACAGCATTCACCGCGACGTTCTCGGTTCCTTCGGCGATCACGATCTTGCCAATGGTTCCCTCGTCAACGGCCTCGACTTCCATCGTAGCCTTGTCGGTTTCAATTTCTGCAATCACGTCACCGGACGCGACAGTATCGCCTTCCTTGACGGTCCATTTGGCAAGAGTGCCTTCTGTCATGGTCGGCGACAGGGCCGGCATCAAAACTTCAATCGGCATTGTTCCCTCTCTCCCGGGAAATATCGGTCAAAAGCGGTTCGCGGATTTCGCGATCACGCGTCGATCAGAATATCTGTGAACAGTTCGGAAACATCCGGTTCCGGGCTGTTTTGCGCGAACTCAGCCGCCTTGGCGACTTCCGCTTTCACGTCTTTATCGATGTCCTTAAGACCTGCCTCGTCGATGATATTACCATCGATCAGCAGCTTTTTGACCATATCGATCGGATCGTGCTCTTTGCGCATTTTGTCGAGCTCGTCCTTGGTACGATATTTCGCCGGGTCAGACATGGAATGACCGCGATAGCGATATGTCTTGAGCTCAAGGATGTACGGACCCTTGCCTTCGCGGCAGTGCGCCACGGCGCGTTCCCCGGCTTCCTTGACCGCAAGAACATCCATCCCGTCAACCTGTTCACCCGGAATGCCATAAGCCGCACCGCGCTGGTACAGATCGGGGCTGGCCGAGTGACGCTGTGCCGAGGTGCCCATGGCGTACTGGTTGTTCTCGATGCAATAGACCACCGGAAGCTTCCAGAGTGCCGCCATGTTGAATGACTCATAGACCTGCCCCTGGTTGACGGCACCGTCACCAAGATAGGTCAGGCAAACGCGATCCTGGCCGCGATATTTGTAGTTAAAGGCAATACCGGTACCAAGCGGCACCTGACCACCAACGATGCCGTGGCCGCCATAGAAATTCTTTTCCTTGGAGAACATGTGCATCGAGCCGCCCTTGCCGCGGGAATAACCGCCTTCACGGCCGGTCAGCTCTGCCATGACACCCGCCGGGTCCATGCCACAAGCCAGCATGTGGCCGTGGTCACGGTAACTGGTGATAACACCATCATCACCGGTTACAGCAGCCTGCATGCCGACAACGACAGCTTCCTGCCCGATATAAAGATGGCAGAAGCCACCGATAAGACCCATGCCATAAAGCTGACCGGCTTTTTCTTCAAAGCGACGGATCAGCAGCATTTCACGGTAATATTTGAGGAGATCGTCACTGCTCGCCTGATTGTCGGCGCGCGTCGTGCCGCGTTTGCGTTTTGGTGTGGTCGCCATGTTTCCTCCCGGTGGATGGCTATCGCTTAAGCATCATGTATGAGTGCTTAATTCGGTACTGGACCACCGAAATGACTACCTAAAACCACGTGCAGAGGCAAGCAATCTAACCACCATTAAACTGTTGTTTTGCAACGCACAATCACAAATAAACCTGATATTGGTTAATTCATGATTTTTGGCAGATATACATAATTTCAGCATTTCCAGTGACTTGAGGAACCGGCTTCATCCCCGTTCATTCCAGCAGGTCACAAATGCTATGCTTTCCTGAAAAGAATATCACAGATCCGACACGTTTATTTCGCAACCGCCAGAAGACACAGGGGGTTGCATGTGTTTTATCTCAAGCTACCAAAAGGCAATACTGAACCAAAAGGCAGTTGAAACAACGTCATAACGGGAACAGAACATTTTGCCAGAAACAATTTCGACGCGAATACGGGCAATGACAAAGCCAAAAGCTGACGCCATGACATTTAGCGCCGACTGCTTTGTCTGCAAAAATGAAACTGGATTCTAAACCGCCTGCCCTATTGCCGCTTACTGGCTGGCAGCGATGGTATCGTCCGCAGGATAACCATTGTGATGGAAGATAATCAGATCATCCGGATGGGCCGCATTCAGCATCGCACGTGCCCGTTCATCCAGAAGATCCGGATCAAGATGCTTGGGGCGCATCGCGATAACGCGCTGTTCCAGATGCTTTCGTTTTTCCGTGATTTCATCGCGTACTTTGGCAATCTCGGCAACGCGGTCCTGCATCGACCAGTAAGCCAGCAATCCACGGTTCCCTTCCACACTGTGGAAGATGAAATAGACCATGATGGTAAATGCAATAACCGGTGCAATTGCCTGACCAAGTCGGCGAATAACCGGTGATGTTGACGACATTTACCCCTGCCCCGTGCATGCGAGAAAAGAATCAACAGGAAACGCACCATTCCGAACCCGAAATGGAAAAACTGCGTGCGTTATTTCCCTTTGATCACAAAGGCATAAATATCGCCGCAATAAAAATCCCCGTAAAATTACGCTTAAAGCTAAACACAACAGGGTAAAAATAAGCTTAAAACAGCGGCGCTATTATACTGTCACTACGCTCAATTAGCTGATCCTGAACAACAAAAAGCCGCCCTGCAATGGCAGGACGGCTTTCAGTATCAACCCGGTTTTCAACCCTTATTTCAGGATGGAGCGGCCCGGATAATAGGCGCCGGTTCCCAGCATCTCTTCGATGCGGATCAACTGGTTGTATTTCGCCAGACGATCAGAACGCGACAGCGAACCGGTTTTGATCTGGCCGCAATTGGTTGCAACCGCCAGATCGGCAATGGTTGAATCTTCGGTCTCGCCCGAACGGTGCGACATGACGGCAGTATAGCCGGCACGGTGCGCCATTTCGACGGCTTCAAGCGTTTCGGTCAGCGAACCGATCTGATTGACCTTCACAAGGATGGAGTTGCCAACGCCCTTCTTGATGCCATCGGCAAGACGTTTCGGATTGGTCACGAACAGATCGTCGCCAACCAGCTGGACCTTGTTGCCGATTTCCGACGTCAAGGCCGCCCAGCCATCCCAGTCATCTTCAGACATGCCGTCTTCGATCGAGAAAATCGGATACTTGCTGACCAGATCGGCCCAGTATTTGACCATGCCGTCGGCATCAAGGGTCTTGTTTTCGCCGGCCAGAACGTATTTGCCGCCTTTGTAGAATTCGGTCGATGCCGCATCGAGGGCAAGAACAACGTCTTCTTCCGGGCGATAACCGGCAGCTTCGATTGATTTCATGATGTAGCTGATGGCTTCTTCGCTCGACCCGATATTCGGGGCAAAACCACCTTCATCACCAACAGACGTGCTCAGACCATCGGCCGAAAGCGCCTTTTTCAGGTTATGGAAGATTTCCGCACCCATGCGGATCGCATCCGAACCGGTTTCTGCCGAAACCGGCATCACCATGAATTCTTGAACGTCAATCGCGTTGTCGGCATGCTCGCCGCCATTGATGATGTTCATCATCGGCACCGGCAGGGTGCGGGCAAAAGCACCACCAACATAACGATAAAGCGGAAGGCCCGCTTCTTCTGCAGCCGCCTTTGCAACCGCCAGCGACACACCAAGAATGGCATTCGCGCCAAGACGGCCCTTGTTCGGCGTACCATCAAGATCAATCATGACACTGTCGACTTCGACCTGGTCCTCGGCGTCCATACCGGCCAGGGCTTCGAAAATCTCGCCATTGACGGCGGCAACCGCTTTGGTCACGCCCTTGCCAAGATAACGATCTTCCTTGTCACGCAGCTCGACGGCTTCATGCGCACCGGTGGATGCACCTGACGGAACGGCTGCACGACCAAAGGCGCCACTTTCCAGGGTTACATCAACTTCGACAGTCGGGTTGCCACGGCTATCGAGGATTTCGCGGCCGCGGATATCAATAATAGCGGTCATGACGGAAACATTCTCCTCACTGAGATTATCTGCCCCCCTGCGGGGTGCTTTGGTTACAGCATAAAAGAAATGCCGCCATCATTTCTGATGGCGGCATTTGCATATCAATCGTTAAACATGTCCAGACGAACCGGATTGGCTTTTGCCACTTTGTCCAGTTCCATCAAAACCGACAGAACTTCGGGAAGCTTGTTTAACGGAATCTGGTTCGGGCCATCGCTGATGGCCGCATCCGGGTTATCGTGGGTTTCGATAAACAAGGCTGCAACACCGACGGATACAGCCGCACGCGCCAATACCGGCGCAAATTCGCGCTGACCGCCCGACGTTGTCCCCTGTCCACCCGGTTGCTGAACAGAATGGGTCGCATCAAATACGACCGGATAGCCCTGACGGGCCATGGTGGGAAGTCCACGGAAATCGGTTACCAGCGTGTTATAGCCAAAGCTGGTCCCACGATCACAAAGCATGATGTTTTCATTGCCGGTCGATGCAATGTTGTTGGCAACATTGGCCATGTCCCAGGGTGCCAGGAACTGGCCCTTTTTGACATTGACGGCACGTCCGGTTTTACCCGCCGCCTGCAAAAGATCGGCCTGACGGCACAGGAATGCCGGAATCTGAAGGATGTCGGCAACTTCCGCAACCGCGGCACACTGATCAGGCAGGTGAACGTCGGTAACAATCGGAAGGCCGGTCTTTTCCTTGACCTCTGCCAGAATGTCGAGCCCTTCGACCAGACCAACCCCACGCCTGGATGTGCTGCTGGTGCGGTTCGCCTTGTCAAACGAACTTTTGTAAACAAGCCCGATCCCCATCCCTTCGGACAATTCCTTCAGGGCTGCGGACATTTCCAGTGCATGCTGACGGCTTTCGATCGCGCACGGCCCTGCCAGCAAGGCAAAAGGCTTGTCATTGGCGAATTCGATTTTGCCGACTTTGACAGTTTTGATTTCCGTCATTTTGCAGTCTTTCATTCAGGCTGTTTGATCAAACCAGACGGCTGCGCTCTTTGGCGGCCTTGATATAGGACACAAACAGCGGATGCGGATCAAGCGGACGCGAACGCAGTTCCGGGTGGAACTGAACCCCGATGAACCACGGGTGATTCGGGTATTCGACGATTTCCGGCAAACGTCCATCCGGCGACAGGCCCGAGAATTTAAGACCTTTTTCCTCAAGCTGCCCCATGAAGTTTACGTTAACTTCATAACGATGGCGATGGCGCTCAAGAACGGTCTCACTGCCATAGATGTCGCGTGCACGCGAACCGTCAACCAGTTTGCACTCGTAATTGCCAAGGCGCATGGTGCCGCCAAGATCATCCTCATCCGAACGACGCTCGACAGAACCGCCGTCTTTGGCCCATTCGGTCATCAGACCGACAAGCGGGGTTTTCGTCGGACCGAATTCCGATGACGATGCATCCTTGAGACCCGCAAGATTGCGTGCAGCCTCAAGAACCGCCATCTGCATGCCAAAGCAGATGCCGAAATACGGTACCTTGTTTTCCCGTGCATAGCGCGCAGCGGCAATCTTGCCTTCCGTGCCACGCTCGCCAAATCCGCCCGGCACCAGGATCGCATCCAGTTTGGACAGGATTTCGCTAACATCGCCTTCTTTTTCAAGCGCGTCAGACGCAATCCATTCCAGTTTGACACGAACCTTGTTGGCGATACCGCCATGGGTCAGTGCTTCGGTAAGCGACTTATAGGCATCGGGCAGCTGAATGTATTTGCCAACGATCCCGATGGTGACCTCACCTTCCGGGTTACGGATGATATTGCAGATTTCTTCCCACGGACGCAGATCCGGGTCCTGTGCCTGCAGGCCGAAGTGATGAAGCACTTCGTTATCAAGACCATACTGGTGGTAGCTGATCGGCACCTGATAGATGTTGTCAACGTCATAGGCCGGAATAACGGCCGCTTCGCGGACGTTACAGAAACGCGCAATCTTGCGGCGCTCATTGACCGGGATTTCACGGTCACAACGGCACAACAGGATATCAGGCTGGATACCGACACTTTGCAGTTCCTTGACGGAATGCTGGGTCGGTTTGGTCTTGAGCTCGCCCGCCGATGAAATATACGGCACGAGTGTCAGATGCATGAACAGCGTGCGGCCATCGCCAAGCTCGTTGCCCATCTGGCGGATCGCCTCTAGGAACGGCAGGCTTTCGATATCACCAACCGTACCGCCGATCTCGACAAGGACAAAATCCTCGGTCGCATCGGACTGGACGAATTCCTTGATGGCATCCGTGATGTGCGGAATCACCTGAACGGTCCCGCCCAGATAATCACCACGACGTTCACGTGCAATCACACTGGAATAGATGCGACCGGTGGTCACGTTGTCGGAACGACGCGATGAAACGCCGGTAAAACGTTCATAGTGACCAAGATCAAGGTCGGTCTCGGCCCCGTCTTCGGTCACATAGCATTCGCCATGCTGATACGGGCTCATGGTGCCCGGATCGACGTTGATATACGGATCAAGCTTGCGCAGGCGAACAGTGAAACCACGTGCCTGAAGCGAGGCACCCAAAGCAGCAGACGCCAGGCCCTTGCCCAGCGAGGAAACAACGCCACCGGTGATAAAGATATAACGGGTCATGTCTTTGCCTCATCTCAAAGCAAAACGCCGCAGTTCGATGCCGCTCAGTGCATCACGAACCGGGGAATACAACAATCAAAAATTGAGGCGGCAAGTTTGCCGCCTCTGGTCGTCGGTTAATTTTTTAGCGGGTCGGAGCCGCCGGTCCGGTATCCTCGGCGGGCTGTTGTTCAGCTGCCGGGGCCGGTGCCTGGTCCAGTATGGATGTCGGCCGGGTATGAGTGTTGGACAACAATGCCAAGGCGAGGCTTGTGATCATGAATGCCCCGGCAAGAATCGCGGTGGTACGTGTAAGAAGGTTTGCTGCGCTGCGCGAGCTCATGACGCCGAAGTTACCGCCGCCACCGCCGCTTCCGCCGATACCAAGCCCACCGCCCTCGCTGCGCTGTACGAGAATGACGGCAATCATGCCAAGCGCAAGAAGAAGGTGAATTACCAGAATGACAGTTTGCATGGTCTCGAAACTCTTGTCCTAACTTCCGATCCGAACATGATTATGTCCGGATCGGGCAAAAATTTGATGCGTATTTAACGTGTTTTATGACGGTTGGCTAGGCGCAACTTTCAATAATTTGCCAAAAATCGTCAACCTTGAGGCTCGCCCCGCCAACCAGTGCACCATCAACATCAGGTACAGCCAGCAATTCAGCCGCATTGGACGGCTTTACCGACCCACCATACAGAATTCTGAACTTGTCGCCATCGTCAAATCGTGCCGTCAGCTCTGCACGAATTGCAGCATGGACTTCGGCAACTTCATCAACGCTTGCCGTGCGACCGGTGCCAATTGCCCAGACAGGCTCATAGGCAATCACGGTATTTTCCGGCGTCGCATCATCGGGGACAGAGACCGCAATCTGACCATTGACCACCGCAAGCGTCGCGCCAAGGTCGCGTTCCTGCTCGGTTTCGCCGACACAGACAACCGCAATCAGGCCGGCATCATGGGCCGCCATTGTTTTCTGACGGATCACGGTCGAACTTTCGCCGTGATCCGCGCGACGTTCCGAATGCCCGACAAGAACATAACTTGCGCCGATATCAGCCAGCATAGGTGCGGCGATATCGCCGGTATGTGCGCCCGAAACGGCAATATGGCAATCCTGTCCACCAACCTTGACCGCGCTGCCATTCGTCACACCGGCAACATCCGAAATCAGGGTTGCCGGCGGGCATACCAGAATATCACATGCCAGATCACCCTTGGCTTTCGCGCGATCAGACAGTCCCCGCGCAAGCGCGAGCCCGTCGGTACGCAGGCAGTTCATTTTCCAGTTTCCGGCGATCAGGGGACGGCGCTGTGACATATGTTTATCTACCTCTTGCTGCGACGGGTTGTGGATCGGTATGGCTTTGCCATGCGGGAACCGATCCGACACGTATTGTTACAAACACGGCTCGACGCGGGTTTTAACACGCGACTTTGCCCCGGCCAAGCCCCGGAAAACACTGTCAACCGAACTTCGGACACGGTCAATGCAATCGGATGTTGCCGCCCTTACCTCTCGCCATTAAGATGCGCGGCAATTGCGACGGGATTTTATAGTATTCCGGCACACAAAAGAAACGCTGCCGATGCAATGTCACCTGCATTGTCATTGGCACCAAACCACGAATTGTTAGGCTTATCATATGCTTGCTGGCATTCGCTCTTTTTCGAAATCAATCTTCGCCAAGATCATTCTTGGTGTGATCGCAATCAGCTTCGTCGGATGGGGCCTGAATGCGTCGATGCTCAACCTTGGCACCTCACGCCAGGTTGCTGAAATCGGCAGCCAAAACATCAGTCCCGCCGAACTGGATCGCGCCTTCCAGCGCAGCATCCAGAATATGCGCAGCGTTTTCGGTCCCAATTTCGACCGTCAGCAAGCCATCCAGATGGGCCTTTTGAACAATACGGTTCAAAATCTGGTCTCCCAGAAAATCCTGCGTGAAAACGCCAAGGAAATGGGAATTGGCATCAGCAACGAAAAAGTCCGCGATACGATTTTTGCGTCTCCCGGCTTCCAGAACGAAACCACCGGCCAGTTTGACCGCGAACGTTTCCTTCAGGCGCTGTATTCCAGCGGATATACCGAACCGGAATTCATCGAAGGCGTGCGTGGTGACATGATGGGCCAGCAGGTTGTCGGAAGCCTTGCCGGTGCCGTCAATGCACCAGACGTCATGGCGCAGCAGATTGCCGCCTATCGCAACGAACAGCGCAGCGGCAGCTTCTTTGCCCTGAATGCATCGCAGTTCGACAATATCGAAACGCCCGATGACGCGGCCCTTCGTAAATATCACGAAGAAAATGCTCCGCAATTCACCGCGCCCGAAAGCCGCAATGTGACTCTGGTCACCCTTTCGGCGGCCGATCTTGCGGCGAACATGGATGTCACCGACGACGAAATCAACGAGGCATACAACCATCGCCTGCCGGAATTCCAGACACCGGAAAAACGCGTGGTCGAACAGATCCTGTTTGCTCCCAATGAAAAGGAAAGCGCACAGGAGGCCTACAAGGCCCTTCAGAACGGTGCCGATTTCATGACGGTCGCGACCGAGGATGCCGGCATGGACCCGTCGATTGTGAAGCTTGGCGAATTCACCGCCGACAACATCCTGCCCGATCTGCGCGATGCGACCTTTGGTCTTGAAGAAGGTGCGTTTTCCGAACCGGTCGAAACCGCCCTTGGCTGGCACATCATTCGCGTGACCGCCATTACGCCGGAACGGACCGAAACCCTTGATCAGGTTCGCGATGATGTCGAAGAAGGCGTCAAGCAGTTCAAGGCAGAAGACGCAATCTATGACCTTGCCGCCAGACTTGACGATGAACTGGGGGCTGGTACCCCGCTTGAAGAAGCCGCAAACGCGGTTGGCGCAAAGACCTATAAGCTGAACGATGTTGTTCGTGGCGAAGGCCTTGATGCCGACATCGCCGACAGCGCCGAAATCAACGCCATGATTTTCGAACTCGACAAGGGCGAGGACAGCTTCCTTGAAGAAACCTCGACCGGCGTTCGTTACGTTGCGCGCGTTGATGAAGTAACCCCTGCCGCCCTGCGTCCGTTCGAAGAAGTTCGTGACGACGTCGTCGCTGCGTGGAAAGCCGATGAACGCAATCGCCTGATGCTTGAAAAAGCTGATCAGCTTGCCGCATCGATCAATGACCAGAATGCCGATATTGCATCACTCGCAACCAGCGAGAATGCCGAAATCACAGAAAGCGGTCTGACCAAACGTACCGGTCAGGGCCTTGCCGACGGTGTCAGCCCGGCTGTTGCCGCCGCCCTCTTCACCCTTGACGAAGGCAAGGCAAAGGCAATTCAGTCCGGTGAAAATGTTCTGGTTCTGAAGCTTGACGAGATCAAGGCCGCCACCATTGCCGAAGGCGATGCAGACCCGGTCGTGACCGAACTGAAACAGGCCCTGAACGAAGACATTCTTGCGCAGTATCTCGATTATCTGCAGGACGAGATTTCGGTCAGCGTCAATAACAGCGTGATCAACGGTCTTTATCCGCAAACCGCGGCGAACTGATCCCGATCCGGAATGGGGCGGCCTTTCATCGGGCCGCCCTTTTTCGTTAAACTCCGCCCTATCCGACATCGCCCACCCAAATCGACCAAAATTGGACAGACCATGGAAATCAAACCGGATTTCAACAGTTTCAAGCAGAACTACAATAATGGCATTTCACAGGTTCTCTGGACCTCGCTTACGGCGGATCTGGATACACCGGTCTCGGCGTTTCTTAAGATCGCCGAAGGCATGCCCAATACCTATCTGCTTGAATCTGTCGAAGGCGGTGCCGTTCGTGGACGCTATTCATTCCTTGGCCTGCGCCCCGACCTGATCTGGCGGTGCTTTGGCCAGAAGGCCGAACTGAACCGTCGCGCCCTTGCCGATGCCGACGCGTTCGAAGCCGAACCCGATGCACCGCTTGAAAGCCTGAAAAAGCTGATCGCCGAAAGCCACATCGCCCTACCCGACAACCTTCCCCCCATGAGTGCCGGTCTTGTGGGCTATATGGGCTATGACACGGTTCGTCTGATGGAAAAGCTGCCCGACAGCAATCCGGATGAACTGGGCGTCCCCGACGGCATCTTTATCCGCCCGACGGTGACGGCAAGCTTCGATACCATCGCCGATACTGTCACCGTGGTAACACCGGTCCGCCCCGAAAACGGGATTGATGCAGATGCGGCCTATGATCTTGCCTGCGCGCGCCTGAACGATGTCGTACAGCAGTTTCAGCGCAACCTGTTTCTGGATCGCCGGTCCAAATCGGTTCCCGCCGCCCTGCCCGACCCCAAGGTCAGCGTCGACGAGGCCGGTTTCCATAAAATGGTCGATCAGGCCAAGGAATATATCCGTGCGGGCGATATCTTTCAGGTCGTCCTGTCACAGCGTTACACGCTGCCCTATCATCTGCCGCCTTTCGCGTTTTACCGTGCCCTTCGCCGGATCAATCCATCGCCCTTCATGTTCTATCTGGATATCGGCGGGTTTCAGGTTGTCGGTGCCAGCCCGGAAATCCTTGTGCGCCTGCGCGACGGCGAAGTCACCATTCGCCCGATTGCCGGAACGCGCCGACGCGGCCACACGCCCGAAGACGACAAGGTCATGGCCCAGGACCTGCTTGATGATCCCAAGGAACGTTCGGAACATCTGATGCTGCTTGACCTCGGGCGTAACGATGTTGGTCGTGTGTCCAAACCCGGCACCGTGCGCGTCACCGACCGCGAAACCATCGAATATTATTCCCATGTCATGCATATCGTCTCCAACGTTGTCGGTCAGATCGACGAAAAATATGACGCGATGGACGCGCTCAAGGCCGGTTTCCCTGCCGGGACGGTTTCGGGCGCGCCCAAGGTCCGCGCCATGGAAATCATCGATGAACTGGAATCGGTCCGGCGCGGCATATATGCCGGCTGTATCGGCTATATCTCGGCCGATGGGTCGATGGATACCTGCATCGCGCTTCGTACTGCCGTTATCAAGGACGAACAGATCCATATCCAAGCCGGTGCCGGGATTGTCGTCGACAGCAAACCGGAACTTGAACACAAGGAATGCCAGAACAAGGCAGGCGCATTGATGGCCGCCGCCCGCGAAGCCCATCGCTTCGCCTGATGTCGCGCATGCCCGACCCAACAAAAAAGGCCCGCATTATTGCGGGCCTTTTCTTTGATCAATCGATGATCAGGCAGGCGGTGATCAACCTGTCGCACTCGGGCTTGTTCGCCGCAGGATGTCAGTCACCGGCACCAGAACAAATCCCTTCGCCTGAATGGCGGGAATCCATTTGTGCAGGGCTTCCAGCGTCAGGTCGCGCGGATGGCCAATCGCAATCGCAAATCCCTGATTGGCAGCAACCTTTTCGATCCGTGCCAGCATTTCAGCGATCTTTGTGGCATCATCGGCGTCATCAATGAACACGTCCCGTTCAAGCGCCGGAACATCATACTGGCGCGCCATCGAAAATCCGACCGACTTGGCACTGGTTTTGGAATCCAGGAACAAAAGCCCGCGTGCTTTCATCACCTCCATCACTACCTGCATGCGTTCCGGGTCGGATGTGAACTTGCTGCCCATATGGTTGTTCACCCCAACATAACCGTCAAACTGGTCAAGCATCCATGTCATCTCGTGAAGGATCTTTTCCCGGTCATAGCTGGCCAGCAAGGCGTGTGGCCCCGGATCAACAGACGCAGAAGACGGCTCCATCGGCATATGAAGCATGACTTCATGACCACGTGCCCGCGCATCCCGCACCTGACGCTGAAGGTCACGCGCATACGGCAAATAGGAAATCGTCACCGGCCCCGGCAATTCGGTGGTGCGTGCAGTACGCGGCTGATCAAGACCAGCATCATCGATTACAATCGCAATAACCGGTGCGGTACCCGTTTCCGGGCTAAGGGCTGCAAATTTCTGCCATGGCGGCGGCCCGTCATTATATTCACCGCCCCCGATGCTACCTGTATTCGGCGGCGCTACAGGATCAGGTGACCGCGTTTCCGGTGTCTTTTCCGGTTCGGTCACCGGTGCGGGGTTTTCGCCCGGTGTCCGTTCACCGACCATATATCCGGTCCGGTCGCGATTACCGTTGCTCTCGCTGAAATCATAATTGCGGCTTTCCGGCACGGGGGCCGGTTCGGGCGTATATTCGGGTTCGGCTTTCGTCACGCGTTCGCCAAGATCACGCGACGCGCGATCAAGCTCAAGCATGCTGCCTGCGGCAATAAACGCAGAAATGGTCCCCGCAACAATCGCACCGCCCAGCATCAGACGGCCAATGCCGCCCGATTTCTTCTTCGGTGCAGCCTTGCCACTGCCTCTTTTTCGCGGTGCCGCTTTTTTCTTTTTGGCGGGTTGTGCCCGGCGTGCCACGCTCTGGTCTCCAGTCTCGTTTGCTGGGTCGTGTTACCCATATGGTGATTATATACCGATTATGTCGGCTTGTGTTCGGAAGCTTTTATACCCGATCCGGTTAGCACCCTGTTAAAGCCACAACCAAAGGCCCGAACAAAGGCTGGGAAAATGGTTTTTGCAATCGCTTGACGTAGCGGTAATGCCGTTTATTCTCTGCGCGATCTGATATTCACAGCCCGGCGCCACGATGTATCTCCTCATCGATAATTACGACAGCTTCACATTCAATTTGTGGCACTATCTGCGCGAACTCGGCCCCGAGGTCGAAGTACGCCGCAATGACGAAATTTCCGTCGATGATGCGCTGGCTTTAAAGCCCGAAGGCATCGTGATCTCGCCCGGCCCTTGTGACCCGGATCGTGCGGGTATCTGTCTTGACCTGATCAAGGCATCTGCGGGCAAGGTCAAACTGCTTGGCGTCTGCCTTGGCCATCAGGCGATCGGTCAGGCCTTCGGCGGCAATGTCGTTCGCGCGCCGGAATGCATGCATGGCAAGACCGATGCAATGGTTCATGATGGCAAAAGTGTTTTCAACGGCCTGCCAAGTCCGTTTGAAGCCACACGTTACCATTCATTGGTTGTTGATCGCGATACGTTGCCTGATTGCCTTGAAATCACGGCGGAAAACAGGGATGGTCTGATCATGGGGCTGCGTCACAAACAACATCAGATCCACGGGGTCCAGTTCCACCCCGAAAGCATCGCATCCGAACACGGCCATGCCCTTTTGAAGAATTTTATAGACTTCCCCGGCGCATAAACCCGCACCGGACCGCTAACCGAGGAAACCCGCATGTCGACTGAATATGACCTGAAGCCAATCCTGGCCAAAGTCGCAAATGGCGAAAAACTGAACGAGGAACAGGCCGAACAGGCCTTCGACGTTCTGATGTCCGGTCAGGCAACGCCGTCTCAGATGGGGGCTTTCCTTATGGCACTGCGGCTGCGCGGCGAAACGGTCGATGAAATCACCGGGGCGGCGCGCGTCATGCGTTCCAAGGCAACCGGTATTATCGCCCCGCCCAATGCGGTTGATACCTGCGGTACTGGCGGCGATGGCAGCGGCACCTTCAATATCTCGACCGGGGCGGCAATCGTTGCGGCGGCCTGCGGTGCCATCGTTGCCAAGCACGGCAACCGCGCGGCATCGTCAAAATCGGGATCGGCCGATGTCCTGCTGGCGCTTGGCGTCAATCTTGATGCCGATATGGCGCTTCTCGAAAAGGCGCTAAAGGAAATCAATCTGTGCTTCATGATGGCAACGCGCCATCATTCGGCGGTGCGTCACGTGATGCCGACCCGCGTTGAAATGGGCACGCGCACGATCTTTAACCTTCTGGGACCGCTGGCCAACCCGGCCAAAACCAAACGTCAGGTCATGGGCGTTTTCGCCCGTGAATGGGTTGAACCGATTGCCAATGTGCTGAACCGCCTGGGTTCGGAACATGCGTGGGTTGTCTATGGTCATAGCGGCCTTGACGAAATTTCGACAACCGGTCCGACTTTTGTCGCCGAAGTCAAAAAAGGCAAGGTCACGACCTTTGAAATCAATCCCGAAGATTACGGTCTTGAAATCGTGACCCTTGATGCGCTTAAAGGGGGCGATGCTCAGACAAATGCGCAGGCCATTCTTGATCTTCTTGCCGGTAAAAAAAGTGCCTATCGCGATATCGTTCTGCTGAATGCCGCGGCCGCACTTGTCGTTACCGACATCGCAACTGATCTTGCCGATGGCATCGCAAAGGCACGGGTTGCCATCGATTCCGGCAAAGCCGCAGAAACCCTGCAGGCACTTGTCCGCATTTCCAATCAGGGGACCGCAGCGTGAGCGACGTACTTGAACGCATCTGTAACGACAAACGCGATCATATTGCTGCCTGCAAGGCGCGCAAATCGCTTGCCGACCTCGAAGCAACCGCCAAATCGCAATCCGCCCCACGCGGCTTCATCAAGGCGCTTGAAACATCGGTTGCGGACGGTCGTTACGGCCTGATTGCCGAAATTAAAAAGGCCTCCCCGTCCAAAGGCCTGATCCGCCCGGATTTCAATCCGCCCGTTCTGGCACAGGCCTATAAGGCTGGCGGTGCAAGCTGCCTGTCGGTTCTGACCGACATACCCTATTTCCAGGGCGATGACAGCTATCTGATCGCGGCGCGTAGTGCGGTTGACCTGCCGGTCTTGCGCAAGGATTTCATGCTTGATCCCTATCAGGTGACCGAAGCCCGGGCCCTTGGTGCCGATTGCATCCTTCTGATCATGGCAGCCCTTGAAGACGATCAGGCAGCAGAGCTTGAAGACGCCGCACACAGCCTTGGCATGGATGTCCTGATCGAGGTGCACAACGCGCCGGAACTCGAACGTGCCCTGAAACTGAAATCAAAGCTGCTTGGCGTGAACAATCGCAATCTGAAAACGCTGGAAGTCTCCCTGACCACGACCGAAGAACTCGCTGGCATGGTTGATGACAGCCGGATGCTGGTCGCCGAAAGCGGCCTGTTCACCCACGATGACCTCGACCGCATGGCAAAGGTCGGCGCGCAATGCTTCCTGATCGGCGAAAGCCTGATGCGTCAGGACGACGTCACCGCCGCCACCCGTAATATCCTTGGCCTCGCGGCTTAGAAACGGTAACCGGTCCGGCTGATTGATCTTTCACTTGGCCGGGCCATTTATCGGATCAATATGCGTAAACACCCAATAACGATGGTTTATTGCCAACATGCCTTGCCCCTTTGGGTGCACGCGTGCGCCCAGCATGTCGTTGCCTTCAAGGTCGTCAAATCGCGAAAAGACAAAACAGAAAGTCGACGTCAGGCATAACTTATCTCGGTCTTGATAGTCACCTGCACTAAACGGCTCCCAATAAGCCTCGCCCGACCACGACTTAGCCCCCCATCCACGGATCAGTACTTTGTTTTCAGAGGTTAGTTCCGCCCGGAATTGCCACCCGCTAAACGGATTTACAAACGTGAAGGCTTTATCAACGAGCGCAGCCTCGACTTCCTCGCGACCAAGTTTCGCATAGCCTGGTGGCAGGTATGTTGGATCCTGGGCTTCCTTCTCAAGGTAATTTATACCAATCTCACGGATACGTGCGACTTCATCTTCCTCAAGAATCCTCTCGGGCGTATGCTGAATTCCACAGGCCTGAAGCAGGACAAAAGTTCCCCCAAAAAGCAATTTCATGTATTTGTTCATCGGCCTGACCATCTTATGAATATAAAATATTTAAGTGTATTTTCGGACTAACATACAACTTTAAGATCAACAAGGTAGCATCATGGCAGACAAACTCTCGCATATCGACGCCGCTGGTAATGCCGTCATGGTCGATATTTCGGCCAAGACCGATACCGCGCGCATCGCCATCGCAAAGGGCCGTGTCCTGATGTCGGCGGAAACGGCCCGGCTGATTGCCGAACGCGGCCATAAAAAGGGCGACGTTCTTGGCATCGCCCAGCTTGCCGGGATCATGGGGGCCAAGAAAACCCCCGACCTGATCCCGCTATGCCATCCCCTGCCCCTGACCTCGGTCGAAGTCACCTTGGAACTGGCAACCGATACCGATGCGGTCGATATCGTCGCGACCTGCAAGACCACAGGCAAAACCGGCGTCGAAATGGAAGCCCTGACCGCCGTTTCCATTACCGCACTGACCGTATTTGACATGTGCAAGGCGGTCGATAAAGCCATGCGGATTACCGATATCCGCGTCGTCCATAAGGAAGGCGGAAAATCGGGTCTTTTCACCGCCGACTGACCCCCGAAAGTACCGGAATTTCGTTTCTTGACCGAAAGAATGCCCTTAAACAGCGATTTTTCGGCTTGTGGTGCTTGACGAACAGGCGGAACCAAAGTAGAACATTTATGTATTCGGTTTGTTCTTATTACTGGTTCGGGAAAAATCATGCTGACGCGCAAGCAATACGAATTGCTGGTCTATATCGATAATTACCTTCGCGATCATGGCATCTCGCCCTCCTTTGACGAGATGAAAGAAGCCCTGAACCTGAAATCCAAATCCGGCATTCATCGCCTGATTACCGGGCTTGAGGAACGCGGTTTCATCCGCCGCCTCGCCCATCGGGCCCGTGCACTCGAAGTCCTGCGTCTTCCCGATAATAACGATGATGACGCGGCTGAAACACCCGCCAATGTGACATCCATCGCAACCGCGCGAAAGGCCGCCCACCGGCCTGCAACCGTGCCATCGGCCTTCTCGGACTCTGGTGAATCCGTTTCCCTGCCGCTGTTTGGCCGGATCGCGGCCGGTACCCCGATCGAAGCCCTTCGCGATCAGACCACAATGGTGCAGGTTCCTGCCGCCCTTTTGGGGACCGGCGACCACTATGCGCTTGAGGTTTCCGGTGATTCGATGATTGATGCCGGCATTCTTGATGGCGATACGGTTCTGATCCAGCGATGTGAGCAGGCCAATGACGGCACCATTGTTGTCGCACTGGTTGACGACGCCGAAGCCACCCTGAAACGTCTGAAACGTGGTCGCGGCGAAGTTCTGCTTGAACCGGCCAATGCGCGTTATGAAACGCGTGCCCTGTCGCCGGATCGTGTCCGCATTCAGGGACGCCTGATAGGTCTGCTGCGCCAATACTGATCAGCAGACAAATACCGGGATATCGAAAACGCCGTCAGCCCGTCTGGCGGCGTTTTTATTTGACCACTCTGCCCCCGATAATAATCCACGGCCAGGTGCCGGACGTTTCCCGCACGGTTTCAATCACCGAGGCAGCCCCCGGTCGCAGGGAAACCGATACACCGCCCTGCCACCATAGCATGTTATCATCAATGACCGTCACATCACGCGCGCAGATATCACGCGGCATATCGCGTTTCAGGCTGATGATCATATCGGCATGGCGGCACGCATAGAACGGATTGGCAAAATCATTGGCAACAATCACCCGCTGTCCTCCGACACTCGCAGAACAAACCGCGGCATCGCATTTCTCGATAACCAGATCGGCATCATGATCGGCAATGCCAAACCGCGCCATCCAGACCGATTGCTGAAAATCCGATATGCCTTCGGGCAGGATAAGCCTGTTTTGCTCCCGGTCCCGGACGGCCCAGCTTTCCTGATCCCCAGAAACCAGAATATCCGCCGGGCGATACAGGATTTGCGCCATCATCGCCACGCATAGCGGAATGACAGCCAATCGAGCAGTCGCGTTCCCCCGCCAGATCAGCCACCAGGCAATCGCCATCATTATACCGATGGCAAATAAGGCACTGAACTGCTCGACATGCCAAAGCCCCCACGCCTGATCGGCAGCAAGAGAGGCCGTTTCAATAAGCAGGGTCAAACCCGGCTTCATCAGCCACAAGGGCAATGCCCCGGCCCCGAACGGCATCAGAACAAGCGTCGCCACAATCAAAGGCATCACCCAAAACGCCATAACCGGAATCGCAATCAGGTTAGACACGATCCCGATCATCGAAATCCGCCCGAAATGAAACCCGATGATCGGGGCGGTCACTGCGGTTACCAGCAACCCGGTCACCACCAACCCGGCAAAAAACAGCCAAAGCCGGAAGGCCCATGACCGGTCTCCGGATGCCTCAAACCATCGCCTGCCCGGCCCATCGTAAAATGCCACCAGCACCGATACCGCAGCGAAGGAAAGCTGAAAGCTTGGCCCCAGCACCGCATCGGGTCGCAATATCAAAACAACAAGCGCCGCAATCGCCACCAGCCTAAGCGATATCGCCCGCCGGTCCAGCAACAACGCCGCCCAGACAATCGTCAGGGTGATAAAGGCCCGCTGTGTTGGCACACTGGCCCCCGACAGGCCAAGATAAATCACGGCGGACGCCATCGCCCCGATGGCCGCCCATTTCTTGATTGGAAACCGTAAAGCAATGGCGGGAATTGCCGCCAGGCCAAACCGCAGGAAAAAGAACACCGTCCCGCTTAAAAGCCCCATATGCAGACCGGAAATCGCCAACAGATGTGCAAGCCCCGATTTGCGCAGATCATCCGCCGTCTCTTCGCCGACATCACCGCGTTCGCCAACGATCAGCGCCTTGGCAATTCCGGATTCAGGCGACCCAAGAACGCGATCGATTTCCTCCATGATCGCAAGACGCAAATATTCGATCCGTTCCGATAACGGTTGCAGAAAACCCGCATCCGCCGCAGTCACCACACGGTATTGATGGCCAAAAACAAAACCGGTTGCCCCGATCCCGTCCAGATACAAACCGCGTGAAAAATCCGGATCCCCCGGCACGGACGCCGCACGCAACGGAAACAAACGCGCCTTGGCAGCAATCCGGTCCCCGACTGCAAGCCCGTCCCCACCCGGCAGGCTCAATCGCACCTTCCAGTCAAATGCCCGGTCCTCAAGCCCCGCAATCTGGATCGGCGCCACGGTCATGCGCATCCGCCCGCCGCGCGGCTCCAGAAGCGTGATGTCGCCCTCGATCTCCGTCATGTAAAGCGTCTTGGTCAGAAGCCCGGATGGCGCCATTTCAAGATGGATGGATGCGATCAGCAACCCGCTGCAAAAGCCGGTCATTAGCAAAATGCCGAAGAATGGCAAAATCCAGCGCCGCGAAATCCACAATCCCGACAGCAGAAGAATCACCGCAAGTCCGGTTTGCTCGACCGTCAAACGCGCTGGAAGTGAAAAATACGCCCCGCATCCCAACCCGAAGAATATAACCGCACACAGGATCCAGGAATTTCTACGCGCGGCCAATAGCAATCCAGTTTGCGAAATTAATCCCGCAACATATTGATTTTTATTAATTCCATTGTGACTTATTCGACGAATGTACAATAGCCTGCCCGGCACACAGTTTCTATCTATCATCGGCTGTGGTGCAACACCGCCGCATATGTGTTATAGCGTGCACGCCAAAAGTCATTACGACAAGCAACAACATCCAGCCAACGGATAGAGTGAATGACGGTTGTTACCCGTTTTGCCCCGTCTCCGACCGGGTTTCTGCATATCGGCGGCGCACGCACCGCCCTTTATAACTGGCTTTACGCCAAACACACCGGCGGCAAATTCCTGCTGCGTATCGAAGACACTGACCGGGAACGTTCAACCCCCGAAGCCGTCGAAGCCATTTTTGACGGGCTGAACTGGCTTGGCCTGACCGCAGACGAAGAACCGACCTTCCAGTTCGCCCGTCGCGACCGCCACGCCGAAGTCGCCCATGAACTGATCAATGCCGGCAAAGCCTACTATTGCTATTGCTCGCAGGAAGAACTTCAGGAAATGCGCGAAAAGGCGCGCGCCGAAGGCCGCCCGATGAAATATGACGGTACCTGGCGCGACCGCGATGCCTCCGAAGCCCCGGCTGGCGTCAAGCCCGTCGTGCGCCTCAAGGCACCGCAGGAAGGCGATGCCGTAATTTCCGATCAGGTGCAGGGTGATGTTCGCGTTGCCAATGATCAGCTTGACGATTACGTCATTCTGCGGGGCGATGGCACACCGACCTATATGCTGTCGGTCGTGGTGGATGACCACGATATGGGTATCACCCACGTGATCCGCGGTGATGACCACCTGACCAACGCATTCCGCCAGAAAGCACTTTATGACGCCATGGGATGGGATGTCCCGACATTCGCCCATATTCCGCTGATCCACGGGCCGGATGGTGCCAAGCTGTCCAAACGCCACGGCGCGCTTGGTGTTGATGCGTATCGCGATGAAATGGGCTTCCTGCCCGAAGCCGTAAACAACTACCTGCTGCGTCTTGGCTGGGGTCACGGTGACGAGGAAATCATTTCCCAGGATCAGGCCATCGAATGGTTTGACATCAAAGATGTTGGCAAGGGTGCGGCCCGTTTCGACTTCGCCAAGCTTACCAACCTGAATGGCGTTTATCTGCGTCAGGCAGATGATACCCGCCTTGCAAACGACATTGCACCGCTGATCGCAAAACAGATTGGCGTCGATGCAATTGACGCAGCGCAAAAAGAAATCTTGATCAAAGGCATGTCAGGGCTTAAAGAAAGAGCCAAGACACTCATCGAGCTCGCCGACTCTTCGGCCTTCTATGTTACAGACGGCGTCACGTCGTTTAACGAGAAAGCTCAGTCCCTGATTGATAGCGCCCCCGAAGGCCTGTTTGCCGAACTGGCAAAGGAACTCGACGCGCTTGAAAACTGGACCGAAGAGAACGTTGACGCAAGCGTTCGCAACATTGCCGAAAAACTCGATCAGAAGCTCGGCAAAGTCGCGCAGCCCTTGCGGGCCGTGCTCACCGGTTCCAACTCATCGCCTGGCATCTTCGAAGTAATGATTGTGCTTGGCAAATCCCAAACGCTGAAACGCATCCGCAAATTCGATGCTAAATAACGGCGTAGAATAAAAAACTTAAACACTGAATTTGCGCTTTGTGCGCCGCAGCACTATGCTGCACACAACTTGAAAACCGTGTTCGTTCAAACAGGGAAGGAAAAATAGTCATGGCTCAGAATTCCAAGACTTCCCACACCGTGACACTGACCGACAATGCCACTGGCAAGTCGATCGAATTGCCGGTGATCGAGGGTAGCGTTGGTCCGTCTGTAATCGACATTCGGAAACTCTACGCCGATACCGGATATTTCACCTATGACCCGGGTTTCACCTCGACCGGCTCCTGCCAGTCCGAGCTGACCTATATTGACGGCGACGTCGGCATTCTGCGTCACCGCGGCTATGCCATTGACGAACTTGCCGAACAATCCGATTTCCTCGAAGTTTGCTATTTGCTGATTTACGGCGATCTGCCGAACGCAAAAGACAAGGCGCAATTTGAAAATGACATCACCATGCACACCATGGTGCATGAACAGATGCGCAATTTCTATAACGGTTTCCGCCGCGACGCCCACCCGATGGCCATTATGTGCGGTGTGGTTGGCGCGATGTCTGCTTTCTATCATGACAGCACCGACATCAACGATCCGAACCAGCGTCTGATCTCGGCCTATCGCCTGATCGCGAAAATGCCGACCATCGCTGCGATGGCGTACAAATACTCGATCGGTCAGCCGTTCCGTTACCCGAACAACAAACTCGGCTATGCAGAAAACTTCCTGCAGATGATGTTCGGCAATCCGTGCGAAGAATATGAAGTCAATCCGGTCCTTGCACGCGCAATGGATCGTATCCTGATCCTTCATGCCGACCACGAACAGAACGCATCGACCTCGACCGTTCGTCTGGCCGGTTCTTCGGGTGCAAATCCGTTTGCATGTATCGCTGCCGGTATTGCATCCCTCTGGGGTCCGGCACATGGCGGTGCGAACGAAGCCGTTCTTAAAATGCTGAACGAAATCGGCGATGTGAAAAACATTCCGGAATTCGTCAACAAGGCAAAAGACAAGAACGATCCGTTCCGTCTGATGGGCTTTGGTCACCGCGTTTATAAAAACTACGATCCGCGCGCCAAGGTCATGCAGGAAACCTGCCACGAAGTTCTCAAAGAACTCAACGTACAGGACCCGCTGCTTGACGTTGCACAGGAACTCGAACGCATCGCACGTGAAGACGAGTACTTCATCGAGAAGAAACTCTATCCGAACGTCGATTTCTATTCGGGCATCATCTTCAAGGCGATGGGTATTCCGGTCAGCATGTTCACCGTGCTGTTCGCCGTTGCCCGTACCGTCGGCTGGATTGCCCAGTGGAAAGAAATGATCGAAGATCCGTCGCAGAAAATCGGCCGTCCGCGCCAGCTGTTCACCGGTGTTTCCGAACGTCCGTTCGTTCCGGTCAACAAGCGCTAATCTGCGCCAATACCGACATAGAAAAGGCCCGGAATTTTCCGGGCCTTTTTGCTTTTTGATCAACCGGTTACGGCATTACCAGGAACCGGTATTTTCCATACTGGTCCACGGCTCGGCCGGGGCAAGGCTTTCGCCCTTTTGCAGGAATTCAATCGAAATCCCGTCCGGCGAACGAACAAACGCCATATGGCCATCGCGCGGCGGGCGGTTGATGGTGACACCGGCATCCATCAGCTTCTGGCAAAGCGCATAAATGTCATCGACCTCATAGGCAAGATGGCCGAAATTGCGCCCGCCGGAATAGCTTTCCGGGTCCCAGTTATAGGTCAGTTCAAGTTCCGGGGCCTTGTTGGCCTTCGCACTGGCTTCGTCGGCAGGCGGCGCAAGATAAATCAGGGTGAAACGCCCCTTCTCGCTTTCAATGCGCCGGGTTTCCTTCATGCCAAGCAGATCGCAATAGAAACGCATGGATGCATCAACATCCTCGACACGCACCATGGTGTGCAAATAACGCATTGGAAATGGCTCCGTCATTCATTGGGACAATGAAGCCAAACTATGCGTTATTGCCCGCTAATGCCAGCCTTGGCCGATGAATTTTTCTCTATGATTTCAATGATGACATCCGCGGCCTTCTCGCTTGGTGGACGATCACCAAAGCCAAGCATGGTTGTAGCCGCATCAAACCCGTCCAGTTGCGTGGTCCGGCCTGCACCGTCTGCCATCAGCGATTTCAGAACCGGGATAATTCGGTCCGGCGTGCAATCCTGTTGCAGGAATTCCGGCACAAGCTTCTTTCCCAGCACCAGATTGACGATGGTCACCGTATCAATCCGCAACAGTCGCCGCGCAATCCATGCCGTAATCGGACTTAACTTATAGCCGATCACATGCGGCACACCGGTGATCGCCAGTTCAAGCGACACCGTCCCTGATGCCGCCAGCGCCGCATGGGACGCGGCAAACGCATCGCGCCTGTCCTGATCCCCGGTAACAACAATCGGCTGCAACGGCCAGTCAGAAACGGCATCACTCACAACCTGTGCTACCTTGCTCACCGTTGGCACAACGATACGTGCATCGGGGAAATCCCCGGCCAGCCGTTCGCATACTTCACGGAAAACCGGCAACAGGCGGGTGACTTCCGAATTGCGACTCCCCGGAAGAACCGTCAGTATCTTGCAGTCCGGCGCGATGCTGTGCTGATCCCGGAACCGCGCGGCATCGCCGCCATGGCGTTCCTCGACCGCGGAATGGCCGATAAAGGTGGTCGGGAGCCCGACCCGCTCGAAATAGGGTGGTTCAAACGGCAGCAACGCCAACAGGTGATCAAGGAAACCCGCAATTTTCTTCGCCCGCCCCGGTCGCCATGCCCAGACCGATGGCGCCACATAATGCACCAACGGAATGCCCTTTCCTTTCAGCTTCTTGCCAACGCGAAAACTGAAATCCGGGGCATCAATGGTGATGACCACATCAGGCTGCTGCTCAAGGGCATATTCCGCCGTCTGACGGATACGTTTCAGCAAATGCGGAATATGCGGCAGGACCTCGGCAAGGCCCATGACCGACATCTCGTCCATCGGAAACAGGCTATCCAGCCCCTCGCCCGTCATGCGCGGTCCGCCTACACCAATGAAACAGGTTTCGGGAAGGCGCGCCCTGATCGCGGCCATCAACCTGCCACCAAGCTGATCCCCGGATGCCTCGCCCGCAACCAGCATGATTTTCGGGCTCTGAAGGATTTCCGACCTAGTCATTCTGTGCCGGATCCTGCACTGAAAGCCCGATAATGAATAATCCAAGTTCGTCGGCACGTTTCACGGTTTTTTCGCGGTCAATAATCATCGTACCACCGGCAAGCAACGCAATGCCGCGCAATCCGGCATTGTGCGCGTTTTCCACGGTCGAAACACCAATGGCTGGCAGATCAAGGCGCCTGTCCTGCTGCGGCTTTGCCGACTTCACCAGAACGCCGCCAACACCTTCGCGACGGTAATCAGCAGACCGGCGGATCATTTCATCCGTGCCTTCGATGGCTTCAAGTGCCAGAACAAGCCCCTGTTGCACCACACAGCCCTGCCCGACATCAGCCGCCCCCAGAATCCGGGCGACATTCAAGCCGTGCTGCGCATCCGAAACGGCCTGATCATCGGGCTTTACTTTGCCAAGAATGCCGTCCTCGACGGCCAGATCACCCAAAATCTCGTGCGCGCCGACCAGACGGAACCCGTCCCGTTCAAGTTCCCCGGCAACCAGACGTAGCAACCCGTCATCGCCAAGCGACTTCATGCCGACTTTCATCAGCAATTTCGCCGCCCTCCAATCGGGCCGGATCGATGCAAATGACGGGCGCGCCACCTTTCCGGCAAGCACGACATCACGGCATTCTTCGGATTTCAGACGATCAAGGATTTTGGCCGCTGCCCCGATGCGAAGCGACGTATGGGGATAGTCGTCAAGTGCAGGATCATCGGCATGGGCATCAAGCTTCACGATAAAAACATCCCGCCCGGCTGCTGTCGCAGCAGCAGCCAAACGGGCGGGAAGCGCACCACCACCTGCAATGATACCAAGCTTTGCTGCGGGGTTATCCTGCGGAGCTGTCATATTTCGGCGTACATACGGATCGCATGCTTTCCGCTTTCAGGAAGCTGATGATTTCCATGACCGGGCCGACATTCTCGAAATCCTTGGCGACTTCTTCGACCCGCTCGGCAAGCGTGCCTTCCTGTGCGAACAAAAGACGATACGCCTTGCGAAGTGCATGGATGGTTTCGCGATCAAACCCGCGGCGCTTCAACCCGACAAGGTTAAGCCCTGAAAGATAGGCACGGTTGCCGATCACGGAACCATAAGGAATGATGTCGCTTTCAACCCCGGTCATGCCGCCAATCATGGCATGTCTGCCAATACGGACAAACTGGTGCACTGCCGAAAGGCCGCCGACAATCGCAAAATCCTCGACCACAACATGGCCAGCAAGCGTCCCGTTATTGACCAGAATGCAATGATTGCCGATATGGCAATCATGGCCGACATGCGCGCCCGCCATAAACAGGCAATCATCGCCAATCGTCGTTTCCATCCCGCCGCCTTCGGTGCCGGGATTAAGGGTAGCCCCTTCACGGATCTTGTTGCGTTTGCCGATGATCAAACGCGACGGTTCGTTTTTGAATTTCAAATCCTGCGGCGCATGACCAACCGACGCAAACGGAAAGACCATACTGTCTTCGCCGATTGACGTAATTCCGGCGATCACGACATGGCTATGCAGCTTGACGCGATCACCCAGAACCGCCTGCGGACCGACAACACAGTATGGCCCGATTTCTACATCCTGGCCAATCTGGGCGCCGTCTTCGACAATGGCGGTTGGATGCACTTTTGACATTATCAGTTGCCCCGGATCATCGCGGCGATGGTAGCTTCTGCAACGACCTGATCGTTGACGCGAACTTCACTTTCGAATTTCCAGACCGGACCACGGCTCTGTTTTTTCTTCACATGAATATGCATGACGTCACCCGGCACAACCGGCTTGCGGAACCGTGCATTGTCGATGCTCATGAAATAAACCAGTTTGCCTTCGGCATCCTCGCCAAGGGTCTGGACAACAAGGATGGCCGCCGTCTGTGCCATGCTTTCGATGATCAAAACACCGGGCATGATCGGCTGTTCCGGGAAATGGCCGGTAAATTGCGGCTCGTTCATCGTTACATTCTTGATGCCAACGGCTGAATCGTCGACGGCAATATCAACAACCTTGTCAATAAGCAGGAATGGATAACGATGCGGAATCATTTCCAGAATGCGCTGAATATCAACACTTACCAGTTCGGTCATAGGTATTGCCCTTATTTCTTTTTCCGTATTAACCGTGACAGGGCCACGGTCTGTTTATGATATTCCATTACCGGCACAGCGGGGCTTCCGCCAACGGTCTCGCCCGCACCGATATTTTTCATGACACCAGATTGCGCGGCTATTTTTGCGCCATCACCAATCTCAAGATGGCCTGTAATCCCGGCCTGACCCGCGGCAACAACAAAGTTGCCAAACTTGGTCGAACCCGAAATCCCGACCTGGGAAACGATGACACATCCCATGCCAAGTTCGACGTTATGGCCGATCTGGACAAGGTTGTCGATACGGCAACCATTGCCAATCACCGTGTCGGGCCCGGCCCCCCGGTCGATTGTCGAATTGGCCCCGATCTCGACATCATTGCCAATCACGACACGGCCAAGCTGAGGCACTTTAAGATGCCCCTGCGGCCCCATGGCAAAGCCGAAACCGTCCTGTCCAATGCGAGCACCCGGATAGATCAGACACAGATTGCCGATCAGACAATGGCTGATCGTCGCCCCCGCACCGATCTTGCTTCCGGCCCCGATCACGACACCTTCACCGATCACCGCATTGCTGGCGATGATGCAGCCATCACCGATCTCGCAATTCTCGCCGATCACAGCACCGGCGTCGATCTGGACACCTTTACCAATCCTGGCGGTATCGGCAACAACGGCATGCGGTGAAACAACGCCATTCGCCTCGTCAAACGGATAATAGGCCGTTGCGGCCTTGGCATATGCCCGGTACGGATCGCTCGTCGTAAACAGCACCATGTCAGTCGGCGCACGATCAACGAATTCCGGCCGGACAAAACACCCGCCCGCTGAACTGCTGACAAAGGCATCAAGATATTTGCGATTGTCGAAAAAGCTCAGGATCGACGCATCGGCATTCTGAAGCGGCGATACATCGTCAAAACGGCGCGACGGATCTGGTGCGTTTACCAGTTCCGCGCCGGTCAGATCGGCAATTTCCTGAACGCTGAAAGGTCCCTTGCGTTTAAAAAACCGGGGATCCGCCATCAGGACGCTTCCTTGAACTCGACACTAAGGGTCGGCATTGCCTTGTTCACGCGGTCAAATACTTCCTTGGAAGCATCCATGGCATTGGCATGCAGAATGACCTGGCTTTTATGCAAAACCAGTGTTGCCTTGCGCTGCTCGGCAACATCGGCAATCACTTCGATCAGCGTTTTCTGGAACTTCACCCGCGATGAATTAAGCGCCTCGTCAAGGATGCGGTTGCGTCCCTGGGCAAACTTCTGAAAATCAGCCACTTTCTGCTGAAATTCTTTCTGTTTCTGCTGAATGACATCGGCAGACAGAAGGGTTCTCTGTTGGGCGATTTCCTGTTCTTCCTTGCGCAGGGCCTGCTGACGCTTTTCGATTTCCTGCTGATAAGCTTCCTGACGCGTTTTGATCTGCTTGGTCATGTCCTGCATGGCAGATGCTTCACGCATGATGCCTTCAAAATCGACGATCATCACAACAGCAGTCGTGTCTTCCGCCCCGGTATTTTCCTGGGCCGAGGCGACAGTCATGGCACCGACCGCAAATGTCATGGCAATTGCGGCAATGGCAGTCTGGATAGATTTCATCATTTTCATCAGAATCTGGTCCCGAAGTTCAATCGGAACACTTCCTCTTTGTCGTAATCTTCTTTGAGAACAGCCTGCGAAAGGTCAACACCAATCGGGCCAAACGGCGATTCCCAGCCTACCCCAATACCAACAGACGCCCTAAGCGACCCCTCGTCATAAATCTCGCCGGGCCTTGCCCCATCAACCCCTTCAGAAGAACCGAAATCACTGAACACACGACCAGTCAGGGCAAATTCGGATGGCAATCCTAACGGGAAGTCCATCTGCACCGTACCAGTATAGAAGAATTTGCCACCGACCGCATCGGTTGTTGCAATATCGCGCGGGCCAACACCGGCAGATTCAAAACCGCGAAGGTTCGAACCACCAGTAAAGAAGCGCTGCGAAATGCGCGTGTCGTCGCCAATACCAAAGATATAACCGGTAGATCCCTTGGTCGACAGCACCCATTCTTTTTCACGATCCAGCGGATAGTAATACCCGCCATTCACACGCGTACGAAGATAGGTTTCCGATCCACCAAGACCGGCGAAATCGTTGGAAAGCTGCATGAAGTAGCCTTCCTTCGGCGAAATCGTGCTGTCACGCTGATCGTATGTCAGTGTCTGGCCAATCGTTGACTCGGAAAATTCCGGATCTTCCTCGCGCAGCAGGCGCGACGCATCGTCATCGATGTCCGAATACTCGTTAACCTCGAACCCGTAACGCACCGACTGGGACAGGGCTTCGGAATAACGGAAACCGGAACGCAGACCGATACCGGTTTGCTTCTCGTCATACGAACTTTCGTCCTGGTTGTCTTCTTCACGGCGATAGATGTCGAAACCGGCACTCACATCGCGATCAAGGAAGTAAGGCTCGGTAAAGGACAGATCGATCTGCTGGCTCGAGGAGCCAAGCGTAAAGCCAAGACGCAAATCCTGCCCTTTACCCAGCAGGTTGCGTTCACGGATACCGGCCTGACCAAACGCCCCGTCATCCGTACCGTAACCGGCACCGATGGAAAACTCGCCGGTCGACTTTTCTTCAACATCGACCTCAAGAACCGTCTGATCCGGTGCACTGCCCGGAAGCGTTTTCACATCAACCGTCTTGAAGAAGTTCAGGTTTTCAACACGCTGGCGCGAACGTTTCAGTTTCGAACTGCTGAATGCGTCGCCTTCGACAAGGCGGAATTCGCGACGTACAACCTCATCAAGGGTACGGACGTTGCCGACCACATCAATGCGCTCGACATAAACCTTCGGCCCTTCGGCAATCGTAAAGGTGATGTTGATGACACCGGTCTCGCGATCGCGTTCGACATTCGGGCGAATATCGATAAACGCATAACCCTGGTCACCGATGCTGGTGGTCAGCGCATCAATGGCGTCATCGACAAGGTCGGCATTATACCAGTCGCCTTTTTCAATCTCGATCAGCGGCATCAATGTTGCCGGATCAATCTTGTCGATCTGCGATACAACATTAATATCGCCAAACCGGTAACGCTGGCCTTCACTGACGGTATAGGTGATGAAGAAGTCCGAACGATCCGGCGTCAGTTCGGCAACCGACGACAGAACCTGGAAATCGGCATAACCGGCTGAAAGATAGAAACGGCGCAGCAATTCACGGTCAAACGTGACGCGATCCGGATCGTAATTGTCATCCGCCGTCAGGATTTTCCACCAGGCACTCTCGGTTGTCCGGACAACTTCGGACAATTCGCCATCATCAAACGCCTTGTTGCCGACAAAGTTGATCTTGCGAACACCGGTCGCCTCGCCCTCGTCAATTTCAAAGACAAGATCGACACGGTTCTGTTCAAGCTGGATGACTTTGGGCTCGACCGTCGCGGCAAACCGGCCGGAACGGCGATACAGATCAAGAATACGCTGAACATCGGCCTGCACCTTGGTGCGGGTGTAAACAACGCGCGGACGCAACTGAAGCTCCGCCCCCAACGCATCATCCTTCAGGCGCGAGTTACCTTCAAAGGCAATCCGGTTGATGATCGGGTTTTCAACGACATTGACCTTCAGCACACCCTGCTCGAAACCGATGGAAACATCGGCAAAAAGTCCGGTCGAAAACAACGACTTCAGCGATTCGTTGATTCTTTGCGGATCATAGGGATCGCCTTCTTTTACCGACAGATACGCGTTAACCGTCGCGGCTTCGATACGGTTGTTGCCGTCTACCCGGATTTCGCGGATAACGCTGCTTCCCTGGGCATAGGCCACCATCGGAATTATGGTTGGCGCGGTTCCACCAAGCAAGACTGCCGCCAAAGCAGCCGCTTTCACATTACGCAGCAAATTCAACCCCCTGATGCCGTCTATCATCAGCCTACCAGGCCTTTGAAGAAATTCCAGACGCCCAATTGCGTCAGGTCGTTCCAAGTTGCAAAGATGATTAAGCTGAATACCAAACCTGCCCCGAGACGGAAACCATATTCTTGTGCTTTTGCGCCCAAGGGCTTACCGCGAACCGCCTCGATGGCATAAAACACCAGATGACCACCATCAAGAACCGGAACAGGCATCAGGTTAATCAACCCAAGGCTAATCGAAAGATACGCCATAAAGAACAGAAGCGGGCCAATGCCACCCTCGGCAACCTCGCCCGACATCTGTGCGATACGGATCGGGCCGCCAAGCTCGGAACTGTCACGTTCGCCCGAAATCATTTCACCCAATGCCGACATCGTCTGCGCGATCAGGTTCCATGTCGATGAAAACGCCTTGCCGGTCGCGTCGATAATCCCGTCGCGCTGGGTCTCAAAGGCACCGGCGGTCACGCCAAGGCGGCCGAAACTCTCAACATCATCACCCTCGCCCGATGTCACGGCCTCGGGTGTTACCTGAACCTCGATTTCCTGCCCGTCACGCAGGACCGAAAGCGAAACCGGCGTACCGGCATTGGCCCGGATCACATCCGAAAGTTCGCTGAACCAGTCAATCGGCTGCCCGTTGATCGCGCTAATCCGGTCCTGGGATTGCAATTCCGCAATTGCCGCCGGGCTGCCGTCAACAACCTCGCCTACCACCGGCAGGGCGCGCTGCTGGCCGACTGCGGCAAAAAGAACGGTAAAAACAATGATGGCGAACAGGAAATTGGCCAGCGGACCGGCAAAAACAATCGCCGCACGCGCTGCCAGTCCCTTGTGATGAAACGCATGTTTGCGTTCTTCGTCGTCAAGGTCGTCACGCTGCCCGGCACTTGCCGGGTTCATGTCGCCAAACATTTTGACGTACCCGCCAAGCGGCAGCAGGCTGACTTTCCAGCGCGTACCCTTTTTATCGTACCAGCCAAAAAGCTCTGGCCCGAATCCGATTGAAAACGCTTCAACCTTCACGCCATTCCGGATCGCGACCCAGTAATGCCCGTATTCATGGACAAACACCAAAACCGAAAGAACAAATAGAAAGGCAAGAAGGGTTTCCATAGAAGACGTTCCTTTTTCGGGGCGAACCCCGCATTTTTGGCACTCAAAGACCGGTTCTGATCATGCCCAGCGTTTCACGACGAATCATATCATCAAGATCAAACATCTGGTCGAGATCGCGTAACGGCGATGCGGCAATCCTGTTCATCATGCGCTCGACCGTTTCGGCAATTTGCAGGAAGGTAAGCTTTCCGCCCAGAAATGCACCAACGGCAATCTCGTTTGCAGCATTCAGAACAGTCGGCACCGTGCCCCCCGCCCGTAACGCTTCGCGCGCCAGACGCAGGGCCGGAAACCGTTTCAGATCCGGCGAGGTAAAGTTCAACTGCCCGATCGTGGCAAAATCAAGACGCGCTACATCAACCCGTATTCTTTCCGGCCATGAAAGCGCATAGGCAATCGGGGTTCGCATATCGGGCGAGCCAAGCTGGGCAAGCACAGATCCGTCAGAATATTCCACCATGCTGTGCACGACGGATTGCGGATGCACCACCACCTCGATGCGTTCTTCAGGCACGGGGAACAGACGACATGCCTCGATCAGTTCAAGGCCCTTGTTCATCATGGTTGCCGAATCAATCGAAATCTTCGCCCCCATGTCCCAGTTGGGATGGGCCAGCGCCTGCTTTGGCGAAACCGATTTCATTTCCTCAAGCGACCATTCCCGGAACGGCCCACCCGATGCCGTCAGAAGAATGCGGTCAACCTTGTCGACCGACTTTTGCTCCAGTACCTGGAAAATAGCACTATGTTCGGAATCGACCGGGATCAGCGTCGCATTGTATTTCGCGACTTCCGCCATCATCAGATCACCGGCACAAACCAGCGTTTCCTTGTTGGCAAGTCCAACCCTTGCCCCGCGGCGAATGGCCGCCAGCGTCGCCCTGAGCCCCGCCGCACCGATAATCGCGGCAATAACGATATCGGACGGGCGCGATGCGGCCTCAACCAACGCGTCATCACCGGCCGCCACCAGAATATTGGTGCCCGACAATGCCGATTTCAGATCTTCATAAAGGCTTTCATCGGCAATAACCGCCATGGCTGCCCCAAGTTCGATGGCGGCCTTTGCCAGCGCCGGCACATTTCGATGGGCGGTAATGGCGTCCACGGCATATTTGTCTGCATGTGCTTTCAAGATATCTACCGTGCTGCTGCCAACCGATCCGGTCACGCCAAGCACGCAGACTGATTTCTTAATTGTCATCAAACACCAGCTTCGCGGATTTCTGCCTCCAGGGTCCAGGCCCTAGCGCAACGACAATCCAATGAAATACACAATAACAAACGCGACAGGAAAAACCGACAACATCCCGTCGGCACGGTCAAGCAACCCGCCATGCCCCGGAATAAGGTGGCTGCTGTCCTTGACCTTGAAATGGCGTTTAAGCGCTGATTCTCCAAGGTCGCCTACCTGCGCAACAATCGCCAGAACCGCACTTGCCAGAACAATGGAAGCCGGGATTTGATTGCTGCTGAAATAGGTGATCAGCCCCCCGATCACCATCGCACACAGCATGCCACCAATCAGGCCTGCCCAGGTTTTCTTGGGGCTGAAACGCGGGGCCAGTTTCGGACCGCCAATCGCCTTGCCAAAGGCATAGGCCCCGGTATCCGTCGCCCACACCAGAAAGAACAGCCACATGATCAGCAACAGGCCATCACCATGCATGCTGCGCAGCCACTGTGCCGCCAGTGCCGCACACGATATATAAACGATGCCAAACGCCGCCAGAAACCGGTCTTTGCCCGGACGCAGTGCCGCTGTTGCCGCACTGACGAATACCGACAGCAGAACAAACGGATATTCCCCGGTTGTCAGCAAAAGCATGGCAACCGCAAGCGCCACACCTGCAACAATCGAAATCGAATTGACATGACCGGGAACGCACATCCGCGTCCATTCCCACATCATGCCAATCGAAAACAGCAATACGAGAAACTCGAAATACGGGGAACCGAACCACACTGCCGCAACGGCGATCGGGGTCATGACCAATGCGGAAATAACCCGTGGTTTCAATCCTGAATTTGTATCTTCCTGGCGTCGGGCTTCAGATGACTGCACCAAAACGCCGCTCCCGTCCGGCAAAGTTTTCTATCGCTTTTTCAAGATGTTCACGTCCGAAATCCGGCCAAAGAACCTGATCGAACACGAACTCCGTATAGGCCGACTGCCAAAGCAGGAAATTGCTGATGCGCTGTTCGCCGCTGGTCCGGATCAGCAGATCCGGATCGGGCATTCCAACCGTCGTCAGATGCGCCTCGACCATGTTTTCGTCGATGGCATCAGGCCGGATTTCCCCGGCCGCAACCTTCTGCGCAATCAGCCGTACCGCATCGGTGATTTCCGCCCGTGCACCATAACTCAGCGCAATGGTCAGGTTCAAACGGGTATTGCTCTGCGTGCGTTCCTCGGCATTGGCCAGAAGAACACGAATATCGTCATCAAAACGTGTGCGGTCCCCGATGATCCGGATACGGACACCGTTTTTGTGCAGGGTTGCCAGTTCGCGTTTGATGAACAGCCGCAACAAGCCCATCAGGTCGCTGACTTCACTTTCCGGACGCTTCCAGTTTTCGGTCGAAAATCCGTAAAGGGTCAAATACTCGATACCGATTTCTGCCGCGGCTTCAACCGTGCGACGCACAGCGTCAACCCCCGAACGATGTCCCATCGTACGGGGCTTGCCACGCAGCTTCGCCCAGCGCCCGTTGCCATCCATGATGATGGCAACATGACGCGGCACAACCTGCAAATCTGAAGGGTTGGGTTGAGATGCCAGCACCGTCATGATCAGACTTGCATGATTTCCTGTTCTTTATGGGCGAGCGCTTCGTCGATCTCGCCAATGACCTTGTCGGTCAGCTTCTGGATCTCTTTTTCCTCGTTATGGAGGTCATCTTTCGAGATCACGCTGTCCTTTTCCCATTTCTTGATCTGGTCGATGCCGTCACGGCGGACGTTACGAACAGAAATACGGGCCTGCTCGGCATATTTGCCGGCAACCTTGGACAGTTCCGCACGGCGTTCCTCGTTCAATGCCGGGATCGGCACGCGAACAAGCGTACCATCAGCCGCCGGGTTCAGGCCAAGACCTGAATCACGGATCGCTTTTTCGACCGATTTAACCATCGATTTGTCCCAGACCTGAACCGAAAGCATACGCGATTCCGGAACACTGACGGACGCAACCTGGTTAAGCGGGGTCGGTACGCCGTAGGCTTCAACCATGACCGGTTCAAGAAGGTTTGCACTGGCCCGCCCGGTCCGGAGCCCGGTGAATTCCTTGTGCAAAACTTCGACAGCCCCTTCCATACGGCGGGCAAGGTCTTTTTTCAGGCCAGCAACGTCAGACACCTTCAGTCTCCATTCGAAATAATCGTAAACGTACCATTTGCACAAACCACGTCGGCAAATGCGCCCGGATTATGCAAAGAAAATACAATAACCGGAATATCATTTTCGCGTGCCAATGAAATAGCCGATGCATCCATAACACGCAAATCTTTGGCAAGAACTTCCATATAGGTCAGCGAATCATAACGTTCCGCCGTCGGGTCAACTTTCGGATCGGCAGTGTAAACCCCGTCAACCTGCGTTCCCTTAAGCAACGCGTCGCAGCCCATTTCAACTGCGCGAAGTGCCGCTGCCGTATCGGTGGTAAAGAACGGGTTGCCCGTACCGGCGGCAAAAATCACCACCCGGCCCTTTTCCATATGGCGTACCGCGCGACGGCGGATATAGGGCTCACAAACCGATGACATCGGAATGGCAGACTGCACGCGGGTCTGGACCCCGTGACGCTCTAGCGCGTTCTGAACCGCAAGGGCATTCATGATGGTGGCCAGCATGCCCATATAATCGGCCGTGGCACGTTCCATGCCCTGGGATGCGCCCTTGACCCCGCGGAAGATGTTCCCCCCGCCAATCACCATGCAAACCTCGGCACCCATGTCATGAACGGCTTTGATTTCGCTTGCGATCCGGTCAACCGTCTCGGGATCAATCCCGTATTGCTGTTTTCCCAGAAGCCCCTCGCCCGAAAGTTTCAGAAGGACGCGACGAAATTTCAGTTGGCCGTTTTCTGCCATGTTGGATTGCCTCTTACTGCCGATATTTCAAACTGTCCCGAAACCCGGTTCAGCAAAATTCAGATATAAAAAGACCGGCGAGTAACAGGGCGATTATGCGCTGCCGACCTCGCCGGTCTGGGATCATACACGAAATGACACACGACGCACCATTTCGATCAGATGTTTATTTCTTCAGCTGCTCAGCAACTTCTGCAGCAAAGTCTTTTTCTTCTTTCTCGATGCCTTCACCGAGTTCGAAGCGGACAAAGCCCTTAAGGGTGATCGGTTTGCCAGCGTCTTTTGCGGCATTTGCGATCACGTCTTTGACTTTGCTTTCGCCGTCAATCACGAAGGTCTGCTCGACCAGAACGACCTGCTCGTAATATTTACGGATACGGCCATCAATCATCTTTTCGATGATTTCAGCCGGACGGCCCGATTCTTTAGCCTGTTCGGTCAGAACGGCTTTCTCGCGCTCGACCAGTTCCGGATCCAGATCGTCAACCGTGGCCGAAGCCGGGTTGGTTGCTGCAATGTGCATTGCGATCTGTTTGCCAAGGCCTTCAAGAACGCTCGCATCAGCTTCGGATTCGAGTGCAACCAGAACGCCGATCTTGCCGAGGTTCGGCGCAATCGCGGAATGGATGTAGGACGCAACAGCACCCTTCTCGACCGAGATACCAGCCGAACGACGCAGGTTCATGTTTTCGCCGATGGTGGCGATCATGTGGGTAACCTGTTCTTCGACGTTACGCGAAGTACCCGGGAACGGGGTTGCTTTCAGCGCATCGATATCGCCATTGGCCGAAACGGCCTGGTTTGCGATTTCTGCGACGAATTTCTGGAAGTCTTCGTTACGCGAAACGAAGTCGGTTTCGGAGTTGAGTTCGACAACGGCACCGGAAGTACCGTTAACAGCAACACCCACCAGACCTTCGGCGGCAACACGACCGGCTTTCTTGGCAGCAGCAGCAAGACCTTTGGTACGAAGCCAGTCAACGGCAGCTTCAAGGTTACCTTCGGTTTCGGACAGCGCCTTTTTGCAATCCATCATGCCAGCGCCGGTGGTTTCGCGAAGCTCTTTAACCAGAGCAGCGGTAATAGCCATTTTTAAAGCCCCTATTACGCGATCAGTGAACACCTAAAGAAACGGCGGCATGCTAGCCGCCGTTTCATCAGGTACAAAATGAAACTTATGCGGAAGCTGCTTCCTGAGCGGCTTCTTCAACAGCAGCGGCTTCAGCCGGAACTTCTTCGGATTCACCGAGATCCGCGCCAGAAGCAGTCATTTCCTGCTGGATACCGTCCAGAACCGCGCCAACGAACAGGTCGCAATAAAGCTGGATCGCACGGATCGCATCGTCGTTGCCCGGGATCGGGTAAGCAACGTTTGCCGGATCCGAGTTGGAGTCCAGAATTGCAACAACCGGAATGTTCAGGTTCTTGGCTTCGTGAACAGCAAGTGCTTCCTTGTTGGTGTCGACCACGACGATGATGTCGGGAAGACCACCCATGTCCTTGATACCGCCAAGCGCGCGCTCAAGCTTGTCGCGCGAACGGGTCAGGTTCAGGATTTCTTTTTTGGTCAGACCTTCTGCACCGGCAGACAGGATCTCGTCCTGTTCTTTCAGGCGTTTGATCGAGTTGGAAACGGTGTTCCAGTTGGTCAGCATGCCGCCGAGCCAGCGATGGTTCACATAGTACTGACCGCAACGCTTTGCAGCTTCCGCGATGACCGGGGATGCCTGACGCTTGGTACCGACGAACAGAACGCGACCACCACCTGCGGTGACGTCACGAACGGCCTGCATCGCACGATGCAGCATCGGAACGGTTTCCTGAAGGTTCAGGATGTGAATATCATTGCGTGCACCAAAGATGAACTGCTTCATCTTCGGGTTCCAGCGGCGGGTGTGGTGACCAAAGTGGACGCCAGCTTCCATCAGCTGACGCATGGTAAAGGTTGGCAAAGCCATGATAAATTCCTACCTTTTTCCGGTTAATACCTCCGCGGAAGGGAATTTCACGCCAGCTTGCGTGAAACACCGGATGGACGAATTTCTGCATAAAGCATTATTCGCCACGCTCCCGCGTGCGATGTTCGGGGCGGGTTTTAGCCCCCTCCTGCAAAGAATGCAAGCCTTAAAGTACGCTCAAACCGCCGGAAAGTGAACCCGAAGTCCGATCACAATTTCCGCCTGCCCGCACCAATCAGATTTCCTCGGCCAGTTCGACACCCGGAATGGCCCCGACCGCCCCGATAAGGGACGGCCCGACCTTATAGGTATCTTCAAGCTCGACCTCGGCAATACGGCCATCGGCACACACCGTCGAAAGACTGACCAGACCGCGCCCTTTCCCCGCTTTTTCAAGCAGTTCGCGGATTTCCGCCACCGGATCAGGCCGGTTCAGTCGAATGCGGATACCCTCGGCAGCCCCTGAAACCGCATGCTCAAGGTCTTCGACCTTCTGCCCCTGGATGCGAAGCTGCCCCTCGCGCATTTCGGCTGCCACCACCAGCAATACCGGTCGTCCGGCATTGATGATTTCCTTGTAAGCCGCCCATGCCTCGGCCCAGAACGCGACCTCGAAACTGCCGGTCGGATCGGAAAACATCACAAACGCGAATTTTGATCCGTTTTTCTTGGAAATCATTTCACGCGCATTGATCAGCGTCCCGGCAAGCTTGATCGATCCCTTGTTCTGGGCGCGCATGCGGGCCGGAAGTTCCTTGATCGGCGCAATGCCGATCCGCTGAAGACTTTTGCCAAAGGTATCCAGCGGATGGGCCGAAAGATAAAAACCGATGGCCGAAAATTCCTCGGTCAGTTTTTCCATCGGCACCCAGTCGCGTTCATCGGGCAACCGGATGGCATCCTTGCCAAAGCCGGTATCCTCGCCAAACATCGAAATCTGGTCATTGTTGCGCGCCTGCATTTCGCGCTGGGAAACCGCCATCACGCGGTCGACATGCTCGAACATCACCTTGCGGTTCGTCGTCAGGCAATCAAGTGCCCCTGCCCGCACAAGGTTTTCAAGCAACCGCTTGTTAACCGCCCGGCTATCGATGCGCGATGCGAAATCGGTCAGGTCCTTGAACGGACCATTGGCCTCGCGCTCCGCAACAAGGCTTTCCATCGCGGCATCACCTACGTTACGCACCGCTGCCAGTGCATAACGGATTTTGCGAACCCCATCATAATTTTCGACCGAAAACGCCACTTGCGAATTATTGATGCAGGGCGGCAGGATTTCGATGCCAAGCCGTTCGACTTCCTGTTTGAAAATCGCCAGCTTTTCGGTGTTGTGCATATCAAGCGTCATCAGCGCGGCCATGAACTCGACCGGATAATTCGCCTTAAGATACGCCGTCTGATACGCCACCAGTGCATAGGCCGCCGCGTGCGATTTGTTAAAGCCATAGGATGCGAACTTGGCAACCTGATCAAAGATGTCGGATGCCTGCCCGCGCGGCACCCCGTTCTTTTCCGCCCCGTCAACAAACAGCGACCGCTGCTTTTCCATTTCCTCGGCGATCTTTTTACCCATCGCGCGCCGCAGAAGGTCCGCACCGCCAAGCGAATAGCCCGACATCGTCTGGGCAAGCTGCATGACCTGTTCCTGATAGATCATGATGCCATAGGTTTCTTCGAGGATCGGCTGCAACATCGGGTGCATGTAATCAGGTTCTTCCTGACCATGCTTACGGGCGATGTAGTGCGGGATATTGTCCATCGGACCCGGACGATACAGCGCCACCACAGCGATAATATCTTCGATCGTATCGGGCTTCAGCCCGCGCAGAACGTCCTGCATGCCCTGCGATTCAAGCTGGAACACACCGACCGTCTCGGCCGCCGAAAGCAGCTTGAACGCCACCCGATCATCAAGGGGAATAGCACTGATATCAAAGTCTTGCGGGACGTCTTTGCGAAGCCGCATCAGATTGACGGCCTCGATAATCACCGTCAGGGTTTTCAAACCGAGGAAGTCGAACTTCACCAGACCGGCATTTTCAACATATTTCATGTTGAACTGGGTCACCGGCATATCGGATCGCGGATCACGATAAAGCGGCACAAGCTCATCAAGATCACGGTCGCCGATCACCACCCCGGCGGCGTGGGTCGACGAGTTACGATAAAGTCCTTCGATCTGCATTGCGATGGACAGCAGCCGGTCAATATCCGGGTCTTCGCGCGCAATCCGGCGCAGGTCCGGCTCCATGTCGATGGCTTCCTTAAGCGGGATCGGTTTGGCCGGGTCCCCCGGAATCATCTTGCAGATTTTATCGACATAGCCATACGGGATGCTCAGAACACGGCCAACGTCACGCACCGCGGCCTTGGCCTGTAATTTACCGAATGTGATGATCTGCGCCACACGGTCATGGCCGTATTTCTGCTGCACATATTCAATCACCTCGCCGCGCCGGTCCTGACAGAAATCGACGTCAAAGTCAGGCATGGATACGCGTTCCGGGTTCAGGAAGCGTTCAAACAGCAACGAAAAATGCAGCGGATCAAGATCGGTAATCAGCAGGGCATAGGCAACAAGCGACCCCGCACCCGAACCACGGCCCGGTCCAACCGGGATTTCGTGATCCTTGGCCCACTGGATAAAGTCCGCAACGATCAGGAAGTAACCCGGGAACCCCATCTGATTGATGATGCCAAGCTCGTATTCAAGGCGCTCCCAATAGGGTTTGGCGATTTCTTCCTTCTGCGCATCCGTCATATCTTCGGTAAAGACATATTTCGCAAGGCGGCCTTTAAGGCCCTCCTCGGACATATGACGCAGCTCGTCGACCTCGGTGCGGCCTTCGCCGCAATCAAACGGCGGCAGGATCGGATCGATCTTCTCGACATGCCATGAACACCGCTTGGCAATCGTCAACGTGTTGTCACAGGCCTCGGGAATGTCGGCGAAAAGCTCGCGCATCTCGGCGGCAGTCTTGAACCGGTGCTCCGGTGTCAGGCGCCAACGGTCTTCCTGCCCGACAACCGCACCCTGCCCGATGCAGATAAACACATCGTGGGCTTCATACATTTCCGCCTTGGGGAAAAAGCAGTCATTGGTCGCGACCAGCGGGATATTGTGATCATAGGCCAGCTTGATCAAACCCGGCTCGACTTTTTCCTCGATCGGCTCGCCGTGGCGCTGCAATTCGATATAAAGCCTGTTGCCAAATATCCCCGAAAGCTTGTTCAGGCATTCGGTCGCCGCCTCAAGCTGCCCCTCGGCAATCAACCGTGCCAGCGGCCCGGTCGGCCCGCCGGTCAGGCAGATGATGTCGGAACTGTATTGTTCGATATGATCATAAAGCGCCTTGGGCTCGCTGCCTGCTTCGCTGGTCATGTGTGCCCGCGAAACGATTTTCAGAAGGTTGAAATACCCCCGCTCGTTCTTTGCGATCAGAACCAGCTTGTCCGGGTTGGGTTCACGCGAAATCCTGCCAACAACCGGCTGGTCGCCAAACCGCTCAACACCGATCTGTACGCCAAGGATCGGCTGCACGCCCGCCCCGCTCATCACACCGGAAAAATCAAGCGCGCCGAACATATTGTCGCTATCGGTCATCGCAACCGCGGGCTGGCCATCCGCCTCGCACATCTTTGCCAGTTCCTTCGTCGTGATGGCACCTTCGGCAAGCGAATAGTTGGTGTGAACACGAAGATGGACGAAACCGTTTTCCATTTCAGAAAACCCCGGAACAAGAATGGCAAAGGCAGGAAAACCGCCACCCCGGATCACTCCGGGGCGCGGCGCTCTGCTAACTTAAAGAATTTCGACGGATTACGAAAGGGTATCGGGATCAAGTTCGACCAGATGCCCGTCACGCAGGGTCACAACCCGGTCCATCTGGCGCGCCAGTTCCGGGTTATGGGTCGCAATCAGCGAGGCCAGACCGGTTTCACGCACCAGCGTCATCAACATCCCGAACACGGTTTCGGCGGTATGCGGGTCAAGGTTGCCGGTCGGCTCGTCGGCAAACAGCACATCGGGTACATTGGCAAGCGCACGCGCAATTGCCACCCGCTGCTGTTCCCCGCCCGAAAGCCGCGCCGGACGATGTTCGGCCCGTTTTTCAAGTCCAAGACAGCGCAGCAGTTCAAGCCCGCGTTCGGTCGCATCCGGCCGTTTCAGGCCATTGATCATCTGCGGGATCACGACGTTTTCAATCGCTGAAAATTCCGGCAGCAGATGATGGTACTGATAAACGAAACCGATATGCCTGCGGCGCATTTCGGTTCGCGCCAGATCGGAAAGGTCCGTGCTGCGTTTCCCACCAATCGAAACCATGCCACGATCAGGCTTTTCAAGCAGGCCCGCAATCTGAAGCAGGGTCGATTTACCCGCCCCCGATGGCCCGACAAGGGCGACGATCTCGCCCTGATGGATTTCAAGATCGACGGATTTCAGGATTTCAAGCTGATCGGGGCCCTGATTGAAGACGCGATCAATCTTTTCAAGCCGCAAGACGACTTTCTGCGCGCGTTCCTGCGCGGTTTTCTTGACCATATCACTCATAACGCAGCGCCTCCACCGGATCGAGGCGCGATGCACGCCATGCCGGATAAACCGTCGCCAGGAACGACAGGGTCAGGGACATCACACAGACCAGAACCACCTCGCTGACATCCATGTCCGCCGGAAGCTGCGACAGGAAATAGATTTCCGCATTAAACAGGTCCGCCCCGGTCAGGCTCTGGATGAACTGGCGGATATTTTCGATATTCAGGCAGAACAGAACGCCAAGGATCAGCCCGCTTAACGTACCGACAACCCCGATGGATGCCCCGGCCAGGAAGAAGATGCGCATCACCGATGACCGTGTGGCCCCCATCGTGCGCAGGATCGCGATATCGCGCCCCTTATCCTTCACCAGCATCACCATGCCCGAAATGATATTGAATGCCGCCACCAGAATAATCAGCGTCAGGATCAGGAACATCACATTACGTTCAACCTGTAACGCATTGAAGAAGCTGGAATTTGACTGCTGCCAATTCACCAGCCGCAGATGTTCCCCCGACAGGTTCGATAGCAGATCATTCATGCTGGATGACAGACGCGACGGGTCTTCAAGCATCACTTCAAAATGGCTGATCTTTTCCGGCAGGCGGAAATAAATCTGGGCGGCATCAAGCGGCATGAAGATAAAGCCGCTGTCATATTCATACATGCCGATATCAAACAGCCCGACCACCTTATAGGCCCGCACACGCGGTACGGAACCGAACGCCGTCACATTGCCCTTGGGCGAGATCAGATTGACATTGTCACCCACCCCGACACCAAGCTTCATGGCAAGGCGTGCGCCCATGATCACGGTATCCTCGCCCTTGAAATCTTCCAGCGATCCAAAAACGATATTGTCCGCAATCGTCGGACGTTTGGCGAGGTCGGCCGCCCGCACACCGCGCACGATGGCACCGGATGCGCGACCATTGTTCGATGCCATCACCTGCCCCTCGACCACCGGGGTCACAAGCGTGACATTGCCGGTTTCCGCGATCTTCTTTTCAATCGCATCATAATTGGGCAGGCCATCCGGACTTTGCGCATAAACCGATATATGCCCGTTCAGTCCCAGAATACGTCCAAGCAATTCGGCCCGGAACCCGTTCATGACCGACATGACGATAATCAGGGTCGCAACGCCCAGCATGATGCCAAGCAGCGAAAAGATGGCGATGACGGAAACAAAGCCTTCTTGCCGACGGGGACGCAGGTAGCGGAAAGCCACCAGACGTTCGAACGGACTGAACATGCGCAAATGATCCTCGTGGAAGCGTATGGAAGCGTATCGGAAAGAATTCCGGAAATCAGGACGGGGCAGCCAAGGCTGCCCCGTTTGCAAAATCGTTATCAGGCGCCGATCTGGTTAAGTGCGGCTTCAAGCGTGACTTCTGTCCGCTCGCCGGATTTGCGGTTTTTAAGCTCGACCACACCGGCTTTAAGGCCTTTCGGGCCAATCACGATCTGCCACGGCAGACCGATCAGGTCCATATCGGCAAATTTGCCGCCCGCGCGGATGTCGCGGTCATCATAAAGCACTTCGATCCCGGCGTTATGCAGCTTGGCGTAAACGTCTTCGCAGGCCGCGTCACATTCATCATCACCCGTGCGCAGGTTGATCAGGCCAACCTTATACGGCGCAACCGATTCCGGCCAGATGATGCCGTTCTCGTCGTGCGATGCCTCGATCAGTGCGCCGACAAGGCGCGAAACGCCAATTCCGTATGATCCCATCTGGACCGGCACTTCCTTGCCGTCCGGGCCAAGGATGGTGGCCCCCATCGGTTCGGAATATTTCGCCCCGAAATGGAAGATATGGCCGACTTCGATCCCGCGCGTCGCGATCATGTCGTCACCGGAAATCGGGCTGTTGGCCGGATCATGCTTGTCTTCGGTCGCAGCGTAATCTTCAAGCGTCGTCTGGACCCAGTTTTCAAGCCCGGTGCGATCATTCAGATCAACACCCTTGCCCGTCAGATCCTTGTCCAGCCACTTCTTGTCGCAGAACACTTCGCTTTCGCCAGTTTCGGCCAGAATGATGAATTCATGGCTAAGATCGCCGCCAATCGGGCCGGTATCAGCCACCATCGGGATCGCCTTCACGCCAAGGCGCGTAAAGGTCCGGCAATAGGCCAGAAACATCTTGTTATAGGCGTGCCGTGAACTTTCGTAATCGACATCGAACGAATACGCATCCTTCATCAGGAATTCGCGACCACGCATCACGCCAAAGCGCGGGCGGATCTCGTCGCGGAATTTCCACTGAATGTGATACAGCATCTGCGGAAGCTGCTTATAGGACCGGACATCCTTGCGGAAGATATCGGTGATCACTTCCTCGTTGGTCGGACCAAACAGCATTTTGCGGTCATGACGGTCGGTGATGCGCAGCATTTCAAGGCCGTAATCCTCATACCGTCCGCTTTCCTGCCAAAGTTCGGCTGGCTGGATGGTCGGCATCAGCAATTCGTTGCAGCCAATCGCGTCCTGCTCTTCGCGCACGATCTGTTCGATCTTTTTAAGCACGCGATAGCCAAGCGGCAGCCAGGAATAAATCCCCGCCGAAAGCTGGCGCACCATACCGGCACGCAGCATCAGTCGATGGGAAGCGATCTGTGCTTCTGCCGGCGTTTCCTTGAGGGTCGGCAGAAAGAACTGGGAAAGACGCATCAATGCCTCGTGATGATCAAAGCTGAAAATATCAGGTATACAAAAGACCTTGCCCGGAAAATGCGACAGCACAGCCCGAAACGCAAGCCGGAACTTGCTTTATATCGGCAAGACGTGATCTAGCGCCCAATCGTGGCAGGTTTGCGAAAACACACAGGCTTTTTCAGGTACAACCTTACCGGAAGCCCGCCGCCCGGCACGCAGCCGCCAGTTCATCCTGCCCCGCCTCGTTGCCAAGCGGCGTGTCATTGAAATAAACCCGCCCGTTGCGATAGGTGATCTTGCCGATATTGGACTCGCCACTGATCCCGTCCGGCACGGAAATCCCCGCATATTCAAAGAAATCAATCGTCACCGGAAATTCGATTTCCTTGGGCAGCGAATTCAGTATCTGGCTACCACCATCCAGATCGGCCGGGGCGACCTTGCGGCCATAAACATCGACACCGGGCTTATAGGCCACATCGTCATCCGGCACATGGCTGACCAGTTCCCGACAGGCCGACCGCGTGACCGTGATGGTTGGCTTCGCCTTCTCGGCACTCGCAGCACCGGCTGCGTCCGGCACAGCATTTTCACCTGCCGCCGGTCCCGGCAAGGGGGAGTCGCTTTGCGCCAAAACGCCACCCGCACCGGTCATGATCACGCCAGCAACAAACATCGAAACCATGAAATTCACAGGATAAATCCCGATTTTCATAGAGTGGGTCGTTACAAAATTCTTCATATCGCCGGTCCATCCTATTTATGTGCGGTGCAGCATCGAATCATCTGTGAATATTGGTCAAAACATCTTGCACAAAAGTGAAATATGTGGCTTTTTGATCCTCCGCTAACGGCGCAAGATCGTTGCGGAAGACGTATCGCAGCCGCTCATAAAATTGCGGGAGGCTTTGTTGCCAATAAGCATACAAGAAGCAGGCGCGACGTCGAAATAAAACCTGTGCCAAGTGCCCAGGTCTTAGGAGGAAGCAAAAAAAGATTACGGGAAAACAGCTATAAAAATAGCATCTTGGCAAGATCCTTGTGATCTTGCTTTTTTTTGTCCGCATCCCGGCCCGCCTTCCCTTTCCCGTGATTTTTGTGCAGCCCTGCAAACAAAAACCCCGCAGCATATGTGCGGGGTCTGTTTTTTTACCGGCCTGCGCCAAAACTCATTGCGGCGGTCGGACTTCGATCATGCCACTGGTGATCACGAAATACGCAACCACCCACAAAATTGCCGAAATCAGGCTGGTCGCCAGAACCTTCTTCCACATATGCGGCTTTTGCGGTGCGCCGCTATCGTGGCCGGGCTGGACATTTTCCTCGCGCTTAACGCCGACCGGCAACACCATGAACAGCACCAGCCACCAGATCACGATGTAAACAAGGATCGCGGAAAACCAGTTCATGCTGCACTCTTTTCGTGGTTGCGGGAATAAGGGCCGATACGGCGGGAAAGAAACTTAAACCTGTTCAAGCTCAACAAGCGTCCCGTTGAAATCCTTGGGATGCAGGAACAGAACCGGCTTGCCATGCGCACCGGTTTTGGGCTCCCCGGTGCCCAGCACGCGCGCGCCATTTTTCAAAAGCTGATCGCGCGCCGCCAGGATATCCTCGACCTCATAGCAGACATGATGAATGCCGCCCGATGTATTCTTGTCAAGGAACCCCTGAATGGGCGATCCCTCGCCCAGCGGATAAAGCAATTCGATCTTGGTGTTGGGCAGTTCGACAAAAACCACAGTCACCCCATGATCAGGCTCGTCCTGCGGGTCGGAAACCTTCGCACCCAGGACATCACGATAAAGCCGGATACCTTCATCAAGGTCCGGCACCGCAATCGCCACATGGTTCAGCCGTCCAATCATGTTCTACTCCTGAAATGTGATCTGCCCGATCACCGCCAATCTAGGACGCGCATCACGACAAAGACAACTGCCCTTTTGGTCGTATGCCGCGCCCCGGACTGTCTAGTTCTTCTCGTTGACGCGAACCAGATGCACCTCGATCAATGGCCGCTTGCCCAGCCGCTGGCGCACCGGGCGACGCAATGCCTGCCGGATCGCAAGGATCACCGCGGCATCGTCTAGCACCTCGTCATCGTCAAGCTGATCGACCCGATTGCCAATCTCGGCGGCAAAATGATCAAGGCGGACATCATCGCCGTCCTCGTCAAACAGGCTGGGTGCCGTGATCATCGGTTCACCGACCATCTCGCCAAACTGGTTCAGCACCACGGTCACAAACATCACACCGTTCCAGACGATGCGATTGCGGTTGCGGATGGTATCGGAATCCCGTTTCAGCAACCGCCCGCCATCAAGGCAAAGCACGCCGCTTTCGGCAACGCCAATCACATGCGCACTGCCCGGCGACAGGCGAATGACCGTCCCGTCATGCGGGATAACCTGTTCAGGGATCTGGCATTCCGCACCAAGGGCCGCCTGTTCGCACAGATGGCGGGTTTCGCCATGCACCGGCACAAGGATTTTGGGGCGGGTCAACTGATACATCCGCGCCAGATCCTGCCTGCCCGGATGGCCCGAAACATGGATCGGTTCATCGCGCGCGGTAATCACGCGGATGCCGCGCCGGATCAGAAGGTTCTGGATATAACCGATGGATTTTTCGTTGCCCGGAATTTCACGTGCGGAAAACACGACCGTATCACCCGGATCAAGCTGCACGGTCGGATGATCCCCCTTGGCAATGCGCGACATTGCCGCACGCGGTTCGCCCTGCGACCCGGTACAGATCAGCAAGACCTGATCCTTGGGGACCTCCATCGCGTCTTCATCAGTCAAAAGGTTCGGATACGACGTCAGATAGCCAACCGCGCGTGCGGCCTCGGTCACACGGTTCAATGACCGCCCGGCCAACCCGACGCAGCGGTTGTTTTCATGTGCTGCTTCAACAATTGACTGCAACCGCGCGACATTGGTGGCAAAACACGCAACCGCAATCCGGCCCTGTGGCGTTTCGGCAAACAGTTTCGACAGATTCTTGGCAACCTCGCCTTCCGATCCGGTCTGGCCTTCGGAAAAGACGTTGGTGGAATCACAAATCAGCGCCATGACCCCTTCATCGCCAAGCGCCTCAAGCTTCTTGACGTCGGATGCCTCGCCAATCTGGGGATCGGGGTCAAATTTCCAGTCGCCGGTATGCACCACAAGCCCCTTGGGGGTGCGGATCGCAAGCGCGTTGGGTTCCAGGATCGAATGGGTCATGGTGACGAATTCGATGTCAAACGGCCCCTTTTTAAACCGCCCGCCAAGCTCGATCACATGGATCGGCACCTGATCGGCAAAATCGGTTTCCGCCAGTTTGGCCTTCAGGAATTCGGCGGCAAACGGGGTGGCATAGATCGGGCATTTCAGCCGCGGCCAAAGATACGGCACCGCGCCAAGGTGATCCTCATGCGCATGCGTCAGAACAAGGCCAAGAAGTTTGTCTTTGCGTTCCTCGATAAAGGACGGATCGGGCATGACAACATCGACACCGGGCAATCCTTCCTCGCCAAAGGAAACGCCCATATCGACCATCAGCCACTGATCGTCATATCCGTACAAATTGAGGTTCATGCCAATTTCGCCAGATCCCCCCAGCGGCACAAACAGCAATTCGTCTTTCGGCAAATACAAATCCACGGATGATCACCCTTGTCTTTCAGCGGTGAGAAATACGATCACGGGGCGCCCCCGCGTCACTTCACAGTCAATGTCGGTTAACAGTCTAGTTCGATTTTGCGCTGTTGCGGCGATAAATCATCAAAAGCCCCAGCATCGTCAGATCGCCATGCAGATGCTCGATCTCGTCAACCGCCTTGGTAAACAGCGGTGCCAGCCCGCCGGTCGCGACAACTTTCATGTGATCGATGCCCTGCTGCTTGCGAATGCGCGCCAGAAGCCCTTCGATCATCGCGACATAGCCCCAGTAAACCCCGGACTGCATCGCCTCGACCGTATTCTTGCCAATCACGTTGCGCGGTGCCTCGATCGCCACCATCGGCAACTGGGCCGCCGCCATATGCAGCGCCTTGATCGAAAGGTTCACCCCCGGTGCAATCACACCGCCAAGGTAATTGCCTTCTTCATCAATCACGTCAAACGTGGTTGCCGTCCCGAAATCAAGCACCACAAGCGGCCCGCCAAAAAGCTTGTGGGCCGCAACCGCATTGCCCAGCCGGTCGGCACCAACTTCGCTCGGGCGGTCCATGATGATCTTCATATCCAGATCAACCGCCGGATCGCCGACCACCATCGGCTCGACATTGAAATAACGCCGGCACAGGGTTTTAAGGCTGAATTCAGCCGCCGGAACCACGGTCGCGATGATCGCGCCCGTAATCGCGTCTTTTGGCACATCCGACAGGGTAAACAGATGATGCAGCCATACGCCAAGTTCATCCGCCGTGCGCTCAACCGTCGTTGAGCAGCGCCACTGCCCCTTGATCGTATCGCCGTCAAACACCGCGAAAACGATGTTGGTATTCCCGGCATCAATCGCCAGCAACATGATGTTTCGTCTCCCCGTTATCGTCCTGTGTTTATTTATGCTTTAAAGAACACTTCGCCAGCCCCGACGCGATGCTCGGTTCCGCCTGCTTCTCTTAGAACAAGCGATCCATCATCATCAAGCCCGACAAACGTGCCCTCAAGCGTTCTTTCGGTCAGACGCGCAATCACCGGCTCGCCGATACCGTATGCGCGTGTCAGCCACGCCTCGCGCACCGGGGCAAACCCCTGCGCTTCCCAAACCGGCAGCCAGCTTGCCACCCGCGCAACATAGGCCGAAAGAAGTTCCCCCACCGATACCGGCGCGCCAAGGGCTGAAAGCGACGTCGCCGGACGTTCGGCATCATCGGGATAAAATGCAACATTCACCCCGGCCCCGATCACCAAATAATCGGTTTCAGAACCGTTATTCGATGCACTTTCCAGAAGAATACCCGAAATCTTGCGCCCATTGACCATCAGGTCATTGGGCCATTTGCAATCCGGTCTGATCCGGTTGCCACTGACCAGCTCAATCGCCTCGGCCATTGCGACCGCAATCAGGAATGTCAGTTTGGCCGCTTCAAAAAGCGGACAATCAGGACGCAGCAAAAGGGAAGAATAAAGATTGCCAACCGGGGATGACCATGCGCGGCCGCGCCGTCCCCTGCCCGATGTCTGTTGGCGGGCCCAAATAAGGGCGCCACTATGGGCGCCCTTATCAGCAAGGCGTTTCGCCTCTTCATTGGTGCTGTCGATCACTTCCAGTTCATGAAGGTAAAAACCTTCCGGAAGCCGGATCGTCGGCTTGGTCATCCTTACTGCCCGAGCAAGGCCGTCGCGGCAACGCCGGCACTATCCATCAACGGGTTCGGGAAGAAAACGAAAGCCAGAAGAATGACCGTCGCAACCGCCATGATCACATTCATCTCGGTGCCGTTCTTGTCGAACGCTTCGACCGGCTCGTCGAAATACATCACCTTGATGATCCGCAGATAGTAATAGGCACTGACGACCGAGGTCACCAGACCGATCACCGCCAGCGTCACAAGACCGGCATCAACCGCTGCCTTGAACACGTAAAACTTGCCAAAGAACCCTGCAAGCGGCGGAATACCGGCCATCGAGAACATCAGGATCGCGGTAACGGCAGCCATCAGCGGCTTGGTCTTGGCGAGACCAGCAAGATCGGTGATTTCCTCGACCATGCGGTCATTGCGACGCATCGAAAGGATCACGGCAAAGGTGCCAAGGTTCATGACAAGGTAAATACCCAGATAAACCAGAATACCCGCAACGCCTTCGGACGTGCCGGCCGCAAGACCGACAAGTGCGAAACCGACGTGACCGATGGATGAATAGGCCATCAGACGTTTGATATTGTCCTGACGGAGCGCCGCAAACGAACCCCATGCCATCGACAGGATCGACACCAGAACGATGATCTGCTGCCAGTCTTCGACAACACCGGCAAACGGGCCAACCGCAACGCGAACGAACAGTGCCAGACCGGCAATCTTCGGCGCAACGGCAAAGAACGCCGTCACCGGGGTCGGTGCGCCCTCATAGACGTCCGGGGTCCACATATGGAACGGAACCGCGGAAACCTTGAAGCATAGACCGGCAAACATGAAGGCCAAACCAACCAGTGTCCCGACCGAAAGGCCGCCTGCACTGATCACATCGCCAAGAACAGCAAAGTTGGTCGAACCGGTAAAGCCATAAACCATCGACATGCCATACAGCAGCATACCCGATGCAATCGAGCCCAGAACAAAGTATTTCAGACCCGATTCCGTGGCGCGAACCGTGTCGCGGCGGATCGCCGCAATCACGTAAAGCGCCAGCGACTGAAGCTCAAGGCCAAGATACAGCGACAGCATGTCGGTCGCCGATACCATCGCCATCATGCCAAGCGTGGCAAGCAGGATCAGGATCGGGAATTCGAACCGGGCCATGTTTTCGCGTTCGGCATAATTCATCGCCATCACGATACCAATCGACGAACCGATCAGGATCATCACCTTGGTGAATTTGGCAAAGGCATCGGCCGTGAACTGGCCATAGAATGCCACCCCGCCGTCACCCAGAACCACCAGCACAAGGGCGACGATCTGGGCTGCAACCGCAAGCCACGAAACAGTGCGGAATGCCTTGTCCTTGCCAGCGAAAACGCCAAGCATCAGAAGGGCCAGGGCCGAAACGGCCATAAAGATTTCGGGCAATGCCGCCCCGAGGTTGAGCATAGAAACTCCCATGTTCATTCCCCTCAATTCGCCGCCAGCTGCGCAGCCTGAGCTGCGGCAGCCTGCGCCGTTTCGACCTGGTTGACGAGGTTTTCAACCGAAACATGCATGATGTCGAGGAAGGAGACCGGATAGACCCCCATCCACAGAACGATGATCACCAGCGGTGCGAAGATCAGCCATTCACGCGGGCTCATATCAAGGATCGATTTAAGGTTTTCCTTGGTAAGGGCCCCGAACACGATGCGGCGATAAAGATACAGCGCATAAGCCGCACCAAGGATCAGACCGGTCGCGGCAAAGAATGCCACCCAGGTATTGGCTTCGAACGCACCCAGCAATGCCAGGATTTCGCCAACAAAACCACCCGTCCCCGGAAGACCGACAGACGCCATCGTAAAGAACATGAAGATAACGGCATAACCCGGCATGCGGTGCACAAGGCCACCATAGGCATCGATCTCGCGGGTATGCATGCGGTCATAAACCACACCAACACACAGGAACAATGCACCGGAAACCACACCGTGGCTCAGCATCTGGAAGATCGAACCTTCGATGCCATGCTGGTTAAAGGTGAAGGCACCGATGGTGACGATACCCATGTGGGCAACCGACGAATAGGCAATCAGCTTTTTCATGTCCTGCTGTGCAAGCGCGACCAGCGACGTATAGATGATCGCCACAATCGACAGCGTGAACACCAACGGGGCAAAGGTCTCAGACGCCAGCGGCATCATCGGCAACGAGAACCGAAGGAAACCGTAACCACCCATTTTCAGAAGAACACCCGCCAGGATCACCGAACCGGCAGTCGGTGCCTCAACGTGGGCATCGGGCAACCAGGTGTGAACCGGCCACATCGGTACCTTGACGGCAAAGGATGCAAAGAACGCCAGCCACAGCCAAAGCTGCATATTATAGCTGAACCCGTGCGCCATCAGTGTCGGGATGTCGGTCGTGCCTGCATCGAAATACATCGCAAGCAGCGCGACCAGCATCAGAACGGAACCCAGCAGCGTGTAAAGGAACAGCTTGAAGGCTGCATAAACACGACGCTGACCGCCCCAGACACCGATGATGATGAACATCGGGATCAGAACGCCTTCGAAGAACAGATAGAACAGCAGGCCGTCAAGCGCGCTGAACATACCGACCATCATCGTTTCCAGGATCAGGAACGCGATCATGTATTCCTTCACGCGTTTCTGGATTGCTTCCCATGCCGACAGAATGCAGATCGGCGTCAGGAAGGTCGCCAGAAGCACGAACAGCATCGAAATGCCATCCACGCCCATGTGATAGGAAATATTCAGGCCCGGCATCCAGTCTGCTTTTTCAACGAACTGGAAATCGGCCGTGGTGCTATCGAAATTCACCCACAGCATCAACGATGCGGCAAAGGTAAAGCCCGACGTCCAAAGGGCAACCCAACGGGAGTTGCGGGCGACATTCGCCTCTTCCCCGCGGATCAGCAGCACAAACAGTGCGCCGATCAGCGGCAAAAAGGTGACGATCGAAAGAATTGGATAATCGCTCATCGCCCGTTAACCCATCTTCCAAATTGTGTAAGACACCAAGGCGGCAATACCGATCAGCATCGCAAACGCATAGTGATAGACGAAACCGCTCTGAAGGGCGCTGACACGACGTGCAATGTTACGGCATGCTGCGGCGACACCATCCGGACCGACACCGTCGATCAGCGCGCCATCGCCCGATTTCCAGAAGCCATAGCCAAGATAGAAGGCAGGCTTGACGAAAATCTTGTCGTAAAGCTCGTCGAAGTACCATTTGTTCAGCGCGAAGCGGTACAGACCGTTGAAGGTATTGGCCAACTGACGCGGCAGCGACGGCACCAGCTTGTACATCACAAGGGCTATGACAAAGCCCGATACCATGGCAACAAACGGTGCCAGCTTGACCCAGCCCGGAACATGGTGAGCATGTTCAAGGGCCTGATGACCTTCGGCCATGAAGATCGCGCCATTCCAGAACGCCAGCATCTCTTCATAGTCACCACCACCGAACCAGTCCTTGGCGAACCAGCCAGCAAAGATCGCGCCGATGGTCAGGAACAAAAGCGGCAGCGTCATGACGGCCGGGCTTTCATGGACATGGGCCATGGTCCGCTCGTCCGCACGCGGGGTGCCAAAGAAGGTCATGAAGATCAGGCGCCAGCTATAGAACGACGTCATCAGTGCCGCAAGGATACCGGCCCAGAAGGCATAGGTCCCGACTGCGGTATGAGCCGCAAACGCGCTTTCGATGACAAGGTCCTTGGAATAGAAGCCCGCAAGCCCCGGGAAACCGGTAATCGCAAGCGTACCAACCATCATCACCGCAAAGGTCAGCGGAACCATCTTGTAGATGCCGCCCATCTTGCGCATGTCCTGCTCGTCCGACATCGCATGGATCACCGAACCGGCACCAAGGAACAGAAGCGCCTTGAAGAAACCGTGCGTCATCAGGTGGAACACGCCTGCCGAATAGGCCGACACGCCGCAGGCAAAGAACATATAGCCAAGCTGCGAACAGGTCGAATAGGCGATCACGCGCTTGATGTCGTTCTGAACGCAACCAATGGTCGCGGCAAAGAACGCGGTCGATGCGCCGACAACCGTGACGATGGCAAGGGTGGTTTCGGCATATTCAAAGATCGGCGACAGACGCGCGACCATGAACACACCGGCCGTCACCATGGTTGCCGCGTGGATAAGTGCGGAAACCGGCGTCGGGCCTTCCATCGCATCAGGAAGCCACGTATGCAGGCCAAGCTGTGCCGATTTGCCCATCGCACCGATGAACAGCAGGAAACAGGTGATCTCAAGCGCCGAAAACTCATGACCAAGGAACAGAAGGGTCGTTCCGGCAACTTCTTCGGCATTGCCAAAGATCACGTCGAACTGAACGCTATCGAACAAGACGTAAACCGCAAAGATACCAAGCGCAAAGCCAAAGTCACCAACACGGTTGACGATGAACGCCTTGATCGCGGCGGCCGATGCCGACGGCTTGGAATACCAGAAACCGATCAGAAGATAGGACGCAAGCCCCACCCCTTCCCAGCCAAAGAACAGCTGGATCAGGTTGTCTGCGGTCACCAGCATCAGCATGGCAAAGGTAAACAGCGACAGATACGCCATGAAACGCGGCTTGTCGGGATCGTGCGACATGTAACCGATGGAATAGATATGAACCATCGACGACACACCGGTCACAACGATCAGCATGACACAGGTCAGCGTATCAAAACGAAGCGCCCATTCAGCCGTGAAGCTCCCCGAAGAAATCCAGGTAAACAGCTGAACCGTGATCGGGTTGCCGCCAAGAGCAACATCGACAAAGGCGAAAATCGAAATGATGAAGGCCGTCACCACACCGCCAACCGTAATCAGCTGGGAAATGCGGTCAGACGTCGAAACACCGTGATGATGATGGCCGTGGCTGTCATGACCGTGACCGGCATCGGACGTGGACGACATGGCGCCGGCCAGCGTGATGATGCCTGCGATCGTGGCAGCGATCAGGGGCAGGAATACAATCAGAGGATACATATCTGCCTTACCCCTTCATCATGTTGATGTCTTCAACCGCAATCGTGCCGCGGTTACGGAAATAGACCACCAGGATCGCAAGACCGATCGCTGCCTCGGCGGCGGCAACGGTCAGGACGAAGATGGTGAAGACCTGTCCGACGAGATCGCCAAGGAACGACGAGAACGCGACAAGGTTGATATTGACTGCCAGCAGCATCAGCTCGATCGACATCATGATGATGATGACGTTCTTGCGGTTCATGAAGATGCCAAAGATCCCGAGTGTGAAAAGGATCGCCGCGACGGTCAAATAATGTGCAAGACCGATTTCCATCAGATCCCCCTACCGACCGGAACTTTTTTGACTTCAAGCGTGTCAGCGCGATCGCGTTTGACCTGCTCGGAGATTTTCTGACGGCGGACACCTTCACGGGTACGCAGCGTCAGTACAATTGCGCCAATCATCGCAACAAGCAGCACCAGACCGGCAGCCTGGAATATGTATGCGTAATCGGTGTAGATCAGTTGGCCAAGCGCCTCGACATTGGTCAGTCCGGCGGGCGTCGGATGCGCCAGAACCGCAACCTTGTCATCAGACAGTGCCCAGCCCGCGCCGACAAAGGCCAGTTCCACAAACAGCACCAGCGCGATCAGAACCCCGATCGGCAGATAGTTGAGGAAACCCTGACGCATCTCGACAAAGTTGATATCGAGCATCATGACGACGAACAGGAACAGAACCGCGACCGCGCCGACATAGACGACGACGAGAAGCATGGCGAGAAACTCAGCACCCAGCAGGACGAAAAGCCCGGCTGCGTTAAAAAATGTCAAAATCAGCAGCAGTACCGAATGCACCGGGTTGCGAACGGTCACAACCGCAGTCGCGGACAGAACCGCGACAGTAGCAAACAGGTAAAAAGCCAAAGCCTGTACGACCATAAGGTACCCCCTTGGCGAGCCGCCCCGCCCCAATGGCAGACGGCGGCCCATGAACTCTCTCTTTAACGATCAGACGCGACACTTACCGATAAGGTGCGTCTGCCTCCAATCGTGCAGCAAGCTCGGCTTCCCAACGCTCGCCATTTTCAAGAAGCTTGTCCTTGTCATAGAGAAGCTCCTCGCGGTTTTCGGTTGCGAACTCGAAGTTCGGACCTTCGACGATGGCATCCACCGGGCAGGCTTCCTCGCAGAAACCACAATAGATGCATTTCGTCATATCGATATCGTAGCGCGTCGTACGACGCGAACCGTCGGTGCGCGGCTCAACCTCGATGGTGATGGCCTGCGCGGGACAGATCGCCTCGCAAAGTTTGCACGCGATGCAACGCTCTTCCCCGTTGGGATAGCGACGCAGCGCATGTTCGCCACGGAAACGCGGGCTCAGCGGACCCTTTTCATACGGATAGTTCAGCGTCACCTTGGGCTTGAACATGTATTTCAGGGTGAGCGCCATGCCGGAAACGAGTTCCACCAGCAGGAAGCTCCGGGCCGTCCGATCAATAAATGACATCGTTTACCTCTCTCTTTCCGATGCGCGGCGATCAGGCCGGGACCTTGTCAAAAGCAACCAGGAACGTGGCGACCAGCATGACCCAGGCAAATGACAGCGGCAGGAAGACTTTCCAACCCAGACGCATAAGCTGGTCATAGCGGTAACGCGGGAATGTCGCACGCACCCAGAGGAATATGAACAGAACGAAGCAGATCTTCAGGATGAACCAGATCGGCCCCGGGATGAAATCAAGAACCGGCAGCGGCGCGGTCCAGCCCCCCAGGAACAGAACGGCGCAAAGACCGCTCATCAGGATCATGTTCGCGTATTCACCCAGGAAGAACAGCGCAAAGGTCATTGCCGAATAATCGACGTTATAACCCGACACCAGCTCGGCTTCCGCTTCCGGAAGGTCAAACGGCGCGCGGTTCGTTTCGGCCAGGATCGACACGATGAAGACCACAAACATCGGCAGGTGATAGATGAAGTTCCATTCCCAAATACCGCCGCCCTGGCCGCGAACGATGTCGCTCAGGTTCAGGGACCCGGTTGTCAGCAGAACGGAAATGATGATCAGGCCAATCGAAATCTCATACGAAACCATCTGGGCGCCGGAACGCAGCGCACCAAGGAAGGCGTATTTGGAGTTCGATGCCCAACCGGCCATCACGATGCCGTAAACACCCAGCGATGAAATCGCGAACAGGTACAGAATGCCGACATTCAGATCCGCCAGAACCATGCCCTCGTCGAACGGAATAACCGCCCAGGCAATGATCGCCAGAATGAAAGTCAGCATCGGGGCAATGATAAACACGCCCTTGTTGGCACTGGTCGGAACGATTGTTTCTTTCAGAAACAGTTTCAGACCATCGGCCAGCGGCTGCAGAAGACCAAACGGCCCCACAACGTTCGGGCCCTTGCGCAACTGCATCGCACCGATGACCTTGCGCTCGGCATAGGTCAGATAGGCGACAGCAACCAGCAGCGGGACAACAATCGCCAAAATCTTGGCGACGATCCAGACCAGCGGTTCAATATATCCGTCCCAAAGAAGTTCCATCGGTCAAACCGTATCTTTTGCGTTTCGTCCCTGAATTGGGACACCCCCTTGCGGGACGGGCGACGATATCATCGCCGCCCCCCAAACTCAGGCAACCTTCTCGGCAGCCGCATCCTTGACAAAGGCCTCTGTACATTTGGCCATCGTCACCGATGCACGGCTGATCGGGTCGGTCATATAGAAATTGCGAACCGGCGAGGTAAAGCTGTCTGGCTTCATATCGCCTTTCTTGCCGAAATCGGCCCACTCTGCCTTGGTAACAGCATTCAGCGAGGTGAAAGTCGGGCTGAGTTCAACCATGCGCGAACGCACGGCTTCAATGCTGTCATACGGAAGCGCCTGGCCAAGTGCGCCCGAAAGCGCACGAACAATCGCCCAGTCTTCCTTGGCGTCGCCAACCGGGAAAACAGCGCGCCAGCCCTGCTGGGCGCGGCCTTCGGTATTGACGTAGGTACCGTTCTTTTCGGTATAGGCAGCCCCCGGAAGGATCACGTCTGCGGCCTGTGCACCGGCATCGCCCATCGCCCCCTGATAGACCACAAAGGCCTTCTCAAGTTTCGACATGTCGATTTCATCGGCACCCAGAAGGTAAACAACCTCGACATCGCCTTTTGCCGCAGCATCAAGGATGTCGTTGGTCGCAAGACCGCCCTCGCCCGGAACAAAGCCCAGATCAAGGCCACCAACGCGCGAGGCGGCGGTGTGCAGGACGTTAAAGCCATTCCATTCGCCCGAAACCATGCCGTATTTGTCGGCAATCGCCCGGACGGTCGCCAGAACCGCATCGCTGTCGTCACGGTTAAGCGCGCCCATGCCAACGATGATCATCGGCTTTTCGGCGGCTTTCAGCACCTTGGCGAAATCGTTCTTGCCATCGAGAACCGCAGAAAGCGTTTCCGCACCGGCACCAAGATAGTCGTGCTTATAGGTCGGGTCCCAGCTTTCGCCGATGATACCAACCTTGAAGTCACCGGCCGTCGCACGCCAGCGTTTGCGCAGGCGGGAATTGATGATCGGTGCCTCGGCACGGACATTCGCCCCAACGATCAGGCAGGCATCGGCTTCGTCGATCCCGGCAATCGTGGTGTTAAAGATATAGGACGCACGCGGACCGCCGACTTTCGAACCGTCCTGACGGCAATCAAGGTTCGGCGACCCAAGGGTCCCCATCAGATCCTTAAGGGCCGTCATCGATTCACAATCGACCGTGTCACCGGCAATCGCTGCAATCTTCTTGCCATCAAGCCCGGAAACCTTTGCCTTGATCGCGGCAAAGGCCTCTTCCCAGCTTGCTGCTTTCAGCTTGCCATCGACACGCACATACGGACGATCCAGACGCTGGCGTTTCAGGCCGTCAATCGCATAACGGGTTTTGTCCGAAATCCATTCCTCGTTCACGTCGTCATTGGTACGCGGCAGAACGCGCATGACTTCGGCACTGCGGGAATCGATGCGGATGTTCGACCCGACCGCATCCATAACGTCGATGCTGTCGGTCTTTTTCAATTCCCACGGACGCGCGGTAAACGCATAGGGTTTGGACGTCAGCGCGCCAACCGGGCAAAGATCGACCAGGTTCCCCGAAAGTTCGGAATTGATCGATGCTTCGATATATGGTCCGACCTCGGTATCCTCGCCACGGTAAACGGCACCCATGGTGCCGACACCTGCGACTTCCTCGGAAAAACGGACGCAACGGGTGCAGTGAATGCAACGGGTCATGATCGTTTTGACGATCGGGCCCAGTTCCTTGTCTTTCACCGCACGCTTTTTCTCGGCATAGCGCGACGCGTCAAAACCATAGGCCATCGCCTGGTCCTGAAGGTCACATTCACCGCCCTGGTCACAGATCGGGCAATCCAGCGGATGGTTGATCAGCAGGAATTCCATCACGCCATTGCGTGCTTTCTTGACCAGATCGGAATCCGTCTTGATCACCATTCCATCTGCCGCAGGCATGGCGCAGGACGCGACCGGCTTCGGTGCGCGTTCCATCTCGACCAGACACATACGGCAGTTGCCGGCGATTGACAGGCGTTCGTGATAGCAGAAACGCGGAATCTCCTTCCCGGCCTCTTCACAGGCCTGAAGGACTGTCGCCCCGGCTTCTACTTCAACTTCAATACCGTCAACTGTCAGTTTCGGCATGTCTCAATCCCTCTCAACAGGCCCCTCTCAGGCCGCGATCCGTGCGCGATATTCCTTGATCCGCCGTTCCATTTCGGGACGGAAGTGACGGATCAGACCCTGGATCGGCCATGCGGCTGCATCGCCAAGCGCACAAATGGTGTGGCCTTCGACCTGTTTGGTCACATCCCACAGCAGGTCAATTTCATCAAGCGTGGCCTGTCCCCGGACCATGCGCGCCATGATGCGCGCCATCCAGCCCGTGCCTTCACGGCACGGTGTGCACTGGCCACAGCTTTCATGCTGGTAGAATTCCGACAGACGCGCGATGGCGTAAACGATGTCGGTGGACTTATCCATCACGATCACCGCCGCCGTACCAAGACCCGATCCCACTTCACGCAGGGCATCGAAATCCATCAGCACATTGTCGCAAATGTCTTTGGTCATCAGCGGAACGGACGAACCGCCCGGAATAACCGCCAGAAGATTGTCCCAGCCGCCACGAACACCGCCGCAATGCTTGTCGATCAGCTCGCGCAGCGGAATGCTCATGGCTTCCTCGACCGTGCAGGGCTTCTCGACATGGCCGGAAATCGCAAACAGCTTGGTACCGTGGTTGTTTTCACGGCCAAAACCGGTGAACCATGCACCGCCACGGCGCAGGATTTCCGGCACCACAGCAATCGATTCGACGTTGTTCACCGTGGTCGGGCAGCCATACAGACCGGCATTGGCCGGGAATGGCGGCTTCAGACGCGGCTGGCCTTTCTTGCCCTCAAGGCTCTCGATCAGCGCCGTTTCCTCGCCACAGATATACGCCCCTGCACCAAGATGCAGATAAAGGTCGTAATCCCAGCCCGAACCGCAGGCATTCTTGCCAAGCAACCCGGCTTCATAGGCTTCGTCAATCGCACGCTGAAGGTTCGATGCCTCGTGATAGAACTCGCCGCGGATATAGATATATCCGGCATGGGCATTCATCGCGAAGCTGGCCAGAAGGCAGCCTTCAATCAGGGTATGCGGATCATTGCGCATGATCTCGCGGTCTTTACAGGTGCCCGGCTCGCCCTCGTCGGCATTCACCACAAGATAGCTCGGACGACCATCGGATTCCTTGGGCATGAACGACCATTTCAGGCCGGTCGGGAAGCCAGCGCCCCCACGACCACGCAGACCGGATGCCTTCATCTCGTTGATGATCCAGTCGCGCCCTTTTTCAATCAGGGCCTTGGTGCCGTCCCAGTTGCCACGTGCCTGTGCCGCTTTAAGACCGAAGTCCTGAAAACCGTACAGGTTGGTAAAGATACGATCCTTATCCTGCAGCATCTCAGGCCTCCCCTTCGCTTGCATCAGCAGACTGATCGGCCGCAGCACAGCCACAGAATGCCTTCAGAACCTTGGGACCATCGATCGGCTCGCAGCCGCGACGACCGATCTGCGGACCGGCTTTCGGCTTTTCACCCTTTTTCAGGGCATCAAGGATCAACTTGGTGCTATCGGCAGTCAGGTCTTCATAATAATCGTCGTTAATCTGCATCATCGGTGCGTTAACGCACGCGCCAAGGCATTCAACCTCAATCAGGGTAAACTGGCCGTCTTCGGTGGTTTCACCGATACCGATGCCCAGTTCCTTCTTGCAGGTATCAACGACATCCGCCGAACCGCGCAACCAGCAAGGCGTCGTGGTGCAGACCTGGATGAAGTTCTTGCCGACCGGGGCAAGGTTATACATCGTATAGAAGGTCGCCACCTCGTAGACGCGAATGGCCGGCATATCGAGCATGTCGGCAATGTAATCCATTGCGACAGTCGGAACCCAGTTACCTTCGGTCTGACGCTGTGCCAGATCAAGCAGTGGCATGACCGCGCTCTGCTGGCGGCCTTCCGGATACTTGGCGATAATCTTGTTTGCCCGCTCCATGTTTTCCGGGGAAAACGCAAAGCTGACAGGCTGAAGCTCTCTCGGAGCTGGTCTTCTCAAATGGCTCATCGGTCAATCTCACCGAACACGATATCAAGCGACCCGATATTGGCAACGACATCGGCCAGCATGTGGCCCTTGGACATGAAGTCGATGCCCTGAAGGTGCGGGAACCCGGGTGCGCGAATTTTGCAGCGATACGGACGGTTCGAGCCATCCGAAATGAGATACACGCCAAACTCGCCCTTCGGTGCCTCGACCGCGGCATAGCATTCGCCAGCCGGAACGTGGAACCCTTCGGTAAAGAGTTTGAAGTGATGGATCAGGGCTTCCATCGAGCGTTTCATTTCTGAACGCGACGGCGGCGCCACCTTGTTATTTTCAACGATAACAGCACCATCAGGCATTTCCTTGATGGCCTGCTTCATGATCTTGAGCGACTGGTTCATTTCTTCGAAACGTACCAGGAAGCGATCATAGCAGTCGCCGGTCTTGCCGATCGGAATGTCGAAATCGAAATCTTCGTACGAGTCATAGGGCTGCGATTTACGCAGATCCCACGCCATGCCCGATGCGCGGATGTTCGGCCCGGTAAAGCCCCAATCAAGGGCCTCCTCGGGCGAAACGATCCCGATATCAACAGTACGCTGTTTGAAGATACGGTTGCCGGTCAGGATGCGGTCGAAATCGTTGACGAATTTCGGGAACTGATCACACCAGGCATCAATATCGGCCAGCAACCCGGCCGGAAGATCGGCTGCAACGCCGCCCGGACGGAAATAGTTGGCATGAAGACGTGCACCACAGGCGCGCTCATAGAATTCCATGAGCTTTTCACGTTCCTCGAAGCCCCACAGCAGCGGGGTCATCGCACCAACGTCAAGCGCAAAGGCGGTCAGGTTCAGAAGATGGTTCAGGATACGGCCCATTTCCGCATAAAGAACGCGGATATACTGGGCGCGTTTCGGCACCTCGACACCCATCAGCTTCTCAATGGCCAGGCAATAGGCATGTTCCTGGTTCATCGGCGCGACATAGTCGAGACGGTCGAAATACGGGGTCGCCTGAATATAGGTCTTATATTCGATCAGCTTTTCCGTACCGCGGTGCAGAAGGCCGATATGCGGATCGGCGCGTTCGATAACCTCGCCATCCATTTCAAGAACCAGACGCAGAACGCCGTGCGCCGCAGGGTGCTGCGGGCCGAAGTTCATGGTCATGTTTTTGATTTTTTGTTCCGACATCAGGCCTTGCCCTCCGCCTTTTCATCGCCGGGAAGAACATGCTGGATGCCTTCCCACGGGCTTTCGAAATCGAAGTTACGGAAATCCTGAACCAGTTTCACCGGCTCGTAGACAACGCGCTTCTGCTCGTCGTCATAGCGAACCTCTACATAACCGGTCAGCGGGAAATCCTTGCGAAGCGGATGACCCTCAAAGCCATAATCCGTCAGGATACGGCGCGGGTCCGGGTGATTGTCAAAGAAGATGCCGAACAGATCCCATGTCTCGCGCTCGAACCAGTTGGCGGCGCTGTAAACGGGAACGGCACTGGGCACCGGGGTATCTTCGTCGGTACGGACCTTCACACGCACACGCAGGTTATGCTTGAGCGACAGCAGGTGATACACGACGTCGAAACGCTCGGCGCGTTCGGGATAATCAACCCCGCAAATGTCAACAAGCTGCTTGAACAGGCAGCCCGCATCATCGCGAAGGAATGTCAGAACTTTAAGAATAGCATCGCGTTTGACCACGATGGACAGCTCGCCATAACGGTACTGGGTTTCCAGAACCTTGTCGGCAAACTGGGACACCACTAGATCTTTAAGATCTTTCAGCGCGGCGCTGTTATCGCTGAGCACTTCGCTCATGCAAGCCCCCTATTAAGGATCAGCGTGTCAGGACACCGGTACGGCGGATTTTCTTTTGCAACTGCATCACGCCGTAAATCAGCGCTTCGGCTGTCGGCGGGCACCCGGGAACATATACGTCCACCGGAACAACGCGATCACAACCGCGCACCACCGAATAGGAATAGTGATAATATCCGCCACCATTCGCACATGATCCCATCGAGATCACCCAGCGCGGTTCGGCCATCTGGTCGTAAACCTTGCGCAGTGCCGGTGCCATCTTGTTGGTAAGCGTGCCGGCAACGATCATCACGTCGGACTGACGCGGGCTCGGACGGAACACAAGACCGTAACGGTCAAGGTCGTAACGCGACGCGGCGGCATGCATCATTTCCACGGCACAGCAGGCCAGACCGAATGTCATCGGCCACAGCGAACCGGTGCTTGCCCAGCTTGCCAGCTTGTCGAGATTGGCAAGGACAAAGCCCTTGTCATTCATCTCGTCGAACACGCCTTTAAGCAGGGTATCCTGATCCTGACCGGGTGCCAGGGGGGCGCCTGTATTGGTGCTCACTCCCATTCCAATGCTCCCTTCTTCCATTCATAGACAAATCCGACCGTCAGCACAGCCAGGAAGATCACCATAGAAAAGAAACCGAAGGTGCCGATGTCGCCAAGGGTCACAGCCCACGGGAACAGGAACGCAACTTCGAGATCGAAAATGATGAACAAGATGGCGACCAGATAGAACCGGACATCAAACTTGATGCGCGCGTCTTCAAACGGCGCAAACCCGCATTCATATGCGGACAGTTTTTCAACATCAGGAGCCTGCTTGGCCAGAACCAGCGACGCGATGACGATAACCGCCGAGAGACCGACGGCGATCCCGATGAAAATCAGGATCGGAAGATATTCCGAAAGAAGCTCTTGCATCTCTCTGACCTCTCAAGAACAGGCCTCTTTTGACCCGACCAGGTCCCCACCTGGCCTATACCGGCGCACCATAACGTATGCACCGCACAAGTTCCAGCCCCGTAAGCGGTTTTAACACCACCTAAGGCCGGAAACTTCCTAATCTTTTTGCCATTCTCTGCTCTCCGATATCGGGTCGCGTAACGTCATGATCAAGTCCGTTTCTTGCGAAGCAACATGCGCTGCACGTGAAAAGGCGATCGCGGAAAGGACGAAACGTCCGAACAAAGACAACAGATGCGTGATCATGGCGGGAGCGACGGGACTTGAACCCGCGGCCTCCGGCGTGACAGGCCGGCGCTCTAACCAACTGAGCTACGCCCCCAAATGACCAGCTATTGGCGCGCCTTTGTTAGACCAGCACCTATGCCAAGTCAAGCTGATACCAGCGTTTTCAACCATCTCGTCAATTGCGCCGGAGATCATCACCCTGTGAAACACATCACAGGCCCCGGCTTTTGGACAAATAACGCTTTTCCAATCACTTCCACGGACGGTTTCGTCAGTTACCTTTGCATCCTGCGCTTAGCTTTTATAGAATTGTTGATAAATAGATTATATTCTTTGCCGCTAGAAACAGGCATGTTCGCCCGGGTGAACAAACCCGGCGAATGAACGCAGTGACGGAGAAGACCACCAGTGGGGCGCGTAAAAGAAGAATACAGGTCATTGTCCGGACCCGAAAAAGCCGCGATTCTGATGCTGGCACTTGGTGAAGAACACGCCACGAAAATGTTCAGCATGATGGATGACGAGGAAATCAAAGAGATTTCCCAGACCATGTCGGGCCTTGGAACCATCAGCTCCAATATCGTCGAGCGTCTGTTTGTGGAATTTGCAGATCAGCTTTCCTCGACCGGCTCGCTGGTCGGTTCGTTTGATACGACCGAACGCCTGCTGTCCAAGGTCCTTCCCGAAGATCGTGTCAACGGCATCATGGAAGAGATTCGCGGCCCCGCCGGCCGCACCATGTGGGACAAGCTGAACAACGTCAACGAAGCGGTCCTCGCCAACTACCTCAAAAACGAATACCCGCAGACCGTTGGCGTGGTGCTCTCGAAACTGAAATCATCCCACTCGGCCGCTGTATTGTCGCTATTGCCGGAAAACTTCTCGATGGAGGTCATCATGCGTATGCTGCGCATGGAGGCCGTACAGAAAGAGGTCCTCGACAATATCGAGAAGACACTCCGCACCGAATTCATGTCGAACCTTGCGCGTGGCTCGCGCGGCGACAACCACGAACTGATGGCTGATATCTTCAACAGCCTCGATCGCCAAAGCCAGGACCGCTTCCTCACCGCACTCGAGGAACGCAACCGCGACTCTGCGGAAAAGATCAAGGCGCTCATGTTCACCTTCGAAGACCTTGGACGGCTCGACAACAACGGTGTCCAGACGCTGCTGCGTCAAGTCGAAAAGGACAAACTGGCGCTGGCCCTCAAAGGCTCGACCGACGCGATGCGCGACCTGTTCTTCAAGAACATGTCCGAACGTGCCGGCAAGATGATGCGCGAAGACATGGAGGCACTGGGCCCCGTCCGCCTGTCGGATGTCGAGGAATCCCAGATGATGATTGTCCAGCTTGCCAAGGAACTTGCCGCACAGGGACAGATCGTCATCTCCGAAGGTAGTGGTGAAGACGAAATGGTCTTCTGACCCGAGAGACCTCCGGTGCCTCGGCATTTGGCCCGGGCTCCGAACCAAATTCGCCCCCAAAACGGGATGGCAGATTGCCGTCCCGTTTTTTGTCTTTCATTTTGTGAATTTGACAAACTACTTCCGTAATGACTTTTGCCATTTTCGGGCTTGAGGCCCCTGTTTCGGATGCCTTGAATGACGGCAGGCATCGCGCCGTGACTTTATCTTCCTCCGCTCACATGACAGTCCAATATACCGCTGCATGAAATCTTCATGCCCGCCGGGTTCGTAACGCAGGTTCAACAGGCATCGCGCCTGCCCCGCGCCTCGGCCATTGCCCTGACGGCATCACGGCCCTTCGTCATCGACATTCGTGATCATGACCTTCTTTCCTTTTGGAGCAACACATGCGCCATCCATTCCGTTTGCACTGCAAACATCCTGTGACGACATTGCTCCGGGGGGTGCGAAACGCAAAAAGGGGCCGGAAATCCAAAGATCCCGGCCCCTTTTGCCCGCGATGCAGGCGCAATTATCAAGTTGATGAGATATCCTTACCACCAAACAAAGAACAAATCAAGAACAAAATTGAATACCATCGACAAAAACAGGATACAAAGCCTCTGTAGTGTGCATATGCGTTCATCAAAATTATCCAGGATAACAGCGCCATCGGGAAATGTAGCCCGCCGCATCCTGATCAATGAAAATTCCCGATCTTTTAAGCCAGATAAGCCAGCCTGCTTTCCCGGAGCGGCTCTCTACCCGATGATCACATTCGGCACTGGATCGGTAATCGATTTGATTTCCCAGCGCAGCCTGTTCTGACCGGCGGTTTTGACAAATTCGGCGGCGTTATGGCTGCGGATGCCTGCCGTGGTGCGCAACTCGATCTTGCCGGTCATCTGATAGCCAAGTGCGGTCAGGCGTTCTTCATACTGGTCAGGCACGAAGCCGCCGCGTATTTCAACGGTGTTCGATTCCGCACGGAAAAACATTTCAAGGATTCGCGAATTGCGCCGGACAAACACAAAGCTTTTGTCGCGCATGATGTTGCTGCGTCGCTCATAAACAATGTTGAATATGCCCCTGCCCTGATAGGTCAGCTGCTTGACACCGGAATCGCGTTTCAGATCGGCAAGCACCTTGTCGACGCGCACTTTTTCTTCATCCGCATCAATTTCTTCGTTCAGAAGGGCTTCGGTAATGGTCGGCTGCACCAGCAACCCGCGATAGCTGAACCGGTAATCGCCATTCTGTTCGACATTAAGATCAATGGTGAAGTCGTCGGGCAGATAACAGCCAACCAGCATCAGGGGCGCTATAATCGCCACCAGAGCCCCCCGCGCGATCGATTGCCCCCTACGGACAGCAACCCTTCGCAACAACGCCACAAGCGCGGAAAACGGGATTTTGGAAATCATGGTCATCGCGGCGTCATCCTGACTGGTGTTGCTTGATCAAGCTTGCCTGTCGGGCGCTATGGCGTCAACCGTTGCATGGCGTTTCGATTCTGATCGACGATTCGCGGTGCACTGCGATAATGCGCTGATTCGCAAAAAGAAAATGGCATGGCCCGGAAATGCAAAAAGCCGGCACGAGGCCGACTTTTGCAAGAATGGTGGGTGATGAGAGATTCGAACTCCCGACCCTCTCGGTGTAAACGAGATGCTCTAACCAGCTGAGCTAATCACCCGTATTTTGATGCCCCGTTTTGCGGAAGCGGGCGGAACATAACATGCTTTTTTGAAAAAGCAATGCCGGTGACGCTCGTCACCGGCATTTTTTTTCAGAACTTCGTCAAACTTAGTTGACGGCGTCCTTAAGACCTTTGCCAGCCTTGAATTTCGGCTGTTTCGATGCCGGAATGTCGATTTCTTCACCGGTGCGCGGGTTGCGACCTTTTGAAGCAGCGCGAGCAGCGACAGCGAAGGTACCGAAACCGACGAGACGAACTTCGTCACCGCCTTTGAGAGATTCGGTAATGGAATCGAAAACAGCGTCAACGGCTTTAGCAGCGTCCGCTTTGGACAGATCGGCTTTAGCAGCTACACTTCCAACGAGATCGTTTTTATTCACTTCCTGGCCCCCTTATTGGACGTTCGGAGTTATGAGGAAATTTGGTTTGCCCCAAACCTGTTGCATGGGCAGTGTAAGCAGGTCGCCAAGTTCCCGTCAATGCGAGAGACGCAGTTTTCTGCGGTTTCGAACGTTTTTTTGATTTTTTTCGTCTTTACAGCCCTGCCGCTGTGGATCAATGCCGATTCTTGACCAAAGTTATCCACAGAAAAGGGGGGATGGCAGCGCCATCCCCCCGGTTTTCGAACGTTTTTTTCGCTTATCAGTGAGTGGTAACACCACCGACTTCCGATTCTTCGCCGTCCTTGGATTTGACAGCGACGTCATCCACCTCTTCTTCCCACTCGATGGGAACCAGCGGATTGACCAGCGCGTGGCTGAGAACCTCGTCAACATGGGAAACCGGAATGATTTCCATGCCGCGTTTGACGTTGTCCGGAATGTCTTCCAGATCCTTTTCATTTTCCTGCGGGATCAGGACGGTTTTGACACCGCCGCGCAATGCCGCAAGAAGCTTTTCTTTCAAACCACCAATCGCAAGCACACGGCCGCGAAGCGTGATTTCGCCTGTCATCGCGACATCCTTGCGAACCGGATTGCCGGTCAGAACCGAAACCACCGACGTCACCATGCCGACACCGGCCGACGGACCGTCTTTTGGCGTCGCCCCTTCCGGAACGTGAACGTGAATGTCACGTTTCTGGAACAGGGTCGGCTTGATGCCGAACTGGGTGGCGCGCGAACGAACAAACGACGTGGCCGCCTGGATCGATTCTGTCATGACTTCACCGAGTTTACCGGTGGTTTTCATGTTGCCCTTGCCCGGTACGGTAACCGATTCAATCTGCAACAGATCGCCGCCGAATTCGGTATAGGCCAGCCCGGTAACAACACCAACCTGATCTTCACCTTCGGTTTCGCCATAACGGAACTTGCGAATGCCGGCATATTTGCCAAGCGTGCGCGGGGTCACGCGAACCGTTTTCAGATTCTCAAGCATGATGCGCTTGGTTGCCTTTCGCGCAAGCTTCGCCAGCTCACGCTCAAGGCTACGCACACCGGCTTCACGGGTGTAGTAACGGATCAGATCGCGAAGCGCATCGTCCGAAATGCTCCACTCGCCCTTACGCAGGCCGCTTTCCTTGACCTGTTTCGGGATCAGGTGGCGCTTGGCGATTTCAACCTTTTCATCCTCGGTGTAACCCGAAATCCGGATGATCTCCATACGGTCGAGCAACGGCTGCTGCATGCGCAGGCTGTTGGCGGTCGTAACGAACATCACATCCGAAAGATCGTAATCGACTTCTAGATAGTGGTCGTTAAAGGTCGAATTCTGTTCCGGATCAAGAACTTCAAGCAATGCCGAAGCCGGATCACCGCGGAAATCCGAACCCATCTTCTCAATCTCGTCGAGAAGGAAAAGCGGGTTGGAATATTTCGCCTTTTTCATGCCCTGGATGATTTTACCCGGCATGGAACCGATATAGGTCCGGCGATGACCCCGAATTTCGGACTCGTCACGCACCCCGCCAAGCGACATGCGCACGAATGTGCGACCGGTCGCATTGGCCATCGATTTCCCAAGCGAGGTTTTACCAACCCCCGGAGGACCGACAAGGCACAGAATCGGGCCTTTGACTTTTTTGATACGCGCCTGAACCGCAAGATATTCAAGGATGCGTTCCTTGACCTGCTCAAGACCGTAATGCTCCTTGTCGAGCACCTTCTTGGCCTTTTTCAGATCAAGCGAAACACGCGAACGCTTGTTCCACGGAATCGACACCATCCAGTCAAGATAGTTGCGCACCACGGTGGCCTCGGCGGACATCGGGCTCATATTGCGAAGCTTCTTAAGCTCGGCCTGGGCCTTTTCCTTGGCTTCCTTCGGCATCTTGGCCTTGTTCAGCTTCTCTTCGATTTCAGAAGCTTCATCCTTGCCGTCTTCGCCCTCGCCCAGTTCTTTCTGAATGGCTTTAAGTTGCTCGTTCAGATAGTACTCGCGCTGGGTTTTCTCCATCTGGCGCTTGACGCGGTTGCGGATCTTTTTCTCGACCTGCAGGACGCCGATTTCCGATTCCATGAAACCGAAAATGCGTTCCAGACGGTCCCCGACAAGGGTGGTTTCCAGAAGTTCCTGTTTCTCGGAAATCTTGAGCGACAGATGCGACGCCACCGTATCGGCAAGCTTCGCGGGCTCTTCGATCTGATTAACAGATACCAGAACTTCCGGCGGTATCTTCTTGTTAAGCTTGATATACTGCTCGAACTGGGTCACGACGGAACGCGCAAGCGCTTCAAGCTCGCTGTCATCCTCGTCCGCTTCCTCGCGAACAGCGGCATAAGCCTGGAAAAATTCGGGGTTATCGACGAAACCAGAAATCTCCGCACGCTTGCCACCCTCGACAAGCACCTTGACCGTCCCGTCCGGCAGCTTCAGAAGCTGCAAGACAGTCGCGACAGTCCCGATTTCATACAGATCGTCGACAGACGGGTCATCAAGACCCGCATCTTTTTGAGTAACAAGCAGAATCTGCTTGTCTTCGCGCATCACATCTTCAAGTGCGCGCACTGATTTTTCACGCCCGACAAACAGCGGAACAATCATGTGCGGGAACACTACGATGTCGCGCAACGGCAGTACCGGGTAAATTTCGCCACGCGCCAATTCAACCATTATGTTCTATTCCCTATTCTGAGCCAAAACGTTGCTGGGGTCCTGCCATAGGCCCCGCCAGTAACGCGAACATTCAAAAGATAATCTGAAATTCCCGCACCGCAATAGGATGCCGGTGCGGGATCAGAAGTCAGGCACTGTGCTCGACACCTTCACGTCGTTCGGCATGGATCAGCAACGGTTTTGCCTTTCCTTCGACGACGTCACGGTTGATCACGATTTCCTCGACGCTTTCAAGGGTCGGCAGATCGAACATGGTATCAAGCAGGATGCCCTCCATGATCGAACGCAGGCCACGCGCACCGGTTTTACGCTCGATCGCTTTTTTGGCGATCGCCACCAGCGCATCAGGCTGGAAGGTCAGTTTCACGTCTTCCATATCGAACAGACGCTGATACTGCTTGATAAGCGCATTTTTCGGCTCGGTCAGAATCTTGACCAGCGCATCCTCGTCGAGATCTTCAAGCGTTGCCAGAACCGGCAGACGACCGATGAATTCCGGAATAAGACCGAATTTCAGAAGGTCTTCGGGTTCGACTTCACGCAGGACTTCGCCGGTACGACGGTCTTCGGGGCTACGGACATCCGCGCCGAAACCAATCGCACTGCCCTTACCACGCTGCGAAATCACCTTGTCCAGGCCAGCGAAGGCACCGCCAACGATGAACAGGATGTTGGTGGTGTCGACCTGCAGGAATTCCTGCTGCGGGTGTTTACGACCGCCCTGCGGCGGAACCGATGCAACCGTCCCTTCCATAATCTTCAGAAGGGCCTGCTGCACACCTTCGCCCGACACGTCACGCGTGATCGACGGGTTGTCGGACTTGCGCGAAATCTTGTCGACTTCGTCGATATAGACGATGCCGCGCTGCGCACGTTCGACATTGTAGTCTGCCGCCTGAAGCAGCTTAAGGATGATGTTTTCGACATCCTCGCCGACATAACCTGCCTCGGTAAGGGTCGTGGCGTCTGCCATGGTGAACGGCACATCAAGGATGCGCGCAAGCGTCTGCGCCAGAAGCGTCTTACCACAGCCGGTCGGACCAACCAGCATGATGTTCGACTTGGCAAGTTCGATATCCTCGTTCTTGCTGGCGTGATGCAGGCGTTTGTAGTGGTTGTGAACCGCGACAGAGAGAACTTTCTTCGCATGGCCCTGACCGATCACATAATCGTCAAGAACCTTGCAAATCTCTTGCGGAGAAGGCACCCCGTCAGCCGATTTGACGAGATGGGTTTTGTGCTCTTCGCGGATGATGTCCATGCAAAGCTCTACGCATTCATCACAGATGAACACGGTTGGACCGGCGATGAGCTTGCGAACCTCGTGCTGGCTCTTTCCACAGAAAGAACAATACAGAGTGTTCTTGGAGTCCCCGCTATTCGATTTGCTCATACAAACCCCAATTACGTTTGACGTTATCTTTTATCGCCATGTTAGCCGGTAAACGATACCGATCTCAACGTTTAATCTGCGCTTATCGGCCATATGGCCACATGTTTGATATGGGACCGCACCCAAGGATGCGAAACCCCTGTCCATTATCACCTGAACGTTATGGAATTTCGCATGTTCCAAACAATGTCACAGAACCTACTTATACCTCCTGTCTATGACCAGAGGATGAATGTGCGCAAGCCATAAAAAAACGCCCCGGCAAAACACCGGGGCGTTTTCATCGGATCGTTATGGAACGATCAATCTTTTTTCGCATCAGAATCCGGTTTCGGACGCGACGTAACCACCTCGTCAATCAGGCCGAATTCCTTGGCCTGATCCGGGGTCAGGAAGTTATCACGCTCCATCGCGTCTTCAATCGTCTTGAGATCACGGCCGGTATGCTCGACATAGATCTCGTTAAGACGCTGACGCAACGCCAGAATTTCGCGGGCATGGATTTCGATATCCGATGCCTGCCCCTGGAACCCGCCGGACGGCTGGTGAATCATGACGCGCGCGTTCGGCAGGCAGTAACGCTTGCCCTTTGCACCGGCCATCAGCAACAGCGACCCCATGGAAGCCGCCTGCCCCATGCACACCGTGGAAACATCGCAACGGATGTATTGCATGGTGTCATAGATCGCCAGACCCGACGTCACAACCCCGCCCGGGGAGTTGATGTAAAGCGAGATATCCTTGTCCGGGTTTTCCGATTCGAGATGCAGCAACTGCGCGCAGATCAGTGACGACATGCCGTCATGTACCTGGCCGTTGATGAAGACGATCCGCTCCTTGAGAAGACGGGAAAAGATGTCATAGGCCCGTTCACCACGGCTGGTCTGTTCAACCACCATCGGCACGAGCGAGTTCATCTGTGCTTCAATCATCGACTGCAATCTCCTTGCTGCATCCTAAACCGGTATGTCGGACGGATTACTTCTCTTCCGATTTATCGGCCTTTTTCTTGGCGGCCGGCTTCTTGGCAGCAGCTTTCTTGGCCGGAGCCTCTTTGTCTGCAGCTTTTTTAGCCGGTGCCTTCTTGGCAGCCGATTTCTTCTTCGGAGCTTCGTCTTCCTCTTCCGGTTTCAGAAGGTCTTCGACCGAAACGGTCTTGTCTTCTACCTTGGCGAGTTCGACGATGAAATCCACGACCTTGTCTTCATATACAGGGCCCTGAAGCGCCTGCAAGGCCTGCGGGTTATTTTTATAGAATTCAATAACCTGCTGTTCCTGGCCCGGATATTTCTGGGCTTCGGCAACGAGGACCTTGTTTACGTCTTCCTGGGTAACCTGGATTTCGTTTTTACGGCCAACTTCTGCCAGCAGAAGACCAAGAAGAACGCGGCGTTCTGCGATTTCGCGGAACTCGGCGGTCAGTTCTTCTTCGGACTTACCTTTGGTTTCGTCATCTTCCTGACCGGCTTCACGCGCCTGTTTGATCTGGCCGATGATGCCTTCCAGCTCGTTCTCGACCAGGCTGGTCGGCAGTTCGAAGCTGTGGTTTTCAGCAAGTGCGTCAAGCAACTGGCGTTTCAGTTTCTGACGGGCAACCGATTCGTACTCGCGGCCGTAATCCTTACGGATTGCGTCTTTAAGCGCGTCAAAGCTTTCCTGGCCGAGTTTCTTGGCGAGTTCATCATCAAGAGCAGCCGGTTTCTTTTCCTTGATTTCCTTGACGGTTACGTCGAACTCGGCATCTTTGCCTGCAAGTTCAGCCGCACCATAGGCTTCCGGGAATTTCACCTTGACGACAACTTCGTCACCAGCATTAACACCGGTCAGCTGGTCTTCGAAACCTTCGATGAACGAGCCCGAACCCAGTTCGAGTTCGTAATCTTCGGCTTTACCGCCTTCGAAAGCTTCGCCACCGATTTTGCCAAGGAAGTCGATGACGACAACGTCACCGGCTTTCGACTTGCGCTTGCGTGCGAGCGGCTCGGTGGTGCCCTGCGCTGCTGCAATACGGTCAAGCGTTTCGTTGACTTTCGCATCGTCAAGTTCAACGACTTCGCGGGTCAGCTTCAGCTTTTTGAAGTCCATCGGTTCGATGGCCGGGATGACTTCGACAGCAATGGCGAACTCAAGATCCTTGCCTTCGTCAAACGAGGTCACTTCGATTTTCGGCTGAACGGCCGGGCGCAGGTCATTATCGTTAAGAACCTTGCCGGTGTTTTCATTTACAGCGGCTTCGAGAACTTCACCCATGACGGCCTGGCCATAGCGCTGGCGCAGCAGTTTCGCCGGTACTTTGCCCGGACGGAAGCCCGGAAGGCGAACCTGGTCTTTGATCTCGTCGAGTTTGGCGACGACTTTTTCTTCGATCTGAGCGGCGGGCACAACGACTTTGAACTCGCGCGCCAGGCCTTCGTTTTTGGTTTCAGTAACCTGCATAGATAACTCTTTTGCTTGGTTCGAATAATGTCCGTTACGCGACGCAGTCCGGACGTCAGAAAGTCAATATGACTAAACGAATATGCATCCTGGTCTTAATTTAAGGTCAGCTTATGGTACGGGCGAAGGGACTCGAACCCCCACGGATTGCTCCACTGGAACCTAAATCCACTTCTAAAGTTGGTACGGAAGAAGGGACTCGAACCCCCACGCCTTGCGGCGGCAGGACCTAAACCTGCTGCGTCTACCAATTCCGCCACTTCCGCTTTTGCACCATATTCCACCATTTGCACCCAAATTACACCGTCTTTGCACCTTGGGTACATCCGCTGGACAACACTAGATTTTTCTACGCCATCGCCTCAGCGGACGCGGGTGTATAACCCGTCGTGTTTTGCTGGTCAATGATATCCCGAACACTTGAAAGGTCCTTTGGCATCAAGTGCGAGTAGCGCCTTGTCATCTCAAGGGTCTTGTGGCCCATCCAATACTGAAGCTTGAACAGGTTTGGCTCGATCCGGGCTATGCGGGTTGCACAGGTATGACGGCACATATAAGGGATGAAATCAGGATCATGAGACATCCCCATTAGCTCCTTCGCCTTATCCCATGTCCACCGCATCCATGCGTTATCGTGCGGGAATATCCAATCATCTTGCCCGAGACTGGCGCATCGCTTCTCCATAATGCCACGGACACGCTTCGACATCAGCAACGTGCGGGTTGTATCGTTCTTGGTCCCCTTCCGTCCTGCCCCTAAGATCAGGATTTCGTTTGACTTGAACTTAACGTCTGACTTCTGGAGCGCCCATAGTTCGGAGTTACGGACCCCAAGGTCAATCATACATTCGACCGCCTGAGCGTGGTCCTCTCGCCCAAGGACGTTTCGCAATATCTCAAGAAGTTGACGCTCCTCAGCATAGGATAGCTCACGCTCACGAGTGTTGTTCTCTTTCAAGCGTGTGGGAAACTCAGGGATAGCCGAAAGACCACCCTGCTTATAGGCAAACTTCAACACCTTGGAGAGCGTCGAGAGCTTCCGGTTGATCGTGGCGTTGGACTTCCGGCCAGCTATAAGTGCCCTCACGTAACCTTGAATGGCCTCCTTATCGACCGAGGCTATGCGAGTGGTCATGCCAAAGTATTTCCCAACGTCGTTTGCCTGCATCAACAGGTGGTCACGTGATTTTGCATCACGCCAACCATCCGGTGACGGGTAGTCTGAGCATTCCTCAACAGCCTGTTTGAAGGACCATGAGTTTTGCACTTGTGGAGAGGATTTGGACGCAAAAAGGGCGTCTCCGTCCCCGTTAAGAAGTCTCCGCTTGGCAGCAGCGCGGTCTACTTCCGCATCCTGAGCGGTCGGTGCGGTACCTGTCAGACGTTGGCCTTCAACCATGATAGCCCAACGATACGTCGTGCCACGCAGGGTTACCCCTTTGGGTAGCTTTTGCTTGGTCATGAAGTTCTCTCCTAGCCTTTATTCAAGATCAGCAGCAGTTTACGAACCATCGCCTTCCCTTGACGGGTAAGAACAACGGCTTTTCTACGCCAATCGTTCGGGTCGGTTATGGTAAGGACCAGCCCCATTCCCGGTTCGCCATGCCTATCCGTTTCGCTAAGTGCGTTCACGTTACGCGATACGCTCGCATTCGACAGGCCGGTTATATCCATTATCTCCTTGTATGTGAGACCCTCCTCGTGTTCCGCGACAAGTAGCAAGATCGAAAGACGTACAGCAGGCATCTCCGGCGAGAGCTTCCTCACTTCCTCGACTGCTAACAGAAAGTTGCTCAAAGTCTGGCTCATAGTCCTGTTCCCTTTCTTCTTTCAGTCGGTGCCAAGATGTCAGAACAAAACGCCATTTCCCCCAAAGGAGTTCAACCTCCCCTAAGTGAAATTCATGCTCAACTTTCAACCATTTAGCATGTATGCAACGTTCTGCATAGATGGAACCGAGACGTGGGATTTCAAGATAGTGATACTTCATTCAAAACTCGCGTTATTCATGCACAAAAACATAGAAGTGCTCGCTACCCGTTTGTCAGGTTTCTTTATGCGAACCTTCATATGCAGTTAATGTGTCGTTAACAACTACACGTAGGGAGTGGTGTTTTTGCTCGTTCTACCGCGAGGTTATTCTTTTTATTAATACGGGAGTTTTTCCGTTACACCTTGGATTGTTTTACGCCATCTTAGGCGAGTCTAAGCCCTCCTAAAGGCTACCTTGGGTAGCTTTAATGCTACCTTCTTATATTCTTCAGTATAGAAACATAACCGATAGTCGCTATCAGGTATGGTATAGGGCACCGAATATCGCAGACCCATAGATCAGGATAAAGAACAACGCCATGCACATCAGGAGACCTATGGCGTCTTTGAGATACTCCCGGATCATGCCGCTTGCTCCTGATCTTTGAGCGCCTCACAGCGATCCAACCAGTCATGTTTAAGTGTCACTGACTGAGTACCCACCTGAATGCAGTTTTCAAGGAACCACGGACAGAACTCCCAATCATAACAGCCGGTGAACTTGTCATCCGTCCGGGCGATTTCGATCCCTAGGCACACAGCGGCCAAGATGTTTTCATTGCGGAGTTCGTTGCGGACATCAACCGTGCCGAAATGCTGGTGATACTGATCAAAAGCCTCATAGTTATCAGGGCGTGTCTCGCGATCTCCAAGGTAGCCGTCAATATACGCTTCCCAAAGGTTTTGCGCCGCTTCCACGAGACAAGAAAAGCCAGGTGCATCTTGGCGGATCAAAGCCCGCTTAACGCCCGGATCGGTGTAATAAATCGTGTGATTTGAACTGGTCATCTAGTGGTTTTCCTCATGTTTTCAGGGTGTTTACACTTTCTGTAATAGGGATAGGCACTCAAAGCATTCATCGCGACCACGGCAGGTCATCCCGTGGCCGTCATAAAGGCTTCTATGCGTTGCACTTGTGGAATACATCAGGCCAAATAAATCAGGCCAAATAAATCAGGCCAAATAAATCAGGCCATCGTCGCCCAAATACGGGGTTTGATCGGGGAAATCTGTGCAATGTCCGACCAGCCCGCTTAGGGTGTCCCCATACTCTCCTAAGCCGCGATCCCAAAAGCCTGCCCCATGACCACAACGGGTTAACCAGAAGTCATGACCGGCTTGGTTCTGGAGGTCGTAACCATGTTCATCATGGGCTAATTCAAGCGGCTCTTTGGCCTCAAGCTGAAACCGGGAACAATCGGTCAAGATGCGGTCCACGGTTTCCGGGGCGAGGTCTTCAAGCGTCCGCCCTGCCGTTTCAGAACTTCCGTCAATATCCACCCAAAACATCGCGGTTACATAAGCCGTGACGAAAGGATCAGCTTGGATTTTCTCGCGATTGTCATTGACTGGTTTATGTTCGCCCTCAAGTTCCCCCGCCGTCACACGGGTGCAGTCTTTACAGCGCCCATCAGGAGATAACCAAGCGGTCTCGCAAGAACATTGATAGCAGCGTTTATTCGTCATTCCTCAATACTCCTGATCGAATAAGCCAGATTTGAAATCGTAAAGGCGACCGGGGAGACCAGCTTCAAGCGACCCATAGACCGCGCAAGGTTGCTCTTGGCGTCTTGAAGGTGACTTTCGGCTTGCTCTCGGTTGATTGCGCGTATCTCAAGGTCAAACGTGACGTGTGCATGGAAGGTTTTCATTGGGAGACCTCCGCTTGCATCTCGTAAGGTTCACAGTAGATGGTCACTAGAGGCCGGTTGAGACTGCTATAGAGGCGATAAAAGACACCCTCAGAACCAAACTCACACGTCTGGCGGCTGTATTGTGACAGAGACGATCTATCGAACGCTTTCCGCCAGTAGTGAGGCAAAGCGGCACGAATTGCTTCCCTGTCAGGTGCCAGATAGTCGCCGTTTGGAAAAGGTGAACCGACGATACCTTGAGGCTTCACAGACGGCACAGAAGCCAGCCATTTGCCCCTTGCTGTTACACGGAAAAGGTTGCTCATTTTGAGACCTCCGCTTGTGATCCTAGCGCGTCTTCGGGATCATCAAGGATGTGCCGGATATCCTCAAACAGGTCTGAGCTAAGAGGCCCCATAGCCATCAGGCACGGATGATCCCATACGCCATTTAGACGTGCGCGAATTGCTGCCAGTTTGCGCTGTGCAGGGGAACCATATGGTTCAAGAGCCAAGCGGGAAAACTCGCGATCCCTTTGTTTACGATGTGCGCCATATACTTCCAGCGCATCGGTTTTGGTTCTACCTTGGCCCACCCATTCGCCGCAAAAGCGAACAACGTGCCGTTTTTCTGGATATCCGCACCATTCCTTTGAGAATGTGTAGCGCGGGTCTATACCCTTGCTCATGCTGCATCCTCCAAGTCGCCATTATCCAGAAGACCCTCACACGCAAGTTGATGCATAAGAGCCTGCCCCAAGCGAAAACAGGCGTCGGCGTAGGTCAATTCGCTATGCACTTCTTTCCCGTAACGAACGGCGAAACCTTCCGGCCTAGCCTGTTGCAACGTCACAAGATCAGATTGAAAGCAAATGACGTGACCCGGCTCAGGCCCGTCTGTTGTCATGCTCTCTGTGAAGTAATGAGACATGCTGAAATCTCCTTTGTTGGCTGGCTTCATCAGGACCACGGAACCACCCGTGATCGACCAAAGCGCGGGGCTTATTGTTGCTTTTGGTGCGCTTTTGGTTTCGCTTTACGTTCCACTTGTGGAGGGCTTTAGGCGGATTTATGCCGCGTCATAGTCAAAACCGAGTTGCTCCATTGCCGCCCGGAACTCCTCCATAAGACCCGGTAAGCGGGCTTTGAGGGTCTCTTTATCCCGCAATTGTTCAAGCGTAGCGTCCGGCCATACAGCCGATGCACGTGCCGCTTCAAGGTCCGGCTCTTTACCTTCACCCCATGCGGTAGGTTCTGAGGTAAACACCGGGTTGCACTTCTGGAGAGCTTCCAGAAAATCGAAAGCGTCTTGTTCACTCTTGAAAGGGCATTCATGCCAGCGTTCGCCGTAACCACTTAAGGTGTATCGCGTCCCAAACGTCTCACGCTCCCTGTGGTCTAAGGCAACCACTTCAAGGTCATAGCTATCAAGGCGATGCAGATAAGAGACGAACTTTGGCGGGAGGCTCCGATGTTTGATCGGGTTTTCCCCAAATGACAGAACCGTCTGGTAGCGGTAAGGCTCACCTTTCAATCTGCCCCAACAATCCCGCTCACCTGCCTGATAAAGCGTATTTGACAGGTAGTGAAGCGGCCCGTCAGTGCTGGTCAAATGCCACTTAATGAATGGCTCCAAATGCGGGAAAAAACGCTTGATTTCGTCATGAATACATCCGCCCATTTCATCTATCCAACGACCATTTGCCAGCTTGCGGTCGATCTGGCCGGTGATCGAAAAGGTCTTATGCCCGTTGTTGTAACGATCATCAAAGCGGTAGACGGCCTTGATCCGGTACTTTCGCCCGTCTACGTCAAAGTGGACCGTTTCCGTCTTCTCGTGGTGCGTTGTCATGCGCTTGATCTCCTAGCCTCGTTATGAGATATTCGGAGGGACCAAAGGCCAGCTTGAAGCCAACCTTTGGCCTCGTTACGGGTTACTGATCAGGTCTGTTAAACGCCAATTCAACAATTAGCCTGATCAGTTCCCTTACGAGGAGCCTCAGCAACCAGTGCATAGGCTTTCCCTCCGATGTTCACCCGGCACAATTACCGGGCGGTGACAGCGAGCTATCACGACGCAATCCCTAGATACTCAGGATCACGTTTCGGCCTTACTCAAGGGCCATCATCAGGTGACTTTAGGCTGCACTTGTGGAGAGCTTTAGATCAAATTTCGCCCCTTGCCCGCCGTTCAGCAACTCGCTTCCATTTCTCGTTACGAGCTTCCTCACCTTGTTCCCATAGCTTGCGTTCGGTTCGTTCCATGAGGGTGATCGGCAACACGAGAATAGAGAACATAAACAGGCATATACCCAACAACACGAGAGCATCTTGCATCTCAAAATCTCCTTTTGTTGATCCACATGACTAAGGCCGGATAACCAGCCTTAGCTGTCTAGATCAATCGGAAACGTCATATTCACGATGTTAAAGAGCGTTGCTTGTGTCAGGGCCTTAGCGGCCTCTTGTTGGTCTTGGGTCTTAATGCCGGTGGCGGGTCGTTGCCCGTCGTTGTTGAAAACCTTTTACTCTCCACTTGTGTATTCGGTCAATGGATTTTTTACACCAAATACAACTTTTTTCATAAAGCTCGGTTTTGCGCGGACTTCAAGCCGATTTCTAGCAAGTCATAGGATGCTTATAGAGGGACTTTAGGAGGCTATTGGCTCCACATATGGAGTGATTTCGTTATCGCGTCGTGTGGGCTTCTGGCGGGCTTGTAGAGGGCTTTAGGTGGTATGAGGTTGGTCTAAGAGCAAAACGAACAGATGATAAGAAATTGATATGTTATAACATAACAGAAAAAATTAGATCAGGATCGACACTATAAGACAGCATCAAGCCACCCTTAGCCCGCTTCAAGCCGTCATAAGGTGCAACTATGGATATATAATCCAGTGTACTATGAGAGTAGCCAACGGTTTCCCGTGGTATGGTGTAAACATGGGTGTAAAGGCAGACCCCTACCCCGTCCCTTTGCGCCTTGTCCGCGTCATATGAGGATGAAAAGGAGGCCACCCCCACGGGGGGAAAGCGCCGTTCGGGCCATAGCGTATACCCATTCAGATTTTTGACCCAAAAACACCCGCAGGACCACTTCAAGTTGACAACAAGCCGACCAGAAGTTTACTTCAAGAGAGCATCAAGCAAACATAAGGTGGTTCTATGAAGGTTCTTTTGGTGGTCCTGGCATATCTGCATTCAGGTGGTGTTGGTGGGGGAATTTCTATGGATGTGGAAACAAAGGAACTACCAAACATGGAGACCTGCGTAGCAGCCGGAGAGGCTCTAAGGCAGATGTCAGCCAAGGGCATCCAATATAGCTGCGTCCCGATTACCGAGGGGTAAGTATGGAGACCCTAAAGAGACTTCTAGATGACTTCCTCGGGCCTGAAAATGGACCTGAAGAACAGCTTCTTATGGACCTCAAGCGTCTCGGGGTAGCACCTGATCCTTCAGCGTTTAATGGTCCGTTGGACCTTGATGGTATGGGAAGGGTCGAAGGTGATACTAGCCCGGAACGTGAGGCCCATAAGGAGATATTCAAGCGAGCTATGCGAAGATACGCCATTGAGAAAGGCGATCCTGTCATGCTGGCTAGGGTAGACAGAAAGGGTAGCTGACCTTGAGTAGGCTTGGAGCGATTTCAAGCAGACTATAAGCTATACTATAAGTGTTTTACTTGGGGTCTTCTCTTAGGGGGTACCTAATTGAAACCCCTTGTAAATCAAAAGGATAAGGGAGAAGCTTCATAAGCCCCTCCCCGATCACTTTAGCTGGCAGCAATAGCCGCTAGTTCCTTGAATAACTTAGCAATTCCTTCATCCGAGGAATGGCTCACGATATCCTTCACACCATCGTTGAAGACAATCCGTCCATGACCATCACGTGTCACAGCCATGCGGGTTGCTTTGTAGGAGGTGCCGCTATCAGTGGTCACACCGATCTCGATAGTCTGTACGCCCGGTAAGGTATAGGCAGTCATTTAGTTTCCTTTGGTCAGTATTCTTCAAACCAGCCACCGTCCCCATCGGAGACCATAGAGGCTTGTTCAAACGTCATGCCGAGCGCAAGGCGATCAATGGTCAGCACTGGCGACCCTGTGAAAGCTTGAAGTTCGGCTTCGAGAATTGCTTCTTGTCGATCTTGGATGACCTGATCTTCATCAAGGCCCATCTGTTCGACCCAATAGGCCACCGCTCCCGCAAGAGCATCCAATCGGTCGTCATGGGCCAACGCCCCGCGATCCTTCGTGATGCGGCTCATTTGATAGAAAAGCTGCATCTTCAGGGCTTTCTCAGCCGGGTAATCACGGGTGGATGCCATATCATGCTCAATCACCTTGGGATCAATGATCAGGCGATGTTGGTTCATGACAGGTTCTAGGGTGTCGATGATCCGCAGTTCTTTCTGCTTGTTGGATCGGACTTCTTCAATCGAGCAAGGATAGATGCGCTGGAGGTAAGGCTTGAGAAGTTGGTTAAACATCCCGTCACCGAAGTTGCTTTCAATGACGATTGTGTTCACAGCTTCACGCTTCGCTAGGTGCGCCAGTGCGAGCATGGTTTCTTCATCGTAGCCACCCCGGAGACCACCAGCAGCAGTCACATAGAGATAACCATTAAGCATCTTGACGACGGCGTAACCTGTTTCGTCTGAGCCTCGCCCGGAGGGGTCGATGAACATGATTGCACCCTGATAGGGCAACCAGTCACCCATAGTGACAGCCGGTCGATAGTAGCGGTCCCCATTGAGACCAACGCAGTTGAGGTCCTTGAGGATATACTGCGGATCAGCAGACCAAATGACCTTCTCAGGCACGGCCTTATCGTTAAGGCTCATGACGATAAGCTCAGTGAGCTTCAGCGGGTAGCGGTCTTGGTCAGACAGCCGGGTATCAAGCATGAACTGAAGGGCAAACCCGGAGCGACCATAAGAGGCTTCACGCTCCATGAGGTCTTCCGCTGAGAACCGCTTGGGGTCCGTGGGCTTCAGCGATAGCTTCGGGTCAGCTTCAAGCTTCTCCAAGAGACGCGGAGCCAACCGAGAGCCGTAGACAGTCCCCAAAGCTGTTGCAGCCGGATACCGCGCAGGCCAAATGCGGACCTCGTAGCCACGCTCAGGGAGCTGGTTGTAGAGACTGTCCTCACATTGCGGTGTACCGAGATAGATGATGCGACCACCCGGCTTGAGAACAGCGTCGAACTCCTTCACGCGCTCAGAAAGCTTGTCGCGCATCCCTTGGGTTTCGGAATTGTTCGGGACCTCCACGTCATCAGCGATGATCACGTTAGCGCGGGAGCCAGTGAGCTGCCCGAAGATACCCACCGACTTAACAGAAGGTGAGTGGTCCGCCTGCGAGGGTCCAACGTCGAAAGCGATCTTGGATTGTCGCTGGTCACTTTTGGGAAGCAGGTGGTTAAGGAGAGGCATCTCGGCAATGAGACGCAAGGTAAAGGTCGAAAACTGGTCCGCACGTTCTTTGGATGCGGATACGACCATGATCTTGATTTGCGGATCACGGAGAAGCAGCCAGATAACATAGGCGCTGGTGATCCATGATTTACCGACACCACGGAATGCCTCAATGATTGAGCGTCGTGGTCCGTGTTGTAGGAAGTCGGCAATATCGTATTGAACTGGTGTCGGATGGGGAAGATTTAGCTGCAACCATACGAGAAGCAGGAAGTACCTGAAGTCCTCGAAGATGCGCCACTGGTCGGGTGGAAACTCTTTGCGCCACCACCCGGCTTTCTCTGCACTCATGCAGGGCATGTCTCCATAGGCCAGCCAGAAGCCCCAAGAGAGGCTCTCAGGGTTCTCGGAAGGCAGACATAGCTGAAGGACCTGAAGACGCTAAGAGCGACTCCTGGGCGGCTTCTGGAGGGTGTTAGTTGTAAGCGATTTCGTCCGGCAGGTCGTCCGGGATGCTGTTTACCAGCTCACCAAACGGGCTACCCTTCTTCGGAACGTTGTCAATGCCGTTGTCTTTGAGGAACTGGCGGACAACGTTAAGGTCAGAAGCGGTTGCTTCACCTGACTTGACGCGCTTCAGAAGGTCTCGGGCAAGTCCTTCATGAAGCTGTTCAAGGAGTTCATCAAGTTTTCCCATTAGTGTCCTTTGATTAGCTCGGGAAGCTGACTTGCGGCTGCGCCTACTCCGGCTGCAAGTCCTACAAGCCATACTTTCCATCGCTCCAAGCGCCCAATGCGCTCGGAGTGGTTATTAAGTCGGTCATCCTGTTCGCGGGATTTCCCGTGCATGGCATCAAGCTTACCTTCGATACGCCCAAGCATGAGGTAGACCGGGTTGTCGTTTGAATTGTCAGACATTACGCGGCAATCCCCGCAAAAATACCCGGCCATTTCGCGGTATTCTTTGGTCGGGTTTCGGCACCCGTTCGCGGCACACCATTAACCCCATCCCCAGAGGCACCTCGTGTCTTCATATCCGAACTAACAGCAAATCCGCCCGCTGCGTATCCAGACGCCCCGCCGATCCCTGTAAGATTACTTGTAAACTGCCCGTCCGGTCTATAATCGTGGAAATGGCCCTGCATTTGGTCCGCTTCATATGACCACATAGCCCTCGAACCACCCGGCACAATCGCCCGATCAAAGCGACCATCGGCATTTTCAAGCACCACATACAGCCCGGCAATATCGCGGGTTGTTGACGGGTTAAGCGGATCAGTACAGCGATAACCAAAACCCGCCGTGGCGTTCAGGGCATCGCCGCAATAATAGACTTCATACAGGGCCGGATAATCGGCCTTTGCAATCACCGAGCCGTCACGGACGATCCACCGGGGGTCGCTTGGGGCGAACGCAAAGAGACGTTCCTCACCAATGGCATAGGAGCCATACTTTGCTTTCAAAAGTGCATTACTGACCATGATCAAGCATCCCGTTTCCAGAAATAAACCGCGATTGACGGTTGCATATTGTTGTGGGCAGCACCCCCACCCGTAGCCGCTACATTCCTTCCGGTTCCTGTTCCGCCGTTGTTACTAACGATGCCGCCAGCACCAGCAGCAACCACCACTTCGTTAAGGCCGTGCGTATGTGACGGCATTTCTGTTTGTGTTAGCAAATGCTTATATTCCCCTACCTGATCACCAGCGGCAAAGGTCCGTTCCTCGGCCCGGTCGTCGGTGTGTGTCCCGACACCTATCAGGGTTTGACCTTGCGCAAACAGGGACCACGTACCGAAACCAAGCGTAACTGCCGGATTATCATCAGTTGCCGATATGTAAAGCGACCCGATGGGATGGGCCATGTTTTGTGCAGCTTCAACGGTCAATGTATTCGCAACAACGAAAGAAGCGAACGGCTCACAGAAGACTTGCTGTCCAGCGACAAGCGGCTCGTGGAACACGATGCTGATACCGTCCGCAGCGGTCATACCACGGGTATCAATAACGTCACCGTCAACCGCCACCTGATTGAGTTTACCGGGGGTGTACGCCAGCGTATTCCCATAATCATCCGGGCCGGTGAACGTGGTTTGACCTTCGGTTGCCGTGAAGAAGAACGGGCGGGACACGACGTTAGCCGATGCGCCAAAGGCAGACGTGACGATGTTGTTTTCAACATCATTGTCGGTCTGGAAGGTGGCCCCTGCGTTGGTCGCGGTGATCACGTAAGGATCATCAAACCCGTCAATCTTATCCGGGGAGACAACGCGAACCTGATTGGTGGTCACGTCGATTTTCTTAACTCGCCAATGGAAGGGTTCGCCAAGGACAGCAATGCTAGGAACGATAACATCAACCGGGCCAGCCGAAGCGTCAACCGCAATCATGTTCCCAAGGTTTGCAGCGGTCAGATTGTAGTTGGAAGTAATGCGGATCACTTCGTATCTGCCGATCATATCGACCCAATCTTGGGCCTCTTGTGCGCTGGCTGCGGATGCAAGGGCGTTGGCTTCGGACTGCCCCTGAGCGGTCTCTGAGGCACCTTGAGCTGTCTCTGCGGCTACCTGGGCAGCTTCAGCACCGACGCGGGCAACTTCTGCGGCGATACGGTCGGCTTCTACTGCATCAAGCGTCTGATCTGCATATTGCTTGTTGACAGCATCCGCAGGTTCAACAGGATCAGCAACGTTCTGGATACGCTTATCTAGAGCGTCGTACTCGCCCGTAGCATCTTCAGCCAACCGGGAAGTCAGCGCGTCGTTTGCCTCTTGGGTGACGAAAAGGAGCTGATCTGACTGAACATCAAGGTCGCGCTCCTCAAGGTTGGAGCCGTCCCGGAAATCAACTTCAGCTTTATCAATCGGAGTGATACGTCGCCGCAGGACAGGAACACCCGCTGCCGGTGCCGGGGTGATAGAAATAGAGAAATCTGTGAGCCACTCAAAGCTCACCTCCTCGCCATCCACGTAGACTTTGACGTGATCTTTGGCGAGATACTTGAACGGGACTGTGAAAACGGTCATTGAACCGTCGCCATAGCCCAATTCTTCACTGTATTTGGACATTGCGTCTCCATAAAAAGAGACCGCCCACAGCGTTAGCCATGAGCGGTCCCGGAGTGTTCAGCGGTTAGAAGGAGGGTTAGCGGTTCTGGAGGTAATCCTGAGCCGACTTGAAGCCCATCGTGGGCGCGGCCTTCATCTTCATACGTTCTGCGATGTAAGCGTCTTTGACGTTCGAGAAGTCAGCTTCATTCATCGCAGTGTTGAAGGCTTTCTGCCGGTAACCTTGGACGACCCTTTGAATGAGTTCGCTGGCTTTAGACACATAGCCGCGCTCCCGGTCAGTCTCGTTAGCGACTTTGAGAAGCTGCTGGAACTGCGGGTCTTCTGCAAAAGCGTTCAGATGGTCCGCCAAGCGTTTCCCGGAGCTGTCTTTCACCTCGCCTGTGAGTTCCTGCCAGCGGTCGTAGAACGACTGCCCGGAGGGTGATTTGAGCTTGGTAAAGTCCAACGTACCTTCAGTCCGCTTTGGAGGCGTGAAGACATGCTCCATGCCTGCCAACATTTCACGGACAGGTTCGTCAAGCTGCTTTGAGACCGAGATAGGTGACATCCAGCTTGCAGGCCAGCCAGCCGGACGTTCAACCACTTCACCAAGGATGTTGCGGCGTGGTTCAACCATACCGGAAGCACCGGGGACACGAGCGAGGACACCATCCATGAGGTCACGGATTTCCTTGATTTCGCGATCCATCGTCAGGTTACTAATAGCTGTTGGCACGTAGCTACCCATGTAACGAGCCGCCCACTGCTTTGTCTTCTCAGGGTCTCCCGAGGAGAACGCTTCAACGAAGTTTGAGGCCGACATAAAGACAGCGCGGTTCATGAAAAGCTCACTCGTTACAGCGCCAAAGGCACCAACGAACTCCCCAATCTCCGTCTCTGACATTTCTCCGCGCATCTGGTGGAAGTCTGCCAGAAGACCCCAAGTAATAAACCGGGGGTCCATCCTGCTAAACTGGATGTAGCTGTCTCCTACCTTGATTGAATAGGACTGTTTACCCCCCATCTGAGCCTGATCACGCTCCCGACCCGTCCCGAGGTTGCCTACAAGTAAACCATTCTCGGACATGAGCATACCGACGCCCAATGTTGCGCTTCCCATAGCTTGCTTTACGAGGACTTCAGCGCGTTCTTCTGGCGTCCCCTTCATTAATGCATCCCGGTTACGACGTGCGAGAAGCCCGATTGCAGGCATCCGCTCGAAGTTATGGGAAAGAAGGTTCATTGGGGTTTTGACGAATGGCAGGGCGATTGTGCGAAGTGCCGGGACATCCGAGGCAAGCTTCTGGATGCTTTTGCCGAAACTGTTTGCAGGGAGGTCCTGCTGGAAGGTCACTTCACGTGCATACTGCATCGCTTTAGGGTCGGTGAAAGCTCCCGTCTGAGGATCGACACTGGCCTTGACCTTCTTTGCGACAAAACTACCGATCTGGTCTTTGGTCAGGACGCCTTCATCCACCAACTTCCAAGCCATCGTCGTTGCATCAGAAGTAACCTGAGAGCGATAGGCAATGCCCTTCATGATCTCGTCGGCTGCTGATAGGGCACGTTGCGGAATACGGACGACACGACCGAGTGTTCCACGGATCGCAGTGCTATCGACTTCGTTGCCGGTGCTATCCATGAATGTAGCCATTGGGTCAAGAACCGGCTGTTCGCTTTTGAACGTCTTAACGGCATTCCCCATCGGGTTACTGATCGCGACATCATCCCAAACACCCGGTTTACCCAAAGTGCCATGAAGGACCGATCCGAGGTAACCAAAGGTCTCTCTTGAGGCTTGGAACATTCCGGCATAGGAGCCACGCAAAGCGCGGACCCCATCAGCACCGGAACGGTTAACAAGTGCAACCTTGGCTGCGTTCTCAAGTGGCTTGATCAGGATTTCGGTGCCACCTGAAGCCATCCCCAGGACATGAGTTGGGATACCGGAGAGGACCGAGTTGCGCCAATACTCGTTAACCACATCCCACGTCTTATGTGTAGCGGCATGAGCTACGAGGCGTTTGGCAACGTTCGGGCTGTCCTTCCACTGCTTCAAGCGGCGCTGGAACTGCTGGCGATCTCCGCCGTACTTCCTGCGTCCCGTAACAGCTTTCTTCGCGGCGTCTACCGAGTTCTCCACATCAGGAAGTAGCGTTCGGGGGTTCTGAAGCGACTGAAGGCCACGGCCAAGGTGAGTAGCTACCAGCCCTCTATCGAACATTGTTTGCTCAATTAGGTCATATAGGCGGTCGAACTCTGCATCGTCGGACGTTTCAGCGGCTTTACGGAGCATCACAGACACAACAGCATCGGTTGCTTCGATCCGCGCTGAGACCTCGTGCATGTTCTTCGCGTCCGCTTCAAGACGACTTAGGAGGGCTTCAGGTTCTTGAAGGTAGCTCTCGGCAATCTTCTTAACCTTGGCAGCGGTCATCGTGTCCGAGATTGACGACGGGCGGTACTGCTTCACCATGTCTTCCACGGCTTTGATTGCACCGTAGGCCCGATCCGCATCCCAATCCTTTAGATCGACATCAAGCTCCCGGATGATCGCCGGGATGTTGTCTTCACCTAAACGTTTGGTGACCAACTTGAGCTGTGAAGCGTCCACACCTAAAGCAGTAGCAGCAGCCGCTTCAGGTTCGGTCAGTTTGATTTCAGGCTCCCAAGTATGGAGCGCCTTCATTTCCACCCGGTCAACTTTTGGTTTGTCAACTTTGGGAAGGGCAGCTCCATCTTCAGGCGCTTTCAGTATCGCATCAGCTTCTTCTGCTGCTGTTGCCAATACTTCGGCGGCTTCCTGCGGCTTACCTGCCGACCGAAGCGCAGCAGCCTCTTTAGATCGCTTCAGGCTGTTCCAAGCGGCCTTCCCTGCCCCGGTGGCAATGTCGAGACCTGCGCCAACCAAAGCGCCTGAAAAGAGGTTCTTCAAGCGACCCTCAATGACACCATCTTCATCCGAAGTAGCGAACCATTCTTCCACCAGCTCGGACTTTTCAGGGAGGATGTCGTTAACGAGGTTGAAGACGTTCCCTTCATGTTCATCGAACGCAAAGAAGTCAGCAATACCACCTTGAGACATAGCTCGGAGCATCGCTGGACCTTTACCCGCAGCCCAACCGGCAGCTTTCAAAGCACGGCCACCACCGGCAAACCCTGTGACGAACTGTGAGATAGACTTGGTGATACCACCTGCTACCGTATCCGGGTCGTCAATGGCTTCATCGAGACGCACGGCGCTGTCCTCAGCCATAGCACCCTGATCTTCAGGGGAAGTGATGCCTACGGTATCCATGACATCACGTGTCCAGGAACCGGAAGGTGGAGGTGTGAACTCCACTCCTCCCTCGCCCACCCCAATTGAGCCGAGCGGCATAACTTCATCCATAAAATCGGCCGTTTCTTGAACAGCCGTGAGCGCCCCATCTGGAACAGCAGCAGCCATATCACCTAAAGTGTCAAGAAGCCCCGCTTCAGGTTGTTCTTCCTGTGAGACTTGCCCCTCATTTTCAGGTTGCTGGAGGAAATTGGTAGAAGCGCCTACCCCAAAACGGGCATCAAACTTGGGGGCAAGCGCGGGGTTATTCTGAAGATACTGAATATCCTCTTGGGTAGGTGCTTGTGTTTCCATTCATTACCTATTGCGCCCAATCCGGTTGACCTGTTGCAGGCTGCTGACCGGGGATGGTGATTGAGGGTCGCCCACCCATGTTCATATCCGCCTGATAGATAGGATCGTCGGTGAGTTCTTTGATGATTTCGTTCCGTTTACGGCGCACAGCAGAAGGCGACGCTTGAGGATTTTCCATAAGGAAGCTTTGGATTTCATCCTGATAGTGCATGATCGCTTGGATCACGAGCGTACCGTTGGTTTCCTGCCCCATCGCATCGGCCTTTGAGAGGATACGGCTAATGAAAACCTCCCCTTCGTCGGCGGTCTCCTTCACACGCGCCCCGCTATCTTCAAGCTGCGCTTGGTAGCGTTGTGAGGAACTCCAAGTGGAGATAAGGCGACCCATTGTTGAAGCGTCGATCCGGCGATCCTTGATACTGTCCAGAACATCCTGAACGGTCGCGTCACCACGGATGATGTCCACTTCAAGCTGACCGGCAGCGGCTACAAGTTCCGGGGTCATGTTCACGTCGGCCTGAGCATTCATCCGCTGAGACCACGCAGAACGCAACGGGGAGACCAGCGGCGCATAGTTCGGGTCATTCGCAAGTTCCGCCAGAAGCGGCTCATGGTCCTTCCCCGGCTCCAGAAGTACCGCTGAGAGGCTTTCAGCAAACTTCAGGTCTCTTGCGTCCGCATCCTGTTGATCCTTCTCGGCACGTTCGCGCTGCTTCTGGATATACGGGATGTTGGCCGCGTTGTTCTCCAGCATTAGGCGCTGAAGCTTCCGGTCGGCTATGGCCCACCCTCGGGTCATCCGGGAATACTCAAGGCTCTCTGCGTTGGACTGGATGCGGGTAAGCATCTCCTCCATTTCGACCTTCGCCTTGCGCCCTTCCGGTGTTTCTCCAAGCGGCCTTCCGGTGCTGTCCTGAATTTCATCAAGTCGCACCACAAGCTCTCGGGCCTGCTGGAAGTGACCGGCATAGGCCAGACTTTCAGCCGCCGTCTTGGCTTCGCTCATAACCCAAGAGCCGAACTTCTGGTCTGTGATCCCGAGTGCCCGAAGACCCTCCGTAGCCTTCTCAGGGTCGCCGTCACGTAACTCTGCGATCTTCCCCGCGATGTCATCGGTTTCACCGTAGAAGATGTTACCGATTTCCTGACGGCTGGTAGCCTCCAGATTGTCCTCATTGAATTTGGCGCGGGCTGTTACGTGCTGCTGGATAAGCTGCTGTTCAACAGCGTTGGCCGAGCCTTCGAAGCCTCGTAGCCAGTCAACATCCATCTGCCCTTCACCCAAGTTCTCCCGGATGAAACCCTTGCGGCTCTCAGTCATGTATTCGCGGAAAGCGTTAGCGGCTTCGACTTCGCTGCCGTACTTCGTGGTAGCTAGACCGGAGGACTTCCAGCCTTCCATGAGTTTCAGATGGTAGTCACTTTGAGCGGACCACTGGCCTGCCTTTTCCTGATAACCCTTGCGGGCAAACGGAGATGCTCCGACCGGGACATCCCCATCTTCTACTGCCTGCGCCCAAGTCTTGCGGAGTGTGTCGAATTTCAGCGCATAGGTTTCATAATCGCGCTTCTGTTGTTCGTCATTTTTCTGCGCAAAGAACTGCTGGAGCTTTGGGTTGAACTCTTGGAGACCTGAAGCAAGCTCCGAGAGGGCATTGGTTTGGGAGGGAGCGACCGGAGCCGCCCCCATATCTGGTCGGACATAGGTACTGACCGGAGCCGCAGTGGGCGATAGTCGCCGCATACCGGGCCGGAATTTAACTTCAGCCATTCGTTGTCCTTGTTAGAAAGAATATTTCCCGCTGTTCGGGTCATACTGCGCATAAGTCCCGAAGGCACTAAGAGCACCCCCGGCAAACTGAGCGCCTGCCCCCAAGAGGCTCGGGGTGTTGATTGGTTGCGGGGTGTAGGGCTGAACGCTGTTGATTGCACTTTCCGCCTGAGACCGCATACCTGCGATTTCGCGCTGGCCTTGATCAAAGTCCCAATCAAGCTGCTGGCGGACGCTATCGCGGTAACGGGCTTCCTCAGCGTTGAAGTCCCTCATGAGCATATCAAAGGAAACCCCGGCACCGTTAGAGCTGGCTACGGCAGTGCCTTCTGCCCGACGACGTTCTCGCTGGATAGCTTGAAGCTCTTGACTTGAAGCCTCCTGCGCCTGTCCAAGCTGGATGTTCTTGGTTGCAGCTTGCTCGATGTAGTCAGCATTAACCGCCTTTGCGTTCGCCTCACGAAAAGCATTGTTACGTGCGGCCATCTTCTGCTGATAGCTTGACTGCTGCTTGGATTGATACATTGAGGAAGCAAGGGATGCTGCGGTAGATAGGGCAGTGGTTGCCAAGCTGGCCGCAAACATCTGTGCAGCCGTCATACTTGCGGTAGTGGCCGCTGTTGCTGCCGCAGTGGAAGCAGCGGTTGTCGTAGCCGTTGCGGCTGCTGTACCTGCTGCTGCGGCACCTGTTACTGGACACATGGTTCGATCCTGAAAAATTCGTAGAACAACCTGTTTTCCGGTCCATAGATAACTTCGCGGAATAACGTGAAGCCCATCCAACGGAGCCACTTGATATGCACCCCGTTACGGGCGTCTACTTGGTTGTAAAGGATTGGATACTGCCGGTTTGACTGCCTGACCCACTCCAAAGAGTTTCGCAGGAACGTCATAGGATACTTCTCAATCTCACTGGTACCGAGCATCCAGACACAAGCGTTACCTTCAGTATCCGGCACAAGACCAAAGATGCCTAAAGGTGGCCCATCGCCGTCCACAAGTGCCAGGGCAGGATCACTTGCCGCAAAAGAAGCATGAAGTCCTTCGTAGGCAGATGTCCCGCAAGAAGCCTTGATTTCCTCCACGTCCGCCTTGCGTAAACGAGGGGCAACCCAATCGACATCAGCGAGCGTTGCCGGTCTCCAATACTGTGTCATCGGCGGCTCCCCATACGATAGCTTCGCATAGAGAAGGTCCCTTCCCATTCGGCAGACAAGAAGTTGCTCGGTAGGTAGGTGTCATTCACAAGCTCAATGGTTACCCGGTCGTTCTTTGAGAGAACCGGGAAAGTATGTGAGCCTTCGGAGAGCGACACTTTGCCAATCTCGGCGCTGTTGGAACCGATCACCTTACCAGTGAACTTGTAGGTCTTCATGTCACGCCCCTGAGCTGTAACTTCAGCCCAAAAGAAGCCGGACTTCGAGAATACGACGGTGAACGTCTGTACCTGCAAACGGCCTGTTCCGATCACAGCCTTGCCACCACCTGAAGCGTCCGCCTTCACATAGATCGTGGAGAAACGGTAACGCTGTTCATATTTCAATCCGATATAAACTGGCGTGGTAGCGTGATTTCCCCTCACCCGAACTGTGTTCCCGGACTGTTCTTCTTTCGTGAGAACAACCCCCGAAGCGATTGGGCTGCTTTCAGTTGTAGTGTCGTAGTGCCGGGAGACCACCTGAATATCCCCTAGAACTGCATAGGGAAGCTCATAGGTAGTCGAATTGGTGATCGGGTCGTATGCCACCGAGGGGCACTCAAGGTTCGACACCTTGCGGTCCAGAAGATACATGAAGGGTGCATGGGGATCGACCGGGCTAGGCTGGACTGGCATCTTATCGAGATACACGCCATCCGCGTACTGAGTGACGAAATAGGCTTCACTATCAATGAAATCCACGTTCAGCACAGCAGCTTCCGGCTCAAACTCGAAGAACGACCAAGAAGACTGTACCTTCTCGTTGCCCTGCCAGAAGAACTTATAGACGAACACCTTGTTAGGCTCGGTGTCGGTCAGGCAAAACAGGATGTCTTCATTGGATGACACGGCCAGCTTCGTTATGCGCCCCTTGATGTAGGCAGGGACATGCGCCGTGATATCGGCAGCATCGCTAATCTCGGTTTCGGGCATGACGTAGTATTCGCGCAGGCCCGCATATTCTCCACGTGAGGTAGCGAAGAAGACTGTCTTACCGGAGCCTACAGGTTTCGCCAGAAGCGAACTCTCGAACTCGGTGAGAACTTCGATATCAGGCGGCTCGGAGGCAAGAATAGGCCCTTCTGGAAGCGTGAACTGCGTCTGATCCGAGAACAGCAGCAAGCGTTCATTGAACGGCACTGCATGTTGAAGGATGGAGACTTTGACGTGACTTGCAGCTACGTCCACAACATCACTATCAACAATCGTGGTGACGGTGGTTCGGAAGAAGTTGAAGAACTCGCTGGCTTCGCTGAAGATGACGTTCTCGTCTGCAAGGAAACCTAATCGGTTCTTGTAGAAGAAGATGTCATTGATCTTACGATTAATGAAAGACGGGTCCGGGTTACTGTCCTCGTCGCCAGTTTTCCGCCCGGCCCAATCAAGAGGTTTGAACTCGAACGTGCCATCTGCCAGACGAACAAGGGCATGGGGCATATTTGCGGGGTCGATCTTTGTCTGAATACCCGGCCCAACGCACTCCTTCCAAACTCCGCTATCGAAATCTGCTGTGTCGTTGTTTGGCTTGAACTCGACGTAATAGTTATCGAACTTTGAACTTTCGTCCCCGGCAATCTCAACGGTAAAACCACGGGGGGCAACAGTCGGAAGATCAGAAAACTTCTGTGCGACACCTTTAGTAGCAACAAGCTGTGTACCCGAGCGGCTATCTTCCGCCTTAATCTCAAAATCCCCACCGTCGTTTCGCTTGATGTGGATGACAGCGCCTTCACGAACGACCCGCCAGTCCGAACCTAAGCCATTAACCAAGTCAACACGCAAATCTTCTGCAATTGTGGTGGTCTTCAGGTCTCCACTGGCTCCGGTGGTATATGAACCATAAAGGCCACCATTCACCTTGATCTTGTAGTCGGTCGAATAGTTTGCCTGCTTGACAAAGACGATTGCTTCAACAGGTTTCTCAGGAATGGACGTGCTGTCCATCCCCGTGATCTTGGAGCGGTTCACGATGAACGTGTAGTCGGCAACCGTAACAGTCCTGAAGTCAGCTTGGGGATTACTTGAGGCCAGATATGCCTTCCCTTCCGGGAAAGCTACGGTGCGCTCCTCGCCTCCCAAGGTGAACACCTTCAGGCTCTCATTTTGAATGATCACCTTGTAGCGTTCGGCTACATCACGGTTGATTGTGTGGGTATAGGCTGCACCAAGCGAACCATCGTGAACTTTGGACACATGCTTGAGCGGAGGGCGTTTACCCATTCCGTCAACCAAGGATGACATGGAGTTCTTCTGGTATTCAGCCTGTGAGGCCATGCGGAGAGCGGGAGGCTGCTGACTGACACCATTAACGAGGTTTGGGATGCTATCGCTTACAAGCGCCAATATTACCTCCGAAGAATGTCAAAGGTCCCTACCTCGTCAAAGATGATGCTGTGATCGCCGTCCTCGGTTTCACCATCCATCAGGATAGATCGGGCCGTGTATTCGTCACGCAAAGCAAACCCCTCAAGGTCGCCCTCACCCAACGTGTTGTTCACAAACACACGGGCAGCTTTGATAAGCACATAGCGACGGGCCGTTTCGGGGAGTTCATCAAAAGGTAGAAGAATGAGTAGTTCACCGTAGACTGGCTCGGTGAACCTGAAGCTATGCCGGGTGCGGTCATAAAGACGGCGACCACGGATCACGAGGGATGACCTGTCATAAGTCTTGTAGCGATCCGGTTTAAACCTCACGCCATTCTCAGGAAGCCGAAGCTCTCCTTGGGCGTTGGGCGCAATCGGATAGTTGATTTCAGTGTTGAAGTACCAGCCTTCGGTTTGGACCTCACGGGACGTTTCCCGCAGAAGATCACGAGCGACAACCGCATCGACAATCTGGTCATTCAACAGGCTGTTGACAGGCGCTTCCTTGATGGTCCTAAGCATGATGTTGACGGCCTCAAGTTCGGTCGTCGGGGTAACAAAGTTACTCATGGTTGGCCTCAAGAAAAAAAGGGGACAGCCCAAAAGGACTGCCCCCAAAAGAAGAATGTCGGATGATTAGGCGGTTGCCAGCTCGACCGCACATTCCGGGCGGAGGATGCCGTGACCGACAGCCTGCGAAGCCTTCATCAGGGTAGCCGAATACATGACGTTGAAGTCATTACCCGACATATCCATCTTCAGGTCCAGGAGCTTGACGGTACCGACAGCCTGTTTGGTTGCAACGACACCGGCAGTCGTGGTGAAGTCGCCGGTATAGTCGTTGTTCTCGCCTTCGACCGACGCAGCAATATTCGTGGTCGGCAGGTTGTTGGTCTTCACGATGCGCGTACCAGCAACTTTCGGCAGGGTGGCATCCGAGAAGGAACCAGCGCCACCCCAATCACGATTGAGGAGCTTGGTGGTTTCAACCATCAGGTAGAACTGAGCCGGTTTAACGGTGCAGTAGCGATCTTCCGGTGCATCCTTTTCATCAAGTACCTGATTGGCATTGAAGATCATGGAAGCCAGAACCTCGCCGTCCGTCTTTGCAGCAGCGTTGGTCAGACGCGAGCCACCCGGAGCCGACGCGGTGTTACCCGAAGCACGGGCAGCATTCACGAGAACCTGAGCAACACGTTTGTCGTATTCCTGAGCCATCGCACGGCCAAGCTCGGTCGAATGGATTTGGCGAACGTCATAGTGGGTCATGGCGTCTTCAAGATCACCGATAGCTGCGTCAGCGATCAGCAGGTCGTCAATCTTGATGATGCGTTCTTTGATCTCCAGTTTGTTAGAACCAAGGATCGGGGTGCCCGGAGTGTGATAGCGGGCAGACAGACGCCACGTAGCCGGGAAGGAAGCAGACTTACCATTGGAGATGGTACGCTCAAGCTGAAGTTCCTTGAATACGCAAGCCTTCTCATAGGCGGTCAGGACCTCGCCAGCGAATACGTCCTTGAACAGCGCAGTGCGTTCTTCGTAGGTGTAAGAAGCACCAGCCGGGTCAGCAGCGTTAACAACGCCAGGACGCGAAAGGGTAAGATCAGCCATATGTATTTTATTCCCTGTAATTGAAATAAGCTCAGGGACCCAACAGCGGGCCTCCTGATCGCCACCTAAAGAGGTGCGCGGACAAATTTCAGTCAGGGTTACAAAGGCTTACCGACCCACCCCGAAGGGTGAGCCGGAAGATGTTTGGAAGCTTACTTCAAGCGCCCCTTGAGGAACGGCTTGACGAACTTCCGGTATCCGAAGGCTGCGGCAATAGCCAACATCACAGCCCCCACATACCAGTCGGGCGCGGCATCCATACGAGTGAAGCCGGATGCTGCGATCTGGTTGATCTCGGGGTCCGGCCAGAAAAGCATGACCAACGGAATAGACAGCAGGATCGTCCAGAACTCGTCTTTCCATGAGTCCTTTGAACCTTCAGCTTGGGCTTCATCCCACTTCTGGTCGGCTTCCTGTTCGGATAGAACACGACGAACCTTGGCTTGGGTTTCAGCTTTGGCAATATCAATACGGCCTTCAGCTTCCACCTGTTTACGCTCAAAGAACTTCGATATAAGGGTAACGACCCCTGTGATTAGGGCACCAGCAGGGATCATTAGCGGCGACCAAAGATGCTTGAGCGCCCTACACGGGCCTCAACGTCAGCAGTGAACTCGCGATCCTTGCCGTAACGTGGGTCACTCATGGCCGCGACAAGTTCCTGCCGTGACCGGAAGCCGACCGGGCCATCATCGCCAGCCGAACCACGGACGAACTGCGGGCGTGATCCGGTAGCTTTGATGTACTCGGCATGGAGACCTTTGACAGCCCATTCTGCCGTCGCCCGGTTACCCGAGGAAACGGCTTCATTGAAGCTGGTAAGCTGATCATCCGGTAGGGCCTGCTGCGCCCATTTGACCATCTTGGAGTAACCATCGTCACCACCGGCAACCGCTTTGATCGCGGTGATGTCAGCAGCAGCAAGGTCAGCAGCTTCAGCTTTCTTCGAGCCGACACCGGCCAGATAAACGTCAACGACATCACGTGAGAAACCAGCTTTCTCAAGCGCGGTGTAGTGGTCTTCCGTGATCTCGCCATGCTGTTCAAAATGCGTTGCCACATCTTCAGCACGTAGGCCAGCCTGTTCAAGCGCCGAGCTGATTACCGGCCCATAGGGGTCCGGGGTTTCATCCTCGGTTTGCTTGGGAGCATCTTCGGTCTTCGGAGTTTCTTCAGCTTTCTGCTGGTCGTCCGCCTGCTGACCTTCGGTGATTACCTCGGGGGCTTCATCAGGTTTCGGAGCGTCCGGGCCGGTGATTTCGGGTTCAATAAAGGTGGTCATTAGTAGTCCTCACGGACGGTGCCACCACGCATTTCCGAAGTGCTGACAGGTTTCGTTTTCTTCACTTCGCGGGCAATCTTCGGGCCGCTGGCTTTGGCTTTCTTGGCATCCTGACGACCAATCACGGGTTCGTCTTTTCCTGCCGGTGAGCCTTTCGCTTCTTCACTCAAAGGTTACTCTCCTTGTGTTGCTTGAGGGGTTTGCGCCATAAGCTTCATGGCTTCGGGTCCAAACTGTGCCAGCATGGCCTGCTGTTGCTGTGCCTGCTGTTCCTGCTGGATTTCTTCGCGTGTCTTGATTAACCCTTGGTGGTCCAGCATTTCCGACATCGCCAGTCGCTTCGAGATTTCTTCGACATGGTGATACTGCGGGATAGCTTGAGGACCGACCGCCTGAGATAGGGTGGTCAGGTAGGACACGAGTTTGTTTCGGTCATGGCCTCGACCCAAAGCGTCTACGCCTGTAACGATTGTCGGCTTGACGATATCTTTAGGGAGGACCGGAAGCTTACCTTCGCGTTGCAGGCGGTTAATCCTGACATTGACGAAGGGAAGCTGAAATTCTTGGGAGAGGATCGAATAGACACCTCCGAGGGCATCTTCGAGTTCACCTGCCATATACCGGATTTCTTCAGCCGTAACGCGCTCACCGTTCCGCTGGATCGACGTGTTCAAAAGGAAGGCAAAAGCAAGCCGTTCCTCAATACGCTCAATGACCTGATAGGCCACTCGGAAGTCAGCGAACTTGTCTAGCTGTAAGGTAGATACATCATTAGCATCGCCGCTACGGACTGCACCGTTGGGGGCCTTTGAAATTGTATCAGGTCGGGTCGATCCGTTCGGTTTAACCAAGATCAGGACTTTGGCAGCAGCAGCCGCGCCTTCCGTGATAGCTTTGGTCAGCCCTTCAAGGGTCTTCAGGTCACCAAGGATTTCTTCGACATACCCGCGCCCATAATCTTCACCGTCAATATGGTTGAAGCGAAGCGGGATAAACGGGCAGGCATCCTTGGGATACGTCCCGGACGTACCGGGGATCATTTCGCCCATACACTCCTGATAGACCTGCCATTGGTCTCCATAGAGTTTCACATGGGTATAGATGTTTAGAACACGGTCGCTTCCAGATTTCTCCTTGTAGTCCGGTTGTCCCTTTAAGCGGGACAGGAAGCCGGGTTCAAGTGTATCGGGTGCGACTTGTTCATGTGTGATGATCTCAAGCACAGACCCCATAGGATCACGCTTAACGACATAGCGATTGAGCGGATAGGCTCGGGTGCCGTCGTCATCATCGTAGAACAGGATGTTCCCGCCTACGATCATATGTTTGAGACCTTCGAAGATTTGGGGGCGGACACCGGCTGTTTCGATGTCCTCCATGACTGCCTTCTCGTAGTCGGCTAAAGTCTGATCAAGCTCAGTCTTGAGTTCTTCCTGATCATCCGCTTTCAATACCGCACGATCAATGATCAGGCGGAAGAACGGGCTGTTCGGAGGAAGGAGGGCAAGCAGCAGTTTAGCCGCGAGGTTGTTGACCCCACGTGCGCCTACTGATTGGAAAGGTGTTTTGACTTTACTTCCTGCCGGTCTGTGCTGATCCGTGATCAACATCGGCAAGGTCAACTCAGAACATTTGATTGCCCTGTCAAGGTAAGGCTGGCGGTCAGACTTCAGCAAATTATAGCGAGCTTCGGCAGTGCCGACACTCTGATCTGCCATATGGTCTAGCCCTGCGGTACGGTCAGGCCGTTACCTGAAGGCTGGTTCACTGCAAGATCAATACGAAGTGCCGACGTGCCCTTCTTCTTGGCTTTAGCATCCTTACCGCTACGTTCACGGTCTACGACTGCTTCTGACATCTCAGGCGCTTCTGCAACCTTCTCAGGCGCAGGTGGAGCTTTGGGAGTTTCAGGCATCTTGGTTTCGGGGATTTTGGGTTTACTACCCATACACATAGTTAATCCTCGTACTGGACTTCGTTCTGCTGGTCGTACTTCATCACGATATGACGGACGACTTCAGCGTTCCCTGCCCTGACCATGAGTTCACTATGGGTCTCCCCCGGAGACGGGGACTTTTCGGGAAACATATGCTTCAAGTACCGAATTAGTGATTGAGGGATGTCAGGGCAGGATGGGATAGACTTGGAGTTCATCTAGGGTTTCCTCTAAGGGGGTACCTAATTAAGCTCAGTCGTAACCGTTGGCGTAAAACTCGCGGTAATCCTGCCAAAGACCTTTAAGCTCGGGCCAGATATTATCGACCAAATGTTCCCCAAGACACCACGCTACGATGAATGGGAGCGAGATCGTGAAGGACACAAGAATTACAACACGGCCTGCTTTGGTCTTCGCCAGCCAGCGCATCCCTTTCTTCACAAAGCCTTCTTCGTTCAATTCGCGATACTCCTTGTCATATGCTTCAGGTCCTCAAGGGACCCCTTGTTGAGAAGCCAGTAGTCGAACACCTCAAGCCCATCCAAAGCGCCTTCGGACGGGTGGGAGTTTGTCGTATTACTGGCGGATGGTCGGGTAACTTTGAGGGTGCGGCCACCGAGCGAACGGATCAGCTCGATTTCATTGAGGAAACGCATATCGTCCACGACTACGTTATGGCCTTTGGACAACAGGTTCTCGATACGCGCTTTCACCACGTCCACCCAAAGGTGACTATGGATTTGCTCCCGGCCCCACTCCGTTCCGAGGGTCTGAAGAAGACGGCGGGTAGTAATTGCGCCACGTAGCGGGCCAATGACTTCCTCTTTCAGGTCACCTTCGACCATCCGTTCGACTGCTTCAGGTTCAAACCCAAGATGATCAAGGAACACTCGGGTCATATCTTTGAGGCATCCGGCGAACTTCACGAGTTTGTAGCCGTGTTCTTCGATCAGGACCTTAGCGACTTCAGACTTGCCGCTCCCCATCACGGGGGAATAGATACCTATGAGGTCCGGCGCTTCACGGCCCCCCGGCATGTTGTTATTTGATTGCATTGAGTTCCTTATTTAGGAGACCACAAGATCGGCTTGGCTTTCTTGAAATCGTAGTCCTCGTAATGGAGGATGCGGGCCACTCGGGCCTGCGTAAGGGCTTCAGCTTCAGAAAGACCGGCAGCGACGTAGAAGGACACAACGACTTCCCACATACTGTCCGCTTCAGCGAACTCATAGCGGGTTTCGACCTGGCCTTTACGTTTACCTCGGGTGATCTCATGGTGATACGGAACGAGCTTCTGGAGTTCTTCCAGTGCTTTCCGGGCTTTCTCTGCGCCTACCCCCGGACAACCACTGTAACCGTCCGTGGTGTCCCCTGTGAGCGTCTGGAACATATGCCAGAACTCTGCTTCCTCGGGGCTGATCTCCTGCACACCATCTTCAAGACGGCGGCAATACAGACCGGGGATGGTCTTCATGTCTTTGTCGAGAGAGACGATAATCGGCTGGCCGTGCTCGCGTTTGAACTTTGGCCACGTTGCCAGAATACCGAGGACATCATCCCCTTCGAGACCGGGGCGTAGGAAGGTTTCGTACCCGCTTTCTTCGATCAACCATTCACGCATTCGCTTGAGAGCGATCGGTTTGCGGGTGTTCAGACGGTTGCCTTTGTAGGTCGGCAGGACTTTCTTGCGGAAGTTTCCGTCGCTGTCTGTCAATGCGATGACTGCCTTGTCGGCTTTGAGCTTCTTCATGCAGTCTTGTATTTCCGCATTGATCTTGGCGCGGACTTCCTTTTCGTTCACCCAAAGTTGCCACTCGAACGGTTCAAGTTCTACGGCAACTTCGGATGACGAACAGGCTTTATAAGCGACGACATCGCCATCAATCAAAAGTGTTGTCAGGTAGTTTCTCCTAGAAGTTCACGGCGGAAAATGTTGAGGGCTTGGGTCCGGCTGTCTTCAGGGATATGGATTTTCCCGCCGATCATCACGGACGGGATATTCAGATACTCAAGGGCCTGCCGGATGGTGGTATTTCGCTTGAGGTTGACTGCATAAGAACGGACTTCCTCCAGCTCCTCGGGTGTCGAACACGCCTTACAATATCCCGGCCCGATACCCATCCGATGACCACATCGGGAACAATCGTAGTGAGCCATCAGAAACACATCACGTCGTTCTCAGGTTCTTTCCCGAAAACCACTTGAAGTAAGAACGCAGCAAGTATAAGGGCGAACATCCACACAACCGCAGCAAGACCATATCCAATCAAATCTCCGGGGTTCATTTGTTGCTCCATACTTCAAAATGCTTCGGGTTATTCAGGATGCGCTTGAAGCTGTCCTTCATACGCTTGATCATCCGGTTGCGGGCCTGTCTCCAGTCCCCCGTCTGATCGCCTTCAGCCCACTCAACGAGGGCTTCGATTTCTTCACGTTCTGCATCAGTCACTACTGAAGTGCTCCCATAGATAAACCAGCCCAAACGGTGTTGGCCTGAAGGTGTTACTGAAGGTCCGCTTGTCGGTGATTGTGGTTATCAAGCCGCAACAAGCAGCTTGAGCCACGACCTCGGCATGGACACGGGCGAAATTAGATCTTGTGGTGAAGGGTTTGAGATAGGCCCGGTGGATCACTTTGAGGAGCTTCTTGCCCTCAAGATCAGTGGGTATCGGCCCAATTGTTTCCGATTTTATATTCGCCATCGGTAGGGCAACGGAAGCCAAAGTGCTCCCCGGCTCGGCGGATGCACTCGACTGCGACTTGTCCGACTTCATCGGCAATGTCCTCTCTTGCGAGTGTCTGGAGTTCGTCGTGGACGTGCGCTACCAAGGCATAGTCAACACCAAAGGCGTAACCACGTGCCGTCATTTCCTCGTAGAAGAAGACAGTCGCCTGTTTGACGATAAGCGCACCTGCGGATTGCAGGAGGGTATTTAGGGCAGCATGAGCCGACCGAATATGAAGACGGCGACCATCAAGACCCTTTAGATATTTCTTACGCTTTGCTGCGGCTGCGACTTCTTCACGTAGGCGCTTGAGCGCGGGGGTCTCTTTCAGGAACTTGGATTTGAGCGCCTTGCCCTTCTGCTTCTTGAGCTGAGAGCTGGCGAGAGGTAGAACGATAGAACCAATCTTCTCGTCCCCTGCCCCGTACAAGAAGGCATAGATAAAGGTTTTGGCGTTATCTCGGGTCGGCAGACCAGCGGCTAACTGGTTGACCGTGTGGATGTCCCCATTCAGCAGGATCGCAACATAAGCACCTGCATCATACTTCGCCATGAAGTGACCGAGGCAGCGCAGCTCAAGACCACTTGCGTCTGCACCTACAAGCTTCCACCCTTCAGGGGCGTAGAAAAGCTCACGGCATTCCTTGCCATAGGGGGCACGAACTGAGGGGGTTTGAGCGACGTTGGGATTGCGATGGGTGCAGCGGCCAGTGACCGCGCCGTTGGTGATTACCCGGCCATGTATGCGACCGTCGGACATCACCATTTTCATCCAAGCATTGCGACCTTCAGCCAACATGCCGAGGCGCTTCTGGATCATCAGGTATTCGTTCAGGAGTTTGGCTTCAGGCCACTCCAGCTTATCCAAGGTCGTTTCGTCAATCTTGGGTTTGCCGTTGGTCGTGAACTCAGATGGGGTCCACCCATAGATAGCTTTGAGACGATCTGCGATATGGTCACGGGAGCCAGCGTTAAAGACGATTTGCTTTGTCTTGTAGGTGAGCTGTCCCTTGATATACCCGCGTGACTTGTTGTTGGCCTTGGGTACGAAAGGTGTCTTCACTTCCCACGGCGGGAATGCTTCCTGAAGGGCCTGTTCAAGCTCCAGTCGTCGGGTCAGAAGTTTCCGGTGGAGTTCAAAAGCCTTCTCGGAGTTAAACGGGAAGCCAAACTGTTCCTGCTTCCAGATGACCCAAGCGAACTTGTGTTCAAGCTCAATGGCCTGCTGGCTGTATTCCTTGGCTTCGATCTTCAAGAGGAGAGCGTGGGTTACTTCCACATCAAGCTCGCAATAGTCCTGCATTGCGATGTTCCAAGCGGCCCAAGGATCAAGACCCTTTGCCTTCATTTCCTTGGAGTAGTCGCCCTTGTGGAGGCCGAGGATGTGGCCCCAAGCTTCGAGGCCGTGACTTCCGATTAGCTGTTTAGGGAACTCAGGGTGTTTCTTGGCGAACTTGAAGTGGTTGTCCCGGATTTCCGGCCATATAAGGCGGGAGATAATAAGGGTATCCAGCGCCTTGCTTTCTTCGATCTTGAACCAAGGGTAGACAATTCGGAGGGCGGGGATATCGAAGTTGATAATGTTGTGGCCGATCACCTGATCAGCTTCCATCAGAAGACGAAGGCCGTCTTCGATGCTCATGTAGGTAACGTCTGGCTTCTGATCCAGAACGTTGAAGCACTCACAACAAGAGAGCACTGCCCCGGCGTCGGGGTCTTTCAGGACCAACGAGTGAACGGTATCCATTGTGTCTAGGAGACCGTTCGTCTCGCAGTCAAAGAGCAGGCGGTTCAAACCGTAATGTTGACCTCGTGAAAGGAGGCACGACGGGCGAGAACAGCACTTTCATAGGCGTTCTGAGCACACTGCAATGAGATTGCGTTATGCACTGAGGGAACTTTGGTAAGGGATTTAGTCCGGTTGAGCATCACCTGCCGCAACCGTTTGACTTCATCCAGTGAAGGGATTTCGGTTGTCATAGATCACCAGTGAAAGTCATGAGGGAGATACACCTGGGCATGGCGACGAATGACGCTGACCACAGGACGACTTGGGGCAATGGATTTCGGGGTTGCCCGGATGAAGATGCGCCAGCAATCCTCGGTCGCAGCAGTGCCACGGTGCGGGGTAAGCTGATCCATCAGGACCCATTCTTTTGAAGGGACTGTGAAGTTGTGATCCTTCAGCGGGTCCTTCTTCATGTGACGGTCGAGGTCACCGTGATCTTTCGGTGCATACTCGAACTGGAAGCCCTGCCCCATGAACTCGGTGGTTGGCTTTCCGCTCACCCAAAGAAACATCGGGGCGGCTTTGGGATCGACTTTGGAATAATCCAGCTTACCGTCTGAGCCACGCGGTACGTTGTCGCAATGCCAGTTAGGGATGCACGGATACATTCCCTTGAACAGCATGTGGATTTTGACATCGAACTCGTAGGCCCCAAGTACCGGGATAGGAGAGCTGCGAATAACCGCTGCCAGTTCCGGGAAGTGTTCCAGAACATCCTCATAGGTGCCCCGGTGAATACCGCAAGGTCCTGACTGGAGCTGTTCAACAGTAGGCAACGGCAGATGGGTGGTCCGATAACCTGTAAGCTTTGGTGCTTTGAAAATCATAAAAGCGTCCTCTCGCTGGAGTGACAGAAAAAGAACGGGGCCACCCGAAGGCGACCCCGCAAGTTGAGGGAGGAAGTCAAAACTGGATTGCACTAGTGGAATGTAAGAGCTAAAAGCTCTCGCCGGTTTCGTCGTCGAACATTCCGGGTTTCTCGAATAATCGCCCTTCTTCAGGGTCGTACCCGAGATAGAAAACTTGGCCTGTTGCTTGGCCGGTGTAACGATCCTTGAGAACGCGGAAGGTTGTCGTCTGGCGTTCTTCTTCGTCTTCGGCCTGCTGGTTGCGCTCAAGGCCGAACATATAGTGACACCAGAAGCCGATAGCGCGTGATCCCTTAAAGTGCCGGATCATGACGCGGCCACCTTCCTCGTGAGGTTTACCGTCAGGTGTCGCAAGGTGGGAAACGAGGATGATCATGATGTCCAGCTCTTTGACCAGACCACCCATGTCAGCAGTGATCCGCTCAAGGCCCTTCTTCTCGTCCTCCTCGGCAGCAGCAAGCGCCGTCAGGTGGTCCAGATAGAAGATGCGGACACCTTCGCTATGATACAGGTAGCGTATGCGCTTCTCGATGATCTCCCAATCGGCTGTCCCGAAGTGGTCGAACATATAGAGATTGCCGGTGACTTCGAGTTTCTCGATGGTGTCGATAAGTTCTTGCTCGGTCCAGCCTGCGTCCGGGATATGGAAGCGGCGACCGGCATTCTTACCAGCTACGCGCTTGGCAGTTTCAACCGGCTGTTGCTCAAGGAAGAATAGGCCGACCTTCTGGTTTAACTCGGTGATGTCGAAGTCAACTTGCTGTGTCAGGAGATCGGTCTTACCTACCCCCGTCCCTGCACCAAGGCCATAGATTTCACCATAGCGCCGACCATGTGTAAGCTTGGTGAGCGTCGGGAGTACCCAAGGGAGACCAACCTGAATAGGCTTCAGGGCCTCACCTTTGATGTCTGAAAGCGTTACGATACCTTCAGGGCGGTAAACCTTAGCACCCCATACAGCGTCGATTAGCTCCTTACCACGGCGCTCTTTGAGCATCTCGTTTGCGTCTTTGAGTGGCAACGAGGCGATCTTGGCTTTTCCGGGGGTGAGCATCAGGGCGCATTCACGTGCGGCTTCCTGTCCCGGATCGTCCATATCAAAGAGGAACACGACGGTCTCAAACTGTTCGATCCAGTTGAGCCACTGTGCAATATCTTTCTTTGCAGCCTGAGCGCCAGACTTGATGCTGACTACGGGATACTTGTTGCCCCATATCTGCGACATGGACATAGCATCAAGTTCACCTTCGGTGATCGTGAGCATCTTACCGCCGTCACGCCAAAGGTGCTGACCGAATAGCTGCGTCTTTTTCTTGTCCCCGATCCACGGGAAATCTTTGGTTTTGGTTCGGACGTGTTGCGCAATCACAGCACCGCTTTCATCGCGGTAGGATGCAACATGAACACGCTGACCTGACATGGCGGCTTCACCATATCCGAACTTCTTGAAGGTATCCGGGGTTATCTCCCGGATCACGCGGTCGATTGGCTCGACCTTTAGGAGGTCTGCGGACACGCGGGGTTTCTTTCGTTGTGGGAGTTCCTCGCCTTCAGGCGGGTAGTAGTGGTGGCAGGAAAAGCAGTGGCGATGCCCGTCTGAATACAAAGCGCAGGCATCGCTTGAACCGCATTCCTCACAGGGTCCCTTTTCAAGGAACTCGCTGTCATCGTCGCGGTCTGTCAAATCAGCACCAAGCAGAACGGCTCTTAGAGGCTAGGGCAAGAGCACCAACGACAATGACGATGACCCATATCACGCCCCACAGGAAGCCAAGCCAAAGAGGCGCGAGCACCCAAAGCCACGACCAAGCGATCACGGCGCACAGTTTAAGACCGACGAACAGTACGGTCAGAAGAACAAGCAAAAGACCCATGAAGTCCCTTTCAAATTAAAACACCCGGCTCACCTTCAGGGTGAAACGCGGGTGCTTGGTGATTTCAGCGATGATGCCCTTGGTGATGATTTCGATAGTCACCGAAAGGTCTTGATCAGACTGCTTGAGGGAGAGGATGCGCCCTACCCTTGGCTCACAAATGCCATCAGGTTTACAGGCTACAAGGTCTCCCTCGGCAATCAGGTTACCGATAGCGTCGAAAATGTCTTAGGCACCTTCGCCTAGGAACGTCTTCAGGTTGTTCGCAGCTTTGAAAGCGCGATTGTTTTCATCGGCCAGCGCCGAGTTTTCTTCACGGATCGACTTGATGATCTGGCGGTTCGCCCGGATTTTATCGGCGGTCGTTTCCATGTGGGCTTCGAGCTGGTCGAGGGTCTTGCGGAAGTTGGACAGGATGGAGTCGAGGTTTTTCTTGAAGATCATTCGGAGAGTTCCTTGATTGCGTTATTGGAGGCCGGAGTTATTTGTAGCTGTCCGAGAACTTGTACCGGGTGTAACGCTTCTTGTTCACCGGATGCTGACGACGTTCACGCTCGAAGCGGACGCCCATATCTTCCATGTCGCAAATGCGGCGTGACAGGGCGGCACTGGTGATCCCGTAGTTGACCATCGCATCAAGGGCGGTGATGTGACCGGCGCTGACAATGTGTTTGAAGATGGTCTGTTCCTGCGGTGACAGAAGATGCATGGGGATATCGGGGATACCGATGATGCCTGCTTCCTTTGCTTCTTCGCTTTGGACAGCAACAAGGGCATGACCACTGAGATACCAGCCATGAGGTTTTTCAATGATACCCGGCTCGGCTGCACGGCGACCTACGCCATTACCTGTATGACCGTCAAAGTCAGTGTTGAACTCGACAAAGTAGCCTCGGGCGTTGACCTCACGGATAACCCCGACGTGGCCTTCAGCACGGCCAGCGGAAGACAAAGCCTTAACGACCGTGCCTACTTCAAATGTGTTACTCATGGTTTCCTTTCCTTCTGTTGGTTGCGCATAAGTCGGCGCTGGAAACTGAAAAAGAAAAGGGCGAGCACCCGAAGATGCCCGCCCCTGACAGGGAGAGATGAAAATGACCAGCCGCTACTCTGATCTAAGGGGGTACCTAATTGGCGATCCCGCAGTTTGAGCAATGTGAACAAGCCTTGCAGGCCCGCCCGTCTCGCTCGCCTTCACTGACCTTGCGATCAGCAAGCCAGTCCTGCACATTGAATGCAGGGCAAGCCTTATCAGCCACCTCGTTATGTCCGATGACTTCAGCGCCCGGATACATTCCAAGCATCTGGTCCACGAGGACATCCAGTGCTTCCCACTGTTCCGGCGTGAAGTTGGCTTCAGGTTTCGGGTGGCGATCTTTGATAAGGGTCTCGTGGATGCCGCCGACAAGGCAGATACCTACGGACTTGTCATTGAAGCCTTTGGCGTGAGCGCCTACCTGATCGACATCGCGGCCACGTTCCACTGTGCCATCACGACGGATGACCCAATGGTAGCCAATGCCTAGCCAGCCACGCTCACGGTGCCAACGGTCGATCTCTTTTGCGCCGATATCCATAGAGGGTTTGGTGGCAGCGCAGTGAATGATGATGAAGTCTGTTGCCTTACGCATTCAGGTTGATACCTACGTTATAGAGCGCATCGCCACGTTCGGCGGACAGGGCTTCATCAAGCCATACCGAGGGGATCGTTCCCTTGGCATACTTGAAGCCGTGCTTGTCGCACCACATTGCGTAAGTCGTTTTGCTCTGCTTCGAGATACGGGAGTTCGGATTGGAGAACACGAACCGGATATCCAGAAGGGGATGCTGCGTTTTGATCAGCAAGTGCTTCTGGCGGTCTTCGGTTACGAACCGTCCCTTGGTCTCGATGATAATTCCATTTTCAAGGATGAAGTCGGGGGTGTACTTGGCGTCGAATGCGGGTCTTACGTATCGGATAACGTCCGTCTCATAGCGGACTTTCAGCCCTGCCCGTTCAATCTGCTTTGCTACTGTATCTTCCAGTCCCGACCGGAAGCCGTACTTGAGGCCGACCTGTTGCGGCGTGGAGGCAGACTTCTTGGTATTAGAAGTCTTCTTCATCGTCACCCGCATCATCGCCATCGTCGGACTGGTCTTCGCCGCTTTCGTCACCGAAGCCATCTTCCATATCGTCAGCGTCGAAGCCGCCTTCTTCAGCACCGAACGCCAGATCACCGCCACCAAATTCGACCAGCTCGATAATCTGAGCGCCGAGGAGACGCAGGCTGACACCAGCACCAACCTGTGCGGTGAAGAACGGGTTCATCTGGAAGGCGATCTTCCCGACCGTGCCGGAGCCGATCTTCAGGGCTTTGCGTTTTGCACCAGCGATGACACGACCACGTGCGTCATAAATCTTGACCGAGTTATCCCAAGTCTCGCCGGTCTTCGAGTTCTTGCCTTTCGCTTTCAGCTTGAAGTTAATCGCGATCTCGCCGGTTTCGTTACCGTCGTCGTCCAGAACTTCGCTGTAAGGCGCGTCTGCTTTCTTGACCTTCTTTTTCTTGGCCGGGGTTTCAGCTTTTTCCAGCGCGTCCTGATAGGATGCCTCAATGGCTGCGTCGATCTTCTCGATAAACGAACCAGCGGCTTCCGCATCAAGGATCAGCTTTACGGAATAGATGCCTTCAGCATCAAACTTCGTGTCGGCTACAAGAAACTTCGGGTAAACGAATTTACCTTTCGGGCTGTATTCAGTTTTAAGGGCCATGTAATTCCTTTGCATATGTGGAGAGTTAAAGACAGCCGATTACCTGTTGTCGGTCCTACGGCTGTCTTTGTGTGGCTTGTGGTTACAGGTGGTAAGCTATGGGGAACCGGGGGTGGTATAAGGCAGGGTCTACACGGAACAAATCAGGCCGTTCTTTATAAAGGCGTTCCACCTTTTCGTAAGCGGTCTTAACCTCCTGATAGATTTCCTGCCCCTTACGTTCCATGCTCAATCGGAACTGACGGAGTTTCATCAGGTCTTCAAGAGACGCATCGGTAAGGAAGATGGTTTCCACATCCCATCCGTCCGCACTCGGTACATGTTCAACGTGGAGCTGAACTTGGCGGGCGTTTGCGGTGAATGGAGACCACGGCTCGCGGTAGCGCGGCTCGTCTTGCACCAAATAGTGAACGGTATAGTGGTTACGTGGCCGGTTGAATTCGGATACATCCATGTGACCGAGGAGACGCTTGGTGTTCACCCGGTCGTAAACGGGGATAAACCGTTTCATTCGTCGCCCTCCTCGTCTGGCCCGTCGTTGTCAACCAGCCCCATCCACATGAAAGGCACCATGTACCAAATCGGAGATGGAGAAGAAGCAACCGGAGTGGGTACGGGGGCAGCGGGCTTCGTGACCGGCTGCGGTGTACTGACCTTCGGTGCTGTCCCCTTTGAGGAGCTGACCTTGGGTACGCTTGGCGTGGCCCGGTAAGACGGTCGGGAATAGGAATACGAAGGTGTAACTCTCGTGGTCATCGGAATGTACGAAACACGAGCCTGCGCGGTGGACGGCCAGTTGGCGAAGATGACCCCGAACAGGATCAGGATGATACCGACAGCAATTGCTACGACATCAGCGCGGATGTTGTGCTTTCCGCAGAAAGCTTCGAGTTTACTCACCACTCATTCTCCATGTATTTGCGAACCGCCATGAACTCGGCACGACGGCCTTCTGCATGGTTCATGATGTTATCGACGCAGGTAAATGCGTCCTGGGGATTGACCTTGTGATGCTCACAGGCCAGCAGGAAGGTAGACGTGATGCCGACCATTTGTTCGTGCGGCGTCATGTCCTGAAGGCTATCAATCACGGTCATTGAAGATACCGCAGCAGCCTTCACCGGAAGGGTGTTCATGAGGTCCCGATCAAGCCGCGACATTGAGACCCCCTTGCGGACGCTTATTGCGGTAATCCAGCAGGACTTTGTGGAGCTTGCCGGTCACGAAATCCATTTGACGACCCATTTCACAAAGGGCCACGTCAAGGTTCTTCGTGGTGTTCGTTGAGCGAACCGTGATGGTGACGGATGCCGGGTCGATCAGGTCGAAACCATCGACAGCGGCCAGCTCGCGGATAAGAGCAATGGCTTCATTCGGGGTGTCACAGACGATCTCGTGGTCGTTACCAAAAGCGCCATTGAAAAGTGCTTCGGCCACCGCTTCACGCAACCAAGTTGTGCGATGCTGCGGGGTGCTGAGTTCGATATCAAAAGTCGCCATTGTCGGCCCCTTCGATAGCATCGGCCAGACCGTTAAAGGTTTCAGCCAGTGACCGGAGAGCTTTCGGGTCGAGACCAAAAGCAACAGGAGGGTGTCCAAGGGGCGATACGGTGAAACCAAGGCGGACCAAAGTACCGGTACGACCATAACAACGCACATACATCTCACCGAAGCGAGACACACCTTGACGGATTTTCTTCGTGGTCACCTCAACCGTTTCCTCTCGGATGAAGGCAGGACCTTCGCGCTTAATCATTGGCATGGAGTTTTCCTTTTTCTCATTTGTCGAGTGCGTAAGAACGCCAAAAGAAAAACCGGCCCTCGACATGAGGACCGGCTTGTTTATTCTCAGGGGGTACCTAATTGATTTCGTTAGGCTGGCTGCGAGTTACAGGCTCGGAAGGCAGGAACGCCAGCTAATCGAGCCGCGTAGGTAATCCTGACTGTAAGGAACGTGCGCACCTGCCTTCCACAAAACGTCTGACACGCGATCAGTAAAGCGCCGCCCGGTCGTAAAAGGGCAACCAGCAACAGTACGGAGGATCAGGTTGACCGCTCGGGCTTCGTCCATGTTCATTTCAAGAACGATGTGGTCTTCATTGATCGGCTTCATAACTTCTTTGGTGATCTTCTTGGCTTCAGCCATGCGTATTCCTTTCCGGTTGTCGGATACGTAAAAACGTTGGTTCATTCTAAGGGGGTACCTAATTGGAAACTGGCGGTCTGCCTCGGTTTCCGCTAAGGTCTGTGAAGGGCATGGGTGCTTCAGCTTTGAGGAAGCACATGGATATAGAGAACGAGGGCGTCCCGGTTTCGGAGCTGGTCCGCCATGACTATGAAGAAATCCACTTCACTTGCCGGACCTGTCATCGCCACGTGAGCAAGACCCCCGCCGAGCTGGCTAAGATGGTCGGCCTTGAGATTGGCATCTGGACATTCACAAGACGCTTGAGGTGTACCGAATGCGGACAACGAGATTTCACTGTCCGCATAGGGAGAGCTAGAGGTGTGCCAACGAATGTCTATTAGGCTGCTTTACGTGTTAGCTTACCTTCAGCCAGAAGCTTCAAGATCAGCTCCTTACCTTCTTTGGTTACGAAGTTAACAATGAAGCCTTGCCCGGTGTGTCTGGTTACAAAGAACTTGCTGTACTTGGCATATGCCCGCTTGTCTTTCGCCTTCAGATAGCCGAGACGTACAAGGTCCCCTTGGATTTTATTCTGGTTGATCCCTGCGGTCGCACAGAAGGCGCGGAGTTGATGCTCGCAGCGTCCTATGGTCTCTACTGCGATCTTCCGGCCTTCTTCTGCCTCGGTCACTTTATGTTCAAGCTTGACGATCTCCTCAGCCTGATCAGCAGCAAGACGCAGGGCTTCAGCAAAGGTCGTAGGCAGGGTGAAAGCAGGGGCGTTTGCTTGTTCCTTGATCTGCGCCTCCATGCGGTTGAACTCCTCAATGTACCGGAGCTTGAACTGCATGGCCTTCTTGCCGGTGTAACCCATAACCAGCAACGTGAAGCCGTCCTTGGTCATGTCGAATGCGGGTCGAAGCTGCCCGTTACCATCAATGTAGCCTGACACCTTGAACAGTTTGGCAAACTCAGCCGCATCCAAATCTGGATTGGGGCCTTCTTCAAATGCGGCAATATCACGTAGGACGTGGAAGTGTTTCTTCCCAAAGAACTCCGCCACATCATAGCTATTGGCGAACGCTTGGTTATCTTTGAGGGTGACGACAGGGGTGGTGTTGGTGATTGCATTAGCGGCGGTGTTCATTCTTTTACTCTCCACTTGTGGAATACATTAGGCAAAAAAGAAGTCCGACCCTTTCACCAAGGATAAATCCAAGGTGCCTTTGGGCGGGACAGGTTTGACTTTCAGTTTCTTTTCGTCGTCGTAGATTTGCGAGATGATCGCCTCGCGGAACTCCTGAAGAACATCATGTTCCTCGTACATATCCACGAAGGCTTCCCGGAGACACGCAGCAAGCATCTGAGTATCCGCTGCATGTGTCCCGAAGCTGTCATGGATCATCGCAAAGTGTGTCACCCCGTTCTGCGCCGCGTAATCCACGGACATCATGAGGTGGGCTGCGTCCATTGAGTGAACAAAGTTGGGGCTGACTGCGGACTGCATCCGCTTCTTGTCGATCACCTTTGTTTCTCGGGCCAGCCACATCTTGATCACGCTATCACCGAGCTTGGATTTTACCCGGCAGCGTTCGATAGACGGATATTCCTGAAGCACAGGAAAACCGACCGGAGTTGTCCAGGAGATAGGCAAGCCCTCCCCCGCTACCACCTTTGCGCAGCCTTGAAGCCACTCCATAGCAGCACGGGCAGCAATCACGGTCTCACCGATGCTGTCCCAAATCTGTGTGCTAAGGAGCTGACTGTACGAGAATAGTTCTTCTTCAGGGAAAGGAAGGCAGTCGCCCCGTTCCTCCTGAAGCCATTGTGCGGTGTACTCCCTGCATGAATAAATGGTTGAACCGTAAGGCAGTGTCATGACCTGACGCTTGGTTGCCTTCCGGTCGATCTGGAGGTCCAGAAGTTTCTGTGCTTTTAACTTATGCTCTCCACTTGTGGACACCATTAGACGCAATTTTCCCGTCGTGACATCTGCGACTATGCCGTAAATGTCTGAGGGTTTATCAGAAGGAACAAGGTTCACAGCCTTACCCCCGACTGGATCGCGGAGCATGGCCGAGAAATGCTGAATACCGGAACAGGAACCATCCAAAGCGATAGGAAGACTGGACATGAAGCCGTAACCCTCGGTCAGGAAACCGGCCCACTCGAAGCAGAACGCAAGGAATTGCCAAGGTTTGTCAGCGTCCAGCCATGATTTACCCTCACCAAGATCAAGATGCATGGTACCGAGCGGGTCTTCAGCAATCGCTTTGATCTTCTCATTGCGATCTTCAACCCACCCAATGCGTTCATCAAGGCTGGCCTTGTCATAACCAAAGACGTTCGCCCCCTGCACGGCTAGCCAACCTGCGGCCACCCCATCATTGATCGGTTTACCTTCAGCGAAGGTCAAAAGCCCCTTCATCAGGTCAGGACCTTGAGGATTGAACGACGGGATCGCATAGATACGCCCCCTGAAGTCGAGTTGGTACGGGAAATAAATCGCCGCATCATCCTTGAACATATCGGCCACCCAAAGAGTGCGGTTGATCTGCATACGCTTCGATCCCATTGAGAGGTTAAGCTCATGAATGCGCATTGCTCGCCGTTTCCAGTCCTTCAGGGCGTTCTCGTCGTTCTCGAAGCACTCGTGCCCCCAAGCATCCCTCCGGCCACTGGCGGTCGTTCCTAGAGGCACGGCGGCATTACACTTCGGACATTGAACGTGCTTCACGTCATCACGGATCGGGAGACCCGCAACGTCATTGCCTCGGTCCCAAATCTGGCGAGCCACTTCAAGCACCTCCGAGTTGATCTTGTAGGCTGACCGCTGGAGCCGGTTCACTGCCTCATAGAGCATCGGCATTTGATCGGCGCGGTGATCCAGTTCATCAAGATAATTGTGGTTGACGGCTTTGATCAGCGCCAGTTGGGGGACGGCGTTGGTATGATATCCACCATCGCGGGTCCCTGTCCAATCGACCGGGGGCAGAACCGTAGGCAACCATTGCGGTGTAAGGAGTTCGCACCGGGCAACCTGTTTATCAATCCACTCGCGGGTCTTCGCGGTGCATGAGACATAACGGATTGTCTTGTTCTTGCCTTTCACGATATCCACGATCTCAACCAGACCAGCGGTCTCCATCACTATCTCAAGGAGCTTCAAGCCCACGTGAAGTTTGTCTTGCTCAGGCCACGGGGTCCAGTCGAAGTCGTTGCGGGTCATTGCCACGGACAAGATGTTACGGCGGTATCCGAAGTCCGCTGCCTTAGCGATCTTCTTTTTGACGAACTTGATAGTCTTCCCTTCCTTCGCCTTACCTGTCTCGTCATCGTATTCCTTGTCCTGATCCTGCAAAGCATGGAAGCGGCGTTCCACCTCCAAGCGGCTCCCGATCTGGATACAAAGGGATTGAAGGGTACGGCGACCCATCACACCATCAATGATCACACGTAGGGCAAGCATGGCTGCTACATCAGGGTCCATCTTGTTGAGATAGTGAACAGCGGTGTGGCGTTTGCCAGCCTTCCCGCTATTGGCATGTTCCATAAAAGCGACAATGCCCTTTGATACAGGCTCTAGTGCGTACCCGTAGAGGCTGCGGCCATACTGTGTACCTGCTTCATTCTTCCCTTGGCGGGATGCTGTCACCTTCTTCATGTAGGCCGACTGGCCGAGCGTAACCATTTCAACTTCAAGCGCAACCTGACGTGCGACAAGAGCTTCACCGTGAGCGTTCTTGAGGTCGGTCTCATTCAGTTTCGTAGCGGTCATTTTGACATCCTTTGGGTGGTGTAAGTCTCTTGGGGAGGTAACCGGATTATCTAAGGGGGTACCTAATTGGAGAGGCGCGGATTTCTGCGGTTTTGCACCGCACTTGCACCACTGGCGTATTTTCACCAAATCCACTGCACTTGTGGAGAGTATTCAGGCAAAGAAAAAACCAGCCCCGAAGCCGAGGCTGGCTGTACGTTTGGAGGGTGCTCTTCAGTTGTGTATCAAGTTCGACTTGGAACCTAAATCCAGCGCGTCTACCAGTTCCGCCACGCCCGCACACAAGCATACCAAACACACCGGAAGTACCGGTGTGGGTGCGCCTTAATACAAACTTCGATCACCTCATGCAAGCATCGCCTTTTAGACAGATGCATTCAGGCCTGCATTTAATGTCCGACAGGCAGGATTTCTGCGTTTCACAACGCTTTTGGAAGGTACAAAAAACTATCGCGCTAGGCGCTTTACAGCCCCCGATGCGGCTATTCTACCCTGCCCGACATAGCTTTCATGGTTCTTTTCGATATCGGCAAGATCGTAAAGATAGTTGACCATCATGCCAAAAGACTGCTGCCAACCAGCTTCGTTTCCATTGCCAAGCCAGTTCAGCCTCTCCACCCGAGCGCCGTTGGTCAGATGAAAATGCGCAACCGGATCAAAGGCCGTCCCGCTATCAGGACGCCGGGCATTCAGAAGATACCAGCAACACAACTGCTCCAGTGCCTCGCGCGTTTCCGGGCTTACCTGTTCCGGCCGCTCCGCAGATGGTTGCGGTTCAAACAGATCTTCGCAGTCGGTAATTGTCGCTTCGATATGGACAGGAAGTCCTCTATTCGACTTGACTGTTGCGCTGGTCCCCGCAATTGCGGGCAAACCGGTCACTTCGCCACGATGGCGCGCGTCGACCTGTTTTTGCACCCAGGACCGGAATCCCGGAATCGGAGACAGGGTACTGAACTGTTTAAGGTTCGGCAGGTCACGCTGCAATTCTGCGACCACCCGCTTGATCAGGAAGTCGCCAAAACTGATACCGGCCAGACCGGCCTGCGCGTTCGAGATCGAATAAAATATTGCCGTATCAGCGTGCCGTGGATCGGCCGCATCTTCGTCCCGGTTGATCAGATCGTCGACACTGCCTGCAATCCCGTTGACCAATGCGACCTCGACAAAAATCAGCGGTTCATCTGGCATACCGGGATGGAAAAACGCAAAGCAACGACGATCCGATGCCAGACGCCCCTTTAGATCATCCCAGCTTTTGATCGCGTGAACCGCTTCATAAGCAATCAGTTTTTCAAGCAGTGCGGCGGGCGAATTCCAGGTGATTCGCGACAGCTCAAGGAATCCGATGTCAAACCAGCCTGCCAGCAATGTTTTCAGATCGCGTTCCAAAATGCCAAGCCCCGGCGCTTCGCGGCGCCATCGCAAAAGATCCGCGCGAAGATCAACCAGAAATTTAACACCTTGTGGTAATGAATTGAATTCTTTCAGTAATGACCGGAATGGCGGTACCAATGCTGTACGCAATTCTGCTTCCAGCAAGGCACGTTCGGCAACATCGTCCGCCGCCGTCCAATCGGAAACAACATCGGCAACCCGATCCCGATCGACATCAAATTCGGTGATCAGAAGGTGCAGGAATTCCTTTTTTCCGGCTTCATCAAGGCGCAAAAAGTCATGCCCCAAAGTCGCCGCCCGCGCACGTGCCGAAACCGCGCCACCGCGCCGTGCCAGACAGGCTTCTATCTGGTTGCGCCATCTTTCCTTGCGGTTCTCGTTTTCGTCAAAGCCAAGCCCGCGAGCGACCGTGCTGTCGCGCAATTCGCGCCATGCAGAACGCAGGTTATCAAGCGTTCGATCCAGAAAGGTCTGCGACATCCCATTCTCCAAAACCTGTTGTGTCGGCTCCGTGCAGAACCACCGTGCATTTGCAACAGCCTTGGCGTTTCACATTATTTTGTTTGCAGCCCGTGTAGGGAGATATCCACTGCCATTGATATTGTGATCGCGGCGACATTCCGCCAGCCGTCGATCCAATCCCATCTTAATGACAGGAACACAGACCATTTGTGTTCGATCTGTTAAATCATTCGGGCAATGCGTGCCAAAGTTCGCTCAGCAAAACCGGCAGGTATTCCGGGATATCCTCGGCAACCAGCCCCGGGCCAAGATCGGCCCCGGCGCGGGCATGAAGCCACGCCCCCATGCAGGCCGCATCAAACATTTCCATGCCCTGTGCCATCAGTCCGCCAATAATCCCCGCAAGCACATCACCCGATCCGGCCGTTGCCAGCCACGGCGCATCAATCGCATTGATTGCTGCCCGGCCATCGGGGGCGGCAATTACCGTGTCCGCCCCCTTGATCAGCACAGTTGCCCCGCTTCGCTTGGCAGCGGCACGCGCACGACTTAGCTTATCGCCTTCGATATCAGGAAACAGACGAGTAAATTCACCTTCGTGCGGCGTCAGGACCGTGGGCCCCTGAATGGCGAAAAACAACGTACTTGGTTGTTCGGCAAAGCTTGTCAGCGCATCGGCATCCAGAACCGTGCACCGACAATAATGCAGCAGCGGAATGATACGACTGCATGTTTCATCGCCGACACCAAATCCCGGCCCGATGATCAGCGCATTGTGGCGGCAATCCTTTAAAAGGTCGTCCAGACTGGCAATCGGGGCCGTCATGATGCCCGGGCTGTCAGCCGCATAGACCGGAAGCGCCGAAGGATCAGCAACAACCGTAAGCAACCCTGCCCCGGCGCGCCGCGCCGCACGTGCTACCAGTCGCCCTGCCCCGGTCATGGATGCACCACCCACCACCAGCAGATGACCACGATGATATTTGTGTCCGTCAACGCCCGGCCAGTGTATTCCCGCCCGCCAGATACCGGGCTCGTTCCGCATCAAAGACGGGCGAATATCGCGGATGGTCTGATCGGTTATACCGATATCACGCACAATTACCTGCCCGCACAAAACGCGACCGGGCAATAAATAATGCCCCGGTTTTGGACGACAGAATGTCACGGTCACATCCGCCTTGATCGATACACCGCGCACTTCACCGCCGTTACCATCAACACCACTTGGCACATCAACGGCGATAACCGGCACGCCACAGGCATTTACGGCACAAACCAGTTCGGCAAGTTCACCTTCGATTGATCGTGCGAGCCCCGCGCCAAACAGGCAATCAACAATCAGGTCAGCCCCGACCAGCAATGCGGGCGAAAGCCTCTCGACCGCACCGTCCCAACGCCCGGCATTTAGTGCAGCATCGCCGGTAAGTTTTTCAGCATCACAGAGCAATCCTAACCGCACCGACCAACCCGCATTACGCAAAAGGCGCGCAATAACAAAGCCATCCCCGCCGTTATTGCCCGGACCACATAGCACCGCTACGGAACGCGGCGTCCAGCGCGATACGATTTCTGCAACAACGGCCGAACCGGCATTTTCCATCAGAACATCGCCAGTCGTTCCAGCATCGATGGTTTTGCGGTCGGCTTCATACATCTGTTCGGTGGTCAGGATTTCGAACATTTTCACCTGTCACATTCGGTACTTTGGGGTAGTTGCCCGATCATCCGAAAATCGAACAGACACCGGTAGCTATTTGTTTTCCTGATCAGTATATTGCAAACGCAATCGCGAGTCAGAGACTAACGCGTACTTAACGATCTGCAACGAGGCTTTTCCGGCATGCATGTTGTCGTGATGGGCGCTGGAGTCATCGGGACGACGGCGGCTTGGTATCTTTTGGAAAACGGCCATCAGGTTACGGTCATTGATCGACAGCACGCCGCCGGACAGGAAACAAGCTTTGCCAATGGCGGGCAAATTTCCGCCTGCCACGCTACCCCTTGGGCAAATGAACATACCCCTGCACAAATTCTGAAATGGCTTGGCCGCGAAGAAGCGCCGCTTCTGTTCCGGATGCGTTGGGACCCGCAATTGTTTTCATGGGGCCTGCGTTTCCTGCGCAATTGCACTGACAAACGGGCCCGCGAGAACCTTGAAAAGGCATTGCGCGTCGCGACATACAGCCGCGCCTGCCTGAAAGACCTGCGCAGTACTCTTGGCCTTGAATATGATCACCTTGAACAGGGTATCCTTCACGTTTGCCGCAACGAGAACGAGCTGGCAACGGTTGAAAAGGCAACACGCCAGATGCAGGAATTCGGCCTGAACCGCCATATGGTCAGTGCCGAGGAATGCCTTGAAATCGAACCGGCATTGCGCGACAGCAATGCCAAAATCATCGGTGGCAGTTTTACGCCCGACGATGAAAGCGGCGATGCACGCAAATTTACCGAACTTCTGGCGGACCGGTGCCGTCAACGGGATGCCGTATTCAAACTCGACACCATTATTACCGAACTGAAACAGGAACAGGGCCGCATTACCGCCGTCGTCACGGATCAGGGCGATATTTCCGGTGATCGCTATCTTATGTGTCTTGGCAGTTACAGTCCGCTTCTTTTAAAGCCCCTTGGCATCCATTTGCCGGTTTACCCATGCAAGGGATATTCGATCAGCATTGATACCACGGGATATAACGGCGCCCCGCAGGTGGCCCTGATCGACGACAGTGTAAAGATGGTCTATTCGCGGCTTGGAAACCGGCTTAGGGCCGCGGGGACAGCAGAACTGGACGGCTACAACCTCAGAATGTCGGAACGACGCCAAAAGATGATTGTCGATAAGGTATTCGAATTGTTTCCAAATTCCGGGGATCGGTCGACAATCGAGTTCTGGTCGGGACTTCGTCCCGTAACCCCGGATTCTGCCCCTGTTATTAGTGATACCAAATATGATAATCTGTATCTTAATACGGGGCACGGGACATTGGGGTGGACCATGAGTTGTGGTTCTGGAAAGGCGGTTGCCGATCTGATCGACGGTCGCACACCTGACATCTCGCTTCTCGGACTGGGCATCGACCGTTTTTAAACGATTGATTACTGGATAACGATGGGACCAGGGGCCGACATGACCACAGACTCCCCGATTGACGCTGAAACCGCGCCATTGGCAGATCAGGTTGTTTTGAATGCACTGCCCTATGCCGCAGTAATTTGCGAACGTAGTGGCAAGGTTCTGCAATGCAACGACGCCATGGCAAATCTGATCGGCGTTGCCCGCGACCGCATGATCGGGCGCAAGGCGGGCTTCCTGTCTGCCGGACTTCTCAATGACATCGACGACGTGTTCGCATCAGGCCGTACGTGGCGCGGGGATATCGTGCTGGTCAATGCCAGCAACGAAAGCCATATGTGCGATCTCTCCATTGCGCCGTTGGAATATTTCCGTGAAAGCGAAACCTGCACAGCGGTCCTGATGACGCTTCTGGAAAATGACCGGCAGCAACAGGCAGAACGCACCTTGATGGAACAGAATCGCGACCGGTCAGATGCCAATGCGTCGAAATCGGACTTCATAGCGAATATGGGGCATGAATTGCGCACCCCGCTTAACGCTATCATCGGGAACTCAGAACTGATCGCGCAGGGTGTTCTGGGCGAGCTTTCCGAAAGCTATCGCGATTGCGGACGAGACGTTCACGAGGCCGGAACCCACCTTCTGGAACTCGTGAACAATGTTCTTGATGTTTCCAAACTGTCAAACGGTTCGATGGCGCTGCAACTGGCCGAGGATGACATCGGTTCCGTGACGCAGGAAGCAGCAAAGCTTGTTCGCGACGATATCAAGAAACGGCATCATAAACTGACCCTGAATTTGCCGGAAGAACCGCTGGTGATGCCATGCGACCGGCTGAAACTGAAACAAATCCTGATCAATATCCTGAGTAATGCGGCCAAGTTCACCCCCGACAAGGGCCAGATTTCGCTGACATTGACGGTACTGGATGACGAAATCTGCTTTGCGGTGCAGGACAATGGTGTCGGTATGAGCCCGAATGACATTCCCCGCGCACTGGCCCGTTTTTCGCAATTGCATCCTTCGGGGGTCAAGGAAAGTGCCGGTACGGGTCTTGGCCTGCCGCTGGCGAAGCTTCTGGTCGAATTGCATGGCGGTCGGCTTAGCATCGAAAGCGACCTTGGCAAGGGCACGACGGTGCGGATCACCCTGCCCCGGGTTTGAATTTACCGGTAGAAATCAGAAAGGCTCGGCTGTTATCGCCGGGCCTTTTGTTTTGTTGGCATTACTGCGTGGCCGACTGGTTGATCTGATCATGACGCTGCCGGATTTCCTGCGGCCAGCGGCTTTTGATATAAGACAGCGACGCAATGATTTCCTCGTCGGTCAAAACATCCTCGAACCCCGGCATTGCCGATTGATAGCCATCGCCGATCATTTTTGCCGGACCATACTTGGTCAATGCGAATAGCAAGTCATCCGGATGATGCCACGTATGACCGGTTTCGTCATGGGGTGGTGCCGGCAACAACCCGTCATCGCGCCGTTCACGCCAGTTTGCCTCGCCTTTGAAATCGCGTCCGTGGCAGGACGCACAATTGACGTCATAGATTTTCTTGCCCATTGCCACCAATTGCAAATCATCAGGCCGCAAACGTACCTGTTTGGCATCTTCTGTCTGGCTGTTGCCATAAACGACCAAACCAATCACGAAGATTGCAGATAGAGCTCCGCCGATGGCGAAAATCGACTTCTTTTTCACCGAACTTCTTCCTTCTTTCATGCTGAACAGGCTATCCAGCCAGATCATTGATAATGGGGCAATGTGGCCGGTGATCGCCTTGGCATGCGTCAACCAGATGCGCCAATGTCTTTTGCAGGCTTTGCAGTTCCGCGATCTTGCGTTCAATCTCGATCAGATGCGTTTTGGCAATCTGTTTCACATCGGCCGAGGCCCGATTGCGATCCTCGTAAAGCGAGAGTAAAACCCGACAATCCTCGACCGAAAAACCTAGGCCACGGGCGCGCTGCAGAAAACGCAGTTTGTGCAGGTCCTCGTCGCTGTAATCGCGATATCCGTTTTCCAGACGGCCAGGTTTTATCAGGCCTATATCCTCGTAATAACGGATGGTTTTTGCTGGAAGACCGCTATCGCGTGATGCATCGGAAATGTTCATGATTATTCTCCGCGTACTTTCCATCGGCGCAGCAACAGCGAGTTGCTGACAACCGAGACAGAGCTTAGCGCCATCGCAGCCCCTGCAATCGCCGGGCTAAGGATACCGAACGCCGCCAAAGGAACGCCGATGACGTTATAGGCAAAAGCCCAGAACAGGTTTTGTGCGATCTTGCGCCGGGTCGAGATCGATACATCAATCGCACCTGCGACAAGTGCCGGATCGGATCGCATCAGGGTGATACCCGCCGTTTCCATGGCAACATCGGTCCCGCCGCCCATGGCAATGCCGACATCGGCCGCTGCCAATGCAGGTGCATCATTGATGCCGTCACCAACCATCGCGACATGGCGACCGTTTTTGCGAAGTTTTTCGACCTCGCGCGCCTTGTCCTGCGGGCGAATGCGACCGCGCCCTTCTTCCAGTCCAAGCTGACCCGCGACATAGGCAGCGACATCTTCGCTATCGCCAGACAGCATGATGCTGGTGATCCCGCGCGCTTTCAGATCGGAAATCGCCTGCTTTGCAGAGGCACGGATACGGTCTTCGAGTGTGATGAACCCGGCAAAACGGCCATCAATCGCCGCCAGAATAACAGTCTGGCCCCGACCTTCGTGATCGGTAATTTGCCGGGCAAGTCCGCCCTCCGGCAAAGCAATATCAAGCTCGGCAAGCATTGCCTCGCTACCGATCACGACTTTGTGGCCCTCGACCATTGCCTGAACACCGGAACCTGTTTTGCTGCTGAAGTCGCTGATATCGGGAACTTTGACGCCCTGTTTCCGTGCCGTATCGACAACGGCACGTGCCAGCGGATGTTCACTTGCGGCCTGAACGGCTGCGACCATACGCAGCAGCTCGGTTTTATCTGCTCCTTCTGCGGGAATGATATCGCGTACCGTCGGTGTACCTTCGGTCAGGGTGCCGGTTTTATCAAAAATAACGGTATCGACGTTATGCGCCTGTTCCAGCGCATCGAAGTTGCGGATCAGAATACCGCTTTTCGCAGCCGCCCCCGTCCCGGCCACCAGTGCGGTTGGCGTTGCAAGTCCCAATGCGCAGGGGCATGCAATGACCAGAACCGAAACCGCGGCAACAATCGATGCCTCAATACCTGCACCGAAAAACAGCCACCCGCCAAAGGTAACCAGGGCAATCACAATAACCACCGGCACAAAAATCCCGGAAACCTTGTCGACCAGTTTCTGAACCGGTGCCTTTCCGGTTTGCGCCTGTTCAACCAGCCGAATGATCCGCGACAGAGTTGTATCTTCGCCGATTGCCGTCACTTCAATATCCAGCCGTCCGGTGCCATTGACCGCACCACCGACAACCGTATCGCCGGGCACACGCGCCACGGGGCGCGTTTCACCCGTGATAAGGCTTTCATCCAGCTCACTTTCACCGGCTGAAACCTTGCCATCGACGGGGACCCGTTCGCCAGGCAACACCCGGACGATATCCTCGATAACAAGCTCGGCGATATCGATTTCAATTTCGCCCTTGGCCTGATCAAGTTTGCGGGCCCTGCGCGGACGCAATCCCATCAGTTCACGAATGGCGGCCGACGCACCACGTTTGGCGCGCTCTTCCATAATCTTGCCCGCAAGGATCAGGGTGATGATCGCAGCCGATGCTTCGAAATAAAGATGCGTCTGCCCGCCATGACCGGCCACCAGCATGTTATACAGGCTAAGGAAATAGGCAGCAGATGTACCAAGGGCGACCAGCACGTCCATATTGGCACCGCCATTGCGCAACGCCATCCATGCCCCGCGATAGAACCGCCACCCGATCAGGAACTGCACGGGCGTCGCAAGGGCCAGTTCGACCCACGGGCTCAAATGAAAATCGACCCCCAGATACATCCAGATCATCTGGGCAACCAGTGGCGCTGTCAGGACGATTGACGCGCCCAACCACAGAAGCGATTTATCGAAACCGGTTTTATCCGAATCCTGCTGCCCGTCGGTTGGGTTGGACTTGTTGCGTGAAACTGCGTGATAGCCAGCCCTTTCAACCGCGGCAATGACATCCTCATCACCCACCTGCCCGGGTAATGCACGGATATCGGCACGTTCCAGCGCGAAATTGACGCTGGCTTCGGTAACGCCGGGCAATTTGCCCAATGCCTTTTCCACACGAAGCGCGCAGTTGGCACAGGTCATGCCATCAATATCAAAGGACCGGCTTTCATCCGCTACGGAATATCCTGCGGAACGAATGGTGTCGGCCAGTTTCCCCACAGATGTCTGATCACGATCAAAGGTGATATGCGCAGAATTCAGCGCAAGGTTCACCTCGGACGATACATCGGGCAACTTAGCAAGTGCCTTCTCAATTCGCCCGGCACAGGATGCACAGCTCATACCACCGATCTGCAGGGTAACTTCGTCTTTCAATCCCTCGCGTACGGCTTTCACCGCACCGGGCGCACCGTTGCCATCGTTTTCGGGAATATCGGCTTCTGATCGCCTGTCCATTCTGGTCACCATTCCATGGTCAATAACTTGATATGGACAACCATAGAGATTCCAGCAACTGGAAGGTCAAGCGGAAACTGGCGAATTGATTTTGCATTATCAATTCATCACCAAACATCGGATAAAAAAGAAAAACCCCGGACAATGCCGGGGTTCTTTTGATGGCAGGTATCGACCTTAGGCGTGCGGGTTTGGCTCGCCCACAGCGCGGAACTGGATATAGTTCGGCAGGCCCATCATATCGATCAGGCGGATTTGCTGTTCCAGCCAATATGCGTGATCCTCTTCACTGTCATCAAGCAGCGTGGTCAGCATATTGCGCGTCTGGTAATCCTCTTCCTTCTCGGCCAGTTTGATCGCCTTTTTCAGAAGATCGATCACATGATATTCGTGCTCAAGATCATTTTTCATCATCTCGGGCACGGTTTTGCCGATCTTGATCGGGCTGCGCGACGCGGTATCGGGCACGCCTTCAAGGAATAGGATACGCTCGATCAGGCGTTTTGCGTGTTCGAGTTCCTCGTCCTTTTCATGGTGCATCCGGGTATAAAGCGCATGCAAACCCCAATCGAGATACATCTCGGCATGTGTGTTGTACTGATCTGCAGCAGACAATTCAGCCGTAAGCTGTTTGTTCAGCGCGTCGATAACCTTCTTGTTACCCTTCATGGCGTTTAAGCTCCTGCTGTATTAGTCGCCGTCGCCAGAACGGCTTTGAATGTAATTCTGCATACCGACATTTTCGATCTGCCACTGCTCTGTTTCCAGCCAGTCGACATGTTCTTCCTGATCTTCAAGGAATTTGACCAGCAGATCGCGGGTTACGAAATCTTCGGCTTTTTCGCAGGCGGTGATCGCCTCGCGCAGAAGCGGAAGGCTTGCCAGTTCGAACTTCATATCGCAGGAAACGATTTCCTCGACATTCTCGCCGATCATAAGCTTGTTCAAATTCTGAAGATTGGGCAGGCCTTCAAGGAACAGAATGCGCTCGATGGTGTCATCGGCACGTTTCATTTCCTTGATCGAAAGCTTGTATTCGTACTCGCCCATTTCTTCCACGCCCCAGTCGCGAAGCATACGGGCATGCAGGAAATACTGGTTAATCGCGGTCAACTGATTGGTCAGCACGCGATTAAGATAACCGATGATCTTGGGATCACCCTTCATGGTGGCACTCCTGATGATTGGGCTGCCCAAATAGTGGGATCGCCCATCACTCTTTTCAAGGGAAAACCGCGCCTTTGATTACCATTATCAATAATTTAGCCGATTTTTACGCTAATTCTCAATTCACGGCATACAAGTAAAAATCATTCGCGTGTTCAGTCCTGCGAATGAAAATCGGTTAGCGCTTTACCGTCTGATTTTGATCTTTTTTCCGATCTTCGGGGCGAAATCCTTCGTACGAGTCGTGATCCAGCTTCATGCCGTCGGAGCCACCTTGGAAATGCTTGCCTGTAAAACCATTCGCTTTGTTCTTGGCGACCAGCTTTCCACCACTCTTTCAAGCCTGCGGGATGCCAATCCGGCGCAGGATGTGATTGTGATGGCAGAACCTCGTGATGAGGCGACCTATGTTCCGCATCATCGGCAAAAGATCGTTTTCATTCTGTCTGCCATGCGCCATTTCGCCCAAGATTTGCGCGAAAAGGGTTTCGAGGTTTGTTATTTCGATTACCAAACTCACCCTACCAGCAGCTTTACCGATGCCCTGAAACTGGCGTTGAAACATCACCCGGTGAAACAGGTGATCATTACGGAGCCAGGTGAATGGCGAATATTTGGCGAGGTCGCAAAATGGACCCGTACATTTGATATCACGCTTGATGTTCGTGCTGATGATCGTTTCTTTGCCCCGCTTTCAGCATTTGCCGAGTTTGCCGAGAACCGCAAGGAACTCCGTATGGAGTATTTCTATCGGCAACTGCGACGTACGACCGGCATATTGATGGAACCGGAAGGAAAACCGGCCGGCGATCAGTGGAATTTTGATCACGATAATCGCAAACGTCTTCCCGACGATAAAAGACCACCAAGCCCCCTCACTTTCAAACCAGACGCGATCACACAGACATTACTGGAACACGTTGCACAAGATTTCCCGAACGCCTGTGGGAAGCATGAAGGTTTCGGCTGGGCGGTCACCCGACAGGATGCACTAAAAGCCCTAGATCACTTTATCGAACATCGATTGCCGCTATTTGGCGACTATCAGGATGCGATGACGGTAAAGAGCAGCACTGTTTATCACGCTCTTCTAAGCGGCTATATCAATGTGGGCCTTTTGCTTCCCGATGAAGTATGCCGTGCCGCCGAAGATGCCTATCGCAACGGTAAAGTGCCGATCAACGCCGCCGAAGGCTTTATTCGTCAGATACTCGGCTGGCGCGAATATGTGCGTGGGCTTTACTGGCACATGGGGCGGGACTATGGAAAAAGCAGCTATTTCTATGCTAGGCGCCCTCTGCCCGCCTTTTTCTGGAATGGTGACATTGCGATGAACTGCCTGCATCACGCCATCACCGAAACACTTGATAATGCCTATGCTCATCACATTCAGCGACTGATGGTGATTGGCAACTTTGCGCTTTTATCCGGACTTGATCCGAAGGAAGTCTGTGAATGGTATCTGGCCGTTTATATCGACGCATTTGAATGGGTCGAACTTCCCAACACCTTTGGCATGGCACTTTATGCCGACGGCGGGAAAATGGCGTCCAAGCCCTATGCCGCCAGCGGGAAATACATCAACCGGATGTCCGATTACTGTTCGGATTGCCAGTACAGCCCCAATAAGAACACAGGCCCTGATGCATGTCCCTTTAACGCGCTTTACTGGCACTTTCTGGATCGTAACGCCGAAAAACTTGGCCATAATCCGCGCCTTGGTATGCCTTATCGCAACTGGTCACGCATGAATGGGAACAGTAAAACAGCATTGATACAACAGGCCGAAAGTTTCCTGAAACAGATGGATTGCGGAAAAACCCCAAAGCCATCACGTCAGGGGAGCCTGTGGTAAACCAGCTTGCCGACAAAACAGCGGCCTGATCAAAAGCCAGACAAACAAAAAGCCGGACGAACTGTCCGGCTTCTGCTTACACAGCTGCCTACAAACTGGCGCTGTCGAAATTCAGTCTGGCTTAAGCGATCGCGTCACGAGCAGCTTTGCGCGCTACGTCTTTGATCTGCCAGTGGGAAATCCCGACATCATCCAGATCACGCTTGTCGAGATTGTAGAGTTCGTTCGCGACAGAGCGTGCATAGGCCCAACGGCGAACAGCAACGAGAATACTGGACAGGAACATGTTGAACCTCCTTGGGTTAAGAATAAGAACGCTTGCCTGCGGGTCTTCCGCTTTTGGTTGGCGCGTTCATCACTTCACTTTCTGCAATGCAATATGCCCCCAAGTGACATATGTCTCAACCGCCAAAGATTGCATATCATCTATTCCAAAATGTCACAATTGAATGGGTTCAATTGTGACACTATGGCCCTGATCAAAAGAAAAATTGAAATAAATCATATATTTCAGCGTACGCCGAGCATGCGGCAACGCAACATAGTCAATCATAATCGCACCGCTCATTCCGCCGTTACCGCGACAACAGCACATTTACAACCGGCAAGTTGGTCACGCACGCCCATCGCCAATTCAAAGAACTGTTCCCGCACGGCACCGGCATAAGGGTTCGCATTTTCAATCGCCCAGAAAACGCCGGGCGCATCGTAGCGCACCATTTCGGTCGCCTTTACGAGCAAATCAAAGCTTGCTGTTGTCATGCGCGCGGGCAATGGATCCATCCGGACCAGAACCTTGGCAATCAGGTGTGTCACCCCCTGCACGATAGCGGCCTCGCGGTCATGCTCATCTGGTGTAACAACAAACACCTTAAGCCGAAGAACGTGACGCAGGAACGCCGCAATTCGGCGGAATCTGCGCCCCCTAACAGGACATATCGCGATCTTGAGCCCGGCAATACCGTCCCGGGCACTTTGCGGACCGAACAGGGGATGGGTTCCGATAATATCCACATGATCGGGAAGCCCTTCAAGCATTGCCCGCACCGGTTCCATTTTCACGGACCCTACATCCAGAACAATCGCCCCCGCACGCAAATGCGGTGAAATCTGTGCGATCACCGCCCTCATCTCTGTAACCGGTACAGCCAAAATGACGACATCGCATTTCGCCACGTTTATAATGTCAGCCGTCCGAATATTTCCGGGCGTTGCCACCGACGCACATGCCGAGACCGCATTAGGATTAACATCATGCACCAAAATCGGAAAATGATCCGCCAGATGAAGCGCCGTCAAACGCCCAAAGGCGCCGAACCCCAAAATCCCTATCGTCGGATGAGCTGGAAATAAAAAAGGCATCGTCTGTCTCCAAAGAGCCGCGATGCCGGTGCCTGCCTTTTAAAATCAACCGCCGACGACGCAGCGGTTGAACATAGAAAAACGCTCCCGCCTTATGTGGCAGGGCCGTAATAGAAATCAGCAAACAGGCAAATAACGTTTTTCATGATTGCGATTAATAGTGCCAAACCATTTGATGTCAAGGCATCTTGATAGCAGCAATTCAAGCGGCATCCATTTGATGCCAGGCTCTTCCTGCCCCGTATATGACGGCCAGCCTAAAGGTCCCGTATTAAGTTAAACCTGCCCGTTTTGTTCTATGGCTGTTACAAATTCGAGCACATTTGATCGAATTGTGCATCACTGGAACAACTGTCTTGCGGCGAAATACGCTAATCATCTTTGCTGCTGTGCAATATAATTCAAAGATATAATGCTATTTTTGTAACAGTTTGTTTCAGTTCGCATTCTGGAAACGCCCTGTTACAGTTTTGTGAGTGCAAAGGGTCCCCCTTGGCAGCATGTTGTCGCTGCAATTGGTTTAAAGCCAGGGAGGAAACCTTAAATGAATCTGCGCAAAACCATTCTCGCCACCGGTGTGGCGTTCTCTGCTCTCGCGACTGCAAGCTTTGCACATGCCGAACCGACTGCCGAAGTCCTTCATTGGTGGACTTCGGGCGGTGAAGCCAAAGCCGTCGCTGCCCTTAAAGAAGATTTCGAAGCACATGGTGGCAAATGGGTTGATAGCCCGGTTGCCGGTGGCGGCGGTGACGCAGCCATGACCGTGCTGCGTTCGCGCGTTCTGTCCGGCGATGCCCCGGCTGCCGTTCAGCTTAAAGGCCCGGCGATCCAGGATTGGGCCGAACAGGGTGCACTTGCTGATCTCAATGACGTTGCCGAAGCTGAAGGCTGGGACAAAGTGATCCCGCCGGCAATTCAGAGCGTCATGAAATATGAAGGCGACTATGTTGCCGTTCCGGTAAACATTCACCGTGTTGACTGGATCTGGGCAAACCCGGAATTGCTGGCCAAAGTTGGCGCCACCGAAGCACCGAAAACCTGGGACGAATTCAACGCCCTTGCTGACAAGCTGAAAGCTGCTGGCATCACGCCAGTCGCCCATGGTGGCCAGCCATGGCAGGACGCAACCGTCTTTGAAACCGTCGTTCTTGGTCTTGGCGGTCCGGAATTCTACCAGCAGGCTCTGGTTGATCTCGACGAGGACGCGCTGAAATCCGACACGATGAAAGCCGTGTTCGACCAGATGCGCAAAATCCGCGGTTATGTTGATGCCGACTTCCCGGGCCGTGACTGGAACCTTGCAACTGCAATGGTCATGAATGGTGATGCCGCCATGCAGATCATGGGTGACTGGGCAAAAGGCGAATTCCTTGCAGCGGGTAAAGTCCCGGGCAAAGACTTCATCTGCTCGGCAACCCCGTCTGAACACGGTTACCTGTTCAACGTTGACAGCTTCGCGATGTTCAATGTTTCCGGCGATGACAAGGTCGAAGGTCAGAAACTGCTTGCAGAACTGATCGTTGGTGAAAAATTCCAGGAAACCTTCAACCTCCTCAAGGGTTCGATTCCGGCACGTCTTGGCGTAGCACTCGACAAATTCGACGATTGCGCAAAGAAATCCGAAGCTGACCTTCTGGCAGCACAGGATGCTGGTGGCTTCCTGCCGTCCATGGCACACGGCATGGCGCTTCGCGGTCACCTTTCGGGTGCGATCGTTGACGTCGTGACCGCCCACTTCAACTCCGATATGTCGTCCGACGAAGCCGTCGAGCGTCTTGTCGAAGCAGTTGAACTGGCCAAAGACTAATCTCATCTGACCTGTGCAGTCACATTGACTGACAACGCGCCGGCCCCGGAAATTTCCGGGGCCGGATTCCCGCTACTTTAATTGTTTGAGGCAAAGGGTATGGGGGCTTCTTCAAGCACCGAAAGCAACCTGACGGCCAGCATCCAACGCCATCTTTCGAAGATCGTTGTTGCACCGTCCTTTGCTGCGTCCCTGTTTTTTGTCTACGGGTTCATCCTGTGGACAGGCTATATGGCGTTTTCGAAATCGCGCATGCTTCCGGTCTGGGATTGGGCTGGTCTGCGGCAATACGAACGCCTCTGGCAAATGGAACGCTGGCATGTTGCCATCGAGAATCTGCTGATTTTCGGCGGTCTCTTTATCGTTATCTGCCTGTTTCTTGGCTGCCTGCTTGCAGTCCTTCTGGATCAGCGCATTCGCGCCGAAGGCGTACTTCGCACGATTTTCCTTTATCCGATGGCCCTGTCATTTATCGTGACCGGCACCGTCTGGAAATGGCTTCTCAATCCGGGCCTTGGTCTGGAAAGCATGATGCATGACCTTGGCTGGACCAGCTTCAAATTCGACTGGCTGGTCAATTCGGACATGGCGATCTATACCGTCGTGATCGCAGCCGTCTGGCAGGCATCGGGCTTTGTTATGGCAATGTTCCTTGCGGCATTGCGCGGCGTCGATCAGGACATCATTCGCGCAGCCTATATGGATGGCGCCAGCCTGCCCCGCATCTATTTCGGCATTATCATTCCGTCGATCCGCCCCGTTTTCCTGAGTGCCATTGTCGTTCTGGCCCATCTGGCCGTTAAAAGCTTCGACCTTGTCATTGCACTTACCGGCGGCGGCCCCGGCTATTCATCCGATCTTCCGGCCACCTTCATGTACACGATGGCCTTCCAGCGCAACCAGCTGGGCGTGGGTGCCGCAAGTGCCATGATGATGCTGGCGACCGTAATGGCAATCATTGTGCCGTATCTTTATTCCGAACTGCGCGGAGGCAAGAAAAATGGCTGATATTCAGCATTACAGCCACGACGCAGGCTGGAAACATACCATACTGCGCGGCTTGCTTTATCTCGTTCTGATCCTGTTCGCCGCCTACTATCTGTTCCCGCTTTTCGTGATGATTTCGACCTCGTTGAAATCGCTTAGCGAAATCCGGGAAGGCTCGCTCATTTCGCTGCCGCGTGTCGTGACCTTCGATGCATGGACCTATGCGTGGAACGAGGCCTGTGTCGGCGTTGAATGTTCGGGGATCAAAATTTACTTCTGGAACTCTGTCAAAATGGCGGTTCCGGCGGTCCTGATCTCGACCTTCCTTGGTGCGATCAACGGCTATGCGCTGACCAAATGGCGCTTCAAGGGTGCGAATATCGTCTTTGCCCTGCTGCTGTTTGGCTGCTTCATTCCGTTCCAGGTCGTTCTGCTGCCGATGTCACAGGTTCTGGGATCGCTTGGTCTTGCAAGTTCGACCACGGGCCTTGTTCTCGTGCATGTCGTTTACGGTCTGTGCTTCACCACCCTGTTCTTCCGAAACTATTATGTTTCGATCCCGGATGAACTGGTGAAAGCCGCAACCATCGATGGCGCAGGATTCTTCACCATTTTCTGTCGTATCATTCTGCCGATCTCGACCCCGATCATCGTGGTGTCGGTTATCTGGCAGTTCACCCAGATCTGGAATGACTTCCTTTTCGGTGCTTCCTTCGCCTCGGGCGACAATGCACCGATGACTGTCGCACTCAACAATATCGTCAACACCACGACCGGCGTGAAACAGTACAATGTCGATATGGCCACAGCCCTGCTGACCGGCCTGCCGACCCTGCTTGTTTATGTTCTGGCCGGAAAATACTTCGTCCGCGGCCTGACCGCCGGTTCGGTGAAGGGATAAGCAAATGGCATCACTCACCCTTGATAAAGTTCGCAAGGCCTTCGGTCCTGTCGAGGTTCTCAAAGAAATCAATATTGCTATTGAAGACGGCGAGTTCCTGGTTCTGGTCGGCCCGTCGGGTTGCGGCAAATCCACCCTTCTGAACCTGATCGCAGGTCTTGAAGGTTCCAGCGACGGGGAAATTCGCATCGGTGATCGCGTGATCAACGACGTGCATCCCAAGGACCGCAACATCGCGATGGTGTTCCAGTCCTACGCGCTTTACCCGAATATGACCGTTCGCAAGAACATCACCTTCGGTCTTGAGATCCGTGGTGTTTCGGCGGCAGAACGTGACAAGGCCGTTGCCGATGTTGCCAAACTGCTGCAGATCGAAGCCCTGCTGGACCGTAAGCCATCCCAGCTTTCGGGTGGTCAGCGCCAGCGCGTAGCAATGGGCCGGGCGCTGGTTCGTGATCCAGATATCTTCCTGTTCGACGAACCGCTCTCGAACCTTGATGCCAAGCTGCGCGTCGATATGCGTACCGAGATCAAGAAACTGCATCAGCGTCTGGGTGCCACCATCGTTTACGTGACCCACGACCAGATAGAAGCCATGACCCTTGCCTCGCGCATTGCGGTCATGAAAGATGGCATCCTGCAGCAGTTCGATACGCCGCAGAATATCTACGAACGCCCGAACAACATTTTTGTTGCCGGCTTCATCGGTTCGCCTTCGATGAACTTCATCAATGCAACCCTGATTAATGACAATGGCAATCTGGCCGTATCGATCAAACGCGATAACGACCCGATCATTCTGCCGCTGAAAGATGCACCGGAAAGCTATCAGGGCTATGTCGGCAAAGATGTCGTTTTTGGCATCCGTCCGGAAGGCCTTACGCACAAGCGTACCGGCTCCGACCAACCGGGCAGCCAATATGTCAATTTCGACTGTAAGGTCGAAGTCATTGAGCCGACCGGTGCCGACACCATGACGGTTGTCGAAATCGGCGGAAAGGAAATCGTTGCGCGCGTCCGGCCAGACCGGGCACCGCAACCGGGCGAGATCATGACATTCTCGGCCGACATGTCTCAGATCAGTCTGTTTGATCCGGTAACGGAACTTCGGATCTGATCTGATCGGCGGGTGGTTCTGGGGGCCATCCGCCGTTCTTCTCTTTGGGGTATCACCTTGATCCCCCTGATACTAAAAAGGCCCGGATGTTTCCGGGCCTTTTTAGTATCAGGTTTTGGCGACGCGCCGTGGCAATGCAATCGTGACCTCAAGCCCGCGTCTGGGCAAATTGCGTAGCCGTACCGTCCCGTCATGGGCATCAATAACCGTTTTCACAATCGACAGGCCAAGCCCGCTTCCCCCTGTAGTACGTGCACGTGATCCTTCGACACGGAAGAACGGCAGGAAAACATTTTCCTGATGTTCCTCGGCAATGCCCGGCCCCTCGTCCCGAATGGAAATCAGCACCGTGTCAGCTGTCGCATCCAGACTGACATAGGCGCGATAACCGTATTTCAGGGCATTTTCGATCAGGTTGGTGAAGGCACGTTTCAAGGTTCCCGGCCGACAGGTCAGACGGATGCTGCGCTTGTCGCCAAATGAATGCGCTTCATCCCCGCCCCCAAAAACCGTATGCACCGAACTGAACCGAAGCGGCTGAGGCCCCTCAAAACTGACAGGTCGACCAAGATCGGCGTAATCGTCGCAAATCGCTTCTAGAACCGATGTGAAATCAACCGTCCGCTCTTCTTCCTTGTGAATCCAGTCACCAAGGAAATCGAGTGCATCATTCAAAAGCCCGTCCATTTCATCAAGGTCACGCAACACGGTTTCGCGCAGTTCATCATTATCGATAAATTCCGCACGCAACCGCAGGCGCGTACTGGGCGTGCGCAAATCGTGTGAAATCGCGGCCAGCATGCGGGTTCTATCCCCCAGCATGCGTGAAATCCGTTCACGCAATCCGTTATAGGCCGCGGCCATTGATCTTGCCTCGGTCGGGCCGCGTTCCTCGACCGGGGGGCCTTCGACTTCGTCGCCCTGACGAATGATCGCCTCGGTCAGATTTTTGAAAGGCCCAGCCAGAAGGTCGGCCAAGGCAGCGAATACCGCCAACACCGCGATAACCCCAACCAAAAAAATCAGAAAAACCATGGATGGCGATGCATAATCCGACCACAACACCGAATGGCTAAGCAGCATCCGCATGCCTGATGGCAACATGATCTCGATACGGGCTTCTAACCCCTGACGTGCTATTTCGCGCGATAGACCGGCAAAAAACAGGCTGGGATTTTCGGCCGCTTCAATCAGGTCACGCTGTTCGGAACCAAGGCGACCACGACGAAAATGGACCTTTACCGATGTTGGCCAGCCTGTATCGGCCAGACGCGCAGGCATTGCGATATGTTGTGCCGGGCGCGAAAATAGAAGAATTGTACCGATGTCGTCAGGTGGCAGAACACGGACAGAAAGCCCGTCACGCGCGGCTATATCAACGATATTTCCCTGTAATTCCGGGCTTTCGGCGATCAGGATCAGTTCGCGAATGGTAAAGCCCAGCGTATAGGCACGGCTGATCCGTTCGCTTCGTTCGATAATGTATTTCGATGCGATTGAACTGATCCCGGCGATGATGACACCACCGACCATCATGATCATAAAAATGCGTCCGCCCAACGTACGAGGCTTGAACCGCCGCATATATTCGGAAAACGCACCAATCTGATCTGCCATGGATCGAATTCCTAGACGGTCCTCGTATCGGCACAGAACTGATAGCCGATCCCGCGCACTGTTTTGATCAGTTTGGGATTTTTGGCATCTTTTTCAATTTTCCGGCGCAGGCGGCTGATCTGGATATCGATGCTGCGATCAAACGGGATCGAACTTTGACCGCGCACGATATCGACAAGCTGTTCGCGTGAAAGCGCACGCTTGTTATGCTTGACCAGTGCCAGCAACAGCGAAAATTCCCCGGTCGACAAATGCACCGCAACATCATCCAGATCACGCAATTCGCGTGATCCAATGTCGAGCGTCCAGTCGGCAAACAGGATTTTCTGGGTCTTGGTTTCTTCGTGATGGACCTGTGTCACGGTGCCGGTTTCAAAACGACGGAACACGGCACGAATACGTGCCAGCAATTCGCGCGGATTGAACGGCTTGGTCAGATAATCATCGGCCCCCAGTTCCAGACCAAGAATACGGTCCGTATCCTCACCCACCGCGGTCAGCATGACGATCGGTACCTTGGAATTGCGGCGCACATCCCGGCACAGCGCAAAACCATCCTCGCCGGGTAACATGATATCAAGGATCACCAGATCAATATTCCAGTCGCGAAGCGCACGATGCATCTCCGCCCCGTCGGAAACGGTGGTGATACGAAACCCGTGCTGGAGCAGGAATTTTTTCAGGAGCTTCTGGATTTCCTGATCGTCATCGACAACCAGAATATGGGGTTCACGTCGCGTACTCAGTCTCCGCCTCCCTTCGGTCGACAGGTCCGTAACCGGACCGTGGCGCGGAGTTTAGTTCATATCGTTGCAGTATTGAACCATTTTACCAAACGGACGGGATAAATGAAGAAGCCGGGGAGAGAATCCCCGGCTTTTGATCTACAAATCCTTTGCATACAGAGGCTTATACAACCTATTTCAGGTCATAAACTTTCGTGCTGCCCGATACTTCACTTGCTACGATCAGCATGGCGTTGCCCGTCGGGCTATCTTTTGGCTCAACAAACAGCATGCCTTCCGGTGCAAGTTCACCCGCGGTACCTGCTTCCGGATTACCGGAAAAACGACGATCTGAATGATAGGTCACGAATTGCGGATTGGTCGGATTTGTCAGGTCATAGACCATAAATCCGCCCTGGCGTTCCAGACCGATGAAAGCATAAGGCGTACCATTGACGTAACCGGTTGCCAGACCTTCGGGTTCCGGCCCCTTATCATCAGAACGGTCATCACGGCTGTAGTTCTCGGTGTCAGATGCATTGAACACATTGCCGTAATTCGCGGCCATGTACTGTTCAAACTTGTCACCACTGTCAAAGACCATATTACCATCGGCATCAAGGACAGAGAACGAACGTGCGCCATAGCTATAAATCACGTCGAAATCACCATCACCATCCGTATCCCCCTGCGCCGTGGTCGTTTTCAGACGTCCAAGGTTTTCGTCCTTCTGCAAGGAGCTAGCATTTGGGAATGCGACCGGATCAAGGGTCAGTTTGCCAACGCGGGTTTCTTCGCTGTAACCGTCGTAATCGCGAGAATCCCCCTCGTTTGCCGTCAGGACCCAGGTTTTGCCGCCGATTTCGATCGTATCGATCGTATCTGGCATATACATTCCCATTACCGGCCAGGTGCGAATGTTGATTTCGCCGTCCTTGTCGCTGGCATCAAACGCGTTAACCGAATGATCCTTGAAGCCAAGACCGGCAACCCGGAGAACATTTGCGGTCTCAATGTCGATGATCGCCACCGCGTTGTTTTCCTGAAGCGAAACATAAGCCGTTTTGCCGTCTTTGGAGACGGCGATATATTCCGGTTCGATATCCTGTGCCACGCTCGAAGTGCCCGGGTTTGACGTTCGCATGCCATATGGCAGGTCCGTCCCGTTCAGGAATGCGAAGGAAATATTCCGCACATCGGCATCCGACAGACCGGCAAGATTTCCGGTCACCGGAATAATCGAAATGCTGCCTTCGGGATCATTGTCGAATGCGTCGTTCGGCTCCCCTTCGTTCGCAACCAAAACGTATTTTCCATCCGGGGTAAACTTGATCATGTCAGGCAACGCGCCGACAGTTACCGCAGCAATGAAATCACCATTGGTATCAAAGAAGACGGCCTTGCCCGGTGCCTGTTTGTCGTCATTCTCGACCGCGGCGGCAACGATGTTGCCATGGATGGCAACGCTGTTTGCTGCCTTGCCCCAGGTTGCAAGTTTGATCGAGCCAAGTTTGGCAAGTTTGTCCGGGTTCGACATATCAAGAATATCGATTGCCTTTTCACCGCCATTCACGACGAAAATGCGCTTGCTTGCCGGATCATAAGCCGGGATTTCAGCCGCACCTTCATCAAAAAGACCGGTGCGATATTCACCCATCGGCACAATCGAAAGCGGTTTGGCCGCCGGCGAAGCCGTATCGACCGTCATGGCCATGTTGCTCGAATGAGACGCCGTACCACAAGCCCCGAGAAGCACAGACATCGCCACAGTCGCCATTAAAGAATAACGCATAAATTCCCCCTGATGTTCGGTTTAATCGTGGCAGATAACCTGCTGATAACGCGTAACAGTTTGATGACGACAAGGTGACAGTTTCATAAATATCGGGCACTGCATGATGCTCCAAACGCCATCGGCCAGCGTAAGACATCAAAGGTTGAAAATTTTCAGGCAGGAACAGCAAAATGGCCGCAATCAAGATCGCCATTATCGGTGCAGGAATGGCCGGTTTAAAGGCAGCAGCCACGCTTCACCGGATCGGTGTGAACGTAACGGTCTTTGAAAAAAGCTGCGGCATGGGTGGACGTCTGGCGACACGGCGCACCGAATTCGGCAATTTCAATCACGGCGCCCAATATGTCACTGCCCTTCATCCTGACTTTAGGGCATTCCTGCATCAGGCAGAAAATCGGAAAGCGGCCCATAACTGGAACCCGAACCTGCATCGCGGAGCTTTGGCGCACCTGCATATGCCATCGCAATCAGTCACAGACGGCAATGCCGCCAAAGATATCTGGTATCAGGGCGCACCGCAGATGAACAAACTGATCACCCCGCTTCTGGCACCGTTTGAAATCTGCAAGCAACACCGCATTACCCGTATCGAAACCGCCGGACCGCGCAATTTTGTCCTGCATGAAGATTTGGATGGTGAATTCGGCCCGTTTGACGGTGTGATCGTTACCGCGCCTGCCCCGCAATCGGCAGAATTGTTGCAACCGCTTGCCGCACGATTTGATCCGATTGCAGATGTTGAAATGGCCCCATGCTGGGCTGTGATGATCGCTTTTGCCAAACCGTTGCCAACGGCATTTGACGCAATGATCCATCCTGATCCGGCGATAAGCTGGGCAGCGCGCAGTGGCGATCACCGTCATCTGATCCACAAGCCATACCCCGACCTTTGGGTTTTGCATGCCAGTCCCGAATGGTCCCGCGACAACCTTGAAGAGGACAAGGAACGCATCGCGTCCCGATTGCTCGATAAACTGCGCGCGGCAAGTGGTGCCAGACTTCCCGATGTGATTTCAATAGACGCCCATCGCTGGCGATATGCCCGAACAATCACGCCACTTGGCCGAAGCCATTTGGCCGGAATGAACGGACGCATAATTGCCGCAGGCGACTGGTGCCTGGGGGCAAGGGTAGAAACGGCATGGCGCAGCGGAAAATGCGCCGCACACGCCATGATCGAAGCACTAATCGGGTGATCGGATGGCCCGAAATGCCAACGGTAAACGATCTGAAAAGGCGAACCTGCCGAACAAGGTTTGCATGACCTGTCATCGGCCCTTCGCATGGCGACGCAAATGGCGCGATTGTTGGGACGATGTCAAATATTGCTCTGCCCGTTGCCGGGATCATCGCGAACATAACAAGGGCGGCGCCAGACGACAGACTGACACCGCCCCATAAATCCGGTCTTGCTTAGGATCGACCTAACCGCGAAGTGCGTGTAACTGATTGATCAGCCCCGCCGTTGAAGCATCACGCGCATCGGCTGTTTCATTCCCCTGCACCATCGGCAGCAATTCCCTGGCAAGCTGCTTGCCAAGTTCAACCCCCCACTGGTCATAGGAATTGACGTTCCAGATGATGCCCTGAACAAAGATTTTATGTTCATACATTGCGACCAGACGCCCCAGCGTAAAGGGATCAAGCTGCTTGTAAAGGATCATGGTGCTGGGTTTGTTCCCGGCAAAGACCTTTTGCGGGGCCAGAACATCAATCTCGGCCGGGGACAGATTGCCACCGGCAAGTTCATCGCGGACTTCCGCCTCTGTCTTGCCGCGCATCAGGGCTTCGGCCTGCGCAAAGCAGTTTGCGACCAGTTTGTCATGGTGGTTTGATAACGGGTGCAGGGCGTTGGCCGCAACGATGAAATCAACCGGGATCAGTTCTGTACCCTGATGGATCAACTGATAAAAGGCGTGCTGGCCATTGGTGCCGGGTTCGCCCCAGATGATCGGACCGGTTTCATAATAGATCGGCTTGCCATCGCGGGTAACGGATTTGCCGTTACTTTCCATATCGGCCTGCTGCAAATAGGCAGGCAAGCGCGAAAGATGCTGGTCATAAGGCAGGATCGCCTGACTGGAAGCCCCCAGAACATTGCGATACCAGACCCCGATCAACGCCAGCGTTACCGGAATATTCCGGTCAAGCGGAGCTGAACGGAAATGGTTATCCATCGCCTGTGCGCCACGCAGCAATTCTTCGAATTTCTCGTACCCGACCGCAAGAATAATCGGCAATCCGATAGCCGACCAAAGGCTGTACCGCCCACCGACCCAGTCCCAGAAACCAAACGCGTTGTCAGTATCGATGCCGAATTCTGCAACCTTGTCCAAGGCAGTTGACACCGCGACAAAATGCTTGGCAACTGCACCTTCATCTTTCAGCAAACCAACCAGCCAGTCACGGGCCGAATAGGCATTCGTCAGGGTTTCGTCGGTGGTGAAGGTTTTGGATGCAATGATGAAAAGCGTCGTTTCCGCATCAAGGTTTTTCAGTGTATCAACGATATGCGCACCATCGACGTTGGAAACGAAATGGCAGCGAATACCGTCGATATGATACGGACGAAGTGCCTCGTTCACCATGACCGGCCCAAGATCGGAACCGCCAATCCCGATATTGACGACATCGGTAATCGCCTGGCCGGTATGGCCTTTCCAGTCGCCGGTATGCACGCGCGCAGCAAAACGTTTCATACGGGTCAGGACTTCCTTGATGTCGGGCATAACGTCCTTGCCATCGACCATCACCGGATTGCCGTCCAGATTGCGAAGGGCTGTATGAAGAACAGCGCGATTTTCGGTGACATTGATCCGGTCACCAGCAAACATCCGTTCACGCCAGCTTTCGACATTCGCCGTTTCCGCCAATTCGCGCAATGCGGCCATCACATCATCGGTGATCAGGTTTTTCGAATAATCGATAAACAGATCATCCTGCGTAACGTGGAAACGGTCGAACCGTGCCGGATCATCGGCAAAGGCCTTGCGCAAATTCAGGTTCTTGGAAACTTCTGCGCCCAGTCGATCAAGCTTTTCCCAGCAGGTCGTCAGATTTTCTGTGGACATTCCACCCTCGGCTTCAAACAGATAGCAAACAATATCGGCGTCATGTCAAAACACTAACACGCCGATACGACCATTTGTGGGACAGTTTGTGGGACATTTTGATGGCAACCCGGCGGGAACAGGATTGCCATCGCATGAATATTATCCGGCCAATCAGTTCGCGGAAAGGAATTCCGAAACCTGTGCCTCGGTCGGAAGGGCTGCAATCGCACCGCGTTTGGTTGCGGTAAGGGCCCCAACCGCGTTGGCAAAGCGACAGGCAGCTTCGACCTTTGCCGCAGATTTCAGCAATTCCGGATCTTTGAGAAAACGTGACAGGAAGCCTGCGGTAAAACCGTCCCCTGCCCCGGTCGCATCAACCGCCGTGACCTTGAACGGCTTGGCTGAACCTTCGAAATCAGGGGTAAAGAACCGGCTGCCTTTCGGGCCCGACGTCACGATCATCAGTTTCCAGTGCTCGCACCACAATTCACGCACGCCAGCCTCAAGATCATCTTTGCCAGTGATAAAGGCGACTTCGTCGTCGGAAATTTTCACAACATCCGCCTTGGTAATCGCAAGACGCAGCATATCACGGGCGGCATCCGCACTGGGCCAAAGCGGCAGGCGAAGGTTGGGGTCACATGAAATGATCGCGCCGTTTTTGCGCGCAATGTCGATGGCAGCAAGCGTCGCCGCACGCGGATCATCATCGATCATGCAAAGCGTGCCATAGTGAAACAACGCGCATCCTTTAAGCATATCCTCATCCAGATCGGACGGCGCCAGCAGCATGTCGGCAGACGGACTGCGATAGAAGGAAAACTCACGTTCGCCATCGGCCCGCAGCGAAACAAAGGCAAGCCCTGTCAGGGCTTCCTTGGTCAGAACGATGCCCGATGTATCGACATTGTCAGCTTTGAGCGTATCGACCAGAAAATGGCCGAAGGCATCATCGCCAAGCTTGCCGATAAAACCCGTTTCAATGCCAAGCCGCTGCAATCCCACAGCCACATTGCCCGGCGCACCACCTGCGGCCTTGGCAAATGCCGGCGCATCGGCAAGGCCGGTACCGGTTACGGTCGGAACAAAATCGATAAGCAATTCCCCAAGGCAAACTGCTTTTGCGCTCATAGCGTTTCTCCGTTTATGTCACCCGGCAACGGGGTTGCGGGTATTATCATTTGCTGTGGGACGCGATGTTTTTAAATCGATTCAATTCGACAGGCAAAGGAAAAGCCACTTTGATCACAAAGTGGCTGATTTCCGGGCGTAACACTGCAACTTCAGGCAGCTTTTCCAAGTGCCACTTCACGCGCTCGACCAAGCGATGTCATCCATTCATCGAAATGATCGTCATGTTCAAGCTGATAGCGATAATGCCGGTTAAGGGCGGATACCAGCCTGCCATCCCGCCCAAGCAGATCATCGGCAAAGGCAATCATGCGCGAATTTGGCCATGCAATCGGACGAATGGCACGAAGAGCGGCAAACAGTTCGTCTTCGGCCACGTCGGGCTGGGTCTGCGCCATCAGGGTAAGCATAGCGGCTGTTGAGCGCGACACGCCCATATGGCAATGCACCAGCAGATGACCCTCCTTACGGGCATCGGCCGTATTTTTGAGCCCCTCGCCAAAGGCAAGAACCTCTTCAACATGGGCAGATGTCGGGGCCATCTGGCCCGGCAGTTCCTCGATAATATCGTGGAAGCGCAGAATGGTACGTTCATGCGGCGCATATGCCGCAAAGGCGTCCGGGTCCGGACGTTCCGGATCAAGAACGGAAAGCACATGGGAAACCGATCGGGTCTGATGGGTTGGCAATTCATCAATGCCACAAATCGTCAAAAGCGAAATTGAAACCGGTTTCATGTCTTTCCTCCAATACACTGATTAAGCGCAATAACATCACAGCAGCACCGAAAAGCAAAGGGCCGGTATTGTTAAAAATACCGGCCCTTTTTGAATCCTTTGTGCGCACGCAATTATGGCTTTCGGTTTACCGCATGGATGTTCAGCATTTCCCACGCAATCGTCGCACCGGCAAGCGATGTGATGTCCGAGACATCATAAGGCGGGGAAACTTCGACCACGTCCGACCCGATCAGGTTGATCCCGCCTGCAAGACCGCGCAGGATCGAAACCGCCTGATGGCTGGTCAATCCGCCCAAAACCGGTGTGCCGGTGCCAGGAGCATAGCACGGATCAAGCCCGTCGATATCAAAGGTGATATAGGCGTGATTGTCGCCGACCACATCCTTGATTTTGGCAACGATCTGATCAATCGACATCGCCTGCACATCCGGCCCGTAAAGGATGTTGTATCCGTGGGTCGAGTCATTATGCGTGCGGATGCCGACCTGAATGGATTTCGACGCGTCAACAATGCCATTCTTTGCTGCATGCCAGAACATGGTGCCATGATCGATACGATCGCCGTCATCTTCCCAGGTGTCGGAATGGGCATCGAACTGGATCAGCGAAATTCCCTTTCCATATTTCTCGGCATGGGCTTTCAGGATCGGATAGCTGATGAAATGATCACCACCGATCGTCAGCATTTTAGCTCCCGAACTGACGATATCGCGTGCGTGATCCTCGATCATCTCGGGGATTTTATGCGGGTAACCGGGATCAATCACCATATCGCCATAGTCGATCACGGCCAGTTCGCCAAAGATATCGCGCCCGGACGGGAAATGCGGTGCCCATGCAAGATTTACCGACGCACGGCGCACACCCTGCGGACCAAGGCGCGTACCGGGGCGGCTTGACGTTGCAAGATCATAGGGGATGCCCGTAACCGCAACATCAATGCCCGTAAGATCTCGGGTGTATTTGCGGCGCATGAATGACAGCGCACCGGAATACATCGGCTCACTGGTATTCTGATGCACGGATTTCGCAGTAAAAGCGTTGTCGCCGCCTTTGGTATCAATAACCCCGGTACTGCTCATAATTCGTCCCCTTGTCCTTTCCGAACCTCAGGCGTCGCCCAGTGCAATCCAGGTCGACTTGATTTCACAATATTTGTCCATTGCATGCAGCGAACGGTCACGACCGGTGCCCGATTGCTTGTAACCGCCAAACGGCATGGTGATGGATCCACCATCCCAGCAATTGACCCAGACAAGACCCGCACGCAGTTTTTTTGCCGCCAGATGCGCCTTGTTGATATCGCGCGTCCATACGGCTGCGGCAAGTCCATATGGCGTATCATTTGCCGTCTGAACAGCCTCTTTCCAATCCTTGACCGAAATCACCGACAAAACCGGGCCAAAGATTTCTTCCTTGGCGATTGTCATGTCGTTTTTGACCGCGTCAAAAACGGTCGGCTCGACATAATAGCCACCGGACTCGGTACGTGCGCGTTTGCCACCCGTGCAAAGTTTCGCACCCTCTGCCGCCCCCTTCTCGATATAGCCCAGAACGCGGTTCATCTGATTTTCATCGACAATCGCGCCCATCTGGCTGTTCGGGTCTAGGGGGTCACCCGGCTGCATTTTGCGGCCTGCTGCAACCACTTTCTCGATGAACTCATCCTTGATGCTTTCTTCGACAATCAGGCGCGAACCGGCTGTACAAACTTCGCCCTGATTATAGAAAATTCCGCCTGCTGCGGCTTCTGCTGCCGCGTCCATATCGGGGCAATCGGCTAGAACGATATTGGGGCTTTTGCCACCGCATTCCAGCCAGACGCGTTTCATGTTCGACTTACCGGAATATTGCAGGAACAGTTTCCCCACTTCGCCCGAACCGGTAAAAGTCACGCAATCGACATCAGGATGCAGACCAAGCGCCTTGCCCGCTGTCGGACCAAAGCCCGGCAGAACGTTCAGAACACCAGCCGGAATGCCAGCCTCGACCGCCAGTTCCGCGACACGTATTGCGGTTAGTGGCGATTGTTCGGCAGGTTTAAGAATGATCGAATTCCCCATCGCCAATGCCGGGCCAAGCTTCCAGACCGCCATCATCAGCGGGAAGTTCCACGGCACGACCGCGGCAACAACGCCCAGCGGTTCACGTGTGATCATGCCAATCGCACGTGCCTCGCCCGGTGAAATTTCGTCATAAATCTTGTCAATCGCCTCGGCGTACCAGCGGATGCATTTATAGGACAACGGGATGTCATCACCCGCCGCAAGGCTGATGGGCTTACCCATATCAAGACTTTCAAGCAGCGCCAGTTCTGCAGCATGCTTTTCCATCAGATCGGCAAAATTCATCATTACGGCCTTGCGCTTGCCCGGTGATGCTTCCGACCAGCTGCCTTTTTCAAAGACCGCACGGGCCGATGCCACCGCGCGATTGACGTCTTCAACGTCGCATTCGGCCACCTTGGTCAAAACCCTGCCGTCGCGCGGGCTGATGCAATCAAACGTTTTGCCCGATGCCGCATCGACATAAGCCCCATTGATAAAGGCCTTGTTACGGATCGTCAGGCTGGCTGCCTGTGCGCTCAGCTGTTCGAAATTCAACTGGTTTGTCATCGGAAATCCTCCTGACGGATCGCGCGTTCTGTTTGTTCCGCGCAATATTCAAACATGATGATTGTGCAATCAGTATGACGGCGGTGTTGCGGCACTGACGACTTCGCATTCCGTGTCACCAGCATTTCGGAACCGGTGCGGGATTTCGGCATTGAAATAATATGCATCCCCAGGTCCCAGGACACGAACACGTTCGCCCACTGTAACTTCAAGCTTGCCACGGACAACAACACCGGCCTCCTCGCCCTTCTGGACGATCAGATTGTCGCCGGTATCACCGCCGGGCGGATAAATTTCATGAAGGACACGCAAATTGCGGTCCTTGCGGGTCGCGCCGACAAGACGCATCGACATGGTGCCATCGGAAAGTTCAACGAGATCTTCCTTGCGAAAGAAAATCTCCTCGCCGTTTTCCAGATCAATCGTAAAGAAGTTGATCAGGCTCATAGGGATGCCTGCCAGAACCTTGGCCAGACTATCAACCGACGGACTGACCCGGTTCTGTTCAATCGTCGAGATCGTGCTGTTGGTGACACCGGCGCGGCGCGCCAGTTCACGCTGGGATAGCCCGTACATGGTACGTACTGCTTTCAGGCGATCCCCAACCTTTTGTGACATCCGGTCTCTTCCCTGTCGGTCGCTCTTGTCGGCGACCATTTTGCAAAAGTGGCGTTATACCGCGTCAAGATACCAACGGTATTCAAGCGGCGTGACTTCGGAAAAGAATTCGTCATATTCGGAACGTCGGCAGATATCGAAAACCTCGACAAACCGCTCGCCCAGATATTCCTTGACGATGTCACCTTCGACAAATCGGTCGAGTGCCGAAATCATGCTGCGCGGCACGATCCGCCCGCCATGCTGCTCATAGCCGTTGCCGACAATCGGATCACCCGGATCAAGCTTGTTCTTCATACCGTAATGCATGCCTGCCAAAACACAGGCCAGAACCAGATACGGGTTGGCATCCGCGCCCGACACACGATGTTCGATGCGGGCCGCTTCCGGGCCGCCTGCTGGAATACGAAGTGCCACGGTACGGTTATTGAGCCCCCAGTTCGGAGACATCGGCGCATAGGCCTTGTTCTGGAACCGGCGATAGGAATTCGGGTTGGGCGCAAAAATCGCCATGCTTTCAAACATTGACGCCTGTAAACCGCCAATCGCGTGCAACAGCAGGTCGGAAACATCCTCGTCCCCCTTGGGGGAGAGGACGTTCTTGCCTTCCTTGTCACGCAGCGAAACATGAACATGCAATCCGTTACCCGCCTGATCGGAATACGGCTTGGCCATGAATGTTGCGGTCACGCCGTGATCCCAGGCAATGCCTTTGACAACGCGTTTAAGCTGCATGGCGTGATCAGCCGCCTGCATCGGGTCATTCACATGCCCCAGATTGATTTCAAACTGGCCGGGTCCGGCTTCGGCAACGATTGTATCGGCCGGAATGCCCTGCCGGTTCAGCTCGGCAACCGCGTCATGAAGAACTTTTTCGAAATCCTCGATCTGCTGAAGGCCATAGACCTGAACACCGTCCGATGCGATCCCGCCGCCAAGCGGTGCGGGTGGCAAGGGTGCAGCGGTTTGTTCATTCTGATCGGCAAGATAGAATTCAAGTTCCAGCGCCACGGTCGGATAGAAACCATCCGCTGCCAGACGGTCAACAACCGCCTGCAGAACGTTGCGCGGATCGGCAAAGAATTTTGTACCGTCCAGATTATACAGGCTCATCATGACCTGGGCTAACGGCAGCTCACCATACGGAACCGCATGCAGGGTTCCCGGGATCGGCTTGGCAATATTGTCCTGATCACCACTGGACCAAAGCAGACCGGTACCTTCCGGGTTGTCGCCGGTGATATCTACCAGACACACAGAACCCGGCATATTGATGCCTTCATGGAAGCTTTTGAGAAACTTCTGCTTGCTGATTCGCTTGCCCCGGAACACCCCATTCACGTCAGGAATGAGTAATTCGACAAGTTCGATATCCGGATTTGCTTCAAAGAATCGTTGAGCTTCCGCCCTACTGTCTTCGACGAACGACTTGTTCATCGTCTAATACTCCCAGAAAAGCCTATTTATTTCACCTTTTCATCGTGCCCCGCCCAATGATTGCGGTCAAGCCCCTCGTTCGATATATCGTGCAAATAATGCAGTGCAAAATAAACCCCTGACGCGGATGCCATGGATATTAAGAATGGTTTGAAACAACCATCCCATATCAAATTTGGCTCCAGGACGACAAATTTGTTTCATAAAATTTCCCCTTGCAAAGGTGTTCAAAAAAACGAACACTTATCCGAGATGTTCAACATATCGCACAAAACAGGCAAGTATCGCTGTCAGGAGACGTTATGAATAATTTCGACAAAACCGCCTATTGGCAGGATATCGATCAGCAGCACCATATTCATCCGTTTACCGATACAGCGGATCTAAACAGCCGCGGCACACGCGTGATTACACGCGCCAAAGGCGTTTTCATCGAAGATTCGCACGGCAAACAATATCTGGATGGCATGGCAGGCCTTTGGTGCGTCAATGTCGGCTATGGCCGCAAGGAACTTGCCGACGCCGCCTATAATCAGATGCTTGAACTGCCCTACTACAACAACTTCTTCCAGTGCGCGAACACGCCTGCGATCGAGCTTTCAAAGGTTCTCGCCGAAATCACGCCGGACGGGTTAAACCATGTCTTTTATGCCAATTCCGGCTCGGAAGCGAACGACACGGTCGTTCGCATGGTCCGCCAGTACTGGAAGCTTAAAGGCCAGTCCGAACGCACCTTTATCATCAGCCGCAAAAACGCCTATCACGGCTCGACCATTGCCGGGGCGTCGCTTGGCGGCATGGCGGGCATGCATTCTCAGGGCGGGCCGCTTCTGCCCGATGTCGCCCATATCGATCAGCCATACTGGTATGGTGAAGGCGGCGATCACACCCCCGAAGAATTCGGGTTGATTGCGGCGCGCAAGCTCGAAGAAAAAATCGAAGAACTCGGTGCTGATCGCGTCGGTGCCTTCATTGGTGAGCCAATCCAGGGGGCCGGTGGCGTGATCATTCCGCCGTCAACCTACTGGCCGGAAATTCAACGTATCTGCAAAAAATACGATATCCTTTTGATTGCTGACGAGGTCATTTGCGGCTTTGGCCGCACTGGTAACTGGTTTGGGTCGGACACGTTCGATATCAAGCCGGACCTGATGCCGATGGCAAAGGGCATGTCGTCGGGTTACCTTCCGATTTCGGCTGTCATGGTCGGCGAACGAGTTGCTGATGTCCTGATCAATGAATGCGGCGAGTTCACCCACGGATTTACCTATTCCGGACACCCGGCAGCAGCAGCCGTGGCATTGGAAAACATCCGCATTATTCGTGATGAAAAACTGGTTGAACGTGTTCGCGATGATATCGGTCCGTATTTTGCCGAAAAGCTCAAAACCCTAGCCGATCATCCGCTGGTCGGGGCCGTTGAAACCGTCGGCCTGATTGCCGGTATTCCGCTGGTAGAAAACAAGGCAACGCGCAAACCGTTCGATAAACCGGGCACGGTCGGCACCATCTGCCGTGATGCCTGTGTGGAAAATGGCGTTATCATGCGGGCCTGCGGTGATCGCATGGTGGCATCGCCTCCGCTTTGCATCACGCACGGCGAAGTTGATGAACTGGTCAAACGAGCCCGTGCGGCCTTTGATGCGACAGCCAAAAAAATCGGAAAAATGTAAGTTCTGATTTAACTCAAGACATTACACAAACACCCGGCGCGATATATCATCCGCCGGGTGTTTATCATTTCCCCCAGAACACCGCTTAGACGCGCCACCTCTAAAGAGTCCGCCATGCTTAAACGCCTTTATCAACCTGCGGCCTATCGAGCCAATAGCATGCCCCAAAGCTTCTGGGCTGCCAGTGCCGGCCCCCTGCCCGACTGCGATCATCTCACCGAGGATGGCACGATCACGGCCGATGTCGCGATCATCGGTGGCGGCTATACCGGGCTGTCGGCTGCGTTGGAACTGGCCGAAAATGGTGTTGATGTTGCCGTGTTTGATGCCGGGCGTTCTGGTTGGGGCGCATCGGGGCGCAATGGCGGGTTTTGCTGCATGGGCGGAAGTGGCAAAAGCTATGCCCAGCTTGCCAAACAGTTTGGTGATGAACAAACCCGCCATTTTGCCAAGCTTCAACGTACTGCAGTCGACCTTGTCGCATCGCGGCTTGAAGAGTGGGATGTTGACGCGGATCGTCATTCGGACGGCGAAGTCATACTCGCACACAAGGCCAACCGCGTGAAAGAATTGCGCGAAGAGGCCGCCGAAAATGCCCATTTTACCGGTATCGAAACCGAATTCCTGACGAAGGACCAGCTTCGTGAACGGGGCCTTCATGCACGGGAAACCCATGCCGGATTGCATGTCAAACAGGGCTTTGGACTACATCCGTTAAAATATCTTGCCGGGTTGCACCGCATGTGCGCGGCCAAAGGTGTTCGGATATTCGAACAGGCGACCATCGAAGACCTTCAAGACACCGGGGAAGGTTACATCCTGACCTGCAAAAATGTGCGAATTTCGGCGAAAAAGGTCATCATCGCCACCAACGGCTACAGTGCCGAAAACCTGCCCGACTGGATCGGAGGGCGATTAATGCCGGTGTTTTCCGGTATCCTTGTCACACGTCCGATGAGTGATGATGAACTGGCCGCCCAAGGCTGGACCAGCGAACTGATGGCATTTGATAGCCGCATTCTGCTGCACTATTTCCGCAAGCTGCCCGATAATCGCTTCATGTTTGGTGGTCGTGGCGGCATCACGGCAACCCCGACGGCCTTTGATGCCGCAAAACGGCACCTGTTGTCGCATTTTCACCGGATGTTCCCGGCATGGCAGGATGTTGAAATCACCCACCACTGGAACGGGCTTGCCTGTCTGTCGCAGTCGTTCCGCCCCTATGTGGGACGGGTTGCGGGGCATCGGGATGTCTGGACGGGGCTTGCATGGCATGGCAATGGCGTCGCACTTGGAAGTCTGGCCGGGAAAATGCTGGGTCAGCAAATGCTTGGCATCAAGGGCCCGGATGACATCGGGGCGATCATGGGTACACCGCCCGATCGTTTCCCGCTGGCACGGTTCCGCCGGATCGGTCGCAGCCTTGCCTATCGATATTATGGTTTGCGTGACGAGTTTGCGTAATCGGGCAAACTGACCTATGTCATGTCACGGCCCCGGCCTTTGCGCTATTGCCCGGATCAATCCTTATTGAGCATGAGACGACCATGTCAGATCAACCGACCCTTGCTGAAATCAAAGAACGCCGCGAAATCGCGACCCGGAAAATCCGCGAGGAAACCGGCATCAATCACGACATGATCAAAAATATCGTGCATGGCTTTTACGCAAAGGTGCGCGATGACGCGATGCTGGGTCCGGTGTTCGCGGAGAAAATTACGGATTGGGATCACCATCTGGAACGGATGTGCATGTTCTGGGCATCTGTGGCACTTGCCAGTGGTGCCTATGACGGCCGCCCAATGCAAAAGCACCTGACACTCAGGATCGACCGGAACCATTTTGATCGCTGGCTGGAATTGTTTGCCGAAACACTTTCAGAATACTGTGATACAGCGGCCGCGCGCCATTTCATGGAACGCGCCCTTCGGATTGCATCAAGTTTCGAAATCGGGATTGCTGCGCATAACGGCGTCATTCTGGGTAAAGGCGAACGTTATGATCCGGTTTCGGCATGGTCCCCCAAATAGGCAAGAATTCATAGCAATCAGCACATTGCAAAACTTTTTGTCAGCTTTCTTAAGACCGACATGTTGACAACATTGTCCTGCTCCGAACAAAATATTGTTACGTGTTATTATTAGACGGGGGCAATCTTCACGCGCACTGAACCGGCAAATCAAAGGGCTTATATTGGCAGCCCTGCAAGATTGCTATGTGCCAGACCGATTGCAAAGTACGACGGAACGGACGAGAGCGGAGAAAGACGATATGTGGCTTTGGATTGGCATCGGAGCAGTCATCATTCTAGCCCTGATTACCACCTATACGATTTATGGCCACAAGCGTCATCTGAGCCCGACAAAAGGCAAGAAAATAGACTTTTCGCAACGCCCCAACAGCGCCCTTGTCATCATTGATCTGCAAGAAGATTTTACACTGGCCACGGGCAAAAATGCCTACGACCCGGCCATGGTCGAAAAAACGATTTCCGCGATCAACGAACTTGTTGAAATTGCCAACGAAACCGGCCAGCCGGTGATCTCGGTTCGTCAGATATTCAAGGGCTGGTACATCAACCTTCTGGTAAAGCTGTTGAACAAGGGGCGCGGCAGCCCGAAATCAGCTGGCCTTGATCTTGATTCCCGCCTGAACGGTGATATCGATCACGATATCACCAAGGCGCGTGCCGATGCCTTTACCGCACCGGAACTCGAACGCGTTCTGGAACGCCAGAAAGTCGGCAGACTGCAAATCGTCGGTCTCGATGGCAATTACTGCGTCAAAGCAACGATGCAGGCAGCCATTAATCGCGGATATGATGTATCATTTACCGACGCAGGTATTTTGACTGTCAATCCGGCCATCTGGCAGAAGACCAAGGCCCGCCTTGCCGCCAGTGGCGTGACGAGCGGCAGCGCACACGCATCAGCCTAAGCATCCTGAAAACTTCACAGCCTGTCGCGGATTGAATACCAGGTCATGGCAAGCACCAGGAATGGATAGCGCAATGCCTTCCCACCCGGGAAGCTTGGAATGCTGATATTCGACATCACATCAAACCGTTCCATCGTGCCCGATACCGCATCGGCCATGATCTGCCCGGCCAGTGTTGCCATCGCAACCCCGTGCCCTGAATACCCGGTCGCGGTGAATACCCGGTCCTCGACCTTGCGGAAGAACGGCATACGGTTCATCGTAATCGCAAGCGTCCCGCCCCAGCCATAATCGATTTTAACGTCTTTAAGCTGCGGATAAACTTCCAGCATATGGGGCGCGACAAAGGATTTGATATCCTTGGGGAAGTGATAGCTATATGTCTCCCCGCCGCCAAACAGCATCCGTTTATCGGCCGACAGACGATAATAATTGATCACGAATTTTGAATCCGCAACGGCAACATCATCGCGGATCAATTCCCGCGCCAGATCATCGCCCAATGGCTCGGTCGCGATAACGAAATTGTTGATCGGCATCACCCGTCTGGCAACCCGGTCTTCGAGCCCGTCAAGATATCCGTTGCAGCCCAGCACCATCATATCCGCCGTTACCCGATGGCCTGATGCCGTTTTGACAACAACCTTTTCACCATTGTCATAGCTGGTGACAGTCGCGTTTTCGTAGATATTCGCCCCGGCAGCACGTGCCGCATCCGCAAGCCCAAGCGCGAAGTTCAGCGGATGAAGATGCCCTGCCTCCATATCAAGCGACCCGCCATGATAAAATTCCGACCCCAGCATGTTGCGGATTTCATCCCGGTCAACGGCACGAATGGCGTCATAGCCATATTCGGTTCGGAGTTTCTCGGCATATTCGTGCGTGCCTGCAACAAATCGTTCGCGATGATCAGCATGCAGAATGCCCGGTTTCCAGTCACATTTGATGTCATGCTTGGTGATCAGGCTTTTGACGATGTCCTTGGATTGCTCGGCAATATCCCAAAGCTTTCTGGCGTCTTCGCGGCCGACCATTTTTTCAAGGTCGTCCTGCTCGCGGCGCTGCCCCGAACCGACCTGCCCGCCATTTCGCCCGGATGCGCCCCAACCAACCCGATGCGCTTCAAGTAACACAACACTATATCCGCGTTCTGCCAGATGAAGTGCCGATGACAAACCGGTAAACCCGCCGCCCACAACAACGACATCACAAGCCTTATCCCCGTCCAGTTCGGCAAATGGTGCGGTCTTGTTCGCCGTTGCCGCGTAGTAGGATGGCGGATATGCGCCAGATTTGTCATTTGCGGTCAGGAAGTTCGGGGTAAACACACGGCGCCTCGGAATTGTTGTCTTGTGATTTATTATCCCCTAATGGTGCCGGAATTGGTCGGACCATCAAGGGAAAACTGGCTAAAACCGGCCTCTTCGCATGCTTTTCACCGATTATGCAAAAACAGGCAACATGCAGAACAAAGGATTGCGTAAAAACCGGTTTATATGGGTCATTCAGCGCGCCTGCGTTACCGCCTCAACCATCCTAAGGGCGGTTTTGGTGGCCGCACATCCACCACGTGCCGTGCAACGCAAATCCGGGTGCATCATCGCCCCGATTTTAACCGTCTGATCGACCAGTTCGTCATATCCCAACACGGCATCAAACCCGGCCAGAACCGCCATTGCCGATGAAAAGGCATGCGACACCCCGGCGACATTACGAGCATGGCACGGAATTTCAACATCCCCGCCAACCGGATCACATACAAGGCCCAGCGTATTCATCAAACACATGCTTGCCGCGTCAAAACATTGCACAGGTGTTCCGCCAAATGCCTGCGCGACGCCGGCCGCTGCCATTGCCGCCGATGCGCCCGTTTCCACCGAACAGCCCCCGCATTCTGCGGCAAAGGTTCCGCGCGCCGCAAACACGGCCCCCACCAGCGCCATCACCTGCAACGCATCGGTGGCACCTTCCAGATCAATGCCATGCCGGATCAACCCATACAGCGTCCCCGGAACCACACCTGCACTGCCCGCGGTTGGTGCGGCACAAACCAGTCCGCGATTAGAATCCCGTTCCATCGCCGAAAGCGCGCCTGCAATCGCATCCTGCAAAACCGCCCCGCCGAGCCCGGCGGGCAGATTGGCATCGCGAACCTTGCGTGCGCGAAGGGTTAAAAACCGCATCACATTGTCTTCGGGTTTGGCATCAAATCCTTCGGCCACCACGCGCAACATCAGTTCACACCGTTCACGGAAAAGTTCGCGCGTTGCATCTCGTGACAGCCCAAGACGCCTGGATTCCAGAACCAGCCCCGCCTCGGCAAGCGATCCGCCCTGCTGTTCGGCCACGGCAATCACCGCATCGCTGGTCGAAAACAGATCGTCAGTCGCACACACCGGATATTGCGAGGCCGCAGCGAAACGAACGTCTTTGATATCGTCCTGATCACGCAAAGAGGCTATCAACTTTGTATCGGGCAAGGCCTGCAACGCAATTTCGCAGCGGTCATGATCCGGGTCGACCGATATGCCGAGCAATCTGTTGCCATTCTCAACAAGCCCGGCGGCAATATCATCCGACCGCGCGCCGATATCAGAGCCCCAGACAAACACGCTTGCGGTTTTGCCTGTCAGAAAGACCGGCTCACCATTCATCGCATCGATGTAATACATCCCGCCGCCAACCGATGCACCGGCATAAAGATCAGTGCGTTCCGAACCATTCCGGTCGGTTACGGTTAATTCAAGATCAACACGGTTGGGATGGTTGTTGTTTTCAAGTTCAATGATTTCAACGCTAAACAGAAATCCCTCGCCACGCATCACACGCGGCAAAATGTCACGGTAATCTGCATCCGTCAGTGCCGCGCCCGCGAAACCGGCAGCAAAATTCTCGTCCGAGCTTTGGGCCTGATATACCGGCGCGAATGACCCGCGTGGATCAAACCGGACAATGACCTGTTTCAAGACCTCGCCATTGCTGCATGACAACTCGCGTGCGACCTTCGCCATCATATAAGGCGCTGCGCAATGGGAACTGGACGGACCGCGCATGACGGGGCCGATCACGGAATTAAGCAGGCTGATTTCTTGCATGGCGGGGCAATCCGGGAAAATTGCATATGATTTTCCCGATGATCACCCGCAGGATGGACGAAAGCAATCACCGAAAAGAAAAATCCCCGATCCTGAAACATCAAAGACCGGGGATAATCGAAATCAACGCTGTTTGGTTTCCCATTCAGGATGGACGAAATATGGCGCATTTGATGGTGGCAATGGATCACGTCCGCGAATGATATCGGCGGCCTTTTCCCCGATCATGATGGTCGGGGCATTCAAATTGCCCGATGCGATTGTCGGCATGATGGAACTGTCCACCACGCGCAGGCCTTCGATACCATGCACGCGCGTTTTTTCATCCACCACAGCCATATCGTCGCTGCCCATCTTGCACGAACAGGACGGGTGATAGGCACTTTCGGCGTGATCGGCGACCCATGCATTGATTTCATCATCGGTCTGGATGTCCCTGCCCGGCGAAATTTCAATACCGCGCAGGTCCTTGAAGGCATCCTGTGCGAAAATCTCGCGGGTCAGACGCACGGATGCGCGCATTTCTTCCCAATCTTCCGGATGGCTCATATAGTTGGGATCAACAATCGGGCGCTTTGCCGGATCGCTTGATGCCAACCGGACTGTCCCGCGTGACTTGGACCGCATCGGACCGACATGCGCCTGGAAACCATCCTTTTCGGCGGCTTTGGATCCGTTATAGTTAATCGCAGCCGGCATAAAATGATATTGCAGGTCAGGATGCTGAACACCCGCTTTTGACCGGATAAACCCACCGGCTTCAAAGTGGTTGGTCGCACCAAGCCCGGTTTTGAAAAGATACCATTCCAACCCGATCTTGAATTTGTTCCAAGGATCAAGCTTGCTGTTCAGACTGATCGGCTGGGTGCATTCCATCTGGACATAAAGTTCCAGATGGTCCTGAAGGTTTTCACCAACACCGGGGATATCGGCAACCACATCAATCCCGTGTTCGCGCAGATGTGCGGCCGGTCCAACCCCGGACAACATCAAAAGCTTTGGCGAATTGATCGATCCTGCCGAAATAATCACCTCGCGCTCGACCGTCGCGCGTTTGAGTTCCCCACGATGGGTGAAATCAAGTCCGACGGCACGTTTTCCATCAAAAACAACGCGCTGCGCCAATGCCTTGTCATACACAGTCAGGTTCGGACGTTTCATTGCCGGATGCAAATAGGCTCGCGCGGTTGACCAACGGCGGCCCTTGTAAACCGTCATATCCATCGTCCCCAGACCTTCCTGGCGATAGCCATTCTGATCCGGGGTAAATTCATAACCCGCTTCCTGCCCGGCCTTGATCCACGCCTTATGCAGCGGGTTTTTGCAAGCCCCCGTGGTGACATGCAGCGGGCCATCTCCGCCATGATATTCATCACCATTGGTATCTTCGTTGCGCGTATCGGCCTTGCGGAAATACGGCAGGCACCGCGCATAATCCCATTCTTTTAACGCCGCATCCTGTTCCGCCCAACGATTGTAGTCAAGTGCATGACCACGGACATAGGCCATGCCGTTGATCGAACTGGAACCACCGAAAACACGCCCGCGCGGCGTTTCCATCCGGCGGTTGTTCAGGTTCGCCTGCGGCGTCGTCCAATATGCCCAGTTATAGGTTTCGGACTGCATCGGATAAGACAATGCCGTTGGCATATGAATACGCCAATCCCACCAATGATCTACCGGTCCTGCCTCTGCCACCAGAACCTTGACTTCCGGGTCCTCGGTCAGACGGCTGGCCAGAACGGCACCGGCGGAACCGGAACCGACAATAACGTAATCGTACTTTTCCTTGGTGGTCGGCGTATTCATGCTTTTTCCTTATCTTCAACAGGTTGCAGGCAGCCATTCACAGTTCGGAACCGTGATCAATAAGGCGCCTCGACGTCACCGGTTTCGACATAGACGGATTTGATCCGGGTATAATGCTCAATCGCGGCCCGGCCATTTTCCCGGCCCACACCGGATTTCTTGACCCCGCCAAACGGCATTTCAATCGGCGTGATATTATAGGTATTGATCCAGCAGGTTCCCGCCTCAAGCCTTGCAACAACGCGGTGCCCGCGCGACAGATCGCGGGTAAACACCCCGGCAGCCAAACCATACTGGGTATCATTGGCGCGTTTAATGACCTCATCCTCATCCTTGAAGGTCAGGACCGACATCACCGGGCCGAAGATTTCCTCACGCACGATGGTCATATCATCGGTGCAACCGGTAAAGATGGTCGGGGCCACAAACAGGCCGCCTTCGGGCATGTTTTCGGGCATGTTTTCGGTCACCGCATGACCGCCCAGAACGCATTTCGCGCCCTCGCCCTTACCTGCCTCGATATAGGACATGATCTTTTCAAACTGCGCTTTGGTCACAATCGGACCAACCTGGGTTTCCGGTTTTTCCGGGTCACCAAGAACAAGGTTCTTGCTCCGTGCAATCAGCTTTCCGATGAAGGCATCGGCAACGCTTTCATGGACGAAAACGCGCGTGCCGTTCGAACAAATCTGCCCGGATGAATAGAAATTCGCCATCTGCGCGCCCGATACCGCGTTATCCAGATCGGCATCCTCAAACACGATCATCGGCGATTTGCCACCAAGCTCCATGGTCACAGCCTTCATGCCGCCCGCGGCAACCGCGGCAACCTTGGCACCGGTTTCAGCCGACCCGGTCAGGGAAACCTTATCGACGCCCGGATGCTCAACCAGCGCAGCACCACAGGTGCGCGCGCCCTGGACGACGTTGTAAACCCCGTCGGGAAGCCCCGCCTCCTGCAACGCCTCAGCCACGGCAATCGCTGAAAGCGGCGTAACTTCGGATGGTTTGTAAACAACCGCATTCCCGCACGCCAATGCCGGTGCGGCTTTCCAGCAGGCAATCTGGATCGGATAGTTCCACGCACCAATTGCACCGCAAACACCAACCGCCTCGCGCCGCGTATAGGCAAAATTGCTACCAAGATCGATATGCTCGCCCGATAGGCTTCCGGCCACACCTGCAAAATATTCAAGACATTCGACACCGGAAATCACATCCACGATTTCGGTTTCCTGAATGGCACGGCCCGTATCACGGGTTTCGACCAATGCCAGTTCATCATTACGATCACGCAGAATTTGGGCCGCCTTGAACAGAACCCGCGCCCGTTCGGCCGCAGGCGTGTTCTTCCAGATTTCAAACCCGGCACGCGCGGCCTTCACTGCGGCATCGACATCGGCCGCGGTGCTTTCCTTACCTTTGGCGAGTACCGCGTTGGTTGCGGGGTTCAGCGTGACCATTTCCGCCCCTGAACCGGCAACTTTCTTGCCATTGATAAAGTTCTGGATCTGATAAAGGCTCATGTCGAAACTCCTGCAGGCCACACCGGAATCGGGCAGCCCTTTTATAAGTGTATGTCTCTTGACTAGCGCGCGGGCGAACTCGCCAGATGCAGGTGCATGGTATCCAGCACCATCTTGCGCGCCACGGCGACATTGGCTCGTCCCGGCGTCAAACCGGATCGCACCCAGATGCCATCGATCATGGCAGCAGTCACCGCAGCAATTTCTTCGGCCCGCTGATCGGTTGTCAGGCGGCGCAACTCATGGCGTAAATTAGATGCCAGTCGCTTGAAATAGACCGCATTCAATCGGCGCAGCGGATCGGAAAACGGCACCTGCGACCAGAATGACAACCACGCACCAATCACCTGCGGCGTGAATTGTTCTTCGTTGAAGTTGGTATCAACAATCGCTTCAAGGCGTTCGTGGGGTGTTTTTGCCTTGGCAACGCGGTCCAGGAAATCGCTGCGCAATTCCTGCATCAAAAACCGCATCGTTGCTTCCAGAAGCGCATTCTTACCGCCGAAATAGTGCGAAATAATCCCCGACGACATCCCCGCCGCCCCGGCAATCCGACTGATCGTGGCATCGGCAAAACCAAAGCGGTGAATGGTCTCGATCGTGGCATCGATCAGTTGCCTGCGGCGTACAGGCTGCATTCCAACCTTGGGCATTACTAATCCAATTCTAAGCGATCCGAAGGACTTAGGCCTGTCTGGTGACGCAAATGCGACTTTTTCGCCCTTCGCAATTGACCTTGGGGGAATATGCTGTATTTTAATTGAACAATCAATCAATAAAAAACGCCGTCTTTTGTGGCGCGACGTTCTCAGGGAAAGTGCCTTGGTTGCGCGGCTTTACGGCTGTTTTTATGATTATTCCGGTCTATGTGACCGGGTTCAGGGGACCCGATCACATGGTTTTGGACGAATGTTCGCGGTGTCAAATGCGCATCGCTTCACATGCGTCTGGCCTCCGGAACCGAAAGTCTGATGGCGGCGTTATTGCCACCATCAGTAACCGCTAGGTCCACACAAGGGAGAACCATAAACATGACCACACGTTCCACCATCGGCCGTCTTCTTGGCATCACTGTCATTGCCACCACCCTTCTGGGGGCGGCCGATGCAAAGGCGGCTGATAGCGATGCCTGCAAAACCGTAACTTTCTCGGATGTTGGCTGGACCGACATCACCGCGACCACGGCAACCGCATCGGTTATCCTTGAAGCCATCGGATATGACGCTGAAACCGAACTTCTTTCCGTTCCTGTCACTTACACCAGCCTTGCCAACGGGGACGTTGACGTCTTCCTTGGCAACTGGATGCCGACCATGGCAGCAGACATTGCGCCCTATCTGGAAAAGAAGACCGTCGTCAGCACCGGTGCCAACCTTGAAGGTGCCAAATACACCCTCGCCGTTTCGAAGAATGCTTATGATGCTGGCCTCAAGGATTTCGCCGACATTGCCAAATTCAAGGACGATCTTGATGGCGAAATCTACGGTATCGAACCGGGCAATGATGGCAACCGCCTGATCCAGGACATGATCGACAATGATCAGTTCGGCCTCAAAGGCTTTGAACTTGTTGAGTCTTCCGAACAGGGCATGCTGGCCGAAGTCAAACGCAAATCGGCACGTGACAAATTCATTGTTTTCCTTGGCTGGGAACCGCACCCGATGAATGCCAAATATGACATGGCCTATCTTGATGGTGGCGATGACGTATTTGGCCCGAATTTCGGCGGGGCCACGGTTCATACCAACGTGCGCGCCGGTTACACTGACGAATGCCCGAATGCCGGTAAATTCGTCACCAACCTGAAATTCAGCCTCGATATGGAAAACCAGATCATGGATGCCATCCTGAACGAGGGCACCGATCCGGAAAAAGCGGCAACCGCATGGCTCAAAGCCAATCCGGATGCCGCGATGGCCTGGCTTGATGGCGTCACCACCTTTGACGGTGGCGATGCCAAGGCAGCGCTCAAAGATGAACTCGGTCTCTAGGGTCCAGCTTCAAATTCATAATGCCGGTACGTTGCCCCCATCAAGGGCAGCGTATCGGCACATTTTCTTTGTTCAAATAATGGAAAAATCCAATGGAATGGCTCACGGAAACTAAAATTCCGCTGGGACGGTGGATTGCATCCCTGATGGATGCGCTTAACGAGCATGCCGACTTCGTGTTTTACACCATCTCGGACGTTCTTGAATTCATTATCGAAAACACAGTCGAATTGCTGGTCTGGTTACCACCGTTTCTGATTATCGCGCTGTTTGGTGTGCTGGCTGCATGGTTGCACAGATCATGGAAACTGACGGCCTTTACCGTTCTTTCCCTGCTTCTGATCGTCAATCTCGGCTATTGGGAAGCCACCATGGAAACGCTGGCTCTTGTCATCTATGCGACGCTGTTCTGCATGGTGATCGGGGTTCCGCTTGGCGTGGCATCCGCGCATCGCCCCTGGCTTTATCAGGCCTTGCGTCCGGTTCTTGACCTGATGCAGACGATCCCGACTTTTGTCTACCTGATTCCAACCCTGATCCTTTTTGGTCTTGGCGTGGTTCCCGGTCTGATTTCGACCGTGATCTTTGCCATCGCTGCCCCGGTGCGGCTGACGCATCTTGGTATCGCCAGCACGCCCAAGGCATTGATCGAAGCAGGCAAAAGCTTTGGTTGCACCCCGCGCCAGTTGCTGTTCAAGGTCGAACTGCCCTCCGCCATGCCATCGATCATGGCGGGCCTGACCCAATGCATCATGTTGTCACTGTCCATGGTGGTGATTGCCGCCCTTGTCGGAGCTGATGGTCTTGGCAAACCGGTTGTTCGTGCCCTTAACACGGTCAACATCGCCCAAGGGTTCGAGGCAGGCCTTGCAATTGTGATCCTTGCCATTGTGCTGGATCGCATCTGCCGCCGCGACAAATCAGAAAATACGGGGCAGTAATCATGAGCAATGCTGTTGAATTTGATAATATCGACGTCATTTTCGGGGACAAGCAGGCTGAATCGCTCGCCCTCCTCGACGCCGGTAAAAACCGTGACGAAATAGCCAAGGAAACCGGCAATATCCTTGGTGTTGCCAATGTCAGCTTTGACGTTCCGCAGGGTGAAATCTGCGTTCTGATGGGGCTTTCGGGTTCGGGTAAATCCTCGTTGCTGCGCTGTGTCAACGGGCTTAACCGCGTTTCACGCGGATCGCTTCGGGTGCACGATGGTGACTGGATGGTCGATGTCACCAGTTGCGATGCCAATACGCTACGCGATCTTAGGCGTAAATGCGTTGCCATGGTCTTTCAGCAATTCGGTCTGTTCCCGTGGCGCACCGTCGAAGACAATGTCGGCTTTGGTCTTGAGCTTGACGGCATGGGACCGAAGGAACGCCGTGAAATCGTCCGGGAAAAGCTGGCCCTTGTCGGACTGGATCAGTGGGCGGGTAAATATGCCCACGAACTTTCAGGCGGCATGCAGCAGCGTGTCGGCCTTGCCCGTGCCTTTGCCACCGATGCACCGATCCTTCTGATGGACGAACCGTTTTCGGCCCTGGACCCGCTGATCCGTAACCGCCTGCAGGACGAGCTTCTTGATCTTCAGGAAAAGCTCAACAAGACCATCCTGTTTGTCAGTCATGATCTGGACGAGGCCATGAAACTGGGTAATTCGATTGCCATCATGGAAGGCGGCTATGTCGTGCAGCATGGCACGCCCGAAGACATCGCGCTGCGTCCGGCCAACGGATATGTCGCCGATTTCGTCGCCCATATGAACCCGGTCAATATCCTGCGCGGTCGCGCCATCATGCATCGTGTTGACAGGGACCAGCGCAACGATTCCGGCGAACTTCCTGTAGAGGACGAAGATATCCGCATCACGCTTCAGGACGGGATCATCAAGGCCGCCCACAATGGCAAGCGGGGCGAGCTGCGACTGATCAACTATACCGGCGAATTGCCAGACGATCTGGACGGAACCGACAATTCGGTCATCTTCGTTGCCGATGACACCGTGCTTCTCAAGGATCTGATCGAAATGCGCAGCATCACCCAAAACCCGGTTCTGCTAACCCGAGAGGGACGCATTTCCGGCACCCTGGGCCGCAAGGAATTCTTTGAAAGTTTGACGCAGACAGCGACCGTCGCAGACTGATCATCAAAAAAGGCGCCCTGCAAACCGGGCGCCTTTTTTTAATAATACTATTGAACTTATCGTTTTATCCGCCGGTTACCGGCGGGAACAGCGCGATTTCACTCGCACCGCGTACATCGCGATCGCCTTGCGCATATTCCTGATCAACTGCCACCCGAATAATCGCAGGATTGGCCAGCGCATCGGCGTAATTCGTTCCCCTGCCCGGCATCCATGCCAGAAGGTCGGCAACGGTTTTCACATTTTCCGGCAGTTCAATATCTTCCTCGGCCATGCCGATACGGTCTTTGACCCAGGAAAAATAAACCAGCTTCATCTTCTATCCCGTTCGCTTCAGTTCTGTGCTTGGCCGCATGCTTGCGCAAACACCCGCAATCCGCAAGCCCCGATCACGCCCTGTTTACGGATAAACAAAATAACCATCCGGCGCATTGCCAAGCCGCCCGGTCAGATTTTCGATGAAAAACCGTTCCGCCCGGCCAAGCGACATGCGCGGATTGGTCACCAGATAGATATCAATTGCTGGCGGCGCATCATAGGGCGGCAGACGCCATAACTGCCCGCGTTCCATCGCATTTTGCACGACATGGATCGGTAACGGACCAATGCCGAGCCCGGCATTGATCAGGCGGCGGACTTCTTCCAGATGCGGGCTGGTGGCGATCACCTTGCCTTTCATGCCTTCGCGCGCGCGTAATACCGCAACCGGGGCCAGCGCATCGGAAAGCTGATCGGTGGAAAACGATACAAATGCTTCGCTACGCAGATCGGCAAGTGTCAGTTTTTCCCGGCCAAACAAATGATGTGTCGGCCCGCAAAAAAACCCGAAATGTTCGCGATACAGTTTGCGATATTCCAGCCGGGGATGCTGTTCATTCACAAGACAGATGCCGAAACTTGCCTGCTGGGACAGGACCTGACTTGTGACGTGGGCGGATGTCGCGACATTGATTTCATAGGTCACTTCGGGATGTTCGCGGTTGAACTCAAACAGCGCATCGTCAAGCGGCGGAAACACCACATGACTTGCCAGCCACAAGTGCAAGTGCCCGCTTAGCTGATTGCCACTGTCCGACATCACATCGGAAAGTCGGCCAATCGCTCCGCAAATCTCGCGGCATTCATGATAAAGCGCCAATCCCTGTTCAGTGACTTCAAACCGTCCACGATCACGATCAATCAGGCGCGCACCGATCTGATCTTCAAGCCGTTTAAGCGCATTGCTGACACTGGGCTGGCGCAAAAGCAGCCGGTTGGCCGCCCCGGTGATCGACCGTTCTTCGACAATCACTGTAAAGGTATGCAACAGGTTCCAGTCGAATTGCCGCTTCAAAAGGTCGCTCATTTCCCCATCCATAGCAATTGGCTATGCAATCCATTCTACTTATCTATTTGCGCTATGTGCAAGTCTGGGGTGAAATGGTCAGACATATTCATTCACGGCCAGATAACCGCGCATGGCAGGCAATTGCCAGAGCACAATAACGGGAGGCAAAAATGGCCGCAGATGTAGCCGGGGCACGCAGAACGCCCTGGGTCCTGCTATCGCCGTCACTGGCGACGATATCGCTGTTATTGATCATCCCGATGATGTTCATCGTGGTTTATTCATTCTGGCTGCGCACCGCAACCGGTGCCGATCAGGTCGGATTTTATCTCGACAACTGGGTCGAAGTCCTTGGCGACCGGTTTTACCGCGACATTCTGTTTCAGACCTTTGCCATTGCCTTTTACACCACGGTGATCTGCGCACTGATTGGCTATATCCCGGCCTATTTCGTTGCCAACACGCCGATGAAATCCAAAACGTTCCTGCTTTTGATGCTGATGCTGCCCTTCTGGATCAGCTACATCATCCGCACCATGTCGTGGATCAATATCCTTGGCACGTCGGGGGCGCTCAACACATTGATGCTGTCGCTTGGCATCATCGATGAACCGATCCAGATGCTCTATAATCAGACCACGGTTATTCTGGGCCTTGTGCATTATCTGCTGCCCTTCATGATCCTGAATGTCTATGTCAGTCTGGATGGTATTGACAAAAACCTGACCGAAGCGGCCCAAAGCCTTGGCTGCACCGGCTGGCAGGCCTTCCGCGAAGTCACCCTGCCGCTGTCCTTCCCCGGTCTTGCTGCCGGATCCCTGTTATGTTTCGTGCTGGCCGCAGGCACCTATATCACCCCGATCGTTCTGGGCGGGCCGCGCGACGCAATGTTTGCCAATCTCGTGTTCGAGGCCATCGTGACACAGCTTAACTGGCCGCTGGGGTCCGCCCTTTCGCTTGTCCTGCTGGCGCTTCTGGGTGCGCTGGTTGTCATTTACACCCGTTATCTTGGCGTCGATCAGATCGCCAAAAGCTTCAAATAGGGGGAATGTAATGATGTCCGGCTGGTCCCTGATCCGTATCGCAACCATCCTTGTTTATCTGTTTCTTTTTGCGCCGGTCGCGGTTGTCATTCTGCTGGCCTTCAATGCCAACCAGTTCGGCGCCTTCCCGATCGAAGGCTTTTCCATGCGCTGGTTCGAAGCATTGTGGAACAATGATGCGATTGTACGGGCATTCAAAACGTCCCTGATACTCGGCGCGCTGACCAGTGCCATTTCAACGACACTGGGAACGCTCGCAGCCCTTGCCATGGTCAGGTACGATTTTCCGGGGAAGCGCTCAATCTCGACGCTTCTGGTTGCCCCAATCCTGATACCCGAAGTCGTCCTGGCTGTGGCTCTTTTGCTGTTTCTGCAATTCCTCTCCATGCCCAAAAGCTTTGGCCTGCTTTTGATGGGGCATGTCGTATTTACCCTGCCCTTTGTGGTGCTGGTGGTTCAGGCGCGCCTTGTATCAATCCGGCGCGACGTCGAAGAAGCCGCCATGAGCCTTGGCGCAACACCGATCCAGACATTCTTTGAAATCACCCTGCCGCTAATGATGCCGGCGGTCATGGCCGGGATGCTGTTTTCGTTCACCATCTCGTTTGACGACATCACCGGCACCCTGTTCTGGAAACCGGGCGGTGTCGAAACTGTCCCGACCCAGATTTTTGCCATGCTGCGCAATTCCATCAGCCCGGAAATCAATGCTCTGGGGGCAGTAATGGTGATTTTCACCATTGCCTTGCCGCTGATTGCGACCGCAATCGCGCGTGTGGCATCGGCGCAAAAAATACGGGCACAGAAAATAACCACATAACGCACAACCAGATATCGCGGGAAACCGCCAAAACCAACAACAAGCCCCAAAAAGAAGACCATAAGACCGACAAGAAAACGGATAAAAACCTTTATCAGGAGGCCTAAATGGACGAGACGAAACGCTATGAACGCCTGCTCACCCGCCTTAAAGACGGCGACATCAACCGTCGCACTTTCCTGACCGTTCTGGGGGCTGCGGGTGTCACCGCCGGGATTACCGGTGGCCCGATGGGCATGCTGGCCCGCAACGCCCTTGCCGCAACACCAGAACAGGTCCGCTTTGACGGCTGGGGTGGCGTGGTATCCGAGGCATTCGAAAAATATGCATTCGCCCCCTATACCGAGAAAACCGGTATCAAGGTCGTATCAGGCACCTTTGGCGGTGCGGATGAATATATTGCCCGCGTCAAGGCGGGCCAACCGGGCGAGTTCAACCTTGCCCACCTGTCGGGTGTGTTTGACTATGCCCGCTATCATGGGCTGGAACTGACGTCCGAGCTGAACGAAGCCAATATTCCGAACCTCAAAAACGTCATTCCCGGCCTGATCGAACCGCTGCGCAAAATCACCGGCGGCACCATTTCGGCAGTCCCGTATGATTACGGCACCACCGGCATTGCCTATAACCGCAAATATATCAGCGATGATGAAGCAAAGGCCAAAGGTGCCAAGCTGATGGTCGATGAAGCTTACAAAGGCAAGATCGGCGGCTGGGGTGAATGGAAAACACGCGTCTGGTACGGTGCCCTGCAATCCGATCAGGACCCGAATGCGATCAAGGATATCGACGCCGTCTGGGACATGATCCGTGCCCATCGCGATCTCGCCCTGAAATACTGGAGCTCAGGGGCAGAACTGATGAGCCTTCTGGCCGAAGAAGAAATCTATGTCACCGAAGGCTGGTCTGGCCGCATCAAGGCATTGCAGGATCAGGGCCACGATATCGGCTATCACGACCCGAAAGGCGGTCTTGGCTGGCAGGAATGCCTGTTCGTTCTGCGCGGAAGCCCGATGGCCGCCTGTGAAGAACTTCTGAACTTCATGCTCGAACCCGAAGTCGCGATTGCGGTTGCCGAAGGCCAAAGCTATCCGCCTGCTCTTGATCCGCAGAAAGTCGAACTCGGTAAAGTCATCCCGACCCTGCCCGCGTTTGATCCATCCGGCACGCTCAAGGAACTCAGCTTCTTTGATCCGGCCTACTGGAACGAACACGAAGCCGACTGGTCGAAAACCTTCTCGCGGGTTCAGCGCGGCTACTAGGCCGGACTGATCGCATAAACCGAATCTCCGGTCGCTGGTTTCAAACTGGCGACCGGGATACCACCGCCTTTCTCTGACAGGGTTATTTGTGATGGCTGACATCGAAAATGCGGTCGAACTGCAAAATGTCGTCAAGCGTTACGGCGAATTTACTGCCGTCCAACGCATGGACCTGACCGTGCCTGACAACAGTTTCGTGACCTTTCTGGGTCCGTCGGGCTGCGGCAAGACCACGACACTTCGCATGATTGCCGGACTGACCGACATTACCGAGGGTGACCTGCTGATCCGGGGCAAACGGGTCAATGCCCTGCCGATCCACAAACGCAATCTGGGACTGGTGTTTCAGAACTACGCCCTGTTCCCCCACAAATCGATTTACGACAATATCGCCTTTGGCCTGAAATACCGCAAAGTGTCCAAATACGACATCCGCGACAAGGTCAATCGTGCCCTTGATCTCGTGCAACTGCCTCATGTCGCCGACAGGTATCCCAATCAGCTTTCCGGCGGACAGCAGCAGCGTATTGCACTTGCGCGCGCCATCGTGATCGAACCCGATGTGCTGTTGCTGGACGAACCCCTATCCGCCCTTGACGCCAACCTGCGCGAAGAAATGCGGGTCGAACTGAAACGCATCCAGCGCGAACTGGGCATCGCCACCGTTTTCGTGACCCACGATCAGTCCGAAGCCCTTGCCATGTCCGACAAGCTGGTGGTGATGAATAACGGTGTCGTCGAACAGGAAGGCGCGCCAGAAGACGTCTATAACAATCCCGCATCGGCCTTTGTTGCCGACTTCCTTGGGCATTCCAATATCATTCCTGCCGCCCTTGGCGCACCGGATGCGGCCTTCACCAATGTCGCCCTGCAAAGCGGGGAAACATTGCTGACGACATCCGAACAGACTGCCAAAGCGAATGGTTCAAAAGACGTTCGCGCCGTTATCCGCGCTGAAAAAATCGGCCTGTCGGATCAGAACGGTGCCACGGACGGTGTGATCGCCATCCCCGGCAGGATCAAAACGGTCGACTATCTGGGGCAGCAAGCCCGCTATTTCGTCACGGCCAATGGTCGTGACTGGCAGGTGATCAATCCGATTGATGCCCGCCCCCATCACGAAGGTGCCGATGTGTTCATGCACATTGCCGCCCGAAATTGTGTGTTGTTGCCCGGTCATCACGACTGACCGGATCTGGAGTGCCACCCGAAGTGACGCATGATACCCCCAACAAAACCGGCCACAACCGGGAATCCCGCCTGTTTTATCAAAGCCGTTCGCGTCGGCCGCTGATCGACCATGCCAAGGGCGTCTATATGTGGGATGTCGATGGCAAACGCTATATCGACGCTTCCAGCGGTGCGATGGTCAGCAATATCGGCCATAGCGACCCGCGCGTGATTGCCGCAATGAATGCGCAGCTTGAAAAAGCCAGTTTCGCCTATCGCCTGCATTTTGAAAATGATGCGGCCGAAAATCTGGCATTCCGCCTTGCCGAACGCGCACCGGGTGATCTTGAACGGGTATTCTTTGTCTCCGGCGGGTCCGAAGCCGTCGAAAGCTGCATCAAGCTTGCCCGGCAATACGCGTTGGCCAAGGGACAAGCCCAGCGGACCAAGATCATTTCGCGTTTCCCCAGCTATCACGGTTCAACCCTTGGTGCGCTTGCCATCACCGGCTATACGCCAATGCATGCGCCCTTCGCCCCGATGATGGTCGATCAACCGAAAATCCCGGCCCCGACCTGCTATCTGGATCACGATGATCTGAGTGATCATGAACGCGGCCTGAAATACGCCAACATGCTAGAGGCCGAAATACTCAAACAGGGTCCGGAAACCGTTCTTGGTTTCATCATGGAACCGGTTGGCGGGGCTGCGACCGGCGCACTGGTCGCGCCTGACAGCTACTATGCCCGTATCCGCGAAATCTGCGATCAATACGGCATTCTTCTGATCTATGACGAGGTCATGACGGGTGCCGGGCGCACTGGCAAATATTTCGCTGCCGAACATTGGGGCATCACGCCTGATATTCTGGCCGTATCAAAGGGACTGGCGGCGGGTTATGCCCCGCTGGGTGCGATGATTGCGCCTGATCGCATTGTCGGACCGGTTCTTGATCATGGTGGGTTTATTCACGGTTATACCTATGCCGGAAATCCGATGGCCTGTGCGGCAGGCAACGCGGTTCTTGATGTTATCGACGAAGATAACCTTCTGGAAAATGCGACCCAAAGCGGGGCGGCATTAAAGGCCGAACTTGGCAAACTTGCCGATGAGTTTCCGATCATCGGCGATGTGCGCGGCCTTGGATTGCTGCTTGCCGCCGAACTGGTCAAAGACCGCGAAACCATGGAACCCATTGATCCCAAACATCTTGCGGCTGCCCGCCTTGTGGATATTGCCTATGACAAGGGCCTGATCATTTACTGGCGTCGCACCCGCGGCGGATATCGCGGTGATCATGTGATGGTCTGCCCGCCCATGACGATCACACCCGATCAGTTTGACGACATCCTCATTCCGTTGCGCGCCGCCCTTGGCGACCTTCAGGACGAACTCACCCGTGCCGGAGCCTTCGCATGAGCCGGAAAGTCATCATCACCTGCGCAATCACCGGATCGGTTCACACCCCGTCCATGAGCCCGCATCTGCCAATCACCCCCGACCAGATTGCCGATCAGGCAATTGCGGCGGCAAATGCCGGGGCTGCGATCCTGCATCTGCATGCCCGCGATCCCGAAACCGGATTTCCAAGCCCGGAACCGGCTGTTTTCGACCAATTCCTGCCACGCATCAAATCGGCTACCGATGCGGTGATCAACATTTCGACCGGCGGCGGCATGACCATGACGGTCAAGGACCGTATTCGTGCGGCAAAGCAGGCCGCGCCCGAAATGGCGTCGCTGAATATGGGTACGATGAATTTTGGCCTGTTCCCGGCCCTTGCCGGACGCAGCGACTGGAAACACGACTGGGAACCGAAATTTCTCGAAGACAGTCGTGATTTCGTATTCAAAAACACCTTTGCCGATATCGAAACCATTCTGGTCGATCTGGGCGATGCCAATGGCACAAGGTTTGAATTTGAATGCTATGACGTCGGGCATCTTTATACGCTGGCCCATTTTGTTGATCGCGGCCTGATCAAGGGTCCGATTTTCATTCAGTTCGTTCTGGGCGTTCTGGGGGGCATCGGGGCTGATCCCGATAACCTTGCCCATCTGAAACGCACCGCCGACAAACTTTTTGGCGATCAGTACCAGTTTTCGGTTCTGGGTGCCGGCCGTCATCAGATACCGCTTGCCACGATGTCGGCCACCATGGGCGGACATGTCCGGGTCGGGCTTGAAGATAACCTGTATCTGCGCAAGGGCGAACTCGCCCCGGACAACGCATCACAAGTTCGCAAAATCCGTGAAGTTCTCGACGGGTTATCCCTTGAAATCGCAACACCGGACGAAGCCCGCACCATGCTGGGCCTGAAAGGTGCCGATCAGGTCGCCTTTTAGGAAATAACAAACTGCCACCAACACCAAGACGCAAAGCCAACGAAAGGCGGCGCCCATGATGCATGCCTATTTCTCAGCCGATCAGCTTCGCCATCACGGCCAGACATTCATGGTCGCGGGCGAAGCACGGCCAATCCCCGAAGTCCCCGAACGGGCGGAAATACTGACCACTGCCGTCAAACGGCTTGGCCTTGATTTGCGCACCCCTGATGATTTCGGCATAGGTCCGATTGCCGCCATTCATGCGCCGGAATATCTGAAATTCCTGCAAACCATCCATGCCGAATGGAAGGTTTTTGGTGGTTCTGATCTGGTCGTACCCGGCATTCATCCGTTTGACCGGCTTGGCCCCTATCCAAGATCACCTGCGGGCAAGGCCGGTTTTCATATGGGCGATACATCCTGCCCGATATCGGCAACCACCTGGCAATCGGCATATGCCAGTGCGCAAACCGCGATTGCCGCCACCCGCCGTGTCCGCGATGAAAATGCCCAATCGGCCTATGCCCTGTGCCGCCCGCCCGGCCACCATGCCAGCCGCGATATTGCTGGTGGTTTCTGTTACCTGAACAACAGCGCGATTGCGGCACAGGAACTGCGCGCCAAATATGACCGGGTTGCGATCCTTGATGTCGATCTGCATCATGGTAACGGCACGCAGCATATTTTCTATGCCCGTGATGATGTCATGACGCTGTCGATCCATGCCGATCCACGCGATTTCTATCCGTTTTTCTGGGGCCATGCCGAAGAACGCGGACAGGATGCCGGGCTTGGTTTCAACCATAATTATCCCCTGCCCCTTGGCAGCGGTGATGATGCGTTTCTGGCAGCCCTTGATCGCGCGCTTGCCATGATCGATCATTTCAGCGCCGATGCAGTTGTCATTGCACTGGGTCTGGATGCATCATCGGATGATCCGTTTGGCGGACTTGCCGTGACACCCGGCGGATTTGCCAAAATCGGTGAAAAAATTGGCAGCCTCAAACTGCCAACCGTGCTAGTGCAGGAAGGTGGTTATGTCAGTAACACACTGGCTGAAAACCTTTTTCAGTTTATCAGCGCCTTTGACTCCACCACCGCTGGGAGCCCCAAATGAAAACATCCGATATCCTGATCATTGGCGGCGGTATTGCCGGCATGTCAGCAGCCTATTTTTTGGCCAAACGCGGCAGGTCCGTAACGGTTCTCGAACGCGAAGATCAACCCGGCTATCACAGCACCGGCCGGTCAGCCGCACTATACAGCGAAACCTATGGCCCGCAGATCATCCGCAAAATGTCGACGGCCAGCCGGGAATTCTTCCTGAACCCGCCCGAAGGTTTCACCGAAAATCCGATCCTGACCCCGCGAGGTGTGATCCTGACCGCCGCCCACGGCAATGAAGGCGCGATTGACGAACTTCTGACCGAAGGCTGCGCAAATGGCGCGAATGTTGTCCCCCTGACAGCAGATGACATCAAAAAACTGATCCCGATCCTTAATACCGATCTCATCGCGTGCGGTGCCCTTGAAACCGATGCCATGGATATTGATGTTCATGCGCTGCATTGGGGCTTCATCCGTCATTTCAAAAAGCTTGGCGGTGATCTGGTGGTCAAGGCCGATGTCAGTGCAATCGCAAAGACCGCAACCGGCTGGCAGGTCACGGCGGGCGACGAAACCTATGAAGCGCAGACCATCGTCAACGCATCCGGTGCCTGGGCCGATGAAATCGCAAAACTGGCGGGCGTTACCCCATTGGGTATTACCCCCAAGCGTCGTACGGCGGTGATGGTTGATCTGCCATCTGATGTCAATGCGCATGGCTGGCACATGGTATCAGACGTGGGTGAAGGCCTGTATTTCAAGGAAGACGCCGGGCGCCTTCTGGTATCGCCATCTGATGCGACACCGACGGTTCCCCATGATGTCCAGCCCGAAGAACTCGATATCGCCATCACGATTGATCGCCTGATGACGGCAACCACGCTTAAGGTCAATCGCCCCGGCGAAGCATGGGCTGGCCTGCGCAGCTTCTTTGCCGATGGCGATCCGGTATCGGCATTCGATCCGGTTGCTGATGGCTTTTACTGGCTTGCCGGTCAGGGCGGCTATGGCATTCAAACCGCCCCGGCCATGGGCGAATATGCCGCCAGCCTGATTTGTGGCGATGGCGTTCCGGACCGGATGGTGAAACTTGGCGTGACCGAAGATGCCCTTGCCGCCACCCGCCCCGGCCTTGTCCGAACCGCGTAAGGATGAATACGGAAATCGTGCCATGACCCGTTTTGATCGCAATGAACTGCGACGCAGCGTCGCCAATCGCCGGGATCGTGCGATTGATGATCTGTGCGCACTGGTTCGCCATGACAGCCTTCTGGGCAATGAAACATCGGCCCAGAAATGGGTTGCGGATCGTTTTGCCGATATGGGGCTTATGGTCGAACGGGTTGAGATCAATATTGACGAATTACGGGACTTACCGGGATTTTCCCCGCCAGTTACGACAGAATATGGCGGACGGGAAAATATCGTCGGCATTCATGAACCGGCAAAGCAAACCGGACGCAGCCTGATTTTAAACGGGCATATCGATGTCGTGCCGACCGGGCCGGTGGCGCAATGGCGACGTGGACCGTTTGATCCCTATGTTGAACGCGACTGGCTTTATGGCCGCGGGGCTGGCGATATGAAGGCCGGGATCATTGCCTATTGCCATGCCCTGGCAGCCCTTCATGATCTGGGTCTTGAGCCCGCCGCCCCGGTGATCCTGCAATCGGTTGTCGAAGAAGAATGCACCGGCAACGGGGCCCTGGCCTGCCTGCATGCCGGGTATCGCGCCGATTGTGCGATCATTCCCGAACCGTTTAATCAGACGCTGATGACCGCCCAGCTTGGCGTGATGTGGTTTCAGCTTCATGTCACCGGAAGCCCGGCGCATGTGCTTGATACCTCGGCCGGAAGTAATGCCATCGAGGCCGCCTTTGGCTTTTTTGAAACCCTGAAAGAAGTCGAAGACATCTGGAACCACCCCACCCACCGTCATGCGGCCTATGGCGCGCATGTCCATCCGGTGAATTTCAATCTGGGCAAGATCGAAGGTGGTGAATGGGCATCGACCGTACCGCCGGTTTGTTCGGCCGATATCCGTGTCGGGTTCTATCCCGGTATGGAATTATCAAAGGTCCGCGAAACCATCGAGGCGGTTGCACAAAGTGCGATGGAAAATCACCCGGCCTGCATGGATGCTAAATTCGAGATCACCTATCGCGGTTTTCAGGCCGAGGGATGCGTGATGGACGAAACCCATCCGATGATGACGATGATCGGCGACATTCACCACGAAGTCACCGGCAATGCGATAAAAAACTATGCCTCCACCGCCACCACGGATGCGCGGTTCTTCCAGATTTACGGCAATATCCCGGCCACCTGCTATGGCCCGAAAGCCGAACGAATTCATGGCATTGACGAACGGGTCTCTATTTCCAGCATGATGGAAGTCACCGAGGTCCTTGCCCTGTTCATTGCCGACTGGTGCGGCGTTACCAAACGTGGTAATCACGCCGCATAAACCAACCAAAACCCGAACATATTTGATATCAGGAGACTTTGATGAGCATTCAGCGTTTTCACACCGGCCCGCGCATGAGCCAGGCAGTTGTCCATGGCGACACCATCTATCTTGCCGGTCAGGTTGGCGAACCGGGCAGCGACGTTACCAACCAGACCAAGGAATGCCTTGCCAAGGTTGATGCGCTTCTGGCCGAATGCGGCGCGTCAAAGGAAAACATCCTGTCGACCACCATCTGGCTTGCCGATATGGCCGACTTCGCCAAAATGAATGAAATCTGGGATGCATGGGTCCCCCAGGGACACACCCCGGCCCGTGCATGCGGCGAAGCCAAACTTGCCACCCCGGACTATCTGGTTGAATTCATCGTGGTCGCGGCAAAACCGTAATCCGGTTATTTCCGCCCCGAATATAAAACGCCCGGCCGATTGCGCCGGGCGTTTTTGTTTGCACTTTGCGTCAAGGAAGACCGGCTTTAACGATCCCGCTCATCACGGGTCACGATCAGCGACTTGGCTTCCAGCGTGCGATGCACCGGGCATTTATTGGCAATCGCGATCAGTTTTTCGCGGATTTCCTCGGTAAAATCACCATGCAGGGTAATGATCCGTTCGAAACGGTCGATCTTGCCGCCCTTCTGTTCGAATTCCGCCCCGCATTCCATGCAATCCGTCGCATGGATTTTATCATGCCGGACTTCAACCCGAATGCCATCGACCGGAATCTGTTTCTGATCGGCATACATACGCATGGTCATCACCGTACATGACCCAAGGGCGGCCGCCAGAAAATCATAAGGTGACGGTCCACTGTCAAACCCGCCGACACCTTCGGGTTCATCGGCCAGCATTCTGTGATGCCCGGCCAGAACCATCGCCTGAAACTTGCCAAGCCCGGTTTCACGGACAACCACGGCCCCATCGGGCACGTCCTCGTTGACCGGTTCTTCGTCGGTGATATACCGCCGCGCCCATGCACTGATCACTTCCGCGGCATAGGTGGCATCGTCGGGATCACGCAACAAATGGTCGGCACTATCAAGCGACACAAAGCTTTTCGGATGCTTGGCGGCATCAAAAATCCGCGCCGCATTTTCAATACCCACCGTCTGATCCATCGGTGCATGCAGCACCAGCAACGCCTTGTGCAATTTGCCGACCGATTTTCCGATATCATGGGCGCGCAGATCATCAATGAAATGCTTCTTGATCACAAAGGGCCGCCCGCTTAACGAAACTTCGGCCTGCCCGTCGCGTTCGATATCTTCAAGGTAACCGGCGAAATTATGGGTCACATGCTCGACATCTGCGGGTGCACCAATCGTTGCAACCGCGGTTGCCTCGGGCACACTATCGGCAACGGCCAAAACCGCCGCCCCGCCCAACGAATGCCCGATCAGCAAGCGGGGGGCAGCAAATTCATGCCGCAGGAAATCAGCCGCGCGTTTCAGGTCATCCAGATTGGATGTGAAGTTGGTGGATGCAAAATCACCGCCCGATCCGCCAAGCCCGGTAAAATCGAACCGCAAAACCCCAATCCCCTGCATGGTCAGCGATTGCGCGATCTTGCGCGCCGCCGTCAGGTCCTTGCTGCATGTAAAGCAATGCGCAAACAGCGCATAGGCCCGAACCGGCCCCGTTGGCAAATCCAATCGTGCCGAAAGCTGCGCACCAAGTGCACCTTCAAAGCTAAGCTTAATTGGCCTTACAGCCATATCGGACCTCCGCCGTCGGTGTTTCGCGAATTCGTTATTTGTTTATACACTTTCTGCGTTAGCATGCGTATCCGCCACCACGAAACCAAGGGTAATACAGTATGACAATACTGGAAACCAAAAGAACGCTTGTCCGTCATGCGACCCATGATGATGCCCCCTTTATCCTGCAACTGCTGAACGAACCGGGCTGGATCCGGTTTATCGGGGATCGCAACATTCGGGATCTTGATGCCGCACGTGACTATATCGATGAACGGCTTCTCAGCAGTTATCTGAAACACGGTTTCGGTTCTTACATTGTGATCGAAAAGGCAACGCATATGGCGATCGGTCTATGCGGCTTTGTCAAACGCGACACCCTTGATGCGCCCGATATCGGCTATGCCATTACCGAAAGCCGTCAGGGCATGGGCTATGCGTTTGAAGTCAGCAACGCCCTGATCGACTATGGTTACGACACCCTCGGGTTTGAGCGGATATTTGGCTATACCCTGCCGGACAATACCGTATCGCTAAAACTTCTGACCAAACTTGGCCTGACCTATGAACGGGATCAGGACGTGAATAACAGCGGCGAAATCTGCAAGCTGTTTGTAAAGGTCGCCTGAATGCAAAAACCCGCATCACCGGATGCGGGTTTGATCGTTTCAGGGATGACTATCATCATCCTGCGCGACGAATACCGATCTTGCGCCCTACCCCGCTTGGCACCGGCAAATCGCGATGCGCATCACGGATCAGATCAAGCGTCTTTTGAATGTCATCGGGAAATGGTGCCGAACGCCGCGTTTTCATATCGATATGCATCGTGATGATTTCATTGGTCGCCGAAAGCCACCCTTCGGTCCCATGCCGTAATTCATGATACATGTGAATGCGTTTGTGATCGCAATCAAGGATTTGCGTATGGATCACGAACGGATCATTCAGATGAATTTCCCGGTCATAGGTAATGTGCATTTCAAGCGCAAAGGTCGAAAATCCGCGCCGCTCGGGATATGTCCGCCCCATCCCGACCCCGTCCAGAAACGCCACTGATCCCAGATCAAAACCAACCACGTAATAACCAACATTGACGTGACCGTTAAAATCGATCCATTCCGGCGGCACGGTCCCGCGATAGCATTCCAGCATCTCCGGGGCAAAAAGATTGGTACTGATCATTTGCCAGCCTTCCCGACGGCATCGACAACCGCAACCGCCGCAACGAAATCTTCCAGCGAATGGCCAACGGATTTGAAAACGGTGCATTCTGCATCGGTTTGGCGTCCCTTGACCTCACCACGCGTCAGACCAAACAGATCGCCCAGAATATCGGATTTCGAAATCGATCCGGCATTTAGCGGCTGCACCACGTCGCCGCCTTCAGCCGCTGCTCCTTCAAAACTATCAACATAAATCCGGCATTTCTGCATCAGGGCATCATCGGTTTCGCGCATGGTCGGCTTGAACGCCCCCACCAGATCGACATGCGTCCCCTCACGAAGCCATTCACCGCGCACCAGCGGCTCGGCCGAAAGTGTTGCGCATGAAATCAGATCGGCACTCTTGCAGGCCGTTTCCAAATCATCCGTGCCCACCGCCTCAAACCCAAGGGTGGCGGTTTCGGCGGCTAATGCGCGGGCCTTGTCGCCATTGCGGTTCCAGATCGTGACCTTTTTGATCGGACGAACCGAGGCATGCGCATTGATCAGGTTGGGCGCCATTGCGCCAGAACCAACCATGACCATTTCGCAGGCGTCCTTGCGCGCAAGGTAATCCGCCGCCAATGCCGATGCCGCCGCTGTCCGGCGTGTGGTCAGTTTGGTGCCATCAATCACGGCCGATGGCTGACCGGTCACGGCATCAAGCAGGATATAAGTCCCCGAAACCGCAGGCAGGTTACGCGCCGAATTGCCCGGCACCACGGCGGCAACCTTGACCCCGGCCGCGCCATCCTTTTGCCAGGCAGGCATGATCAGGAAAGTCGCGTCATCCTCATTGCTGCGTTCCATGTTGAAATGGCTGCGTAGCGGCGCTTCGCAGCCCTCGGCAAATCCTTGACGGAGCGCCTCAACCAGATCGCGGGGCGAGACGAATTTATCGATTTCTTCAGCAGAGATGAAACGCATGGGCCTTCCTGTAAATTTATTTTCGATTTCAGCGTGGTAGCGTGGATATCTTATACCACGTCAAAGGACATGCGTCACAGGATCGCACGCTGTTTTTCACTTTGTTTCTGGTGAATAATCTGCCCGCCTGTTGGCTGCTTAACGCTGCAAAAAGCGTTTCAGATGACCAAACAGCGAACCGGTCCCAAGGTAAAGCTCTTCAAGCACCGTAAAATGGTTCGCACCCCATGCCTTATAGACCGGGACCTTGAATCCCTCGCGCCCGCAATAGGCAGCATATGCATCACTTTGGCGGACAAACTCCGGGCTTTCGTTACTCCCGACCACGACCATCATTTTGACGTCATGCGGGATAGCATCAAGCATCGGTGAATTGTCCGCCGCCGTCGCAGCATTAAGCCGCACATCGTCATTGATGCTGGTAAAACGGATCGGTTCCAGATCGAAAACCCCCGAAACCGGAACAATCGCACAAAACGGATTGGCATCATTAAGGGTATCTTCCCAATGATGCGCCGCAAGGCGTGCGACAATCTGCCCGCCTGCCGAATGACCGGAAATGCTGATACGGTCGCGGTCCCCGTTAAAATCGCCGACATTCTGATAAATGAAAGTCATGCAACGGACCGCCTGCAGGGTAATTTCGGCAACCGTGACGTCCGGACAAAGATCGTAATTCGGGCAAATGACAGTAAAGCCCGCGGCATTCAGATCGCGGGCAACAAACGCATAATCTTTTTTGTCCTGGCTTCGCCAATAACCACCGTGGAAAAACACATGCACCGGTGCGTCTGGCTCGGCCGCCGGGTAAACGTCCATGGTTTCCTTTGGCCCGTCACCATAGCGGATATCGGTAATGTGGCGGACACTGGCACGCGTGTCATCGGACAGACGCACAAAACGATCAAAACAGGTCATATATTCCGGCACGGTTTCGCGCGGATTATACTGCCATTCAAGCTCGGCAAGGGTAAAACCACCCCAACTCATCTGAACCTCGTTTGCTCTGCCCGGACCGGAATTATTATCGGTAGATCAAGCCTGTCCGATAATCTTTCTTTATTTTTCCGGTTTTTGCAAATGCTTCACGCAAGGACATAACACAAGGGCATAATTCCCGCTGATAAACAGCCGGTCTTGATTGCGCGATGGGAACAGGAATGGCAGAATATCGAAAATCAATTTTAAAATCAGTTGGATAGACCATGAGCAACCGCACATTCCAAAGCCCGTTCCCCGCCGATGACGCGGATCGCAACCAGATTTGGGAAATGCTGGTGCCGCGCGATATCGCCGCCTTCGTCGCGGCCGACTGGTCCATGGTCAAAGACGACTTCAAGGCAGACGGCTTTTACGCCATTGATGCCTGCAAATCCGATGATCCCGATGCCTGGAAAATGATGTTCCCCGATCTGACGGCCTATCGCGATGAGTGGCTGCGTCAGGCCATCGCCGCACAGGAAATCGACTATGCCGAAGACCTGTTTGATGGTGTTTTCCGGGCCACCGACCTCTCGAAAATCGATATCACCGGCAATCGCGCACTGGTGCGCAAACATTTCAACGGCACGATAAAAAAAGCAGACGGATCAACCGACCGTCTGCTTTGGAAAACCCATTATTACTGCGAAAAACAGCCTGATGGAAAATGGCTGATTACCGGTTTCACCGGCTATATGCCCAATCACGATCCGGCATAGGCAATCGTGCCTTAAAGCACGCAACCACGCGCAGCAACATCAACCGTTTCAATGTCGCCATCGCGCACCAGATGCACCTGATCAAGCATGTTGCTGACAACGCAGACATGGTTCGGGATGATTTCAATCCGCTGGCCGATTTCAAACGGCTGTGTCGCCGGATCAAAATGCAGAATGCCATGTTCTTCCGAAAGCGATTTGACCGCGACATCGGGGTACCCGAAGACATAGCCATATCCTTCAAGGCCCAGCAAATCAGATGTCAGGACCTTTGACCCCGCATCAATGATCGCCCGGCCTGGCGTCGGCAAGGATACGATTTCGCTCAACACCCGAAGTGCGCAATCATCTTCCTTGCAAACACCCCGCGCCATCAGGGACCGGTCGTTATAGATGTAGGTACCAATGCGATGTTCGGTCACGGACGGTACTTCGTGGGCCAACCACATATCGGGCGTCCCGCCGGAACTGCGCACCGGGCATTCAATGCCAATCGCATCCAGTTCCTTCATGGCCGTGGTAAAAAATGCCTCAACCTTGGCACCACCGCCGGTCGCCGGATAGGTCATGAGCCCGGCAAACCTGATCCCCGGCAATGATTGGATTTTCTTTGCCAGCTCAACGGCCTCAACCGGGTTTTGCACCCCGCATCGCCCGCCACCGGTATCGCATTCGATCAGAATTTCAAGCGGCTTGGCACTATCGGCAAAGGCCTTGGACAATCCTTCGATCACAACCGCATTATCGGCCACCACACGCAGGCTTTTGATGCGGTCAAACAAGGCCCGCAGACGGGCCAGTTTGCGTTCACCCAATACGTTATAGGTCAGAAGAATATCATCCAGACCGGCATCTGCCATCACTTCGGCCTCGCCGATTTTCTGGCAGGTGATCCCGATTGCGCCTGCCTTCATCTGCTGGGCGGCAAAGGCCGGGATTTTATGGGTTTTGATATGCGGGCGCAGCCCGATCCCGTGCTTGTCACAATAGGTCTGATAACTTTCGATATTGCGGTCGACGATATCAAGGTTAACAACCGCGCAGGGCGTATCAAGTTCGGGATATTGGGGCATTCCGGTCATCGGGGCAGCGTCCTTATCAAATCCGGTGGTGGCAGAAATCAGCTTGCGATGGCCGCAAACGGGTCATCGACAATCGGCCAAAGCGGACGGGTCAAATGGCGATATCCGTTGGTTTTCGGATCGGACGGATAAGGTCCGTGGACATCGACATAAATGATCTCGCCCGCGATCTTGGCGAACGCATCGTAGAAGTGATTGGTCGATTTGATAAACAGATATTTTTTCGAAGACGGATCAATTCCCATATTCGAAAACAGGCTGGGGTCGAAGCTTTGCGATCTGTTGGAATTCAGGATCACCTCGCCCCCGCCCGGAAGCTCAATCACCGCGCAATCGCCCAACGGTACGATGCTGTCACCAAAATACTGCCATGACTCGCGACGGATCTTTTTGACGCATACTTCGGCATCAATCGGCGCCCCGGCATGCGCACCGGTTTTTCCGCCAAAGCGTAACGGCAATATCGCGCCCTCGCCGGCCGATATGCAAATCCGAACCGCCATCGGGTCCCAGATGGTCCCCACCGCAAAATCACAAAGCCCGCGCGCCATTACGGCCCGCAGCAAAATCGTGCTGTCACCGGGCACACCGCCACCCGGATTATCCCAGACATCGGTCAAAACGATGGGTTTGGCTTCGCTTGCCAATGCCTGATCAAGAGCAGCCTCCGGCGTCAGGAAACTGGGTCTGGTCACCCCGCGGAACCCGAAAAGCTCCTGCCCCAAAAGCTGGGCAATATCATCTGCCTTGGCGGGATCATTGTTGGTGGTCACAATCACCTTTGCACCAAGATCTGGCACGTCACCAGCCATAAAGCCGTGAATGAAAGATACCGACAGGACTCCATCCGTTCCTTCAAGGGCTTTGGCGCGATCAATAAAGGATCGCATCGGCTCCCGAGATGTCGGCAGAACTTCGATCATGTGGCAGTCAAATACCGCCTTGGTCGGCTTGATCTCGCCGCGCAATGTGCGCAATACCAGATCAACAACCGAACGACCGGTTTCAACGAAATCGGTATGAGGAAATTCCTTGAACGCAACGATGATATCGGCGTTGGAAACACGCAGCTCCGTCAGATGACTGTGCGGATCAAAACTGGTACCGATAATTACGTCGGGGCCAACGATTGCGCGGATACGTGAAATCAGATCACCTTCGCAATCCAGATATCCTTGCGCCACCATGGCCCCGTGCAGGCCCAGAATAACCGCATCAACCGGCATCGCCGCACGCAACTGGCCCAGAACCTCGTCACGCAACTGTTCATAGGTTTCCCGATTGACCAATCCTCCCGGCTCTGCCCAGGTGGCGGTACCCTCGATCAGGTCCCAGCCTTCCTTTGCTGCCCGCACGCGCGCCTCGGTAAAGACGGCACTGCACAGCGTCGGGGTCACCGGATGCTGTCCGGGCGGGGCATAGAAGCTTTCCCTGAAATCGGAAAAATCGGTGCGCAACGGCGAGAATGTGTTGGTTTCGGTCGCAATAGAGGCGCAAAAAATCCTCATGACCCCATCCTTTTTGTTCTTTGTAATCATCATATTTTATGTGCAAAAGAAAAAAGCGTGCGGGTGAAGCACCACCCGCACGCGCATGGATTATTCCATGTAGCGGTGGGCGTTGGCTTTATCGACTTCCGTCTGGAACAGTTCGAGAAGTTCAACGCCTTCCGTGCCCAGGGATTCCTGAACGTGTTTGACCACGACCGGCTGGGTCACATCTTTAAGCTTCTGACGCTCTTCCGCGTTCAGTGCCGTGATTTCCATTTTGTCGGTCAAACCGGCAAGACCACGATCAGATGCCTCGATCACGCGCGATACACCACGGCTGGCAACAACGCAGGACTGCGCAGCATAACGGATGATTTTCTGCTGGTCGGCAGTCAGATCATCCCAGAATGCTTTCGACAGCATGAAGGTATAGGGCGAGAACAGGTGATTGGTCAGGGTCAAATAACCCTGCACTTCGTTGAATTTGGCAAAGGTCACGGTCGGAACCGGGTTCATCTGACCATCGATCACGCCGGTCTGAAGACCGGCATAAACTTCGCCCCACGCCATCGGATAGGCTTCGGCACCCAGTGCCTGCATGATTTTCTGATGCGACGGCAGCGACATGGTACGAACACGAATGCCCTTGAAATCGTCCAGCGTCGCAATCGGATGCTTGGAGTTGGTCACTGCAAAGAACCCGCCGGTATCCGGGAAACCAAGAACCTTGACATCGCCAAGGGTGTTTTCGATGTCGCTTGCCAGTTTCTGACCAAACGGACCATCAAACACGTCATAGGTCGATGCGTTGCTGTCGAACGCGAATGCGAGGTTCAGAACATCGATACGCGGATAATAGGATGCAATCGCCCCGGTCGAGGTCAGGGTCGCCTGAATAAGACCATCGCGGACCATCTGCACATGTTCTGCGGCCGAACCAAGCTGGTTGGACGGATAAACCTCAACCTTGATCTCGCCATTGGTGTCGGCTTCGACAATGTTGGCGAAAACAGCGGTGCAGGCATGCGCCGGGTTTTCAAACGGGTCCATTTTGTTGTCATGGGCAAATTTCAGAACCTTGGGCTCTGCATAGGCCAATGACGTCGTGCTGGCCAGCATGGCCGTCGCAAGGGCAAATGCCCCCAAACGTTTCATCGTTTTCATTCTACCTCTCCTTGATTAAGGCCTTTTATTTCTGTCCGCTTGTCACCTTTCGGTGCCCCGGTCCGGACCTGACCGGGGCGTTTCATTGCCGCCGGTTACCTGAAACCAAGCAATCGCGGGATCGCGAGTGCAAGATCGGACCAGAAGGCAAACAGGAACAGCACACCCAGTTCCGCCAACAGGAATGGCCAAAGCTGTGCAGCAATTTTTTCAAGCTTTTCACCTGTAACTGACGACAGCACGAACAGGCACGCACCCACGGGCGGCGTCATCAGGGAAATGTTAAGCGCAAGGACAAAGATGATCCCGGCATGGATCGGGTCCATCCCGATCTGGACCGTCAGCGGTACCAGAACCGGGGCCAGAATGATCAGGATTGCATTGATATCCATGACCATCCCGATCATCAGCAACAGGGCAACGATCATGAAAATGACCATATAGGGATCGGACGACAGCCCCAGAACAAGGCTCGCGACTTCCTGCGGAATGCGGTTGAAGCTCAGCCACCAGCCAAGGATCGACGCAAAGGCAATGATGATGAAAATCACCCCCGTAACGCGCGCGGTGCGGATCAGCATCTTGAAGAAGTCGGCAAATGTCAGCGCACGGTAAATAAAGATACCGATAAACAGCGCATAGGCGACGGCGACCGATGCGGCTTCCGTCGGGGTAACAATACCGCCCAGAATACCGCCCAGAATGATCAATGGCATAATCAGGGCCGTGATCGATGATTTGAAAATCTTCCAGATTTCCAGAAGGTTCGCACGACGTTCGTTTTTCGGCAGGTTCTTGGACCTTGCGGTTACCGCAATCACCGTCATGCAGATCAGACAGATCATCAAGCCCGGCAGGATACCGGCGGCAAACAGCCCGCCAATGGAAACCCCCATCAGCGATCCATAAACAACCATCAATCCCGACGGTGGAATGGTCGGGCCGATGATTGACCCGGCTGCGGTCACCGCACAGGCATAATCCCGGCGATACCCCCGTTCGACCATGGCCGGCACCAGCGTCTTGCCAAAGGCCGCCGCATCGGCGGTCGCCGCCCCGGTCAGTCCGGCAAAGAAAACCGATGCCAGCATATTGGTGTGCGCCAACCCACCACGAAAATGCCCGACCAGCGCCTGCGCAAACAGCACAAGGCGGCTGGTAATCCCGATATGGTTCATGATCTCGCCAGCCAGAATAAAGAACGGCATGGCAAGAAACGGAAATACGTTCAGACCGTTAAAGACCTTGCTTGGCCCCTGAACAAGGAACATGCCCCCGCCCATGTCATAAAGGCCAATAACCCCGGCAACGCCCAGCGCGAAGCCGATCGGCATGCCCAGAACCATCAGAACGACAAAAGTAATACCGACGATCATTCTGCGCCCTCCGCCAGATCAATGGGAACGAAGCGGCCCTGATCGCGAAGCGCGACCAGCAACAACTGAATGGCAGCAAGAAGGGATGCAACCGGCACCGCGGCATAAGGCAGTGCCAGCGTCATGCCAAAGATCATCGCCTGACGGCGCATACCGCCCGCGGCAAAATCAAAGCCGTAAATCGCCAGATACAGAAATGCACATAACGCAATCAGATCGACACAGAACAGAACCGTGCGCTGCACGGGCATCGGCGTGTTAAGGATAAACATCCCGATGCCGATATGTTCGCGCCGCGCAATCCCGGCCGATACCGCCAAAAGTGCCGCCCAGATCATCAGGTAGCGCGCAAGTTCTTCGGGCCAGGGCAGTTGCCAGTGGAAAATGTAACGATCAATCACGCCCAGCCAGACATCCAGCACAAGGGCCAGCATCAGGACGGCAATCACACGTTCGACCACCCAGTTTAGCGACCGGCTGATCATTGCGGCTGTGGTTTCAACACGGCGCAGCGCCATCTTACTTAATCTCTCCGCTGATGAATGTTTTATGTAATTTTTCTACATCCTGAGGATATTTTTGTAGCTTGTCTACATGTTTTTGAGTCATAATTGCAAATATCACCACGAATGATCCACAAACAATGACATTATAGGTAGTTAAACTACATTTTTACCTATATTGTTTGGCCACCCACCCAAAACCAATGGAAGACAACAACGGCGATCAAACAATTCGGCAATCAACGCCCTACCCACTTTACGGTTAAATCCGGCAGGATGGATAATCTCGGGACCAAGATCGAAGCTATCGCCAGCAAACCAAAAAGTGATATTTATCAGCGGGGTGCCGACAACAGCACCTCATATTCGAGAATGATCGGAACGCTCGCATGCAACCTACTGTCGATATCATCAGCCTCCTGCGTCGAAAGGCCGGTACCTTTCCCGCACGTGAACAGCGGGTTGCCGACTACGTTCAGGATCACCTGCAGGACGTCACCACCATCGCCCTTTCCGATCTTGCGCAAAACGTTGGCGTCAGCGAACCGACCGTGATCCGGTTTTGCCGGACCCTTGGCTGTGATGGATTTCGCGATTTCAAAATACGGCTGGCACAAAACCTTGCCGTCAGCATGCAATATCTGGCGCCCGAGGACCTTGCCGACGATACAACTGCCGCCGACGTGCTTTCCAATCACGTGCTGGGCGTGATTGTCGACAATCTGCGCTTGCTGCGCGAACAGCTTTCAAGCACCGAAATCGACAAGGCTGCCGATATTCTGGCCAATGCCCGCCAGATCGCCTTTATGGGGGTCGGGGGCGGCTCCACGACGGTTGCCTTTGATGCCGCCAACCGTTTCTTCCGCCTTGGCATTCCCGCACAGGCCCAAAGTGATGGCTACCTTCAGCGCATGCTGGCATCGACCTTTGGCGAGGAAGATGTTCTTTTTGCCATCTCCACCAGCGGTCGACCGACCGAACTGATCCACAGTGCAGCCATTGCCCGCCAATATGGTGCAAAGGTCATCTCGATGACCCACCCGCAAAGTCCGCTTGCCGCCGAAAGCGACCTTGTGATTGGCATTGATATGCCTGAAAACCCTGATATTTATAAGCCAACGGCCACCCGGCATGTTTTTCTGGCAACCATCGATATCATTGCCACCGCGGTTGCCCGGCGCACGCCGGACCGAACACTTGAAAAACTTCGCCGGATCAGGTCATCTTTGCTGACTCTCAATCCGCCGACCGGCCGCCAGCCTATCGGCGACTAATCACGCCACCATCCCCATCGAGGCCCCAATGACCCGTACTGCCTTTATCGGCGAATGCATGATCGAGCTTGCCGGAACATCCCCCGGCAGCATTTTTGGCGCGGCCAATCTCGGCTTTGCCGGTGATACGCTTAATGGTGCGACCTATATGGCACGCACCAGCCGCCTACTTGCAACGCCTGATACCGATGTTTCCTACATCACGGCACTGGGTACGGATCCCTATAGCGACGCGATGATTGCCGCCTGGCAGAACGACAATATCGACACGACACTGGTTCGACGGATCGATAGCGCCCTGCCCGGTCTGTATGCCATCCAGACCGATGAAACCGGTGAACGCAGCTTTTCCTACTGGCGCAATAATGCCGCCGCCAAACAGATGCTTCAGGGCGGCCACGATACCGTGTTGCGCGATGCGCTTGGCGGGTTCGATTGCCTGTATCTTTCGGGGATCACACTGGCAATCCTGTCTGATAAAGACCGCCAGACCCTGATCAGCATTGCCAGAGACTTTGCCAAACAGGGCGGCAAAGTCTGCTTTGATACCAATCACCGTCCGCGCCTTTGGGCCGATCAGGACGATGCAATGGCAACCTATCTGGCGATTGCGCCTCATTGCCACACCGTCCTGCCGACATTTGACGACGACAGCGCGCTGTTTGGCGACGCAACGCCCTCTGCCACCGCCAAACGCTGGCATTCGCTGGGCGCGGACGAGGTTGTCGTCAAATGCGGTGGTGAACCGACCTTTTATTCGATCAGGGACGGCGAAAACGGCATCGTAACGCCGCCCAAGGTCACCGATATCGTCGATACGACTTCGGCCGGGGATTCCTTTAACGGATCATACCTTGCCGCCCGCGATGCCGGGCGCGATGTGCCTGCCGCCATTGCCGTTGCACAAAAAGTCGCTGGCCGCGTGATTTCACGGCGCGGCGCGCTTGTTGATATCAGCGACATCAAACTTGATCAGTAATCCAGCCGGAACTGAACACCGGCTTTGCTGTCGATTTCGGTGGTTTCACTGGTCACGCTGATATTTGGCGTCAATTCAATCTCGACCTCGACCCCGCTTGACCCCGGGGTCGTGCCGGTCTTGGTGCCGACATAGACCCCGTCCGTCAGGTATTTACCCACCTTGACGTTCGGGCCATCTTCGCCGCCGCCCACCTGCAAAACATCCGCCCCGATAAAGCGACGTACCGAACCGACGATGTCAAGTCCGCCGCCCCCGCCCGAAAGCTCGTTCACCGCACTGGCAAGCTGGACCGCCTCAATCGCACTCAGGCTTCCCTGCGATTTGCCAAACAGCACCTGCGACAGGATTTCGTCCTCCGGCAGGGACGGGTTGGATGTCAGAACCAGTTCCGGATCGCTTGCCGGTCCCTGGAACCCGGCAGTCACTGTCAGGTCGTCGGTGGTATAGACCCCTTCGATGTCCAACAATGGATCGGGCGGTGTTGCACCGGAAAACGTGATCTTGGAATCCTTGATCACGAATGTCTTGCCAATGATATCAAGCTGCCCGCGCAACGCCTGCAACTGCCCGACAATGATCGGCTCTGCGGTTGTCCCGCTGATATCAAGCTTGCCACCCCATTCGGAATCAAGCCCCCGCCCGCGCACAAACAAACGCCCCGGAATATCAACCGTCACATCCAGATTGCCGACAAAACCCGATGCCGCTTTTTTCTTTTCCTCTTCTTCCTCGCGCTGCTTGGCGTCCTCGATATTCTCGACATCAAGGGTCGAAACCGACGCCGGCAGCGCAAGTGTCAGGTCCACTTCACCACGGCGAAGCGTTACATTGCTTTTGATATCGGCGGTTTTTTCGGTCCCGGTGACAGATGTGTTCACATCCGCCCAGAATTGCAGCTCATCCTTGCGCGACAGGGCTGCGTTATCAATCTTAAGCTCCGCCTTGTAACTGACCACCGGATCGTCATCCAGTGTCACCTCGGCCGAGCCACTGATCCGGCCATTCCCGCCATCCGTTGCCGTAATTTCCGGCACCCGCAAACCGTTCTGATCAAAGTCACCATTGATCGTGATCTGCTTCAACAGCGTGCCATATTCCAGATGCTCATATGCCCCGTCAGACAGGGCGATATCGCCATTCCAGTCAAGTGTATCGAGTGTACCGCTCGCGACCACATCAAGCTTGAGATGCCCGGACATCACATGATCAGGTGCCGGGACATAAGGCCAGAATTGTGCGATTTCGCCGTCCACCTTGACCTGCGCATCAATCGGCGCATCGGGGTCCAGTGTGAAATCCTGTTTGAGGATGGAAACACCCAAAGGCACGGTACCACGCGCCTCGACAATCTGTGCCTCTTCATTGCCAAGGGTGGCATTGCCGTCAAACTGACCGTCCTGCAACGCCAGATCAAGCACCATCCCAAACGGTGCCATATCCTTTACAGCCGCCGTCGTGATGTTTTCAATTCCGCCCTTGACGGTCGCAATCGGCAATTGCCCGGACGCTTCGGATATATCGGCGGTCACATTCATCGTACCATCCAGCCCGCTTAAACCGAACATCTCCCCCCACGGCCCCAGAACGAGGTCGGCAATTCGCGCATTGGCGGCAAAATTGCGCATTGGCCGATGGTCAAGTTTTGCAGTTACCTGCCCGGCACCGACATTAAATGCCGCGTCAAGTTTCTGCTGTCCGTTTTCGGTCTGGGTAAATAACAGCGGCTCGCGAAGGGCGATGTTCTGGCTACCAATACTGATATCAAGCTGATCGGCACGAACATTGATCCCGCCCGAAAGACCAAGTTCCATATCGCTATCAAGCTTGACCGGAATGGTATCGCGAAGCTGCCCGTTTGCATTCATCGCAATCCCGATGGCCGAAAGGTCGCCGCTAACCTCGGTCTGCAACTGATCAATGGCAAGCGGTACAAAGCGAATATCACGCCCGTTCAGGGCCAAATCAAAGCCGGGCTTTTCAAACGCGTTCAGGATCGATCCCGCCAGAACGACATCCTCGATCGCAGGTTGCTCCGCACCTTCTTCGGCGGCAAGCCGAATGCCTTTGATATTCGCATTCACGTCAATCTGTTGCTGACCCGATTTCGGTACAAACGCCACATCCGCCGTTAACGCACCATTCGTCACCGGCGCCCCGAAATCAGACAGCATCACTGCATCGAGTTTGCGTACCGAAAGCTTGCCACGCATCGGCACGGCGTAATCTGGCAACATCAAGCTACCGACCAGTTCAAGCCGTTCACCCGTCAGGGCAATATTATCCACCCGCAAACCATCGGCGGGCAAAACCACATCTGCCGCCAGATCGTAATTGCGCCCCATCAAACCAAACCCGGCCTTGTTGATCAGCGACAATACCGCCTGATCAGACCAGCGCATTACCGTCTCAAGATCAAGCTTTTCAAACTTCTGCCCGCCCGCCGAGACCGATGGTGTCGCAAGCCTGATCGTTCCCGCCGGTGCCGCAATATCCCCATCAAGATTGATCGCAAGCGTCGCCGGGGCGATGGAAACACCAATATCGGGCGGCACCACACCGGGTTGAACCGAAAGATCAGATTTTACCGACAAATTACTGAATTCGTTTGAAATATCGATTTTCGCTGGGCCAGAAACCATCGCGGTGGCAATCTGATCAAGTGTGATCGACAGATCAAATGCATCACTGACCGCAAGCTTGCCATCAATGGTGGGGATCGGCCCGACAATACGGTCAAGATCGGCAATGCCAAACCCGGTCTGATCGGCCTTGATTGCAATATTGGCCGTGCCACCCTGCTCAACCGACCATGCAAGATCGCTTATCGCAACCTGTCCCGTCCCGCTCAGATCAAGACCGGAAATCGGTGCAAAAATCGCAAGGTCACGGATATCGGCAATCAATTCGCCATCCGTCACCGCCATCACGTCATTGATATCGGTCTTGCCGGTAACCGAAATACCCGGCGTCGTGATATTGATTTTGCCAAGGGCAAACTTGCTGAAATCCGGTGCGATTTCCGCATCAAGGGCGACCTGTTGCGTAGTGCCCAGCATCGCGCCAAGATCGGCATCCTGCCATTCATTGCCCGAAACATCGATCCGGCTTTGAACAGAAAACCCGTCTTCATCACCGCGCAGATCGGCATCAAGCGCCAATGTTCCGATGGTTGATACCGGTGTTGCGACCTGATCCCCGCGCAGCATTACGGTCACATCGGGCAATTCAAGCGGCCCTTCGGCATGCGCGGTCAAATCTAGCCCGCCCCATGTCACGGCATCCTCGATCAGGCCCGATACCGCCGGATCGATATCACCGCGCAGATCGGCCAGAACCGTGCTGTCATCAAAATTGATTTCCGTCGTGGCTGCAATCGTCGCAAATCCGGATTTCGCGATATCGCCGCGCGTGATCGACAGAATACTGGCATCCGCATCAAACTGCCCGCCAATCCCCAAATCAACATCGCCCCGCAACGGTTCCGGAAGCTGCCCGGCAAGGTCGCCCTGCGTTGCCAGAACACCATCAAGGTCAAACCCGATCCGGCTGTCATCCAGCCGAAGTCCCAAATCACCACCAAGCGTCATCAGATCACTTGCCGCAAGTTCGATCCGCCCTTTCCAGCCTGTCGCCGGGCCATCCCCCTTAAGGCTGATCGTGACATTTGGCGCATCTTCGGGTGCCAACCCGGCAAGGGTCATGACCAGCCCTGCACGATCAAGCTTGCCGTCAATGTCGGCTTTCAACCGCTGTTCATCGCCGTCAAAATCAATATCGGCCTTCAAATGGTCGATGCTGTCATCTAGCGGTTGCAGATCAAGCGACAAGGCCGCTTCGAGGTTTTCGCGAATTGCCGCACTGGCGCTTAGACCATATTCAAAACTTTTGTCACTGGCCGGGTCGGAAATACGCACATTGCCAAGCACCAGCTTGCCAAGTTCAATGGCAAGTGGCGGCGCAAAACCGCCCGACGTACTCTCTTCTTCCTCGGCCAGGTCTTCGGTGCCTGACATATCGGGCAAAACGACATCAATCGTGGCACTTTCAACCCGATCAATCCGAAGCGTCCCACCCAAAAGGGCCAAAGGGGACCAGTCAAATTCGAATTTTCTGACATCTACAGCCAGGCCATTTGACGGCATCGACATCGACAGCCGGTCAAGCGAAAGTCCCGTCCAAAGGCTGCCCTCGATCCGGCCCAGCGCGAAATCGCCCTCTATCGCCTCTGCCACCGTGGTGTTCAGCCACGGCGTTATCGCACGCAATACAGGCCCGGTTCCCGCAATGCCGACAATCGCGATCAGCAGCAGCAACAGGCACGCAAACGCAATCGCGCCACGTCGCGCCCATTTGGCAACCTTTCCGCGTTTGGTGGTTCCGGATGGTTTGGGATCGTCAGGCAACGTCAAAATGCTTGTCCAAGGCTAAGATAAATCTGGAAATCGTCATCAACATTGTCACGCTTATCAAGCGGCACGGCGAAGTCAAAGCGCAAGGGGCCGACAGCCGTGTAATAACGGAAACCAAGCCCCGCCGCCCAAAGCAGATCAAGGTCTTCGGGGTCGCTTGCCTCAAAGACATTACCGCCTTCGACAAATGGCACGATGCCAAAGCTTTCCGTAACCCGTGCCCGGAATTCCAGCCCGGCCTCAAGAACCGAACGCCCGCCAAGCGGATCGCCATCGTCATCAAGCGGCCCGACTTTCTGATATTCGTAACCGCGAACCGATCCGCCGCCACCGGAATAGAACCGTTTGTTGGCCGGAAGATCCGAACGATCTTCGCCAATAATCATCCCGGCACGCCCCCGCCCCGCAAGGACATAATCGCCTTCTTCGTCAAAGGCGAAATATTGCGATCCGTTCAATGACACGGATGTGAATTGTGCGCTCGGGCCGCTCAGACTGGTATAGGGCGAAACGTTGAATTCAAGCCGGTTGCCTTCGGTCGGATCAAGCGGGTTATCCGTGCTGTCACGCCGCAAAATCCCCCGCAACCCACCAAGATAGAATTGCTCGTTGGGCGAATCAGCCCCGGTCAGATCGGAATATTCCGCCGTCGGGCCAAGCGTGACAGACCAGTAATCACCAATCTTGCGTTCAACCCCGACAAAGGTTTCGACCAGTTCGCCGTCATAGGCATCCGTGCTGTAATTCTTGGCCGATCCATCCGCCACAAGCGCCTGACGACGCTTAAGGAATTGCGGTTTGCGGAATGTTGCCTCAAGCCCCTGGCTTTGTCCCGATCCTTCGATACCAAGTCTGAGCCGTTCCCCCGCCCCGAACAGGTTGCGGTTTTCCCAGAACGCATTCGCCCCCGGTCCGTCGGCGGTTGAAAAATCAACCCCGCCACCGATTGTACGATGCTTGCGTTCACGCACTTCGATCTCGACGGGGATTTCACCATTTTTGGCGACCGGCCCGACCGGCTTGACAATCACGCTGTCAAACAGGTTCGATTGCGCCAGATCACGGCGCGTTGTCCGGACTTCTTCCGGGGAATATTTCTGCCCCGGTTTCCAGCTGCGATAACCGGCGATGAAATCCTCATCAACAGTCTCGGCTCCTTTGACACTGACCTTGCCAAAATTGGCTTCCGGCCCGGTGACCAGCTCGTACGTCACGGAAATGGTTTTTTCCGCCGTATTGGCAATGACCTTGCGCTTGCCCGCTTCCACCAGCGGGAAACCGCGATCTCGCATGAAATCAACCGCATATTGCTCGGCCAGTATGATCGGGTCGGCAGCCGCACGCTGCCCAAGATGCAGATTGGTACGTTCCAGTTCCTCATCCGTGGCTTCGCGGCGCGTCGTATGATCCGGGCGGACAATAACCAGTTTCACTTCCGACAGAAGATAGGGCTGATTGACATCAATCTGATAAACCAGATCAACCGGATCGGGTTGTTCCGCACTGTCAGGCGCGCCGGCTGTGGGTTCGCTTGCCGCACTGACAATGTCATCGCCCTCGCCGCCATTTTCACCGTCCGGTGTATTCGGATCATCGGGTTCGGCTTTGCGGATATTGAACGATACCTGTCCGTCATAGAACCCGAATGACCGCAAAACGGTTTCAAACCGTTCCACATCATCCTCGGCACGGCGTTCAAGCCCGGCAAGCGATGGCGTCGGGCGGGATTGCAGCCGGATCGACGTGCTGACATCGCGCAACGCAGCTAACAGTTTTTCTTCCTGCGGGTCGATACCTTCGATCTGGACTTCATAGGGGATTTTCACACCCAAGGCGTCCTGTGCGGCACTGTCGCTGTCCTGTCCGAAACCAAATTCGGATAAAACATTGTCGCCCGAACAGGCCGAAAGCGTCGTTCCCATCAGCAAAACAGACACAACACCAATGCCGCGCAATCTGGATTTGCGGTTGTAGCGTTTATCCGTATTCACCAACGACGTCCCCAATATCTTCACTCGGTCCCGATAGACTTATGTAACGTCCGGCCGCATTCATCGCACAGGCCGATCCGTTTATTGTTTTAAGGCACTTGCCAAGCGTCTACCATATTTTCATTCTATACGCAGGTCGAATGCACCAACGATCAAACAGCATGAAAAAATGGCATGGCTGTGATCGGTAATCGCACTTGTCAGAAAAAACTGTTCCGCTTACTCGAAGTTGAAAGCAATCTGTTTGCTGTTGCCACCCAAAAGCCGGAGGCCACCCATTGACTCCAAACGTGACTTCAACCCCGTCCCTGCCCGTCATCATCCGCAACGCCACCCGTTCTGATCTGGATGGTCTTTGCGCCCTTGAAAGCTGCAGCTTCACAAGCGACGCGATTTCGCGGTCCGGCTTTTCGCGCTTCCTGCGTCAGGCATCCGCCCGTCTTCTGGTCGCCGATGCCGGCGAAAGCGGCAAACCCGACATTGTCGGCTATGGCCTGCTTTTGCTGCGCGCCAACACGACGACCGCGCGCATTTATTCGCTGGCGATTTCCGATAACTGGCGCGGCAAGGGTCTGGGCACACAACTTCTGGCCGGTCTTGAAAACCTTGCGATGGATGCCGGATGTGTCCGTATCCGCCTTGAAGTGCGCGTTGAAAACAGCAATGCCCGCAATCTTTATGACCGCCACGGTTATCAGCAGATTGCCGACCTGCCCGGCTATTACGAAGACGGTGCCGATGGCATTCGCCTGCAACATGATCTGTATGACATCCCGACTGAACGGTCGCCTGCCGTCGCAACCGGTGCGCCGCTGATCCTTGTTGACCGGTTGAAAGATTTGCCGTTTCAGGTCCCCGGCGCACGCATCATGCGGGTGCGCGAATATCTTGCGCTTGATCATGGGGTGCGTAACCGCCGTGTCATCAACCTGTGCCAGTCCTATGAATATCTGTCACGCGGTTATTATTGCAGTCTGCTTGCCGCCGCACGCAGCGAACGCGTAATCCCCGAAGCCGACGTGCTTCTCGATCTCAACTGGAAACGGCTGCAAAAAACCGCGCGCGCGGAAATGAGCCCGCAAATCGTCGAGGCCTTGGCCAAACCGGGCGATCACCCGACGAAGATCGACGTATTCTTTGGCCGCACCGTCGATAAACGCTTCCGCGATATCGCGCAACGCGCCTTTGACCAGTTCCGCTGCCCGATCCTGCGTCTGCATCTGAACCCGTCGGACAAGAAAATCCTGCGCGAAATCGAAGCCCCGGCACTAAGCCAACTGGGTGCCGAAGACCTGCCCGCATTTGAAAGTGCCATCCGTGCCTATCTGCGCGGTCGCGTGCGCAAACCGGCATCTGGCGGCAACCCGCCAAGCGCGCTGGTGGCGATCCTGCATGATCCCGATGCAGTCCTGCCGCCATCCGATAGCGATGCACTGGCCCTCTTCGTTCAGGCCGCATCCGACCTTGGCGCCAAGGCCGAACTGATCACGGCCAAGGATTTCCATCACCTGTCGGAATTTGATGCGCTGCTGATCCGCGAAACCACCGCCCTTGATCATCACACCTATCGCTTTGCCAAACGGGCGCGCAAGGAAGGCATTCCGGTGATTGACGATCCGGACTCAATCCTGCGCTGCACGAACAAGGTGTATCTTGCCGAATTGCTGCGTACGCACCGTATTCCGGCCCCGCGCAGCATGATTTTCGATAAACGCCGCATTGCCGAAATCGGCCAGCAATTCAGCTTCCCATCGGTGCTTAAGGTACCCGATGGCTGCTTCTCGCGCGGGGTGCGCAAGGTGAAATCACCCGAACATCTGGCCGAAGTCGCGACCGAGATGTTCAAAAATTCCGAACTTCTCGTCATTCAGGAATATGTCGAAACCACCTTTGACTGGCGTATTGGCGTTCTGGGGGGCGAGCCACTCTTTGCCAGCCGCTATTTCATGGCGCCGGGCCACTGGCAGATCGTCAAACACGAAGATGACGGCAAATCGTTCGAGGAAGGCGGCTTTGAAACCGTCGCCGTCGAAGATGCCCCGGCTGATATCGTTTCCACGGCCTTGGCTGCGGCCCGCCTGATGGGCGATGGTCTTTATGGTGTCGATATGAAAGAAACCCCGCACGGCCCGATGGTGATCGAAGTCAACGACAACCCCAACATCGATGGCGGGGTCGAGGATGTCGTGCTCGGCATGGACCTGTATCGCCGGATCATCGCCCACCTTCTGGGCAAGATCGCGCGTCCGTAATGCATTCCAATCGAAATGACAAAGGGCCGGTTTATCCGGCCCTTTTTTCAATAAATACCGCCGCCTGAAGCTTGTCGCGGCCATAACGGACCATAAGGTCAAACTCGTTGCGCAGGATCGGCGTTGATACGCAATCGCTGCCGCTGAACGGTTCGTGATCCTCGCCAATATCCGGATCGGTGACATAGACATACCGGTCATCAAATCCCGAAACCACAACCCAGTGCGGGATTTTATCGCCGTAAATCCGATACTGGCTGATCAGGACAAGCGCGATCTTGCCCTGTTTTGACCGTTCTTCGATTTCTGCAATGCTGAACGGCCCGGTGGTTACCGGAATACCGGCCTCGCGCGCCTGACGGGCGAAATCATAATGCACCAGTTCCACGACTTCGCGGTTTTTGGGTTTACGCACCGTATCAACAAAAAGCGGCCCGTCGCGGCTGCTTAAAACCTCGACATCAAAACCGCGTTTGTGCGCCGCCAGCCCAAGGCCAAGCGGGCCGCACCCGCCATGCCCCGATGTCATGAAAACAGTCGTTGCCTCACGCCAAAGCGCAATTTCCTGATTGCGATCCATTTCGACATTGGGATCAAGCGCGTTCATCGCCATCATCAATGCCGCCGGACCACAGGTAAATGGCATGGTCTGGTGATAAAAATGGATCGGCGATGGCCGACGCAGGGATTGCGGCACCAGAACACGTTCCATGCGCAGCGCGTCGGAATGATCGGGATAATAATCAGGATAAAGGGCAAATTCGCGATATCCCGCCGCCTTGAACAATCCAATCGCCGTTTCGTTATCCGGATTGACTTCAAGCCGCAGGATCGGGGCCCCGAAATCAAGGCTGAGTTCCTCGGCCCGGGTCAGAAGTGCCCGGCCGATCCCCTGCCCGCGATGCGCATCAAGGACCGCCATGGAATAAAGCCGTGCCATCGCAACGTTGGATCGGAAAATCACCAGGGCATAGCCGACAACCGCGCCATCGCGTTCGGCAACACAAAGGCGCGCCGTCTCGCTGCCAAGGAAACGCTTGAAAGCGCGGCGTGACAAACGGTCAATATCAAATGAACTGTTTTCGATCTCGCACAGGGCATCAAGGTCCCCATCTGTTGCGATACGAAGGTCAAGTTTGGTCAAAAGGCACCCGAAGCATCAATACTTGCCGATCCCATGGATCAAGGCGGTTTCACCCATTTCGCCATGAAACGGATGAAACCGGAAGTGCATTTTCGGCAGGTTAGCTGCGCGCGGCAATCCGGGGTGCCAGAGGCGACATATCATATCCCGCCCCCGCAGCCATTTTGACAATGTCTTCGACCGGCAAATTGCCAGCACTGGCAAGCGACCAAAGGATCGTGCAGCGCGTGCCACTACGGCAATACGCGAAGACCGGTTTTTCAGCTTCGCTCAGAACCTTGGCAAAGGCATCGGCATCGGCATCCGAAACATTGCCGCTTGCAACCGGAAGAAACACGGCGGCAAGACCAAGGCTTTTTGCCTTTGCTTCAACTTCGGCGAATGATGGCTGACCGGGGTCCTCGTTGTCCGGGCGATTACAGACAATGGTCTTGAAACCGGCCCCGGCGATGTCATTAACAGCATCAAGGGGCATCTGCGGCGAGACGGTCAGTTCATCATTCAGGCGTTTCATCGTTGCGGGTCCGTTTTCCTGGGTCACAAGGACCGCTTATGCGCTTGGAACGTAAAAGCGGGATACCAGGATTACGGATGCCACTATATCCGTCGGCTGACAACTCCCCGACGTCATAAAAGTCGATTATCTGGCGGATTTTGTATCAATCGGGCATGTCCGGATACCCAGAATGCGATAAAGCGGGCAAAACCGCATCCCACCGGTCAGGATCATGATTGCACCGGCAATCATCGCCACCCAGCCAAATCCGCCAAGTGCTGCAAACGGGCCGGTCTCCGTCGCAACAACAAACGGCAGCGCAATCAGAACCACGCCAAGAATAACACGCAAGGCGCGATCAATTTTTCCGACATTGGATTTCATGGGGAACTCCTGTTTCTGAAAACCACGGGATCAATATCACCCTGATAATATATAATATTATAATTAACAAATGTAATTTTATCATTTATTTGTGTTAAAACTGATCTATCGCAAGGAATGCGGCACATGATCCGGTTGCAGGCCGTGAAAACGCGTGCTACGCCCTTGTTTGATTCGCAGGAAAAGGGCCCCGACATGACCGATAAATTCGCATCCGTTGCCGATTGGCCGATCTGGCACGATCAAAATCCGGGCAACACTTTTTCCCAATGGCTAAAGGCATGTGTTGCCAACGATTGGCACAAGGTCACCCACCATCCCTTTACCGATGCCTGGGGCAAGGCTGCGGTTCCCGACCGCAACCTTAAAAACTATCTGATTCAGGATCACCGTTTTATCGACCGGTTTGTCGCCCTTCTGGCTGGCGCTGTATCCCGTGCCCCAACGCTGCCGGACCGGATTCCGGCCTGCCAGTTTCTCGCCCTTTTGACCGGACCGGAAAATACCTATTTCGAACGCTCACTTGATGCGCTTGGCGTGACCGAACAGGAACGCTGCGAAATGCCCGACTGGGACGCCACGCGTGACTTCAAGGACCTGATGCGCACTGCCATGGAAAGCAACGACTACGCCAGCATGCTGGCGGTTCTGGCTGTGGCCGAAGGCACATATCTTGGCTGGGCGGACCGGGTTCACAATGAAATCGAAAGCCACCCCAAAGAGTTCTGGTACGCCGAATGGCTTGATCTGCATATCGGGGACTATTTCGAAAGCGTCGTCGCCTTCCTCAATGATCAGCTCGATAAAACCGGACCGACACTGGATGACGCTGCCCGCGCAAACTGTCTTTCCTGTTTCCGCAAGGCAACCGAACTTGAAGTCCGGTTCTTTGACGCGGCATGGGGTTCACAAACGTGATCACCATCCGCCTGTATCACGCAACCGATGCATCGGTGCTGACCGAAATTTATACCCGTTCTGTCACGGAATTGGGATCGCGTGCCTATAACCCCGATCAGGTCGGCATCTGGGCAACCCTTGCTCCAACCGCGGAACGGTTTGCCGAACTGATGGAGGATGGTCGGCTGCGCCTGGTCGCGGCGGATGAAAACGACCAGCCCGTCGCCTTTTGCGATCTCGAAGCCGACGGACACATCCATTTCCTGTATGCCCTGCCCGAACTTGCCGGGACCGGTGCGGTCACGACACTGTACGACGCCCTCGAAAAAGCGGCACGTGATCGCAACATCGCAAAGCTTTATTCCGAAGCCAGCGAACTTGCCAAAGGCTTCCTGTTAAAACACGGCTTTCACGTGCTTGAACGCCGGGATTTTGAAGTCGCCGGTGTCCCGATCCATAACTATGCCGTCGAAAAACGCCTGCGCCCCGTGACCTGATCGTGTGCAAAAATCAAAAGGCGGTCATTTTCCCACCGCCTTTTTGTTTCAGCTATCCTTGATCGCCCGCCGTGCGGTTGTTACCACCCGCTCGACATAGCTATCGGCCTGTCCGATATAGTTCGCCGGATCGCGCAGCTTGGCCCAGTCAATCCCGACATCGGTCATTTTGGGCAACTCATCAAACAGATTGCTTTGATTGGCGGCAGATCGCGATAACGCGGCTTTCACCAACTTGTCCGCCCCGTCACGCCCAAGATGCTCGGCAAGGGCAAAGGTCGCGGCTTCCGCCAGCATCGCACCGCGCGACAGCTCAAGATTGGCCGCCATCCGGTCAGTATTGACCTTAAGGCTCGGCACCATATCAACCGCCTGCGCCAATCCGGCCCCGGTTGCCATGATCATCTGCGGCAATGTCAGCCATTCCAGCAACCAGCTTCCGCCCGACCGTTCATGTTCATGGATCTGGCTTTGCGCAAATGTGCCAAGCTGCCCGGCATTGAACCGCGCCAGCGTGATCAGCATCTCGGCCTGAACCGGGTTGGATTTATGCGGCATGGTCGATGATCCGCCGCCCTTGCCCGGCTGGACTTCGGCAATTTCGGATTGCGCCAGCAACACCAAATCCTGCCCCATCTTGCCAAGCGCACCGCTAAGCGCGGTTAACTGTGCGGCAAAATCGACCAGAACATCGCGCTGGCTGTGCCACGGCATATCGGTCGGCGGCAGTTCAAGTTCATCGGCAAGGTTACGTTCAACCTCAATCGCCTTGTCCCCGATGGATGCCAGTGTCCCTGCCGCCCCGCCAAAGCTTAACCGGAAAAGGTCAGAACATAACGTATCAATCCGATGATCAATCCGCACCAATGGTGCCAGCCATCCGGCGGCCTTAAGCCCGAATGTGGTCGGCACGGCCTGCTGGGAACGGGTGCGTCCGATCATGACCGTCGCCCGTTGGGTTTCGGCCTGTGCAATCAATGCCTTGATCAGCTTGCGCGTCCGGCGGCGGATAATTGCCACCGCATCGCGAAGCCGTAACACCAGCCCCGTATCAAACACATCCTGACTGGTCGCACCAAAATGGACATAACGCGCATCATCCCCGCCGATCTCGACCTTAAGCGCCTTGACCAATGCCGGAACCGGCACACCGGCACTTGCCGTACCCGCCGCAAGCGACGCCGGATCGGGGCGAAATTCGCGGCACACATCGGCAATACGGTTCGCACTTGCTTCCGGGATCACGCCTGCGCGTGCTTCGGCCGATGCCAATGCCGCCTCAAACAGAACCATCGACGCGATCTGCGCATCATCGGTAAACAGGGCGGCAATTTCCGCATCGGCAAACAGATTGCCAAGCATCGCAGAATCAAAGGGCGAAATTGTCATCTGGTTTGGTCCACCGTTTAAACAGGTGTTATTTCAGGTCGTTAGTGTCGCGCCGCGACTGCGTTCGGTCAACAACACAAAAAGAAGCCCCTGCCCGTTCTTGCAACGGCACAGGGGCCCTTTTGAAATCAAACGATCAATCAGACCGCTTCAAGCACAATGGCAATGCCCTGCCCGACGCCGATGCACATCGTCGCTAGCGCATATTTGCCACCGGTACGTTTCAGCTGCATCGCAGCCGTCCCGGTGATACGTGCGCCCGACATGCCAAGCGGATGACCAAGCGCAATCGCCCCGCCATTCGGGTTCACGCGCGCATCGTCATCGGCAATACCAAGATCGCGCAACGTCGCCAGCCCCTGCGAGGCAAAGGCCTCGTTCAGTTCAATCACGTCAAGCTGCTCGGTCGTAAGACCAAGACGCGCCAGAAGCTTCTTGCTTGCCGGTGCCGGGCCAAAGCCCATGATGCGTGGCGGGACCCCCGCCGTCGCACCGCCAAGCACCCTGGCAATCGGTTTCAGGCCGTATTTCTTGACCGCTGCCTCCGATGCAATGATCAATGCTGCCGCACCGTCATTCACGCCCGATGCATTGCCCGCCGTCACCGAACCACCTTCGCGGAACGGGGTCGGCAGTTTGCCAAGCTTTTCGGCTGTCGTGCCCGGACGCGGATGTTCATCCTTGTCGACGATGATCGGGTCGGCCTTGCGCTGCGGAATGGTGACCGGCGTGATTTCCGCGGCCAGATTACCGTTTTCCTGTGCGGCCACCGCCTTGTCCTGCGACCGGGCGGCAAAGGCATCCTGATCAGCACGGCTGATCTTGAAATCCTCGGCCACGTTTTCACCGGTTTCCGGCATGGAATCAACGCCGTATTGCTTTTTCATCACCGGATTGATGAAACGCCAGCCAATCGTGGTGTCATAGATTTCCGCATTGCGCGAAAAGGCGGTTTCGGCCTTTGGCATCACAAACGGGGCACGCGACATGCTCTCGACACCACCCGCAATCATCAGATCGGCTTCACCCGATTTGATCGCGCGTGTGGCCATGATGATCGCATCCATACCCGACCCGCACAGACGATTGACCGTCGTGCCGGTCACATTTTCCGGCAAACCAGCCAGAAGCGACGACATGCGCGCCACGTTGCGATTGTCTTCACCGGCCTGGTTGGCACATCCGAAAATCACGTCATCGACATCGCCGAAATCGATATTCGGGTTGCGTTCGATTAACGCCTTCAGCGGAATGGCACCAAGGTCGTCCGCACGGACCGACGAAAGACTGCCGCCAAAACGGCCAATCGGGGTGCGGATAAAATCGCAGATATAAGCATCAGCCATAATCAAAGTCCTTACTGCTGGCCTTCATGGGCCTTGGCGGTGCGGGCATGCAGGTCACGCAGGACCTGAAGCTCGTGCGCGTCGGGCACCGGAGTTTCGGCGACTTCATCCGCAAATTCAACAGCCCAGCCGGTGTTTTCGATAATATCTTCGCGCGTCACGCCCGGATGGATCGATGTCACGATGAAATGCTTGCCAACCGGATGCGGTTCCATGATGCAAAGATCGGTAATCAAACGCGACGGACCTTTGGTATCAACACCATAAGATGCGCGGTCATCACCGCCCTTGCCATGACCAAGCGAGGTCACGAAATCGATCTTCTCAACAAAGCCGCGCTTGCTTTGTTTCATCACCAGAAACACCTCGCCGCAGCTCGTCGCGATTTCCGGTGCCCCGCCACCGCCCGGCAGGCGGACTTTGGGATCGTCATAATCGCCGATCACGGTGGTATTGATGTTGCCGTATTTATCAAGCTGTGCCGCGCCAAGGAAGCCGACGGAAATCTTGCCGCCCTGCAACCAGTAACGGAACATTTCCGGCACCGGCACGGTATTGACGGCCGTTTCGCAAAGTTCGCCATCGCCAATGGATAACGGCAACACATCGGGCTTCGTACCAATCGTGCCGCTTTCATAAATAAGGGTCAGTTCCGGCGCATGGGTCAAACGTGCAAGGTTGCACGCTGCCGACGGCATGCCGATGCCGACAAAGCACACATCGTCATTCTTGAGTGCGCGCGAGGCAGAAACCGTCATCATTTCGGTAGGGGTATAGTCAACCATGATCTTTCCTCCGCTTACCCTTTGTTCGCGTCGCGCTTGGCGGCGAAATCTTCGGGGCCGCCCTTCATGACATGCTCATCAATCCATGCGGTGAAACTGTCGCGATCATTGGCGATCTTGTCCCACGCCTTGTAAAACGCGTTGTCACGCTTGTAATAGCCCTGGGCATAAGACGGATGTGCGCCACCCGGCACCTCGACAATCGCGGTCACCGCCCAGTTCGGCAGCATGACGGCGTTGTAGGGAACATCGTCAAAGTTATCGACGATCTCCTCGACCGTGATGATCGACTTCTTGGCGGCCAGAACGGCTTCTTTCTGAACCCCGACAATACCTTCAAACAGGACATCGCCCTTCTTGTTGGCTTTCTGGGCATGGACAACCGCCACATCCGGGCGAATGGCTGGAACGGCTGCCAGACGTTCACCGGTGAACGGGCATTCGATGAATTTGATGTTCTTGTTCACGCGCGGCAATTCCGCCCCGCGATATCCCTTGAACACCGCACAGGGCAGACCCGCCGCCCCCGCGTCATAGGCATTCGCCATTGCCGCGTGGCTGTGTTCCTCGATCTCAAGCTTGTGCGGCCAGCCTTCCTGCACCGCATCGCGCAACCGGTGCAGCGACCCGACACCGGGGTTCCCGCCCCACGAAAACACCAGCTTCTTTGCACAACCGGCCCCGATCAGCTGATCATAGATCATATCGGGCGTCATCCGGATCAGGGTCAGATCCCTGATCCCCTGACGAATGACCTCGTGCCCGGCGGCATGCGGGATCAGATGCGTGAAACCTTCCATCGAGACGGTATCGCCATCCTTGATGCAGGATGCGACAGCCTCTTTAAGCGACATGAAACGTGCAACCACGGTAAAACTCCTGTGGTAACCAGAACAATAAAACGCGGCATATCTCAGCCGGATGCGTTGGAATGATTTGGATGGCTGTGACCACCGGCTTTCCCCAAAGCAGCGAACACAGCCATCCAGACCGAAGCGACTTACACGTCGAAGAACACGGTTTCCGCATCCCCCTGCATATGAATGTCGATCCGGTATTCAACCCCGGTACGGGTTTCGACACGCTTGGCAATCAGCGTGTCACGGCGATCGGCGGGAACCGATTGCAGGATGTCATCCTTGGCGTTCAATGCCGCCTCGTCATCGAAATAGAAACGGGTAAAGGCATGAACCAGCATGCCGCGCATGAACACGATGACATTGACAAACGGGGCCGTGCCATCGGCAACAACACCCGGTTTGACGGTGTCAAAATAAAAGCGGTTCTGCGCGTCCGTGCCGGTACCGCAACGGCCAAGGCCCCGGAAACCCGATGATGCAACATCCACCGGATTTTCGGTATAGGTGCCGTTGGCATCGGCCTGCCAGATTTCGATCATCGCGTCATTGACGACATCACCATTGCCATCAAGAACACGGCCGGTGATGCGGATATGTTCGCCTTCGGCGTCCGGTCCGGCGATGGTTGTGTCTGCGATATCGGTAAAATCATAACCATACTGCCCGGCCGTCAGGCCATAGGCGAAATAAGGACCAACCGTCTGCGAAGGGGTTTCACCATAAGACATGACTTAGTCCTCCATCGGGGTGGCATTACGTCCGCGAAGGACGATGTCAAACTGATAACCAAGGGCAAAGCCTTCCTCGGTTTTCTCGATTGAAAATTTGGAAATCAGGCGTTCACGGGCGCTCGCATCCTGGGTTTCAAGGAAAATCGGATCAAGTTCCAGCAACGGATCACCCGGAAAATACATCTGGGTCACAAGTCGCGTGGCAAAGCCCGGCCCGAACAGCGACAGATGGATATGGTTCGGACGCCATGCGTTGAAATGGTTGCCCCACGGATAGGCACCCGGCTTGATCGTATAGAAAACATAATTGCCATTGGCGTCCGTCATGCACCGGCCCGACCCGCGGAAATTCGGGTCAAGCGGCGCGTCATGCTGATCCACCTTGTGCACATAACGCCCGGCCGCATTGGCCTGCCAGACTTCAACAAGAATGTCGGGCTGCGGGCGGCCATCGGTATCCATGACCTTGCCATGCACCACAATACGTTCGCCCAGCGGCTCGCCATTGGTGATGCCGTTTTTGGTCAGATCGAAGTCAAGCTTGCGCACCGATGCCGGGGCAAAACGCGGGCCGGTGCCCTCGCTCAATCCTGATTTGATCGCAAGCGGGGCGCGCGTCGGGCCGCGCAGGATGGTGGACTTGTAACCGGGTGCGATAAAGGGGGCGTGGGAACCCCAGTCGCGCGGTTTAAAGGTGGACATGGCGTTTACTCTCCCTTGGCGGCCGCATCGATCTCGGCATAGGTTTGTTTGGCAATGCGGAATGCCGTATTGGCGGTGGGAACGCCGGCATAGACCGCAACATGCATCAGAACTTCACGGATATCTTCGCGTGTGGCACCGGTATTCAGCGTCGCACGGATATGCATCGCCAGTTCTTCTTCATGGCCAAGCCCGGCCAGAAGCGCGATGGTCACGATGCTGCGTTCGCGTTTGGTGAACGCATCGCTGGTCCAGACACCATTCCAGACATTCTCGGTGATGTAACGCTGAAAACCGGCATCGATTTCCGTGACATTCGCCGATGCACGATCCACATGGGCATCGCCTAGAACGGAACGGCGGGTTTTCATACCGACTTCATACCGGTTCTCAGACAAGGTTCTTCTCCTTGATAAATCGGTCGATCAACCGGGAAAGCAATTCAGGGGTTTCAAGGCACGGCAAATGCCCGACCCCGTTTATAAGTTCGAATTGGGCACCGGGGATCATCCCGGCCATCTCGCGCACCACATCGGGCGGTGTCGCCAGATCATCCGATCCGCAAACGCAAAGGACCGGCACCGAAATCCGGGTCGCAGCATCGCGCAGATCACCATCGCGAAGGGCAACGCACGTTCCGACATAACCCTCGATCGTAGTGCGCACCAGCATGTCGCGATACATCGCGGTTTCAACCGGCCGTTCACGGCGATATGTCGGCGATAACCAGCGTTCGATGATCGCATCGCCAAGAACCTCGATGCCACCTTCCCGGATGGCATTGATGCGCATGTTCCAGCCATCCGCATCGCCAAGTTTCGGCGCGGTATCACACAGGATCAGGCCGCGAACGCGGGCGGGCACCAGTTCCGTGACCTTCTGCGCAATCAGTCCACCGACCGACAAACCGCAAATAATGACGTCTTTGACGCCCAGATAATCCAGAAGCCCGATCAGATCATTGGCATGCAGGTCGATATTATAATCCGCCCCGCCAATGCCCGATAAACCATGTCCGCGCTTGTCATAGGTTATGACGTTGAACCTGTCGGCAAAGGCCGGGGCAACATCGTTCCAGATACGAAGATCCGTACCCAGCGAATTTGAAAACACCAAGGCCGGGCCGTCTTTCGGGCCGGTCTGGCAATAATGGATATGTGTCCCGTTGATCGGGGCGACTTGTAAACTCATGTTATTTCCACCCTGACTTGTTACCCATAATCTGGCAGGCAGTTTTGGTTATGTAAAATGAGGATTTGCGTTAATTGCATAACTATACAATTATATAAACTTGCAAGATTTGATTTCTGGAATGGTACGCATGCTTGATCAACGCATTAAATTCCGCCATCTGACCTGCTTTCTGGAGGTCGCGCGCCAGCGCAGCGTCGTCAAGGCCGCCGACACATTATCCATCACCCAGCCGGCCGTTTCCAAAACCATCCGCGAGCTCGAAGAACATCTTGATGCCCGTCTGTTCGACCGGTCCAAACGCGGCGTCACACTGACCGATTTCGGCAAGGTGTTCCTGCGTTATGCCGGGGCCAGCGTCACCGCCCTGCGTCAGGGTGTCGACAGCATCAGCCAGGTCCGCATGCAGGGCGGTCTTTCGATCAATCTTGGTGTTCTGCCAACCGTCGCCGCCAGTGTCATGCCAAACGCCATCCGCCGGTTCAAGGCGCTAAGCCCCGATACAACGGTCAAGGTCGTTGCCGGGCCGAACGTGATGCTGATGGGGCAATTGCGCGTCGGCGAACTTGATCTGGTCGTCGGTCGTCTGGCCGAACCCGATCAGATGTCGGGTCTGTCTTTCATACATTTATATTCGGAACATATCTCGCTGGTCGCACGTCCGGGCCATCCGTTGCTGGCCGATAAAAACCCGGACATCACGCGCATCCGCGAATTCACCGTTCTGGTACCGCCCAAACAGGCGATCATTCACCCGACCGTCGATAAAATGCTGATCGCGCATGGCATCGGTGCCCTGCCCGACCGGATCGAAACCGTTTCAACATCCTTTGGCCGTGCCTTTACCCGCGAAACCGATGCGATCTGGATCATCTCGAACGGGGCTGTGGCATCCGACATTGCCGAAGGCCATCTTGTCGAACTGCCGATTGATACCAGCGATACCTTTGGCCCGGTGGGCCTGACCACCCGCATCGACAGTCCGGTATCCCCGCCGGTCGAAATGCTGATCAATGCCGTCCGCGAAGAAGCCACCCGGCATCATTCGACCCATTCCCGACACGATACATAATCATTTGGTTATGAAAATGTGCGCCAATATCATTATACATAACCATGCGGGGACGATTAGATTGATTACAAATTGGCATGGCAGCTGTGCATAAACGGCAACCATCCGAACAAAAAGAACAATAAAAACAACAAGAAAAAACTTCTGGAAAACTTCGCAGATAAAAAAAACGCATCATGGCTGAGACGTTTGATGGCGTTTGGCTACGCCAGGGGACGTTAAAAGGAGGAAGAATGAAACACATTACAAAATTGCTGGCAGGTGCCGCCGTCGCGACCATGGTGTCGTTCGGCGCACATGCACAGGAAGTAACCCTGACGATCCATCACTTCCTGGGCCCGAAAGCACCGGCCCAGGCCCAGATGATGGAACCGTGGGCGAAAAAGATCGAAGAAGAATCAAACGGCCGTATCAAGTTTGAAATCTTCCCGTCCATGTCGCTGGGCGGCAACCCTCCGGAACTGTATCGTCAGGTCCGTGACGGTGTGGCCGACATTGTCTGGACCCTGCCGGGTTACACCCCGGGCGTCTTCCCGCACACCGAAGTTTTCGAACTTCCGGGTGTCCATCTGGGGGATGCACGCGCGACCAACCTCGCGATCTGGGACATGATGGAAGACATGGCACCGGACCTTAAAGACATTCATCCGCTGGCCGTTCACGTCCATGCCGGTCAGGCCATCCACCTGACCGAAAAAGAAGTCCGCACCGTTGCCGATGTCAAAGGCCTCAAACTGCGTACGCCGACCCGTACCGGTTCCTGGGTGATTGAATCCTGGGGCGCAGAACCGGTTGGCATGCCGGTCCCGGCCCTGCCGCAGGCAATGTCGCTTGGCGTGGTTGACGGCGGCCTTGTACCGTTCGAAGTCGTCCCGCCGCTCAAACTGGCTGAACTGGTTTCCTACTCGGTCGAAGGCCAGGGCGTTAATTCCCGCTTTGGCACCTCGGTCTTCCTGTTCGCCATGAACAAGGATCGTTACGACAGCCTGCCGGACGATCTCAAAGAAATCATCGACCGTAACTCCGGTCGCGATTTTGCCGCCCAGATCGGTGACGTTTTCAACAATGTCGAAGAAGTCGGCAAGAAAATGATCAACGATGGCAAGGGTCAGGTTGTTGAACTGACGCCCGAAGAAAAAGCAACCTTCGACGACGCATCCGCATCGGTTGTTGATCGCTGGATCGAAGAAGCAAAATCGAACGGCATCGACGGTGCCGCACTGGTCGAAAAGGCCAAAGCCGCCGTTCTCGCCAATACCAAACAGTAATCTTTTCAAGTTACTGGCAAATCTGACGGGGTCACGTATCATATATTTACGTGACCCCTCATTCCCGCAAGATTGTATGACATATGAAACACGTGCTGAATAAGGCCGCATCCTGGTTTGCCGTGGCTGGCGGTTTTTTGGCCCTGCTGATTGCCGTGGTCACGATCGTGAACGTTACCGCATTCGGCCTGGACAAAATTGCGCGCCTGTTTGGTGCCAATTTCCCGGCAATTATCGGCTATGAAGACTTCGTCAGTATGATTGTCAGCTCGGCAGCCCTGATGTTCTTCCCCTATTGCCAGACCCGCTACGGCCATGTCGCCGTCGATGTCTTTATCAAAATGTTTCCCCAATGGTTCGCGCGCGGCGTGGATATCATCTCGGGCGTCCTGATGACGCTTCTGGCCCTGTTCCTTGGCTATATGATGATCCACGGCCTGATCGAAGTGCGCAGCGACAATACCCTGTCGGCAATTCTGGGTTGGCCGATCTGGCCGTTCTATGTGCCGGGCATCGTATCGATGTTCCTGTGGGCGCTGATTGCCGCAAGCCAGATTTTCGAAAGCGAGGCCCCGGCCAATGTCTGAACGCGAATTAATCGGCCTTGGCGGTCTCGTGGTGCTGTTCTTTATTCTAGCACTGCGTGTTCCTGTCGGCCTTGCCATGATCGGTGTCGGAATTGGCGGCAACTATGTGCTCAGCCTGTTCTTCCCGTTCCTGCGCTTTGAACCCTATCTGCAACAGTTCAAATCCCTGTTTTACGGGATTGTCTCGAACTATGAACTGTCAGTCGTGCCGCTTTTCGTCCTGATGGGCTATCTCGCCAGTCAGGCCAACCTGTCACGCGATCTGTTTCAGGGCGTAAACGCCATTCTCGGTCGTTTCCGGGGTGGTGTTGCCATGGCTGCCATCGGGGCCTGCGCCGGGTTTGGGGCGGTTTGCGGATCATCGCTTGCCACCGCATCCACCATGGGCAAGGTCGCCCTGCCCGAATTGCGCCGCCTGAATTATTCGCCGCGCCTTGCCACCGGCACCCTTGCGGCGGGCGGCACGCTTGGCATCCTGATCCCGCCATCGGTTGCACTTGTGATCTATGCCGTCACGGTCGAGGCATCGATCATCCAGATGTTCCAGGCAGCCATCATTCCCGGCCTGATCGCAGTTGCGTTCTTTATGGGGGTGATTGCCATTCAGGTCCGCCTGAATCCAAGCCTCGCCCCGATCCCCGAACCGATGGAACCGGCCGAACGCCGCGAGGCATTGCTGCGCCTGATCCCGGTCATGGTGATTTTCGGCTCGATCATTCTCGGTCTTGGGGCTGGTCTGTTCACCCCGACCCCGGCGGCTGGTGTGGGTGTGTTTGCCATTCTGGTTTACGGCGCGTATATGCGCCTGCGTGGCAAGGGTGGCCTGACATTTTCCGGTCTGAAACAGTCGCTGCGCGATACGGCTGTCACCACCTCGATGATCTTCTTCATCCTTCTGGGTGCCGAAATCCTCAAGGGTTTCTTCAGCCGTGCCAACCTTCCGGCCTATATGGCCGAAGCCGCCGCCACCAGCGGCCTTGATCCCTGGCTGATCATGGTTCTGATGCTGCTCGCCCTGATCGTTCTGGGTTGCTTCATGGAAAGCCTGTCGATGATTGTGGTTGTCATCCCGTTCTTCTGGCCGGCCCTGGTCGATATCAATGGCGGCGACTGGGCAACGGCGGCATCCGCAGCATACGGCATGGGGGCCGAGGACCTGAAAATCTGGTTCGGTATCCTGGCCCTGATTGTCGTGGAGCTTGGATTGATAACGCCACCGGTGGGGCTAAATGTGTTCATCATCAACGCCCTTGCCGATGGCGTCCCCATGAGCCAGACCTTCCGCGGTGTCATGCCCTTCTTTGCCGCGGAAATCCTGCGCATTCTGCTGCTGATCTTTGTGCCGGTGCTGACACTGTTTGTGCCGACATTGCTCGGCGGTTAGCAACGCGCATCATAAGCTTCCGAAAAGCCCGCCCGATCTGGCGGGCTTTTCTTTTGGTCAAACCCGAAAACCGCTAGACTGTCCCAAAGCAAACAGCAACACATGATCATGGTCGCAACCCGCAACAGCATTCCGGTCTACAAGCTTTACGGTGAAACCGGCGAAACCGCGCCCGGAACCGCCGAACAGATTGCCATTTCCGAACCGGAATTTTTCCATCTCGAAAGCATCCCGTCGCGATCCAAACTGCATGACCTGCACATTCAGCCGCACCGTCACGCCAATCTGTTTCAACTGCTTTACATCACACGCGGCCATGCCGGGATCGAATTTGACGACCGGCAATTCACCATGCAGGTCGGGCAGATCCTCACCATGCCGCCCGGCACCGTTCACGGCTTTCGCTTCAGCCCCGATATCGATGGCTGGGTCATTTCACTGACCGATTACCATTTGCAGGAAATCCTTTCCCCCGCCCCCAAACTGCTTGCACGCCTCGACCGGCCGCTTTGTGTCGATGGACCGGGAACCGCCGATCAACCCGGCCCCACCGATTTCCTGATCCGCCAACTGGTCGCGGAATATTACGGACATAATACCGGGCGGTTATATGCGCTGCGCAACATATTGGGTCTGCTTTTGCTCGGCATCGGGCGCGATGCCCCGTCCGGCGATCCGGCGCGGCTTAGCCGCAAGGAACAGAAAACTGCCAAGTTCCGCAAATTCCAGTCGCTGATCGAAACCTTCTACAAACAACACAAACCGCTGGAATTCTACGCCCGCGAAATCGGCATCACCACGACACAGCTTAACCGCATCGCCAAGGACATCTATGGCATGACCGCCATCGAAGTCCTCCATCATCGCCTGATCCTGGAGGCCAAACGCACCCTGATCTATACCGACATCGCGGTTCAGCAGATCGCCGATGAACTGGGTTTTCGCGATGCCGGATATTTTTCGCGCTTTTTCGCCAAAAAGGCCGCGATGTCACCGATGCAATTCCGACAGGATCACCGATAACATCCCGGCCTTGATATGCCGTTTAAGGATTACGGGTTAAAGCCAGCCACCCGTGCCGCTCAGATGCTTGGGCAAGTCATCAAGCGGTATCTTGGTCAGGTCCTTGACGATTTCCCCGTCAAGCGCCTCGGCCAGGGGTTTGGGCATTTTATTGCGCACCTCACCCATCACCTTGGGCGGGGCAATGACAATCAGATTGTCGAACTTGCCATGCTTGCGCTTGTCGGTCAGGTAATTGACGACATCATCGACAAATTCCATCTGCGCATGTTCATGCGGGTCGGTCGATGGTGGCATGGCGTGGCGCTGCTGGTTGCCGCCGGGATTGTTAAAACCGCGTCCCGGTTTGTCACTGGCGATTTCCCGGCTCGACCTGTTATCGGCCTGCATTTCCGTGACCGTTTCCAGATGCCGTCCTTCGGCATCAGACGTGACGGCCACCACATGGGCGCGACCGCCGTCGGCAACAAGTATCCATTGGTTTTTATGCATATTAACCTGCCTTTCTGTTGCGACTGTCCCCGGAACGTCCCCCACCCGATCAAGGTTCCATAAAAGTCGTTTTCAACATCAGGCCACAGAACAAAAAGGCCGGTCCGAATGTCCGAACCGGCCTTTGATATCATGGATCAGGGCTGTCCTATCGCCACGCCAGCAACCAGCGATCCAGCCGCCCCAGAAGCCACGAAACACACAACCCCAGAAGCGATAAAACCACCACACCGGCAATCAACTGATCGGTCTGATACAGGTTCCCGGCTGCCAGGATCAGTGCCCCGATGCCGTATTGCGCGCCGATCATTTCGGCCGCAATCAGAAGGATGATCGCGATCGACGATGAAATACGGAACCCTGACAGGATGGTCGGCAACGCACCGGGCAGGATGATCTTGCGGATCACCGACCACATCGGCAGATCAAAGCTTTGCCCCATGCGGATCAGGTTGCGCTGCACGTTATCCACCCCGCCAAAGGTATTGATCACGGTCGGGAAAAACACGCCAAAGGCAATGGTGGCAAATTTCGATGGCTCCCCAATGCCAAACCAGATGATGAAAAGCGGCAGAAGCGCGATTTTCGGGATCGGGAAAAGGGCCGATACAAACGCCACGCCGGGCGACCGCGCCCAGCTAAACATCCCCACCAGAAAACCGACAAAAAGCCCGGCCACCGTCCCCATGATCCAGCCGCCAACAAGCCGCTGCAACGACGCGCCAAGATGCAGCCAAAGATCACCCGTGACGATCAATTGCCAAAGCGCCTTGGCGACCGCAACCGGGCTTGGCATCGCAAGTTCGCTGATCACACCTGTACTTGATCCCAATTGCCAAAGCGCAATCACGGCCACGAAAAAACCCCACGCCGCAACCGGATTGGCCTTCGGGTTAAAGCCCGTGGCACGAAACCGCACCTGACTTGCCGGCGACGCTGCACTTTGTGGTTCTGCCCGGACTTCGCTGATATCATGCGACATTTTCAAGCTCCTTATCGGCCGCAATCGCCTCATCCCGGATCAGCTCCCAAAGCGCGCTCTCATGCGCGATCAGTTCCGGCATGCCCTCGCGGCGCTCTGCAATCGGAATATCGATTGTGTGGATTTCCTTGATCGTGCCGGGGCGACGGCGCAATGCCACCACCCGGTTGGCCAGTCGCACGGCTTCGTTCAGGTTATGCGTCACATAAACCGCCGTCATGCCGGTCCGCGCAAACAGGGCGGCAAATTCATCCAGCAGCAAAATCCGCGTCTGCGCATCAAGGGCCGATAGCGGCTCGTCCATCAGCAAAACCGCCGGGCGGACGGCCAACGCACGCGCAATCCCCACACGCTGCTTCATCCCGCCCGAAAGCTGTTTCGGATACGCATCGCGGAAATCCCACAGATTGGTCTGCTCCAGCACCTCTGCCACCCGCGCATCGCGGTCCGTTTTGGATAATCCGTGATCCTCAAGCACAAGGCTGATATTGCCCGCCACCGTCCGCCACGGCAAAAGCGCGAAATCCTGAAACACATAAGTCAGCGGGTTAAGGCACCCTTCGGGTGTCGCCTTGTCACAAATAAGAATCTCGCCGCGTGTCGGGGCCAACAACCCGCCAATGATCGACAATAATGTCGATTTGCCGCAGCCCGACGGCCCGATCAATGCCACAACCTCGCCCGGTTCGATCCCGAAATCGATATCGCGCAGCGCCTCGACCTGATCATATGAATGGCAAATGCCCTTGATTTGCAGCCGCATGGCACAATCCGTTTATCTGAAATCTACAAATGAAACGACCGGGCCAGAAGATGGCCCGGTCGGAAAAATATCGCCTTACTCGGTCAAGGCCGGGATAAAGCTGGTATCGATGAATTTCGCCGGATCGGCATCGGCGGAAACAAAGCCGCGATCCTGATACCATTTGACCTGCGCCTTCACATCGGCAACGTCAAGTCTGGCTTCCTCGGTGATGAACATCGCGCCATTGCGGATTTTCGGATAGGCCTTGTCCGCCGGATCGTTGGCATAAACATATTTATGCACGATTTCCAAAATCTCCTGCGTGGTGTCGCTTTCCACAAGCTTGCCATCCGCATCCGTCGCCAGAAGGGCCGCGCGATAATCCGCCACACCCTTCTGATAGGCGCGCACGAATTTCTCGACCATCTCGCGGTTTTCTTCGACATTCTCGGTCGATGTAAACAGGCCACCCACCTGATAAGGTACGTAATCCTTCACCCAGCCGATAATATGCGCCGCCCCGGCATTGGCCAGCGGCTTTGCGATATGCGGCACGATGATCATGCTATCGACCTGCCCGCTTTTAAGCGCGCCAATCATGTTGGGTACGGACTGCAACGGTTTAAGCGAAACACTTTCCGGGTCAAACCCGGCCTTTTCGGCGACATTGCCGATCATGTAATGGAAGCTTGATCCGACCTGCGACAGCGCAAAGCTATGACCGGGCAATTTATCAACCGAAGTCAGACCGGCATCAAACGCCGCATTGGATGCCAGAATGGCCGATCCGTCATAACCCGGATCTTCATGCAACTGCGCACCGATAACCTTAAGCGCACCCTTGGCCGCAAGGTTAAAGAAACCGCCCGTGAACGCCGTCACGCCAAAATCGGCATCGCCCGATGCAATCGCAACCGCCACCGGCTGGGCCGCCTGAAAGATCGAAATCTCGGCATCAAGGCCCTCGTCGGCAAGGTATCCCTTTTCCTTGGCAATAAATAACGGCGCGCTTGAAACAAACGCCAGTGCCGCAATATCAACCTTCTCATTGGCCTGTGCACCAAACGCCACAAGGGCAGTCGCCCCCATTGCCAATGCCGCAACCGATCCACGCGCCAGCCGTGCCGCGCCCGCCATTCCCCTAATCGAAAGCATGTTTCCTCCACAGGATCATTTTTTTGAATGCATTATAACCTTCGGAATTTTGTTAGCCGATTTATCGACAAATTGCCAATCTTTGCCGCATTTTTCCGCCAAAAGGGTCGATTTTACCCTTAATGCGCAAGTCACAGCGAACCCTATTTCCGCCAAGGTCGAATTTGCGTTCTCTTACGGCACCGGTTCTCTTCTGAAAACGATGCCACTTATGGCCCAAACCGATCACGAGAAGGCGCTGACCGTCTTGATTTAGATATTTTTTTTCAAAAAGGGCGAAATTGGAAACTTGACTAAATCGATACGTATGTATACTTTGGTCTCGTCGGAAACAGGACTTTTAGGAAAAAGCAACCCAGATACCGCAAGACACCAACCAAGTTAATTGAATAGATTCAATAGCTGCTTCAGAGCAGAATTTATTTAGTGTTTTGGTATGGTGTCCCTGTATGCGGTTTTCCGATTTTCACCATGCCAAAGTGATCAGGCTTCTTGGGGTCTGGTTTTAGTAGTCTGACAATTGTCGGACTAAGTCAACTGCATGGTGAGGAGATAGAAGTCATGCTAAACAATAACGACTACAAGCCCGTTCCGGACAATATGACCTCCAGAACAGCGATGAAGCACATCTTCAGAGATATATCTGGCGACAGTACCCCATATGAACGAAGTGAGCTTCTGGACATTTTTGAAACCCGCGAAGGCGGGAAATTTCAGCATCCCGAGCATCTTACCCAAGCTCTAACGGATATAGTTCTCAATGCTGATGTTGCAGAGACCGATCCTGATCATAGAGATGCAGCAGGATTTGTTGATTCCAATGATATGTTTAAAGCAGTCAAGAATCTAGCTAAGCATTTTGATAAAAATCCTAATGATGTGTTTAAAAGCCTAGGCAATAGTCAGTCCTGACAGTAACGAAAATTGCTGCAACGAAGAAGAATAGGTTTGGGCCGAGTTGATATCCGGGAAAATTCTCGGATATCAACTCGGCAAGTTTTTCTATAAAAAATCCTCGGCGTTTCTCTGTTGCTTCAGTGCAAGTCTGCCTACCGAAGTAGGGAAGATTGAAGCCCGTCTCTGGCCAAGCGCCCGCATCCCGCAAATTGCCATCCCCCGCCAAACCGGCTAAAACCGCCTGACATAACCCTGCACTCAAAGGCCCCGCATGTCATCAAACCCGGATACCCCAAAACCAAACGGCAAAACCGCGATGATCATCGGCGCGGGTCCGGCGGGGCTGATGGCGGCCGAACGCCTGGCCGGGTCCGGTCATGCCGTCACGATCTATGAAGGGATGCCAAGCGCCGGGCGCAAATTCCTGATGGCCGGGAAATCGGGGCTCAACATCACCCATGCCGAAGACCTCGAAACGTTTTTGTCGCGCTATGGCACCTCGCGCGCACGGCTCGAACCGCACTTACGCAAATTCGGCCCCAACGAAATCCGCGACTGGTGTGCCGGGCTTGGCATCGAAACCTTTGTCGGATCATCGGGCCACGTCTTCCCGACCGCGATGAAGGCAAGCCCGCTTTTGCGCGCATGGCTTAGGCGTCTGGATGGTTTGGGCTGCAAAATCCATTACCGCCATTACTGGACCGGCTGGGATGAAACCGAAAATGCCGTTTTCAAAACCCCGGACGGCGAAGTGACCGCCACGGCCGATATCACCGTTCTGGCACTGGGCGGCGGAAGCTGGAAACGGCTGGGATCGGATGGCAAATGGATGGAAATCCTTAAGTCCGCCGGGATCAGATGTAACCCGTTCAAACCGGCCAATTGCGGCTTTGACGTCGCCTGGACCGACCATCTGATCGATAAATGCGCGGGCGCCCCGGTCAAGGCCGTGACGCTGACGGTCGAAACCAAATCCGGCCCGCAAACCGTGCGCGGCGAATTTGTGATTTCCAGAACCGGGATCGAAGGCAGTGCGGTCTATGCCATCTCGGCAGCCCTTCGCGATCAGTGGCTTGAAACCGGCGATGCTACCGTAACGCTCGACCTGACGCCCGACCGCGACCTGGCCGACGTCACAGCGCGCCTTACCAAACCACGCGGCAAAAACTCGCTTGGCAATCACCTGCGCAAAACGCTCGGTCTGGACGCCACCAAAACCGCCCTAGTTTTCGAAACCACCCCACGCGAAACCATGAACGACCCCGCCAAACTCGCAACCGCGATCAAGGCCCTCCCGCTTAAAATCACCAAACCCCGCCCGATTGACGAAGCCATCAGCACGGCGGGCGGTCTGGCATGGGAAGAACTCGACGAAACCTTCCAACTCAAAAAACGCCCCGGCACCTATTGCGTAGGCGAGATGGTCGATTGGGAAGCGCCGACGGGGGGGTATTTATTGTCGGGTGCAATTAGCGTATATAGATTTTAAGAATAAAATGTATCAATTGAGATATATACTGAATGTCAGAAGAAAATATAAGAATTGATTTTGATAAAATCAGAGAAATACTAGCTAAGGGTGTCAGACGAGCTGACCTGTTCATGGGCATTGGGTTAAATGCATCGACACATCAGCCGCCGATCTCACACAACCTAATTGCGGAATCAGGTATACAAATTCAGCTCACTAAAGACGTCCTATCCGAAAACGAGATCATGCACGTCAATGAAGAATTTGGAAAATGGATCATATCCAATGGACTTCGAGAACTATTAGAGACTTTCTCAATTTTTCTGAACGGTGTTTATTACGTTATTTACATACTTTCCAAATCGACAGAAAAAGAAATAAACCTCATTCCTGCAAAATTTGAGAAACTAGGTATATCTCAACAACTTATCACTCTATCCAACATAATAGAGATCAGCGATGATGACATCAAAATTGTTAGATCTTTAAACCAACTAAGAAATTGCTACGCCCACAGAAATGGCCGTGTCGGCATCAACGATTTGGATGAAAAAACTCAAAATTTTTCGATTTATTGGAGCAAAATTGAGGTTTTATTTAAAGAAGCAGACGGCACATTTACTAAAATAGAAGAAAAGATTGGAAAGCCAACGAAAGGAGGGGGAGAGATACATTGGACAATAAATATAGACAGCGCAGAATTCAAGATAAATGAAGAAGCATCAATAACCAAAAAACAAGCAAAAGAAATATGCTTGTCAATTTTATCAATTGGAGAAAGGGTTTTTAAAAATTCAGTATTTTTTGCTCAGGAAATTGGAGCAGTTGAAATCAAAAATATTCCACCCTCAACAACAGAGTAATGAAGGAGGATGTTATTTTTTCACGCAAAGCCGATATTTAATGACAATGCACAGACCCCACCCTGTTATCCATATGACAGCACTGCCTCGGCGGGGAGCTTTTGCGGCAGCCACCGCCATGTTCAACCGCCTGGTCAAACGTGATTGAACCCTGTGCCGCGAATGTCGGAACTGGCGCGGCCCCCATCGCAAACAGCGCACTGATCCCAAGAACCATCATCATTTTCATCAATCTGCCCTCCCTCATTCATCCCGAATGATACACCTCTAATATACCTCCGAACACTACCCCTAAGGACAGCCCCAGAAGAACAGCCCCGAAAACAAGTTGACAAAATCAACCACATTTTATATTGGTTGATAAAGTCAACCATATAAGCATGCCCACAACCGCGACACCGGGCGGCATTTTGCCCCGTTTGCCCGCTCCTCGCGCCGCCTCTTGCCACCGCACGCTTTGTTTTCGGAATGTTGCCCCACATGAAGATATCGAAAACCATCCACGCCGACGGATTGCCGCAGCCCCAGCGGTCCTTCGCCATGATCGCCGTGTTACTGACCGTCATGATGGCCGTGCTTGACGGGTCGATCATGAATGTCGCCCTGCCCGCCATCGCGCAGGATCAGAATGTCAGCCCAGCCCACGCCATCTGGGTCATCACCGCCTATCAGCTTGCGGTTGTCGTCGCCCTGCTGCCCCTGTCCGCCCTTGGCGAGGCGATTGGCTTTCGCAAGGTCTATCTGGCCGGGATGGTGATTTTCGGCATTGCGTCCGCGCTTTGCGCCTATTCCCCCAATATCGAATTCCTGACCTTCGCCCGCGTGTTGCAGGGTCTGGGGGGTGCAGCACTCATGAGCATCAATGCGGCCCTTATGCGCCACAGCGTCCCGCAGGCAAAGCTTGGCCGGGCCATCGGGCTGATTGCCATGGTGGTGTCGATCTCCGCCGCGGCTGGCCCCACCATCGCCTCGGCCATTCTGGCGGTCACGACATGGCACTGGCTGTTTCTGATCAATATCCCGATTTCGATCATCGCCATTGTTCTTGGCACATTCGCCCTGCCCTATACCAAACCGACCCGCACCCGGTTTGACTATATAAGCGCATTCCTGAACGTGCTGGCATTCGGCGGGCTGATTTCGGCGCTCGGCAATGTCGGCACCCAAAGCCACCCGATGCTGATCGCGGGCCAGTTCGTGATAGCAATCACCGCCGGGTTCTTCCTTGTCCGTCGGCAATTTTCGCGCGAACGGCCGATGCTGCCGCTTGATCTGCTCGCCCGTCCGGTCTTTGCCTGCTCCATCGGGTCATCGATTGCAGGCTTTTGTGCGCAATTCATCGCCTTTGTCGCACTCCCCTTCTATTTCCATGACGTGCTGCATTATAGTGCGGTCGATACCGGCCTTCTGATGACGCCGTGGCCCGTCGCCACCGCGATCATCGCCCCGATTGCCGGGCGGCTGGCCGATCGATATTCACCGATCCATCTGACCGGCATCGGCATGGGGATTTTTGCCATCGGCCTGTTTGCCGTCACCCTGATCCCGGCCGGAAGCCCGCATACAGCCCTTGCGATCATTGCCTGTCTGATGATCTGCGGCGTTGGCTTTGGCCTGTTCCAGTCACCCAATAACCGCCTGATGATGACAAGCGCCCCACGGGATCGAAGCGGCGGTGCCGGCGGCATGCTCGCCACCGCGCGCCTGACCGGGCAATCGGTTGGTGCGGCGCTTGCCGCAATCCTGATCGGTACCGGTGGTGCGTTTGATCTGACCGCGATCATGGGGGTTGCGGCGGGCTTTGCCCTGATATCGGCCGCCATTTGCGAGGGCCGCAAATACGCGATCCGCACCGGCATCATCGCCCCGCATGGTGCGGATGCCGTCGCCAAGCAGTCATGACAAACCCCGCAACACCTTGCGCCTGTGCGAGACAGAAACATATCGATGAGTAAGCCCATGGAAACGCCGACGGAAACGCCAATGGAAACGCCAGAAACCAATCCCGCAAATGCGCATGTCCCCGGCGAAACCCTTCACCGACTTGTCCATGCCTTCAAGCGTGCCATGCGCGAAGGTTTGCAGGATGCCGATATGCCGCTTCCGATCTCGCAGATGCGCACCCTGAAATGGATCATCAAAAGCCCCGGCGTCACCGCACAGCAAATCGCCACCCGCACCGGGCAGGACAAGGGCCGCATCACGCGGCTTATCAAGGAACTCGAAGAAAACGGATTGATCGAACGCCGCCCCCATCCCGAAGACGGGCGAAGCCAGACCCTGCATTTGACGCCAAAGGGCGATGCGCTGATGGAAGAATACCGTGCCGTAGAAGCCAAAATCCGCACGCGCATGGCCAATGGTTTAAGCCAGAAACAAATCACGGATTTCAACGAAATTGCCAGCCTGATGGCCGACAATCTGGAATCCGAAAACAGATAATCCCTACAGGAGCTTGGAATGAACAGACCAGCACCCCGCGATCTGACCGTGATCCGCAAAACCTATGTCACGCCCAATATGCTGCGCGTGACCCTGGGCGGTGACGGCATCGCATCCTTCCCCGACGATCAGGAAAGCGCCTATGTCAAACTGATCTTCCCGATTGACGGCGATGAAAAGGACCGCGTTCTGCGCCGGACCTATACCGTGCGTCATGACCGCACCACCGATCAGGGCCGCGAGATCGATATCGATTTCGTCATGCATGGCGATGGTTCCGATGATAACGATCACGGCGGCCCGGCCTCGAACTGGGCGGTGAATTGCAAGCCCGGCGATCAGATCACCATCGGCGGCCCCGGCCCGAAAAAGCTGGTTGATCCGACCGCCGACTGGTTCCTGATTGTCGGCGATATGACGGCGCTTCCCGCCATATCGGTCAATCTCGAAACCCTGCCATCCGATGCGCGCGGTTACGCCGTGATCGAAATCGCGTCCGAGGCCGATATGCAGGATTTGCAAAAGCCCGAAAACGTCACCATCGAATGGGTGATCAACCCGCATCCGGGCGAAAATGCCAATGCCCTGCCCGATGTGGTGAAAAAACTGCCCTGGGCCGATGGCCGCCCGTCAGTCTGGGCCGCATGCGAATTTACCGCGATGAAAATGCTGCGCGATCATTTCCGCAATGATCGGGGGCTTGGCAAGGATGATCTTTATATCTCAAGCTACTGGAAACTTGGCCTGAACGAAGACAACCACAAGGTCATCAAGGCCGAGGACGCCCAGGCCGCCTGACATGCGGGCTATGCGTCGCGGCCTTCCTGATGGCAATGACGCAGAAAATCGATCAATGCACGAACAGCGGGCGGTGTCGCCCGCTGCTTCGGATAATAAAGATACCAGCCCGGAAAGGGCGGCGAAAATTCTTCGAGAACCGGCACAAGCGACCCGTCATCGATCATCGGCTGCATCCAGCGCGACGACCAATAGGCAAACGCAATCCCCACCCCCTGTGCCGCCGCTTTCAACGCCGTATCGCGATGCGACACGATCAGTGGCCCATCAACCGCAACGCTGATCCATCGCCCGTCAACGCAAAACTCCCAGTTATAAAGCTTTTTCCGCCCCGGTTTGCGCCAATTGATGCATTTATGCCCGTGCAAATCGGCTGGTGTTTGCGGCACCCCATATCGCGCCAGATAATCGGGCGACGCCACGGCAAGCTGATGGATATCGGGGCCAAGCCTGACCGCGACCATATCCTTTTGCAACAACTCGCCCAGCGTAATGCCAAGGTCATATCCGGCATCCACGATATCAAGCGGCGCATCCTCGATCACAAGTTCCAGAACCACATCGGGATATTTTTCGTGAAACGCGCCAAGCCACGGTTCGATCTGGGTCGCAAGCGCAAGCCTTGGCAGCAAAAGCCTGACCGTCCCGGCCGGTCGCCCCTGAAACTGCATGATATCTTCCACCGCAAAGGCCATTTCGGCCATCGCCGGACGAAACCGCTCAAAAAGCCGTTTTCCCGGCTCGGTCAGTGATGTGCTGCGCGTGGTTCGCTGCAAAAGGTTCACACCCAGCCGGTCTTCAAGATTGCCAATCGTCTGGCTTAACGACGATGCCGAAATGCGCAGCCGTGCGGCGGCACGCCTGAAATTGCCTTCTTCGACCACGGCGACAAAGGCTTCAAGTTCGGCATATTCCCGACCGCGCATAATACATTCCTTTTTAAACAGTCCATGCAGACTTTAACCCATATACCAAACAATCAGATATCACTAGCCTTGGTCATCACATCACGTCCCCACACCCAAGCCTGCCCCGCATGGCTTGCCTGATTGCACAAAGGACCATCGCGAATGACCACGAATACAAATCCGAAAAACATCCTGATCACCGGCGTCAGTTCCGGCTTTGGCCGTGCCTTTGCCACGGCGGCAATTGCCGAAGGCCACCATGTCATCGGCACGGTCCGCAAACAGGCCGACCTTGCGAATTTCACTGCCCTGTCCCCTGTGCAGGCCACCGGCATCATCCTGGATGTCACGGATTTTGAAGCCATCCCCAGCGCGATCAAGCAGATCGAAACCGATATCGGCCCGATTGATGTGCTGATCAACAATGCCGGATATGGTCACGAAGGATTGCTTGAAGAATCCCCGCTTGCCGAACTCGAAGCCCAATTCCGGGTCAATGTGTTTGGCGCGGTCGCGATGATCAAGGCCGTCCTGCCCCATATGCGCCAACGCAGACGCGGCCATATCCTCAATGTCACCTCGATGGGCGGCTTCATCACCATGCCCGGCATTTCCTACTATTGCGGCAGCAAGTTCGCCCTCGAAGGCATCAGCGAAACACTGGCCAGCGAAGTCGCCGGGCTGGGCATTCATGTCACCGCGATTGAGCCGGGATCATTTCGCACCGACTGGGCCGGGCGTTCCATGGTCCGCTCCGACCGCAGCATTTCCGATTATGATGCCCTGTTTGATCCGATCCGCGATGCCCGCCAGAAGAAAAGCGGCAATCAGGCCGGTGATCCCGCCAAGGCCGCAAAGGCGGTGATGGATATCCTGAATGCCCCCAATCCGCCGGTACATCTGCTGCTGGGGCGCGATGCGCTGTCGCTGGTGCGCACCAAACTTGATGACCTGCAAGCCGAATTCAACACGTGGGAACACATCACCACATCAACGGATTTCGACGCATAATTGCCAGCGCGGCATCACGCCGCCAGCGCCGTCACGCTATACCATGTCAGGCCCGCAATCCCGGTTGCCGCCACCCCGCCAACCAGTATCCCGGCGGCAATCGCCACCCCGTCTGACAACACAAGTCCAAGGCCGACAACGACAAGGCAAAGTGCCGGGATGCTATTCGCACCGGGAACCGGGATCGGGATGGCAATGATAAAGGCAATGACAAGACAGATCAGCCCGATCACCGGCATACGCTGTGCCGGGACAAAGAACTGCCAGCGGTCCGACATCCGGTTTTCAAGCCAGATCAGCCGTGGCCGCATATGCCGGTAAAGCCCGCTCAGGCGACGGCGGCCAATCCTGCGGCGGCGCATCCAGTCGGGCAGATAAAGTTTTTTCCGCCCGATCACCAGTTGCAGCGCCAGAAACGCCAGCGGAATGGTCAGGATCGCGTTCGGCCCCGGTACCGGCACACAGGCAATCAGCGCAAACAGGACAATCAACGCCCCCTGACTTTTTTCACCCATCGCATCAAACAGCGCGCCCAGGCTGATATCGGGGCTGATATCATGCGCCTCGCCCTGCGCGGGTGGCACACCGGCACCATCGTTTAACAGAGCATCAAAGATCGATGAAAGCCTTGCCCCGTCTTTGGGAAGCGGATCGTCGGTTCGTGTCATGATATTCCGTAACTGATTGCGATCACCCCCTGATATGTCCAACGATTGTGATCAATCCGTGGCGATATGATGAAATGGCTGGCCGGGATACCCCTGCCTTTTCCCGGCTCAGATATATTGCGAATGCAGTCTGCCCATCTCGCGCCGCGCGAAAAAGCCGGTATGCTGCGTGGTTTTGATTTCTTCGGGACGCAGCCGGAATTCCCGGTCATAGACAAAGGTTCGGCTGGCCCCGATCACACCCTTTTCGGAACTGTAAACACCGATCACGATGATCTCGATCCGGCAATCGCGATCCTTGTCTGGGAATTTCTGTTCGTTATCGTCCGATGTTCTTGCGATCTGGCGGCGCACCCGCGCCAGCAGACGATTGACCGAGCCAAGTTCGATACATTTCCCCGGCGGCAATGGCCCCTGCAGGGTAACATCGTCAAGCCGTTCGGAAAGCGCACGGCTTTCATCCATCCCGTCATGCGCCCCGTCCTCGTTTCGGGCATCATATCCCTCGCCGGGTTCGGCATCGGTGATGACCTGACAGACACGGTCATTGCCGTTATCAATGCACAGCAAAACCGTTTCGATATGGATGGCTTCCTGGCTCATATTGCTGATCAGGAACCGCGCGGTTTGCGCATGATCAAGCAACTGGTTGATCACGATTTTGGGGCGTCTGGCCCGGCGATAGCTTTGAAAAAGCAGTTGGGCATAGAAAATCCAGACCAGCAATGTCGCAAAGCTGATCAGTATCTGAAGCATTGTGCCGTGCTGCTCTATCCATGCGATCATCGATACCTCGTCTAACGGTGGCGAAATGTGCAGGCTGCACGCGGGCCTGGCGGCCCCGTTAACGAACGTATCAGCAGGCATTTTGTTTCAAACCGCGCGATGCCCAAACAAAAACGCCCCGGCCATGATTGGCACGGGGCGTTTTGCAGAACCTTATGGCAACCGGTCTTAGGGGGCCGGCGGCAGGTCTTCTTCAAGGATCACGATATTCAGCGAATAGCTGACTTCGCCTTCGTCCTCGTCACGGTGCACAACACCGACAAATTCGTCGCCAACGCGCATTTCAATCGGGTGGCCTTTGCGCTTGGGCGCATCGACGGCAATTTTCGGATTATCAAAAGTACGGCGCAGATAATCGGTAACGCGCGCGATTTCGGTCGGTGTCATGTAACTGGTCCCTTGCTTCTGTCAGGTCGGCTTTGGTCTTTGAACCGCGTTCGGGGCAAACGGCGCGGCATGCGCGCCAGCACGTCCCCCAACGGGTCTTGCGAAATAAATGACGGGCATTGTCCTTTCACAAACTGTGCCATGAAATCAACCCCGCTTGCGCAAAAAAGGGGCGTTTGACCCAAGTTTTTTGCCTTAACGCTTTCGGGCGATCCCGTTTTGCCCTTGCCGCGAAATGAATATCCCGTCTTTCCCTTTCCAGAACATGGGAAGGCTGCGCTGGAATGTCTAACGCATGACAATGGAATTTGTGCCCGATAAGCGGTTGCAATGCGGTGCGCCAAAGGCTAATCGGGTAATATGAGCAAGCAAACAGCATGTCCGGTTTTATACAGTTTCCGTCGCTGCCCCTATGCGATGCGCGCCCGCATGGCCCTGCTGGCCAGCGGGATGGATGTCGAACTGCGCGAAGTTGTCCTGCGCGACAAACCCCAATCCATGATCGATGCATCGCCCAAGGCCACCGTGCCCGTGCTGATCCTGCCCGATGGCACCGTGATCGACGAAAGCCTTGAAATCATGGTCTGGGCGCTGGCGGAAAATGATCCGGAAAAGTGGCTCGAACCCGAAAGCGGCACGCTCGAAGACATGCTGGCCCTGATTTCGCAAAATGATGGCCCGTTCAAACATCATCTGGACCGCTATAAATATTTCAACCGCTACGAGGATGCCGATCCGGCCGAACATCGCCGTGATGCGGAAAAAATCCTGAACCGGCTTGATGGTCGACTGGCGGTTGGCAAATATCTGTTTGGCACCCGCCCGGCCTTGGCCGATTTTGCGATTGCGCCCTTCGTCCGCCAGTTCGCCAATACCGACAGGGATGCGTTTGATGCAGCACCCTTTGTCCATCTGCAACGCTGGCTTGATGATTTCCTGAATTCCCGCTGGTTTGAAACCGCGATGGTCAGATATGACCAGTGGCACGAAGGTGACGAACCAGTGATTTTCAAAGCTGCCTGACCGATCTCTGTTCGCCAATTTCCATCTGATGAAAAAGCCGTCGTATAGTTATGCACCCTGTTGCACAATCAGGGCGCGCAACAGCGTATGAATTTTACGGGATTATACTTCTGTTACCATTCACGGGCTGGTCATGGGGGGCGGCTTGTGATAGCAAGCGGGAAATCATCCCATAACGCTTCAGGACCGAGATTGATGGCCGATTATGATGTCAAGCCGCTGATAACGGCGGACGAAATTGCCACACAGATCGATGCGCTTGCCGCCAGGATCAATGAAAACTTCAAGGATACCGAAAAACTGATCGTTGTCGGTCTGCTGCGCGGATCGTTCGTTTTCATCGCCGATCTGGCCCGCAAACTGACCGTTCCGGTCGAAGTCGATTTCATGGTCGCCTCAAGCTACGGCGATTCCACCGAAAGCTCGCGCAATGTCCGCATCATCAAGGATCTTGATGGTCAGATCCGCGGCAAGGACGTGCTGCTGGTCGAAGACATCATCGATACCGGCTATACGCTTTCGGAAGTGGTCCGTTTGCTTAAAACCCGCGATCCGAACCGGCTTGAAATCTGCACGCTGCTGAACAAGCCGTCGCGCCGCGAAGTCGAAATTCCGATCCATTATTGCGGCTTTGACATTCCCGATGAATTTGTTGTCGGCTATGGCATTGATTACGCCCAGGCCAACCGCAACCTGCCCTTTATCGGCACGGTGCATTTCCACGGCGAATAAGCTTTCGGAAATCTGAAATGAAAATGGCGGGAACCACATGGTTATCCCGCCATTTTTGTATCCGTTTCTGGTGCTGGACGATCCGCATCGTCATTACCGGCAGAATTGGGAAAATCAAACGCGCCAAGATCGGACAAATCCCGCGCCAGCTTGTCCAGCCCCGCCTGCATGCGTTTCGGGTCGCCCTGCCCGGTGGCGTAACCGGCGGATGCCGCATGGATCAGCATATCAAACAGCATCGCATCCTCGCTGCGTGCCGGTGCTTTTGCAGAACCACTCTGCCTGGCCACCGCATCGCTCGGATCACGCTGCATCATGACCGCAAGTGCGACAAGACCAAGGGCGATCAAACCCGCACCAATGCCGGTTGCAGCCGCAATCGCCCCGAACTTCGCGGCAAGCCCGATATAGGCCGCCGCCAGCAAAAATCCGATACCGGTCAGAACGATCAGGCCGATCGCGGCAAAAGCCGCAAGCTTGATTGCCGCGGCTCTTGCCATCTCACCGATTGCGTCGGTCAGTTGGTCGATCATTTCTGCAACAGACGGCCGACCAGCATGCCGACACCAAATGTCAGGGCAACCGTCGTCAACGGGCGCTCACGCACCTGATCCACCGCGACTTCGCGCGCATGGTCAAACTGGTCACGTGCCTGGCCCGATACTTCACGGACACGTTCGGCTGCGGCCTGTGCCTTGGTTCTTGCGCTTTCGTTACCCATCGCCTTGAGCGTCTTGGTAACCTCCGAAAGATCCTTGCGCAGGGCATCAACATCAGCCTGCAGTTTGGCATTGTTGGCGGCAGTTTCTGTATTGGCAGCCATTTCGTGCTCCTGTCTTCATTGGGATATTCGTTTTCAACACCCCTTTAACGGCACAGGCACCCTCATGGTTCCCCAAAAGATTATGATCATTTCGGGGCAGGCCCGGCAAGACAGGGCGCAGGCTTTGCCGCACCTTTAAAAAACAGAACGGCCCGTCGTGGGAACGGGCCGTTCATCCCTTGCAGAAATCTGGGCGGATTACGGAGCGTGGGGCTCCGAACCATGCCGGTCAGTAAGGCAAACCGACATAGTTTTCTGCAAGCGTCGTCAAACCTGCCTTGGATGACAGGATATATTCCAGTTCGGCGCGGCGGATGCGGCCGTCAAAATCGTGATGGTCATCAAATGTGTGCAGCATCGATGTCATCCACCAGCTAAACCGCTCCGCCTTCCACACGCGCGCAAGTGCTGTATCGGAATAGGCTTCAAGCAAATCATCCCGGTTCTGCTTGAATTTCCCGATCAAGGCTTCTGACAGGTAATGAACATCACTCGCCGCAAGGTTAAGCCCCTTGGCCCCGGTCGGTGGCACGATATGCCCCGCATCGCCCGCCAGGAACAGACGCCCGTGGCTAAGCGGTTCGGCGACAAAGCTTCGAAGCGGTGCGATGCTTTTTTCAAACACCTCGCCCTCATTGACGAGTTCCCCGTCCGCCTCGCCAAGCCGCAGCCGAAGCTCGTTCCAGAACCGGTCATCGGACCAGTCTTCGATTTTCTCGCTGCTCGGTACCTGCACATAATGGCGCACAACACTTTCGGATCGCATCGAACAAAGCGCAAATCCCCGATCATGGCTGGCATAAATCAGCTCGTCCGCCACCGGCTTGGCCTTCGCCAGAACGCCCAGCCAGCCAAACGGATAAACCTTTTCATAAGTCCTGAGTTTCGATGACGGCATCGTCTGCCGCCCGACCCCGTGGAACCCGTCACAGGCCGCAATATAATCGCATGTCAGTTCAACCGGATTGCCATCCTTGACATATCGAACACGCGGTTTGTCAGTCTCGATATCATGCAGGCTGACATCCTCCGCCTCGAACACGATCTCGCCACCATGATCAAGACGCGCCGCGATCAGATCCTTGGTCACCTCGGTCTGGCCGTAAATCATCACGGTCGAACCACCGGTCAGTTCTTCGATATTCACATGCTGGCGCTTGCCATTGACGCTGATATAGATCCCGCCATGGATGATGCCCTCGCGCTTCATGCGGGCATCAACGCCGACCCGCTCCATCAGGTCAACCGTCCCCATCTCAAGAACACCGGCCCGGATGCGCCCCTCGACATAGGCGCGGTCCTTGCGTTCAAGGATCACACTGTCAATTCCCTGCACATGCAGCAGATGCGAAAGCAGCAACCCCGAAGGACCGCAGCCGATAATGGCGACAGGGACATGCATGACGTAATCCTCACTCGACTATTCTTGTTGGTTTTCTGGAACAAGAACCGTTCCAACAAGGAAAGAATACGCCTGATTTCACACGGGAAGAATGGATAAACCGGGAAAAGAATGGGACAAATCGAACATCTATATCCGAACGATTATATCAACATATCGCAACGGTTTTACAAATCTCAGTTCGGCACAGACTGATTTTCGCCGGATTTTTTGCAAACACCCCATCTGCGGCACATCGACTGCCCGTTCGGCGTGTCGAGAAACCGGTCGAAGGCATCCCGCAAGGCCGGGCCCATCGGATGATTTCGGGAAAACAGGATGAACATATCGTCCGATTGCACCGGCTGTGTGGTGGTGTAATTCGCCACGGTCTCCTCGCCCAGAATACGCTTCATATCCTGCCAGCCGACCTGCTCCTCCTCGAAAAAGATATCGGCCCGGCCGGCGTCAAGAAACCGCCACGCAGCTTCCGATGATGTAACGATATCCGCCTCAATCCCGTGGCGGCGAAACTCCACCTCGTACCAGTAACTCGCCACACCGACCGGGCGCAGCCCCAGCGGATCAAGATCGGCAATCCGGTCTATCTCCAGTCCGTCGGGAAAACGGGATTTTTTATAGAACCCTTTTTGATAGGCCCGTGCGACCGGATGGTCGGGATAAATGATTTCCGCCGAACGTTCCGGCGTCCAGATCCAGCTAAAGGTGGCCGCATATTCGCCCCGTGCGGTTAATTCATACGCCCGGCGCCACGGCAAAAAGATATAGCGCACCCGATACCCCATCGCGACGAATGCTTCGGTTACGCGTTCTGTATGGATGCCAAAACCCGGTACGTTTTCCGTGATCATCGGCGGCCATTCGCCAACCGCAAACAGCACTTCCGGTTTTGGTTGTGATCTTTCCGGGCCTGCGTTCCCTTCCTGCGCAACAGCCCCGGAAATGCCCCAGACCGTCCCCCAAACGATCTGCAACAGCATCACCAGCCACCGTGGCGCGATAACGCCCGTCTGTCTTTTCCCCACGCCCTGCTCCTGCATGGTTACGGCATTGAATGCCGCCTCACCCCGATAAGTCGATTTTATTGTTTTTCGGCATTTGTTTATGTTGATACGCCGTGCCTGACATTAAACGACAGAAATCACAGTTTTTATAGCGTCGAATTAAAATGCATTTAATTTCATCAACATGAAACATCGCATAAAATTTAATCTTTCGGCTGTCGCCCTGCCCGAACCTGTGTGCTAAGGTAACTTCCGGTCACTGCACCGGCCCCGTCAAAAGCCTTCTGAAACCGACCAAACGGGACGATGACAGAACACAGTCACTACGTAATCTTCACCGATCTTGACGGCACCCTGCTTGATCATGACACCTATTCCTGGACCCCGGCGGCCCCGGCGATTGCCCGCGTAAAACAGCTTGGCATTCCTCTTATCGCGATCTCGTCAAAAACCCTGGCCGAGCTTTCCCATATCAATGCCAAGGATCATCTGTTTGATGGATTGATCGGCGAAAATGGTGGTGTCATCCGCCTGGGTGATCAGACCGAACAACCCGGCCCCGCCACCGAAACCATCGATGCCGCCCGCGATGCGATCCGGGCGGCCATCGCAGCACCGGTGCAAAGCTTCCGCACCGTATCACCCGACATCATCGCCGATGCCACCGGGCTTGCGATTGATGACGCCGCGCGCGCCGGGGATCGTTTCTGTTCCGACCCGCTGATCTGGCAACCCGACGATGCCGATATCGCAACCGCCCGGACCATTGCCGAAACATTCGGCCTGAAACTGGTCAGGGGCGGGCGCTTCCATACCCTTTGCGGCCCGACCGACAAGGGGGCCGCCATGGCGCGCATGGTGGAACTATTGGCCCAAAACGGCGTTCTTCCCTCAACGGGTTTAACGCCGCGCACAATCGCCCTGGGGGATTCCGCCAATGACGCGACCATGCTTGCCGCGGCCGATTTCCCGATCCAGATACCGCAAAAACATGCTTCGGTAACAACCGCATTGATAAAGGATCAGAAACTGATCATCGCCCCGGACCCCGGCCCTTCGGGCTGGAATGCGGGCGTCAACGCCCTTCTCGATCAATTGACCAATACCAATAACAAAAGCGAGGTACTTCATGGCTGATTTTCATCAGGGCGGGCCGATCACGACCCTGCACCGCATCATCGACCGCAACCCCGAAGAACTCGCTTATGAAATGACCGCCTTCGCCCGCCAGCGTCGGCAAACCCTGATCCTGCCCTGCCTGTATTCCGAACTTGAAACCCCGGCCATGACCACGATCCTCGAAGGATTGAAACAGGCCACCTATATCGATCAGATCGTCGTCGGGCTGGACCGGGCCGATGCCACCCAATACGCCTATGCCCGGGAATTTTTCAAGGACCTGCCACAGCATGTCCGCATCCTGTGGAATGACGGCCCGCGCCTGCGCAGCGTCCATGATCGCTTGGCCGAATATGATCTGGCCCGCTATGAACCGGGCAAGGGCCGTAATGTCTGGTATTGCCTTGGCTATACGCTGGCATCCGGGCGAAGCTCGGTCATCGGCATTCATGATTGCGACATCGCAACCTACAAGCCCGATCTGCCCGCCCGCCTGATGTATCCGATTGCCAACCCGGCATTCAATTTCGCCTTTGCCAAGGGATACTATGCCCGCGTTGCCAATGGCACGCTCAAGGGCCGGGTCTGCCGCCTGTTTGTAACCCCGCTGATACGTGCGCTTAAACAGGTCGTCGGCAAAACCGAATTTCTCAATTACCTTGATTGCTTCCGCTATTCCCTGTCCGGTGAAATGGCCATCCGCACCGACGTTGCCTATGGCCTGCGGGTTGCATCCGACTGGGGGCTTGAAATTTCAATGCTCTCGGAAATGTATCGCAACCATACGGTCCATCGTCTGGCGCAGGTCGATATCGCCGATATCTATGATCACAAGCACCGCGAATTTGACCCGGCCGAAAAGGATGACGGCCTGTCACGCATGGCAAGCGACATCGCCAAATCCCTGTTCCGCAAACTCGCCACCCAGGGCACGGTTTTCTCGCATGAAACGTTTCGCACGCTCAAGGCCACCTATTACCGCACCGCCCTTGACCTGATCGAACAATACCGGGCCGATGCGCTGTTTAACGGCCTTAAAATCAATCGCGACGAAGAAGAAAAATGCGTCGAGGTCCTGGCCGAAGTCATCATGAGCGCCGGACAGCATTACCTTGATAACCCGCTCGAAAGCCCCTTCATCCCAAGCTGGCAACGCGTTGAAAGTGCCATGGACGATATCTTCGAACAGCTTTCGGCTGCCGTCGAAGACGACCTGAACGATGCCGGAATTGGCACATAACGCCAACGCCGATCAGCAAAGGTCAGATATCATACTGGTATTCATAGTCGAACCGGATGCCAAGTATCTGGTCGACAGGATAACCATCCCGGTTCCGTGTGCGCACCGGCAGAAGAACGCGCAGCCAATGCTGATCGGCGCGCACGGCAAGGGTAACATGGTAAAATGTCGGCTGCCCGCACATCATGGTATTGAACAATGCCGCCGTCAGGCAGGACCCGTATTTCATATCGATCTCGCGCGGGCTGGCACGCTGAAAGCTTTCGCCGTTCAACGCCACAATCGACGGCGCATCAATCCGCACAACGAAATCTTCCTTTAACGGCATATATTCATAGATGGTGATATCGTCGATCCACGGGCGCAATCGCTCTGCGGTCAGAATGTCGCGCGACGGTACAATCTGCTCCGGATCTTCTGCGCGCGCCGCATACCAGACCCTGACCAGATCGGTGACATGCGGTCCGATATTTTCGGGTAATTCATCAAGTTCGAAATCTGTCGTCTCGGCCATTCTGCGGTGTGACCTTCTGCCTCTCCCAATATTAGTAAAATTGGGAATACAAGGTAAAATAACAAGTCCCGGCCGAAAAATCGGCCCGTATCACACCTTATAAAGAAAATGCACTACCAGAACCTGAATGACAGGCGTACCCTTCCGGCACCGGGTTCGCACCGGCAACATCAACCGCAGCCAGTTTTCCCACTCTATGCGCTCAACCCCGATCATGTGAATTTGCGCCTGCCCGGTTCTGATTACCTCGCACAGGGTCGGATAGACCGCCGTTCCGAAATCCAGATCAATCTGACGCGGGGTTGACCCCTGATAATTCTCGCCACTGGCCGCAATCATGTTCGGCGCATCAATACGGATCAGGAAATCGTTGCGATCAGGCTGATATTCATAAATGCCGATATCATCGCGCCACGCCGACAGAACCTCGCAGCTTAATTCACCCCGATCGGGAATATCCCCGTCTCGACAGGCATCCTGCCAAAGCCCGAACAATTGCGAAACATGCCCGTCCACATCGTCCGGCAGGCCATCCAGCCGAATTTCCTGCGCATAGGCCATCACGCAACACGCTCCCCGACACGTCCATTCACTCTGTATCGATCATAGGAAAGCATCACGCGGCATTGCAAGGCGCAAACATCAGGCTTTTATGATTTTAAGTATTACAGCGTATCAACCGGGCCGAAAGCCTTCCTCAAACCGGCATCGCATCGCGATAACGTTGCAGCAACCGGCTATCGATGCGATTGCGCCCGTCGATATTTGAAATCCACACGATCTGATAGGGCGCCAGCGCAAGGATACCGTTGAAATCCTCGATCACCTGCTGGGACAGAAGATCGGTCCAGCCCTCGGTCATGATCAGATTGATCTTTGAAAGATCAAGGTCCTGCACCTGATCGGTCAGGTTGAACACACAGAAAATGCTCTGATCATTCAGATGGCTTTGCCGCCACACACCCAGCAATTCCGGGCCAAGGTTCAGGGTATATTGCGTTGCATTGGGATGGAATGCCGGCTGCCCCATGCGGATCGACATCAATGCGCGCAACTGGCCAAACGCCCGCTTGGCGATGCCTTCTTCGGATAACCGTTCCTCCGCCTCTTCAAGCTGCCAGATTTTGCGGTTCAACCGCCGCGGAATGCCGGTTTCCTCATATCCCGCCTGATCGTTTTCGGTGGCAAAGATCGACTGCACATAAATCGCCGGAACCCCCTCAAGCGACATGGCAATCGCCTGGCTCATCACAAACCGTTCCAGCCCATAGGTACGATCCCCGGCAAAGTTCTCGGCCAGCATGCTAAACAGCGTGACATTCAGCTCATAGGCCTTCTGCCCGCCGCCCTTAAGCGACCGGTAACTGACCTGCCCGCCCATCCTGCGCGCATGGTCGGTCATGGCATCAATATCCGCATCCGGGATCAGGTTTTCGGCCGGGCGCAGGCCAATGCCATCATGGCTGGCGGTGAAATTGAAAAATGTGCAGCCCGCCGGCGCCGGTGGCATCGACATGATGCATTTGCGGATACAGTCACTCCGCCCCGATAACAGCGCATGAATGATCACCGGCGGCAGGCTGAAATTGTAAATCAGATGCGCCTCGTCCTGATTGCCGAAATAGGACAGGTTTTCAAGCAGCGGCAGATTGGTTTCGGTAATAAACAGCACATCCGGATGCACCGCCGTGGTGGCAAGCCGCAATGCCTTGATGATCTTGTGCGTCTGATCCAGATTGATCGAACTGGTCCCGGTCACCTTCCAGATAAAGCCGATGGCATCCAGCCGCACGACCCGCACCCCGTGTTTAAGATATTCCAGAACGATCTTCAGGATTTCAAAAAACACATCCGGGTTGCCGTAATCCAGATCGACCTGATCATAACTGAACGTGCACCAGACATGCTTTTCCCCGTCCGATGTCGTGACCTTGCTCAGCAACGGATGGCTGCGCGGCCGAACCACATCGGAAAGATCATCATCGGGGCTGGCGGTCTTGATGTAATCGACACCGGGCTTGTCGCCTGCAAGGAACTGCTGAAACCACACATGGGACGCCGAAATATGGTTCGCCACCAGATCGGCCATCACGGTGGCATCTTTGGACAATGCCTTCACATCATCCCAGGTGCCAAGTTCCGGTCGCAAGCTACTGAAATCACTTACCGAAAACCCATCATCGGATGTAAAGGGGTGAAACGGCAGGATATGAATGCCCGTCAGCCAGTCCTTCAGCCACGTGCGATAAAAATCGCCAAGACTTTGCAAACCATGATGCCCACCACGCGAAATGCTGTCGCCATAGGTAATCAGAAACGCATCGCGCTGATCCCATTTGCGCAGATATTCCTCGCACGGCTCCGCCCCATCGCCCTCAAGCGGCAGGTCCAGCACTTCAAACACCCGGCGCACCAGATCGGCGTGATCATGTTCCGGATACACATCCGCAAGCAGATTGCGCATTGCACTTGCGAACGCAATACGCCCCGAGGTTCCAATAGCGCGATCCATGCTGGCTCCTTTGGGCAGGCAAATCAGGAATTCACCTTAATCAAATAATGATTTTGCCTATGATGCAAGCAACGATTTCAAAGTGCTAACAAAGCAGGCAATCAAACCCTTCAGAAGCTTATACCGCCCTAAAGGCGGCCAATTACGTCGCAGGAAAACCTACCCGGCACATGGCCGGGTAGTGATTGAAATCCTTGTATTCCGCATCCAACAGAAAGCATCCCGACTATTTCCGGCTATTCGGCAACCGCCCCTGCAACAAAGCCGGCAGACGGCACAACCGATGACCGACGTTCAAGCTGACGGCGCAACACCGGTCGCACGAACAAAATCGCAACAAACAGCCCGGCCGCCAGACAGGTGCCATAAAACAGCATGAAGTGCTGATATCCCAGCCACGGCGCAACCACGCGCGCGGCCCCGAACGCAGATGCACAAAACCACGACACGGAACTTACCGCACCAAGGATCGTGCATATCAAAAGCCTGACCGATGACGCTTTTCCCTGTTTATCGGCGAATACCGGAAAAGCATAAAGGTGAAGGAAAATGCCATTAATCGTCAGGATAGTGACGACCGTAACCTTGGCAAATATCTTGCCGTTCGCGATGATGGCGGCAACATCAAACCCGATACCAAGCCCGATCAATGCGACCCCGGACACCCAAAGCAGCCCCAACAGCCAAGCCGTGTAAACGGCATCCCTGCCGAGGTCATACCTGCCTTCCTGATACTGACCACGCAGCATCGCAATGTCTGCCCGCGCCACCAGAACAAACGCAAATGCGAACGCAAACAGGTGCAGCATCAAAACGGACTGCCGTATCAACGGCACTAAAAATTCATGGGGATCAACGCCCAGCACGATCTTACACTCCTTGTGCCCCTCCCCTATTTCGCTCCTGCACAAAATTTACGAGTGTCAGACCATAAAAAAAATTCTATATTTATGATTATCTCATTCAAAAAAGTTGAAGCTTCATGTCCGGCATCACCCTTGATCAATTGCGGGTCTTCGTCACCATTGCCGACCTCGGAAGCTTCGCCGCCACCGCGCGACATCTGAACCGGACACAATCGTCGGTCACCTACACGATCCAGAAACTCGAAGAACAGACCAATCTGGAACTGTTTGACCGGACGGCCTATCGCCCGACCCTGACCAAGGCGGCACATTCCCTGCTGCCCCACGCGCGCAAGGTCATGGCGGATATTTCCAGCTACCGCCAACACGCCAAAGGCATCGCTGACGGGCTCGAAGCTTCGATCACGATTACAATCAGCCAGTTTGCATCAAACGCCCCGCTGATGGATGTCCTTGCGGTTCTCGCCCGGAAATTCCCGACAGTCCGCGTAAGCCTGTCGACGGTCACGATCCAGACAACCGAAGTCCTTGATAACGGCGCGTCCGATCTTGCGATTTTGCCGGAATTCATCCCCTTTGGCTCCGACTATGCCCGGGCCGCCTGCGGGCAGGTCAGAATGTGCGCCGTGGCACGACCGGACCATCCGCTCGCCTGGTTTCCGGGAAAAATCCATATCGATGCGATGCACGCCCACACCCAGATCATCACATCCGCGCGCGATACCCCGACCCTGCAACGCAATCACGCCGTTCAGGCCCTGAATTACTGGAAGGTCAATGACCTTGAAACCAAACTTGCTATGATATTACGCGGGATTGGCTGGGGCGGCATGCCTGAACATATGGTCGCGGACCATATCCGCAACGGAACCCTCGCCCTGCTCGACCCCGAAAGCTGGGACGGACTGGATCACATGCCGACCCTCGATATTGTCGTCGCCCACCGTCAGGACAGGCCGCTTGGCCCGGTTGCACAGTGGATTTTTGACCAGCTAAAAGACACACCCCGGTAATCGACCGCACCGCACCCACGATCACCTTGCGACCACCTTGCAAAATCAGTCGTCGCCGGATGCATCTTCGGGCTTGTAGATCACGTTTTCCGCGCCCTCGGCCCCCATGAAGACGACAACGACACGTGCGGGAACATCACCATCATTGATCCCTTCATGCCAGTAATCCATCGCCTCAAGCACGCCTTCCCCGGCGCGATAGGCGGTTTTTCCCCCGTCGCCGTAATCAACCGTGATCTGCCCCTCGAGGATATAGCCATAGGTCGGCACGCCATGCTTGTGCCAGCCGGTTTTCTGCCCCGGCGCCATCGTCGCCAGCACCGATTTGATGCGTGCCTTGCCCGGTGGATAGGAAACCTGCTCGCCGACAAAATTCACACCACTATCAAGCAGCTTCACCCCGTCATGGACATCCACAGCCGCCCCGCCTTGATCCGAATGATTTTCCGTCGGTTTCTTCATGTCCCGCGAACGCCCGCCGTTTTGATGTTGCACAATCCGGCGATCATAATCCGGCAACACGCTTAAATCATAAAAAAACCGGGCATCATCACCATGACACCCGGTTTTCATCAACGGTTCAGTATCGCCCACCCTTACGGCGCAATCGTCACCTCGACCAGCGCATGGGTGCGGTTGGTATCGATATGCGCAATCGCACGGCGCAGGATTTCCGGCAAATCGGCCGCCCGTTCGGCCTTCGCCGTCCACGCCCGGCTGGCTTCCGCGACCTTGGTGAAATCGGGGCTGGGTTTAAGGCCAGTCAGGGGCATCTGGTTGGTTTTCGCCGCATAGCCGTCGGGATACATCCCGGTCACCGACTGGCGCACCGCCCCCCATTCATTGTTGTTCAGAACAAGGATCAGGATCGGAAGCTCCAGCGCCTCGGCGATCTGGTGGCACGCCGTCGGATTGGCAAACATGTATGATCCATCGCCCATGGTGGCGATCACCAGCTTGTTTTTATCCGCCAGCTGATAACCCATCGATGCCGGGAAGGACCAGCCAAGCCCGCCGGAATGCGGCTCCTGATACCAGCTACTGTGCTCCGAAAGCGAAAGCGGCTCCAGCGGGCAGCCAAGTTCCGAAAACACCGTCGCCGACCGCCCGGCAATCGCCTCCGACAGGCAGCGCGAAACAAAGGCCTTGCTCATCGGATCAACCGATCCGGCATCGGCCGCCGCCAGTGCCTTTTTGCGCGTGGCCGCATTGATCGCCGCGACCTTTTCACGTCGGTCCGCGCACATTTCGCGATGATCGCCGTGATGACGATCCAGCACGTCGGCCAGCGCCATGATCACATCGCCGGTTTCCCCGGTAAGCGAGAGGTCGGCGGCAAAATTGCGCCCCGGAAAACGTGAATAAAGCGGGTTCTGCCCGATCTGGATTACCTTGCAGTCGTCACGCAGCGTATGAATATCGGGCGACCACGGCGCAAGGCAATCAATCACCAGAACAGCATCGGCGTCTTTGAGCCACGGTGCCGGGTCCATCCCCGCCATCATCAGATGATCGGTGCCAAGGGCAAGCTGGATCGCCCAATATTGCACCACCGGAATGCCCCACTGATCCACCAGTGACGACAGGCGATCAAAGGCTTGCGCCGTGCCCGCACCGCGCTGGGCAATGATCACCGGATTTTTCGCATTGGCAAGGATGCGCGCCGCATCCTCAAGGCTTTCCCTGGGTGGCATCACCCGGACCGGCTGCATGCGAAGCGGCGCGTCAATCGCATCCCCCGGGCAGGGTTCGCACAGAACCTCGCGCGGCAGGGATACATAAACCGGCCCCTTGGGGACCGAGGACGCAATTGCATAGGCACGGTCAACCAAGTCGGGCACCTGTTCGGGGAATTTAAGTTCATATTCCCATTTCGATGCCTCGCGCACCATCGCGGCCTGATCGCGCATTTCCTGGCCCCAGCCAATCGGCACGGTGCGCGCGCCAAGCCGCCCCTGTTCCATCACAGGCGTCCTGCCCGACATCAGGATCACCGGCACATGCTCCGTCGCGGCATTGATCGCGCCAATCGCGCAATTGGCCAGCCCGACATTGGTATGCGCCATCACCGCCTGCGTTTTGCCAGTCGCAAGGTAATAACCATGCGCCATACCCATCGCGGCATTTTCGTGCGGCATGACAAGCGCGTGGGGAAGCTCGATATCCTTGGCGTTGGCTTCCGCCAGCCCTTCGATGATCGGCGGAAAATCCGTGCCGGAATTGGCAAAGATATAATCCACCCCGATCGCCTTCATCCGCGCCAGAACGGCCCCGCCTGCGGTGAGCGTGATTTGCGCCTTGTCATTTTTCATTTGACGTTCCTGCCATATTTCTATATTTGAAATTTAATTTATAATATAGTTTATTATCGAAATCGGGCATGCGTCAAGGCACCGCGATGCAAAATCATGCGCGTGCAGCTCAAAGCCACCAGACCAAAGGAAACAGGATGCCAAGCCAGCTAAACGGATCGGTGCTCAAGGCCTTTCGCATCCTTGAACTCTTTGCCGAGGGACGGTCTGAGCTGACCGCCAGCGACACCGCCGCGGCCCTTGGCATAAACACCATCACAGCCCACCGGTTCCTGCATACGCTTGAACAGGCCGGTGCATTGCGCATGGTCGCGCGCGGGGTCTTCCGGCTGGGCTATGTCTTTGCCGATCTGGGGGATCGCGTGCTGCGCGACGGCAGCCTGCCCAACCTGATCCAGCCGGTGCTGGACGACCTGGCGCGTAACGTGGGGGAGGCCTGCATGGCCACCGAATTTGACCGCGACATGGCGGTCTGCATCGCCAAGGCCCTGCCGGATCGGTCGCTTTATGTCGATATCCGCATCGGCTCGCGCCTGGATGCCTTTTGCACCGCCCATGGCAAATTATGGCTGGCCTTCATGGGCCCCGATCAGCAGGACCGCTATTTCGATAGCATCCACCTGACCGGCATGACCGAACGCACCATCACCGATCTGGCGGCGCTTAAATCGGAGCTTCGCACCATCCGCGAACAGGGCTTTTCAATGAATAACGGCGAACGCGAAAGCGACATTTACGCCCTCGCCGTCCCGATCCTGACCCAGCATGGCCGCATGGTTTCCGCCATTTCAATATTCGGCGCCTCCCCGACCCTGATCGAACAGAAACGCGATACGCTACTCGCCGCCTTGCGCGATGCAGCCGAAAACGGAACGCGCGCCCTTTACGGGCATTTCTGATCGTCACAATCGTTCAAGACGACATCCGGCAAACCATGCGACATTTCCGGCGATGGCCCGAAAACCGGAAAGGCGCGCAAAGTGATGATTGAAAATCTGCTGCTGCTTTGGCTTGCCGCCCTGCCGCTGATGGGAAGCCCCGGCCCCGCCACCATAAGCCTGGCCGCAAGTGGTTCGGCCTTTGGCATTCGGCCAAGCCTTGGCTATCTCGGCGGGATCATCATCGGCACCACGGCCGTTTTGCTGCTGGTCGCCACCGGCATTGCGACCGCCCTTCTCGCCCATCCAATTGCCGGGCAAATCCTGACGGCGATTGCCGCGATCTATATCCTTTATCTGGCATGGAAAATCGCCACCGCCCCGATCAGGCCCGCCCAAGGAACAGCCAGCAAATCGCCCGAAACCACCCCTGAAACCAAAGCCCCCGATTTCCGCGGCGGCGTGATGCTGGCAATCGCCAATCCCAAGGCATTCGCCGCCATCGGCGCGGTCTATGCCGCCCATGCCATCGCGCCACATTCCCTATGGCTTGATAACGCCCTGAAAATCGCGGCTCTGGCGCTGGTGATCGTTCTGGTTAATAGCCTGTGGCTGGTTTTCGGGGCGGGCTTTGCGCGCCTGCTATCCGATCCGCGTTTCGGGCGGCTGATCAATATCCTGTTTGCCGCCCTGCTGATCGCATCCCTCGCCATGGCCCTGCTGTCGCTATCCTGACGGCAACAGGAATCTTCTGCCTCATTTACGCGCGGACATCCGGCTCGTTTAAAAAAAGCTGCATCGTCACAAGATCAAGCCACCGGTCAAACTTGCGCGCAACCTGCTTGGCGCGGCCGACCTCGACAAAACCAAACCGCTCATGAAATCGAATGGAATTGACGTTTTCCGCATCAATGCCGCCAATCATCACATGCATACCGGCCTCTTTGGCCATCGGGATCAGCACCGTCAACAGCGCCCTGCCAGTTCCCGTGCCACGATGATCGACATGCACATGCACGGAATGCTCGACCGTAAAGCGATATCCCCAGCGCGCGCGCCACGGGCCATAGGACGCAAAGCCCAGAACCTTGCCATCGTCTTCCGCGACAAGCACCGGGAAGCCCTGCTGATTGCGCCCTTCAAACCATTCGCGTCGCTCCTCAAGGCTGGATGGCACATCGTCATAAATCGCCGTACTATCGCGAAGAACCTGATTATAAATTTCAAGAATTTCCGGAAGGTCCCGTTCCGTCGCACCGCGCACAAGCATCATCGTCTCCGTCTTTTCATACCGATAATCTCTTGCCGACGATAATCCATTATAGTAGACAGTCAATATCGATTTTACGGAAAATAAACATCACTATGATCATTATAGAAGACGAAACCACCGCCACCCTTGCTGCCCGGCTTAAGCGCGAACGCGAAATCCGCGGCTGGTCACTGGCCCAGTTCGCCGATAAATCCGGCGTCTCCAAGGCCATGATCAGCAAAATCGAACGCGGCGAAGCCAGCCCGACGGCAACGGTTCTCGGCCGGCTTTCCGGGGCCCTGTCGCTTACGGTGTCGGCATTGCTCTCGTCGGCAAGCCCCGTCCATCATGGTGTACGGAAACAGGCAGAGCAGCCATTATGGTCCGATCCCGAAACCGGCTATGTCCGCCGTCAGGTGCTTTCGGGGCAGAAAATCCCGCTCGAACTTGTCGAAGTCACCCTGCCACCCGGAAAACAGGTCACCATGCCCGCCTCCGCATACAGCTTCATTCAGCAGGCGATCTGGGTGCTTGAGGGAACATTGCTGTTTCACGAAGGCGACAGGGTGCATCACCTCGACACCGGCGATAGCCTTGAACTCGGCCCGCCGCAAGATTGCATATTTGAAAATAAAAGCCCCGAAAACTGCCGCTATCTGGTCGCCGTCGTACGCAACTCGTACTGACGGGAAACCGCGCGGCTGGCTATGCCGCCCGCATGGTGCCCGGTGATTTGCCGGTTGTGCGTTTGAATGCGCGGCTGAATGCCGCCTGCGAGCCATAGCCAAGCCGTTCAGCCACCACATCAATCGCCATGCGATCACGCGTGATCCACTGGCTGGCAAGCCGCATGCGAAGCTCGGTGACATAACGAAGCGGCGTCACCCCGGTGACCTCAAGGAACCGTTCGGCAAAGACCGACCGCGAACTGCCCATTTCCGATGCCATCGCCTCGACGGTCCAGTTGCGGCCCGGATCGCGATGGATGGCGGCAATCACACGCCCCATGCGCGGGTCGCGCAATGCCTCGACCCAGCCTTGCGCATCGCCACATCCGCATTCGACCCAATCACGCACGATCGATGCCGATACCACATCGGCAAGCCGGGTCAGAATCCCGGCAAAACCGGCGCGCTCGGTCGAAACTTCGCGCGCCATGGCTTCCAGCACCGGCAAAAGTTCGGGGTTTCGATCAATCAGGGTGCCGACCTGCATCACTTCGGGCATCATGCTGACCAGTGGATGCATCCCGCCAAGGTCAAATTCCATGCAGCCACTGAAAATCAGCGTATCGGTGCTGCGGCACAGCTCCGCCTTGCAGGCATGAATGTCATCCACCCGGCGACAGATCGTCGTGACACTGTAATCGGTCACGTCAAGGCACGGGATGGACGGGTCCGAGAGCAGCGCATGAATGCCCCCGCGCGGCAAAAGCACCGCATCACCGGCCTCAAGCGTATGGACAACCCCGCTATCGGTGCGCAGGTAAACCCGCCCGCGTGCGATGAAATGAAACTGTGCGCGCGTCGGATCATCGCCAAATCGCACGCCAAAGGGCGGGGAAATCTGAATGCGGTTGTAATGCAGCCCGTCAAGCCGCATGCCGAGCAAAAGCTCGCTGATCAGGTCACTGGAAAGCATCTGCATGTCATCCGTTCCGGTGTTTTTTCGGACGATTGATCAATAATCAAGGAGAAACTGGCATAGCCCGTCCGGCAAGTCCACTCTATTCTGTTTGCAATGCACAAACACTCTATCCGAGAGGACATTCGATGACTGAGACAGTAAATAAGCCCACGGCTGCTGCTGCGCAAGGCGCGCCGGCCTGGTGGGCGGTTATTTCCATGACATTGGGGGTTTTCGGGCTGGTCACGGCCGAATTCCTGCCCGTAAGCCTGCTGACCCCGATGGCCGATGACCTGCAAATTACCGAAGGCCTCGCCGGTCAGGCAATGTCAACCACCGCCATTCTCGCCCTGATCACAAGCCTTTTGACCGCGACCGTCACGCGCAGCATTGACCGCCGCTATGTCCTGCTGGGCTTTTCGGTGCTTCTGACCATCTCCAACATCATGGTCGCCACCGCACCCAGCTTCGCGGTGCTGCTGGCCGGTCGCGTTCTGCTGGGGATCGCACTTGGCGGTTTCTGGACCATGTCGGCCGCCACCGTCATGCGTCTTGTGCCGGAAAAAAGCATTCCGCGTGCGCTCTCCATCCTGTTTAGCGGCGTTTCGGCCGCCACCATCTTTGCCGCCCCGCTCGGAAGCTATCTTGGCGATGTGATTGGCTGGCGCGATGTGTTCCTGCTGGCATCCCTGCTCGGTGTGCTCGCCCTTGTCGTGCAGTTCCTGACCCTGCCGAAAATGCCGCCGCGCGGTCGCGCAACGCTGCGTACATTGGTCGAGGTCATCAGCCGCCCGCGCATGAAATTCGGCCTGTTTTCGCTCGTGCTGATCATTACCGGCCATTTCGCCCTGTTCACCTATGTCCGGCCGTTCCTTGAAAACATCACCGGCGTTGCCACGGCGGGCGTTTCGGGCATTCTGCTGGGCTTTGGTCTTGCCAATTTCATCGGCACCTATGTTGGCGGCGCGCTGGTTGCACGGTCGCTGCGCATGACGATTGCCCTGATGCCGATGATCATGGGCTTGGCCGGGATCGGCATGGTCACCATCCAGGGCGCGATTGTCCCGACCACCGTTCTTGTCGCGATCTGGGGCATGGCCTTTGGCGGGGTGCCGGTCGCATGGTCCACCTGGATCACGCGCACCGTCCCGGACGAAGCCGAAAGCGGCGGCGGCCTTCTGGTCGCGGGTTTCCAGCTTGCCATTGCGACGGGTTCCGGCGTTGGCGGCCTTCTGTTTGATGCCAGCGGCGCACTTGGCGTCTTTACCATCGCCGGCATGTTGCTGGTGGGGGCTTCGATCATCGTTACACTGGGTCTGCGGACCAGCCCTGTTCCCGCAACCGAACAGGCCTGAGGTCAGCACCGAGGCATCGCCCCACCCCCACCCTGATGCCTGATCAGGCGGGCCCAGTGCACCCCGGCAGTGTCACCACTGCCGGGGTTTCTTTATGCCAATTCACTCGGCTAATTCATTCTGCCAATTCACTCTGGCAGCGGGATAAATTCATCCCGGTCATCAACCGGCAGGTCAAACCGCCCCTTGCCCCAGTTTTCCGCCCGCCAGTCGGCCTTTGCTTCCTCCAGCCGTTCCCTAGACGACGCCACGAAATTCCACCAGATATAACGCGGGCCTGAAAATGTTGCCCCGCCAAGGATCATCAGCCGCGCGCCCTGCTCCCCGGCAATAACCGTAATCCTGTCACCGGGGCGGAAAACCATCATCTGCCCGGCCTCAAAATCCTGCCCCGCGACCGAGATCGAACCCTCGACAATGTAAATCCCGCGATCCTCGTGATCATCGGGCATCGGCAACATCCGCCCGGCATCCAGCTTCACATCGGCATAGAAGGTTTCGGAAAACATCGTCGCCGGGGCCACCTCGCCATAGGCAGTACCAAGGATCAGCCTTACCGAAACGCCGTCTTCCTCGATCACCGGCAAGGTACCCTTGCCGTGATGGGCGAATGTCGGGGCGATATCTTCCTGTGCTTCGGGAAGGGCAAGCCATGTCTGTATGCCAAACAGGCTGTTGGGCCCGCTTCGCGCCGTGGCGGATGTCCGTTCGGAATGCGAAACACCCCGCCCGGCCACCATCCAGTTAAGCTCGCCTGGCTTGATGATCTGATCGGCCCCGGTGCTGTCGCGATGATGAAAATCACCGCGAAACAGATAGGTCACCGTGCCCAGCCCGATATGAGGATGCGGCCGGACGTCAACGCCCTGCCCGGTCAGGAATTCGGCCGGTCCCGCCTGATCAAAAAAGATGAACGGCCCGACCATCTGGCGCTTTGGCGCGGGCAAGGCCCGCCTGACCTCAAACCCGCCCAGATCGCGGGACCGCGGAATGATCAGGGTCTCGATGGCGTCACCATCGACAATATCGGGGCAGCCGGGTTCAAGTGCGGGGTTCCAACTCATGGCGTCATCCTTTTGCGGGTCTTTGGACGGGTATGGCGACTTTATCGGCCCTGCCGATGCGACGGCCCGATGGCGATGATGCAGACTGGCGCGCCCGCGACCATCCGGCTAGTCCCCCGAACCGCCACGCTGTGTCGCCAAAAGCGGAACACAGAACGGAGCCTAAAGCAAAGCCCAAGGCCGAACACACAGCTTGCACCCAACCGCCCCGCAAGTCACCCGGAACAGTCACGCCATCCCGACATCATGCCACGCCGAGCCGAGCCAAGCCAAGCCAAGCCACCCCACCCCGTCATTCCCGCGAAAGCGGGAATCCATCTCTCAAGGCGCTCGGTCCAAAACAGAACCCGGCCCAGTTTCCTGAGCCGGGTGGTTCAAACCCTCAAGTCATGCACCGCATAGATCGGCCATAACCAAATCAGATGTGACTACCCTTCACCGCTTCAGAAGTTTCGTATGTTACAGATCAGAGAGTTTAGCCTCAAGGCTCCGAGCTTCGGAGACGCCAGACCGAACAAGCGCTGCTAGAATCTCGTCAAGGTCCGCACGCTCAGGGGCACCTGACTGAAAATTAACTAGTTTCATTTCTCTCAATTGTTCCAACCATTGGCAGAACCTGCGTCCAATACTATGCCTCACCCAGAAGACCGGGTCATCTTGTCTTTCAGAAGCCCAAGCTTTTACAACGGCAATCGCGAATGGGAGCTGCTCAATTTTTGGCGCAATTTCAAGCAAGTTCATTGTCTGCACCGCGATCAGAAGTGAGGGTGCCACAGCCAAACCTTCCAGAGTCGGAAGTAGCGGAAGGGATTTGTCAATTTCGGTTGATGATAAGTAGCATTTCGCAGGAGCAAAACCACTGTTGTAGATATGGAATAAGATGGCCGACACCATGTCACCAATATTTCGTTCGAAAGAATCGGTTTTATTCCGGGCGAACCTGCTCCAAGCTTGGCGCTTCTGTAGCTCTTCAACAAGGCGTTGCCTGACGTGGGTTGCCACCACCAAGTCGATGTTATCTGTGTCGAGATAGATCACATCAGCACTTCTTATAAAGTGCGCAGAAACATTCAAAAATACACTGGGCGATCTGAAGCTACTGAGGAAGCTGAGAGCAAATTTGTCGACTTCCTCAGTTGACAGGCCCGGCAGACAATCTGCCATTAAGCCGAAATATGCATGATTCCACTCGCTCGGCGGTCTATCGATATCATCTTCCTCCTCGAGCAGGCTGCCGTTAGCATTACTGGTCCAGCCTCTATAGTGTTCGACAATATCGCGAAGCCAAGGGTGTTGGGAGATATTAAAAACATCACGAAGAGCTCCCAACCAGTCGGCTGCACAGTGGCTATCTACTGCTTTTTCAGTTTTCTGCTGTATCGCTTCTGGTTTTGAAGTAGCAACACCGATGCGGAGACGACGGCGTGGAACTGGATTACAAAGTGGAAAATCTGGCCAGTCAGGCTCTACTCCTTCCCGAATTATCCAATCTATCTCGCGATCAATTGCAACATCGATGTCTTCCTGCAATTTTGCTTTGCACGCATCATGAAATCCTTCTTCGAGTTGCCAATCTTGACGACAAAACACAGTAGCCCTGAGAGCGCAGCGGAAAATAGACTTTAACAGCCTTTCATCTACTTGGGAGATGGCTGAAGCAGACACTGTAACTCCCCGAACAACTGCCCGTGAATGGGCTGCTGCAATTCTTAAGAGCTTGCGAATGTCCTTTTCTTCAGAGTGGTCACGGAGGGAAAAGGCTAGTCCTGCAAAGGCAATAGCTTGAGGATTGAAGCGAAGCTGATTGGATCTTCCGCCTCCATAGTCACTTGATCGGGAGAGCTGCTGATCAAATATTGTATGCGCCCATTCTCTGACTTTCTGACGCAAATCACTGTCACCATCCCGCATAACGATCATCGCGACGTTAGTGATTGCCTCTGAAATTGACCACGCCGAAGATTCACGACCTCCTTCATGTTCCTCGGTGAAATCTGGCATTGGTTTGGCCATTGCCCACTCGGCAAGTTTCGTAGCAATTTGAACGCTACCATAAGAGGGGTTTTCAAGTATTGTGCTCGCGGCACTTTGAACCTGATGCCCAAGTAAGAGTTCCTTTACCTCATCCTGAAACGGTGCCAACTGCTCTACTTCACTCTGCGGGGCTACATATACGTATTGTCGATCTTGTCTGGCATCCCCATTGTTCAAAGGTAAGTCCATCGGTCTCCAATTAGAACGATCAAGCAGATTCAAAGCATGTAGGACCATGAACTCTGGATCTCCAAGATCGGCTTCTTGAGAGGGTGAGGACAAGCTTTGCGCGGCAGTTTGCAGCAAACCAATGAGGCGATCACGTTGTGGCAGAGCGGCATCAAAAGTATAATATTTCAGAAGATCATAAAGTGAAGATTTTCGGGAGGGACGCTCAGACAAACTCTTTGAATTTACCGGTCCCATAGGTTCCCGTTGAAGTCCCTTTAGTCCAAATACATCCGGAAATTCGATACTGTCGTTGTTGCAACGCATCCTGTCCTTAATTAGCAACTTAGGGTTACCAACAAAGGGTATCGCCGCATCCCGAGATGCAGGCCAATGCGAAAGAACAAGATCAACTGCAACAAGAAGGTAAGCAGCGGGAGCGTCGCCTGAACCTATAACATCTGATACAACCGCATCAACAGCCTCACCAGCTTCGATGCGTTCGTGCCCCCAAGCTTCTAAAGCCATTAATCCAGAACTTACGGCGTAATACATTGAACTATTCTCGCGCGACCACATAAATGTGAAAAGCGACTGAAATCGTCGAACGCCCTCAGTTGTCGCGACTTCTATAGTGTCTAACTCACTCTCCGAATTACAGGTCTTAGAAATCGCATAATCGATCAAACGCCTAATAAGCTGCTTCCCGGTTTCCGGCTGCACTTTCAGAAGATCAAAAAACGGGCCTTGCGCAGGAGAAACAGGCAAGAATTGTGAGTCGAAATGGGTGAACACGTCGTCAATGTATAGATTTCGCCTATAACGAGGGCGACTATCTGATTGAGGAGCAGGAACAAGTGATGCTTCATAAAAGTCGGCCAACTCATTCGGTGCTGCAGCTGCTAGCGTTCCTCTGAATTCGTGTATTGCATTAGCTATTTTTTCACGCCCCTTCCGGTGTTTACTGACACGAAGATATTCGGCAGCCAATTCTGGGGTCAGGGTCGCGAGCGCAGCAAAGCAATATCGAAGCTGAATTTCAAGCGAACTCAACTGATCGTGAGTTAGAGCATTCCCAAAGTATGGTGCGGACCGCCTCAAGTAACCCTCTTCTTCCGCAGCTTCGATTTGAGTAAGCCAGTTGTAAAATCGGGTAAGTAACTGAGGCGTAATTGGATCTCTGCCAAAGAAAGATATGGACCACTTTGAGAATAAACCGACAACATCCGGGATGCATTTGTCAGGCAATTCTGACTCGATGCGCAACAGCCAAACTATTAGTCGGCTCCATGAGGGGCTACTTGGCATAGTAAAACTATCCGGTAGCATCGATGCGTCTAATTCCAATTTATCAAATATTTCTCGGGCTTGCTGTACTTCCACTGCCATGGTCGTACGTATGAGTTCGTTCAGCAATGCCCCGTCGTCGGTGAACAGCCTAGGCTTTACCCTTTGCAGGACTATCGGTGCAGCTTCAGAGCGAACGAGCGCAAGCAGCACAGCGCGCCGCCATGAGCCGTGAATGCCTGGCCGCGCAAGTTTTTCAAATAAAGCAGACCATGCTTGATTACCTTGCCCTTTCTCAATCAGGGAACGCGCATGTAGTTCAACGCTCCGAGCCAAAAATGCCGGAGCAGGTTTGTCGAGTGGTAGTCGATACAACACATCTTCGCTTATGCCTATAAGTTGCGCTACAGCCCATTCTCGAAGGATATCATGACGGAATCCAACGTGGTCGTTACCATAGTCGGTTAAGGTTTCCGACGCGATTAAACTGTCTACCGGCTCCGGAGGTTGAGAACTGACATCGAATATGGCCTTGGCCGTAAGAGCATCCTCGGCCAAACGCTTTAATGCACGTTGACGATCACGACGCCCTTCCTTCGGACCATCCGCAGTGTTCCACCATTCGTCAGCCATACTGCTTTCGGTTCGAAGAATTGGCGCATCATCCGGGCGCATCGACAGTCTTGAGAGCCGATATAAATTTCGGGTAACGTATCGAGCTGGGTGTTCGGGCAACAATAAACTGGCAATGCTTGGATCGGCGTCGGCTAGTTCTTCTACTTCCGTATCGTCCAATTCACTGATCATAACAGGCTGTGCAACGCCTAACTGACGCAATGCGTCTTGTGCTAGCCATACGTCATCGTCACCGAAATTTCGCCGGGCAGTAGCGATAACCGAAACACTTGGAATATCTGCAGCTGTACGGAGCAGATCATTGACAGTTGTCTGCTCCTCCAAAGTGAATAGATCAAGGTTATCAATGAACAGGAGCCCCATCCCATTAATGGAAAGCTCAGCAAGCAGCTCTTTCGCTGACCCGTCAAAATTAATCGCAGAGCGAAATGCAGTCCAACCACGAGGAATTATTCGTCCGGATTTTAGGACAATGATTCCCGATGCTTCTGCCCCTTGCAGAGCAAAATGCTTCAATATACCTGATTTACCTACACCTGCATCGCCACGAATTTCAACGTAACGGCTCTGCTCAAGTCTTTCTCGAACTTCAGCGACTCTCTTGGGACGAGAGATGTTCACCCCATTAATCTCATTGCGGATATCATCAAGAGCCGCAGAGGCATTTTCCGCCAAGGCCTCGAGTGCTCGTTGATGCCGTTGCTCACCTGCCCAACGAAAAGTTTTCAATGCATCATGAGCTCGAAGAGAATCTTTGGTAAGATCACCACCTCGCGCTGCAAAAGACAGCGCAGTATTCTGTAGAGCCCCCCAAAGGTCGCCGTATCGGCTCGCATCGGAGGGATCTAATGCGTGAGCACAGCGCTCACGCGCCAGTGCTTCGGACGCGGACCCTGTTGCAGTGTAATCGAATATCAAAATCTGAAAACGGCGAAGTAATTTCCAAACCATCTCATCGTCATCAGGAAAACACTCTTCTCTCAGATGAGACCTGAAGGTACTCACAAAGGTTCGCATGTCGTCGTTTGTCGTACCTTTGCGTTCAATGCGGCTAGTGAAAGTTGCGGCAGAGCCTATGTGGCGAGCCCAACTCAGGACATCTTGATAAGCACCATCGATCTTTCTTGACGTACGCGCAGTAGCAACTGCAAGCTGATGTTTGGAATCCCAGAATCCTGACTTTCTGGCAGCTTCAACCATCTGAGCCACGACGGATTTGAACACCTCGTCAGATGGAGAAAAACTGATACTGCGTTTTACTTGGACTTCCAGTACCGCTGTGTTGCCCTGAAAATCGTGTGAATGGACAATAACGTCATCAAGAGGATGACCCTCACCAGCACGCTGAAATTCGATTGAATCGATCACAGTACCCGGAAGCCCAAAAGGCTCACCACCCACGATCATCGACAACAAATAGGATGCACCAACCTGTGCCTCGAATTCACTGCCTGCGGGTCCACTCGACGCGGGGCTCGTCGCCTTTGCCGGTCCAGTTTTCTTGTGAGTTACCATACGCACATTTCTTGGAAAAAGTGATCGGATGCTTTTACATTATCGAGAAAACAAGCTTGGTGCTAGCGTCTCACACAAATTGAGGACACGTGACACGGATGCACAAACAAAACCCCGGCCCAATAACATGAGCCGGGGCACGAAGTGCTCTGGAGGGAGACGGGGCTTTTATTGCGGCCCCTTGGTAAAACCCTGATATCCCTTGGGCGTCAGACCGATCCGATCAATCAGATCGACCTGATCGTCACCTTGCGTTCCGCCTGCGTTTTAAGCCGGTTGCGAAGCGCGCGGCCAAACGGGGCGGCCTCGATCTCGAATTCGTCGCCATCCTGCGTTTTGATGCCATCGGCAAAGCTAAGCGTCGCCGTGCCAAAGAAATGCGCATGCACATCACCCGGGCGGCAGAACAGATCATATTTGAAGTGATGATATTCAAGATTGGCGAGAGAGTGAGACATATTGTCCTCGCCACTCAGGAACGGTTTTTCCCAGATCACCTTGCCATCGCGATAAAGCCGTGACGTGCCTTCAACATGGCTTGGCAGATCGCCCAGAAGCAGTTCCGGCCCCATCGCGCAGGCCCGCAATTTCGAATGCGCCAGATAAAGGTAATTCTGGCGTTCCATCACATGGTCGGAAAACTCGTTGCCAATCGCAAAGCCGATGCGCACCGGATTGCCTTCGGGGTCAATCACGTAAATCGCGGCAATTTCGGGCTCTTCGCTGCCATCAAGGGCAAAGGACGGGCTTGGGATATCCGCCCCCGGATTGGCCACGACCGAGCCATCGCCCTTATAGAACCATTCCGGCTGCACGCCCTGTTGGCCCGCTTTCGGCTTGCCGCCCTCGACCCCCATGCGAAACATCTTCATGGAATCCGTTTCATCGGCGGCCTTGTTATCGGCCTTGTGCATGTTCGCCCGTGCGGAGGCAGAGCCAAGGTGCGTAAGCCCCGTTCCGGTGACAAGGAAATGCGCCGGATCGGCATGGGTGATCGGTGGCAACAGACGGCCGGATTTGGCGACCTCGTCATAATCAACATTGGTGTCGCCCAGGCGGGCCTTTGCCGCCTCGATCATCGTGACCCCTTGCGAAATCGCGATGCTGGCAAGCTCGCGCGTGGAGGCAACCGCCTTAAGCGGGATCAGGGTTTTGGCATCCTCGACCACGGCCACATGCTGCGCGCCGGCGGTATCCTTGTATTGAACCAGTCTCATGAAATCTGTCCTGATAATGTCTCTGTTCGTAAAATCGGGGGTGTTTTCCGGCCAATCAGACCGCGATCAGACCCAGCCGCCATCAACGATAAAGTTCTGTGCCGTGACCATGCGGCTTTCATCCGAGGTCAGGAAAAGCGCCATGCGCGCGATGTCTTGCGGCATTACCCTGTTTTTAAGGCACTGGCGCTCGTCAATTTCGCGCTCGGCGGCTTCATCGACCCAAAGGTCAAGCTGGCGCTGCGTCATGACCCAGCCGGGCACAAGCGTATTGACCCGGATGCCATCCTTGCCAAGGTCACGCGCCATGCCGCGCGTAAGCCCATGGGTTGCGGCCTTTGCCGTGGTATAGCCCGGCATGCCGCCCTGTCCCATCATCCAGCTCACCGACCCGAAATTGACAATCGCCCCGCCACCGGCCTTCTGCATCATCGGCGCGACCGCCTGAATGGCAAAAAACGACGGGCGGATATTGATCGCCTGGCGCTCATCCCAATATTCCGGCGTCACGTCCTGCCATTTATGGCGGGTATCGTTGGCGGCATTGTTAAGCAACGCCGTGATCGGGCCGTTGGCCTTCGCCGCCGTTGCCACCGCATCCTGAAGCGCCTTGATATCGGTAATGTCGCATGTGATGAAAAGCGGCTTGTGCTTGGCATCCTTGCCCAGCTTTTCAACAAGCGCATGGCCTGCTTCCTCGGCAATATCGACAAAGGCGACTTTCGCCCCCTGTTCGACAAAGGCGGTTACAAGCGCCTCGCCAATGCCCGTGGCACCGCCGGTAATGAAAACCGATTTATCGGCAAGGCTGGTATAGTTCGTTGGCATGCGATCGGACATGATCGTCGGCTCTCCCGTCATCTGGTCTTTGTGTGCCGATCCCTGATCCGGGTACCGGTTCCCTCCGGCACGCCATGATCGGGGATCAGGGTTCAAACTGGCAGGATGCACCCGATAAGGGGTACGTAAGGGGCATCGCATCGCATCACATCACGTCAGGTGATCGGGTAAATGCAAAACATCTCGCCCGCCTGCCCGCAAATTTTGCGAAAATCCACCATCGCGCATCTTTCGGGCCGGATTATGATCTCCGTTTGCAATACCCGTTGCCGTGCGATGGGGTGCTTCCTCCTGACAGTCTTGTTCTTTTATTCTTCATACAATAACATTAATTATCAGGATGTGGCTTGCTGTCAAGCCGCAAACCGGCAACATCCGGGTCCGGGACAATGCCAAACTCATTGCTTCTTATTTGGTGATAAGTGGTCTATAAAAATGACACCTCCGATAGGGTGCAATCGCACACGGCGCACAGCCACCGAAATAAATATATGCGTTGCAGCACAAGGCATTATCGGGCGCACGGAAGTTGCCCTTAAAATAAATTCATATTATATGAATAATGTCAGAGTGCGGTCACCGACCCAGCCACCGCTTTCCACAGATATCAAAAGACCGCACCGGAGGAATTTGAATGCCATCGTCCATGTCACGAACCTATGCCAAACGCAGCCTGCACAGCATCGTTGCCCATGATCTGGGATCACGGATCGTTTCGGGCAAACTGGCACCGGGCGATGTCCTGCCGACCGAGGCGGCCTTGAGTGAATCGCTTGATGTCTCGCGCACAGCCCTGCGCGAGGCGATCAAGATCCTCTCGGCCAAGGGGCTGATCGAAAGCCGTCCGAAAACCGGCACGCGCGTCAAACCGCGCACAAGCTGGAACCTTCTGGACCCCGATGTTCTGTCCTGGCATTTCCCCGATCCCGATCCTGCGTTTCTGTATGGCCTGTTTGAAACCCGCATGATTATCGAGCCCAACACCGCCGCCATGGCCGCCGAACGCGCGACCGAGGAACAGCTCGCCACCATCGAGGCCGCCTATACCGGCATGGAAAATGCCGAACTGGGGACCGAGGCCGTCTATATCACTGACCTTGTGTTCCATCAGGCGATTTTGGATGCATCGGGCAATGATTTCATGAAATCGTTCGGCATGCTGATTGAAACCGCGCTGATCGGCTCGTTCCGCCTTTCCTCGGGCGGGCCAAAGGCGCATGTCAAATCCCTGCCCGACCATTTCGCGGTCTACCGCGCCATCGCGCACCGCGAACCCGGCGACGCCCGCGAAGCCATGCGCAACCTGCTCAGCCGCACCATGCTGCAACTCCGCCAGCAGCTCGGCATGAAAAGCGAACATGACTGGGACGTGATTGGTCTTTGATACTGCTTTGACCGGTCTGTGATATCGCTTTGGATATCGCTTTGATCCCGCCTCACGGACCCGGCGATGTCATCGCGCCCAAACAGCAGCAAAAGACAAAAACGGGGCTGTCATCAGGATGGCCCCTTTTGCATTCCTCATACAAATAAAAAGCCGTTTTTCGTCTCATGACGGCCAAAACCCGTATTCCTCACACAAATAAAAGCCGGTTTTTCGTGCCCGAAACGCATGGTCACGATCTTCGCTACGCCGCTTCCCGATCCATTATTCACCAAAAATGAAAAATCGGATCGATTATGAAAAATAACTTCATAAAAAACCGACCCCAAAACCCGTATTCTGACCGCCGGAATAAACGCCCCTGAAAACAATTCGGGCCGAGGCAGCCCTGCCGCCCCGGCCCGAATTCCCCCACCCGAAAAGGCTAAATCCGGCTCACCCCGCCCCGGCCCGCATCCCCGAAAATGACCGTGTAATCAGGCGTTGCAGCACGATAAAGCCAAACAGAAGCGCCCCGATCATGATCTTGGTCCACCAGCTATTGAGCGACCCGTCAAACGCGATCAGGGTCTGGATCACCCCCATGATGATCCCGCCAAAGAACGTGCCGACCACAAAGCCCATGCCCCCGGTCAGAAGCGTTCCGCCAATCACCACCGCCGCAATCGCGTCAAGCTCCACCCCGACGGCTGCCAGCGGATAGGCCGACGCGGTATAAAACGCGAAAACAACACCGGCCAAGGCACTGAAAAAGCCCGACAAAGTGTAAACCCGGATGATCGTGCCCTGCACCGGAATGCCCAGCAATTCAGCCGATTGACGGTCCCCGCCAATCGCATAGACATTGCGCCCGAACCGGGTGTAATGCGCAATCACCACCCCGGCAATCACCGTCATCAGCATCAGCAAAGCCGCCGCACTGATCCAGCCACGACCGGGCAGCGGGATTTTAAATCCGCTGAAATCGGCGACAAACGGATGATCAATCGGCACGGAATCAAGGTTGATCAAAAAGCACATCCCGCGCAGGAAAAACATCCCCGCCAGGGTGATGATAAAGGGCTGGATATCGAATTTGGCGATAATCACCCCCATGAAAGCCCCGAAAAGCGTGCCCACCGCAATCGAAATCACCACCGCCACCAGCGGATGCATGCCAAACCCGGTGACAAGTTCGGCCATCAATACGCCGACAAAGGCAATCATCGATCCAACCGAAAGATCAATCCCGCCCGACAGGATAACGAATGTCATGCCGACCGCGGTAATGATCAGAAACGCATTATCGGTCAGAAGCGCACCCAGAACATAGGTGTCTGAAAACGCACGATGTTCGGCAATCCCGTAACCGTAAAGCAGGGCCAGCACCGCCAAAGTGGCGAGCAACGGGTAATAACGTTCATTAATTTTCATCGGAATTCCCCCGCACCTTCCGGCTGCCGATCTTTTCCCACGCCTTGCCCGCCAGTTCGCGTGATTTCGGTGCCTGCACCAGCAGAACCACCATCACCACCGCCGCCTTGACGATCAGGGTATATTGCGACGGCAAACCCGATAGCAAAATCCCCGTGGTCAGCGACTGAATGATCAGAACCCCGATCACCGTCATGCCGATAAAGAACCGCCCGCCCATCAGCGACGCACCGCCAATAACAACCGCCAGGATGGCATCCAGTTCAAGCCACAGCCCGGCATTGTTGGCATCCGCGCCGCGGATATCAGCTGCAATAATGATCCCGGCAAAAGCCGCACACAGCCCCGAAATCGCATAGGCCAGAAGCTTGATCCCGCGCGCATCAATACCCGCAAGTCGGCTGGCGCGTGCATTGCCGCCAACCGATTCAACAAACAGGCCAAGGGCGGTTTTGCGCATCACGGCGTAAAGGGCGCCAATCACCACCGCGGCAATGATCACCCGCCACGGAATACCCAGCAGATAACCGCTGCCAATCCCTTCGAAAAACGCCCCGTGGAAGGTCACGATCTGCCCGTCGGTGATCATCTGCGCGATCCCGCGCCCGGCCACCATCAGGATCAGGGTCGCGATGATCGGCTGGATATCAAGATAGGCCACCAGCATCCCGTTCCACAGCCCGCAAAGTACCCCGGCGCCAAGGGCTGCCAGGATGATGACCGCCGGATGCAGATCGGTATCACGGATCAGAACCGCCATCACCGCGGCCGAAATCGCAATCACCGAGCCGACCGAAAGGTCAATGCCCCGCGTACCGATAACCACCGCCATGCCGACCGCGACAAGGGCGGTTGACGCCCCGCGATGCACCACATCAACAAGCGATCCGTAAAGATGACCGTCAACGATGCGAATATCAAAAAAGTCCGGCGATATGATCCCGATACCCAGAATGATCAGCACAAGGGCCGCCACCGGGCCAAACCACTGCCGGCTCAGTAAAGAAGATGCAGACATGGTGCTGCTTTCCCGTAATTTCTTTTTGTCCTGCAAGCTGGTCATCGTGCAATCGCCTCGATGATCCTGTCCTGCGTGATTTCGGCACCCGTCAGTTCGGAAACCTTTTGGCGGTCGCGCATCACCGCCACCCGGTCGGCAAAGGCAACGATTTCCTCAAGCTCGGATGACGCCACCAGCAGGGCCAACCCCTCGTCACAAAGCTCCTTGATCAGCTTGATGATATCGGCATGCGCGCCCACATCAATGCCGCGTGTCGGCTCGTCAAGAATAAGGAAAATCGGCTTGGACACCAGCCAGCGCGCCAGAATGACCTTCTGCTGATTGCCCCCGCTCAGCTGCCCGACGGGCTTTTCGCTGTCCGGTGTTGCAATACCCAGTGCCTTGATCATCTCATCGGCGGTTTTCTGCTGCTCGGCGCGTGCAATCGGGCGCAGCCAGCCCCGCCGCCCCTGAAGGGCCAGCATGATATTTTCACGCACGCTAAGCTCCGCCACAATACCATCCTGTTTGCGGTCCTCGGGGCAAAGCCCGAAACCCGACCGGATCGCATGGCGCGGGGAGCGTAACATCACCGGCTCCCCGTCAAGGAACACAAGACCGCTATCGGCCTTTTTCGCCCCGAAAATAAGCTCCGAAAGCTCCGTCCGGCCCGACCCCAGAAGCCCGGCCAGACCGACAATCTCGCCGCCCGAAAGGTCAAGCGTCACGGGCTCCAGCACGCGTTTTTTGCCCAGATTCTTGATCTGTATCTGGCGGCCCTTGCCAGTGAAATTGCTTTCATCCTGATGGCGGTGCGAACTGACTTCGGCCAGTTCCCGGCCCAGCATGTGATTGATCAGGTCAATCTGCGCCAGTTCTCTGGTCACAAACGTGCCAACAAGCCGCCCGTTGCGCAGGACCGTGATGCGGTCCGTAATCGCGTAAACCTGATCCAGGAAATGGGTGACAAACACAATGCCAAGCCCCTTGGCACGCAGTTCGTTCATGATGCGAAACAGGGTGCGGATTTCCTCGGCATCAAGGCTTGCGGTTGGTTCGTCAAGGATCAGAACCCGCGCATCCAGTGCCACCGCACGCGCAATCGCGACCAATTGCTGGATCGCCACCGAATAGGATCCCAGCGGCCGGTTGACATCAATATCAAGACCCAGCGTTTCAAGGGCTGCCTTGGCGTCGCTTTCGGTTTTCTTCCACGAAATGAACCCGAATTTCAAAGTCTGGCGTTCCAGCATCAGGTTTTCGGCAACCGACAGCGTGGGAACCAGGTTCACTTCCTGATAAACCGTCGAAATGCCAAGCGCCTGCGCGTCGCCCGGATGATTTGGATGAATTTCCTGCCCGTCAAGCAGGACCGTACCGGCATCGCGCGGATGAACCCCGGTAATCACCTTGATCAGGGTCGATTTCCCGGCACCGTTTTCACCCAGAAGCGCGTGAATTTCACCGGATTGCAAATCGAAATCGACATCCTGCAAGGCTTTGACGCCGGGAAAAAACTTTCCCGCCCCGCGTACTGACAGCACGGATTGCGTCTTCTCAGACATGGATAGCCCCTCTCCCTTTATGTTCACTGGCTTTGACACATCATACACGGCACGAAATTCATGCCCGGATGCGTCCAAACGCACCCCCGCCATCAGACGGGGATGCGTTCAGACATCACGCCAGTTGCGTCACCCCAACCGCACGGTAAGGCGCACGGTTGCGGATAACGGCCTTACTTGCTGCGCATTTTGTATTCTTCGGCAGCGGTATCAGGCAGATAAAGCGGACCATTGGCCTTGATCCATTTCGGCACTTCCTGGCCGTCCATGGATGCCTTGATCGCGTCAAAGGCCGGTGCGCCCAGATGCGGGTTCAGCTCGATGGTGGCATTGGTATCGCCATCGGCCATCGCCTTGAAGATATCAGGAACCGCATCAATCGATACGATCAGGATGTCATCCCCCGGATTAAGACCGGCTTCCTTGATTGCCTGAACCGCACCGAGCGCCATGTCATCGTTATGGGCATAAACCGCACAGATGTTCTTGCCGCCATCTTCGGCTTTCAGGAAGCTTTCCATGACTTCCTTGCCGCCCGAACGGGTGAAATCGCCCGACTGGGAACGGATGATGCTGATGCCCGGGAAGTTGCCGACAACGGACTCAAAACCTTCCTTGCGGTCATTGGCAGCCGACGAACCAACTGTACCCTGCAGCTCGACAACATCACAAACGCCGTTGGTTTCCGCTGCCAGCCATGCGGCTGCAAGCGCGCCTTCCACCACGAAGTCGGATGCAACCTTGGTCAGATACAGGCTTTCATCGGCCGCAACCCCACGGTCAACCAGAACGACGGGAATACCGGCATCCTTGGCTTCCTGAAGCACCTGATCCCAGCCGGTTTCAACAACCGGTGCCAGCAGAATGCCATCAACGCCCTGGGCGATGAAGGAACGGACTGCCTTGATCTGGTTTTCCTGTTTCTGCTGCGCATCCGAGAATTTCAGATCAATGCCGCGCTTTTCCGCTTCGGCCTTGATTGATTCCGTCTCGGACGTACGCCAGCCGCTTTCCGACCCGATCTGCGAGAAGCCGATCATCATTTCGGCCTGTGCCGCAAAGGACAGACCAAGTGCAACACCAAGGGCTGCCGTCGAAACTGCAAGCTGCTTGAGACTTTTCATTATTTCCTCCCTAAAGGCTGTTTTATTGCTAAAAGCCATATAGTAATACAATATGATTTGAAGGAACTCAACGGCCTAAATGCGCCTCCCCACTTTCGCGTAGAAAGCGTGGTTGACAGCGGATGAAAAAACCGCAAAGTCTAAATAAAACAGCTATTTGCAGATAAAATGAGGCGACATGTCGAAAAACCCGACAGCAATCCCGATGAACCCGGCACCGGCAGGAACCCTGCAAATCAGGACCGCAAAAATGCGAATCCTGCTATCCCCCTATGGGGCACGTATCCGGGCGCTTTGGCTGCGTAATGACGACGGCACGGAAACCAATATCACTGTCGGCCTGCCCGATGATGATGCCTACGCCACTCATGACAGCTATATCGGCGCGGTCTGCGGGCGCTATGCCAACCGCATTGCCAATTCGGCTTACATCGCCCCGAATGGTGACCGGGTGATACTGGCCGCCAATGAAGGCCCCACACACCTGCATGGCGGCATCACCGGCTTTGACCGGCACGACTGGTCGGTTACGCAAAACTCTGATCACAAAATCGCGTTCCACCTCGAAAGCCCTGATGGCGATCAGGGCTATCCGGGGAATTTCGCGGCCACCGCGACCTATTCGATTGTCGCTGAAAATCGGCTGCGCCTTGAAATCACGGCAACCTGCGATCAGACCTGCCCGGTCAATATGACCAGCCATGCCTATTGGAACCTGACAGGGCGGTTTGATAAATGCGCGGCCCTGCATATCCTGCAAATCGATGCCGATGCCTATCTTCCGATTGATGATCGCCTGATCCCGCTTGCCGGGCGCCGCGACGTTGCCGGAACCAGCTATGATTTCCGAAACCCCGCCGTGATCGCACAGAACCTTCTGAATGCCGATCAGGGCTTTGATCACAATTTCTGCCTCAATGGCGCGCGCGGACCACTTAAACAGATCGCAACCCTCTCCGATCCCGATAGCGGCCGGACGATGAAACTGTTCTCGACCGAGGCCGGATTGCAATTCTATCTATCGCAGCATTTCACCGATGCGATGAAAATGCCCGACGGCAAAAGCCTTCACAAATCCGGCGGCATCGCCCTTGAACCCCAAACCTTCCCCGACAGCCCCAACCGCCCGGATTTCCCAAGCCCGTGGCTCAATCCGGGCGAGACATACAAGCATGTGATCGAGTGGGAATTTTCATAACAAAGACAGTCCCTGCCTCCGGCTCATGGTCATTAAAATATCATCGAAAGTTGTATGACGCAGCGCAATAACGCGCTGGTGTAAAACAACTTTTGTGATACCTTATAGTCATTCCATTTGAGAAACCCATCTGGAGGCACACCTCGCGGAATGTCCGCAGGGTGATCGTTGCGTGGAAGAAGAGCTTTCATTCGGCCCCTTCACGTTCTTGCCTGCCCGACGTGCTCTTTGGCGCGATGGCAAAGCCGTGCCTGTTGGCAGAAAGGCAATGGAAGCGACTAAACAGGCATCGGGCTTCATCAGCTATATTCCCGGACGCGGATACATCCTCATTGCAACGCTGCAACACGGCACAGGATCGTCAGACAGCGATCAAGGCAACAATTCACCCGCCGATAACATCACTACGCCGACATCCGATGCACCCCCGCCCCGCCATCCTATGGCCATGCCAAGGCCTTTGTCGCCGGCTTCTGTTCGCAATCAACGGGTTGAAAACCCGACAAAACGGCTGCCCGTCTCCAGGCTGCTGACCATTGTCGGCCCGGGTGGATTGGCAAAACGAACAGTCAAATGCGTTTTCGATGGAAATATCACGGCGAAGTCTTCTTTTGGCGGGCGGGTCGGCCGTCGTGGCCACCGAACTTCCCAAAATGTCCTTTGCCGCAACCAATCCAAACCCGACAAAATCAGGAGTACAGAGCATGTCGTTTATCAAAACCAAGGATGGCACCGAAATTTTCTACAAGGACTGGGGCAAGGGTCAGCCGATCCTGTTTTCTCATGGCTGGCCGTTATCGGCCGATGCATGGGATGCCCAGATGGTGTTTTTTGGCCAGCAGGGATATCGCGTAATCGCCCATGACCGCCGCAGCCACGGCCGTTCCACCCAGACCTGGGATGGCAACAATATGGACCAGTATGCCGATGATCTGGCCGAACTGATCGAATATCTGGACCTGAAGGACCTGATCATGATCGGCCATTCGACCGGCGGCGGCGAAGTGGCGCATTATCTGGGCCGTCATGGCACCAAGCGCGTTGCAAAGGTCGTTCTGGTCGGCGCGGTTCCGCCCCTGATGCTGAAAACCGACAAGAACCCCAACGGCTTACCAATGGACGTGTTTGACGGCATCCGCAAGGGCACGCTTGCAGACCGGTCGCAATTCTTCCGCGATGTGACCATTCCGTTCTATGGCTATAACCGCGAAGGCGCGAAAATCTCCGAAGGTATCCGTGAAAGCTTCTGGGCGCAGGGCATGATGGGCGGCATCAAGGGCCAGCTTGACTGCATCCGCGAATTTTCCGAAGTCGATTACACCGAGGACCTTCGTAAGATCGATAAACCCACCCTGATCGTGCATGGCGATGATGACCAGATCGTTCCGATCGTCGCATCCGCGCTTGAAAGCTCGAAAATCGTCAAGGGATCGGTTCTGAAAATTTATGAAGGTGCCGATCACGGCCTTTCACAAACCCATACTGAACGCTTCAATCAGGATGTTCTCGATTTCATCCGGGCCTGACATCCGTTTTCGATGCTTGCCTGAACCGTTACGCAGAACAGAACCGCTTTCCGGGGCCGGATTGATGCACCCGCCACTCCATCCCCCGGAAACGGCCCGATCTGCCTTCGCCCTTTCAAGGACAATTCGCATTAATCGTTTCAAACCTCAGAAAGCAGGAGCCCGCCATGTCAAAGGGAACCGCACTTGTTACCGGTGCCTCGTCGGGCATTGGTGCCGTCTATGCCGACCGGCTTGCCAAACGCGGCTATAACCTTGTGCTTGTTGCACGCAATGCCGGACGCCTTGACCAGCTTGCCACCGATCTTTCCACGCAACACGGTGTCGCGGTCACGGCCCTTCCGGCGGATTTGACCAATCATGACGATCTTGAAAATGTCGCAGCCCGGCTCGCGACCGGCGACGACCTGACACTGGTTGTCAATTCGGCCGGTATTGGCCCGAATGCAAACGTTCTGGCTTCCGACCGGGAAAGCCTGCGCCAACTGGTGTTTCTGAATGTCGATATCCTGCACCGGCTGACACTTGGCACCGCCCACAGTTTTGCAGATCGCGGTCGCGGCGCGATCATCAATATCGCATCGGTCGTGCCGCTGATGCCCGAACGTTTCAATGCATCCTACTGCGCCAGCAAGGCCTTCGTCCTGTCACTGACCCAGTCCCTTGCCGCCGAAATCGGCCCGCGCGGGGTGCAGATGCAGGCAGTTCTTCCGGGCTTTACCCGCACCGAACTTTTTGAACGCGCCGGGCTCGATATCAACGTGATCCCGCCAGAAATGATGATGGATGCCGGTGACATGGTCGATGCTGCCCTTGCCGGCTTTGATCAGGGTGAATTGATCACCATCCCGTCCCTTGCCGATCCGGCGATGTGGGATGCCATGGAAACCGCCCGCCATGCAATCGCCCCGTTCCTGTCCCTCGCCCAACCCGCACCGCGTTATGCCAACCTTGCCAAAACAGGTGAACCAGCATGATCCGCGCGGCATTTACCCCGATGCCGGTCACACGGCGAAAGTTCATGATCGGCACTGCTGCGACCTCGGCAGTCGCCGGAATATCCGTGCTGTCGCACAGGGCATTTGCCGCCACCGACTTTTACCGGTTTCGTCATGGTGCCTTTGACATCACGGTACTGAGCGACGGCTTTCTCACCCTTCCGGTCGAAATACTGCTTCCCGATGCCAGCAACGCCGAACGGCTTACCATCCTGCAGATGATGGGTGGGGATGCCCAAAGTGCCCCGGTACAGACAAACATTCCCCTGATCCGGTATGGCGATGACCTGATCCTGATCGACACCGGATCGGGCGGCAATTTTCAGCCAAGTGCCGGGATGCTGGAACACAACCTTGCGACCATCGGTATCTCGCCAAACGATATCACCAAAGTCGTTTTCACCCACGCCCATCCCGACCATTCCGGCGCAACGGTAACCGCAGACGGCAATGTTCGCTATCCCAACGCAGATTACTTCATATCAGAAGCAGAATGGATGTTCTGGACCGACCGCAATTTCGAAACCCGCATGCCAAAGGCACTGCATGGCTTTGCCACGGGTGCAAAACGCGATCTTCTCCCAATACGGGATCGCCTGAACCTTGTTCGCCCCGGTGACGAAATCGTACCGGGTATGCAGGTCATCGACACCAAAGGCCACACACCGGGCCACATCTCGCTCGAACTTGCCGGTGATGACAAACTTCTGATCACCGGGGATGCCTGCACAAACGACATCATCTTTTTTACCCATCCCGCTTGGCATTTTGGCTTTGACACAGCGCCGGAACAGGCCCTTGCCAACCGGCAGATGCTGCTTGACCGCGCCGCCTCGGAAAAAATCAAAATGCTGGGCTATCACTGGACCTATCCCGGCGTCGGCCACGCCGAATGCCACGGCAATGCCTACCGGTTTGTTAGGGCCTGAGTGATATGATCAAAGCCCCGCAACCACCCCATCCGCCCGCGGATCAGTCGCCCCTTCCATCACGCCATTGGCGCGCAGCAAAATGCCGCCCGCATGGCCCATCATGTCTTCGAAATCGCCGGCGACTTCAACCGCATGACCGGCTTTTTCAAGCTGCGTGATCAGGGCCGGATCAAACCGGTTTTCGAGCTTAAGGGTCGTTGTTTCCGCCCCCCATGTCCGGCCAAGCAGCCAGCGCGGTGCCGTGACTGCGGCCTGCAAATCCTGCCCGAACAGGACATTGCGGGTAAATACCGCCGCCTGGGTTTGCGGCTGTCCCTCGCCCCCCATGGTGCCGTATGTAAGGACATCACCGTTGTTCAGCCGTGCCATCGCCGGGTTGAGTGTGTGGAACGGCAACCGGCCGGGGCCGAGCTGATTGGGACCGTCATGAAGCGTGAAGCTTGCCCCGCGGTTCTGCCACAGTACCCCGGTTTCAGGCACCACAACGCCCGATCCGAATTCCCAGAAAATGCTTTGGATATAACTGACGACCGTGCCGTTTTTATCCGTCGTCCCCATCCAGATCGTATCGCCGGGCTTGGCGATATGCGGCCACGGCAATGCGGTTTTCATATCGATTTTTGCCGCCTCGGTATCCAGCATCGCATCACTTAGAAGCGACATCGGATCAATATCCATCCGGCCCGGATCGCCGATATGGGCATCACGTTTGATAAAGGCGCGTTTGGTCGCCTCGATCACGCCGTGGATATGATCAAATCCCTCGCCCGTTTTCACGCCCAGCCGGTCAAACAGGCCAAGGATCATAAGTGACGCAGCCCCTTGCGTCGGGGGCACCATGTTGAAAACAGTCCCAGCCGAAAGCTTCACCGAAAGCGGCGTCATGGTTTTGGCGTAGTAGCCTTCAAAATCGGATAGCCGAAGCGGGCTTCCCGACGCCTCAAGCCCCTTGGCATTGGCGCGCGCGATATCGCCCCGGTAAAAATCATCAAGCCCGACGGCGCCAAGCCGTTCCAGCGTTGCGCCAAGGGCCGCTTGTTTCAACACATCACCAATTTCGGGCACGCCATTCGCGGCATAAGCCGCAACATAACCCGGCGCATCGCGAAGTTCCGGCAGCTTGTCACGCGTCAGTTCATGCTGCGATTTCGTGATCGGCACACCGGCCCGCGCATGATGCACCGCATCGGCCACAAGCCGCGCGATGGGCAACGCCCCGCCCAGTTTCCGTGCGATTTTTGCGGCCTCCATCCAGCCGCCAATCGCCCCGCCCACGGTCAATGCCGCCAACGGCCCGCGGGCCGGGATTTTGTCATGGCCAAGGTCACGGTAAAAGTCCGGGCTCGCCAGCCCTGCCGCCCCGCCGCATGCCCGGATCGCCACCGGATCCTTGCCCGGTTCGGCAATCAGCCAGAACCCATCCCCGCCAATCGCATTCATATGCGGATAGACAACCGCAATGGTGGCGGCGGCTGCAATCATCGCCTCGACCGCGTTGCCGCCCTCGCGCAAAACATCACGCCCGGCCTGGGCTGCCAGATGATGCGGGGCGGTGACCATCCCGCCAAGGCTTGTTCTGGTTCTGAGCATTTCGGGGCCTCCTGATGGCGCAAAAACCTTTGGCATGCCGTTTGTCCGGCATGCCCTGTTATAACCTAAAATCTATCGTGAAAATGATCCGGGTATCAGGCGATTTTCACATCGTGGACAAATCGCCTGATATTTCGGATCAGGACCTATCTGTTGCTACCAGCCGATAAGATCCGGTAGCCAGCTTGTCAGTTCCGGGAAGATGAACAGCAGCACAAGGGCCAGTGCCTGAATACCAATAAACGGAATGACCCCGCGATAGATATCCATGGTCGACACCGATTTTGGCGCCACCCCTTTCAGGAAGAACAAGGCCCAACCAAAGGGCGGCGTCAGGAAGCTGGTCTGCAGGTTCATCGCCACAAGGATCGCAAGCCACGCCATGTCGATGCCGCTATTCATGAACACCGGCAAAAACATCGGCAGCGCGATATAGGAAATCTCGATCCATTCAAGGAAGAACCCAAGAACAAAGATCACCGTCATCATGAACAGAAGGTTGCCCATATCACCACCCGGCACCCATTCAAACATGGCATGCACCAGCCCCTCGCCGCCAAGTCCGCGGAAGGCAAGGCCAAAGGGCTGCGCGCAGATCAGGATGAAAAACACCATCGCACTGGTGATCAGGGTATCGCGCAACACATCGCGCATCACCCCGAAATTAAGCCGCCCGGTAAACAGGGCCAGAACCAACGCGCCAAGTGCGCCCATTGATGCGGCCTCGGTCGGGGCGGCAATCCCGCCAACGATGGAACCCAGAACCGCAAAAACAAGTGCCAGCGGCGGCAGCACGACCTTGGCGATCTTCAGCATAAGGTCACGGGTGGCGAGTGCATCGCGCTCATCCTGCGGGATCGCGGGCACCATGTCGGGCTTGAAAATCCCCAGAAGGACAAGATAAAGGGCGAGCATCCCGGCAAGGATCAGCCCCGGCACCATCGCCGCCGCAAACAGCGTCCCAACAGACTCACCAAGGATATCGGCAAGCAGGATCAGAACAAGGCTTGGCGGGATGATCTGCCCAAGTGTGCCCGATGCGCAAATCACACCGCACGCCACCCCCTTGTTATAACCGCGATTGATCAGCGGCTGTAACGACAGCAACCCGACCGTCACCACCGTCGCCCCGACCACACCCGAAGACGCCCCCATCAGAACCCCGACAATCACAATCGCAAGCCCCATGCCGCCGCGAAGGCGGCCCATGGCATGGCCGATCACATCAATCAGTTCTTCGGCCAGTTTCGACTTTTCAAGCATCACCCCCATAAAGATGAAAAGCGGCAGGGCCAGAAGCGTATAGTTGGTCACAACCCCGTAAATGCGCGCGGGCAGCAGGTTAAAAAGCCCGGTACCAAATCCCAGAATGCCAAAAGCAAAACCCGAAATCGCAAGCGATATCGCCACCGGCACCCCAAGAACAAGGAAGCCGAAAAAGCCGCCGACCATGCCAATGGCCAGCCATTCATTACCAGTCATGTTCGATTATTCCCCAGGCACTTCGGTGGCGGTTTTATGGGTGGCGTATCCAGCATCATCAGCATCATTGGCGGTTTGGGCCGCCCCGGTCACCTGCCGGAAATTGATCAGGGCCTGCGCAATTGCCTGCACGAAAAGCAACCCGAACCCGACCGGGATAAACGCCTTAAGCAGGAAGCGATAAGGCAATCCCCCCGGATCGGGCGATCCTTCGCCCATCATGATCGACTGGTTCACATAGGGAATGGCAAACCAGATGATCGCCGCACCAAGAATGACCATCAGCACCGCCGAAAACAGATCAATCATCGCGCGTGCCCGGTCACTTAGCCGGTCATAAAGAAAATCGACCCGTACATGGCCGCCATGCCGCATGCCATATGCCATCCCCAAAAGGGCAATCGGCGATACCAGATGCCATTCAAGTTCCTGCATGGCGACACTGCCGGTATTGAACACATAACGAAGCAACACATTGCCGCCGACCACCAGAACAAGCGCAAGACCACTTAACGCGGCCGCCCATCCGGCAAAATCAACGATATATCCCAACACACGGTCGGGAAGCGGTTCTGCCAGCGATTCAGTACGGGTCGAATTCATATCAGCTCATCCCATCTTTGGATGAAATGATACCGTGATAGGGCTTTTCACTCACCGCCGCCCATTCGCGGTGCGTATCGCGGAACGCCATGAATGCGTCATGGACCTTTTTGGTCAGCGGATCCTTGGCGGCTTCGGCTTCCAGCGTGTCGTTGGTGATGCCTTTAAGCTTGTTGACGACATCATCGGGAAGGGTCTGAGCGATAACGCCCTCATTCTCGACCAGATCACGAAGGGCCGCGGCGTTGTTGGCTTCACACCAGGAATGACTGTCAAGATTGCACGCCTGTGCGGCGTTTTTGACAATCGCCTGAAGGTCCGCCGGAAGGCTTTCCCATGCTTTCTGATTGATCAGAAGCTCGGTCACGTTGGATGGCTCATGCCAGCCGGTGGTGTAGTAATATTTGGCTGCCTTCTGAAGGCCCAGACGACGGTCCTGATACGGACCAACAAACTCGGCGGCATCAATCACGCCACGTTCAAGGGCCGGGAAAATCTCGCCCCCCGGAAGCAGTTTCACCTCAACCCCGATCTGCTGATAGACCTTGCCGGCAAGGCCCGGAATACGCATTTTCAGGCCATTGAAATCATCAAGGCTTTCAATCGGCTCGCGGAACCAGCCGGTCATCTGAACGCCGGTATTGCCCATCGGGAACGCAATCAGGCCATAGGGCTGATACAGCTCATGCCAAAGTTCAAGCCCGCCGCCATGATACAGCCACGCATTGACGCCCTGGAAGTTCAGGCCAAACGGAACGGTGGTGAAATACTGTGCGGCAAAAATCTTGCCCGCCCAGAAATAGGCATTGGCGGCATTCATCTCGACCGTACCGGCCTGAACGGCATCAAAGCCCTCAAGTGCCGGGATCAGTTCACCCGCGGCAAAATGCTGGATGTTCAGACGCCCGCTCGACATTTCCGTAACACGTTTGCAGAAATCCTCGGGGCTGCCCGGGCCGGTCACGTAGAACGGTGAACCCGGACCATAGGCATTGGTCATTTTCCAGTTAAAGCTTTCCTGGGCACGCGCGATATGCGGCGTGGCAAAAACAGCCGCCCCGGCGGCTGCCGTGCCAAATGCCGACTTCGTCAGAAAGTCGCGTCTTTTAAGGTTGGTCATCGGTGTCTCCCTGATAGAGAAAGCGCAATACGCGGATAATATCATCGAACGGATCTTGGCCCGCATTGTGTATACACCGTGCAACCGACGTGCCATTTATTGTATTTCAATAACTTAACTGATTTTCACCCCCAACGCAGCCACTTTTATTGTTTATTTTTTAATCATATATAATTACTGCACTGCATATATGCATATTAATTAAACATATTGCATATGATCGCCGGGGACGGAATCCCGCACGCGACAGTTGCGCTTGGATTTTACGGGAAATATCATGTATACATCGGTTGTATAGGGTGCCCCGAAAGAGCCCCGGAACATTAACCGACAACAAGATCAAAGGGTCGAAACGGCACATGATCCATCTGCAGCAAGCCCCGCAACCTTCGCCCGAACCGGTCGGCATTGCGCAAAAACTCTGCCAGTCCCTCGAAGACGATATTGTTACCGGCGTGCTTGTTCCCGGTGCCCGGCTCGAAGAAACCCAGCTTGCAAAACGCTTTGGCGTGTCACGCACCCCGGTCCGCGAAGCCCTGCAATTGCTGACCGCGACCGAACTTGCCGAAAAAATCCCCAATCGCGGGGTATATGTCTCGTTGGCAACGCCGGAACGACTGACAGCAATGTTTGAAAGCATGGCCGAACTCGAAGCCACCTGCGGGCGACTTGCCGCCAAACGCATGACAAGTGGTGAGCGCCACGCACTCGAACAACTTCATCATGAACTGGCCCATGCCATGCGCGCGGGCGACAGCCCGGCTTACGAAAGCCAGAACCGCGAATTTCACAATGCGATCTATGCCGGAACGCACAATGACGTTCTGGTCGAAGTCACCCAGGCGGTGCGTCGGCGCGTCGCCCCCTTCCGCCGGGTACAGTTCAACAGCCTGCCGCGCCTTGCCTCCTCGCACGAGGAACATCAGGGCATCGTCGATGCCATCCTGCGCGGTGATCACAAGGCCGCCGAAGAACTGCTATATGCCCACATCATGTCAGTCCATGACGTCAGCCAGGAATATCTGGCAACACTCCGCGCCGAAAGCGACCATCACGCCCTTCTGATCGCCAAATAAAGAACCTCACCGGTCACGCATCCGCCGTGCCAGAACATGATCAAGCGAAAATTTACCCGCCCCCTTGATCACCAGCATCAGCAACACAAAAACCCACAACATCCGCTGATCAATCAACTGATCGGGCAAGCCGTCAAAAAGCGCGCCCGCCTCCGCACCATGGGCTGTGACATCCACCACGATTTGCACCACCACAAACCCGATCATGCCAAGCGCACCGAGGCGCGTAAACAGTCCCAGAACGATCAGAACCGGCAAAATGAATTCCGCCAAAGTCCCGGCAATCACGATGATATGCCACGGGAAAAACGGAATGGCTGCGGTGTCATATAAATACTGATCGGCAATCGACGGCACGATCTGCGCAAATGCCCCGGCACTGGGGAAGCTATCCCCCGCCACCTTGGTCATCGCACTGTTGAAATAATAAGGCAGCAAAATCGCAGCAAACCACAAACGTGCCGAAAGCCCGATGAACCAGCCATCGGTCCGCTCCTCCAGACCACCAAACAGGCTGGCATGCAGGTCGGTCATTCTTTTGATCGCTATTTGCATTTTTTACTCCCTCAAACCGGCAAACGCACCGACCGCTATCAGTTGGGCGAACGCGGATGTCACATCAAATTGCGGATCACGTTCGATTGCCGCGTCATAACCCTCGGCAACCGTCATGCCGTCCAGAAGGCACCGGGCAAATACCGCGCCCGCGTCATCCAGCACGATCTGGCGCACCGTCATACCGGGTCGGATAATCAGGATATTTTCCGCCTGTTGCACAATCGGTTCGGTCTGCCTGCTGTCCGCCTGTTGTCGCACCCAGATCGCATGGATCGGAAAGGACGAGTTCACCAACCGGCAGGCGCTATGCGCCACAAACCGGCAGCCCGCCAGATCACTCCCAAAAGCCGAAAGTGCCGCGGCATCCAGCACCACCTCATCGGCTTCATGCAGCACTTCAAGCCGCGCCCGTTCCAGCCGGGCAATGTCGGAAAGATACGGCACCGACGCCGCCGCATCGAAACCATCGATAAATTCGGCAAAACCGGCACCATAAAGCGCAAGCGATCCGGTGCGTGCCTGCTCGGCCCGGAAAAACCCCTGCGCCATCGCCCGAAAGAAATCCTCCCCCACCAGCTTCGCCACCACCGGATAGGCCGCGATTAACGCATCGCCAAGCCCGCGATGGACATTATTGCGATAAATCGCAAACCGTCCCGCCATTGCCGGGTCAAGGCCATCGGGCCGCGCCGACGGGTCTACTGCCATCAGGGCGCGGGAAAATTCCGCCTGAAAGGATCCTGCGTCACTCATGAGGCCGCCCGCACGGGATCGGCACCCGAAAACTGCTGAGGACGCCCCTCAAGGTGCAAGTCCGCAAGCGCCGCCTCGGCCCGAAGTGTCGCCCAATCGGGCACATCATTATCCCATTCAATCAGGGTCGGCCGCACCCCGATGCGTGCAATCAGGCAATCAAACAGATCCCATACCGGATCAGCCACCGGGCGCGAATGGGTATCGATCAAAACCTTCTCATTGCTATTGGCGTCCGCCTCATGCCCGGCCAGATGGATTTCCCCGATCAGATCACCGGGGATCGCATCGACATAATCGCTGGCATCAAAACCCAGATTACAGGCCGAAATGTAAATGTTGTTTACATCAATCAGAAGCCCGCAGCCCGAACGCCGCGCGGCTTCGGTGATAAAGTCGATTTCCGGGATCGAATTTTGCGGCAACGCCAGATAGGACGTCGGATTTTCAATCAGGATTTTCCGCCCTGTTGCCGTCTGCACCTCGTCAATCGCCTCAACCAGTTGATCAAGCGACTTTTGCGTCATCGGTGTTGGCAAAAGGTCAGCCATATAAAGCCCGTCATGACTTGACCATGCAATATGTTCCGACAGCATCGCAGGCTCAAACCGGTCCACCAACCGCTTGAGATCGGCCAGATGATGGGGATCAAGCCTTTCCCCGCCGCCAAGTGACAATCCAACCCCATGCATCGATATCGGATAATCGGCGCGTAATGCCTCAAGCACCGCAAGGCGTGGCCCACCGGACACCATGTAATTTTCCGGATGGATTTCAAACCAGCCGACCTGTTTTGGCTTGCCGATCACATCATCGGCATGCGCGCCCTTGAGACCGACACCGGCCCGGTCGGGCAATCTGGTGCCATGCGGGTTACTGATCATCGCAAACCTCCCGGAAAAAGGAATATGCCGACCGGCCAGACCGGTCGGCATCATCACATCAGGATTTCGGAAGATCGCGCTCAAGCGCCTCAAGGCTACCCATCACTTCACGACCATCCGCCGTCGTAAAGCTCATATCCTCGCATGTCCCGGCCGGAACCAGCTTCCAGGCATTGCCCTGATAATCGACTTTCGATGTCCCGGCGCATGTAGTGCCCGGCCCCGCCGCACAATCATTCTGCCCGGCAAGTGAAACACCGAAACATTTTTCCTTGGCACCCTGTGCCTGCGCCTGACCAACCGCCGCAAGCGAAACCGCCGCCGAGAGTGCCGCGCCCAGAACCAATGCGTTTTTCATGATGTCATCCTTTTTGCGTGAAACCTGATCGCCTGTCTGGCGATGGCTTAACCCTAGAAGGCAAACTTGGGATGGTCACTGCACCTTTCGCACACGCCCCATCAAACGGCTGTGAAAGAAAAGGCACATGCTCTCACGCTGGAGTGATCAGGTGCAGCAGGGCATCGTACTTACAGGCCGGATGACTGCTGTTATATTTTTCGCACTTTAAGGAAATCGATGAAGGCTCTCAGGGCTGCGGGCATATGCCGTCTGCTCGGATAATAAAGCGACCAGGGATTGATATAGGGCGTCCAGTCATCCAGAACCTGAACAAGCCTTCCGGCTTCAAGGTCCGGTTGGGCAAAGTCGATCAATGTCCGCGAAAGCCCGACACCGGCACAGGCCGCACGCACCGCATGATGGGCATCATTGACCGTATAGGGTCCATCGGGGGTCAACGTGTATTCCTCTTCCCCCTTGCGAAAGCTCCAGTCAAAGATATTGCCACTGGGAAACCGGAACCGGATGCAATCATGCTCCACCAGTTCCTTCGGGTGGCCGGGCACGCCGCGCCGCGCCAGATAATCCGGTGATCCCGCGATGATATAACGAAGCGCCCCGCCAATCGGCACGGCGATCATGTCTGCATCGATATCCCGGCCAAACCGCACCCCGGCATCAAACCCCTCGCCCACCATATCGACCCGGTTGGCATCCGAAATCAGTTCGACCGAAACACCGGGATACGCTGCAAGGAATTCCGGCACCACCGGGGCCAGGACAAACTCCACAGCCGGGGCCGGTGCATTGATGCGCAAACGCCCGGTTACATTGCCATGCTGGGTTTTGGTCGCCTCGACCGCACTTCCAATTGTCTCGAACGCAATTGACAGCTTCCCCAAAAGCTGCCCCCCCGCCTCGGTCAGGGCGATGCTGCGCGTTGTCCGGTTCAAAAGCCGGACGCCAAGCTGTTCCTCAAGGTTACGCAGCGCCTGACTCATCGCAGGTCCCGACACCCCCCGATCAATTGCCGCCTTGCGAAAACTGCCCGCCTTTGCAATCGCAACAAACGCTTCAAGATCACCGAAATTCAGCTTCTTCATGGCTCTGCATCAAACCCTGCGCATGGAAGGTGCCCGGAAGTTACCTGATCCCCCTGCCTGGTCAATTAAAAACATCAGCTTACCAGTTCAATAAGAATTATCGCAATTTTCTTATCGACCTTCATCCCGTAGCCTTCATTGAAGCAGATCGCCCTTCCCGTAAAGAAAACGCCAAGGACGACGATATATGAAGCTCCCGACAATCCTCCTATCTGCCGGCATCTTCCTTTTCCCGATTGCCGCGCATTCCCAACAACCCGATGGCGAACGGCTGTTTCGGCTGCGCTGTGGCGGCTGTCACGCGCTTGATGCCGGTGAAAACCGCACCGGCCCATCCCTGAACGAAATCACCGGCAAACCCGCTGCCCGCCTTGACGGTGTCCGTTACTCCGACGCGCTGCGCCAGTCCGGTCTGATCTGGGATTCCGAAACGCTCGACGCCTTTCTGGCCAATCCGCGCGACGTCGTCGCGGGCACCAGAATGACCATCCGCGTGCCCGACCCGGCCCAGCGCGCTGCGATCATCGAATTTTTATCCACGCAATAACCAGCACTTCACGCATAAGAGGAGAGACCGATGCCCTCCCTGAACGTCAATGGCAAGAAAATCGACTTCGACGCGCAACCTGATACTTCACTTCTTTGGGTCCTGCGTGAACATCTTGGCCTGACCGGCACGAAATTCGGATGTGGGGCGGGCATGTGCGGCGCCTGCACGATCCATATTGATGGCGAGGCAACCTTTGCCTGCCAGATGCTGGCCGAGGATGCCGTTGGCACCGAAATCACCACCATCGAAGGGCTTTCGCCCGACGGGACCCATCCGTTGCAGAAAGCCTGGATCGCCGAACAGACCCCGCAATGCGGTTACTGCCAATCGGGGCAGATCATGCGCGCCGCCGCCCTTCTCAACAGCACGCCAAACCCCTCGCGCGCGGAAATCGTTGATTGGATGGCGGCCAATATCTGCCGTTGCGGAACCTATCCGCGCATCATTCGCGCCATTGAACGCGCATCGAAGGAGGCATGACCATGACCCCCATCTTCAATCCGAACCGCCGCGGCTTCCTGATCGGGTCCGGGTCGCTGGGATTTGCCCTTCTGGCTGGCGGCAGCGTCAGCATTTTCGGACGCAACGCCATCGCCGCCCCCCATCATGACGTCAATGCCTGGATCACGATAACTCCGGATGACACCGTCACCCTGCGTTTTGCCTCCACCGAAATGGGTCAGGGTGTGATGACGTCCCTGCCGATGATTCTGGCGGAGGAATTTGACGCCGACTGGTCAAAAGTCACGGTCGAGCAGATCAATCAGGGTCCGCTCGAAATATATAGCAACCCGAAGACAGGCGGCATCCTGTTTACCGCCGGCAGTTCGTCGGTCGAAGGATATTTCACCAAGCTTCGCCTTGCTGGCGCACATGCACGGCGCATCATGCTCCATAGCGTCGCACAGGCATGGAACTGCCCGGTATCGGAACTCGTAACAGATGCCGGAACCGTCATTCACCGCCCCAGCAACCAGACAATATCCTATGGTCAGATCGCGGCCCTGAATGACATCGTCACCGACGTACCCGACATAACCGAGGCCGACCTCAAACCGCGCCGGGACTGGCGCATTATCGGCCAGAATGTCGGTCGCCATGACATTCCGGATAAAACCCGCGGCGAAACGAAATATTCCATCGATGTCCGTTTGCCGAACATGGTCTACGCCACCCAGCTTCTCGCCCCGGTCGAAGGCGAAACACCCGTTGCAATCGATGACACCGCAACCCGCCAGACAAGCGGCGTGCTTGATGTCATTTCACTGGAAAACAGCGTCGTTGTCGTTGCCGACACGCTTGAATCATCCCTTGCCGGGCGTGACCTTCTGTCCGTCACATGGTCGGAAACATCCCCCTTCCGCGCTGCCAACAGCGATCAGGAACTCGCCGAACTCAAATCCGCGGCAGAAGATCTGTCACATCCCGCCACGGCTTGGGAACGTCGCGGCGATGAGCCTGCGATGCTTGACCGCAATAGTGCCAACTTCATAACCGCCACCTACACGACCGAACATGTCTATCACGCCCAGATGGAACCCCTGTGTGCGGTCGCCAATGTTGACGCCGATGGCACCGGGGCCGAAGTCTGGCTCGGTACGCAAAGCCAGACTCTGTCCATCATGGCCGCGGCTCAGGCACTTGATACAACGCCCGACAAAATCCGGTTTAACGCGATGCAGATGGGCGGTGCCTTTGGCAGGCGGACCTTTTTTGCCCGCGATCTGCTCAAGGATGCGGTTCTGGTTTCGCGGTCCGTCAAACGACCGGTCAAACTGATCTGGACCCGCGAAGATGATGTCAAAAACGCATGGTTGCGCCCGGCAACCGCGCATCACCTTTCTGCCACGCTGGATGCCAACGGCGATGTCACGGCACTGCGGCACCGCGTTGCCAGCCCGTCGATTTTCAAATTTGCCGCCCCACAGCGCTGGGCCACGGCCAATGGCCGCGATCTGCTCGTCATGGAGGGAACCGAAAGCACCGATTACGCAATTGATGATTTTCTGGCCGAACATGTCCTGATGGATCGACAATCCCGTGTTTCCGCATGGAGGGGTATTGGCTGGGCGATCAATTGCTATGCCCGGGAATGTTTCATTGATGAACTTGCCCTCACAGTCGGCAAAAATCCGGTCGATTTCCGACGCCGGTTGCTGCGCAACAGCCAGCGGGGGCTTGCCGTCCTTGAAGAAGCTGTCCGCATGTCGAATTTTGGCAATGCTCCGGCGGGACGCGCACATGGCCTTTCCTTTGCCGGTTACAAAACAACGCTGGGTGCGGGCGTCGCCGAAGTTTCAAAGGACCCTGATACCGGCTTTGTCCGCGTTCACAAATTCTGGGCTGCGGTTGATCCAGGTATTGCAATCCACCCGAACAACTGTATCGCCCAGATCGAAGGCGGCATCATTTTCGGCCTGTCCGGTCTGATGCGCGAACGCTCAAGCTTCACCAACGGCGAAATCGATCAAAACAATTTCTATGATTATGAACCGATGCGGATCGATGCTGTCCCGGAAATCGAGGTCAGTCTCGTTGAATCGGGTGCCGCGCCGTCAGGGGCCGGTGAAATCGGCGTGCCCATGACCGGTGGTGCCGTCGCCAACGCCTTTCGTACCCTGACCGGCACGAAATTGCTGCATATGCCCTTCGCTACCCAATCGGCCCAATCCTGACGACAAAGGTGCCACGCAAAATGACCACCCGCAGAAACATCATCAAACAGGCCGCTTTAAGCACATCCCTGTTTTTGCTGCCTCCGGGGCTGGGCTTTGGGCCGGGCCTGGCGCGTGTCGATCAGAAAATTCTCGATCGTACACCCGCCTGTCATGATGACCCCGAACCCACCCCGTCAACCTTCGAAGGCCCCTATTTTTCGCCCCAAAGCCCCGAACGTACCGACATAACCGAAAACCGGAATGCCGGAACGCCTTTTATGGTTGGCGGTTATGTTCTGAAACAGGACTGCACCCCGATTGCCAATGCCCTGATCGAAATCTGGCAGGCCGATGACCAGGGCCGCTATGACAACCGCGGTTATTATCTGCGCGGTCATCAGAAAACCGATCAAAACGGCCGCTGGTCCTTTGCGACCATCATACCGGGCCTCTATCCCGGTCGCAGCCGCCATATCCATTTCAAGGTGCAGGGCCCAGATACCGATGTCCTGACAACGCAGATATTCTTTCCCGACGATGCCCGAAATGATGACGATTATCAGTTTGATGCGCGCTTGCTCGTCACACTGGATGGCAGAAAACCGCTGACAGGCCGCTTTGACTTCGTTCTCTAACCGGCAGAAATTCCAACATTTTTCCAAAACGAGAAAACCCCCGACCATTTAAGGTCAGGGGTTTCATGAAATCGTTGAACAGGGAATATGAATTGCTGTGTTTGGAAGGCCCGGCGGTGACCTACTCTCCCGTGCCTTAAGACAAAGTACCATCGGCGCAGGCAGGTTTCACTTCTGAGTTCGGGATGGGATCAGGTGGTTCCCGGC